>Ga0180215_1000007_pt1 | contig 442709 bp, 412 predicted proteins | sample eDN3rd37CBELigBY_FD_128871 | JGI IMG/M metagenome (GOLD analysis project Ga0180215, IMG submission 128871) | Enriched backyard soil microbial communities from Emeryville, California, USA - eDNA 3rd pass 37_C BE-Lig BY (version 2) (version 2) | ecosystem: Environmental > Terrestrial > Soil >...
ATCTCGATCTCGTCGAGGCCGGTCAGCCCGGTCTCCAGCCCGCGCAGCGCCTTCTGCAGCGATTCCTGGAAGGTGCGGCCGATGGCCATGACCTCGCCGACCGACTTCATGGCGGTGGTCAGCGTGGGCTCGGCGCCGGGGAACTTTTCGAAGGCGAAGCGCGGAATCTTGGTGACGACGTAGTCGATGGACGGCTCGAAGGAGGCGGGCGTGGCGCCGCCGGTGATGTCGTTGTCGAGCTCGTCCAGCGTGTAGCCGACGGCAAGCCGCGCCGCGACCTTGGCGATGGGGAAGCCGGTGGCCTTGGAGGCGAGGGCGGAGGAGCGCGACACGCGCGGGTTCATCTCGATGACGACGAGGCGGCCGTCGGCCGGGTTGACGGCGAACTGCACGTTGGAGCCGCCGGTCTCCACGCCGATCTCGCGCAGCACCGCCAGCGAGGCGTTGCGCATCATCTGGTATTCCTTGTCGGTGAGCGTGAGCGCCGGCGCCACCGTGATGGAATCGCCCGTGTGCACGCCCATCGGGTCGAGGTTCTCGATGGAGCAGACGATGATGCAGTTGTCCGCGCGGTCGCGGACCACCTCCATCTCGTATTCCTTCCAGCCGAGCACGCTCTCCTCGATCAGCACCTCGGTGGTTGGGGAGGCGTCGAGGCCGGAGCGGATGATGTCGAAGAACTCGGCCTGGTTGTAGGCGATGCCGCCGCCGGTGCCGCCCATGGTGAAGGAGGGGCGGATGATGGCGGGCAGGCCGACCACGTCGAGCGCCTGCGCGGCGATGCCCAGCGCATGGCCGATGTAGCGCTGCTTGCGGTCGCCCTCGCCGAGGTTCCACTCGGTCTCCAGCGCGTCGAGATCGGTGTCGGACGCGCCGGCCGCCTTCAGCTCGGCGCGGCGCGCCTCGTGCTTCCTGCGGTCGGCGTCCTTGACCTCGGACGCGTTGGCGAGCATGGAGCGCGGCGTCTCCAGCCCGATCTTCTTCATCGCCTCGCGGAACAGCGAACGGTCCTCGGCCTTGTCGATGGCCTCGGCGTTGGCGCCGATCATCTCGACATTGTAGCGGTCGAGCACGCCCATGCGGCGCAGCGACAGGGCGGTGTTGAGCGCGGTCTGCCCGCCCATGGTGGGCAGCAGCGCGTCCGGCCGCTCCTTGGCGATGATCTTGGCCACGACTTCCGGCGTGATCGGCTCGATGTAGGTGGCGTCGGCCAGCTCCGGATCGGTCATGATGGTGGCCGGGTTGGAGTTGACCAGGATGATGCGATAGCCCTCGGCCTTCAGCGCCTTGCAGGCCTGGGTGCCCGAATAGTCGAACTCGCAGGCCTGGCCGATGACGATGGGGCCGGCCCCGATGATCAGGATCGACTTGATATCGGTGCGTTTGGGCATCGTGGCTCCGGACTACAATTCTCGCGCGCTGGCGTCGCGACGGTCATTCTTGCGCACTGAGCGTCGCGGCGTTGCGCCAAGCGCCGGCAACGGGAATTCCCGGCCGGAGGCGGAATCGAGGACATTTCAGGCTAGGCCGGGCTTATAGGGGACAAGGCCGGGCTATGGAACCCCGGAAATGGGGTCTTGCGGGGTATAAAGAAGCCGGGCGACAACGCGACGCAAGGCCGGGCAAAGCCAGCGATGCTAGATCGGCGAAACAAACACGATCGGGGGATCGGATATGAGTGCAATGGGATACAGCAACAGCGAGGCACTGGCGGTACTGAAGTGGATGGTCCGCACGCGACTGCTGGAGACGATGTGCGAGGCCGACCCGCGCGCGGCCTTCGACGCCAGGATCAGGGACGACTTCGCCGAGCTGATGGAAGCGGGCGTCATCACCTATGGCGAGGTTTCCCACGGCGGCAACGGGGTAGTGTCGGTGCGGATCGACCGCGACGAGGACTGCTTCGTGTTCGGCGCGACGGTGATGGAAGGCCGCATCGAGATCGAGCGCCGCGCGGCGTGCATCTAGGGGCAGCCTGACGCTCCACCCGCGCGGCGCGTGCGCGCCGGCGGGCGGAAGTGTGCGCGGTCAGTCTATGGGGCGGCCGTGCTCGACCAGCACCTCGGCCGCGGCCGGGTGGCCCAGAAATCCCGCCGGGCTGGCGGTCGCGCCATAGGCGCCGGACTGGAGTACGGCGACGAGGTCGCCGGCGTGGAGTTCAGGCAGCAGGGCATCGCGCGCCAGCGTGTCGAGCGGCGTGCAGAGCGGGCCGACGACGGTGGCGGGATGCAGCGCCGTTTCGTCCATGCGCGCGGGGGCCACGATGGGATAGTCGCGCTTGATGACCTGGCCGAGATTGCCCGAGGCAGCGAGGTGGTGGTGCATGCCGCCGTCGGTGACCACGAAACGCGTGCCGCGCACCTGCTTCACCGAATTGACCTCGCCGACATAGATGCCGCCCGGGCCGGCAAGGAAGCGGCCGGGCTCGACGATGACGCGGGCATGCGCCAGCAAGGGATCGGCCCGCAGCTGCGCCCGCAGCGCAGGCATGCCGTCGGCGACGGCCGCGAGGTCGAGCGGGGATTCGCCGGCGTGGTAGGGGATGCCCAGCCCGCCGCCGAGGTCGATGCTCTCCAGCGGGCGGCCGAGCATGCCGGCCATCGCGGAGGCGATGCCGATCGCATGCCGCCACTGCGCAAGCAGCGCGGCGGCGTCGAGGATCTGCGTGCCGCCATAGACGTGGATGCCGACGAGATCGATATGGCCCGCCTGCGCCACGCGGGCGAGGACCTCGGCGATATCCTCCTCGCAGAAGCCGAAGGCGGTGGGCTTGCCGCCCATGCGCATGGCGCCGGCCTGCGCGGCGGCGACGGGATTGATGCGCAGCGAGCATCGGACTCGCCTGCCGGCGCGGGCGGCGATGGCCTCGACGCGGGCGATCTCCTCGTCGCTTTCGAGGTGGATCTCGCCGATGCCGCCGGCAATCACTTCCTCGAGTTCGCTCACGCGCTTGCCGGGACCGGCGAAGAGTATCTGGCCGGGTGCAGCGCCTGCCCGCCGGGCGACGCGGTATTCGCCCACCGAGGCGATCTCGACGCCGGCGCCTTCCTCCAAGAACAGCCGCACGACCGCCTCGGCCGGATTGGCCTTCACCGAATAGTGGATGGCGGCGAAATCGCCGAGTGCCGCAGCCAGGGCGCGGTAGCAGCGGCGCATGACGCCGCCGTCGAAAATGAAGGCGGGGCTGCCGACAGACGCCACGATCTGACGTGCCGGCAGCCCGCCTACCAGCAGGTCCGGACCTTCCACCGCGAAGGTGGCGCGCGCCAGCTCCGGGCCGTGCGGGATCTTCTCGCGTTCAGGCTGCGACATCCTGGGTCCGCTGCCTGACGAGTTCCTTGTAGTCGACCTTGCCGTTGGGCGTGACCGGCAGCGCCTCGACCAGCTCGATCGCGCGGGGCAGCATGAAGCCGGCGAGGTTTTCGCCCAGCGCGCGCAGCACGGACTGCGTGTCCACGCCATCGGCGCCGGCAGGCACGGCGACCGCATGCACCCGCTGTCCAGCCAGGCGGTCTGGCAGGCCGACGACGGCCACCTGGCGGAAGCGGCCGGAGGCCATCAGCGCCTCCTCCACCTCGGTCGGGCTGATGCGGTAGCCGGACGACTTGATCATCGCGTCGTCGCGTCCGACGAAGCTGAAATAGCCGTCCTCGTCCTGAACCACGAGGTCGCCGGAATAGCAGACCGTCTCGCCGCCGACCGTGGCGTCGCGGAACGGGTGCGGGCGCAGCACGCGCGCCGTGTCTTCCGGGCGGTTCCAGTAGCCGAGCGAGACGGTGGGGCCGCGGTGCACGAGGATGCCGGGCTCGCCCGGCCCGGCGCGGCGGCCGTCGGCGGTGACGGCGAAGACCTCGCATTCGGGGATGGCGCGGCCGATGGATGTGGGCCGGCGATCCACCTCCTCCGGCGGCAGGAAGGTGGAGCGGAAGGCCTCGGTTAGCCCGTACATCAGGAAGATGCGGGTGTCGCCCAGCAGGCCGCGCAACGCGCGCACGGTTTCGGTGGGCACGCGCCCGCCGGAATTGGTGATGTAGCGCAAGGCCGGCAGCGGGGTGGTGCGCAGCAGCGGCGCGCCCTGCGTGAGGATGGCCCAGATGGTGGGAACGCCGGCCAGCCCGGTGATTTCGTGGTCGCGCAGCGCGCGGACGATGTCGTCGCCGAGGCGGAAGGTGAAGACGACGGTGGTGGCTCCCTGCTCGATGGCGGTGAGCAGCTGGTTGAGACCGTAGTCGAAGCTGAGCGGCAGGATCGACAGGATGCGGTCGCGCGGGGTGATTTCCAGGTAGGTGCGCACGATGCGCGCGCCGGCCAGCAGGTTGCGGTGCGACAGCATCACGCCCTTGGGCAGGCCGGTGGAGCCGGAGGTGTAGAGGATGGCGGCCAGGTCCTCGCCGATGCAGGGTTCGGAGCTGACGCTACCGGCGGCGTCGCGCGCTTCCATGTCCTCGACATAGAGGACGCGGAGCGGTAGGCCCTCGACGGCCTTTTCGACGAAGGCGGACTGGGCGCGGCTGGTGATGACGATGGCGGCGCCGCAATCGGCCACGATCTGCCGGACCTGCGGCCCCTTGAGCAGCGCGTTGACCGGCACGAAGACGCCGGAGGCGCGGCTGACGCCGAAGATGGCCCAGCATTCCTCGATGCCGCGCGGCAGCACGATGGCGACGCGGTCGCCGCGCCGGAGGCCGGCTTCGAGCAGGTGGGACGCGCAACGCGCCACCGCAGCCCGGAAACCGTCATAAGACAGGCTGCGGCCGCCATGGACGACGGCCGGATGCGCGCCATCCACCGCTGCCTCCAGCAGGTGGTGCAGCAGCACGGGCGATGTCACCGGCGCGCCCGGCGGATGAAGGCCACGAGCCGGGCCGGCGTGCCGATGTTTTCGGGGTCGAAATCGTCGTCCTGGAGCTCGATGCCGAAACGTTCGCCCAGGAACATCATCAGCTCGAGGAAGCCGAGCGAATCGACCGCGCCGCCCTCGAGAAGGGGTATGTCGGCATCGCAGGGCGCCAGCGCGGGAAACCGGCTTTCCAGATAGGCGTAGAGGACGCCCTCGACGTCGTCCTGTTCCATGACTGCCGCAAGCATGACCTTACCTCCTCTGCCGCCGGGAAAAGTTCCGCATCTAGTTTCGCAAGAAGGCCAGTTCCGAAAAGGCCTGCTCGAATCGATCCGCATCCCACGCGCCCTTAACCTGGAAGGGGGCGTAGCGTTTCTTGACGATGCCGGTGGGCAGGCGCCGCTCGCTGGGGAAGGTGAGGAACAGCGCGCCCGAGCGCAGCAGGAAGCGCGCGACCGCCGCGCCGGCCTCGCCGAGGAGGCTGCTGCGGGCGACATAGACCAGCTCGGCCACCGGCAGCACGCCCTTCCTGCGCGTGATGTTGAACACCACCGGGTGGTAGCGGCCGCCGGCATGGATGGCCGCGCACAGGCAGCCGAGCGCCCGATGCTCGGCAAGCATGGACAGCTCGTCGGGGGTCAGCGCGCCTTCGGGAAGGTCGGCCAGCGCCACCACCGCGCCCGCCCCCCCGCCCAGCAGGGCGGTGCAGGGAAGGAAGAGGACGGCCAGCTTGCCGGTGACGGCGCGAAAGCCCAGCGCCTCGTTGATGCGGATGGTCTCGGCCGAGGGTGACAGGTCGGTGTAGACGGCGGCGCCGTCGGCGACGACGCTCTGCAGCATGCGCGGGGCCAGCCAGCGATATTTCTGCTCGACATACCAGCTCGACAGGTTGACGACGCGGGTGCCGTCGGCGAGGCGGCTGCCGATGGTGAGGATGACGCCCGCCGGCGTGTCGCCGACCATCATCAGCTGCCCGATCGGGCCCGCCTCGCGCGCCTCGGCATAGATGCGCAGCTGCCTGAGCGATGTATCCCAGAAGGCGTGCGAACGCTCGGCAAAGCCCTTCTTCAGCAGAAGGGCGGCCTGCGCCAGGTTCTCATCGTCGATTGGCCGCATCTTCAATGGTCTAGCTACCCCCGTGAACTATCCAAAGCAGTACAAGCGTCATTATCCGCGCCGGCGGAACGTATCTACCCATGTGACGGCATAACCTTCGATTAACGTAAACACGGGGGGTGCCGGATCAGGCGCATTACATCAGGGGCGGCCGGCATGTGCGCGGCGGCGACAGACAAGCGCCGATCGTATCAAATGTAATGGCGCGGCCTGCCGGGACCGGCTACTGGCTTGGAGGTCGCCGAGAATGCCCGGGCCTCGGTGCTTGGAAGAGCCGATCATGCTTTCGCCCCAACGAGGAGCCGAAAGCATGCCCTTGGCCCAATATGCCGGAATTCTGTATCCCGAAGACATAGCCTCCCTGCAGCATATGTTCGCGCGCCTGTGCTCCGAGCGCGGCATCAGCCCGCATAGCGCTACGGCGGAACAGCTGGCCGCCAGGCTGGTGGAGCTGCGCCGCAGCGGCATGGTGGACGAGCGCGAAATGGTCGACGCGCTGGCGCGATAGCGGCAGACGAAGCCGCGCCTTGCGCGCGACGCCAACTTGCCGCGGCGGGCGGGGTCTGGAATGATCCCAGCCCGGAAGGACCAGTCTGATGAGACCGAGGACCACGCGGCGGATCGCGGCCGGGACTTTCCTGGCGATGCTGGCCCTCGCAACCGCGGCGGGCGGGCCGGCTGCGGCCTTCACCATCGTTCCGGCGGACGGGGATGCCGGCCGCATCGTGGTCATCATCGAGCGCGACTATGGCGAGCTGGTGCCGCTGAAGGCGCTGCCGGCACCCTACAACCGCATCGTGCAGGAGCTGCAGGGGCCGGCCGGCCTGTCGTTCCGCTGGCAGCAGTTCCGCAGCCCGGAACAGGGCATGGCCTATATACGCGTGTCGCCGCAGGGCATGGGCCATATGCGCTTCGAGTTCTACGGCGATCCGCTGGCCGACGGCCACACGCTGGGCGCGGCGGCTGTGCTGGTGGGGCCGGAGGGGCGGGCGCTGCACACGTTCCTGGCGCGCGCCGACGTTGAAGGCGACGCCTTTGCAAGCGGCGGCAAGCTGCACCGCGTGGGGATGGAACTGGAGCGGCCGCCCGCATGGTGGGGTGGGGTCGAGGCGATCGCCTTCTTCCACATGAAATATTACCAGGCGCAGGCGCCGGACCGCGAGGGCGTGTGGCGGGCGATGGAGCGCGCGGTGGCCCGTTTCACAATGGGCGAAGGCGCGGTGCAGCGGGCGGACGGGCGCTGATGCCGAGCGCCGCGCGTCGAGGAACGCGAAGGCGGGGAAGCGCGTTTCTGCGCATCGGGCGGCAGCGCGCCGCCAGGCCAAGGAGGAGCAACGCCATGGGCGTGAACCAGGCACCGACCAAGACCGGAAAACAGTCCGCACAGGGCCTCAAGGAAAGCGCCGCCCGCGAGGAGCGCAAGACAGAGGCCAGGAAGGGCAGCGACCTCAAGAAGGGCGCCGAACGATTCGACGAGCGCTCCAGAAGCTCGGACGGAAAGAGCGCCGGCGCCAAGCAGCGCGACTGAGCAAAGCCGCGAAAGCCTGTGACTCGGCCACGGGTTTGCGCTACCTCATGCCGAGAAGCCCGGCGGTTTTGCGAGGTCATACATGCGCTGGAGAGGACGCCGCGAAAGCAGCAACATCGACGATCAGCGAGGCAGCGGCGGAGGCATCCCCGGCGGCTTCGGCCGCACGCCCATGCGCATTCCGATCGGGCGCGGCGGGGGCGGCGGCGGGCTCAGCCTGGGCACCGTCGCGATCCTGGTGGTGCTGTTCTTTGCGCTGAGGGCCTGCGGGATAGACCCGCTCGCCATACTCGAAGGGCAGCAGCAGCCCGGCGGCGGCCAGTTCACCCAGGAAGAGAACGCGCCGGCCTCGGACGAGATGCGTCAATTCGTGGGCGTGGTGCTGGCCGAAACCGAGGATGTGTGGAACGGCATCTTCGCGGCCGAGGGCCGGCAGTACCAGGAGCCGACGCTGACGCTGTTTTCGGGGCAGGTGCGGTCGGCCTGCGGCTTCGCCTCGTCGGCGGCCGGGCCGTTCTACTGCCCGGGCGACCGCAAGATCTATCTCGACACGGCCTTCTTCGGGGAGCTGGCGCGCCGGTTCGGCGCGGCGGGCGATTTCGCGCAGGCCTATGTGATCGCGCACGAGGTAGGGCACCACGTGCAGAACCTCACCGGGATATTGCCGCGCTTCAACCAGATGCGGCAGGGCATGAGCGAGGTGCAGGCCAACGAGATGTCGGTGCGCGTCGAGCTGCAGGCGGACTGCTTCGCCGGCGTGTGGGCGCACAGCACCGACCGCAAGGGCCTGCTGGAGCAGGGCGACCTGGAGGAGGCGCTGAATGCGGCGCGCCAGATCGGCGACGACACGCTGCAGAAGCGCACGCAAGGCTATGTGGTGCCGGAAAGCTTCAACCACGGCACCTCGGCGCAGCGTCAGACATGGTTCTCGCGCGGCTATGAGAGCGGAAGCATTTCCGACTGCGACACGTTCAACAACCCGGTGTGACTGCAACGCCCGGGGTGACGTTCACCTGTCGGGCCCGGCGCGGCCTTGTCGCAGCGCGCGGCGCCGGCCGCGCTGTGCGCCCGCACAGTGGAGCGGATTTCGTGAAACGGTTGGCAGGCTGAAAAGGGAAAGGCTGCCGAGAGGCAGCCTTTCAATCGGCCCGGACCTGCACGTTTGGCGGTCGCAGGCGTCGCTACCCTGGATCAGTTGCCCTTCATCGCATCTCTTCGCTGCCTCAGGCGCGCCTGCCTCCCGCGGAGACCGCGGGCGGGGCGGTTCGGCGAATAAACGAGGTCTGCCGGGTATGGTTCCGAAGGCGGCGGTCCTGAAGGACATGCTGGCCCGCGTCTTAACGCAAAGCCGCCGAATTGCGGCGTCGCCTTAGCCGGAGATTTACCCCCGTGTCGTATGGTCAATGATCAAATTCGGGGGTCATGGGCATGAGCAACAGGGGCTTCCTGGCCGATACGCGCGGCAACTTCGCGATGATCAGCGCGGTGCTGGCCATCCCGCTGGTCCTGAGCGCGGGTCTGGCGCTCGACGTGGCAACGATCAGCCGCACCAAGACCGAGCTGCAGCAGGCGCTCGACGCGGCCGTGCTGGCGGTGGCGCGCGAGGGCAAGGAGGTCGACGACAGCCAGGCGCTGCAGATCGCCGCGAACTTCATCGAGAACAACTACCACCTGAAATTCACCAATCTCACGATGGTGCATGAGGGGTCGGGCGTGCGGCTGGACGCCGCCACCTCCGCGCCGATCGCGTTCGGCGCGCTGTTCGGCTACGACGACTGGAAGGTGGAGGTCTCGTCTGCGGCCGACATCGCCTACGTGTCCTACGAGATCGCGCTGGTGCTCGACACGACCGGCTCCATGGCCGGCGGCAAGCTGACCGCGCTGAAGGACGCGGTCGACGGCATGATCGAATCCATGTCGGCGCAGATGAAGGACAAGGACAAGCTGAAATTCTCGCTCGTTCCCTTCGCGTCGTTCGTCAATGTCGGGCCGCAATACGGACCGAAGTTCGACGGCAACGGCAACCAGATCGCCGGAACCGGTGCGCCGTGGCTCGACCTCGAAGGCAAGAGCCCGGTTCCGCAATCGGACCTGACGGTGGGGATCAGCCGCTTCCAGCTGGCCAACCATCTGGGCAAGCCGTGGAAGGGCTGCGTGGAAACCCGCATGCGCAGCGGCGGCAAGGACTACGACACCGCCGACCTGCCGGCCGATCCGTCGAAGCCGGAGACGCTGTTCGTGCCCGCCTTTGCCGCCGACGAGGGCGATGGCGGGGGCTACGTCAACAACTACATTTCCTCGCCGGTCGAGCCGCTCTCCGGCGGCACGGGCCTGGGGGCTGCGATTACCCGACTGCTGCGCTACGGCATCATCCTCGGGCCAGGCGGCCAGGTGCTGCAGATCGGGTTGTGGAAGAACGTGGCGGTGGATGACGGCCCATCGGGCTATCAGGGCTACAACAAGGGCCCCGATTTCGGCTGCGGGACGCAGCCGCTGACGCCGCTGACCAACGACTACACGCTGGTGCGCAGCAATGTGAAGCAGCTCAACGCGCAGGGCAACACCAACATCATGGAGGGCGTTGCCTGGGGCACCCGCGTGCTGACGCCGGGCGAGCCGTTTTCCGGCGCCAGCGACCCGAAGAAGCGGGAAGCGGACAAGATCATGGTGGTGCTGACCGACGGCGCCAACACATTCGGCAACACCAACACCGCGCTCGGCTCGCAATATTCCAGCCACGGCTTCCTGGCGGACGGCCGGCTGGGCTTCACGACCGGCAGCTCGTCGGCCACCAACCAGGCGATGAACGAGCGCACTGTGGCGGCCTGCAGATACGCCAAGGAATACGGTATCACCGTCTACACGATCCGGCTGGAGGAGCCCGACGTGAAGACCGGCACCATGCTGAAGGAATGCGCGAGCTCGGCCGAGCACTATTTCGACGCGCCCTCGCGCAGCCAGCTCGACGACGTGTTCAAAACGATCAAGGACCGGATCGTGAAGCTGCGGCTGTCGTCGTAGCAGGCAGGCCCGCGCTAGCCGTCTTCGGCGGGACGATCGGAGTCCGGGCGATCGGCGGCGCGGATGACCGCGTCGAGCAGCCCGGGAAAGCGGGCGTCGAGATCGTCGCGCCGCAGCGTGATGTAGCGCGCGGTGCCTTCCACGCGGGTGCGGGTTATGCCGGCCTCGCGCAGCCGCGTGAAATGATAGCTCAACGCCGATTTCGAGCCGTGGCCGCCAAAGCCGCCGCAGACCGATTCACGGCCGGCGGCGAGCTGGCGTACGATCGCCAGCCGGGTGGGGTCGCTCAACGCGGCCAGAACGGTGGGCAGGTCGAGCTGTTCCGTCGAAGGATGGGCCAGCGGCATGGCGTCATGTCTACTGAAACGCCGGACGCCGTTCAACGATGTCGCCGTTCAACGATGTCGCGGTACCGCGCGGCTTTGCGGGAACTAGCGCCGGTCGGGACGGGGCGTGGGCAGGGGTACGGCATCGGCCTCCGCCGGCGCGGCCGCACCGATGGAGGCGGTCTGGTCGGAGACCACCGGCACGTCCTGCATGGAAACCACACGGGCCAGCGGCTTGGTGGTCGCCATGCTCCCGGCGAGGAAAGCCCATGCGGTGACGGCCGCGACAAACAGGAAGCCCAGGAATTCCCAGGCTCCGAAGCCGCGTTCGACCGGTTCGCTGTATGATCTGCGCATGTCGCGAAAACTCGCGAGGGGCGGATTCGGTTCCGCCCCAACCACGCCCGATGCGCTGTTTCCGAGCCCGATCCGAGCCCGACTTCGCGCCCTAGCGCTCGGCCAGGGCAGGCTCGCCGCGCCTGGCGCGGATCAGGTTGGCGAAGCGGCGGAACAGGTAATGCGAATCCTGCGGGCCGGGCGAAGCCTCGGGGTGGTGCTGCACCGAAAAGACCGGCCGCCCGACCAGGGAGATGCCGCAATTGGAGCCATCGAACAGGGAGACGTGCGTTTCCTCCACACCCTGCGGCAGCGACTCGCCGTCGACCGCGAAGCCGTGATTCATGGACACGATCTCCACCTTGCCGGTGGTGTGGTCCTTGACTGGGTGGTTGGCGCCGTGGTGGCCCTGATGCATCTTCACGGTCCTGCCGCCGAGCGCGAGCGCCAGCATCTGGTGGCCGAGGCAGATGCCGAAGATCGGGATGTCGGTCTTGAGCAGGTCGCGGATCACCGGAACGGCGTATTCGCCGGTCGCGGCCGGATCGCCGGGGCCGTTGGCCAGGAAGATGCCGTCCGGCTGCATGGCGAGGATATCCTCCGCCGACGTCCTGGCGGGCACGACCGTGACCTTGGCGCCGAGCCCGGCCAGGAGGCGCAGGATGTTGCGCTTCACGCCATAGTCTATCGCGACGATGTGCATGGTCGGCTCGGTCTGCGAGCCGTAACCCTCGTTCCAGACCCAGGGGGTTTCGGTCCAGCTGGAGGACTGGCCGGAGGTGACCTCCTTCGCCAGGTCGAGGCCGACGAGGCCCGACCATTCGGCCGCCTGCTTCTGCAGCGCCGGGATGTCGAACACGCCGTCGGCGGCATGCGCGATGACGGCATTGGGCGCGCCCTTCTCGCGGATCAGCACCGTCAGCGCCCGGGTGTCGATGCCGGAAAGCGCGACGATGCCGCGCCGCTTGAGCCACTGGTCGAGATGGGCGCCGGCGCGATAGTTGGACGGGTTGGTGACGTCGGCCTTGAAGACGGCGCCGACCGCGCCCGCGCGGGCGGCGGGGTTCAGGTCCTCCAGATCCTCGTCATTGGTGCCGATGTTGCCGATATGCGGGAAGGTGAAGGTGACGATCTGGCTGGCGTAGGAAGGGTCGGTCAGGATCTCCTGGTAGCCGGTGAGGGCTGTGTTGAAGACGACCTCGCCGACCGCCGTTCCGGTGGCGCCGACGCCCTTGCCCTCGATCACCGTGCCGTCGGCAAGCACCAGCAGCGCGGTCGCCCTTGATGCGCCCCAGGGCGCGGTCGTTGCAGTCATGGCGACACTCCGTCAAACAGTGGGGACCCTTGAAGCAGGGCGGCCCCGGGACCACATGACGCGGCGAAAGGCACGCGCTTCGCGAATGGTTCGCGAGGCCCCGTGACCACATAATGGCCATGCAGGGCGCGGGCAATAGGCGGAGCCGGGTTTCCGGTGAATGCCGAAGCCAAGGAATGCATGGCTCGGAACAGAACCCAGCAATAACAGGCCCTTAGGGAAGCTGCTGCGGAACCCGAAACGGTTTGCGCCGTTCATCCGCGAACGCTATCCTGTGCAGGGCAGGGAGTAACAAGCCATGCGCGCGCAGCTCGCCGACGCACTGAAACAGGCACTGAAGGCACAGGACAAGCGCAGCGTCTCGACCCTGCGGCTGATCCTGGCGGCGGTCCACGACCGCGACATCGCCAACCGCGGAGCGGCCAAGGACGCGATCAGCGACGAGGAGATCGTCGCCGTTCTGTCGAAGATGGTGAAGCAGCGCGAGGAGTCGGCCAGGCTGTTCGACGAGGGCGGCCGGCCGGAGCTTGCCGTGCAGGAGCGGGAAGAGATCGAGGTCATCCAGCGCTTCCTGCCGAAGCAGCTCGGCGAGGCCGACGTGAAGGCGGCCTGCCAGCAGGTGGTGACCGAGGTCGGCGCCGACGGGCTGCGCGACATTGGCCGCTGCATGAGCGCGCTCAAGGCCAAATATCCGGGCCAGATGGACTTCGGCAAGGCGAGCGGGATCGTCAAGGGCCTGCTGCAATAGGCGTCAGAAGCCGTCGCATTCGATACAGCACAAGCGCCTCCGTCCGGGCTATCGTCCGGGCGGAGGTTTTGCCATGAGCGCACCGGACGACGAGCGCGGGCCCGGCGAATACGCCTCGCCCCCATGTTTCATGCACGAGCTGCAGGCGGATTTCCGCGAGATGCCGCGGCAGCTGCCGGCCGAGGTGAAACGCTGGCGCAAGGCGGAACGCGAGCGGCTGATCGCTGCGCGGCTGGCGCTGCCGGCGGACACGCGCGCCGCATATGCGCAGACGATCGCGGCGAAGCTGGACAGGCTGGTGGGGCAGCCGGCCGGTGAGACGGTGGCGCTCTACTGGCCCTTCCGCGGCGAGCCCGACCTGCGCGGATGGGCCGAGACCGTGCGGGCGCGCGGCGGGCAGATTGCCCTGCCGGTGGTGGTGGAGAAGGGGCAGCCGCTGATCTTCCGCATCTGGCGGCCGGGCGAGAAGCTGGAAAAGGGCGTCTGGAACATTCCAATCCCCGCCGCGGGCGAGCCGGTGGTGCCGGACATCGTCGTTTCGCCGGTCGTCGGGTTCGACGCGCACAATTATCGGCTGGGCTATGGCGGCGGCTTCTACGACCGCACGCTGGCGACGCTGCCGCGCAGGCCGCGGGTGATTGTGGGCGTGGGCTACGCGATGCAGCGCATCGCCACGATCTACCCGCACGAGCACGACATTGCGATGGACGCGGTGGTGACCGAGGCCGACTAGAGCGGTTCCGGCTTTCACGGGATCGGCAGAACGACTCTGTCTGGTGTTGGGCCGCATTTCCGGACGCAAAACCGCTTCGCACTTTTGCTGGAAATGCTCTCTAGAGCGCCTTCAGGCGGGAGCCCTGCAGCAGGCCGTGCTCCTCCAGCACCGGGTAGGCGATGGAGGCAAGCAGCGAGTTGATCTGCTTGAGGTCGCGGATCGTGTCGAGATGCAGCGTGCTGGTCTCCAGGCTGCGGGCGGCGCCCTCGCGCAGGCGCTCGAAATGGCGCTGGCTGGTGTCCTTCTCGACGTCGCGCAGCCGGTCCTTCTCCTGCACGAGCTGGCGGGCGGTGGCGGCATCGCGCGACACCAGCACGTTGAAGGCAAGCCGCGCATTGGCCAGAACGGCGGCGTGCAGGCTGGTCAGCTCGCGCCAGCCTTCGGGCGTGAACGACAGGCCGCGCTCCAGCTTCTTGCGGACATGGACGAGCATGTTGCGCACGATGATGTCGCCGACCTGCTCCAGCTTGACGCAGGCGCCCAGCAGCTCCTGCGTGCGCCGCGCCTCCCATTCGGTCATCTGCTGCGTGGTGATGCGCGCCAGATAGAGCTTGATCGCGGCATGCTTGCGGTCGACCTGATCGTCGAGCGCGGCAAGCGCTGCGATGCGTTCGCGGTCGGCGTCCTCGTAGAGCTCCATGATGTTGCGCAGCATCAGCTCCACCGTCTCGCAGACGCTGACCACTTCGCGCGTGGCATTGGCCAGCGCGAGGGAGGGCTGGTTGAGGGCGGCGGGATCGAGGGCGGTGACGTCCACGACGCTGAGAGATTTCGCCTCCGTCGGCTGGTTGAGCGCCACGATGCGCTGCGAGGCCCAGTAGACCAGACGGGCGAGCGGCACGCCGGCGAGCAGGATGACGACGTTGAACAGGATATGGGCGTTGACGATCTGGTCGGCGGCAGTCGCGCCCAGCATGTCGGTGGGAGGCCGGAAGGAGAGGAAGGCGGCAAGCATGACGATTGAACCCAGGCCGCGCATCAGCAGATTGCCGACAGGCACCACGCGGGCGGCCGGCGGGGCGCCGCGCGTCAGCACCGGCGCGATCACCGAGCTGCCGAGGTTGACGCCGAGCACCATTGCCACGCCGAGCTCGGGCGGGATGAAGCCGCGGCCGGCAAGCGTGACCAGCAGCAGCACCGCCGCGATGGAGGAATGGAACAGCCAGGTGACCAGCCCCGCAAGGAGAAACGCGGTGACGAGGTCGCCGGAGAAATAGTCGATGATGACTGGAAGCAGCCGGCTGTCGCGCAGCGGCTCGGATGCCTGGCCGATCAGATCCAGCGACAGCAGCATCAGGCCGATGCCGACCAGGATGCGGCCGAACTGGCGCCAGGCGCGTCGCTCCGTCGCCATGAACATCGCCGTGCCCCCGGCGATGCAGATGGGAACGAGCAGCGAGAGGTCGAAGGTGAGGACCCGGACGATGACGGCCGAGCCCACTTCGGCGCCGCGCACCGCAAGCTGGCCCGCCATGCCGCCGACGATTCCGGAACCGGCGAAGGAACTGACCAGCAGCGTGACCGCGGTCGAACTCTGGAAGGCGATGGCGAGCGCGCCGCCGGTGAGCACGGCGAGGATGGGGTTGCGCAGCGTGGCGCGCAGGCGGCGGCGCAGGGCGTCGCCATAAGCGCGCTCCACCCCGGTGCGGACCATGCGCGTCGCCCACAGCAGCAGCGCCACCGCGCCGGCAAGGTGCAGCAGGACGAGAGAGCCGCTCACGGCCGGTTGCCCGGGGCTGCGGGAAGGCGGTGGAAGCTGACTGGCGGCATGCCTGTAAATGGACGAAATTGGAGAAGCGTTCCAGCCAGATTATCTTAGCCGGGTAAATATTCCACCGCTGATTTGCGACGTTCCGGTGTCGGTGGGATCCACGCCGGTTGAGCCCAGACCGGGCCCAAACTGGTTGGGCTCATGTCGGCCTCGCACTGCTCGCTGCGGGCCGCAGCTGCCGGCCTTGCCTCAGGCCGGCTGCCCGGCCAGCGGCGGGCGCTCGCCGCTCCGACGTTCGCGCGCATAGGAAGCCGAGGCGACGACGACCGCCACGAGCATTGCAACGATGCCCAGGACCGGCAGGCTGCGATAGCTGAAGCCACTGCTGAGCAACAGGGCGCCGATGGACGCGGCGGCCGCGATGCCGACGTTGAAACCCGCGGGGATGAGCGAGGAGGCAAGGTTGGGGGCGTCGGCCGTCCAGCCGAGGATGCGGGTCTGGATCGGCGTGCCGATCGAGAAATTGACCGTGCCCCAGAGGAAGACGATCAGGATCATGGGAAGCGGGTAGGGGCTTGCCACATACATGGAGGCGAGCACCACCGACTGCACCGCCAGCAGGCCGATCAGCGACGGCATCAGCTTCCAGCCGGCGAGCCGTCCGCCGATGAAGACGCCCAGCGTGCAGCCGACGCCGTTGAGCAGCAGCACCCAGGGGATGGCCGACGAGGGAAGGCCGGTGACTTCCTGCAGGAAAGGCGTGATGTAGGTGTAGGGCACGAACTGGCCGATCATCAGCATCAGCATGAGGATGAGCGAGGTCCACACCTGCTGGCGGCCGAGCACGCGCACCTCGCGGCGCAGGCCGGCCGGGGCAGGCGCCGGCCCCGCGGCCGGCGGCAGCAGTGCGATCATGGCAAGCGTGGCCGCGACGCCAAGGCCGAACATCGCCCAGAAGGTGGCGCGCCAGCCCAGCGCATTGCCGATGGCCGCGCCGGCCGGCACGCCGATGATGTTGGAAACTGTGAGGCCGGCGAGCACGAAGGCGACCGCCATGCCGCGCTTTTCCTCGCGCACCAGGCCGACGGCCACGACCATCGCCACGCCGAAGAAGACGCCGTGGGCGACCGCCACGGCCACGCGGACGAGCAGCATGGAGGCGAAGCCCGGCGCCAGCGCGCAGGCGACCTGGCCCACGGTGAAGACGACCGCGAGCGCCACCAGCAGAGTGCGGCGCGGGACGCGCGCGGTCAGGATCGTCATCAGCGGGCCGCCTATGGCGATGCCCAGCGCGTAGCCCGTCACCAGATAGCCCGCGGTGGGGATCGACACCGCAAGCCCGTCGGCCACCTGCGGCAGCACGCCTGCGATGACGAATTCCGTGGTGCCGAAGGCGAAGGCGGCGATGAACAGGGCGATGATGGGCAGGGGCATGGCGGGCTGGTTCTTGGAAACAGAGGACCTCAAATCATGCGCGAGCTCGCGGAGCAATCGAGATTTGCTGGGCCAGCATGCAGAAATTCGGGATGGAGAGGGGCTTCAGCGATCAAACGGCCGTCTGGCTGCATGGCGGATGTGGACTATGCTTACGTCGTCATCCCGCCTGAGACGGTAGAAGATCAGATACGGGTACTCGCCTGCAACCCGCACGCGGATATTCGGCCGGTTCGTGGTCCGTCCCGTTCGCGGATGAATGGCGAGGCTCTCGATCACCGCTTCAATTTGTGCGGCGACGTTCGCCGCGCCCTGGGGGGAGTGTCGGGCTGTGTAGGAGAGTATCCGGTCGAGGTCTGCGAGCGCCCGCTTCGTGTAGCGAATGGTCATGCCCTGAAGCGGTTGAATACGGCAGCGACCTCCTCATCGGTCGCGAACTCGCCCCGGTCGGCCTCGGCCAGGGCCTCGTCGATCGCGGCGCGCTCGTCGTCGGAGAGCACGTAGACGCCGCTGCGGCGGGCCTCGATCTCGCGGGCATAGGCGATCAACTCCTCCTGGTCCGCCTCTGACCAGGATTCGGCAGCCTGCAGCAGGTGCTTGAGCTGTGCGTTCATGGGCCGAATATAGCATTGGAGCGGCGGAAACCGAAGCCTGTGAATCGCGGGCACGGCGGAGCGGCACGGCTGCGCGGCGGGGCGTTCGTGCTTACGCGGCCGGGCGATCATGCTTATATGAGGGTTCCCACGAGGCCCCGATGCGATTTTCCGATTCCTTTCTTGACGAGATACGCGACCGCGTGCCGATTTCGGCCGTCATCGGCACGCGCGTCACCTGGGACCGGAAGAAGACGAATGCCGGCAAGGGCGATTTCTGGGCCTGCTGCCCGTTCCATGGCGAGAAGAGCGCCTCCTTCCATTGCGAGGACCGCAAGGGCCGCTACCACTGCTTCGGTTGCGGGGTGTCGGGCGACCATTTCCGCTTCCTGACCGAACTCGACGGGATGAACTTTCCCGAGGCGGTGCAGAGGGTTGCCGACATGGCGGGCGTGCCGATGCCGGCGCGCAGCGAGCAGGAGGAGCGGCGCGAGAAGGAGCGCGCCTCGCTCACCGACGTGATGGAGCTGGCGACCCGCTTCTTCGAGGAGCAGTTGCAGGCGGCGGTAGGCGCCAAGGCGCGCGCCTACCTGCGCGAGCGTGCGCTCACCTCGGTGACGCAGCAGGCGTTCCGGCTGGGCTATGCGCCCGACAGCCGCAACGCGCTCAAGGAATATCTGGCGGGCAAGGGCATCGCGCGCGAACAGATGGAAGCGTGCGGACTGCTGGTGTTCGGCCCGGACGTGCCGGTGTCGTTCGACCGCTTCCGCGACCGCATCATGTTTCCGATCCCGGATTCGCGCGGGCGCATCATCGCCTTCGGCGGGCGGGCCATGTCGGCCGACATCCCCGCCAAATATCTGAACTCGCCCGAGACCGAGCTCTTCCACAAGGGCAACGTGCTCTACAATTTCGCCCGCGCGCGAAAAGGCCTCGCCAAGGGCGGCACGGTGATCGCGGTCGAAGGCTACATGGACACGATCGCGCTGGCGCAGGCCGGGTTCGAGAACGTGGTGGCGCCGCTGGGCACCGCGCTGACGGAAAACCAGCTGGAACTGCTGTGGCGCATGAGCGGCGAGCCGGTGCTCTGCTTCGACGGCGACCAGGCCGGCCTGCGCGCCGCCTGGCGGGCGGCGGACCTGGCGTTGCCGCTGATCCAGCCGGGCCGCACGCTGCGCTTCGCGCTGCTGCCGGAGGGGCGCGACCCCGACGACGTGGTGCGCGACGGCGGCCACGACGCGTTCGCCGCGATCCTTTCGGCCGCACGCCCGCTGGCGGACCTGCTTTGGATGCGCGAGACCTCGGGCGGGGTGTTCGACACGCCGGAGCGGCGGGCGGAACTGGAGAAGCGGCTGCGGGAACTCACCGCGCGCATCAAGGACGAGAGCGTGCGCTTCCACTATGCGCAGGAGATGCGCGAGCGGGCGCTTGCGTTCTTCGGCAGCCAGCGGGCAGGACGGCAGGGGCAGCAGGGCGGGCGCGGCGGCGACAACCGGCCGGGCCGCGGCCGGGCGGCGGCCGGGCGGATCGCCGTTTCGGACAGCCTGGCGCGGTCGGCCATGGTGCGCGCGGCCGGCGGCGTGATGCCGCTGCGCGAGGCGGCGCTGGTGGCGACGCTGGTGAACCATCCGCGGCTCATCGACGAGAGCTTCGACGCGGTGGAGCGGCTGGAACTGACGCATCCGGAACTGCGGCGGCTGCAGATGTCGCTGGTCGACGCGTTCGCGCATGACCATGCGATAGACCGGGACGGGCTGATCGCGGCATTCGGCGAGCAGGGGCTGGCCGACATCTGGGAGCGCGCGGTGGCGCTGGTGCGCCGCGCGCGGCAGTGGCCGGCGATGGAGGACGCGGCCTTCGAGGACGCCCGCGATGCCTTCCTGCAGGCGCTGCACTTGCAGCGCAGCGCCGGATTTCTAAATAAGGAGCTGAAAGCGGCCGAAATGGCGCTTGCAAACGATCCAACGGATGAAAACTACCGCCATCTGGTGGAAATCCAGGCACAGCTGAAGGATGTGCAGGCCACCGAAGCGCTGATCGAAGGCTTCGGGGTTCAGTCCGGGCGGGTCGCGAGAAGCTGACGGCGACCGGGCGGAAGCGCTTCCGGATGGCCGGTTTCGCGGCGGGTGATTCGCTTTTTGATGCGAATCGTGTCACGGGCGCTTGACCTTGCGAAGGAATGGCGGAATCAGAACGATTCGAAACATCGACGGCAGGTCGGCCGCCCTTGGCCAGCCGCGAAGCAACAGTTCCGGCATTGCTGGACGGATTATCGCATCCCTCTATATGCGAGGGTTAATCGCGATTTAACGGGGTGGATGTACCCCGAGGCGGAGATGCGGGGCTCACGCGTTCCGCCAGCCTACGCAGCCAGCGGCGAAAACGGGCCGCAAGCGGCTTTGGAGAAGGTAAAGCATGGCGACTAAAGAGAAGGAAGAGGTCGAAACCGAACGCGAGACCACAACCGACGGTCCGCTGCTCGACCTTTCCGACGACGCAGTCAAGAAGATGATCAAGGCCGCGAAGAAGCGCGGCTACGTCACGCTTGACGAACTGAACTCGGTGCTGCCGTCCGAGGAGACCGATCCGGACCGGATCGAGGACATCCAGGCGATGCTCAACGACATGGGCATCAATGTGGTGGAAGGCGACGAGAACGCCGAGGACGGCGACGAGAAGGATTCGGGCGACTCGGAAGAGGACGCCAACGAGCTGGCCGAGCAGACCGGCACGGCCGTCGCCACCACCACCAAGAAGGAGCCGACGGACCGCACCGACGACCCCGTGCGCATGTATCTGCGCGAGATGGGCTCGGTGGAGCTGCTGTCGCGCGAGGGCGAAATCGCCATCGCCAAGCGCATTGAGGCCGGCCGCGAGACCATGATCGCGGGGCTGTGCGAAAGCCCGCTGACCTTCCAGGCCATTATCATCTGGCGCGACGAGCTGAACGAGTCGAAGATCCTGCTGCGCGAGATCATCGACCTCGAGGCGACCTATGCCGGCCCCGAGGCCAAGCAGGCGCCGGTGGTGGAGCGGACCGAAGAGGACGCCAAGCCGAAGGAAGAGCTGCGCGGCGGCCGCCGCTCGCGCGACGACGAGGACGACATCACCAATGTCGGCGGGGAGTCGCGCTCCGAGGAAGAAGACGACGAGGACGACGAGGCCAATCTGTCGCTCGCGGCGATGGAGGCCGAACTTCGCCCGCAGGTGATGGAAACGCTGGACGTCATCGCTTCCACCTACAAGAAGCTGCGGCGCCTGCAGGACCAGCAGGTGGAGGCGCGGCTGGCCGCGACCGGCGCGCTTTCGTCCAGCCAGGAGCGCTCCTACAAGAAGCTGAAGGAAGAGCTGATCACGGCGGTGAAGTCGCTGTCGCTCAACAACGCCCGCATCGAGGCGCTGGTCGAGCAACTGTACGACATCAACAACCGCCTGGTGCAGAACGAGGGCCGGCTGCTGCGGCTGGCCGAGAGCTACGGCGTGCGCCGCGAGGAATTCCTGAAGAACTACCAGGGCACCGAGCTGGACCCGAACTGGGTGAAGTCGATCGCCAACCTGGCCGGTTCCGGCTGGAAGGAATTCACGCGCAACGAGAAGGAATCGATCCGCGACCTGCGGTCCGAGATCCAGAACCTGGCGCAGGAGACCGGCATCTCGGTCACCGAGTTCCGCAAGATCGTGAACCAGGTGAAGAAGGGCGAGCGCGAAGCCGCGATCGCCAAGAAGGAGATGGTGGAGGCCAATCTTCGCCTCGTCATCTCGATCGCCAAGAAGTACACGAACCGCGGCCTGCAGTTCCTCGACCTCATCCAGGAAGGCAATATCGGCCTGATGAAGGCGGTGGACAAGTTCGAGTATCGCCGCGGCTACAAGTTCTCCACCTATGCAACGTGGTGGATCAGGCAGGCGATCACACGTTCGATCGCCGACCAGGCGCGCACGATCCGCATCCCGGTGCACATGATCGAGACGATCAACAAGATCGTGCGCACCAGCCGCCAGATGCTGCACGAGATCGGCCGCGAGCCCACCCCGGAGGAACTGGCCGAGAAGCTGGCCATGCCGCTGGAAAAGGTGCGCAAGGTGCTGAAGATCGCCAAGGAGCCGATCAGCCTCGAGACGCCCGTGGGCGACGAGGAGGACAGCCATCTCGGCGACTTTATCGAGGACAAGAGCGCGATCCTGCCGATCGACGCGGCCATCCAGGCCAATCTGCGCGAGACGACCACGCGCGTGCTGGCCTCGCTAACGCCGCGCGAGGAGCGCGTGCTCCGCATGCGCTTCGGCATCGGCATGAACACCGACCACACGCTGGAGGAAGTGGGCCAGCAGTTCTCGGTGACGCGCGAACGCATCCGCCAGATCGAGGCGAAGGCGCTGCGCAAGCTGAAGCACCCCAGCCGCAGCCGCAAGCTGCGCAGCTTCCTCGACAGCTAGGCCGGATTTCCAGGCAAATCACAGGCGATCCCGGCCGGCGGCCGGGCTCGCCTGTCTGCGCGCCTTGCAGACGCGCGCCGCGGCCTCACGCGCTCTCGCTGGCGCTGGTGCGGGTGAGGTTGTGGACGAAAGTGTCGGCCGCCGCCTGCCAGTTGCCCGAGAGCTGAGCCTCGGTGAGGGAAAGCTTGGCCAGGGCCGGCTTGCCGGCTGCCTGCTCCAGCTGCGCCAGCATCTTGTCCGCTCCGGACCCGCCATAGGTGCAGAAGCATGCGATGGTCTTGAGACTTGCCGCGTTGGCGGCGAGGAAGGCGCGCATCGGCGTGGCCGGGCGCGACACCCATACGGGACAGCCCAGTATCACCACGTCGTAGGCCGCGAGGTCGACCTTGGGCCGCGCGACCTGGGGCAGGGCGCCCGAGAGCGATTCAAATACGGAGCGGAAATAGGCCCAGGAGCCCTGGCGGTCGGAACTGTCCTCCACCCGCTCGATATCGCCGTTGAGCTTGCCGGCCAGCGCCTGCGCCAGCTTCTCGGTGTGGCCGGTGCGCGAATAGTAGACGATCAGATATTTAGGCATGTCGTCACCTCTTGGCGCATATTTCGGCAGGAGGCCGATTCTGGCCTTGATCGGCGTCAATACGCCGGTCGGGCCGGCTGCCATGGTGGGCGTGACAGGGAAGCGACGATGGAAAAAATCGATTTCAAGAAGACGATGAAGGGCCTCTGGCTGCCGCCGGCCGGCAAGTTCACCATCATCGAGGTGCCGAAGATGCGCTTCATCAAGATCGACGGCGCGGGCGACCCGAATGTCTCGGCCGATTATGCCGCGACCGTGCAGTGGCTGTACACGCTGAGCTACACGCTGAAGTTTGCCTCGAAGAAGCAGCTTGGCCGCGACTATTCGGTGGCGCCGCTGGAAGGGCTGTGGTGGGCGGACGACCTGCTGGACTTCACCAGGGGCGACAAGAGCCGCTGGAAATGGACGATGATGATCATGCAGCCCGAGTGGATCACGAAGGCGATGTTCGAGGAAGCAATGGCGAGCGCGCGCGGCAAGCTGGGCGAGCCGCCCGCAGGCGTGCGGCTGGAGGATTTCGACGAGGGGCTTTGCGTGCAGATCATGCATATCGGCCCCTACAGCGCGGAAGGTCCGACGATCGCGCGGCTGCATGGCGAATTCCTGCCGCAGAACGGCCTGACCGAGAACGGCCACCACCACGAGATCTATATCGGCGATCCACGCCGCACCGCGCCGGAGAAGCTGAAGACTGTGATCCGGCAGCCGGTGCGGCGGGTCTAGCGGGGGCGGCGCGTAGCGGCCTGCCGGGTTGACAGGCCAGGCCCCGGCCTGCACCACGAGGCGAGCATGCGGCAGACGATCCTCACCCTCGCGACCCACGGACCGGGACTCTACGAGTTCACCGGCGAAGCGACCGATTTCGTGCGCGGAGCCCGCGTCGGGAACGCGCTGCTGACCCTGTTCGTGCGGCACACCTCGTGCTCGCTGCTCGTCCAGGAAAACGCCGACCCGGACGTGAAGCGCGACCTCAACGAGTTCTTCCGGCGGCTGGTGCCGCGCTCGGACGATCCGGCGATGCGGTGGATGGTGCACACGACGGAGGGGCCGGACGACATGCCCGCGCATGTGAAGGCGGCGCTGACGGCGGTTTCGCTGTCGATTCCTGTCACCGACGGCAGGCTGGCGCTTGGCACCTGGCAGGGCATCTTCCTGTTCGAGCACCGCGACCGGCCGCACCGGCGCGAGATCGTGCTGCATCTGTCGGAATAGGGACGGCCGCCTCGCGCGGCATACGCCTCCGGCTTGCCCCCAAACTCAGCGCAGCACGGCCGCTGCAAGCTCATCGCCCGGCCAATCCCGCCGGCCGCCGGCCTCGGCGGCCCTGACCAGCGCCACGAGCCGCTGGTTCACAGGCGCTTCGCGGCCGACGCTGGCCGCCAGCCGCACGATCTCGCCATTGAGGAAGTCGATCTCGCTCGGCCGGCCGGCGGCGAAATCGTCGGCCATGGAGGAGCGCGCATGCGCGTCGACCTTCTGCAGGCGCAGGCCGATGGCGTTGAAGACCAGATCGGGCGCGGCGATGAAGGCCGGAAGCAGCGAAGGCGGCAGCGGGCTGAGCCTGGCGGGCCGGATGCCGGCGGCCGACAGCACGCCCAGCGCCTCGCGCATGGAGGCGGCGAGCACGCGGCGGTAGGGGCGGCGCGAGAGCTCGTCCAGCAGGGTCTTGCCGGAAAGCGCGTTGACGGCGTTGTTGAGGTTGAGCAGCAGCTTTCCCCAGGCGAGCGACAGCGCGTCGTCGACGAGGGTCAGCCGGCCGGGCGTATCCGTGAGCCGGGCCGCCAGCGGCTCCAGGAGCGGGTCGCGCTGGGCCGCCAGGATGCCGGAGGTGCCGCGGTGCCAGTGGCCGCCGCCCTGCCATGCCACATTGAAGCCGACCACGCCGCGCAGCACCTTGCGGCCGGGCAGGGCGGCCTGCAGCAGGTCGACATTACTGATGCCGTTCTGCAGCGACAGGATCGCGGCGTCCGCCGGTGCATGGCGTGCGATCTCCTGCGCGGCGGCCGCGGTGCCGGTCGCCTTCACGGCCAGCACCACAAGGTCCGCATCGGCCAACGCTGCCGGCGACATGGAAAAGCGGATGCGGGCGGCGTCGAGGTGGAGGTCGAGCCCGTCGGCGTCGGTCAGACGCATGCCGCGCCGCGCCACCTCGCCGCCGATCGCCTGCCGCCCCACGAAGGCGACGTCGAGCCCTTCGGCCTGCCAGAGGCCGCCGACGAAGCAGCCGATGGAACCGGCGCCGAGTATGACGATCCGTTGGGTCATGCTGCCCCCACGCCGCGACTATATGCAAAAGGCTGCCGCCTCCAAGGGGCGATGCAGGCGAAAAACGCCGCAAAAGTGGGGCATCGGGCCAAGAAAGCTGAAACCATTTGCGGCGTAGAATGGGCCTTCAGTCCTGTTCGACGGTGAGAACCTCCGGCCGATGCGAAGGCACGTCGACATCATTGGCATAACCTTCGTCGACATGCAGTTCGACGAGGCGCTCGCGGAGCTCGGCCGCGTGCTGGATTCGCGCGAGCGCAGGACCGTGAATTTCGCCAATGCCGCGACGCTGAACCTCGCTGCCGCCGACCCTGCCTATCGCGCGACGCTGAACAGCGCGGACTATGTGTATGGCGACGGCACGGGGGTGCGCTGGGCGGCGGCGGTGCGCGGGGTGCGGCTGCAGTCCAATCTCAACGGCACAGACCTGATCCCGGCGCTGATCGAGCGGCGGCCGGGCATCAGGGTATTTCTGCTCGGCGGAACGGAAGAGCTGATCGAGGAGGCCGCACTGCGGTTTTCCGAGCATTTTCCCGGGGCGGAGCTGGTCGGCCGGCATCACGGCTACTTCGACCATGCCGACAGCGGCGAGGTGATCGAGCGCATCAATGCCGCGCGCCCGGACCTGCTGCTGGTCGGCTTCGGCAACCCGCTGCAGGAGCGCTGGATCGCCGCCAACCGCGACCGGCTCGACGTGCCGCTGACGGCGGGCGTGGGCGGGCTGTTCTCATACTGGGCGGGCACACTGACGCGCGCGCCGGAGGCCTACCGGCTGCTCGGCATGGAGTGGCTGCACATATTGCTGAAGCAGCCGCACAAGGCGCGGCGCTATCTGCTGGGCAACCCGCTTTTCCTGCTGCGCATGATGTCGTGGCTGCCGGCGGATTCCGCACGCCCGGCCCAGCGCGCCTGAGACGAGGAACGGAGCCATGAGCGAGCATTCGATCGGCATGAAGCGCTGGCTGGCCAAGAAGGCCGCGCGCTACGGCGTGGGGGCGGGCTCGCTGCCGCTGACGATCAGCCGTGGTCACGCCGACAGGCTGCGCGTGCTGACCTATCACCGCTTCGCCGACGAGGCGCGGGCGCCCTTCTCGGTGGCGCCGGCCGCGCTTGACCGGCAGATGGAGTGGCTTGCGTGGCACAGGCTGGCGGTGGGCACCGATGTCGCCGCCGCGGTGGCGGCGGGAGAGACGCCCAACCGCCGCGCGGTGGTGGTGACGATGGACGACGGCGACCCCAGCGTGATCGACAATGCCGCGCCGATATTCGAGCGGCACGGCATTCCCTACGTCGTGTACGCCGTTCCCGGCCGCATCGGCCACGCCAACCACATGAGCAAGGCACAGCTGCGCGCGCTGAGCGACAGCGGAGCCGAGATCGGCTCGCACACGATGACGCATCGCTCGGTCACCTCGCTCAACGCGCGCGAGCTGCGCGACGAGCTGGTGCGGTCCAAGAAGCAGATCGAGGACATAACCGGGCGCGAGGTCACCAGCTTCGCCTATCCCTTCGGCACGCGGCGCGACTTCGACCAGCGGGCCGGCGAAGAGCTGCGCAAGGCGGGCTACCGCATGGCGTTCACCTCGCAGCACGGCCCCGTGACGCCGGGGCTCGACCCCATGTTCCTGCCCCGCATCAAGATCGAGGGCGGCGATCCCGACTGGCTGTTCCGCGCCGCGTGTGCCGGCGCCATGGACCAGTGGCGCTTCATCGACGCCGGGCTTTCCGGCCTGCAGAAGCCGCGCAGCGGCGACCTCGCAGGGGCCGTCGAGCCCAGGGGCAAGGCGGCGTAGGCGCCTTCCTGATAAGCCCGTTGCACAGCAGGTTGCCAAGGCCGAACGGGCCATGCGCGCTTTGCGCGAGCGGCCGCCATGCCGCTATAGTGCGCCACCAGACCCGCGCGAGCGGCGAGACAAGCAATGGAGGTAGCCCATGTCATTCCTGAAGCGGCTGTTCGGCGGCGGCGAAAGCGGCGGCCGCGGCCCGGCCGCCGAAAGCGAGCCGGTGGAATACAAGGGCTTTTCCATCCGCGCCACGCCGTTCAAGGATGGCGGGCAGCTGCAGTGCTGCGGGGTCATTTCCAAGGAGATCGGCGGCGAGATGAAGGAACACCGCTTCATCCGCGCCGACAAGTTCTCGTCCGTCGACGAGGCGACCCCGATCATCCTGCGCAAGGGCCAGCAGATCGTGGACGAGCAGGGCGAACGCATGTTCGCCTGAGCATGTAGGGCGCCAGCCGGCCGTGCCGGCCGATCACATCAGCGAGGCGCCCTCGCGGCCGACAACCTCGACGATCCTCACATCGAAGGTGAGGTCATGGCCGGCGAGCGGATGGTTGGCGTCGACGGTGACCTGATCGTCGTCGAAATCGGTGACGACGAGCTGCATCTGCTCGCCTTCGCGCGTCGTGGCTTCCAGCGCGCGGCCCACCGACAGATCGATGGTCGCCGGGATGGCGGAGCGGGGCAGCACGTGGACCTGGCGCTCGTCGCGCGGGCCGTAGGCCTCGTCGGCGGGCACGGTGACGGTGGCCTCCTCGCCGACGGTCATGCCGTCGAGCTGGCGGTCGAGGCCTGGGATAACCTGGCCGGCGCCGACGCGCAGCTCCAGCGGGTCCTGGCCGGCGGATGAACCGAACTGCGTCCCGTCCTCCAGCCTTCCCGTGTAGTGCACCAGCACGACGTCGCCGCTTCTGACTTCGGTCATATCTACTTCCGATCTTCCTGAACGTGGCTTGGGCGCCGCCCGGTGGCGGCGCCGGCGGGGGCCGGTCGAGCCGGCCGCTCAGCTTCCAGCTAGGGCGCCGGCGCGCGATGTAAACCGGGCGCCCGGGAGAAATGCGCAGGCCAGATTTCGCTTGCGGCGCAGTTGCACTAGGGTCGCTGCGATCAAGGGAGAATGACCATGTCGCTCAAGGGAAAGACGATCTTCATTTCGGGCGGGTCGCGCGGGATCGGGCTGGCGATCGCGCTGCGCGCCGCGCGCGACGGCGCCAACGTCACGATCGCGGCGAAGACGGCGGAGCCGCACCCCAGGCTGCCGGGCACGATCTACACCGCCGCCGAGGAGATCGAGGCGGCCGGCGGCAAGGCGCTGCCGGTGATCTGCGACATACGCGAGGAGGCGCAGGTCGCCGCGGCTGTGGCCAAGACGGTGGAGGCTTTCGGCGGCATCGACATCTGCATCAACAACGCCAGCGCGATCCAGCTGACCGGCACGCTGGAAACCGACATGAAGCGCTATGACCTGATGCACCAGATCAACACGCGGGGCACCTTCCTCGTGTCGAAATTGTGCATTCCCCACCTGAAGTTGGCCGAGAATCCTCACATTCTGAATCTGGCGCCGCCGCTCGACATGGACCCCAAATGGTTCAAGAACCACGTGGCCTACACGATGGCGAAATTCGGCATGTCGATGTGCACGCTGGGCATGAGCGCTGAGTTCGCCAAGGACGGGATCGCGGTCAATTCGCTGTGGCCGCTGACGGCCATCGACACGGCCGCCGTGCGCAACCTGCTGGGCGGGCAGACGGTCGCTTCGATGAGCCGGCTGCCCGACATCATGGCGGATGCGGCGCACGCGATCCTGACGCGGCCTGCGCGCGAGACCACGGGCAATTTCTTCATCGACGAGGAGGTGCTGCGGCAGGAAGGGGTGAGCGATTTCACCAAATACGCGCCGGGCGCCAAGGGGCCGCTGGTGGCCGATTTCTTCGTGCCCGACGCGGTGTTCGACCGCAGCGGCACCAAGCTGGCGAAAGCGTTCGGCTGACTCGTGAGCGGCCGGGCGATCGACCATATGGTGCTGGCGGTGCGCGATCTCGACCGCGCCGCCGACACCTGTGAAGGGCTGGGGTTCACGCTGACGCCGCGCGCCCGGCATGAGGACCGGATGGGCACCTCCAACCGGCTGGCGCAGTTTGCCGGGCGCAATTTCCTCGAGATACTGGAGGTGGACCGCCCGGCGCTGCTTCAGCCGCACGCGCTGGAGGCTCACCCGCCATTCTTCAGCTTCGGCGATCACAACCGGCAGGCCGTGCTGGAGCGGGAAGGGCTGTCGATGCTGGTGTTCGCCAGCGACGACGCGCGGGCCGACGCGGCGCGTTTCGAGGCCGCGGGCATACGGGCGTCGATATTCGACTTCGCGCGGCAGGCAACGCTGCCGGACGGCACGAAGGCGGAGGTGTCGTTCTCGCTCGCCTTCGCCTGGTCGCCGCACATGCCGCGCGTCGGCCTGTTCTCCTGCCAGAACCGGGCGCCGCAGCATTTCTGGAAGCCGCAATACCAGACGCACGCCAACGGCGCGCGGTCGATCACCGCGGTCTATCTCGCGTCGAGCGACCCGCAGCGGGACGCGCGGTTCCTCGGCGCGATGTTCGGGGGCGAGGTGTCGCCCGTGGCCGACGGGTGGCGTGTGGCCTGCGGCGACCGGCAGGAGGTTCTGGTTCTGACGCCGGCGGCGATCGAGATGCTCGACGCCGGTTTCAACCATGCCGCGGAGCCACGTCTGGCGGGTATCCGGCTCGCGGGCGACGCGCGCGCGACCACGCCCTCGAGCGCCGCGCACGGCATGTTCATCGCGTGGGGCAAATAGCGGCGCGGCCGGCAAGCGCCGGTTCGAGCCAAGCCGGCGGTCAGAACATCAGGTCGCGGACGAGGTCCGGCACCACCTGGATGGCCTTGAGCGCGCCGCGCAGTTCTGCCTGCTCGTCGCGGGAAAGTGCTGCGGTGTCGACGCGGTTGGAAACCGCGATGCCGGCCAGCAGGTCGCGGCTCTGCTGGCGCAGCATGAATTTCAGTACGCGGGCATGCGCGGCGGCGAGCCGGGTCAGCTCGGCCTCGGGGCCGATGTCGAGCGCGACCAGCCCGGCCAGCCGCTCTCTCGTGGAACGGGCGCGCACGTCGTGGCGGATGGCCAGCGCCCGCGCGAAGGCGACGACCGGAAACAGCCCGTAGCGCTTGAGGTCGATGCGCCCGTCGGCCAGCTGGAAGCCGCCGAACAGGGTGAAGGGATTTGCCGGCGCCGCCGCGTGCTCGCCCATCGCCTTGGCAAAAGTGACGTGGCCGCGCGCGGCCTCGAAAGCGTGCGCCTGCAGCAGGGCCGCCAGCGCGTGGTCGCCATGCACGGGCATGAGGTCGTAGAAGATGTCGACGTTGAGCAGGTCGGCCGGGCGCGAGCGGCGCACCCAGTCCGAGACGCGGCCCTGCCAGGTTTCGACCGAGCCGCGCCAGGCGGCGTTCTTCGCCATGACTCCGCCCTTGCAGAGCGGAATGCCGGCGCGGTCGAGCGTGACGGCGATCCTTTCGCCCAGCGCTGCGAACCAGCGGTCCTGCGGTCCATCGGGCTCGCCTTCGGCGAAGATGATGGCGTTGTCCTGGTCGGCGGCGAGCAGGCTTTCGCCGCGGCCGCCCGAGCCCAGCACCAGCACCGCATAGGGGCAGGGCGCCTCGCCAAGACCGTCGGCCGCCAGGGCGGCCTCGGCCAGCAGGGCGGCGCGGCGGGTCACGGCGCGCAGCTCCTCGCTGACGATCTCGGCTATCACCGGGGCCTCGATGTCCTCGGCCACCAGCGACCGCGCCACCGAGGGCAGCTGCGCCCAGGCGGCCGCCAGCGCCTCTGCCGAGCCGGCGACCTCGATCGCGTCGGTGAGGTTGATGGCGGCGCCGGCGCGCAGTTTCAGCAGGTCGCGGGACGACACCACTCCGACCAGGCGGTCCTGCCCGTCGCGCACGGCGAGGTGGCGGATTTTCAGCCGGTCCATGCGGCCGATGGCGCGGTAGGCGAAGGCCGCGGCGCGGATGGAGACGAGCGGCCGCGACGCCAGCTCGCCCACCTGCGTTGCGAAGGCGCCGTCGCTGCCGGCCGCGAGGTGGCGCATCATGTCGCGCTCGGTGACGATGCCGTAGTCCGACAGGGGACCGCCGGGCTCGCCGCTTTCGGAAACGAAGACGGAACTGATGCGCCGCTGCAGCATCATCGCCATCGCTTCGCGCACGCTGGCCGCCGAGCGCGTCACCACCGGCGGGCTGCTCATCAGGTCTGACAGGCGGTGGCGGTAGGCATAGGGGTCTACCGCGACGAAGGAGCGGAACGCCTCGGGCTGCGACACCGGCTCGGCCCAGCCGACGCGGTGGTGGTCTTCCAGCTGGGCGGTGAGGCCGAGGCAGGCGCGCTCGGCCTCGGCCAGCGTGCGGATTCCGCGCTCTGCCAGATGGGGCACCAGCGCCACGAAGATGTCGGCGGCGGCGCGGGCGTCGCCGGTCGCCTGGTGCCGGTCCTCGATGGCGACGCCGAGCCAGCTGGCGATGGCCTCGAGCGAATAGTCGGGAAGGCGCGGATTGGCGGTGGCGGCCAGGAGCCGCATGCACAGCGAACGCGGCTTCTTCCAGTCGAGCCCCGCGCGGCCGGCCTCGCTGGCCATGACGGCGAGGTCGAAGCCGATGGAATGGCCGATGAGGATGCGGCCAGCGGCGAAGCGGTCGAAGCCGCGCCACGCCTCTGCAAACGACGGCGCGTTGCGCACCATGGCGTTGGTGATGTGGTGGATGCCGGTGGATTGGGCGGGAATGGGCACGCGGGGGTCGACCAGGCTCTGCCAGGTGGCGGCCGGATCGACCGCGCCGGCGCGGATGATGACCGCGCCCATCTGCACGATGCGATCCCTGGCGGCATCGAGGCCCGTGGTCTCGGTGTCGAAGGCGACCGCGTCCAGCGCCGTGAGCGGCGTCGCGCCCGTTGCCATCATGCGGAGAGCCTCCCCTGTCCACGCGAACACCACAATAGCCGAAGGCGCGGCGCGTGTCAGACCGGGGAGCCAGTTCGGCGGGACAGATCGTGGCCACCCTGCGCACAGGTCGAGGAGGCAGAAGGAATGCCCGGCCGACGGGGGGAGCCGGCCGGGCCTTCGCCATCATCCCCAGGGGAGGGGGGACCTGGGGATAGGGCAGGGAACCCTAGACATCGGGGTGCGGAGGGCCGGTTTCAAGGCCCTCCACAATTCGTGATCCGCCTAGTTGGCGCTGGCCATCGGGGCGACCAGAGGCGTTATCCGGCGGATCGCCACGCGGCGATTGTCGCGGTTACGCTCCTGGGTGGCCACCTTGAGGTAGCGCTCGCCATAACCCTGCGTGACCAGGTTCTCCGGCGGGATGTCGAAGACGTCGGTCAGCGCGGCGGCCACCGACTCGGCGCGGCGATCCGACAGCACCAGGTTGGCCTGGTCGGAGCCGACGGCGTCGGTATGGCCTTCGATCAGGAAGGTCTCGCCCGGGTTCTTCTCCAGTATGCGCTGCATGGCGTCGGCCACGCCCTCGAGCTTGCCGACCTCGCTTTCCGCGATGTTGGCCGAGCCGAACTCGAAGGTGAGGATGTCGAGATCGACGCGACGCACCGTGTCGCGGATGCGGGCGGAGTACTTCACCTCGTCCACCGAATAGAGGCGGCGGACCGGCTCGATCGGCGGCTGCTCCAGGAAGTCGTAGTAGCCGCGCGGATCGCGCACCCGCTCGGCGTCCAGGATGTACTGGCTGACCGGGATGGTGAGGCGAAGCGGGGGCAGGTCGCGGCCCGGATCGCGCCACTGGCGCGGCCGGTCGCGGTCACGTTCGCCGGCATAGACCAGCACGTATTCGCGACCGTCGGGCATGATGCGCGAACGGCGGATCACGTCGCCGAACTGGTCGCGGATGGTGATCACCTGAACGCCGCCCTCGCGAACGACGACCTCGCGCGTCCAGCCGCCCCGCAGGTCCTCGTAATAAACCTCGGTGGCGCGGCGGGTCAGGCGCGGCCTGTCGTTGCTTTCGACATAGATGCGGCCGCCGCCCAGATCGAACACGATCCGGTCGCCGACTTCGCGCACCACGTTGAAGCCTTCGCGGCGCTCGCGGCGCGACCGCACCTGCTGCTCGTCGATGCGGGTGCCCTCCATGGAGCGGAGCGGCTGCACCTCGACGGGCTCTGCCTGGCGCTGCGCTTCCTGGTCGGTAGCGGGCGGTGCCACGGGCTCAGCAGGCGCGGCCTGCTGCTGGGCTGCGCCCTCGGCAGGCGCCTGGCCTTCGGCAGCACCTTCGGCAGGAGCGGACTCCTTGGCGCTGTCGAGCACGGGGGCAGCGTTTTCCGGCAGCACGCCCTCGGGATCCTGGGCGGGGTCGGCAGCCTGAACCGGCTGCTCGGCCGCAGGAGCCTCGGCCCCGGCAGGGGTTTCCGCGGCAGGGGCGGTGTTCTCAGCCGGAGCCTCGCCGGCCGGAGCGGGTGCCTGCTCGGCCGGAGCCTGCTCGGCAGGCGCCTCGGCCGGAGCCTGTTCAGCCGCCGGAGCCTCGGGCGCAGGCGCGGCCGGAGCTTCCGTGGGTGCGGCTGGTGCTTCTTCAGCCGGGGCCGGCTCGGCGGGAGCCTCTTCGGCAGCCGGGGGAGCCTCCGGGGCCGGTGCCTCCTCAGCCGGTGCTTCCTCGGCAGGAGCTTCATTGGCCGGCGGCTGTTCGGCGGCAGGTGCCTCTGCGGGCGCCTCGGGTGCCGGAGCGGGCTCCTCGGCAGGCGCCTCGGGCGCGGGTGCCGGCTGCTCGGCGGTGGGCGCCTCGGGGGCAGACGCCTCAGGGGCAGGAGCCTCCGGGGCCGGAGCCTCGGGGGCAGGGGCTTCCTCAGCCGGTGCCTGTTCGGCCGGCGGCTGCTCGGCCGGCGCCTGTTCCAGCTGGTTCAGCTGGTCCTGGATGGCGTTGCGCTGCTCGTCCGTGAGATTGGGGTCCTGAAGCCGCTGGCGCAGTTCCTCGACCGATGCCTGCGCCAGAATGATGGGCGCTCCCGCAGTCTGCGGGGTCATGGCGCCAAGCTGCCGGGCCGCTACAGGCGCAGCCGCAAGCGGCGCTGCGCCCAGCGACCCCATCAGGAGGCCGAGCGCGGTCCCCGCGAGGATCCGTCGGTGCAGATTCATCAAATTTCTCCTAGTGTCAGGTGTCCCGTCGGTGCTGAAACAGGGTGGACGCGGATTTGGTTCCCCGCGACGGCAATCCGGAGGTTTTTGCAAGCTAAAACGGTCGCGCAGCGGCGACAAGCCGGCGGAAATGAGGCTTCCGAAGCGATAACGCCACGTGGCGGCGCGGGTTCCCGCTGCTTGACCGGCCCGGGCGAAAGGCCCAGATGACGGCATGGCCGAGCCTTTCTGGAAGACGAAATCGCTGGAGGAAATGTCCCACGCGGAGTGGGAATCGCTGTGCGACGGCTGCGGCAAATGCTGCCTGTCCAAGCTCGAGGACGAAGACACCGGCGACATCTACTTCACCAGCGTGGGCTGCCGGCTGTTCGACGCCGGGCAGTGCCGCTGCAGCGACTACGAGAACCGGCTGCAGCGCGTGCCCGACTGCGTGAAGCTGACGCCGCAGAACGTGCGCACCATTCCGTGGCTGCCGGGCACCTGCGCCTACAGGATGGTGGTGGAAGGCCGCGACCTCGCCTGGTGGCATCCGCTGGTGTCGGGCAGCACCGGCAGCGTGCACGCCGCCGGCATATCCATGCGCGGGCGGGTGACGGCCAGCGAAAGCGAGATGGCGAGCCCGGAAGACTATTTCGAGCACATGATGGACGAGGAGCCGTGAGTCCGGCGCCGGCCGCGCCGGCGGGAACAGGGGGCCGGCGCATCCGTTTTCGATGAACGCTGAATGAATGGCGGGTTCCGGTGTCGTTCAGGCGCCGGCGGGCAATCTGCCCCTCATCGCATGAGCGAACAGATTGCGAAACGGAGAGAGACAATGTTCCAGATGATCAAGAACGCAGCCCTTTCGGCGGTGCTCGGCCTCGGCACGCTGGCCGCCATGCCCGCCGCCGCCCAGGCCGACAGCTTCTATTTCGGCATCACGCCGCACGGCCCCCGCGCCGGTGTGGTCGTGGATCAGGGCCACTCCTATCGCCGCGGCGGCGACCGCCACTGGGATCGCGGCGGGCGCCACTGGGATCGTGGCTGCAGCGCCGGCGAGGCCGTTCGCAAGGCCGAGCGCATGGGCATCCGCCGGGCGCATGTGCGCGGCGAGAACCGCAATGTGATCCGCGTGGCCGGCCGCGCGCGTGGGCACCACGTGACCGTCGTCTTCGCCAAGGCGCCGCGCTGCCCGGTCGTCGGGTAAAACAATCGCGGGCAAAGAGCAGCCGGTTGCCCAGCCCCGGCAACCGGCGCCACATGCAAAAAGGCCGGCGGATTCCGCCGGCCTTTTCGTTGCGCTTCGATCTGCGTGATGGCCGGCCGCGCCCACGGGCACCGGCCGGGCTGCGCGGGCCGAAATCAGGGCTGGCCGATCTCGTAGGTGATGCGCACCTGGATGCGATAGGTGTTCTCGCCCGCCTCGATCGGCACTGCCGCGTCGGAGGCGGCCTCCATGCGCATGACCTTGGGCATCGGCACGGGCGGGTTCACCGGCGACGATTCGGCGATCTCGATCACCTTGCCCAGCCCCACGCCGGCGGCCTCGGCAAGCGTGCGCGCCTTGTAGGCCGCGTCGGCCACGGCGCGCTTGCGCGCCTCGGCCACCACCTGCTTGGGATCGTGATTGTCGAAGACGATGTTGCCGCCCTGGTTGACGCCCAGCGTCACCGCCTTGTCGATCACCTCGCCCACCTTGGCGAGGTCGCGCACGCGTACGCTGAGCGTATTCGTCACCTGGTAGCCGACGATTTTGGGCTGCTGGGTGCCGTCATTGTTCTGCGGGTAGACGTAGCGCGGGTCGATTGAAAGCCCGGAGGTCTGCAGGTCGCGGTCCTCGATGCCGGCCTGCTTCAGCGCGGCGATCACGCCGGCCACCGCCTCGTTGGCGTCGTCGAGCGCGGCGCGCGCCGTGTCGGCCTCGCGCATCACCGAAAGTGTGAGCCAGGCCATGTCGGGGCGGACCGTCGCCTCGCCTTCGCCGGCCACCACGATGCGCGGGACGGGCGGGGTTTCCTGGGCGGCCGCAGCCAGCGGCAGGGCCAGAACGGCGGCAAGCGCCAGCGGCACGATCTTTCGCATATGTCTCTCTCCTTCAGCAGGCCGCATCGCGGCGGCATCCGTCCGATCTTCCACCCGGCCGCTCCGGCCCGGGCGCCCGCCGTGCCCGGCCGGCGCACCATGCCTGTCCACCGGCCAGTCCAAGTGGCTAGGGCACGGGGGCCAGCCCACAGGGCCGGTGTACCAGAAAGCGTGCCGCCGCGGGGGCGATTTCGTCCCTCGATCGCCCGATAGGCGGCGATTATGTGCTGATTGGGGCGATGCCTTGTGCGTACCGGAAAAAGAAACTAAGTCACGGCGCGTGGGGCCTGTAGCTCAATGGTTAGAGCCGGCGGCTCATAACCGCTTGGTTGGGGGTTCGAGTCCCTCCGGGCCCACCAGAACATGATAAAATCAATGGGCAGAGCGCCGCCGTGCACTTGGCTTCTCATAGCTGAGCACCAGGCGCTAAGGCACTTGCTTAACCGAATGAGCTCGACTGATCAGCCGGCGATTCCATGGCCGGGGTTGCCAGTCGACGCAATCAGCTTGTTGCGCAGGTGCATGAACAGGATCTCACTGAGTTCCGACCCGGCTCGCCGGCGCAGAGCATCCAGAATCAGTTCGTGCTCGCGCATCGCAGCGCTCCAGCGGTCTGTTTCCGTGACAGTGTTGGCCGTGTAGCGATCACGCCGGACCCTCGCGTATACGGCGTTATACATGTCGGTGAGGCTCTGGTTGCCGGCGGCGTTGACAATCGCCTCATGGATTTCCCGGTTACGGCGAAAATATTCGTGAAGATCCTTCCGGAGATAGAAAAAGTACATCTCCTGGTGAAGCTTCTCGATCCGCTGGATTTCCTCTTCGGTAATGCGCTCGCAAGCGATTCGTCCTGCAAGAGCCTCCAGCCCGCCCATGAGGTCAAAGAGTTCGCGTAGTTCCTTCTCGCTCAACTGGCGCACGCGTGCGCCGCGGTTGGGCAGGAGCTCGATCAGACCTTCGGCCGCCAAGACCTTGAGCGCCTCACGCAACGGCGTTCTCGAGATGTGAAACTTCTCGCACAGAATGCGCTCAGGAATGCGCATCCCGTCGGCGAGATTTCCTTCGGAGATATATTCGCGCAACTGCTCGAGCAGTTCGGCGTGCAGCGACGGCGGCGTGCTGGAAGCTTGCGGCGTCTGCTCTGTCCCTACAGAAGGGGCCTGCAGTTCAGGGGCTGTTTTCATCCCTCGAATTTAGCTGCGTCGAATTCGGGTGTCGATGCCAAGATTCCGAAGTTGCATTCATTTTTTTCTCGGATATAGAAAATGCATGCGAAATGAGACGGGCCCGCGAGGGTTTTGTCGCAAAAAGACGGGATTTTCATCGTGAGCCTAGGTCGTCATTTTCTGCAGCTGCCCGGACCAAACCCGGTGCCGGAGCGTGTCCAGCGGGCGATGACCGCGGCGGTGATCGACCATCGCGGGCCGGAGTTCAGGCAACTGGCGCTTGATGTTCTGGCGGGAATTCGCGGCGTTTTCCGTACATCCAGCCCGGTGATCATCTATCCTTCCTCCGGCACCGGTGCGTGGGAATCGGCCATCGTCAACACGCTCTCACCGGGCGACGAAGTGCTGATGTGCGAGACCGGACACTTCGCGGCGCTGTGGGCAAAAATGGCGGGCAAATGGGGCCTGAAGGTTCACAGCATCCCCACCGATTGGCGCCGTGGCGTGGATGCCGCGCAGATCGAGGATCGCCTTCGGCAGGACAGTGCTGGCGTGATCAAGGCAGTCATGGTCGTGCACAACGAGACGTCGACCGGCGTTACCAGCGCGATCGCCGACGTGCGCAAGGCGATAGACGCTGCCGGCCACGGCGCGCTGTTCATGGTGGACACGATCTCGTCGCTGGGCTCGGTCGCGTTCGACCACGACGCATGGGGCGTGGACGTTGCCATCTGCTGTTCGCAGAAGGGCCTGATGCTGCCTCCAGGCCTTGGTTTTGCTGCGGTTTCGCAGAAAGCGCTGGATGCCGCGAAGCGCAACACGACGCCCCGGTCTTACTGGGATTGGGCCGAGATGCTCAAGTTCAACGAGGATGGCTTCTTCCCCTACACCCCCGCGACGCAGCTGCTCTACGGCCTGCGCGAGGCGATCGCGATGCTCAACGAGGAAGGCCTTGATGCCGTCTTCGAGCGTCACCAGTTGCTGGCGAGGGCGACGCGCGGGGCGGTGGATGCGTGGGGGCTCGAAACCGTGTGCCAGGATCCGGCCGGCCATTCGCCGGTGCTGACGGCGATCATGATGCCTGAGGGGCACGACGCGGATCGTTTCCGTGCCGTCGCGCTGGACAGGTACAACATCTCGCTGGGCTCCGGGCTCAGCAAGCTGGCCGGCAAGGTGTTCCGCATCGGTCATCTCGGCGAATGCAACGCGGCGACGCTGCTTGGCGCGCTGGGTGTCGTGGAGCTTTCGCTTGGACTGGCGGGCGTGCCGCATACAGCTGGCGGCGTCTCGGCCGCGCTCGATGTGTTTCGCAAGGACGCGACTTAGAAACTCCCGTCGATAATTAATTTTCGCACTTCCGCTTCCAAAATTTGCATGCAAAACTGAAAGCGGATTGCATTAGGACTTACGGCGCCAGCCCGGTGCCGGTATGCGGTCAGACGGTTTCCCTTGTGGTGGGCCGCAGGGCGAACCGGGCGAGCAGGCGTAAAGGCGTAGCGCCCGAGCGGGCGGCGATGAACAACGAACGGAGATTGGGCAATGAGGCCGGACAACAAATTCTTCCACGAGGAGCGCGTCCGCGCAGCGATGGACAAGCAGGGCATCGACCTGCTGATCCTGCGTGGCGGCGAGAACTCCAAGTACCTATCCGGCTTCTTCCACAACGGCGGGCATCTCGCCTACCGGCCGTTCTGCGTCTTCTATTTCCGCGACCCTGCGATCGCGCCCGCCTTCGTGGTTCCTGCGGTCGATCTGCACCTCGCGATCGATTCCACGTGGATCAAGGACGTCCGCGCATACAAGATGGCCGAGTTTCACACCGACGTGGACACGACCTTCTACGAGGACTTCTTCGCGGCGGCGAAGGACATCCTTGCCGAGCGCAAGGTCAGCAACATGGTCATCGGCATCGAGGCCGACGGCCTGCCCACCGGCTTCAAGGCGCGGCTCCTCGCCGTGCTTGAAGGCAACCGCACCGTCGATGTCGAGCAGATGATGGAACTGGTGCGCATGGTGAAGACCCCGGAGGAAATCCGGCGCCTGAAGAAGGCAACCGACATCACGGTCATTGCCCACGCCGCGTTCCGCGATGCCATCAAGGTCGGGGTCGACGACTTCGAACTGCTGCGTCACACCAGCAACAACATGATGGACAACGGCGCCCATGGCGTGAAGTTCATCAACATCGGCTGCGGCCCGCTCACGTCCTATGCCGCGCACGCTCCGTTCCCGGTCGGACACACCATCCGTCGGGGCGATTTCGTCAAGGTCGACATGGGTGCGCTGTATTTTGGCTACGGCGCCGACTTCGTCCGCTCCTACTTCGTGGGCGAAACCACGGACCGGCACAAGGAAATCTGGAAGCGCCTCAACGAGGTGCAGATGGAGCTCGGCAGCAGCCTGCGTCCGGGCATGACCGGCGGCGAGATCTTCGACCGCGGCTACGCGATGATCGACAAGTACCTGCCGAACTTCCCGCGCGAGTTCGTCGGCCACGGCATCGGCCTGGGCGCGCATGAGCAGCCGCGCATGAACCAGGTCAACCGCACGGTTCTGGAGCCGAATACCGTCGTCTGCCTCGAGTACAGCTACTACCACGAGGGATGCCGCCACCACACCGAGGAGACCTACCTGATCAAGGAAGACGGCGTGGAGTTCTGGACCGAGGGCTGTCCGCGCGACCTGATCGTCGCCGCCTGACGACTGGGCATTCGAGGGAAGGCCGGCGCCCGGAAAGTCCGGGCGTCCCGCAGGAGAGAACGTAATGACATCGCAGACGTCATCCTCCATTCCCGGACTTGATCCGGTGTTGGCGCACATCGAGGCCAACCGGCAGCCTTTCCTTGATCGTCTTCTCGACTATGCCCGCCACCCCAGCATCAGCGCCCAGAATATCGGGATGAAGGAAGTGGCCGACATGCTGGTTGAGATGCTGGCGAAGCTCGGCCTGCGGGCCGAGCTCGTCGAGACGACCGGCTACCCGGTTGTGCTCGGCCGTTACGATGTCGATCCGGCAAAGCCCACGGTCATGCTCTATGGCCACTACGACGTGCAGCCGCCGGACCCGCTGGATGAGTGGCTGAGCCCGCCCTTCGAGCCGACGATACGCGACGGCCGGATCTATGCGCGCGGCATCGGCGACAGCAAGGGACAGCACTTCGCGCAGATCATGGCGCTGGAGTCCCATCTTGCGGTTCACGGCACGCTGCCCTGCAACGTCGTCGTGCTTCTTGAGGGAGAGGAGGAGATCGGCAGCCCCAGCCTGGCTGGCTTCATCCGCGACAACCGCGAGAAGCTGAAGGTCGACTTCGTGGTGGCCGCTGACGGCCCGCTGCACGAGTCCGGTCTTTCCACGATCATCCTCGGCGTCCGCGGCATCGTTCCCTTCGACCTGGTCGCGCGTGGCGCCAATCGCGACACGCATTCCGGCATCTACGGCGGGGTGGTGCCCAACCCGCTGTGGAAGCTGGTTCACCTGCTTTCCTCGATGAAGACGCCCGAAGGCCTGATCACCATCGAAGGCCTGCATGATCCGATCGTACCGCCCACTGCAGCCGCCCGCGCGTCGGCGGCGGCGCTGCCGATGGATATGGAGGGCTACATGGCCGACCTCGGCATATCGGAGTTCGACGAGCCGAAGGGTCGTCCGTTCTTCGATCGTCTGATGTTCCATCCGACGCTGACCATCGCGGGCATCCATGGCGGCTACGGCGGCGAGGGCTCGAAGTCCGTCATTCCCGGCGAGGCCATCGCCAAGTGCGAAATCCGCATGGTCGACGCCATGTCGCCCGAGCAGGTTCTCGATTGCGTCGAGGCGCACGTGAAGCGCCACGCTCCCGACGTCGAAATGGTCAGGCGCCACGGCATGCTGCCCTCGCGGACCCCGGTCGAGTCTCCATACACGTCGGTCATCCAGCGCGCCGTCATGGCTGCGCGCGGAAGCGAACCGCTGATCATACCGATGGCAGGGGGCACCAACCCCAGCTACGTGTTCACCAAGGTGCTCGGCGTGGATGCCTTCACGCTGCCATACGCCAACGCCGACGAGCACAACCACGCCCCCAACGAGAACATGAAAATCTCGTGTTTCCACGACGGAATCCGGGTCGGCGCCGCCCTGCTCTCCACGCTCGGCATGGGAGTGGAACCTCAAGCGTGAGCCGGACCGCCGTGGCGAATACTTTGTCGGAGTGCCTCACATGCGTGCTGCGGATGCCGAAATTGCATGCACAATCCGACTGATATCGGGCGGGCGCGAACTGATCTCCGTCGCAACTCCGCCTGCGACCAATAAGACCGCGGAGGGTATCAACTAGCTGAATTTGCGTAAGAAAATCTGCCGATCAAACTGCGTGCAAGTGGATCGGAGGGAGCTTCCCATGCAGAAACGGATTGAACTACATTGCCAAGAGGTCCTACAATTTCATTCAATATCCGGCGCTATATCGGAAAAATGAATTCGCAATTTCGCACTTCGTTGGGTGCACCGGGCTGGCTGATCGGCGCGCCCAGCATCGACGGGAACACGGTAGCGGTCTCGGCCGCGTCAAAAAGGGGAATGAGAGCATGGCTCGTCGCATCGTACTGAAGACAATCGCCGCAGCATTGGGGATTTCGACCATGCTTGCCGCGCTGCCGGGAGCAGCCGTGGCAGGCAAGGATGACGGGACCCTCCGCGTCGCCTTTTCCAAGGAAATCGAGTCCGCCGATCGCTATTTCAGCTCCACCCGCGAAATGGTCATTCTCGGCGAGTCCATCTGGGACAGCCTGATCTATCGCGATCCTGCGACCGGTGAATACAGCGGCAATCTGGCCACGTCGTGGACCTGGGTCGATGACCTCACGCTCGAATTCAAGCTTCGCGAAGACGTGAAGTTCCACAATGGCGAGGAGTTCGATGCGGACGACGTTGTCTACACCGTCAACTTCGTCGTCGATCCCGCCAACGGCGTCATCAACACCGCCCACATCGGCTGGATGAAGTCGGCCGAGAAGGTGGACAAGTACACGGTTCGCATCAACCTCAAGGCACCGTTTCCGGCCGCGCTCGAATATCTTTCTGGCCCGGTGGTGATCTACCCGAACGAATATTATGCCGAGGTGGGCCCGCAGGGCATGAGCGCCAAGCCGGTCGGCACGGGCCCCTATATGGTCGAGAGCGTCCAGAGCGGCAGCGAAGTGGTGCTCAAGCGCAACGAGAACTATTTCGACGGACCCAAGAACACGGCGAAGATCGAGCGTGTCGCCGTGCGCTTCATCCCGGACGTCAATACGCAGCTCGCCGAGATGTTCAGCGGCTCGCTCGACTTCCTGTGGCAGGTGCCGGCCGACCAGGCCGAGCAGGTGAAGGCCCAGGATCGCTTCACCGTGGCCAACGAGCAGAGCATGCGCATTGCCTTCATCGTGCTTGACGCCGAAGGCCGCTCCAGCGCCGACGTTCCGACCAAGCACCTCAAGGTCCGTCAGGCGCTCAACCACGCCATCAACCGCGAGGCGCTGGTGAGCGCGCTGCTCAAGGGCGCCTCCACCCGCATCGACAGCGCCTGCGTGAAGGTGCAGTTCGGCTGCGAGCAGGACGTGACCGGCTACGACTACGATCCGGCGAAGGCCAAGGCGCTGCTGGCCGAGGCCGGATATCCGGACGGCTTCTCGATCACCTTCTACGCCTATCGTGATCGCCCCTACGCGGAAGCGATCATGGGCATGCTCGAGGAAGTCGGCATCAAGACCACGCTGGAATACATCAACTTCGCTCCGCTTCGCGAGAAGCGGGTGAAGGAGGGCGTGCCGATGGTGTTCCTCACCGACGCCTTCAACTCGATTGCCGACGTCTCGTCGGTGACCTCGCGCTACTTCTCCGGCGGCGGCGAAGACGGCGCGCGCGATCCGCAGGTGATCGAACTGGTGAAGGCCGGCGACACCGTGACCGACCCCGAGGAGCGCAAGAAGCACTACTCGCAGGCCTTCAAGCGCATCGCCGACGAGGCCTACTGGGTGCCGCTGTTCACCTACAACACGAACTACGTCCTCTCCAAGGAACTGGATTTCACGCCCACGCTGGACGAGAACATCCGCTTCTACCAGATGTCGTGGAAGTAACGGACACATCGGGCGCGCCGCGCATGTCGCGTGGCGCGCTCGTGCTTTTTGGCGCGACGGCATGTGCCGGGCGGCGCGGCGCTGGGATCCGGTCAGCCTGACTGCCGGCTTCTTGCAGGGGGTGCCCGGCAGCGTCGAGGGCCGATCGGACGGGAAGACGGTAACCCATGCTGAAATTTGTCTTCGGAAAGCTGTTGCTGGCGGCCTGCGTCGCGCTCACCGTTTCGGCGGTGAGTTTCGGCCTCCTGCACCTTGCCGGCGATCCGGCCATCGCGCTTGCGGGCGAGTCGGCTTCCGAAGCCGATATCGAGGCCATCCGGGTCAACTTCGGCTATGACCGGCCATTGCTGGTCCAGTACGGCGACTGGCTCAGCCGCGCCGCCACGGGCGATTTCGGGATCAGCCGGTTTTTCAACAAGCCCGTATCCGAGCTCGTATGGGACCGCCTGCCGATCACGATGATGCTCGGCGTCTTCGCCATCATCTTCGCGCTGGTCCTGGCAATTCCCATGGGCGTGCTGGCTGCCACCCGGCCGAATTCCTGGTTCGACCGCATCGCGTTGTTCATCTCTGTCGTAGGGCAAGCGATACCAAGCTTCTGGTTCGGTCTTATCCTCATCGTCATATTTTCGATCAACCTCGGCTGGCTGCCGGCATCGGGTGCGTCGAGCTGGAAGAACTTCGTGCTTCCAACCGTCGTGCTCGGCTATTTCGCGACGCCGGCGCTGATGCGCCTGACACGGACCGGGATGCTGGACGTGCTGGCATCGGACTATGTCCGCACCGCGCGCGCAAAGGGACTGCCCACCCGCAAGGTGCTGTTCAAGCATGCGCTTCGCAACGCGATGATCCCCGTGGTCAGCCTCGCGGCCGTGCAGATGGGCTTCATGCTCAGCGGCTCCATCATCGTCGAATCCGTCTTTGCGCTTCCGGGCGCCGGACAGCTCGCCTGGGTATCCATCTCGCGCAACGACCTGCCGATGATCCAGGCGCTGATCCTGATCTTCTCGATGTTCTACATAGTGTTCACGTTCGCGGCCGACGTGCTCAACGCGTGGCTCGATCCCAGATTGCGGGTGAGCTGAGATGAGCGCACAGACAGTCGCCGCCGTTCCTCCGCGGCTCACCCCGCGCCAGCAGCTCTGGCGTCGTGCCTGGCGTCACAAGGGCCTGGTGTTCGGCGCCACCGTGCTGGCCGTCATCGTGCTTCTCGCGGTCTTTGCCCCGCTGGTCGCACCGCACGATCCGTATCGTCAGAACCTGCTGGCCCGCATGGTTCCGCCGGTCTTCCTCGGCGGCACCTGGGATCATCCGCTGGGAACCGATGCGCTTGGGCGCGACTATCTTTCGCGGCTGCTTTACGGCGCCCGGATCTCGCTGATGATCGGCTTCGTCACGGCGATGATCTCCGCCGTCATCGGCTCCGTACTCGGTATTCTCGGCGGCTATTTCGGCGGCAAGGTCGACGCGGTCGTCACCTTCCTGATCTCCGTGCGGCTCGCCATGCCCGTCGTCCTGGTCGCACTTGCGGTGGTTGCTTTGCTGGGCGGGTCGCTAATCGTCATGATGACGGTTCTGGGCCTGCTCCTTTGGGATCGGTTCGCGGTGGTGCTGCGAACCGCCACCAGACAGGTTCGCAGCATGGAATATGTTGCCGCGGCCGAAGTGCTCGGGGCCAGCCTGCCGCGCATCCTGTTCAAGGACATCCTTCCCAATGTGATGAGCCAGCTGATCGTGATCGCGACGCTGGAGATGGCGCATGCCATCCTGCTGGAAGCTTCGCTTTCGTTCCTCGGCCTCGGAGTGCGCCCGCCCACGCCGTCCTGGGGACTGATGATCTCCGAGGGCAAGGAAATGCTGCTGTTCCAGCCCTGGCTCATCGCCATCCCCGGCGTTGCCCTGTTCCTGGTGGTGATCTCGATCAACATGTTCGGTGATGGCGTGCGCGACATCACCGCGCCGGAGGGACGCAATTGACCGAGGTCCGGCCCGTACTTTCTATCCGTGACCTGTCGGTAGCCCTGCCGCAGGGTGGCGACCGGCCGTTCGCCGTCGAGAGCCTGAACCTCGACGTCATGCCGAACGAGATCGTCTGCATCGTCGGCGAGAGCGGCTCGGGAAAGTCGATCACCTCCTTCACCACAATGGGGCTCCTGCCGCGGACGCTGCGCGCGACGTCGGGTCAAATCATGTTCGGCGGCCGCAATCTGCTCGAGATGCCGGAGCGGGAGCACGCCCGGCTGCGCGGCAGCGAGATGGCGATGATCTTTCAGGAGCCGATGACGGCTCTCAATCCCTGTTACACGGTGGGCGACCAGATCGAGGAGATCTTCGCCGCGCACACTTCGATCCCGCGGGCCGAGCGGCGCACGCGCACGCTCGCCCTCCTGCGCGAAGTCAAGCTCGCCGACGCCGATCGAATCCACCAGAGCTATCCGCACCAGCTCTCGGGCGGACAGCGGCAGCGCATCGTCATCGCGATGGCGCTCGCGCTCGGGCCACGCCTGCTGATCGCGGACGAGCCCACCACCGCGCTCGACGTCACAACGCAGGCGCAGATTCTGAACATGTTCAAGGAGCTGCGCCGCGCCCGCGACGCCGGCATCATGTTCGTCACGCATGACTTCGGCGTCGTGGCCGAGATCGCCGACAAGGTGGTCGTGATGCAGAAGGGGCGAGTGGTAGAGCAGGGGCCGGCGGCGGAAATCCTCAACCGGCCGCAGCATCCCTATACGCGCCTGCTGATCGACGCCGTGCCGCGCCGCAGGCCCGAGGCGCAGGCGCCCCGCGAGGAGCGGCCGGTCGCGCTGCGCGTATCCGGCGTCGGCAAGACCTTCAACGTCGCACGCACACTGTTCAAGCCAGCGCGCCAGGTGGCCGCGCTCAAGCCGGTCGAGTTTGCGCTGCAGAGCGGCGAGACGCTGGGCATCGTGGGCGAAAGCGGTTCGGGCAAGACGACGCTGGTGCGCTGCCTGATCCGACTGATCGATCCCGACAGCGGCGAGGTCTGGATCGGCAACACCGATTTCGCGGCCGAACCGCGCGGCAGGCTGCGCAGCCACCGCAAGGACATCCAGATCGTCTTCCAGGACCCCTACGGCTCGCTGAACCCGCGCCGCCGCATCGGCGACCAGCTGGTCGAAGGGCCGGTCAATTTCGGCGAGTCACGAGAGTCCGCCCTGAAGCGCGCGCGGGAGCTCATGCGTATCGTGCGCATGGATGAGGATTCGCTCGACCGCTACCCCGTCCAGTTTTCCGGCGGCCAGCGCCAGCGCATATGCATCGCGCGCGCGTTGATGGTCCAGCCGAAGATCCTGATTGCCGACGAGGCCGTATCCGCGCTCGATGTGTCGGTGCAGAAGGAGGTGCTGACGCTGCTGGCTGACATCAAGCGGCAGTTCGGCCTGTCAATGCTGTTCATCACCCACGACCTGCGGGTTGCCGCCCAGATCTGCGACAACATCATCGTGATGAGCAATGGCGAGATCGTCGAGCGCGGCACTGTCGATGAGGTTTTTGGCGACCCGAAGCACGCCTACACCCAGCAGCTGCTGAACGCGATGCCGGGCAGGGCCTGGAAAATTCCGGACAATGTCGTCTCCAATCAATAGAGGGGAGTAGACTGTTCGGCTGCGTAGATCCGTTGACGGTCTGTGCCAGCCGACAACACGGGCGCGCATTGTTCCAGCATGCGGCCAGGCGATGGTCGGAGGCTCCTGCGCCGGGCGACAGCCCATCAACCCGGAACCGCCGCCTGATGATTACGAGCATCGTTGTCGCAGGCTCGATGCAGCTTCAACGTGACTCCGATACGCGCAGACCGGCACGGCGCCTGAGCAGAGCTGGCAGGGCTACGGGATCAGGACGACGCGGCCGATCAGCGTGCCCGACTCCACCAACGCGTGCGCCGACGCCGCTTCATGCAGGGGGAAAGTCCTTGCAACACGCGGATGGATGAGGCCTCGCGCAACCAGCGAGACCGTGTCGGCGAGCTGATCGCGCCGGGCGTTGGTAATGCCGTGTATGGTGGCGCATTTGAAAAGGATATGGGCCGGATTGATCGATATCTCTTCGCGGAAAAGCTGACCGATCATGAGATAGCGTCCGGTGATCCCGAGACTCTTGAATGCCGGCGTGAACACCCGGCTTCCCACGGTATCGACCACGACATCGACCCCGATCCCATCGGTCAGCGCTTTGACTTCCCGCGAGAAGTCGACGCCGTCGCCCGCGACGATCACCTCGTCGGCGCCTGCTTCCCGGATGGCGGCAGACTTGCCCGCCGAGCGCGTGACGCCGATCGTGCGGGCGCCGGCGGCTCGCGCAATCTCCAGCGCGGGCAGTCCGACGCCGCCGCTGGCGCCGGTGACCAGAACCGTTTCGCCCAGCTTGACCCCGGCGACGTCGCGCAGCGCGCCAAGAGCAACTGCGGTCGAGCTGCCAAGCATGCAGGCCGTGGCAAAGTCGATGCCCTCGGGAATGGCAACCAGTGCGCTCGCGGGAACCGCCACGCGCTCGGCATAGCCGCCAGTGACGACCCTGCGGCTCTGGCAGGCCGTCTCCCGGCCTGTGCGGCAGTATTTGCAGGCCCCGCAGGTGTGAAAACCCGTCGTGCAGACGCGATCGCCGATGCTGACCGAACGCACCTCGGAACCGATCGAGGTCACCGTCCCGGCGATCTCGTTGCCCAGCACCTTGGGAAGGCCGTGTCCGGGGCGCAGCGTGCCGTTGCGCTCGACGATGTCGTGATAGGGCACGCCGACCGCGCCGACCGCCAGGATGGCGTCGCCGGGCTCGGCAACAGGCTCGGGCCAGTCCTCCTCCAGCCGAAGCACGGAGGGGTCGCCATTCGTCCGCAGAACGATTGCCCTCATGCGCAGGCCACCTATCGCGGTTCCGGCAGCGCGAGGCCGAGCTCACGCTCGACCACCTTGTGGCTGTCGCGCCAGCCGGCATAGAGATCGGCTGCGATACGGCCGGGATACACGTCTTCGGTCCCGTCGATGATCTGCCTGAGCACCGCTTCCGCGACCTGTGCCGGGCGGAGTTTCGGCGGCGGCGAATCGGCGCTCGCCGGCGTGTCGACGGTCGAGGGGAAGATGGCCGCGACCCGCACGCCCCAGGGTGCGAGTTCGGCACGCACGCCCTGTGTCATCGACAGCGCCGCCGCCTTGCTGGCGCAGTATGATCCCATGGAAGGCAGGTTAGCGTGCGCCAGCACGGTCAGCACATTGACGAACACACCTTCCCGCCGCTGCTTCATCGAAGGCGCGAAGGCGCGGATGACGTTCAGCGTACCCAGATAGTTGACTTCGATCTCCTGCCGCGCGCCCTCGATCGTATCCGCGTCGAGAAGGCCGCTGATGGCGGTGACGCCCGCATTGTTGACGACGATGTCGACCCCACCTCCGGTGGCGGCCACCGCCGCCTCGACCGAGGCGACATCGGTCACATCCATGCGCACATGCCGGACGATCGCATCGTCGCGGGCATCTGGTCCGGCCGCCTTGCGGCTGGCGGTCCAGACGCGCGAAGCGCCCGCCTTGACGAAGGCTTCGACCAGCGCGCGCCCGATGCCGCCATCAGCGCCGGTGACCAGCACCGCCTTGCCCTTCACGACCCGGTTCGGATCGCCCACGACGTTGGGTTCCACGCTGACATCCTCCGGTGTTGCGACGAATACCTGTTCGCCACTTCTGTCTAGCCTGTTGAAGAGCCGCACGCGGCCCCCGACCTCGGTGCAGTCGGAAGACAGTCGCGCGAACACGACCGGACCACAGTCCAGCCTGGCGGTTCCCATTGCTATCGGGCGATGCGCCTGGAAATACGCGTCGGTGCTGTGCCGGATGACGGTGCGCGTCAGCAGCGTGCCGGAGGATGCGACGCTGCGCCAGGTCATCTGGTCGCCCAGGCATGCGCGGCAGATCTCCTGAAGCGGGAAAACCACCGCGTCGCATGCGTCGCAGACCGGCAGCTCGAACTGGCCAAGCGCTGCCGCCGCGGTTAGCCGGCGTGCGAGGCGACCGCGGGCGCGCGGCGGCAGATCGGGCCTGCGCTTCACCATCAGCCAGCCCTCCTCAAGATGGCAGCGGCGGTGCACACGCCGCGATCGTAGTTTACCGTGCCGAGGCAGCTCACCAGACCGAACTCGGCCTCAGGCACCTGCCTGCCGAGGGGCTGGCCGGACAATTGCGCAATCGCTTCGGTCATGTGAACGAACCCGCCGCCTGCGCCCGCCTGCCCGAGCGACAGCATGCCGCCTGATGTGTTGACGGGCATGTCCCCTTCGACGGTCAGGTCCTTCTCGCGCAGCAGCCTCACGGCTTCCCCCGGCTGGGAGAAGCCAACAGCCTCCAGTTCCATCGCCACCATGACCGGATAATCGTCATAGGCTTCGATGAAGTCGACGTCCTGCGGGCCGATGCCCGCCATGTCGTAGAGCAACTGGCACTCGTCAGCGATGCCGAAGCGGGAAACCACCGGCTCGTTGGGGAACGCATTGTGGCGCTCAACCGCTCCCGCGATCAGCGCATAGGGCTGGCCGAGCGCCTTTGCCCGCTCCTCGCTCATGACGAGAAAGCCCTCGCTGCCGCACATTCGCGGCACGCAGTCGAAAAGCCCGAGGGGCTCGGAGATCGAGCGCGCCGACAGGTACGCGTCCATGGTCAGCGGCTTGTCGAACAGCGCCATCGGATGACCCTGGCTGTTTGCGCGCTGCGCGATGCAGATCCGCCCGAAATCCTCGCGGGTCGCACCGAACTCGCTCATGTAGCGGCTGGTGATTAATGCAAAGACGGCGTTCATCCCGCCGCCGCCATTGGGATAGACGTGATCGCGGCTGAAGGTGGAAAAGGCGGCATTGTAGCCGTAGCCCTGAGCGGCGATGTCCCCGGCCAGGCAGGCCACGATTTCCGCGTCGCCATCCTGCACGGCTCGTGCGGCCCGCTTCAGCGCCATCACGCCGCTGGCGCCACCATAGGGCAGGTCGAGCAGGAAGCGCGGCCTGATCCCCAGGATTTCCGCCATCGATGCCCCGTTGTCCGGCACCATCTGATAGCTCGACACGGCAAGGCCATCGATGTCGGCCTTGTCGACGCCGGAGCGCCGCACCAGCTCTGAGAACGCGCGGCCCAGAAACCAGGGCATGGTGCGCCGGCTCGTGCGGACATACTCGCAGGAGACCGGCGTGGTGACGGCAACGCCCGAATAGTCCCTCGGCTTCTTCACGCCTGGGCCTCCTTGGCCGCTTCCTGTTCGCGTTTCAGCATGGCCTCCAGGTCACTGCGCACGATCTTGCCGCTTGCGCTTCGGCGCAGGGCCGTTTCAGGCACGAAGCGAACTTCGCGCGGTACCTTGTAGCGGGCAATCTGGCCCTGGCAGGCGGCGATTGCCGCCGCTTCGGTGAGAGTGCTGTCTTCACGCGCAACGATGAAGGCGACCGGCACCTCTCCCCATTTGGGGTCGGGCTTGCGCACCACCACCACGTCGGCGACGCCCGGCAGAGCAATGAGCACCCGCTCGATCTCGGCCGGGTAGATGTTCTCGCCGCCGGATTTGATCAGGTATTTGCGCCGGTCGACAAAGTCGAGCGTGCCGTCGGCATTGCGCCGCAGCACATCGCCGGTGTGGTACCAGCCGCCGCGCAGCACCTGCGCGTTGACCTCGGGCGCGCGCCAGTATCCGCTGAACAGCGTGGGACCGCGATAGCAGATCTCGCCGGGCTCGCCGTCGGGAACGATATTGTCGTCCTCGTCGACCAGCTTGATCATGCCGTATGAGCTTTGCTCCTTCGAAAGCCGCGTCGGAACGACGCCTACCGGGATGATGGAGCGCGATGCCGGCGGCCAGCCGCACTCCGTCGTGCCGAAGCTGTTGCAATAGGGCGCGTTCACCAGTTCGGTCAGCGCGGCGATGCTCGCAGGCGGTACGAGGTCGGGCACGACGCCGACGGTGCGAACGCTGAGCGGGCGCAGCCCGGTCGACCGCAGCGCTTCGACGACGCGGTCCACCACGCCCGGCAGCACAGTCAGGTGCGCAATCTTCTCGCGGGCGGCAACCTCGCACAAAGCTTCGGCGTCGAAGCCGTCCATCACCACCACCTTGGCGCCGCGGATCAGCGTCGCGATCGTGTGGTCGGTGCCGCTCAGATGGAACATTGGCGACCAGGCGATGAAGCCGTCATCCGCCATGATCGGAACGGGTTCGATGCGCTGGAGGATCGCCCGCATGATCTCCGCGCGCTGGCTGATCACCGCAGCCTTCGGAAGCCCCGTCGTACCGGAGGTGTAGATGATGATGAGGCCGTCCTCGGCCTCGGCAACATGCGGCGGCTCGCGCGGATCCGCGCGGCGCAGCGCGGCCTCGTACTCGTCGCCCAGCGCGAGGCAGGGGTAGGGCAGGCCGAGCCGTTCCCGCACCGGCGCGAGGCGGTCGGAATAGATGACCAGCTTTGGCTCGATCAGCGCAAGGCAGTGCGCCAGTTCCGCATCCGCAAGGCGCCAGTTCTGGCAGCCGACAAGCACGCCAAGCTTGGCGGCGGCCAGCAGCAATTCCACATATTCGTTGCGGTTTTCCGAGAGCATCGCAACCCGGTCGCCGCGGGTGACGCCGAGCGACACCATGAGATGAACCAGCCGGTTCACCCGGTCATTCAGCTCGGCATAGGTCCAGATGCGCCCCTTGAACTCGACGGCCGGCCGCGTCGGTCCCAACTGGGCCTGCTCGCGGAACAACGAGGCCACGGTGACCTCGCGGCCTCGCGCCGCCAGGCCGAAATCTGGGCCCAACACATCGGCCGTCATGCTCATTCCTGGTCTCCGTTGTCGCGGGCATTTCGCCACGACGGCGCTTGGGTGGAGGGGTGGTCAGACGGCGCGATTCTCTCTCGCGCCGCCTGGTAGCTGGAGGGCCGGCTCGACTATTTGCGGCCGTAGATTTCGCCCGCGAGCTTCAGGCGCTCCGGCTGCTTGGCGATATCCGCATGGCCCATCAGCTTGCCGAAGACGCGCCAGTGGAGCTCCTGCGGCACCATCGATTCCATACCGCTGGTGGCGATCGACAGGCCGTCCTTGGCGAAATGCAGCTGGCCTTCGGGGCTGATCAGGTAGTTGATGAACAGCTTCGCCGCGTTCGGATTGCCGCCGGACTTGATCATCGCCACGGAGATTGGCGTGTAGGGCATGCCTTCCTCAGGGATGATGCCCTTGATCGGCAAACCCTGAAGGTCGTTGAGCTCGGTGAGATTGAACGGGATCGACACCGCGAATTCACCGCGCGCGACACGCTTGGCCTTCTCGACGATCGAGCGGTCGTACTGGAGTTCGTTCTTGGCCATCTCGCGGTGATAGTCCTCGCCGAAGGCGTCGAGCATCACGGCGAACCAGCTCTGGCCTCCGCTCGGTACGGTCATCTCGTCGGAGATGATCTTGCCCTTCCACTTCGGTTCGGTGATGTCCTTCCAGCTCTTGGGCTCCTCGCTTTCGGGAACGAGGTTCGTGTTCACGACGAGGCCGTAAGTCACGTTGAAGACAGGAACTTCCTCGGGAATCCAGGGCTTTTGGGCGAGCTTGTCCTCGTTGGGCAGCGGGCCGTGCTCGGTCAGCACATCGAAGCTCGCCATCGGAACGAGCCCGGTCGATCCCATCATCACCACGTCGCCGGTCGGCTGGTTGTTGGTGACCTCCACGCGAACGCGCTCGATCACTTCCGCACCGCGCAGACCCTGCAGCATCTCGACGCGAATGCCGTATTTCTCCTCGAAGGCCTTGGCCGCCGCGATCGGCTGCGGCCATCCGACCTGGGCGTTGTAGAATACGACCTTGCCTTCTTCCTTGGCCTTCGCCTCGATTGCCGCGAAGTCTTCCTGCGCGCTTGCCGCCGTTGCGAACCCGACAGCGCCGACGCCGAACGCCAGTGCTCCCACAATCCATCTTGATCTCGACATCACTTCCTCCCTTTTCGCTGCCTCCCGCAGCCGTCAAAGATTATGCGTCATTCCCGGTCTTGGTCAAACGATTGATCATGGTGGTGCGCCGATTTCTTTTGACAACACTCGCTCCCTGATCGCTTTCCTGTGTTCAGGCTCCTATGGCCCAGGCCTCGCCCCTTGCGACGGACAGGGGAACCGTCTGCCCCACTGTCACGCGCTGCTTTGCGGGGACATCAAACCGAAGAATGCGGCCGCCTGCGTCGACGGTGATCGACCGCTGCGCGCCCCGGTAGATGGACTCCAGCACGCGCCCGCTCCACGAGATATCGCCCGGCGCGTGTGCTCCATCGGCTCTGATGCACAGGTTCTCCTGGCGGATCATGATGGTGAGGGATTGCCCCTGGGCATGCGGCTCGCTCGCCGACACGCAACCGGACCAGCCGTCTCCTTCAATGTCGAGTTCAAACAGCCCGTTGCGCGCACGGCATTCCGTCACGGTGCCTTCGACGAAATTCGGCGACCCGAAAAACGCCGCGACGGCGCGGCTGCAGGGTCTCTCGTAGACCTGCTCGGGCGGGCCGACCTGCAGCACCTTGCCCTTTTCCATCACGACGACGCGGTCCGACAGCGCCATGGCTTCACCCTGGTCGTGCGTGACGTAGAGGGTGGTGATGCCCAGACGCTTCTGGATGGCGCGGAATTCATCGCCCGTCTGCGTGCGCAGCTTGGCATCCAGGTTTGACAGCGGCTCGTCGAGCAGCAGCACTTCCGGCTGGAAGACCAGAGCGCGGGCAATGGCCACGCGCTGCTGCTGGCCACCCGAAAGCATGGGCGCGGGCCGGTCGGCAAACGCCTCCATCTCCACAAGGCGGAGAGCCTCGGCGACCTTGGCCTTCACCTCGGATGACGGTCGCCGCCGAATTCGCAGCGGATAGCCGACATTCTCGGCCACCGTCATGTGCGGCCAGATCGCGTAGGACTGGAACACCATGCCGAGATGCCGGAGATCGGGCGGCACGAAGATGCGCGCAGCTGCGTCGCTGACGACGCGGTCGCCGATCTGGATGCGCCCGCTATCGTTCTCTTCCAGACCCGCGACCATTCGCAGCGTGGTCGTCTTTCCGCAGCCGGAAGAACCAAGAAGGGTGACGAACTCGCCCTTCTCCACCTGGAGGTCTATGCCGTCGACCGCGTAGGCTTCGCCGAAGCGGCGGCTGACGTTCTCGATAAGTATACCCTGCACGCGATGTCTCCCGATGCCGTGTTCAGAGCGAGCTGATGTGGCGTTTGATGGCGACGAGCTGGACCCAGCGGAACACGAAGACCAGCAGCATGGTCAACAAGCCGATCACCATCACCTGCTCCTGCTTTCCGGCGGACCAGAGGTTGAGCATGGTCACCGAGAGAACCTCCGTGTTGACCGAATAGAGCAGCACGGACGCGCTGAGTTCGCGCATGATGCCGAAGAAGGTCAGCGTCCATCCCACCGCAAAGGCGGGCCAGGATAGCGCGACGAGGATGCGCCACAGCGTTTGCCACCAGCTGGCGCCGTGGACCCGCGACGACTCCTCGAGGTCAAACGACAGCTGCTGGTAGGAGCCGGTCATGATGCGTACGGCAAGCGGCGTGCCGAGCGTCATGTAGGCCAGCAGAAGTGCCCAGACCGTGCCGTAGATCTGTATCGGGCCGGGCAGGATCGCGTAGCCCCACAGCAGGCCGATGCCGAGCACCATTCCGGGCATCATCCAGGGCAGCCAGGCGAGCCCGTCGACGAGCCGGCGACCGCGCCATCTCGTGCGCACCGAGACATAGGCCACGATCCCGCCAAGGATCATCGTGGCCGTGGATCCCACGATGGCCAGCAGCATCGTATTGCGGAAGGCGCGCCAGATCTCGCGGCTTTCGAACACGTTGACGTAGTTCTGCAGCGTCAGCATGTCCCAATTGTAGAAGCCGACGAAGCGAACGAAGGAGCCGAGCACGAGCTGGCCCAGGGGCAGCAGCACCGCGAGGATGAAAAAGAGCAGGCATGCGGCGAAGGCAACCCAGCGCCAGGGCCCCAGCCGCATCACGCCGGGCGAATACCCCTTTCCGCTCACGGTCACGAAGCTGCGCCCACCCAGCAGCCACCACTGCACGACGACGAGCGCGAACAGGAACAGCATCATGGAGAAGGCGAGGGCCGTCGCGTACTGATAGTCGGGAACGGCGTTGACGTTGATGGCGCGGTAGATCTCCGTGACCAGGACCTGAATGTTGGCCGGCGTTCCGAAGAAAAGCGGCGACTCGAATGCCTCGATCCCGCGCATGAAGCTGAGGATAAACGCGCTCGAAATCACCGGCAGCATGAGCACCAGCGTGATGCGGAAGAATGTCTGGGTGCGAGACGCGCCGGCCATGCGGCTGGACTCTTCCAGCGAAGGGTCCATTGCCCGGAACGCGTCGACCGTTATCAGGAAGATGAATGGCACCGTATGCTGGACCATGTGCCAGATGATGCCGCCATAGGAATAGACGTTGATCAGCGAGCCGTCCGCGCCCGTCAGCCAGCGCCAGCCGACGTTCACGACGCCTACCTGCGGGTTGCCGAGGAGCGCCCATGCGGTCGCGGTGATGATCGGCGGGACGAAGAAGGGCAGGGTGACCAGGATCTCAAGCGTGCCGCGGAACGGCGTATCGGTGCGCGCGACGATCCAGGCAAAGGCCACGGCAAGCGCGACGGAGATCACAGTCTTCGCCGTCGAGATCGCGACCGAGTTCCACAGGACGTCCAGGTTTTCGGACGAGAAGACCTTTGCGTAGCCTTCGAGGTTGAACTCGCCCGCCAGTCCCGGCGGAGTGGAATGGAAACTGCCGAAGAGCAGCGTCGCCAACGGATAGACCGTCAGAAAGGCGAGCAGCAGCACCAGCCCGTAAAGCCAGAGATTGCCTCTGCGTATCAATGTCTCCCCCCTCCTTTCGGTCCCTTGCCGCCACCGTGCGCCGCCAGCCGGGCGGCGCGTCGGTTTCAGCAGCCGCGGCTATCTCTTCCTGCCTCGATGCAGGGCTGCCCGGCGCGCGCGGCGCTCACGACGGGCGCCTGGCGTGCTTTGGCAGAGACTTCACGGATTTCAATCCTCCCAAATGATCGCCTACCGCCCGCAAAGTGCCTTTGCGCGGGTTGATCAAACGTTTGACCACATAGTTTCCGAGCGCGGGAGGCTTGTCAACCGTCCACTGTGCGCTGTGAATCAGCGAACGCCCGCCACTCCATCGGGAACGGGCGCCGTCGTGCCACGATCGATAAGGACCGTTTCGAATTCGACCCTGCATTGCTCCGCCGCCGGCAGGCCCGCCTGCAGCGCATGGATGAGATATGCGACGGCCTGCTCCCCGATCTCCTCGATTGGCAGGCGAATGCTCGTAACCACGGGATCGCGCACAGCGTTGAAGCCAAGGATGGAGACGTCCCCCGGGACTGTCAGATTGGCCGCATGCACGGCGTCCATCACGCCATCGACCAGTGTCGAGCGAGGCACGAAGACTGCCGTGGGACGTCGATCCTGGGGCAGGGACAGCATTGTGCTCATCACCGTTCGGGCTTCGGTGCGCGACCGCAGCCCCGTCGCCATGAGGTCCGCATCGATCGACAGGCCTGCTTCCCGCATCACATCAAGGAAGCCGTCGCGTCGGCCACCGACCTGTTCCACCGTCACGTCGCCGTCCACATAAGCGATGCGCCGATGGCCAAGGTCGAGAAGGTGGCGACCGCCGATGCGGCCAACCCGCGCCGAGTCCGTGCCGAACCACGGGTCGTCCTTGCCCCGCCGGCGGCGGTTCATCAGCACGTAGGGGATATTGCGTCGACGCAGCATGTCGATGGAGGAGTCATCCTCGCGTGCGTTGGCAAACAGCATGCCGTCGATATGGCCTTCGCAGAGCGTCGAGACCACCTTGCTGGACCGTTCGGGGTCGTCGTCGGTGTTGCAGAGAATGACGTGATAGCCCAGCGCGTTTGCGCGCGCCTCCACCGCACGGAACAGCCAGGAATGAAACGGATTGGTGATGTCCGGCGTCAGCATGGCCAGGATGTGCGTGTGGCGCGTGCGAAGCGACTTGGCAACGCGGTTCGGCCTGTAGCCGGTGCGCTCGACGACCTCGAGGATCTGGCTTCGCTTTTGCGGTGAAATGCGGGCATTGGGATCGTCGCGCAGGACGCGCGAGACAAGCGAGGGGTCTACTCCCACCTCGCGGGCGATCGTCACGAGCGACGCTTCTCTTTCCGTCGGGGTGTTGTTGGGTTCGTTCGCCATTCGTCGCGCCGCGTCGTTCGTTGCCGACATTGATCGATAGCGCATGCAAAGCGCAAGGGCAGACAACCGGTTCTGCCGCGTCAGGGCCTGGCGCGGCTGGCCCCCCGGGTGGTGGAGCATGACACCTGGCGGCCACCGGCGCGGCTCGCCGCACCTTCGGGCGCGCCTGCTGGGCGCATCTGATCGTTTTCCGCGATTGGAACGATCTACCCTTCCAATTGGATGTTGCTAGAATGATTTCCTAAGAACGGCCTGCAAAGCAGTATCCGGCAGCCCCCACATGTCATTTTTGGCTTCCTCCGATTCCACCCCGCGCTTTTCCGCCCTGGCGGCCTACCGGCCCGGCCTCATGCTGGTGCTGATGACCACGGCCGCGGCCTACGGCCTGCGCGAGCTGCCGCTGATGCGCGCGGTCAGCCCGATGATGCTGGCCATCCTGATCGGGATGCTCTTTTCGCAGCTCGTCGGCGTTCCGTCGGCCGCGCTGCCAGGGGTCAACCTCGCCGGCAAGCGGCTGCTGCGCCTCGCGGTGGCGCTGCTGGGGCTCCAGATCACCTTCGAGCAACTGGCCGGCATCGGCCTTGGCGGGGTCGCGGCAGCCGCTGCGGCGCTGGGCCTGACCTTCCTCTTCACTGTCGCGGCGGGACGTCTGCTCGGCGTGAATTCGGGGCTGACCATGCTGATCGCCGGCGGCACGGCCGTGTGCGGCGCCTCCGCGATCGCCGCGGTCAACGCGACGGTCAAGGCGGAGGAGGAGGACGTGTCCTACGCCATCGCCTGCATCACCCTGTTCGGCACCGTGGCCATGTTCAGCTATCCATGGCTGATCACGCAGCTGGCGCTGGGGCCGGAGGCGTTCGGCGCCTGGGTCGGCCTTTCGGTGCACGAGGTGGCGCAGGTGGTTGGCGCGGGCTACCAGGCGGGGCCGCTCGCCGGCGAGACCGCAGTGGTCACCAAGCTTGCGCGCGTCGTCATGCTGGCGCCGCTGGTGGTATGTCTGGCGCTGTTCGTGGCGCGCGGCGGCGCGGCCGCCATGGCGCCGTCGCGGACGGGAGCGGTGCCGGGGTTCGTGCTGGGCTTCCTGGCGCTCGCCGCCGCCAACAGCCTGGGCATCGTGCCGGAAGCGGTCAGGGCGTTCCTCGTGGCGGCGACGCCGATCATGCTGACGACCGCGCTCGCCGCGCTGGGGCTGGACACCAGCTTCGCGAAGGTGCGGGAGAAGGGGCTGCGCCCGCTGCTGCTTTCCGCGCTCGCCTTCCTGTTCATCGCGGCCACGAGCCTGCTATTGGTGAAGCTCGACGTTTGACATTCGCCTGGCGCAAGCCGGCACCGGAGAGCAGATTGACGCTCGATCAGCTTCGCATCTTCCTGGCCGTCGCAGAGCGCGAGCACGTGACGCGCGCGGCGGAGGCGCTGAACCTCACGCAGTCCACCGTCAGCAACGCCATCAACGCGCTGGAGACCCGCCACGACGTGCGTCTGTTCGACCGTGTCGGCCGCCGCATCGAGCTGACCGCCGAAGGCCGCGACTTCCTGGAGCACGCGCGGGCCATCATGGCGCTGGCGCGCACGGCGGAGGCCACGCTGGCGGAGCTGAGCGGGGTGCGCCGCGGCTCGCTGACCGTCTTCGCCAGCCAGACCATCTCGGGCTACTGGCTGCCGGCGCAGCTCGTACGCTTCAGCCGGGCCTACCCGCAGGTCGGCCTGAAGCTGGAGATCGGCAACACGGCCCAGTGTGCGCGCGCGGTGCTGGCGGGCGCGGCCGACCTCGGCTTCATCGAAGGCGAGGTGGACGAGCCGGCGCTGGCGGCCGATGTCGTGGCGCAGGATCAGCTGGTGGTGGTCGTCGGCCCCGAGCATCCCTGGCGCACGCGGCCGCCGACGCTGCCGCAGGACCTGACGGGTACGGAATGGGCGCTGCGCGAGGCCGGATCGGGCACGCGCTCGTCCTTCGAGGCGGCGCTGCGGGGCTTCGGCATCCGGCCGGACGAGCTGCATGTGACGATGGAACTGCCGTCCAACGAGGCGGTATGCGCGGCGGTGGCAGCCAGCCAGCTCGCCACCGCCGTTTCCGAAACGGTCGCCCAGGCCGGCATCGGCACCGGCAGGCTGTTCAGGATGGATTGCAGCCTGCCCACCCGCGCCTTCAGGCTGATCCGGCACCAGGAGCGCCGGCTCAGCCGCGCCGCCGAAGCCTTCCGGCAATTGCTGACGACGCCGGGCTAGTTGACGCGGCGCTGATCGACACGGGGCTGATCGACGTGCGGCAGGCAGCCGGTGCGATTCGGCCTGCCGGGCGCATCGATGTTTCAAGCACGCCTGCCGAAGCAGAGGCCCATCGTCGCAGCAGGCGCTGCCCGCGCGGCCGGCCGGGCTCGGCGCTCAGCCGCCGACGCGGTCGTCCTGCGTTCTCATCCGCAAGCCGACCACCTCGCCCGATTCCACGAAGAAGCGCACTCCATGGGTCTCGAACGCCGCGACCAGCAAGGATTCGGAGCTTCGGTGCAGCGAATGCCGGTGGCATTCGAAGTCCTTGATCGTGCTGCGGGACACCCCGGACAACGTGGCCAGCTGCTCTTGCGTCCAGTTCAGCAGGGCGCGCGCAGCGCGGCACTGCTCCGGATGAAAAGGCATTGACAACACCCTTGCGGTTAGGCGGGGGAGTCAACCATAATGGGCGATATTCGGCAATGGTGCCGATCTCCAGAGAAGCAAGACGTGATGGCAGGCGAAACATCGCTGATCGTGATGATCGTATTGCCATTCGCCGGAAGCCTGCTTGCGGCGTGCTTTCCCTCGAATGCGCGCAACGCCGAGGCCTGGCTGGCGGGTGGCGTCGCCCTCGCGGTGCTCGCGATGGCTTCCTTCTGCTATCCGGAGGTGGTCCGCGGCGGCAGCATCCGCACCGAGATCGAGTGGCTGCCGACGCTGGGCGTCAACTTCACGCTGCGCATGGACGGTTTCGCCTGGCTGTTCGCCACGCTGGTCAGCGCGATCGGTTTCCTGGTCGTGCTCTACGCGCGCTACTACATGTCGCCGGAAGACCCGATCCCCAGGTTCTATTCGTTCTTCCTGGCCTTCATGGGCGCGATGCTGGGCATCGTGCTGTCGGGCAATCTGATCCTGCTGGTGATCTTCTGGGAGCTGACCAGCATCTTCTCGTTCCTGCTGATCGGCTACTGGTACCACAACGCCAATGCGCGCGACGGCGCCCGCATGGCGCTGACCATCACCGGCATAGGCGGGCTCGGCCTGCTGGCCGGCGTGCTGCTGATCGGCCACATCGTGGGCAGCTACGAGCTCGACGTGGTGCTTTCGTCGGGTGACCTCATCCGCGAGCACGAGCTGTACGTGCCGGTGCTGGTGCTGGTGCTGCTCGGCGCGCTGACCAAGAGCGCGCAGTTCCCGTTCCATTTCTGGCTGCCCAACGCGATGGCGGCGCCGACGCCGGTTTCGGCCTATCTGCACTCGGCCACCATGGTAAAGGCCGGCGTATTCCTGATGGCGCGCTTCTGGCCGGTGCTGGCGGGCACCTATGAGTGGTTCTGGATCGTCGGCCTGTGCGGCACGATGTCGATGGTGCTGGGCGCCTATTTCGCCATCTTCCAGCGCGACATAAAGGGCCTGCTCGCCTATTCCACGATCAGCCATCTCGGCCTGATCACGCTGCTTCTCAGCCTTGGCAGCCCGCTCGGCGCCGTGGCCGCCATCTTCCATATGGTCAACCACGCCACCTTCAAGGCGTCGCTGTTCATGGCGGCCGGCATCATCGACCATGAGAGCGGCACCCGCGACATGCAGCGGCTGGGCGGGCTCTACAGATTCATGCCCTACACCGCCACGCTGGCCATGGTGGCCAGCGCGGCCATGGCCGGCGTTCCGCTGCTGAACGGCTTCCTGTCGAAGGAGATGTTCTTCGAGGAAGCGATCGAGACGCATGCCGATTCCATCCTCGACACGGCCGCGCCCTACATGGCGGTGATCGCCAGCGCGTTCGCCGTCACCTATTCCATCCGCTTCATCCACGGCGTGTTCTTCGGCGCGCTGCCGGCGGACCTGCCGCGCACGCCGCACGAGCCGCCCTTCCTGATGCGGGTGCCGATCCAGCTGCTGGTGCTGGCCTGCCTCATCGTGGGCACGGTGCCGGGCCTGACCATCGGCCCGTTCCTGCACGTGGCGGTGGAGTCGGTGCTGGGCAGGGCCACGCCCGACTACAGCCTCGCCGTCTGGCACGGGGTGACCACGCCGCTGCTGATGAGCATCGTGGCGCTTGCGGCGGGCACCGTGCTCTACTTCATCCTGCGAAACTATCTGCGGGAGTGCGAGGAGGGGCCGCCCTATTTCCGCCGCCTGAAGGGCCAGCGCATCTTCGAGCGACTGATGGTCGCCATCTCCTGGCGCGGCGCCCGCCTCATCGAGGCGAAACTCGGCACGCGCCGCCTGCAGCCGCAGCTGAGGCTGCTCGTCGCGGTGGCTTTCGCGGCCGCGCTGGTGCCGCTCTACCTTGGCGGGTTCGACCCCGGCGACCTGTCCTGGCGGGGGCACGACACGGCCTTTGCCGGGCTGTGGGCGATCGGCATCGCCTGCGCCATCGGAGCTGCCTACCAGGCCAAGTTCCACCGCCTCGTGGCGCTCATCCTGCTGGGCGGCGCGGGGCTCATCACCTGCATCACCTTCGTCTGGTTCTCGGCGCCGGATCTCGCAGTGACCCAGCTGCTGGTCGAGATCGTCACCACAATCCTCATACTGCTCGGCCTGCGCTGGCTGCCCAAGCGCTCGGAAGACGTGATGCCGGGGCTGGTGACGGTGTCAGCGAAGCTGCGCCGCTATCGCGACCTGGCGATGGCGGTGGCGGCCGGCGCCGGCATGACGCTGATTTCCTACGCCGTGATGACGCGGATGCCGCCCGACACGATCTCCGACTACTTCCTCGAGAAGGCCTATTCGGAGGGCGGCGGCCGCAACGTCGTCAACGTCATCCTGGTCGACTTCCGCGGCTTCGACACGCTGGGCGAGATCACCGTGCTGGGCATCGTGGCGCTGACCGTGTTCTCGCTGTTCCGCCGCTTCCGGCCGGCCCCCGACAGCATCGCGCCGCCCGAACAGCAGCGCACGCAGAACGCGACCGACGAGGCACGCCCGGACCGCAAGGCCGGCGAGACGGTCACCGACTACCTGCTGGTGCCGTCGGTCATCATGCAGTGGCTGTTCCCCGTCATCATCGTGCTGGCCGCGTATCTCTTCGTGCGCGGGCACGATCTGCCGGGAGGCGGCTTCGCCGCGGGCGTGGCGATGGCGGTCGCCTTCATCCTGCAATATCTGGCCGCCGGCACCCGCTGGGTCGAGGACCGGCTGCGGGTGCTGCCGGTCAACTGGATCGGCGTCGGCCTGCTGACGGCGGTTTGCGTGGGCGCGGGCTCCTGGCTGTTCGGCTATCCGTTCCTCACCTCCCACTCGCAATATGTGGAGCTTCCGCTGATCGGTGAAATCCCCGCCGCCACCGCCGTCCTGTTCGACCTCGGCGTGTTCTCGCTGGTGCTCGGCGCCACGGTGCTGATGCTCATCGCCTTCGCCCACCAGTCGGTGCGCCGCCTGCGCGCCTCGCGCATCGCCACCGCCAGCGACGGGGAGGGCGCATGACGGAGCTCACGCTTGCGCTCGGCATCGGCTTCCTCGTCGGATCGGGCGTGTGGCTGCTGCTGCGGCCGCGCACCTATCAGCTGATCATCGGGCTGTCGCTGATCGCCTATGGCGTCAATCTGTTCATTTTCTCCATGGGCCGGCTCAGGACCGGCGCGCCGCCTGTCGTATCGTCGGGGCAGATCAACCCTGCCGACTATACCGACCCGATCCCCCAGGCCCTGGTGCTGACCGCGATCGTGATCGGCTTCGCCACCACGGCGCTGTTTCTCGTCGTGCTGCTGGTGTCGCGCGGCCTGACCGGCAGCGACCACGTGGACGGACGGGAGCCGAACTGATGGGGTGGGCCAACCATCTGCTGATCGCGCCCATCGTGCTGCCGCTGGCCACCGGCGCGCTGCTGCTGCTGTTCGACGAGCGCCGGCACACGCTGAAGGCGCTCGTCAGCCTGGCCTCCACCGTGGCGCTGCTGCTGATCGCGATCGTGCTGCTCGGCGTTGCCGACACGCCCACGGCGGAAGGCGCGGTGCGCACCGGCGTGTACCTGCTGGCCAACTGGCCGGCGCCGTTTGGCATCGTGCTGGTGCTCGACAGGCTGTCGGCGCTGATGCTGGCACTGACCGGGGTCCTGGCGCTTACGTCCCTAATCTTCGCGTCGGCGCGCTGGCACATCGCCGGCCCGCATTTCCACACGCTGTTCCAGCTCCTGCTGATGGGGCTCAACGGCGCCTTCCTCACCGGCGACCTGTTCAACCTGTTCGTCTTCTTCGAGGTGCTGCTGGCGGCGTCCTACGGCCTGGTGCTCTACGGCTCGGGCGCGCTCAGGGTGCGCGCCGGCCTGCACTACATCGCCATCAACCTCGCCGCCTCGGCGCTGTTCCTGATCGGCGTCAGCCTGATCTACGGCGTCACCGGAACGCTCAACATGGCGGACCTCGCGGGGCGGATCGCGGCCGTGCCAGCGGAAGACCGCATGCTGCTGGAGGCGGGGGCTGCGATCCTCGGCATCGCGTTCCTGGTCAAGGCCGGCATGTGGCCGCTGGGGTTCTGGCTGCCGACGGCCTATATGGCGGCCGCCGCGCCGGTGGCGGCGATCTTCGCCATCCTCAGCAAGGTCGGCGTCTACATCCTGCTGCGGCTTTCGCTGCTGCTGTTCGGCGCCGAAAGCGGCGCGTCGGCCGAGTTCGGCGCATCGTGGCTGCTGGTCGGCGGCATGGCCACCATCGCCTTCGGAGCCACCGGCGTGCTGGCGTCGCAGGCGATGGGGCGTCTCGCGGGCTTCTACGTCCTGGTCTCGTCCGGCACGATGCTGGCCGCGATCGGCGTGGCGAGCGTGCCGGTGACCTCCGGCGCGCTGTTCTACATGGTCAGCTCGACGCTGGCGATCAGCGCCTTCTTCCTGCTGGTAGAGCTGGTGGAGCGGATCCAGGACCCCGCGGCCAACGTGCTGGCGGTGACCATGGAGGCCTATGGCGACGACATGGACGAGGACGAGGTGAACGAGGAGGTGGGCGTGCTCATCCCCGGCACTCTGGCCGCGCTCGGCATCTGTTTCGCGGGCTGCGCGGTGCTGATCGCCGGGCTGCCGCCGCTTTCCGGCTTCATCGCCAAGTTCGCCCTGATCTCCGCCGTGTTCAACAATGACGGCCTGGGCGGCGCCGCCAACGCCGTCAACGCCACCGCCTGGGCGATGACCGGGCTGCTGCTGCTGGCGGGCCTCGCCGGCATGATCGCGATGACGCGCATGGGTATCCGCACCTTCTGGGCGCCGATCGACGGCACGGTGCCGCGCGTGCGCGTCAGCGAGTTCTTCCCCATCGCCTTCCTGCTGGCGGTGTGCCTCGGCATCACGGTGCAGGGCGGCTCCGTCATGCGCTACATGGACACCACAGCGCAGTCGCTCCACGCGCCGTCCGACTATGTCCGCTCCGTCCTCTCGGCGAAGCGGGTGCCCGCGCCGGGCAAGGAGGGCGTCGAATGAGCAGGCTCCTGCCTTTCCCGCTGCTGACAGCGTCGCTGCTGCTCATGTGGATACTGCTCAACGGCCTGACGGCGGGCCATCTGCTGCTCGGCAGCGTCATCGCGCTCGGCGCCTCCCAGGCCATGACCGCGCTTCATCCCGCCAAGCCGAGACTGCGGCGCTGGGACCTGATCCCGCGGCTGGTCGCGTCGGTCGCCGTCGACGTGCTGCGGTCCAACATCGCGGTCGCCAGCATCGTGCTGTTCGGGCGGCGGGCCGAGCGCACCACCGGTTTCGTGCTGATCCCGCTCGAGCTGCGCGACACGACCGCGCTTGCGGTGCTGGCCTGCATCCTCACCAGCACGCCGGGCACCGCGTGGGTGGAATACCGCTCCAGCACGGGCACGCTGCTGCTCCACGTGCTCGACCTCATCGACGAACAGGAATGGATCGACCTGATCAAGACCCGCTACGAGCGACCTCTCATGGAAATCTTCGAATGAGTTCGATCATCCTCTACTGGTCGATCACGATCTCGCAGCTGCTGCTGGTGGCGGCGATGGCCTGCTGCGCGGTGCGCATCATCCGCGGGCCGCGCGCGCAGGACCGGGTGCTCGCCTTCGACGCGCTCTATGTCTGCGCCATGCTGCTGCTGCTCGCCTTCGGCATCCGCACCGGCGCCACGCTGTATTTCGAGGCGGCGCTGGTCATCTCGGTGCTCGGCTTCGTGTCCACCGTCGCGCTCGCCAAGTTCCTCATGCGCGGCGAGGTGATCGAATGATCGACGCCGGCGACTTCCCCGTCTGGGCCGCGCTGCTCGTCGGCTTCTTCGCGCTGCTGGGCTCGGGGCTGACGCTGCTCGGCGCTATCGGGCTGCTCCGCTTCCGCAGTTTCTACGAGCGCGTCCACGCGCCGACGCTCGGCACGACATGGGGCACGGGCGGGCTGCTGCTGGCCTCGATGATAGGCTTCACGGTGCTGGAATCGCGCCCGGTGGTGCACGAATTGCTGATCGCGGCCTTCATCACGGTGACCACGCCGGTGTCGCTGATGCTGCTGGCGCGGGCGTCGCTCTATCGCGACCGCACCGAGAATAGCACCAGCGTCCCGCCTTTCGAAGCGGTGGAGACGCCCGAGCCTTCGCCGGAACCTTCGCCCGAGAGCAAGCCCTAGGCCTGCCAGGCGCAGCGCCCTTCGGGCCGCCGCTGCGACACGGCCGGCCATTAATCGCACAAGTGCAATCGCCCACGCCTGCGCCACGCGCAGGCCGGCCCGCGCCGCCAGGCGCGATGCCGCGCGCCCGCTTCCCACGCAACCCTCCGCGCATCTTCCCGCCACTGCATCGACGTGGGTCCAGGCTCACGATGGGCGTTGACGCTGTCCGCGCCGTATTCTATAAATTGTCGAATTGATGTCACCTTTTGTTGAAGAAGCCGAAACCGCGGGTGGCACACGGGAGGAACGATGGACGCACAGTCCGTCACCAAGCTCTGGTACACGCGCTGTCCGGTCCCCAGCGCCAGCGGCATCGCCATCGCGCGCGGGCTGCTGGAGGCCGAATACGCCGATGATGGGATCGCGGTCGGTCCGGTCACGGAGGGCAGCACCGCCACGCAGGAAGCGCATTTCAGCCACGGGCTCTCCGCCCTTTTCCGCGAGGGCGGCAACGTGCCGGCCATGGCGGCCCGCTCGGGCGGCGCGCGGACCACGCTGCTCGGCCTCACCTTCGTGCCGGAGATGCAGGCCGTCGCGGTGCTGCCGGACTCGCCCTTTGCGAGCATCGGCGAACTGGTCGGCAGGCGGCTGCTGACGCCCGACCACGGGATCGAGCGGGTCGACTTCTTCCGCGCCATGTCGCTGCGCGGCTATCACCATGCGCTGGCCAGCGTCGGTGCGACGCTGGGCGATTGCGAGGAGGTGGCGGTGGCGCGGCCTCCCGCCGTTCTCGGCGACCCCAGGACCGACGGATATGACTGGGAGGTCGAGGCGCTGCGCGCAGGGCGCGGCGACGCCATCTCGATCAAGGGAGCGCATGGCGCCGACCTCATCGTCCGCGGCGTCGTGCGTCCGGTCTGGTCCGTCGACACCGCCGGCCCGCGTCTTGCGCAGGTGAACAACGGCACGCCGCGCACCATCACGGTCAGCTCGGCGCTGGCAGAGCAGAGGCCCGACATCGTGGAGCGCTACCTGCGCACGCTGGTGAGGGCCGCGCGCTGGGGCCGGGAGCGCGCCTCGGCCGTGGCCGACATCGTCAGCCGCGAGATCGGCGCCAGCCGGGCCGGCGTCGACGCCGCCTATGGCGCGGGCATCGCCGCCCGCCTGGCCCCGTCGCTCGACGGCGAACTCGTTGCCTGCCTGGAAGACCAGAAGCGCTTCCTGCTGCGGCACGGCTTCATGAAACAGGACTTCGACCTGAAGGACTGGATCGACCCGGTGCCACTCAGCCGTGCGCTGGCACTCGAGGAAACCGAACAGACGGCAAGTTCAGAGAGGAGATGAAGATGCCTTTGACAATCGGCACCCACCCCAACAACCTGGCGACCTGGATCCTGAGCCATGTCGACGAGCTGCAGGGCGAGCTCAAGGAAGCCGCCGGCGGCGTGAACTGGGTGCGTTACACCGACGGCCGCGAGACCGCCAAGCGGCTGCGCGAAGCCTCCATCGACGCGGGCGCCACCGGCAGCACCCCGCCCATCGTGGCGCAGGCTTCGGGCGACGCCATCGTCTATCTCGGCCGCTCGCGCGAACATCCCGAGCATGGCGGCGTGGTGGTGCCCGGCAGCTCCCCGCTCAAGAGCCTGTCCGACCTCAAGGGCGGCTCCATCGCCTTCACCGTCGGCTCCTGGCAGACCCATGCCTTCGCCGAGGTGCTGGACCGCGCGGGCCTCGCCGCGGGCGACGTGCGCGTCATCGACATCCCCGCCGTGTCGACGGCCCGGGACGTGCTCGACAGCGGCGCCGACGCCTGGCTGATCCACGACCCGCTGCTGGCCGCGGTGGAGGACGTGACGCCGGGAACCCGCATCATCGCAACGGTCGAGGAGCTCGTGCCGAACCGCTCCGTGTTCTGGGGCAGCCGCGCCTACGCCACCGACAATCCGCAGATCATCGCCGCGCTGGTCACGGCGCTCGACGGCGCGGAGCGCTGGGCCGCCACGAATCCCGACAGGGCTGCCGAGCTGCTGACCGGCAGCGGCCGCAGCGACAGCGCGCAGAAGTGGCGCAAGGCGCTGGCGCACCGTCCGTGGGGTGTCGGCGCGGTCGATGACAAGTTCCTCGGGGAGCAGCAGCGCGCGGCCGATCTCTTCCACCGCTACGGCGTGATCAAGAACGCCGTGGACGTGCGCCAGGCAGTCGTCGCCTAGGACGCGAGCGCAGGCACCGGCCCCGGGCGGAGCCAGCCCGCGGGCCGGTCATTCGAGCCAAGCCTGCCTCCGCGCCGGCCGGCGGCCATCCAGAGAACGCCATGGCGGCCACTCCCTGTCGCCATGGCGGGCCCCAGGCCGGATGCACCCGGCGGAAACGTCCACACGGACGCTTTCCGCCGGGTTTTCTTTGGCTTGAGAGGCAAGGGGAAGGCGCGCAGCCGCACGCGGCTGGGCAGCTTCAGAGCACCTTGCTGAGGAAGCCGCGGGTGCGTTCATTCACCGGGTTGGAGAACACCTGGTCGGGGCTGCCGATCTCGACGATGCGCCCCTGGTCGAAGAACGCCACCCGGTTGGCCAGCTCACGCGCGAAACCCCACTCGTGCGTGACGACGAGCATGGTCATGCCCTCCTCGGCCAGGTCGCGCATCGCCTCCAGCACCTCGCCCACCAGTTCGGGGTCGAGCGCCGAGGTCGGCTCGTCGAACAGCATCAGCTTGGGCTTCATGGCCAGCGCGCGCGCGATGGCCACGCGCTGCTGCTGGCCGCCCGACAGCTCGCGCGGATAGGATTTTTCCTTTTCCGACAGGCCGACGCGGGCCAGCAGTTCACGCGCATGCTCGACCGCTGCCGAGCGCGCCATCCTGCGCACGCTGACCGGCGCCTCGACGATGTTCTGCAGCACGGTCATGTGGGGGAAGAGATTGAAGTTCTGGAACACCATGCCGATATCGGCGCGCTGGCGCTCGATCTCGCGCTCAGGCAGTTCGCGCAGTTCCGGTCCCTCCGGCCCGACCGCGTCGCGATAGCCGATGACGACGCCGTCGACCTCCACGCGCCCGGCCTGGAACACTTCGAGCCGGTTGATGCAGCGCAGCATGGTGCTCTTGCCCGAGCCCGAGGGGCCGATCAGCGCCAGCACCTCGCCGCGGCCGACGTCGAGGTCGATGCCGCGCAGAACCTTGAAGGCGCCGTAGCTCTTCTCCAGCCCGCGAATGCGGACCAGCGGCGCGGCCGCCGTGGCAGGCGCAGGGGTGGTGGCGAGGGCGGCGGCGGCGCTCACGGGCGAGCCTCCGTGCCGGCCGGCTCGGCTGCGCTCGGCCGGGAGAGGGCGCCGACCCGGCCGCGCAGCCACTGCAGCGGCGTCAGCGGCATCTGGCGCGTGGCGCCGCGCGCGAAGTAGCGCTCGACATAATACTGGCCCCACGCCATCACCGTGGTGACAATGACGTACCAGAGCGTCGCCACCATCAGCAGCGGCACCACCTGGAAGGTGCGGTTGTATACGGTCTGCGCCGAATAGAGCAGGTCGCCCACCGCGATGACGCTGACCATCGACGTGCCTTTCAGCATGCCGATGAGCTGGTTGCCGGCCGACGGGATGATCGAGCGCATCGCCTGCGGGATGACGATGCGCAGCATGGTGCGCCGCCTGCTCATGCCGAGCGCGGATGCCGCCTCGAACTGGCCCTGGTCGACGCCCAGTATGCCGCCGCGCACGATCTCGGCCGCATAGGCCGCCTCGTGCAGGGTCAGCGCCAGCAGGCCGGCGCCCAGCGGCGTGATGACGCTGTTCGTGGGCATCGAAATCCACGGCTCCATGAATGGCAGCCCGATCTCGATGACAGGCACCAGGTAGCCGATGTTGAAGGTGAACAGAATCAGCACCAGCAGCGGCACCGAGCGGAAGAACCACACATAGCCCCAGCTGAGCGACTGCAGCACGACGTTCTGCGAAAGCCGGGCCACCGCCAGCAGCGTGCCGAAGAAGAAGCCGAGCACCACGGTGGCGATCGTCAGCCAGATCGTGCTGACAAGGCCCTTCATGATGATCGGCGCCGTGAAGTACTGGCCGACGACGTCCCACTGGAAACCCTCGTTCATCGCGATCCTGTAGAGCAGGTCGGCGAAGAACAGGATCGCCACCGCGCCCACCACGACGCGGCCGGGATGCCGGCGCGGCCGCAGCGGCCCGGTGACAGTGGAGGGTGCGGCGGCCGTGGCGCTCATCGGGCAGCCGCCGCTGCCACGAGTTCCACCTCGACGGAAGCGCCGCGCGGCAGGCGCGACACCTCCACCACCGAGCGCGCCGGCGCATGCTGGCCGAAAAGCTCCGCATAGGCCGCGTTGATCTCGGCGAAGGCGGAGAGGTCGGTGAGGAAGACGGTGGTCTTGACCACGTCCGAAAGGCCAGCGCCGCACGTCGCCAGGATGGCCTGCGCGTTGGCCAGCGCCACGCGGAACTGGTCGACAGCGCTGCCGGCCACGATCTCGTGCGTCACCGGATCGAGGGGAAGCTGGCCCGAAACGAAGATCAGCCCCGAGCTTATCGCCGCATGGGAATACGGGCCTATGGCGGGCGGGGCTTCCTTGCTGTGGACCAGTTCCAGGCTCATGTCGTTTCGGTGCCTTCCGCCGCCCCGTCGCCCCTGGCGCGCACGGCATTGAGGTAGTTGTAGACGGAGTGCCTTGTGACCGAGAGCGCCGAGGCGAGCTGGGGAACGGCGTCGCGCAGCATGAAGTAGCCTTCGCGCTCCAGCCGCTCCACGATCGCCAGCTTGTGCTTCCTGTGCAGCATGTCGATCGGCACGCCGACCTCGGAGATCGACCGCGCGACGAGCTCCTTGCGCAGCTCCTCCACGTCGACCGGATAGTGCTCCACGCCCTCGCCGCCGCCGCTGGCGAGGATCTGCGGCAGGTCGGCCGCGCGCGCCGGCGTGCCCGACAGCTGCCATTCGGCGAAGGCGCTGAGGTGGCGCCATTCTGTGACATCCAGATTCACGCACAGGCACCCCAGCACCTCGCCATCGGCGTCGTCGCGGATGAACATGGTGGAGGACCGGAAGGTGCGCCCTTCCGCCGTGGTGGACATGTAGTTGAGCTGGTCGTCGAACTCGGCGGCGCGCACCCGCGCCAGCAGGAAATCCGTGGCCGGGCCGCCCGGCCGCCGGCCGGTCAGCTCGCCGGCGATGGCGACGATGGAGTTGGGCAGGCGCGACAGGTCGTGGATCACCACCTCGGCGCGGGGGCCGAAGGTCGCGGCAAGGCCCTCGGCAAGGGTTACCACCATGGCGAGCTTGGGGTGGAGTTCGGCGTCGGCCGGGGCCGGAACCGTCTTGGCGTCCATCAGGCAATTCCTCCGGGTATGGAAGGTGCGGTCATTGCCCGCCCTTCCTTGCGACCACTAGGCATAGTGCCCTCGCGGTACAGACCCGTCTACCGGCCTCCGTCTGAATGACAACCTCATAAGATGCGGTGGTGCGGCCCAGATGGACCGCGGTGGCCGTGGCCACCACCCAGCCCTCGCGCACAGGAGCATGGTGGGACGCGTTGAGTTCCACCCCCACGGCGATGTCGCCGAACTGCGCGGCATGCAGCACCGCGGCGCGTGACGCCGTGCTCTCCGCCAGCATGGCCGACGCGCCGCCGGCCAGCACGCCGAAGGGCTGGCGGTTGGGCTCCACAGGCATGCGCGTCACCACGCGCTCGGGCGACGCCTCGATCACCTCGATGCCCATCCTGTCGGCGAGCGGGATGAAGTCTGGCTTGGGCGCGTCGCTCATGCCGCCGCCCCCCGCTGCCGCGCGGCCTCGGCCACCGCGTCGAGCTCCGCCGCGCTGTTGAAGAAGCCGCAGGACACCCGCACCCAGCCGGTGCCCGGCACGTCGCGCACGGCGAGCCGGCGCGCGCCGAGCGCCGCCACAAGCTCCCGGGCGGAGAGGCCACGCACTCCGAAGGTCAGCAATCCGGCCGCGGCCGGTGGCGTGACGAGCTCGATGCCGTCGATTTCGGCGAGGCGGCCGCGCAGCCGGGCAGCATTGGCCGCGATCAGGCCGCTCAGCCCGGCTTCGCCGGCAAGGCCCCGTCGCCAGGCGAGGGCTGCGCGCATGCCGGCCCATACCGGCTTCGACGCGGTGCCGCATTCCAGCTCGGCGACATCGTCGCAGATCGAGGCGAGCGATCGTGGGGCGACCGCGAGCGCGCCCGCACCTTCCGGACCGAGCAGCCATTTCTGCCCGGGAAACGCATAGAAATCCGCGCCGGTCCGCGCGAAGTCGACGCGAATCGCACCCACCGCCTGCGCACCGTCGACGAGCACCAGTGCGCCCGCCTCGCGGGCGGCTTCGGCAATGGCGGCGACGGGCAGCACGCGCCCGGTCGAATAGGCCACGTGCGAGACCATCACCAGCCTTGCGCCCGGCGCCAGCGCGCGGCCGAATGCGGCGACGATGTCCGCATCCGTCGCGGCGGTGGAAATGGCAATCCGGTCGAGCTGCACGCCGCGGCGCGCGGCCAGCCGCTCCAGCGGGGCGAGGGCGGCGGGGTGCTCGATGTCGGTGGTGACGACCCTGTCGCCCTTGGCCAGCCCGAGCCGGTCCAGCACGGCGCGCAGGCCGTCCACCGTGCCGCCGGTGAGCGCCACCTGCGTCGGGCCCACGCCGACCATGCCGCCCATCAGCGCGCGACACTCGGCCAGCTGCAGCTCCATCTTCTCGAACCGCTTGCCCGAGATGCGTCCGCGCCGCTCGTCCTCGTCCACGGCCTCGCGCATCGCCTGCGCGGCGGCAGCAGGCAGCGGCCCCTCGGTGCCCGTGTTCAGGTAGGCGAGGGATGCGAGCGCCGGCAGGTCGCGGCGGATGGCGTCGAGGTCAGCCACGGGTGCCTCGCGCGAAGCGGGCGTCTGCCGCCCTGGCCTCGTCGGAGGCCGCGGCGTCGGGAAGGATGCCGGCGGCGCGCGCCGTGGCGTCGGCGAAACCCGCGCCGCTCCCGTTGCGCAGCTCGCGCAGCCAGGCAAGCGTAGCGGCCAGCGCGCCGGGCGCGGTGGCGGCGAGCTTGCCGGCATAAGTCTTTGCCTCGCTGAGCGCCGCACCCTTGGCAACCACCCTCGATGCGAGGCCGCATGCCACCGCCTCGTCCGCGCCCAGCCAGTCCTGCCCCAGCACCATGCGTGCGGCAGGTCCGGGGCCGAGCCGGCTCCACAGCAGGTAGCTGCCCATGATGGCCGGCCGGCCGGCGGCGAGCTCCACCATGGCGAAGCGCGCGCCTTGGGCGGCGACCACCAGGTCGCAATGCAGCACCACCTGCAGCGAGGCGCCCGCCGCCACGCCTTCCACCGCCGCCACCAGCGGCTTGGGGAAGTCGATCATGCGGCGCTGGAAGCCTTCGTAGAGCGCATGCTGCTCGGCATGCTGGGCGGCGGTCAGCGTCGCCGCTTCCCTGATGTCGAGCCCGGCGCCGAAGGCCTGCTCGCCCGCTCCGGTCAGGATGACGGCAGCGATCTCCCCGTCGTCCGCGAGCGCGGCGAGCGCGGCGTCGAATTCGCGCATGAGCCCGAGCGACATTGCGTTGCGCCGCTCCGGCCTGTTGAAGGTGACGGTGGCGAAGCCGGCCTCGCGCAGGATCAGCACATCGCTCACGACGCGCGCTCCATCAGCCCGGTGCGGATCGCCTCGCCGTCGGCGTCGATGCCGCGCACGCGGCGCGCGAACTGCCGGTCGTCGAAGCTGTCGAAGCGCAGCGGCGTGCGGATCACGCGGATGGGCGAACCGTCGACATTGACCGCGTCCACGACGGCGCCGTCCTCGGCCACCTGCGCGCTGTCGATCACGGCGCGATAGTCGCGCACCTTGCCGGCGGTGATGCCGGCGGCGTCGAGGCGCGCCAGCCACTCGTCGGCCGTTGCGGTGGACAGCACCTCGGAGATGAGCGCGTTCAGCGCCTCGCGGTTCTGCACCCGCCGCTCCACCACGTCGAAGCGGGGATCGGCGGTCCATTCGGGATGGCCGAGAATCCCGCAGAGCGCGCGCCAGTGCGGCTGGATGTGGGCCGACAGAACCAGCCGGGTGTCCTTGGTCTCGAATACGTCGGCGGGCGCCGCATAGGCCGCCCGGTTGCCGACGCGCGGCGGCACGATGCCGGAGCTGAGGTATTCGGCATATTGCTGCGCCTGCAGGTGGATGCCCACCGACAGCATCGACGTGCGCACCACGTCGCCCCTGCCTGTCCTGGCTCTTCCGACAAGCGCCGCGAGGATGCCGGCCGTCAGCATCGCTGCGCTGGCCGCGTCGAGCACCGGCACGCCGACCTTCATGGGATCCTGGTCGGCGTCGCCGGTCACCGACATCAGGCCGGTCTCGGCCTGGAGCACGATGTCGACGCCGCCGCGGCCGCTGTCGGGGCCCTTGTCGCCGAAGGCCGACAGCGCCGCGTAGATGAGGCCGGGATTTTGCGCCCGCAGCTGCTCGGCGCCGAGGCCCAGCCTGTCCATGACGCCGGGGCGGAAGGCCTCCACCACCACGTCGGCGGTGCGGCACAGCTCCTGCGCCAGCCGCAGGTCGGCCGCGTCCTTGAGGTCCAGCGCGATCGTTTCCTTGAGCACGTTGAAGGCGGCGAAGGTGGGCGCGGTGGGGCCGCCGCCGGCTGCCTTGGAGCGGGTCAGGCGCATCGGGTCGCCTTCCGCGCCTTCTACCTTGATGACCCGGGCGCCCATCGAGGCCAGCAGGTCGGTGGCGCATGGACCGGCGATCAGGCGGGAGAAATCGACAACGACGATCCCGTCGAGCGGCGCTGGAGAGGCCTCGTGCACGGCAGTTCCTTGAAATGTGATGCGTTGAGTCCCGCAGGGCGGAGCGCCGGAGCGAACCGCCCTGCGGTCCTGCACTTACTTGGCCAGGTTGATCCCCGGCTCAATGGCGAAGTCGCCGAGGCCCCAGTGCTCAAGCGCCTTCTCATAATAGCCGTCGGCCACCATCACCTTCAGCGCGGCGTCGACCGCCTCGGTGATGGCCCTGTTGTCCTTGCCGATGGTCATGCCCAGAAGCAGCGTGCCGGCTTCCGGCAGCGGCAGGTCTTCCACCTGCGCGCCCTGCGACTGCTGGTAGATGGTGTTGAAGGTGCTGCCGGCATAGGCGTCGATGCGGCGCGACATCAGCGCCAGCATCATCGAGGGCGCGTCGTCGAACGACGACAGCACGGGCGCCGGCTTGCCTTCCTTCTCGCACACCGCGTTGATGGCGGGCAGCACCGAGAATGCGCCCTTCACCTCGCCATAGGCGCGGCCGCAAAGGTCGATCGCGCTCTTGATGCCGGACGGGTTGCCCTTGGCGACGACGATGCTGTTGCGGGACACGATGTAGTCGACGAAGTCGTACTTCTTCTGGCGCTCCACCGTGTCGCCATTGGTCGAAACGGTCAGCTTCACCTGGCCGGAATCGATCGCCAGCAGCTGCGCCGCGGTGTTCGGAAACACTGTCGTCTCGAAGTCGACGCCGAGAATCTGCTCGAAGGCGGAGACCAGGTCCGGCGTCAGGCCGCGCACTTCCTCGGGCGTGCTGCCGGGAAAGTTGATCGGAGCGATGCCCACCGCCATCGCGACCGGCATCTTGCCCGCCGTGCGCACATCCTCCGGCAGCAGCGCGCGCGCCTTCTCGTCGACGCTGAAGGAGGGCGTGAGCTGGGTCTGCTTGGTGAGGTCCGTCGGCGCTTCAGCACCGGCGGGGGCAGCGAAGAGGAAAACCACCGACAGCGCGAGCGCTGCGGTTTTCAGCGCGTCATCGACGGCGACGCGCGAGAGAGCCGAGGCTTTGAACATGAGAGACCACCCATTGTGAGGCCGGACGCAGCCGGCGCCGATTGAGGCCGCGCGACCGAGTTCCCATTCGGGTGCGCTCTACAAAACGTTAAACCAAAGCGACTCATTGTCAATCCTGTTTCTCATTATGTTGAAGTTATTGCGACGGATGTGGATTGACCCACCGTCGCGTCCGGCAGGCGCGTCGCTGGACGTTCGGGTTGCATTGCGTTGCGTGTGGGGCAGGCGCGCGGCATAGCGTCCGCCGCCGGCCGGCGCTGTGGCCGGCCCGCTCTGCCTTGCGGTCGCGATCGCGGCTGGCGGCTCAGACGGCCACGAAATGGCGGATCGGCCGTCCGGGGGTGAGCGCCTGGGCGGCGGTCATGATGCCGCGCGCGTCTATGCCGTAGTGGCGATAGAGATCGGCGATGGAGCCGGTCTGGCCGAAGTGTTCGACTCCCAGCGAGCGCGTCCGGTGCCCGTGCACCGAGCCCAGCCAGGCAAGCGTTGCCGGGTGCCCGTCGATGACGGTGACGATGCCGCAATGCGACGGGACGCTGGCCAGCAGCCGCTCGACATGGCTCGATGCATGCACGAGGCCCGCCTCGCGCGCCTTCTGCGCGGCCGTCCACCCTGCATTGAGGCGGTCTGCCGAAGTTATCGCCAGCAGGCCGATGTCGCGGCGGTCCTCGGCCATCATGCCGGTGGCCTCTATGGCCTCCGGCGCCACGGCGCCGGTGTAGGCCATGACCAGTTGCGCGTTGGGTCCGGGCCGGCGCATCCAGTAGCCGCCATTGATGATGTCGCGCTCCAGCGCGTCCCCGATCTCGCGCTTGGGCTGCTCGATCGAGCGGGTGGAAAGCCGCAGGTAGACCGAGCCGCCGGTGGCGTCGCGCAGCCAGGTCAGCCTGTCCGGCTCGGTCTCGCCGGCACCTTCGCCGGGGCGCTGCATGTATTCGAAGGCCCAGCGCATCATCACCGCCAGTTCGTCGACGAAGGCGGGCTCGAAGCTCGCCAGGCCGTCCTGCGCCATGCCGATCAGTGGGGTGGCGATCGACTGGTGCGCGCCGCCCTCGGGCGCCAGCGTCACGCCCGATGGGGTCGCCGCCAGTAGAAAGCGCGCATCCTGGTAGCAGGCGTAGTTCAGCGCATCGAGCCCGCGCTCGATGAAGGGGTCGTAGAGCGTGCCGACCGGCAGCAGGCGCTCGCCGAATATGGTGTGCGACAGCCCCAGCGCCGAAAGCATGATGAACAGGTTCATCTCGGCGATGCCCAGCTCCATGTGCTGGCCCTGCGGCGAGAACGACCAGTTGAAGGTGGAGGGTATGCGCTCGGCCTTGAAGAGGTCGGCCATCGCCTCCCGGGCAAACAGCCCGCGGCGGTTCACCCAGGCGCCGAGATTGGTCGACACGGTCACGTCCGGCGAGGTGGTCACGATGCGGTCGGCCAGCGCCTCGTCGGACTTGGCGATCTCGTGCATGATCAGGCCGAAGCCCTGCTGGGTCGACATGGAAGGCTGCGCGCCGAAGCCCAGCCGCTCGGGCACCGGAATGGCTGCCGCTTCGTAGCGGCGGCGCCCCCGCGCGGCGAAGGGCACGGCCTCGAGGAAGCCGCGAACCGTCTTCTGCGGCAGATCCATGCCCTCGAACGGCTCCCACTCGCGCCCCTCGCGCACGCCCATGGCGTCGCGCAGCGCCTCGACCTGGGACGGCGTCATCAGCCCTGCATGATTGTCCTTGTGGCCGGCCAGCGGCAGGCCGAAACCCTTGATCGTGTAGGCGATGAAGCAGACCGGCCGGTCATGCCGGCGCGCCGCCTCGAACGCTTCCAGCAGCGAGGGCAGGTCGTGGCCGCCGAGATTGCCCATCAGCGCGGCAAGCTCCTCGTCGCTGCGCCGCTCGATCAGCTTCGACACCGGCCCCTGGTCGCCCAGATCGTCCATCAGCCGCCTGCGCCAGGCGGCTCCGCCCTGGAAGGTCAGCGCCGAATAGAGCTGGTTCGGGCAGCTGTCGATCCACTCGCGCAGCCGCTCGCCGCCGGGCTCGGCAAAGGCTGCCTGCTGCAGGCGGCCGTGCTTGAGCACCACGACGTCCCAGCCGAAATTCCGGAATATCGCCTCGAAGCGCGACCACAGCCCCTCGCGCACCACCGCGTCGAGGCTCTGGCGGTTGTAGTCCACCACCCACCAGGTGTTGCGGACGCCGTGTTTCCAGCCCTCCAGCAGCGCCTCGAAGATGTTGCCTTCGTCCATCTCGGCATCGCCGACCAGCGCCACCATCTTGCCCTCGGGCAGGTCGCCCGCCCAGCCTCGGGCGTGCACATAGTCCTGCACCAGCGACGAAAACAGCGTTTGCGCCACGCCGAGGCCGACCGAGCCGGTGGAGAAATCGACGTCGTCGATGTCCTTGGTGCGCGACGGATAGGACTGCACGCCCTTGTAGCCGCGGAAGTTCTTCATCTTCTCCAGCGTCTGGTTGCCCAGCAGGTACTGGATAGCGTGGAAGATCGGGCTCGCATGCGGCTTCACCGCCACGCGGTCTTCCGGCCGCAGCGCATGGAAGTAGAGCGCGGTCATGATGGTGGCCAGCGAGGCGGAGGATGCCTGGTGCCCGCCGACCTTGAGGCCGTCGCCATTGTCGCGCAGGTGGTTGGCGTTGTGGATCATCCACGTGGCCAGCCACAGCACCTTCTTCTCCAGCGCGGCGAGCATCTTCAGGTCGGTCATTGTCGCATCCCCGTTCCGCCCGATGCTATGGCACCCGGAAGGGCGAAAGCGGCCAAACTTGCGTCGCATGCGCGAATGATTTAGCTCGAATCGCCCCGATTTCAGGCCGATGGTGGTGAAACATGCCAAATCCGGAACTCGACCAGATAGACCGCAAGATCCTGCGCGCGCTGCAGGCGGACGCAAAGCTGACGACCGCCGAGATCGCCGCGCAGGTGGGGCTTTCGCCTTCGCCCTGCGCGCGCCGCGTGCGGCTGCTGGAAAAGGCCGGGGTCATCAAGGGCTACACGATCGTGCTTGACCAGAAGAAGGTCGGCCTGCCGATCAGCGCCTTCGCCTCGATCAAGCTCGAAAGGCAGCGCGAGGAGGACCTCGACCGCTTCGCCGAGGCCGTGTCGCGCTGGCCCGAAGTGGTCGACTGCTACCTGATGACCGGCCAGCGGGACTATCTCATGCGCATCGCCGCCGCGGATCTGGAAGCCTATGAGCGGTTCCTGAAGGACAAGCTCACGCGGCTCGACAACGTGGCCTCCATCGAGACGAGCTTCGCACTCGGCCAGGTGAAGCGCTCCGAGGTGCTGCTGCCGGTCGGCTAACGCGCGGGCTCAGGCGATCTCGACCAGCGCCTTGATCAGCCCGGCCTTGTCCATCGCCCAGCGGGGAATGTCGGTCGCGGCGCCGCGCAGGTCGGTGCGGTGGGTGATCAGCCGGTCCACCGGGGCCGAGCCGTCGCGGATGGCCTCGACCACGCGCTCGAAGTCCTGCGCGGTGGCGTTGCGGCTGCCGAGCAGGGTCATTTCGCGCCTGTGAAAATCGGGGTCCATGAAGGTGATGGGCTCCTTCACGACGCTGACCAGCACATAGCGCCCGCCATGCGCGACAAGGTCGAAACCCTGCTCCATCGCGCGCGGATTGCCGGTGGCGTCGAGCACGACGTCGAAGCCCTCGCCGCCGGTGAAGGTGCCGAGCGCAGCGTCGAGATTGTCGGCGGGCAGGGGCACCGCGCCCGTCAGCGGAGCCGCGGCCAGCGCGCGCTCCTGCTCCCGGTCGAGAATGGCGACGGCCGCGCCCGAAAGGCTGGCGAACAGCGCGACGCCGAGGCCGATCGGCCCCGCGCCGACCACAAGCACCCGGTCGGCGGCGGTGATCGCGCCGCGCCGGACCGCATGCGCGCCGATCGCCAGGAACTCGACCGTGGCCGCCTGGTCGAGCGACAGCCCGTCGACGCGGACCAGGTTCTCGGGCGGCACCGCCAGCAGCTCGGCCATGCCGCCGTCCTGGTGGACGCCGAGCACGGAGACGCGCACGCAGCAGTTCGGCTTGCCGCGCCGGCAGGCGATGCAATGCCCGCATGAGAGATATGGATTGAGTGCGAATATCTCGCCCGGCTTCAGCTGCGAGCCGGCCGGCGGCTCCACCATCTCCACCGCCAGTTCGTGGCCGATGACGCGCGGATATTCCAGGAAGGGATGCTTGCCCTCGAAGATGTGGTAGTCGGTCCCGCAGACGCCGGCGCGGCGAGGCCGCACCAGCGCCAGCGATGCGTCGGGGCGGGGGCGGGGGCGCCTTTCCAGGCGCAGCTCGCCGGGCGCCACGCAGACCAATGCTTCCATGAACTGCACGTGATGTCTTTCGATGGAGCGCGGGAATTCGTCGGGATTGAGGGGCCGGCATGGGCGCCGGCCCCGTCATGTCACTCGAACTCGGCCATGTTGGCCTTGGTCACCAGGGCCGCGCCGGAATCGATCAGCGACTCGACCTTCTCGCCGCGGATCGCCTTGACCAGCGCTTCCACGCCGAGCGACGCCATCTTGGTGGGGAACTGCGCCACCGATGCGTTCTCGATGCCGGCCTGCAGGGCCTCGGCCTCGCCGCAGCAGAAGTCGAAGCCGACGAGGATGACTTTGCCCACCAGGTTTGCGTTCTTGATCGCCTGCGCGGCGCCGGCGGCGGGCGGGCCGCAGGCAGCGTAGATCGACTTCAGGTCGGGATTGGCGGTGAGGATGTCCTCCGCAAGTGCCAGGCCCTTCTCCTCGGTGCAGTCGGTCGCGCCGTTGCCGACGATCTTGACCTCGAGGCCGCCGAGCCCCTCCTTCATGCCGTTCACCCGGTCGTCGAGTGCCGGCACGCCGGGCACGCCTTCCAGTATGCCCATCGTGTCGCCGGGCTTGAGCACGCTCTTCAGGTACTCGCCGGCGATCTTGCCGGCATTGTAGTTGTCGGTCGTGGCAAGCGCCGTGCGGTTGGTCCAGCCGGGAATGTCGTTGTCCATCAGCACGACCTTGACGCCAGCCGCCACGGCCTTGTCGAGCGCGGTGGCCACCGTCGGGTCGACGGGGGTGATGGCGATGCCCTTGACGCCCTGCGTGACCAGCGACTCGATATGGGCGATCTGCCCCTCGATGTCGGTGGCCGACGCGCCCTGCGCGAAGACCAGCTCGATGCCGGGATTGGCCTTCGCATATTCCCTGGCGGCGTTTTCCATGGTGGCGAAGAACGGCACCGGGAACTTGGTGATGAAGCCGATCTTGATGGCGTCGGCCGCTGCGGCGGGCGCGGCGAATGCAATGGCCAGCGCCGCCCCCGCAAATAACGTTCGGAACCTCACTGTGCTCCTCCCTCTGTCGTTGATCGCTCCCCTTGAGCGATCTTCTCATCGCCTCCCGCATGGGAGGGCGAATTCCCTTCAGCCGCCGGCGCCGACGATCAGCGACACCAGCTCCTGCTGGTTGGCGCGCTCGGGCTTCAGCTCGCCGACCTTGCGGCCCTGCCGCAGCACCACGGCGCGGTCGGCCAGCTCGATGACGTGTTCCATGTTGTGCGTGATCAGGATCACCGCGTTGCCCTCGTCGCGGAGCTGCCGCACGAGGTCGAGCACCTTGCGCGACTCGCGCACACCCAGCGCTGCCGTCGGCTCGTCGAGGATCACCACCTTGCGCGCGAAGACGGTGGCGCGGGCGACGGCGATGGCCTGCCGCTGCCCGCCCGACATCAGCGCCACCGGCGCGTCGGACCTCGGCAGCCTGACCTTCAGCCGCTCGATCACGGATGCCGCCTCGCGGTCCATCGCGCGTGAGCGCAGAAGGCGCAGCCCGCGCGGCAGCCATGAAGGGAAGGACAGTTCGCGCCCGCAGTAGAAGTTCTGCGCCGGCGTCAGATTGTCGAACAGCGCCAGGTCCTGGTAGACGGTCTCGATGCCGGCGCGGCGCGCCATGGCGGGGGTGGCCAGCGACGCGGCCTCGCCGTCCAGCCTGATCTCCCCTTCGTCGAGCGCGTGCACGCCGCTGATGCAGCGCACCAGCGTCGACTTGCCGGCGCCGTTGTCGCCCAGCAGCGCCAGCACCTCTCCGCGCCAGGCGTCGAGGCTCACGCCGCGCAGCGCGTGCACCGCGCCGAAGCGCTTGTGGCCGTCGCGGACGGAAAGGACCGGCTGCGCGGCGCTCATTGGTTCCTCGCAGCCTGGCTGGCGCGCGCCCGGCCTTCCAGATGGTTGCGCAGCACGTCGGCCTCCACGGCCAGCACGATGATCAGGCCGATGGCGATCATCTGGTAGAAGACATCGACGTTTAGAAGGTTGAGCGCGTTGCGGATGACGCCGATCATGACCGCGCCCACCAGTGCGTGGCCGAGATGGCCGCGCCCGCCGAGAAAGCTCGCGCCGCCGATGATGACGGCCGCGATGGTGTCGAGCTCCAGCAGGTTTCCGTAGAGCGGAGAGCTGGCGCCGGTGCGCCCGGAAAGCACGACCGCGCCGATGCCCGCGCACAGGCCGGCAAACATGTAGGTCGAGACCAGCACCCATTTGTAGGGAATGCCCATCTCGACCGCCGCCTTGGGGTTGCCGCCGACGGCGTAGGTCCATCGTCCCCACACCATGGATTTGGTGAGCACCAGCACGATCAAGGCGACGCCGAGCACGACGAAGAACGAGTTTGGCACGCCCAGCCACGACGTTTCGCCAAGGACGGTGACGGCGGCGGGCATGCCGCGCATCGTGGTGTGGTTGACCGAGAATTCGAGCGCGAGGCCCTTGCAGATGCTGAGCGTCGCCAGCGTGATGATGAAGGGATGCGGCAGCCGTCCGAACACGTAGACGGCGCCGTTGACGAAGCCGACCAGCATGCCGCTGCCCAGCATGGCCAGGATGACGAGGGGCGCGGAGTCGGTGGCGCGATAGACCAGTCCGCCCATCACGGTGGCGAGCGCCAGGTTGGCGCCGACCGACAGGTCGATGCCGCGCGTCAGGATCACGAGCTGCTGCCCCATCGCGACGATGGCGATGACGGCGGTCTGCGCCAGTATGTTGCCGATGTTGACGGGCTTCAGGAAGTTGGGAGTGAGCAGGCTGATGGCAACCACCAGCAGGACGAGGATCAGCACCGGCCCGAAATTAAGCAGCCGCAGGCCCACCATCACGGCGGTCGCCATGTTGGCGCGAAGCTCGCTTGCGCGGACAGTGGAAGTCGTCTCCGGCTCCCTCGTCGTCTCGGCCAACACTGGTCTCCCCCGTCTGTTTCTTATAGACAAAAACCCGATGGAAATGGCTCGTCAAATTGTTTTTTATGGATTAAGAACGAAATCATGGTGCGACAGGAAGGCTGCGGGTGAAGACCGACACCGTGTTCAAACGTGCCTACAACGACGCGCTCGACCTCGTGTCGCGGCTGTCAGACGGGGCGGAGCTGCCGTCCGAGACCACGCTCAGCGCCCGGCTGGGCGTGAGCCGCACCACGGTGCGCAAGGTCATCGCGGCCCTGCAGGCCGGCGGCATCGTCAGCGGCAGCGGGCGCACCCGCAGCGTGCATCTTTCAGGCGAGGGCATGCCGCGCTTTCCGCAGTCCGAGACCGTGCCGATGGCAGCGCAGGTGGAGGAGCGGTTCATGGAGTGGCTGCTGCGCGACAATGCGCGGCCGGGAACCGCCATCAACGAGCTCGACCTTGCCCGCAGGTTCGGCGTGGCGACCACCGGCATCCGCGAATTCCTCAACCGCTTCCAGCGCTTCGGCCTCATCGAGCGGCGGCCGAACGCCGGCTGGGTGTTCAAGGGCTTCACCACCAATTTCGCGCTGGAACTGTTCGAGATCCGCGAGATGTTCGAGCTGCGCTCGGCGCGTGCACTGGCCTCCATGCCGGACGCGTCGCCGCACTGGCAGCAGCTGGAGGTGATGCGCGCCGACCATCTGCGGCTGCTGGAGGAGATCGAGGACCGCTACCACGACTTCTCCGACCTCGACAGCCGCTTCCACAGGCTGATCAGCTCGGCCGCGCCGAACCGCTTCATCGACAGTTTTTACGACATCATCACCGTGATCTTCCACTACCACTACCAGTGGAACAAGCATGACGAGCGGCAGCGCAACGAGGTCGCCATCCGCGAACACCTCACCTATATCGAGGCGCTGTTCAGCCGCAACGTCACCATGGTGGAACTCGCGTGCCGCGCGCACCTCGCCTCGGCAAGGGAGACGCTGCTGCGCTCCACCGGCGGCTCCGCCGACTGACCGCTGCGGGTGCGGCGGCCCGTTTGCCGGCCGCCTTGCGTCTAGGACGACGCGTCGCCCTCGGAGCCGATCCGCTCGGCGCGCAGCAGCGGGATCGGCTTCGACAGGAACTGCGTGGCCTCGGCGCGGGACAATATCTCGCGCACCACGTCCATGCCGCGCTCGACCTGCCCGAAGGCGGCGAAACCCTGCCCATCGGGCTGCCTGCGGCCGCCGAAATCTAGCTCCGGCTGGTCTCCCACGCAGATGAAGAAGCCCGAGCCGGCCGTGCCCGGCGCCATGCGCGCCATTGAAATCGTGCCGTCGCGGTGGGTGAGGCCGGTCACGCTGGTCGGTTCGTGCGGAATGCAGGGAAAGGGTCCCGGATAGGCGTCGTCGCGCGGCGGATAGCCGAACTGGACGACCTCGATCCGGGCGTTGTCGGCCGGCTGGTTGTCGGCGTGGACGACCCGGTAGAAGGAGGTGCCGTCCAGATGTCCGCCGTCCACATAGGCGAGGAAGTTCGCCGCGGTGATCGGGGCGCTGCGCGTGTCGACGCTGACCTCTATCGAACCGAACGGCGTGACGAGCAGAGCGCGCGGCAGCTTCGCAATGGTCATGATATTCGCAACCCGATTTTCGTTTGCCGCCTCGCGCGGCGCGGCAGGCCGACGCGGACCGTGGATGCCGCCAGCCGGCAAGTCAATCCGCCGCCACATGCGCATCGCGGGAAAGACCGGACAGGATTTCCGGCCCGTCCCCGCGCAGGATGACGATGTCCTCCAGCCTTATGCCGAAGCGGCCGGGCAGGTATATTCCGGGCTCGATCGAGAACACCATGCCTTCGGCCAGCACCGTGTCGGAGGTGGCGGTGATGTAGGGCGGCTCGTGCACGTCGATGCCCAGCCCATGGCCGGTGCGGTGCACGAAATACTCGCCATAGCCCGCCGCCGCGATCACGTCGCGGGCGGCCTTGTCGACATCCTTCGCCTTCCCGCCCGGCCTGGCGGCAGCCAGCGCGGCCTGCACGGCCTTCTCCACGATGGCGTGTATTTCGGCGTAGCCCGCGGGCGGCTCGCCTATGATGCCCATGCGGGTCATGTCGCTGGGATAGCCGTCGATCCGGCCGCCGATGTCGATGACGACGGCGTCGCCGCGCTTCAGCACGCGGCTGCCGGTCGCATGGTGCGGGTGGGCGCCGTTCTCGGAAGCGCCGACGATGGCGAACTGCACGCGGGCGCCGTTGGCGGCGAAGAATTCCTTCACCACATCGGCCACCGCGGTCTCGGTCACTCCGGGCCTGAGGGCCGCCCATGCAGCCTGCATGGCGCGGTCGTTCAGCAGGGCGGAAGCCTTCAGCTTGCGGTACTCTTCATCGTCCTTGCTGGCGCGCAGTCGGCCCACCGTATCGTCGGTGAAGGCACGGGCCAGCGGCGGCAGCGCGTCGAGCACGAGCAGCGCGAAATCGGCGCGCATCGTCTCGTCGAGCACGACCCGGCCCGAACGCGCCGGGAAAATCGCGTCGAGCGCCGCCTTCAGCGCCGCGTCGGGGCCCTCCGCGTCGGCCCAGACGAACATGGGCAGGTCGGTCGACAGTTTCGAGGCCTCGGCGTTCAGCGCCGGCATCAGCAGGCCGGCCTTGTCCTGGCCCACCAGCAGCAGGGCAGGGCGCTCGTCGGGATGCGGATAGAAACCAGCCAGCCATTGCATGTGCGAACCCGGTCCCAGCACGACCAGTCCCGTGCCTGTGGCGCGCATGGTTTCGCGGAGCCTTGCCATCCGCTGGGCGACGATGTCTGTCACGGCGTTCTCTCGGTCGGTGCGTTGAAAAAAGGACGGGCCGCACCTGCGTGCGGCCCGCCGAGGGAGTGGCTTGTCAGCTCTTCTTCTCGACCAGTCGATAGTAGACGAAGTCGGAGGTCGCGCCGTTCACGTAGCCCGACACGCTTGGGCTCATGCCCACCTGCTTCACCGCCTGGAACATGATCACGAAGGGCGCCTTGGCCTGGATCTTCTTCTGCAGGTCGATGTACATGGCGTTGCGCTTCTCGGCGTCCGGCTCGGCCAGCGCGGCCATCGTCTCCTTGTTCAGCTCCTCCGGAACCGCCCAGGCGTTGCGCCAGGTGGTGGTGGAAGCGTACTTGTCGTCCGAATTGTCCGCGTTGTAGGCGAACGCCTTGGCGTTGGAGTGCGGGTCCATGAAGTCCGGGCCCCAGTACAGCAGCATCGCCTGGTGCGTGCGGGCGCGGTACTTGGTGATGACCTGGGCGCCGGTGCCGGGCAGGATCTCGAAGTTGATGCCGGCCTGCGCGAAGGTCGACTGCAGCGACTGGGCGATGTCGGTGAAGGGCGCCGAGTTGATGACGTCCATGGTGACGTTGATGGGCAGCTTCACGCCCGCGTCGGCCAGGATCTTCTTCGCCTTCTCGACGTCGTAGGTGTAGGGCGTGTCGTTCAGCGCGCCGGGGAAGCCGGACGGCCAGAACGCCTGGTGGATCTGCATCTGGCCCTTCAGGAACGTGTCCGTCATGCCCTTGTAGTCGACGAGGTAGCGCGCGGCTTCCCACACGGCCTCGTTGGTCAGCGCCTCGGTCTTCTGGTTGAACGAGAACCAGTGCACGGCCGCCTGCGGGTAGGTCTCGATCTTGATCGTGCCCTTGGTCTCCATGCCGGCCACCTGGTCGGAGGTCAGGTTCTTGGCCATGTCGGCGTCGCCCGATTCCAGCAGCAGCTGCTGCGTGGCGGCTTCGGCGACGTGGCGCACGATCACCGACTTGATCTTCGGCGCGCCGGCGAAGTAGTCCGGGTTGGCGTCGAGCGTCAGCATCTCGCCCGGACGGAAGGCGCGCAGCTTGAACGGGCCGGTGCCGGCGGAGTTGGCGTTGAGCCAGGCATTGCCGAGGTCGCCGTCCTTCTCGTTCTGCATGACGGTGGCTTCATCGACCACCGAGGCCGGGCGCGCCGCCAGCACGTTCAGCACATAGTTGGGCGAGAAATCGCCGGCATATTTGATGGTCACGGTGCCGTCGCCGAGCGTCACCATCTGGTCGATGTTGTCGGCCGTCCAGCCGAGGCCTGCGAGGATGAAGGCCGGCGCCTTGTTGAGCACCAGCACGCGCTTCCACGAGAACAGCACGTCCTGCGGGCGCACCGGGTTGCCGGAGTGGAACTTCACCCCGTCGCGCAGCTTGAAGGTGATCGACTTCGCCGCCGCATCGACCGTCCATTCCGAAGCGAGGCCGGCGGCCAGCGTCTCGGTGTCGGCCGCGTCGTACTGCACCAGACGGTCATAGGCGTTGACGACGTATTCGCCCGACGAGAACTCGTAGGCCTGTGCCGGGTCGATGGCGACGATGTCGTCGATGTTCTGCGCCACCACCAGCACGTCGGCGGGCGTGGCTGCCCAGGCGGAGGTCAGCGGAGCTGCCGTCGACAGCATCGCCGCCAGAAGAGCGTGTTTCAGTATTTTCATGATTTGGTTCTCCCTGCTGAAGTGTTCGGTGTGAAACCGGCGGCGGCTCCTGCCGCCGGGGATGCTCTGGGTGGAAGCCTTTCGGCCTCCTGTCGCGGACGCAGGATGGACATCGTGCCCGTCCACAGGATGCGTGCCGGCCTTCCGCTGTCGTTTGCCCAGCTGTGGTCGCTGGAGCCCCGGAAGTGCAGGCTGTCGCCGGCCGACAGCCTTATCGCCTCGCCGTCCACGGTCTGCGTGATCTCGCCCTCGAGCACGTAGAGCAGCTCGTCGCCCTCATGGTGCACCATCTCGGAGCGGTGGCCGGGCGGCACCGTCATGATGAAGGAGGAGAGGCCGCGGCCGGGAAACTCGGTGTGCAGCCGCTCGTAGATCATGGACGAGCCGGGCAGCGAGAAGCTCAGCCTCCCGCCGGCGCGGGTGACGCCGTTGCCGGCGGAAGGGGTCGCTATGAAGTAGTCGACATCGACGCCGAGGCCGCGCGCAATGCCTGCCAGCGCGCCCAGCGACGGGGTCGCCTGGTCGCGCTCCACCTGGCTCAGGAAGCCCACCGACAGGCCGGCCGCCTCGCCCAGAGCCTGCAGCGTCATGTGCAACTGCCGGCGGCGGGCGCGGATCAGCGCGCCGACGCGGGGCTGGGCAGGCACGGTCTGGGGCGCGTTCACAGGACGCAGGCTCCATCAAAGTTTTTTTGATGTAAGCAAAATCTTTTATGCTATCCAAGCCCGAAAATGTTGGTCCACACCGAATGTCGTTGGGATAGGCTTCGGTAGGCATCCGTCGAGGGAAGCGATTTGGCGATCGAGCCCGCAGTCGAGCCCGTGAAGGCAAGCGGCGCAGCGTCACGTGCGCGCGCCGGGCGCCGCTTTGCGACGTCGCTGGCCGCGTTCGTGCTCACCACGGCGCTGACCTTCCTCGGCCTGCTGGCCATCACCTTCTTCATCGGCCGCGTGATCCCGATCGATCCGGTGCTCGCCGTCGTCGGCGACCGCGCCCCGCAGGACGTCTACCTGCGCGTGCGCACCGAGATGGGGCTGGACCGGCCGCTGGTCGTGCAGTTCGTGTCCTATGTGGGCGACGTGCTCACCGGCAATCTCGGCATGTCGGTGTCCACCCAGCGCCCCGTCCTGGAGGATCTGAGCCACGTCTTCCCGGCCACGCTGGAGATGGCCACGCTCGGCATCATCATCGGCGTGGCGCTGGGCGTGCCGATGGGCGTCTGGGCCGCCAGCCGGCAGGGCAGCTACATCGACCAGGCCATCCGCGTTGTCGGCCTGCTGGGCTACTCGGTTCCGGCCTTCTGGCTCGGCCTGCTGGGACTGCTTGTCTTCTACGCGAAGCTGCGATGGGTCGGCGGGCCGGGGCGGCTGGACATCTTCTATGACGGGCTGGTGCCGGCGCGCACCGGGCTGATCCTCGTCGACAGCCTGCTCGCCGGCGATTTCGACGTCTTCCGCAACGCGGTCAGCCACATCGTGCTGCCGGCCGCCATCCTCGGCTTCTTCAGCCTCGCCTACATCGCGCGCATGACGCGCTCCTTCATGCTCGACCAGCTGGGGCAGGAATACGTCACGACCGCGCGGGTGAAGGGCGTGCCGGAGCGCGCGGTCATCTGGCGCCATGCCTTCCGGCCGATCCGCGTGCCGCTCATCACCGTCATCGGCCTTTCCTATGCCGGGCTGCTCGAAGGCTCGGTCATGATCGAGACGGTCTTCTCATGGCCCGGCATCGGCAACTACCTGACCTCGGCGCTGCTCAACGCCGACATGAACGCCGTGCTGGGTGCGACGCTGGTCATCGGCGCCGTGTTCATCGCCATCAACAAGGTGTCGGACGTGCTCTACCGCGTGCTCGACCCGCGGGCCCGCTAGGAGGCAGGGGACATGGCGACCACAACCCGCGAATGGCTGCTGACGGAATCGCCCGCCTCGCGCATGCAGGCGCGGCTGGGCCGCTCCTACCGCGTGCTGCTGGCGCTGCTGCGCAACCCGCTGGCGGTGCTGGGCGCGCTGATCGTGCTGGCGCTGGTGGTGCTGGCGCTGTTCGCGCCCTTCTTCGCCACGCATTCGCCCTACGCGGCGGTGCTCGCCGACCGGCTGAAGCCGCCGAGCGCCGAATTCTGGCTCGGCACTGACGAGCTTGGCCGGGATATCTGGTCGCGCATCGTCTACGGCGCGCGCATCACGCTCACCATCGTGCTGCTGGTCGCGGCCATCGCCGCCCCCCTGGGCATGGTCGTGGGCGCGGTGTCGGGCTATCTCGGCGGCTGGACCGACCGCATCCTCATGGGCATCACCGACATCTTCCTGTCGATGCCCAAGCTCATCCTGGCGCTCGCCTTCGTGGCCGCGCTCGGGCCCGGCATCGAGAACGCGGTCATCGCCATCGCCATCACCTCGTGGCCGGCCTATGCGCGCATTGCGCGCGCCGAGACGCTGACCATCCGCAACTCCGAATTCATTTCCGCCGTGCGCCTGCAGGGCGCGTCGGCCGCGCGGGTCATCGTGCGGCACATCCTGCCGCTGTGCACCTCGTCCGTCATCGTGCGGGTGACGCTCGACATGGCGGGCATCATCCTCACCGCGGCCGGGCTCGGCTTCCTCGGGCTCGGTGCGCAGCCGCCGCTGCCCGAATGGGGCGCGATGATCAGCCGCGGCCGCGCCTTCATCCTCGACCAGTGGTGGGTGGCCACCATGCCGGGCTTCGCCATCGTCATCGTCAGCCTCGGCTTCTGCTTCCTTGGCGACGGGCTGCGCGACGTGCTGGACCCCAAGGGATCGAGCCGCCAATGACCGCGCCGCTCCTGGAAGTCGCAAACCTGCGCGTGCGTTTCCCCACGCCGACCGGCCCGGTCGAGGTGGTGCGCGGCGTCTCCTTCACGCTGGGGCGCGAGCGCCTCGGCATCGTAGGCGAAAGCGGCTCGGGAAAGTCGCTCACCGGCCGCTCCATCCTGCGGCTGATCCGACCGCCGGGCGAGGTCACCGCCGACAGGCTGCGCTTCGACGGCAAGGACCTGCTTGCGATCCCCGAGCGCGAGATGCGCGCCATCCGCGGCGCGCGCATCTCGATGGTCATGCAGGACCCCAAATTCTCGCTCAACCCGGTCATGACGGTGGGCGAGCAGATCGGCGAGGCGCTCGCCGTGCACGAGCGGCTGGGCCGCGGCCAGGTCCGCCGCCGTGTGCTGGAGATGCTGGAAGCCGTGCAGATACGCGATCCCGAGCGCGTGTTCGGGCTCTATCCGCACGAGGTTTCGGGCGGCATGGGCCAGCGCGTGATGATCGCCATGATGCTGATCCCGGAGCCTGCCATCCTGATCGCCGACGAGCCGACCTCGGCGCTCGACGTGTCGGTTCAGGGCGAGGTGCTGCGGCTGATGAACGACCTCATCACCCGCAAGGGCATGGGCCTCATCTTCATCAGCCACGACCTGCACCTGGTGTCGCAATTCTGCGACCGCATCCTCGTCATGTATCGCGGCCGCATCGTCGAGGAATGCGCCGCCGGCGCGCTCGACCGCGCGACGCATCCCTATACGCGCGGGCTGCTCGCCTCGGTGCCGCGCATGGACGAAACGCGCGAGGAGCTGCCGGTGCTCGATCGTGCGTCGTGGGACCGCGAGGGGGAGGCGGCATGAGCGCGATCACCCTGCGCAATCTCGACGTTTCCTACGGCGACACGCGCGTCGTCGAAGGCGTGTCGCTCGACATTGCCGAGGGCGAGTGCTTCGGCCTGGTCGGCGAAAGCGGCTCCGGCAAGTCGACGGTGCTGCGCGCGATAGCAGGCCTCGCGCCGGACTGGACCGGCGAGATCGAGCTGTTCGGCAAGCCGCGCGGCAGGACCATCGACCGCGGCTTCGCAGCGCTGTGCCAGATGGTGTTCCAGGACCCCTACGGCTCGCTGCATCCGCGCCAGACGGTGGACGCCGCGCTGTCGGAGCCGCTCGCCATCCACGGCATCGGCGGGGCCGACCAGCGTGTGCCCGAGATGATGGCGGCCTGCGGGCTCGACCCGCGCTTCCGCTTCCGCCTGCCGCACCAGCTTTCGGGCGGCCAGCGGCAGCGTGTGGCGATCGCGCGCGCGCTCATGCTGAAGCCGAAGGTCCTGCTGCTCGACGAGCCGACTTCCGCGCTCGACGTCTCGGTGCAGGCGGAAATCCTCAACCTGCTCAAGCGGCTGCGGCACGAGCAGAAGCTGACCTACATCCTCGTCACCCATGACCTGCCGGTGGTCTCGTTCCTGTGCGACCGGCTGGCGGTGATGCGGCAGGGCCGCATCGTGGAGGTGGCGCCGGTCGCCGCGCTCAAGTCGGGCGCCATGACAGACGCCTATTCGCGCGAACTCGTCGCCAGGAGCGCCGACCGCGTCACCGCCTGACGGAGCGTGGGTCCCGCGCGGTGCGCGCCGCCGCTCCACGTTCATTCTCGCTGAAGTGAATATCATTGATGTCCGTGCGCGCGGCTGCCATTGTGCGCCGCCGGCGGCCGATGCGTCGCCCGCCGGCGCGGGCGGGTCAGCGCCCGCAATGGCATCGAAGGCTCCGGCCTTCGCGGAAACGGGACGGAGGTTGGGGATGGGTTCCAGAGCCACTGTGGTCGACGCTCCGGCCGGATCGGTCCGCGGCATCGAGGCGGAGGGGCTGCGCGTCTTCAAGGGCATCCCCTATGCGCTGCCGCCGGTGGGCCCCGCCCGCTGGAGGCCGCCTTCGCCGGTCCCGAGGTGGCAGGGCACGCGCGACGCCACCGCCTTCGGCCCGCGCTGCCCGCAGCCGGACTATGCCGCCGGCAGCATCTATTGCGCCGGCCCGATGCCCACCAGCGAGGATTGCCTGTCGCTCAATGTGTGGGCGCCGGCCGGGGCGCAGGACGCGCCGGTCTATGTGTGGATTCACGGCGGGGCGCTGTGGCGCGGCAGCAGCCGCGATCCGCTCTATGACGGGGCGAGGCTCGCCGGCAGCGGCGTCGTGGTGGTGTCGTTCAACTACCGGCTGGGCGTGCTCGGCTACCTGGCCCACCCCGAGCTGTCGGCGGAATCGCCGGACGGCATTTCGGGCAACTACGGGCTGCTCGACCAGATCGCGGCGCTCGAATGGGTGCGCGACAACATCGCTGCTTTCGGCGGCGACCCGGCAAATGTCACGGTCGGCGGCGAGTCGGCCGGCGCGCTCAGCGTCATGTACCTGATGGCGTCGCCGCGCGCCCGGGGGCTGTTCGGCCGCGCCATCGCGCAGAGCGCCTACATGATCTCCAGCCCGGCCCTGCGCGAGGCGCAGCACGGCGAAAAGCCCGCCGAAGCGGCTGGCCTGGACGTGGCGGCAAGGCTCGGCGCAAGCGGCATCGCGGCATTGCGCGCCATGGACGCGCAGGAGCTCGCGGTGGCCGCGCCCCGGGCGGGCTTCCAGCCGTCCGGCGTGGTCGATGGCGTGCTGCTGCCGCGGCAGCTGGTCGAAATCTTCGACCGCGGCGAGCAGGCGCGCGTACCCATCCTGGCCGGGTTCAACAGCGGCGAGATACGGTCGCTCCGGTTCCTGATGCCAGAAAAGCCGGAAAGCCCGGCGGCATATGAAAGCGCGATCCGCGACCGGCTCGGCGACCTGTCCGACGATTTCCTGCGGCTCTACCCGGCGGGCGACATGGCCGAAGGCATGACGGGCGAGACCATCATGGGCAATAGCATCATGGCCGCGTTGCGCGACGCGCTCTACGGCTGGACGGCGCAGCGCCTCGTCACCGGCCAGAGCGCGCTGGGCATGCCCTCCTACCAGTACAACTTCGACCATGGCTATCCCGCGGCCGAGGCCGCCGGCATGCATGCGTTCCATGCGGCCGAACTGCCCTACGTCTTCGGGACGGCGCAGACCACGCCGGCGCTCTGGCCGAAAGTGCCGGAAACGGCCGAGGAGGAGCGGTTCACGGCGGCGATGATGGGCTACTGGGCTTCGTTCATGAAGTCGGGCATCCCGCAGGCGCCGGGCCAGCCGGCATGGAGGCCGTATTCCGAGGGGCGCGCCTATATGAACTTCGCCGAGCGTCCGCGCGGGGAGGCGGAGCTGTTTCCCGGCATGTTCGATTTGCACGAGGAAGTGGTGCGCAGGCGCCGCGCGGCAGGCGACATACCCTGGAACTGGAACGTCGGCATCGCCTCTCCGCGGCCGTAGGCGGCCGCGAAAACTACCTGCCCGGCCGGGCGATGTCGCGCGGGGAGATGCCGTATTTGCGGCGGAACATGGTGCTGAAATGCGCCGAGCTGTTGAAGCCCTGGTCGAAGGCGATCGACGTGATCGAACGGCCGTCGCCCCGGGCCAGGCTGTCATAGGCCCGCTGCAGCCGCCGGTTCCAGATCCATTCCGACGCCGACATCTCGCAGCCCTGGAACAGCAGGTGCAGGTAGCGCAGCGACATCCCGTTGGCGACCGCAACCTTGTCCAGCGAAAGATGCGGGTCGGTCAGATGCGTCTCGATCCATTGCTGCACCGACCTCAGCCGCGCCTTGCGCACCGCGCCTTCGGCCGCCGGCATGTCGCCCTCGGAGGTCAGCAGCGAGAAGGCCAGCATGTCCATCAGCTGGTTGCCCAGGCCCGCCCGCACGCCGTCGTCCAGCTTCGAGCCTTCGGCGGCCAGCGTCGCGCAGAACTCGGTCGCGATCCGCCCGAGCCCCTGCGCCGTGTTGAGCGAGGCCGACACGGGGATGCGCTCACGCGGGAAGCGCTGCGCAAACTCGTCGCGCGGAAGCTCCAGGTAGAAGGAGCGCACCTCGCCGTGGCCGTAAAGCTCGTATTGCTCGGTGGCGCAGAAGATGGCGCCGCGCGCCGGGTTCGAGCGATGCGTCTCCCCGCGCTGCAGCACGCTGATGTTTCCCTTGTGGACCAGCTGCAGATAGTAGCAGTCCTTGTCCAGCTGCGAGATGTGGCGGTTGTTGCGGCGGATGCGCTGCTCGGAAAGCAGGATGTCGGTCATCACCACGCCGCCGAACTTCGCCTCGCGGATGAAGCCGCGATAGCGCTCGGGGTCGACCGCCTTCACGTCGACATGAACGTAGACGTCGCAGATGGCGTCGCGCCACGCCGAATAGCGCTCGGACTGAGCGTAGTCATCTGTCGAAAAGACAAGGTCCATGGGTACCTCCCACCCGTGGCCGTGCGTGCAGGCCGGTCCATCCTGCCGGTTCTATCGGCCTGTCTGCCCCTGTGGCCGTAACGCTGCGGCAGACTAGGCCTCCTGTCCGATGGCGTCCAGCGGCGTGCGGTCGAATGCACTTTCAGGCAACAAATCTGCGTTCACACGGAAGAGAATGTCTGTCCGGCGCGGATAGGGTCCGCCCGTGATCGACGATCCCAGCACCGGCCCTGCGCCGGGGCGGTCGAGCTCGCGGGAGGATGACATGCGGCTATTCGGGAGGCTCAGCCAGGAGCAGATCGTGTTCGGTCTGGCGCTGCTGCTGTGCCTTGCCTTCGCCGTCGCGCTGCCGGGGTTCCTCACCACCAGCAACATCCTTAACCTGATCCGCAGCGTGTCGATCCTCGGCATTCTCGGCGTGGCGATGGGGCTCGTGGTCATCGGCCGCGGCATCGACCTGTCTCTGGTGGCGCTGATGGCCGTGTCCGTCGCCTGGACCATGACGCTGATCGGAAGCGGCATGTCGCTGGCGCAGGCGCTGGCGATCGGGCTGGCCTTCAGCCTGTTCATCGGGGCGGTCAATGGCTGGCTCGTCGCCTATGTCGAGATCCCCGCCATCTTCGCGACGCTGGCCATGGGCACGCTGATCTACGGGTTCGGCCGCTACTTCCTGTTCGAGCTGGACGTGGCCTACATGCCGGAGGCGGCGCGGCCGCTGCTGTGGCTCGGCCAGGGCACGCTGCTGGGCGTGCCGGTGCCCATCTTCCTGTTCGCGGCCGTATGCCTGGGCGGCTACCTGTTCCTGCGCTACGCGCGTTCCGGCCGCTATCTCAGGGCGGTGGGCGACAACCTCGCCGCCGCCCGCATCACCGGCGTGCCGGCGCGTCCGATCATCGTCATGCAGTACGTGCTGGCCTCCATGGTCGGCTACAGCGCGGGCATCATCACCGCCGCCTCTGTGGCCAGCATGAACACGCGCCTGGCGATCTCGACCTATGTCTACGACGTCATCCTGGTCGTCGTGCTCGGCGGCATCGGCCTGTCGGGCGGCAAGGGCGGAATCCGCAACGTCATCGTCGGCACACTGCTGATCGGCGTCCTGCTCAACGGCATGACGATCATGGACATCCAGTACACCGTCCAGAACGTCATCAAGGGCGTCATCCTTCTCACCGCCATCGTGATCGACACGATCCTCAACCCCCGCGACGAGCAGACCGCTCAGCAAGGGGACATCTAGCCTCGTTCTCTGGGAGGAGACAAAAAATGAGACTGCTGAAGACAGGCATCATCGCTGCGACGTTCGCGCTGTCGGCCGGCTCCGTGCTGGCGCAGGAAGGCATCGACGATCCCACCCGCGCGCCCTACTACGATTCCTTCGCCGGCAAGCGCGTGGCCTATGTGCCGGTGGCAATGGGCTTCGACCTGACCGAGGGCTGGGCCGCCGGCCTCAGGGAGGCGCTCGAGCCGCTCGGCATGAAGATCGACGTGCGTGATCCCAACTGGAGCACCGATGCCGGCGCCCAGGCGATCACTTCGCTGATTTCCGAAAAGCCCGACGTCATCGTCGTTCACAATCCCGACGTGCAGTCCTACGCGCGCCTGCTGAAGCGGGCCGAGGAGGCCGGCATCTACGTCGTGCAGGTCAACATGCGGTCGAGCTATTCGACCGACGTCTTCGTCGGCGCCGACTATGTCGGCATGGGCGAACGCATCGGCCAGCGCATGGTCGACAAGTGCTCGCCCGCCAATGGCGGCAGCGGCAAGGTGGCGATCACCCAGGGCGTGCTGACGGCGGCCGCCTCGATCTACCAGATGCAGGGCATCAAGAACGTGCTGTCGAAGCACCCGGACGTCCAGCTGGTGTCCAACCAGGCGGCCGACTGGGATTCCACCAAGGCGAAGAACATCGCCGCGACCGTGATCCAGCAGCACCCCGACCTGTGCATGATCACCGGCTTCTGGGACGTGATGGATGTCGGCACCGCCGCCGCCATCAAGGAATCGGGCAAGGACGTCTACCTGCTCACGCAGGGCGGCGGCAATCGCATGGCCTGCGACGGCCTAAGCAACGGCACCTATTCCGAAGTGGTGGTCTATTTCGTGCCGGGCCAGGCGCGAGACATGGCGACGATGATCAAGCACCTGGTTCAGAACGGCCAGGCGCCGGGCACCACCAGGACCACGCTGTTCACGCCGCTCGACTTCCTGACCAAGGACAACATGACGGCGGCCTCCTGCTGGGATCTCCCGGCCAAGGGCTGACCATCGCTTCGCGACGCGGGCGGCAGCCAGCCGCCCGCGCCACATCTTTCCTGACCCGAGCAGAAAACCATGGCCGCATCTGACAGGATCGTGCGCTGGCGCTATCGCTTCGTGCCCGATCATCTCCTCGGCGAGATCCTCACCAAGCGCTGGGTCGACACCGCGATCCCGCTGCTGATCCTGGTGGCGGTGGTCGCCGTGTTCGGATCGCTGATCCCCGGCTTCTACGGCGCCGGCAGCGTGTCCGACCTGGCGCGGCAGTGGGGCGAGTTCAGCCTCATCGTGCTGGCCCTGATGATCGTCATGGTCGCCGGCGGCATCGACCTCAGCGTCGGCTCCACCTTCGCGCTCGGCAACATCGTGGCGCTGTCGCTGCTCAGCGTGGCGGAATGGCCAGTCGCCGGCGTGGTCGCCGCGACGCTCGCCTGCGGCGCCGCCGTCGGCCTCGTGAACGGCCTGCTCGTCGGCTACATGCGCCTGCGCGCATTCCTCACCACGCTGGTGACGCTCATCATCGTGCGCGCCGTGGTGGACATGCTGCTGCTGAAATATTCGGTGGCCATCGCCGCCGCCTTCCCCGATTCCGACCTCTGGTACTATTTCGGCGAGGGCTACCTGCTTGGCGCGCCGTTCAGCGTGGTGGTGGCGATCGTGCTTGCGCTGGGCGCGCACATCCTGCTCAGCCGCACGCGCGCCGGCTGGCACGTTATGGCCGTCGGCGGCTCGCGCCGCTCGGCCCACAATGTCGGCATCCCGGTGCGCCGGGTGGTATGCCTCACCTATGTGATGTCCGGCACGCTTGCCGCGCTGGCCGGCTGCCTGTTCGCATCGCGGCTGGGCGGCGCCGGCGCCGACACCGGCGTCGGGCTGGAGATCGCGGCGCTGACGGCGGCCGTGCTGGGCGGCAACAGCCTCGGCGGCGGGCGCGGCTCGGCCGCCAAGGCCATCATCGGCTCCATCACCGTCATCATCATGGTCAACAGCCTGGTGCGCCTCGGCGTCACCCGCGGCGGCAGCTCGCTGCTGCTCGGCATGGTGCTGCTCGCGGCGGTGGCGATCGACGTGCGCTGGCTCAAGAACCGGCAGAAGTTCCTATCCAAGGTCTATGTGTCGCCGACCTTTGCCGAGCTTCCGCCGGCTCCTGCGACGGAGGGGAGCTCGCCCTATGCGCTGAACGACAGGCTGCGGCCGGTGGAAGCGATCGGGCTCGACCGCATCGACGGGCCGGAAGACGTGATCCTCGACGAGGACGACAACATCTATGTCGGAAACCGCACCGGCGACATCGTGCGCTTCCTCGCGCCCGACTACGAGCGGCAGGAGGTGTTCGCCCATGTCGGCGGCAGGCCGCTCGGCATGGCATTCGCGCGCGACGGCTCGCTGCTCGTCTGCATCGGCGGCATGGGGCTCTACCGCGTCACCCGCGACCGGCAGATCGAGAAGCTTACCGACGAGACCAACCGCTCGTGGTTCTCGGTCATCGACGATTCACGCCTGCGGCTGGCCGACGACCTCGACATCGCGCCTGACGGGCGGGTGTTCTTCAGCGAGGCAACCATCCGCTACGAGATGCATGAGTGGCCGGTCGACTGCCTGGAGTCGCGGGGCAATGGCCGCATCATCTGCTTCGACCCCAACACCGGCACCACGCGCACCGTCCTGAAGAACCTCGTCTTCCCGAACGGCATTTGCATGACGCATGACGGCCAGTCCTTCCTGTTCGCCGAAACCTGGGCCTGCAGGATCAGCCGCTACTGGTTCGACGGGCCGAAGAAGGGAACGGTGGAGCCAGTGATCCCGGATCTGCCGGGCTATCCCGACAACATCAACCGCGCGTCGGACGGCACCTACTGGCTGGCGCTGGTGGGCATCCGCACGCCCGCGCTGGACCTGGCGCTCAAGATGCCGGGCTTCCGCAAGCGCATGGCGCGGCGCATCGCGCCCGACGAATGGATGTATCCCAACATCAATACGGGCTGCGTGCTGCGCTTCGACGAGAGCGGCCGCATCATCGAGACGCTGTGGGACCTCGGCGGCGAGAGCCATCCGATGATCACCTCGATGCGCGAGCACAAGGGCCACCTCTACATCGGCGGCATCCTCAACAACCGGGTCGGGCGGCTGAAGCTCGACGGCATGGACGCCGGCTGGACGGGCCCCGATTCATATTGGGGGCGGGCATGATCGGCAGCGTCACGCGCGCACTGGACAGCCTGCTCGGGCGGGGCGAGGCAGCCGTCACGGTTCCGCCCTTCGACGGCGCGCTGCGGCCCAACCGGCTGCTCGACGAGGCTGCGGGGCGGGTGCCGCTGGAGGGCGTCGACTGCCTCGCCGTCCACGGCGGCGAGCTGGTGGCGTCAGCCGCGGGCGGCGTGTTCGTGCGCGGCAAGCGCGGAACGTGGGCGCTGCGCAAATCCTATGGCGCGGCCGTCAGCTGCCTGGCGCCGGCGGGCGAGGGCGCGCTTGCGGTCGCGCTCGCCAATGGCGAGGTGCTGATCGAAGGCGGCGCCTTCGACGGTCGCCGCTACCGCGTCGGCGGTTCCGTGACCTGCATCACAGCGATGGTCGTCTCCGGCGGCCAGCTGTTCGTCGCCAATGGCTCGGCCACCAATGCGGCTGACCAGTGGCAGCGCGACCTGCTGGAGAGGAACGCCTCCGGCAGCATCTGGCGGCTCGCCCTCGACAGCGGCAAGGCCGAACGCGTGGCCGATGCCCTGGCGTGGCCCTCCGGCCTCGCCATCGACCGCGCCGAGGGTCGCGAAAGCCTCGTCGTCTCCGAAGCCTGGCGCCACCGGCTCGTCCGGCTCGACGCTGCCCGGCCCGGCAGCCGCACCGTGCTGCATGGCGACCTGCCGGGCTATCCCGGCCGCATCTCGCCCGCGGGCGATCACTACTGGCTGGCGGTCTTCGCGCCGCGCAGCCAGCTGGTGGAGTTCGTGCTGCGCGAGCCCGCCTACCGCAAGCGCATGATGGCCGAAGTGCCGCCGCCATACTGGGTGTCGCCGAAGCTCAGGGCCGGCCGCAGCTTCTACGAGTCTCTGCAGGGCGGCGGGGTCAAGCATCTGGGCATGCTGAAGCCGTGGGCGCCGGTCATGTCGGCCGGCCTGTGCGTGCGGCTCGACGCGGGCTTCCAGCCGCGCGCCAGCCTGCACAGCCGCGCCGACGGGGCGACGCACGGCGTGACCAGCGTGATCGAGCATGGCGGCGAGGTGTTGGCCGCGGCGCGCGGCGACGGCGTCGTGGCGTCGCTTCCCGCCTCCGCCCTGGGAGAGGACGCATGACGCCGATCGTGGAGTTGCGCAACGCGACCAAGGAGTATCGCGGCGTGCCCGCCGTGAAGGACGTGTCGTTCACGCTCGAGCGCGGCGAGGTGCATGCGCTGCTCGGCGAAAACGGCGCCGGCAAGTCGACGCTGACCAAGATGGTCGCCGGCGTGGTGCAGCCCAGCGCGGGCGAGATCTGGATCGACGGCGCCAGGGTGGAACTCGGCAGCCCGTCGGAAGCTCTCGGCCGCGGCATCGCCATGGTCTACCAGGAAACCAGCCTGGTGCCTTCGCTGACCGTGGCGCAGAACATCTACCTGACCGACGCCAAGCACTTCCACCGGCTGCGCGGCATCTACATCGCCTGCCAGCAGTTCCTGCAGTCGCTCAACTTCCCGGTCGACCCCACCGCGCTGGTGTCGGCGCTGGGCGCCGGCCAGAAGCAGATGGTCGAGATCGCGCGCGCGGTGCACCACAACGCGCAGGTCATCATCTTCGACGAGCCGACGGCGACGCTGACGCCGGAGGAGAAGCACCAGTTCTTCTCCCTGGTGGAGCGGCTGAAGCTGCGCGGCGTCTCCATCATCTTCATCAGCCACGCGCTGGAGGAGGCGCTCGCCATCGCCGACCGCATCACCGTCATGCGCGACGGCCAGCACGTCGTCACCGACGTCACCGCCGCCTTCGACCGCGAGAAGATCGTGCGCGCGATGGTGGGGCGCAGCCTGTCGAGCGAGCTCTACGGCTCGCACATGGACCGCAGGGCGCGCAAGGCGGGCGCCAAGGTGCTCAGCGTGCAGAACCTGTCCATGGGCAATGTCGTGCGCAACACGTCCTTCTCCGTCTTCGGCGGGCAGATCACCGGCGTGTTCGGCCTCATCGGCTCCGGCCGCACGGAGGCCGCCAAGGTGGTGGCCGGCGTGCTCAAGCGCGATTTCTTCCACGGCGGGCAGGTGCAGCTCAACGGCCGGCCGGTGCGCTACCGCGTGCCGCGGCCGGCGGTGCGCGACGGCATCATCTACGTCACCGAGGACCGCAAGATCGAAGGCTTCTTCGAGACCATGTCGATCGCCGAGAACATCCACATAGCCGCGCTGGCCGGCGGCCAGACGCAGGCCAGGGCCATCAGCATGCGCGAGATGCGGGCCATCGCCAATGAGTGGATCGCGACGCTGAACGTCAAGGCCATCAACGCCGACGCCCGCGTGATCGAGCTGTCGGGCGGCAACCAGCAGAAGGTGGTGGTGGCCAAGGCGCTGGTGCAGAAGCCGAAGCTCGTCATCTTCGACGAGCCGACGCGCGGCGTCGACGTGGGCGCCATCGCCGAAATCCACCAGCTCATCAACAAGCTGGCGGACGAGGGCATCGCGGTCATGGTCATCTCCTCCTACCTGCCGGAGATCCTGCAGCTGTCGGACCGCATACTGGTCTGCCGCCAGGGCCGCATCGTGGAGGAGTTCGAGGGCCACAAGGCCGACGAGGAAACCATCATGTATGCCGCGGTGCACTGATGGGGCGGGTGCTGAAGACCACGCGCCCGGTCGCCGCGGTCCGCACCATCGAGGACGTGGCGGCGATCGAGAGCCGCCCCTATGACGAGCTGGTGACCGCGCACAATCTGTACGACCTGCTGCTGGCGACGGCGCAGCAGGTCGGCGGGCAGAAGGCGGTGACGGTGCTGCGCACGCCCGACCCGGCCGACATCGGCATATCGCAGACGCATGCCGGGCTGCTGCGTGAGGTGACGCGCGCGGCCAACATGTTCCGGGGGCTGGGGCTCCGGCCGGGCAGGGGCGTCGCCGCCTTCCTGTCGCCGACCCTGCCGGAGGTGCCGGCGCTGCTGCTGGGCGCGCAGGTGGCCGGCGTCGCCAGTTCGCTCAACTACCTGCTTAGCCGCGACGCCATCCACGACCTGCTCAACGCGGAGGGGGCGACCGTGCTGGTCATCCCCGCCCGCCATCTGGACGAGACCTGCTGGTCGAAGGCGCAGGGCGTGCTGGAGCACGTGCCTTCGCTCGAGACGGTCATCGTCATCGGCGGCGAGGCGCAGGAGCGCCAGGGCCATCTGCGGCTCGACGAGGCGATGGCCTCGTGCCGCGACGACGCGCTCGACTTCCAGCCCGTCGCCGACCGCGGCGCGGTCTGCGCGCTGTTCCACACCGGCGGCACCACGGGCAGGCCGAAGCTGGTGCAGCTCACCCACGGCAACCAGATCCACGCGGCCTTCGGCTTCGCGCAGGTGTTCGGCTACGACGAGCGCGACACGGTCATCAACGGCTTCCCCTTCTTCCATGTCGGGGGAACGATGACGGTCGGCCTGTCGGTGATCGCGGCCGGCGGCCACATCGTGGTGCCGTCGCCCTACGGGCTGCGCCTGCCCGCCGCCGTCGACCGCTACTGGGAGATCGTGGAGCACTTCAGGGCGACCGTTGTCGGCGGCGTGCCCACCTCGATCGGCGCGCTCACCAACAGCTGGCGCGACGGCCGCGACGTCTCCAGCGTGCGGATGGCGGCGACCGGCGGCGCGGTGCTGCCCAAGGCCGTCGGCAGCCGCTTCGAGGCGGTGACCGGCATACCCCTTTTCGAAACCTACGGCATGACCGAGACCGCCGCCGCCATCGCCTTCAACCCCGGCCGCGGCACGCCGCTCGCGGGCAGCGTGGGCTTTCGCGCGCCGTTCTCGCAAACGCGTATCGTGCGCATCGGCGCCACCGAGGCCGACATCTGCGCGCCGGAGGAGACCGGGCTGGTGCAGGTGCGCGGGCCTCAGGTCTTTCCGGGCTATGTCGATCCCGCCCACGACATCGGCACGCTGTCGGCCGATGGCTGGCTGACCACCGGAGACGTCGGCTACCTCACCGCCGACGAGCGGCTGGTGCTGACCGGCCGCGAGAAGGACCTCATCATCCGCGGCGGCCACAACATCGATCCGGCCGCCATCGAGGACGTGGCCAACCAGTTTCCCGGCGTGCAGGTCAGCGCCGCCGTCGGCATGCCCGACCAGTATGCGGGCGAGGTGCCGGCGCTGTTCGTCGTGCCGGCGCAGGGCGCCGGGATCGATCTCGATGGCCTGAAGACGTATCTGGAGGCCAATGTGCACGAGCCGCCGGCGCGGCCGCGCAGCGTGCTCTCCATCGACGCGCTGCCGGTCACCGCGGTCGGCAAGATCTTCAAGCCGGCGCTGCGCGATCTCGCCATCGAGGAGAAGGTGCGCATAGAGGTGTCCAGCCACTGCGGCCCGCATGCGGTGGCCAAGGCCACCGTCTCGATGGACGACAGGAAGCGCACGCTGGTCGAGATCGACGTGTCGGGCGCTACGCCCGAGGCGACCGCCGCGCTCGAGGCCGCGTTGCGGCCGCTGCCGCAGACCTACATCGTCAGGCGCCAGGCGTAGCCGTGGAACAGGAACCGGTGCTGCTCTCATTCGCCGACGGCGTGGCGACCCTCACCTTCAACCGGCCGGACAATCTCAACGCCGCGTCGGACGCGATGATGCGCTCGCTGGAGCGCCGCCTGCGCGAGCTGCACGGGCTGGCCGGGCTGCGGGCGGCCATCCTCACGGGCAGCGGCCGCGCCTTCTGCGCCGGCGGCGACCTCATCGAGTTCGAGGCGCTGCTGAAAGCCGGCGGCAAGAAGCTCGTCGACACTTTCCGCTACAACCAGGACGTCATCCAGATGGTCGAGGACCTGCCGGTGCCGGTCATAGGGGCGGTCAACGGCGTCGCCGTGGCGGGCGGGCTGGAGCTGCTGCTGGCCTGCGACATCATCGTGGCCGCAGAGGATGCCAGGATCGGCGACGGCCACGCAAGGTACGGCGTGGTGCCCACCGGGGGCGCAACGGTGCGGCTGGTCGAGCGCGTCGGCCGCTCGCATGCCGCGCAGATGTTCTACACCGCGTCGCTGTTCGAAGCGCGCACGCTGGCCGGCTGGGGCCTCGTCAACGAGGTGGTGCCGAAGGAGCGGCTTATGGACCGGTCGCTCGAAATCGCGCGCGACATCTGCCGTGCCAGTCCGCAGACGGTGCGGCACATGAAGCGGCTCGCCGGCTCTCCGGACCGCAGCGAAGACAGGCAGCGCCGCCTGCGCGACGAGATCGAGCGTTTTGCCATCCACATGGGCGGGGCCGACCTTGCCGAGGGGCTGGAGGCCTTCCGGACCAAGCGCCAGCCAACCTATCGGGACGTGCCGCCGCAATAGCGAGGCCACAGCGGCAGCGGCGCGCCTGCGCCGGCCCACCCGCATCGGATATCCCAACGCTACATCAATTGCCGCGATAGGTGGATGCCTTGCACATATCGCACCCTCTTCATCGCCGACATGATCGCCGCATCGTGTCGGGATGATGCCCAAGCTGCGGTGACAGCAGGACGGGCACACCCCGGGGAGTTGATGGGAGTCGACGCGCCTGCCGGCACTCGCGGCCGGGGGCGCCGGTGACGCGCGGCCGGGGCCGGGCGGTTGGGGAGCGAGGATGCAGGCCGGCGCCAGCGCGCGGTTCAACCAGGAGCGGATCGTGCTGGCCATCGCGGCCGGCATGTTCATCGTCTTCGCCGTTGTCCTCAAGGGGTTCCTGACCCCCGGCAACATCGTGTCGCTGGTGCAGAACGTGTCGATCCTCGGCGTGCTGGGCGTCGGCATGGCGCTCACCATCATCGGAAGGGGCATCGACCTGTCGATGGTCGCCAACATGGCGATCTCCGTCGCGTGGGTGCTGTATCTGGCAAACCACGGCACGCCGCTGCCGGTGGCTGTGCTGCTCGGCCTCGGCCTCAGCCTGGCGATCGGCCTGCTCAACGGCATCCTCATCGCCTATGTCGAGATACCGGCCATCTTCGCCACGCTGGCCATGGGCACCGCTGTCTATGGCCTCGGCCAGTCCGTGCTGGTCGACAGCGACGTCATCTTCGTGCCGCGGACCGAGGTCTGGTTCAAGGCCATCGGCGGCGCCACCATCTGGGGCATTCCCAGCCCGGTGATCTGGCTTGCCGTCATCGGGTCGGCTGCCGCGGCCTTCCTGGCCTTCACGCGCCCCGGGCGCTTCATCTTCGGAATGGGCGACAACCCGCAGGCGGCCCGCGTCACCGGCGTGCCGGCGCGGCCGATGATGGTGCTGCAATATCTCGCCTCGTCGCTCATCGCTTTCTCGGCCGGCATCATCACCGCCACGCTGGTCGATTCCATGAACACGCGCATGGCCGCCTCGACGCTGGTCTACGACGTGATCCTCGTCGTGGTGATCGGCGGCGTCGGCCTGAGCGGCGGCAAGGGCAGCGTGCGCAACGTCGTCGTGGGCACGCTGCTCATCGGCATCCTGCTCAACGGCATGACCATCATGGACGTGCCCTACACGTTCCAGAACATCGTCAAGAGCCTGATCCTGCTCGTCGCAATCGTCACGGATTCGATCCTGAACCCGCGCGACGAGCAGACCTCGCAGCAGGGGGACATCTGACGCGTCCCGGCAAGCGAGTTCAGCCATTGCGTCACCAAACGGGAGGAAACGACATGCAACTGAGGAAATTTCTGATTGCGGGAGCGGCCGTCCTCGGCGTCGCGGCCGCAAGCGCCGGCATCGCGCGGGCGGAGCGGCCCGACGACGGGCAGTGGACCACCACCGCCGAAGCGCTGAAGGGCAAGAAGGTCGCCTACGTGCCGATCGCGATGGGCTTCGACCTCACCCAGGCCTGGGCCGCGGCGCTGGAGCATGCGGCGGCCGAGTGGGGCTTCGACATCGTCGTGCGCGATCCCAACTGGGACGTGGCCGCCGGCGTGCAGGCGCTGTCGCAGCTCATCGACGAGAAGCCCGACATGATCGTCGTGCAGCCGGCCGACCCGCAGTCCTATGTCCGCCTGCTCGACAAGGCGGTGCAGTCCGGCATCAAGGTCGTCGAGATCAACATGAAGTCGCTGACCAGGACCGACGCCTATGTCGGCGCCGACTGGTACGGCATCGCCAGCGGCGGCATGGACATGCTCCACAAGCTCTGCGCCAAGAGCGCCGGCAAGTCGGGCAAGATCGCGCTCATCAGCGGCACGCCCACCAACCCCGGCATGATCATCGGCATGCAGGCCATCAATGACGGGCTCGAGCGCTACAAGGACGACCTCGAGCTGGTGGCAAACCAGTCGGCCGACTTCGACCCGACCAAGGCGCACGCCATCGCCTCCACCATCCTCAAGCAGCATGACGACCTGTGCGGCTTCTACGGCGTGTGGGACGGCCAGGACGTCGGCACCGCGGCGGCCATCAAGGAGGCCGGCAAGACCGGCCAGGTGGCGCTCGTGTCGTCGGGCGGCGGGCGGCTGGCGGCGGCCTGCGACAACATCGCCAACGAGAACTTCACCGCCTACCTCAGCTATGACGGCCGCGGGCAGGGCCGCGACCTCGCCAATGTGGTGAAGATGCTGCTGCAGGATCCGGACAGCGCGCCGGCCTCGCGCCCCTTCGGCCTCTACAGCCCGGTGACGACGCTCACCAAGGACAATATCGACGGCAATTGCTGGACGATCGAGGACATCAAGGCGAACGGGCCCTGATCGGCAACCGGATGGCGCGGCCCCGGTCGCGCCATCCACACCCTTCCCGGAATCGGAGTTTTTGGCATGACCGCGTCGGAGATCTACGCGCGCTGGCGCACGCGGCTGGTTCCCGATCACGTTCTCGGCGAGATCTTGTCGAAGAACTGGATCGACAACGCCATTCCGGTGATCTTCCTCGTCGCCGCGATCGCGGTCTTCGGCTCCATCATCCCCAACTTCTTCCTGTTCGGAAACCTCACCGACGAGGCGCGCGAATTCGGCGAGATCGCGCTGGTGGTGCTCGGCCTCACCATCGTCATGCTGGCCGGCGGCATAGACCTTTCGGTCGGCTCCACCTTCGCGCTGGCAAACTTCATCACGCTGGCGCTGATCAACTGGCAGGGCTGGCCTGCCGGCGCGGCCATCGCCTGCGCGCTGCTGGCCGGCGCGCTGGTCGGCCTCGTCAACGGCTTCCTTGTCGGTTATCTGCGGCTGCGGGCCTTCCTCACCACGCTGGTCATGCTCATCGTCATACGCGCGGTGGTCGACACGCTGGTGCTCAACTACTCGACCAAGGTCGTCGTGCCGGCCGTCCGCTCGCCCGTCTGGGACTACATCAGCTTCGAGGACATCCGCGGCGTGCCGGTGGCGTTCATCGTGGCGGCGGTGCTGGCCGTGGCCGGCCACGTCTTCCTCACGCGGCTGCGGCCCGGCTGGCACATACTGGCGGTCGGCGGCTCGCGCCGGTCGGCCTACAATGCGGGCCTGGCGGTGCGCCGCACGGTTGCCACCACCTACGTCATCTCGGGCACGCTGGCGGCGGCCGGCGGCGTCTTCTACGCCTCGCGGCTGGGCGCGGCCACGGCCAGCACCGGCGTCGGGCTGGAGGTCGCCGCCCTCACGGCGGCCGTGCTGGGCGGCATCAGCCTCGGCGGCGGCCGCGGCTCGGTGACCAAGGCGCTGCTCGGCGCGGCCATCATCCTCGTCATCAGCAACAGCCTCATCCAGATGGGGCTGCGCAGCGGCACCAACACGCTGGTGCTCGGCGTGGTGCTGATGATCGCGGTGGCGATCGATGTCAAATGGCTGAAGAACCGCTTCAAGGTGCTGTCGCGCGTCTACGTCTCGCCGGCCTATTTCAGGCTGCCGCCCAGTCCCTCGACGGAGGAGGGGTCGGATTCACCCTACGCGCTGAACGACAGGCTGCACGACGTCGAGCTGATCGGGCTGGGCGAGATCGACGCGGCGGAAGACCCGATCCTCGACACCGACGACAATCTCTATTTCGGCAGCCGCCAGGGCGACATCATCCGCTATTTCGGACCGGACCACAAAGACTGGGAAGTCTATGCACATGTCGGCGGCATGCCGCTGGGCATGGCGTTCGACCGGCAGGGCGACCTTCTGTGCTGCATCGCCGGCATGGGCCTCTACAAGATCGTGAAGGAAACGCGCGAGGTCGTGAAGCTGACCGACGAGACCAACCGCTCGTGGCTGTCGATCATCGACGATTCCCGGCTGCGTCTGCCCGACGACCTCGATGTCGCGCCCGACGGCCGCGTCTTCTTCTCCGAGGCGACGGTGCGCTTCGACATGCACGAGTGGATGGTCGACGCGCTGGAGGCGCGCGGCAACGGGCGCATCATCTGCTACGACCCGCGCGACGGCTCCACCCGCACGGTCATTCCCGGCGTGCGCTTCGCCAACGGCATCTGCGTGGCGCATGACGGCAAGTCCCTGTTCTACGCCTCCACCTGGAGCTGCACGATCGAGCGCTACTGGCTGGAAGGCCCGAAGAAGGGCACCACCGAAACCGTGATCGCCGACCTGCCCGGCTATCCCGACAACATCAACCGCGCCTCGGACGGGACGTACTGGCTGGCCATGGTGGGCATGCGCACGCCGGCCTTCGACCTGGCGCTGCGCAAGCCGGGCTTCCGCCGGCGCATGGTGCAGCAGGTGGCGCAGGACGAGTGGCTGTTCCCGCAGATGAATGTCGGCAACGTCGTCAAGTTCAACGAAGCCGGCGAGATCGTCGACTGCCTGTGGGACAGGCGCGGCGTCAACCACCCGATGATCACCTCCTGCAACGAGCATCGCGGCTACCTCTATCTCGGCGGCATCTTCAACAACCGCGTCGGCCGCTACCGCATTCCGGGCGCCGATCCCAACTTCACCAACCAGGGCTCCTACTGGGGGGCAGGCAAATGATCGCGTCGGCGAAACGCCTGCTGGACCGCTGGCGCGGCGGAGGCGAGCATGCGGTCACCGTGCCGCCCATGGACGGCGCGCTGCGGCCCAACGAGGCGATCGAGGAAGCGCCGGTGCTGGTCGAGGCGGCGGCGCCCGACAATCTGGCGACGGACGGCGCGCGGCTGATGTTCTCCAGCGGCGCTTCGGTGCTCGAGCTCTTCAGCAGTGGCGCGCGCGCAGCGACGAAGCCGTTCGCGGCATTCGACAGTCCAGTGAGCGCGCTGGCGCTCGGGCCGGGCGGTTCGGTCGCGGCGGGGCTGGAGCGAGGCGGCATTGCGCTGCGCGGCGGCCGCCATGACTGCCTCGTCATGGAGCAAATCGGCGGACGCGCGCTCTCCTGCGTCACCGCCCTGCTGTTCGAGGGCGAGGACACGCTTGTCGTCGCGCTCGGCTCGCAGCGCAACGGGCCCGACAGATGGCGGCACGACCTGCTTCAGCGAAACGCCAGCGGTTCCGTCTGGAGGGTGACACTCCCCGGCGGGCAGGCGACCTGCCTCGCCGACGGCCTCGCCTGGCCCTGCGGTCTTGCGGCAGCACCTGACGGCGGCCTCGTCGTGGCGGAGAGCTGGCGCAACCGGCTGGTCGGTCTCGCGCCGGGCAGGCGGCCGGCGCCGCTGCTGACCGATATTCCGGGCTATCCGGGCCGGCTAGCGCCGCGTGCCGGAGACGCCGGCCACTGGCTTGCCGTGTTCGCGCCGCGCAGCCAGCTGGTCGAGTTCGTGCTGCGCGAGCGCGACTATCGCGAGAGCATGATGCGCGAGGTCGATCCGTGCTTCTGGATCGCGCCGGCGCTGTCGGCCGCGCAATCCTTCCTGGAGCCGATGCAGGTGGGCGGCCTCAAGCAGCTCGGCGTGCTCAAGCCCTGGGCGCCGACGCGGTCGTACGGGCTGGTCATCGGCCTCGACGCCGGGCACGAGCCGGCCGTCAGCTTTCACAGCCGCGCCAGCGGCCAGCGCCACGGCGTCACCAGCTGCGTGGAGTTCGGGGGCCGGCTTCTCGCTACCAGCAAGGGCGGCGGCGTGGTCGTCTCGCTGCCGCTGCCGCAGGGGGGCGTGCGATGACCCCGATCATCGAGATGCGCAGCGTCACCAAGGAATACCGGGGGATCCCGGCGGTCCAGGACGTCAGCTTCACGCTCGCGCCCGGCGAGGTGCATGCGCTGCTCGGCGAAAACGGGGCCGGCAAGTCCACCCTCACCAAGATCATGGCAGGCGTCGTGCAGCCGACCGCGGGCGAGATGCTCGTCGATGGCAAGCCCACCGCCTACGCCACGCCGGCGGAAGCGCTTCGCGACGGCATCGTCATGGTCTTCCAGGAAAACAGCCTGGTGCCTTCGATGACCGTGGCGCAGAACCTCTATCTGGGCGAGGAGAAGTTCTTCAACCGCCTGCGCGGGCTCTACATCGCCGCCCAGCAGTTCCTCCAGTCGCTCAACTTCAACGTCGATCCGTGGGCCACCGTGGCGACGCTCGGCGCGGCCAAGAAGCAGATGGTGGAGATCGCGCGCGCCGTGCGGCAGAACGCGAAGGTCATCATCTTCGACGAGCCGACGGCTTCGCTGACGCCGGAGGAAAAGCACCATTTCTTTGCGCTCATCCGCCGCCTCAAGGCGCGTGGCGTGTCCATCGTCTTCATCAGCCACGCGCTGGAGGAAGCGCTCCAGATATCCGACCGCATCACCATCCTGCGCGACGGCCAGCACGTGGTCACCGACGACGCGTCGAGCTTCGACCGCGACCGCATCATTCGCGCCATGGTTGGCCGCAGCCTGTCGGAGGAGCTCTACAAGCGCGACGGCGCCGGTCCGCGGCCGGCGGGCAGGCGGGTTCTCAGCGTGCAGAACCTGTCGATGGGACGGGTGGTCCGCAACAACTCGTTCACCATCTACTCCGGCCAGATCACCGGCGTCTTCGGGCTCATCGGCTCCGGCCGCACGGAAACCGCCAAGATCGTGTCGGGGGTGCTGAAGCGCGACTTCTTCCACGGCGGCGAGGTGCGGCTCGGCGACCGGCCGGTGCGCTACCGGGTTCCGCGCGCTGCCGTGCTCGACGGCATCTGCTACGTCACCGAGGACCGCAAGCTGGAAGGCTTCTTCGAGACCATGTCGATCGCGGAGAACCTGCAGATGGGCGAGCTCAGCTCCGCCCAGTCCGGCGGCTTCGTGCTGCGCATGGCCGACATGCGCGCGCTGGCGGCGGAATGGACCCGCAAGCTCAACATCCGCGCCGTCGACGCCGACCCGCGCGTGATCGAGCTGTCGGGCGGCAATCAGCAGAAGGTCGTCATCGCCAAGTCGCTGGTGCAGAAACCCAGGGTCGTCATCTTCGACGAGCCGACGCGCGGTGTCGACGTCGGCGCCATCGCCGAGATCCACCAGCTCATCAACGCGCTGGCCGACGACGGCCTCGCCGTCATCGTCATCTCGTCCTACCTGCCCGAAATCCTCAACCTGTCCGACCGCATTCTCGTTTCGCAGCGCGGCCGCATCGTCGAGGAGTTCTCGCCCGAGCAGGCGACGGAAGAGAAGATCATGTACGCGGCCGTTCACTGACGGCTGCGCGAGGGAGGGCGCGCGCCGCTGCCGTCAGGCCGGCGACCGCCCCTCCGTCCGGTGGTCTTTCGCCACATAAGTTCGCCCAGGCAATGGAGGATTGCCACATACAATCCGCTCGCTCTCCGGGCTACGGATTGGGTGGAGATGCGCGGGCCTTTCCCCGCGCGCTGGGAGGAACACCTTGGCATCCGCAGCTGTGCCGCGCGTCATCGACGTGCGCGGCAAGAGAGTGCTTGTCACTGCGGGCGCGGCCGGCATCGGCCGTGTCATCGCCCAGTCGTTCGTTTCCGCCGGCGCGCAGGTGCATGTCACCGATATTGCCGAGGCGTCCCTGGCGGAGACGTTGGCCGCCGTGCCGGGCCTTGCCGGCACGCTGGCCGACGCCGCCCGGCCCGGCGATGCCGACAGGGTGCTTGCGGATGTCGAAGCCAGGCTGGGCGGGCTCGACGTGCTGATCAACAATGCCGGCATCTCCGGGCCCACCGGCGAGGTCGGCACCTATGCCGACGCCGACGTGGAGCGCACCATCGACGTCAACCTCACGTCGCAGTTCTATTTCCTCGACCGGTTCGTGCCCCTGCTGAAGGCGTCGCCCTCGGGCGCGTCGGTGGTGGCCATCAGCTCGGTTGCCGGGCGCCTCGGCTACGCACTGCGCACGCCCTACGCCGCCACCAAATGGGCGCTGGTGGGGCTGGTGAAATCGCTGGCCATCGAGCTCGGGCCGCGCGGCATCCGCGCCAACGCCATCCTGCCGGGCGTCGTGGCCGGCCCGCGCATGGACGGCGTCATCGCCGACCGCGCCCGGGCCGCAGGCGTCAGCGTGGAGGAGATGCGCCGCTCCTATCTCGAAAAGATCTCGCTGCGGCGCATGGTCGAAGCCGCCGACATCGCAGATCTGGCGCTCTTCCTCGCTTCCGATCTCGCCCGCAACATCACGGGCCAGGCAATCAGCGTCGACGGCAATGTTGAATATCTCTGACGGGATGGCCGGGGCGGTGTCGCTGGGGTCGCGCGCAAGAAAGGTCATCATCACCTGCGCCGTCACGGGCTCGGTGCACACGCCGTCCATGTCGCGCTACCTGCCGATCACGCCGGACCAGATCGCCGAGCAGGCCATCGAGGCCGGGAGGGCCGGCGCCGCCATCCTGCACCTGCATGCGCGCAACCCCGCCGACGGCAGCCCCACGCCGGACCCGGCCGTGTTCGAGCAGTTCGTGCCGCGCATAGCGGCCGAGACCGACGCCATCATCAACATCACCACCGGCGACGGCACGCCCATGCAGCTGGACGAGCGCCTGGCCTATCCGCTCAAGGCGCGGCCCGAGCTCTGCTCGCTCAACATGGGTTCGATGAACTTCGCCTTCCACAAGGCGGGGCGAAACGTGTCGGAGTGGAAGCACGGGTGGGAGAAGCCGCATGTCGAGGGCTCGGAAGCCCGCGCCTTCACGAGCACCTTCGCAGACATCAAGACCGTCATCGCGCAGCTCGGCCACGCCCACGGCACCCGCTTCGAGTTCGAGTGCTACGATGTCGGCCATCTCTACAATCTGGCGCATTTCGTGGAGGAGGGGCTGATCAGCGGCCCGCTGTTCCTGCAATGCGTGTTCGGCATCACCGGCGGGCTCGGCGCCGATCCCGAGAACCTGCATCTCATGCGCGCTACGGCCGACCGGCTGTTCGGGCGCGAGAACTACGAGTTCTCGGTGCTGGGGGTGGGGCGCCACCAGATGTCGCTCGCCACCATGAGCGCCATCATGGGCGGGCATGTGCGGGTGGGACTGGAAGACAGCCTGTTCCTCGGCCGCGGCCTTCTCGCGCAGTCCTGCGCCGCGCAGGTGCTGAAGATACGCCGCATCCTGGAGGAGCTGGCATTCGAGATCGCGACGCCCGACGAGGCGCGCGAGATGCTGCAGACGCGGCGTGCGCGGGAGGTCGCCCTCAATGGCTGAGCTCACCGCCAGGATGGCGTCGCGCCAGGCCCGCTCCAACATGCTCGAGCGCGTGGTGGCTTTCGCCACCGTGGCGCTCATCGTCATGTTCTCGCTGCTCATCGACGGCTTCGCCACGCTGGGCAATCTGCGCGTCATCCTGTCCAACTCCGCCTCGCTCATGATGCTGGCCTGCGGCATGGCGGTGGTCATCCTGTCGCGCGGTCTCGACCTCTCGCTGATCGCGCAGATGATCGCCGGCGCCACCACCTTCAGCATCCTCGTCTCGGGCGGGGTGCCCGCGTCGCTGGCGCTGCTTCTGGCGGTCGCCGCCATGGTGCTGGTCGGCCTCGCCAATGCATGGCTCATCGCCTATGTCGAGATCCCCGCCATGCTTGCCACGCTGGCGTCGGCCATGTTCGTCACCGGCCTGTTCCGCTTCGCCGTGCTGCAGGGCCAGTCGCTCATCCTGCTGCCGAAATCCGATCCGACGGTGATGCTGCTGGCGGGCGACCTGGTGCCCGGCCTGTCGGTGCCGGTGGCGCTGATGTTCGCCACGCTCGGCGCCACCTGGTTCCTGCTGCGCTACAGCGTGCCCGGCCGCGTGGTCTACGCCATGGGCGACAATTTCCAGGCGGCGCGGCTGACCGGCCTGCAGGTGCGGCGCACCACGATCGCGGTCTATGTGTTCGCCGCGCTGACCGCGCTTTTCGCCGGCCTGGTCACCGCGGCGCAGAGCGGCGCGGTCGACTTCCGCACCGTCACCAACGGCACGCTGCTGTTCGACGTCATCCTGGCCGTGGTGCTCGGCGGCATCCCGTTGCGGGGAGGGCGCGGCAGCGTGCGCAACATCATCGTCGGCGTGGCGCTGATCGCGGTGCTGCGCAACGGCATGACGCTGATGAACTTCACCACGCAGACGCAGGACATGCTCAAGGGGCTGGTCCTGATCATGGCCATCGTGGCCGACAACTACCTGAACCCGCGAGACACCGAGACCGACACCGTCGGGGATCTGTGAGCATGAAACCAAGGGAGGAATACATGATGTACGGAATTGGAAAGTGCCTGCGCACCGCCGCCGCCAGCCTGCTCGTCGGCGCCTGCGCCGTCATGGGCGTCGGCGCACCCGCCCATGCCGACACCAACATCGCCGGCAAGAAGGTGATCTTCGTGCCGATCTCGATGGGCATCTCGCTCACCGAGGGCTGGGCACGCCGCATGCGCCAGCATGCCGAAATCTACGGCTATTCGATCGACATCCGCGACGCCGGCTTCAACACGGGCGCCATGTCCGAGCTGCTGGCCAAGGCCATCAGCGACAAGCCGGACGTGCTGGTCGTCCACAACCCGACCGTCCAGCTGCTGTCGCGCCAGATCAAACAGGCCGAGTCCGAAGGCATCAAGGTGCTGCAGATCAACCTGCAGTCCAACCAGCCGTCGACTGCCTTCGTCGGCGCCAACTGGGAACGCATCGGCCGCGAGATCGCCGAGGACATCGTCAAGGAGTGCGGCGCCGGCAGCGGCAAGTCGGGCAAGGTCGCCATCATCCCCGGCCAGCTCACCGCGGCCGACAGCGTGATGATGAACGACGCCGCCTTCAAGGTGTTCGAGGCCAACAAGGAAATCCAGGTCGTCTCCAACCAGGCGTCCGACTGGGAGCCGGAAAAGGCGCGCCAGATCACAGCCACCGTGCTGCAGCAGCACCCGGACCTGTGCGCCATCTTCGGCCACTGGGACGTGCACACGATGGGCGCGGGCAACGCCGTGAAGGACGCCGGCAAGGCCGACGACGTGCTGGTCTATTCGACCGGCGGCGGCGACGACGTGGCCTGCAAGGCGATCGAGGACGGCATCCAGGATCGCATCTGGAGCTATGACGCCGACGGCCAGGGCCGCGACGCCGGCACCATGATCGACCTGCTGCTGCAGGGCGCGGCGGCGGCCGACGGCTCCATGCTGTCCGTCGAGTCGCCGATGAAGATCATCAAGGCGGGCGATTCCTACGACGCCAGCATGTGCTGGAAGATGTGATCCGGCACACGCGCCGACGCCGCGCCTAGCGGCCATGGCGGGGCTCTCCGGAGCCCCGCCCTCAGCACAATCATTCGGAAGCCGCCATGTCAGCCGAGATCGATTTCGCCAGCCTGCCGAAACAGCGCGTGCCGCTGTTCGTGGTCTCGCCGCGCCGCGTGCTGGCCGACATCCTGTCCAAGGGATGGGTGGAAAGCACGATCCCGTTCCTCGCCTTCATCTGCGTGGTCGCCGGCGTGCTGATCGCGGCGGACGGCTATTTCAGCGCCTCCAACATGCGCAACCTTGCGCAATACGCGGCCGATGGCGGGCTGGTGGTGCTGGCTCTGCTCATCGTCGTGGCGGTCGGCGGCATCGACCTTTCGGTCGGCTCCAATTTCGCCATGTCGGCCTTCACGGCCCTGTTCTGCTTCCACATCCTCGAACTGCCGATGCCGGCTGTACTGGGGCTGACGCTGGCGACCGGCGCCATCATCGGCACGGCCAACGGCGTCATCGCCGGCCTGCTGGGCTGCGGCGCGCTGCTCACCACGCTCGGCACCATGATCACGGTCAGGGGCGCCTACACGCTCGCCTCGCAGGAGCGGCTGGTGCAGATATCCACCAGCGCGCGGATGGACGACACCTGGGACTGGATCGGCTTCGGCAAGCTGCTCACCATGCCGGTCGGCTTCTGGGTCTGGCTCGCGGTCGCTGCGGTCGTCTTCGTCATGTTCCGCCAGTCGCGCTTCGGCTGGCACGTGCTCGCCGTCGGCGGCAACCGCAAGGCCGCCCGCCACGGCGGCATCCGGGTACGGACCACCGTGTTCCTCGCCTATGTGCTGGCCGGGCTCATCGTCGGGCTCGCCGGCTTCCTCTTCGCCGCGCGGCAGAACAGCGTCGGCTCCGACACCGGCATCGGCATGGAGTTCTTCGCGCTGACGGCGCTCGTGGTGGGGCTGGGCGGCTTTGTGCCCGGCCGCGGCGCGGTCGTCTCGGTGCTGATCGGGTTCGTCACGATCTACCTGCTCAACAACGCGATGATCAATGCGGGCTTCCGCTACGAGTTCGTGCAGTTCTCGATGGGTGCGATCATCATCGCGATCCTCGCGATCGACGTGAAGTTCCGCAAGAACCGCCACCGCCTGCTGGCCTCGACCTATCTCGACCCGGTCGCCTTCGACGCCGGCAAGGTGCGCGGCATGGAAGGCCTGATGCCGCACGAGACCCGGCCGAAGCTGCGCGACGCCGCCATCCTCGCCGCAGGCAAGCTGGACGGGCCGGAGGACGTGCTGCTCGACGCCGAGGGCAACATCTACTGCGGAAACCGCGACGGGCGGCTGATGAAGATCGCCGCGCCCGACCACTCGCAGGTCAGCGTGCTGGCGAAGATCGGCGGGCGGCCGCTCGGCCTTGCCTTCGACCGCGAGGGCCGCATCGTCGCCTGTGTCGCCGGCATGGGCCTCGTGCGCGTGACGCTGGACGGGCAGGTCGAGCTGCTCACCGACCAGACCCAGCGCAGCCTGTTCACCGTGCAGGACGACACCACGATCCGCATGGCCGACGACCTCGACGTCGCGCCCGACGGCACGATCTACTTCACCGACGCGACCAAGCGCTACGACATCGAGAACTGGGGGCTCGACCTGCTGGAAGGGCGTCCCAACGGGCGGCTCCTGTCCTTCGACCCGAAGACCGGCCGCACGCGCACCGTGTGCGACAATCTCGTCTTCCCCAACGGCGTCTGCCTTACCCATGACGGGCGGCACCTGCTCGTGGCGAGCACGTGGGAATGCTCGATCATGATCTTCGACCTGGACAACCTCGGCGCCGGGCCGCGGGTGTTCCTCAGCGGGCTGCCGGGCTATCCCGACAATATCAACCGCGCCTCCGACGGCGGCTACTGGGTGGCGCTCGCGGGCATGCGCAATCCCGTCTTCGACCAGGCGATGCGCTATCCCTCGCTGCGGCGGCGGATGACGCGGCGCGTGCCGCCGACCAACTGGCTGTTCGGCAACCTCAACATTGGCGGCGTGCTCAAGATCGACGGGCAGGGCCGCATCGTGGACGCGCTGTGGGACGCGCCCGACGGCCCTCTCTACATGATCACCTCCATGCGCGAGCATCGGGGCGCGCTCTATCTCGGCGGCGTCACCAACGACAAGATCGGCCGCCTGCCGCTCGACGGCGCCGACGCGTCGTGGACCGGCCCGTCGAGCTATTGGGGAGGGCGCTAGCGATGTTCTTCGCCCGCAAGCGAAGCGACCCGCCGGCAATGACGCTGGAGGGCGTGCTGGGCCCCAACAGCCGGCTGGACGAGGCCGCCGGCATGCAGGTCAGCGCGCCCGGTGCGCTGGCCGTCACCGCGCAGGGCCAGCTGCTGTTCAGCTCGGGCAGCGCGGTCCAGCGCCTGCGCGCCTGGGGCGGCAAGGCCGAGCGATGGGCGGAGTTCCCCGCCCGCGTCACCGCGCTTGCGTGCAGCCCCGGCGGGCGCGTCGCCGTGGGGCTGGAAGGCGGCGGCCTGGTCGTCGCCGACGAGGCGGGCCGCCTGCTCGACGGCTGGACCGCGCCGGCCGATCTCCTGTCCGCCACCGACTGCCTCTTCCTCTCCGAGGACGAGGTCGCCGTGGTGGACAATGGCTACGGCGCCGGCGAGCCGTTCCTCGCGCTCGCACCGTGGGACGACGCGGCGCGCGGCAAGGTGGTGGCGATCGCGCGCGCCGGCGCGCCGCGCGTCGTCGCCGGCGGGCTCCACTGCCCCATGGGGGTGGCGCAAACCAGGGCAGGCGAACTGGCTATCTCGCAGCTGGAGCGGGCCAACATCGTCGCTCCCGGCGGCGCGCTCCTGCAGTCGGGCTTTCCGGGCTATCCCGGCCGCCTGCGCCGCACCGAAACGGGCTATGTCCTGGCGTGCCTCTCGCGGCGCGACCCGCTGGTCGAGTTCCTCAAGACGGAGCGCGACTTCGTCGCCGAGATGAAGGCCAGGATCGAGCCGCGCCACTGGATCGGCCCGCGCGCCAACCCCGAATTCAGCCACGACTTTCCCATCGAGCTCGGCGCGGCGCGTCTGTTCGGCGAGGTGAAGCCCTGGGCCCCGTCTTTCTCCTACGGGCTCGTCATCGAGCTCAGCGACCATTTCGTGCCGGTGGCTTCGGCGCATTCGCGCGCCAACGGCGCCCGCCACGCCATCTCCGACGTGTGTGTGTGGAACGGCGCGCTGCTGGCCGTCAGCAGCGCCAGCGGCGAGATACTCAATCTCGGTGTGGGGAGCCTCGCAGCATGAGCGCGCAGCCCATCGTGAAGCCCATCGTGAAGCTGGACAAGGTCACCAAGACCTATGGCGGCATTGCCGCGCTGGCGGAGGCGAGCTTCGACCTCGTGCCGGGCGAGATCCACGCGCTGGTCGGCGAAAACGGCGCCGGCAAGTCCACGTTGTGCAAGCTCATCGCCGGCGTCATCGCGCCGTCCGAAGGCGTGCTGGCGATCGATGGCGAGCCGGTTGCGTTCTCCTCGCCCAAGGATGCCAGCCTGCGCGGCATCGCCATGGTCTACCAGGAGACCAGCCTGGTTCCGCAGCTCACCGTGGCGCAGAACATCGTGCTGGGGCGCGAGAGCGTGTTCAACTCGGTGCGCGGCGTGCGCAGCACCGCGCGCCAGGTGCTGCAGCGGCTCAACTTCAAGGTCGATCCCTCGCAACTTGCGGGTTCGCTGTCGGCTGCCAAGCGCCAGATGGTCGAGATCGCGCGCGCCGTGCTCAACGAGGCCCGCGTCATCATCTTCGACGAGCCCACGGCGGCGCTCACGCCGGAAGAAACCAGCCATCTGTTCGACCTGATGAAGTCGCTGCAGCGCAACGGCGTCGCCATCATCTTCATCAGCCACGCGCTGGAGGAAGCGCTGGGCCAGGCAGACCGCATCACCGTGCTGCGCAACGGGCGCATCACCACCACCGGCCGCGCCGCCGAGTTCGACCGCGCTTCGCTCATCCATCACATGATCGGCGAAGAGCTGAAGGACGCCGCAGCCGCGGCTGCGCCCGCGCAACGGCGCGCGCGGGCCTCGGCGCTGCCGGTGCTGCGCGTCGAGAACGTGCGCATGGGCAGCATGGTCAACAACATGTCGTTCTCGATCTTCCCGGGCGAGATCACCGGCATCGCCGGCCTGATCGGCTCGGGCCGCAGCGAGGTGGCCAAGGTCATCATGGGCCACACCAAGCGCAATTTCGGCGGCGGGCGCATCTGGCTCGAAGGGCGCGAGGTGCGCTACAGCGTGCCCGCCCAGGCGGTCGCCGACGGCATCGCCTATGTCAGCGAGGACCGCAAGCTGGACGGCTTCTTCGACACGCTGGGCGTGGTCGACAATATCGGCCTGGGCTGGCTCGCCAAGTTCGGGCGCGGCCGATTCCTGGCGCCGCTGTCGGCCATGCGCGACGTCGCTCGCGAGTGGGAGGCCCGCCTGTCGATCCGCCGCATCGGGGCCGAGCAGCCGGTGCTCTATCTCTCCGGCGGCAACCAGCAGAAGGTGGTCATCGCCAAGTCGCTGGTGCAGCAGCCGAAGCTCGTCATCTTCGACGAGCCGACGCGCGGCGTCGACGTCGGCGCCATCGCCGAGATCAGGCAGATCATCCGCGGCCTGGCGGAGGGGGGCGCCGGCGTCATCGTCATCTCCTCCTACCTGCCGGAGATACTTGAGCTGTCGGACCGCATCCTCGTGGCCAAGAGCGGCACCATCGCGGCCGAGTTCGCGCGCTCGGAGGCCACGGCCGCGCGCATCCTGCACGCAGCCATCCACTAGACGTGCCCTCGGACGCCGACCTGAAGGCGCGCCAGGCGCCGAAGAAATCGATGGCGGATTGCGCCGAAGCCGCCTTAACTGTCGGGCAGGGGAGGCCGCATCTCACGGGAGGAGGGTTCATGGCGCGCGACCTGTTCGCAACCGCCATCGAGGCGCTGGAGAGCGCCGCACGGGATTTCGGCGACGAGGCGCAGCCGGCCGCGCTGGCCGCGCTCGAGCAATTGTCGGGTGCGGAAGGCCGGCAGGAGGATTTTCGGCGCTTCGAGCAGATCGTCGGCTCGCTCAGGCAGAGCCTGCGCGACAGCCTCGTCTCCGAGCGGGGCCTCAGCCTGCTCATCGACACCACCCACGACCTGTCGAGCACGCTGCAGGTGGAGGGCCTGCTTCGCACCATCGTCACGCGGGCGCGCAGCCTGGTCGGGGCGAACGTCGCCTGGGTCACCGTCTTCGACGACGAGAGCGGGCTTTTCCGTACCGTCAACGCCGAGGGCTATCTGTCGCCCGCCACGACGGCGATGAAGAGCCATGTCGACTACGGCGCCGTCAGCCTCATCATGAAGTCGAAGAGCTATTTCGTCACCCAGGACTATCTGGGCGACCAGCGCTTCCGCCACCTGCCGGAGCTCGACCGCGTCTTCCAGACCGAAAACATCGTCTCGCTGGCGGGCTTCCCCATGCTGGCCGACGGCGACGTGCACGGCTTCCTGTTCGTGGCCGACCGCTACAGCCGCAAGCTCACCGGCCGCGAGCTTTCCGTGCTCGGCTCGTTCGCGCTGCACGCGGGCGTGGCCATGCGCAACGCCAACGCCTTCCGCATGCTGTCGGAGGCGCTGGACGAGGCGCAGCGCAACCGCACCGCGCTGATCGACCACATCCAGCGCGTCGAGGCCACCGCCGCCATGCATGACGAGATGGCGTCGCTGCTGGCCTCCGGCGCCGAGCTCGGCCATTTCCTGCGCCGCATGGCGGGCCAGATCGACGGCGCGATCTTCCTCTACGACGAGGAGCTGCGGGTGCGCGAGGAGTTCATCTCCGCCACCTATCAGGGGCTGCTGGCGCCGCGGCTCAAGGCCGGCCAGGTCGATGCGGCGCTGCTTCTCAGCGCCAGCTCGCAGTCGCGCCACACAGGCAGGTCGGTCGTCATGGCGGGCGGCGACGGCGGCGAGGTCGCGCGCGTCATCACGCTGCACGGCGGCAGCGGGCGCGGCGAATGCCTCGTCGTGTGCAGCCAGGGCGAACTCGACGCCATGTCGATCCGCAACCTGGAGCGTAACGCGGTCGCGCTGGCCATCGCCAAGCTGTGGAACGAGAAGCGCGAGACCGAGAAGCTGATCGCGTCGTCCACGCTGCTGCGCCACCTCGTGCTGGTCACCCCACCGGACCCCGCCACGATCTCGGCGGTGCGCGAGCGCCTCAGCCTCGGCGCGGACGAGCCGGTGATGATGGCGCTGGTCTCCATCGCCGGGCTCGACCGCACGGGCCAGACCGCGATCGTGCGCGAGTGCGCGTCGGGTGCCAACCTGCTGGTCGACCTGCTGCAGGACACCTACCTCGCCATCGGTACCGAGAAGGTCTTGCGAGGTTTCCTGCGCACGCTGGAAAAGCGGCGGCAGGGCTGGACGGTCGGCGGCATCCTGTCGGAAGCGATATCCGACCTCACGGCGGCGCCGGTCCATTATGGCCGCATGACGCGCGCGCTCGCCGTCCTGCGCGAGATGAAGCGCCTCGACCATTTCGTCGAGCAGTCCGAAGTCAATCTGTTCGCCAAGATATTCGAGGCGGGCGACGCGGCGCGCCTCGCCCGCTACATGGCCGACATGCTGACGCCGATCCACGAGCGCGCGCCGAAGCAGAGCCGGCAGCTGAAGCAGACGCTACTCTGCTATTTCGAGAGCCAGCACAACATCAAGCGCGTCGCCAAGGAGCTCGGGCTCCACGTCAACACGGTGCGCCAGCGGCTCGACACGCTGCGCGAGATCACCGGCGGGTGGGACGACCCGGTCAACGCGCTGGAGCTGCATCTGGCGCTGCGGCTCGACGCCATCCTCGACGGAGAGCGCGGCGGCGAGGCATAGGGCAGGCGTCCGCGCGCCGCGCCATGCGCATCGTCCCGGTTGCGGCCGCTATCGCCCCCCTCTATCAGGGAGCGCGAAAATGAACGCGCAGGCGGAGTGTGGCGCGGTGAAGCGCAAGGTCCTCGTCATCGGCATCGGCCCCGGCCATCCGGACTACGTCACCATGCAGGCGGTGGGCGCGATGAACCGCGCCGACCTGTTCTTCATCCCGCAGAAGGGCGAAGAGAAGGAAGAGCTCGCCCGCGTGCGGCGCGAGATCTGCGAGCGCTACATCGACCGACCCTATCGCGAGGTCGCGTTCGCGGTGCCGTCGCGGCGCTCGGCGCTCGGCGGCGACTATCGCGACACAGTGGCCGACTGGCACGCGGCGGTGGAGCAGGTCTACCGGCGGCTGCTGACCGAAGAGCTGCAGCCCGGCCAGTGCGGCGCCTTCCTAGTGTGGGGCGACCCCACGCTCTACGACAGCACCATCCGCATCCTGGAGCGGCTGCTTGCGGCAGGCGGGCTCGACTTCGACTACGAGGTGATCGCCGGCATCAGCGCGCCGCAGGCGCTGGCGGCACTGCACAAGGTGCCGATGAACAATATCGGGCAATCGATCCTCTACACCACCGGCCGGCGGCTGGCGGAAGGGTTTCCCGAAGGTGCCGACAGCGTCGTGGTCATGCTCGACGGCGAGCTGACCTGGAAGGACATCGACGGCGATCTCGACGTCTACTGGGGCGCCTATGTCGGGCTGCCCGACCAGCGGCTGGTCGCCGGCAAGCTGAGCGAGGTCGCCGGCGAGGTCGAGCGCATCCGTGCCGATGTGCGAGGTGCCAAGGGCTGGCTGATGGACACCACGCTCATCAAGCGGCCGGGCGACGGCACAGCCTGACCATCTGCGCAGGGCGCCGCCGCGCTTTGTCATTCGTGGCTGTTCGCGACATGCAGGTCCGCCCGCATGCCCGGCGGAGAGGCGCGCGCGTCCCATCCATTGGCCCGGCTTCATATTGACATAAAGATATCTTTATGTGACGAGTTCGCCAACGGAAAGAGGTGGAACCTTGTCACAGCCGCATTCGCCCACGGACATGCTCTTCGGCCCGGCCGCACCCGCGCAGTCAGACGTGTTCGAGGCTCTTCGCCAGGCCGCGCGCGAGCGCATCCTCGTCCTCGACGGCGCGATGGGCACGCAGATCCAGGGGCTGGGGCTGAGCGAGGAGCATTTCCGCGGCGACCGCTTCGCCGGCTGCGCCTGCCATCAGCAGGGCAACAACGACCTGCTGATCCTCACCCAGCCCAAGGCGATCGAGGACATCCACTACGCCTACGCCAAGGCCGGCGCCGACATCGTGGAGACCAACACCTTTTCCTCCACCTCCATCGCGCAGGCCGACTACGGCATGGAGGACGCCGTCTACGAGCTCAACCGCGACGGCGCCCGCCTGGTCCGGCGCGCGCTGCGCCGCGCCGATCAGGAGGACGGCCGCCGCCGCTTCGTCGCCGGCGCGCTGGGTCCGACCAACCGCACCGCCTCGATCTCGCCCGACGTCAACAATCCCGGCTACCGCGCTGTCACCTTCGACGATCTCAGGCTCGCCTATGGCGAGCAGCTGCGCGGGCTGATCGACGGCGGCGCCGACATCATCCTCATCGAGACCATCTTCGACACGCTGAACGCCAAGGCCGCTATCTTCGCGGCCGAGGAAATCTTTGCCGAGAAGGGCGTGCGCCTGCCGGTCATGATCTCCGGCACGATCACCGACCTGTCCGGCCGCACCCTCTCCGGCCAGACGCCGACCGCCTTCTGGCACTCGGTGCGCCATGCGCGGCCGTTCTCGGTGGGCCTCAACTGCGCGCTGGGCGCGGCCGCCATGCGCCCGCACCTGGCGGAGCTGTCCTCGGTCGCCGAGACCTTCACCTGCGCCTACCCCAATGCCGGCCTGCCCAACGCCTTCGGCCAGTACGACGAGAGCCCGGAATTCATGGCCTCGCAGATCGAGGCGTTTGCGCGCGAAGGGCTGGTCAACGTGGTCGGCGGCTGCTGCGGCTCGACGCCGGAGCACATCGCCGCGATCCGCGACGCGGTGGCCAAATATCCGCCGCGCGAACTGCCCGAGCGCCAGCCCTTCATGCGGCTGTCGGGGCTGGAACCGTTCACGCTGACCAAGGACATCCCCTTCGTCAATGTGGGCGAGCGCACCAACGTCACTGGCTCGGCCAAGTTCAGGAAGCTCATCACCGCCGGTGAATATGCCGCCGGCCTCGCCATCGCCCGCGACCAGGTGGAGAACGGCGCGCAGATCATCGACGTCAACATGGACGAAGGGCTGATCGACTCGAAGAGGGCGATGGTGGAGTTCCTGAACCTCATCGCCGCCGAGCCCGACATCGCGCGCGTGCCGATCATGATCGACAGCTCCAAATGGGAGATCATCGAGGCCGGGCTGAAATGCGTGCAGGGCAAGCCGGTGGTCAACTCCATCTCCATGAAGGAGGGCGAGGAGGCCTTCCTTCAGCAGGCGAGGCTGTGCCGCATGTACGGCGCGGCCGTCGTGGTCATGGCGTTCGACGAGCAGGGCCAGGCCGACACCAGGGCACGCAAGGTCGAGATCTGCACCCGCGCCTACAAGCTGCTCACCGAGCAGGCCGGCTTCGCGCCGGAGGACATCATCTTCGATCCCAACATCTTCGCGGTGGCGACAGGCATAGAGGAGCATGACGGCTACGGCCTCGCCTTCATCGAGGCCACGGGCGAGATCAAGTCGAAGCTGCCGCACGTGCATGTGTCGGGCGGCGTGTCCAACCTCTCCTTCTCGTTCCGCGGCAACGAGCCGGTGCGCGAGGCCATGCACGCTGTGTTCCTCTACCACGCCATCCAGCGCGGCATGGACATGGGCATCGTTAATGCCGGCCAGCTCGCCGTCTACGAATCCATCGATCCCGAGCTGCGCGAAGCCTGCGAGGACGTCGTCCTCAACCGCGTGCCCAGGGCCGGCGGCACCGCGACGGAGCGCATGCTGGAGATCGCCGAACGCTTCAAGGGCGGCCCTGGCAGGGAGGCGAAGGAGAAGGATCTCGCCTGGCGCGACTGGCCGGTGGAAAAGCGGCTGGAGCATGCGCTGGTCAACGGCATCACCGATTTCATCGACGACGACACCGAGGAGGCGCGGCTCAACGCCGAGCGGCCGCTGCACGTCATCGAGGGCCCGCTGATGGCCGGCATGAACGTGGTGGGAGACCTGTTCGGCGCGGGCAAGATGTTCCTGCCGCAGGTTGTGAAGTCCGCCCGCGTGATGAAGCAGGCGGTCGCCGTGCTGCTGCCCCACATGGAGGCCGAGAAGGCGGCCAACGCCGCAAACGGCATCGAGACCGGCGAGCGCAAGGCGGCCGGTAAGGTGCTCATGGCCACCGTCAAGGGCGACGTGCACGACATCGGCAAGAACATCGTCGGCGTCGTGCTCGCCTGCAACAATTACGAGATCATCGACCTCGGCGTCATGGTGCCGGCGACGAAGATCCTGGAGACGGCGCGCGAGCGGCAGGTCGACATCATCGGCCTCAGCGGCCTCATCACCCCGTCGCTGGACGAGATGGCGCATGTCGCCGCCGAGATGGAGCGCGAGGGTTTCGACATTCCGCTGCTGATCGGCGGCGCCACCACCAGCCGCGTACACACGGCGGTCAAGATCCATCCGCGCTACGAGCGCGGCCAGGCGGTCTACGTCACCGACGCCAGCCGCGCCGTGGGCGTGGTCGGCTCGCTGCTGTCTCAGGATCTGAAGCCGGGGTATGTCGAGACGCTGAAGGCCGAATACCGCAAGGTCGCCGACGCCCACCACCGCTCCGAGGCGGAAAAGCAGCGCCTGCCGATCGCGCGCGCCCGCGCCAATGCCCACCGGATAGACTGGGCGAGCTACGTTCCGCCGAAGCCATCCTTCCTCGGCACGCGCGTGCTTGCCGACTGGGACCTCGCCGAGCTCGCCCGCTACATCGACTGGACCCCCTTCTTCCAGACCTGGGAGCTGAAGGGCCGCTATCCGAAAATCCTCGAGGACGAGGCGCAGGGCGCGGCCGCGCGCCAGCTTTTCGAGGACGCGCAGGCGATGATGCGGCAGATCATCAGCGAGAAATGGTTCGCGCCGCGTGCGGTCGTTGGCTTCTGGCCGGCCAATGCGGTGGGCGACGACATCCGTCTCTTCACCGACGAGGCCCGCGCGCATCCGCTCGACACCTTCTTCACGCTGCGCCAGCAGCTCACCAAGCGCGACGGCAAGGCCAATGTCGCGCTGGCGGATTTCGTGGCACCTCAGGACAGCGGCAAGGCAGATTATGTCGGCGGCTTCGTCGTCACCGCCGGCATCGAGGAGGTGGCCATCGCAGAGCGTTTCGAGCGCGCCAATGACGACTATTCCTCCATCATGGTCAAGGCGCTGGCCGATCGTTTTGCCGAGGCGCTGGCCGAGCGCATGCACGAGCTGGTGCGCAAGCAGCTCTGGGGTTACGCGGCTGACGAGCGCCTCTCGCCCGACGAGCTGATCGGCGAGAGCTATCGCGGCATCCGCCCGGCGCCGGGCTATCCCGCGCAGCCCGACCATACGGAGAAGGTGACGCTCTTCCGTCTGCTCGATGCGGAAGCCAGTGCCGGCGTGAAACTCACCGAAAGCATGGCCATGTGGCCGGGCTCGTCGGTCTCGGGCCTCTACCTCTCCCACCCCGACAGCTACTATTTCGGGGTCGCCAAGGTGGAGCGCGACCAGGTGGCCGACTACGCCGCGCGCAAGGGCATGAGCGTCGCCGAAGTCGAGCGCTGGCTCGGCCCCATCCTCAACTACATTCCCGCGCCCTTCGCGGAGGCCGCCGAGTAGCCATCCACAGCCCGGCAGCCTGGCCGGGCTTGACGAAGCGGGCCGCTTGTTCTCTATTTGTTCCGTTCGCGATGGTGCGTGCGGATCGGCATGGAAACGACGGCAACCATTCTCCACGCCGACCTCGACGCCTTCTATGCGTCGGTCGAGCAGCTGCTTGATCCCTCGCTGCGCGGCAAGGCAATCGCGGTTGGCGGCGGCGTGGTGCTCGCCGCGTCGTACGAGGCCAAGGCGTTCGGCGTGCATGGCGGAATGACCGGCCGGCGGGCCCGCGAGCTCTGCCCGCAGCTCATCTTCGTGGGCGGCCATTTCAGCGAATACCAGCGGCTGGGCGACGCGGCGATCGCGGTGCTGGGCGATTTCACGCCGCTGGTCGAACGCATCTCCATCGACGAGGCCTTCGCCGACGTGGCCGGCTGCACGCATCTGTTCGGCTCGCCGGTGGAGATAGCGGCCACGATCCGCCGCCGCGTGCGGGCCGAGCTCGGCCTGCCCATCTCCATCGGCGTCGCGCGCACCAAGCATCTCGCCAAGATCGCCTCGCAGGTGGCGAAGCCCGACGGGCTGACCGCGGTCGATCCCGCGTCCGAGATCACGTTCCTGCATGATTTGCCGGTAGGCTTGATGTGGGGCGTCGGCCCGGTCACCCAGCGCCGCCTTGCCGAGCAGGGCGTCACCACCATCGGTCAGCTCGCGCGGCTGCCCGGCCAGTCGCTGGAGCGGCTCGTGGGGCCGGCGGCGAGCGAGAAACTGTCGGCGCTGGCGTGGAACCGCGATCCGCGCCGCCTGGTCACGCAGCGGCGGGCGCATTCGGCAGGCGCGCAGTCGGCGCTCGGGAGGAAGCCCGCCGAGCCCGCCGTGTTCGTGCCGGCGCTGCGCCATCTGGCCGACCGCGTCGCCAGCCGGTTGCGCGCGAAATCCCGCCCCGGCCGCACGGTCACGGTGCGCGTGCGCTTTGCCGACCTGCGGTCGGTCACGCGTTCGGTCACGCTCGACCTGCCGGTGTCGGCGACCGGCATCCTGGCCGAAGTGGCGGAGAAGCTGGTGCGCGGCGTGCTGCGACAGAACCCGCGCGAGAAGACGATATCGCTGCTGGCGATCTCGGTGTCGCATCTGGAGGAGGATGCGCCGCTGCAGCTCGACCTGCCGCTCGAGCTGGCGGACGATGCCCGGCGGCCGGGCAGCCGCAGGGGCGTTGCCCGGTGGACCGCCGACCGCGCCGTCGACGCCATCCGTGACAGGTTCGGCTGGGAGGCCGTCGGCTACGGCTCTGTCGCGCTGGGCGATGCCCGTTCCGTGCCGGATGCGTTCCGCGAGTTGGCCGAGAAGGAGCTTTGACGCCCGGCCGTCCCTTGCGGCCGGCCGGTGGGGAGCGCCGGCGGTGCCGGCGCCCCCTGTCGTTCAGGCCGGCTGGCGGGTGCGCCAGCTGTCGACGTAGGTTTCGCGGGCGTCGCGCGAATAGGGCACCGGCGAAACCTTGACGCGGATCTTCGCCTGCCTGGAAGGCTCCACCGTGGTCTTGGCGGTGCCGCCGTCGGCCTCGCCCCAGATCAGGGTCAGCACGTCGCCTTCCTTCACCTCGGGCTCCACCATGCCCAGCGAGAGCATGCGGCGCTCATTGTAGGAGTAGCCGGAGAACATGGAGAGGCCCACCATCGTGTCGCCCTTCATCACCATGTCGTAGCTCGACGAGGCATAGTTGGAGAGCGGCAGGTCCATGAACTTCGCGTTCTGCCCGTCCTCGAACATGGTGGCGAAGGCGGCCACCACGTCCTCGGGGTTCCACTCGAAGGTCACCTTGCGGCGGTGCGGCCTGTCGGCCATCCGCTCCAGCGCCTCACGGCCGATGAAGTCGTGGTCGAACTTCACATAGATGCCGTAGCCCAGGTCCCACGGCGTCAGGTAGTAGTCCTCGATGTCGTCGGAGACATACGAGCCGCCGATCGCGCCGGTCGCCTCGTAGCTCTTGTCGGTCAGCCACTCGCGATAGGCCTTGGTGCCCGCGCCCGTGTAGATCGCCGGCAGCGGGGAGGGGATCCAGCCCGATTCCAGCGTGTTGGTGGCGTAGGCGCGGCTGCCCACGGCGTGCAGGCCGAATTCCTCGCCGGCTTCCATGATGGCGTCGCGGATGAAGTCGTAGTCCTCGTAGGGGCCGTAAAGCTCAAGGCCGGGCACGCCGGCCATGCCGTGGCGCAGCGCGCGGATCTTCCTGCCCTTGATGTTGATCCAGTCCATGTTGAAGAACTTGATCTCGGGCACCGTCGCGCCGTTCAGCCTGTTCAGGATCTGCGGCGCGTTCGGCCCCTGCACCTGGAAGCGGTAGTGGCGGCGCATGACCGGCTTGCCCATCGGGCGCGAGGGCGAGCGCGGATCCTCGGTCAGCGTCACGTCGTACTTGCCGGCCTGCGCGTGATACTGCACCCAGCTCACGGTCGGCGCGCGGCCCACCAGGTTGAACTCGGTCTCGCTCTCGCGAAACATGATGACGTCGCCGATCACGTAGCCGTCGGGCGTCACCGGCACGAAGTGCTTGGCCTTGCCGGGCGTGAAGTTCTTGAACGAGTTGATGGCGAGGTGGCTCAGCAGCTTCTCGGCGTCCTTGCCCTCCACCTTCAGCTCGGCCATGTGGTGAGACTGGTCGAACAGCACCGCGCTCTCGCGCCAGGCGCGTTGCTCGTCGCGCCAGTTGGAAAACTCAGGCGGCACCACGGGGTACACATAGGCGCCGATCTTGGAGTTGCGCAGCATGCGCACGGTGTTGCCGGCCTGCTGGAGCTTCTGCTCGAGGTTCATGGTCTTTCGACCTCCTGTATTGTTCGTCGGTTATCGGGAAAGCGTGGGCGCGATCGCGGCGCGGGCGTTGCGCGCGCCTTCGGCCCAGCGGATCGAGCTGGCGGGATCGCCGAAGGTGAAGAAGTGCACGCCGCTGATGCCGAGCGAAGACTCATCGGCCTGCGACAGCGCCACCTCGCCCAGCAAGTCGTCCGGCGTCTCGCCGGCCATCACGTTGCGGGCGAGCTCGCTGCGCTCGCGCAGCGCCCGCAGCGATGCGCCCACGCCGCAGCGCAGCGCGTATTTGATCAGCTTGCCGCGCTCGGCCGGCCCGGCCACGCCCACGCGCAGCGGCGCGGTGATGCCGCTCTGCCGCAGCCGCCGGGCAAATTCCGACACCAGCTCCGGCTCGAACACGAACTGGGTGACCAGCGTCACGTCCAGGCCCTCGCGCGCGGCTGCCGCCAGCTTGTCGGCGCGCGCCTGCTCCAGCAGGTCGTCGGCGATGCGCGGGTGGCCTTCGGGATAGGACGAGATGTAGATCCGGCCGATCCCGTTTGCGGGGAAGGCGCCGGTGTCGATCAGCTGTAGCGCGGCGTCGAACTCGCCGGCCGGGTCGTCCCTGTCGCCCGCCAGCACCAGCGCGCGGTTCACGCCGGCCTCGCCCGCCAGCCGCGCCAGCATGTCGTTCAGGGCGGCGCGGCTCGCAATGTTGCGGGCAACGATGTGCGGCACCGGCTCCAGGCCGGCGTCCCGCAGCCGCCGCGCGGCCTGCACCAGCACGTCGGCGCTTTCCTTCGGCAGGTTGGCCACGAACACCTCGGTCCCCGGCCGCAGCAGGCCGACCACCGATTCCAGCGAAGCGGTGTCGCGCGAGGTCACCTCGACCGAATATACCCGCAGCAGCCGGGCAAGCGCTTCCTGCGTGCCGGTACTCTGTTTCTCCAGGGCGTTCATGTTCCTCCCATGCGCGTCTGAATGCACTATGTATACAATCTGTCGATGCGCTGCGTCGCTGTCAATAGCGGCGGGCACCAGCGCTGTGGGCGCCGGCCGTGCAGCAGCCGCGCGCCGCCTACGCGAACCTGGCACTTTCGGGCTGCATTCCAGGCTGAAATCAGCGATTGTGCCGGCTTTTGGTGCCTCTTGGCTTCGTGAGCGCCATTGACGCCATCGTTTCGGCATCTGCGCCGAATCCAGCTGCGCGTAGTCTTTCGGTATACAGGAATGTCCCGGTGCAGACCGAGCCGGCTGCCCGACCGGGCCTCCATCCCCGTGGAACAATTCGTCTCTCCCAAGGTTGGCAAAGCGAACGCGGGAGGAGCCCCACGCCGTCTTCGGCCGAAGCGGCAACTCCCGGATGGAGTTGGGAAAATCGGGCTGGGCGTGCCGCCGTGCCCGCGTTTTGCCTCACGCTTTACAAGGTCGCAGATGAGAGCTGCCCGAAAGAACCTGCACCGGAATCTGCACCGGAACCTGCATGTGGAGCAGGCGGCGGAGCCCGCCGAGGCCAGCCTGCTGCGGCTCCGCGAGCTTGCGCGCGACCGCCTCGCCATCGAAGGCGTGAGCCCCGAGATCGACGGTGGGCGCTTTGCCGCCAAGACCGTCGCGGGCGAAAGCTTCCGCGTCGAGGCCGACATCTTCTCCGACGGGCACGACGCCATCGACGCAGCCCTTCTGTGGCGCAGCGGGCGCGACGGCGACTGGCGCGAGGTGCCCATGTCGCTTGTGGAAAACGACCGCTGGCAGGCGGAGATCGTCTTTCGCGACATCGGCCTGCACCAGTTCACCATCGCCGCCTGGCGCGATCTCTTCGCCACCTGGCGCAAGGAGGTTGGCAAGAAGCTGGCGGCCGGCGTTCCCGTCTCGCTGGAGATAGAGGAGGGGCGCCGTCTCGTCGCCGCCGCCATCAGGGCGCCATCCGGCAGCCGCGAGCGCTGGAGCGAGGCGCTGGCCGACCTCGCGCATCGCATCGAGCAGGCCGACGAGGACGCCCGGCTGGAAATCCTTACCGCCGACGAGACGCTGGCGCTGATGCGCTGGGGCGGCCCGCGCACCAATCTCAGCCACTACCGGCGCGTGCTCGATGTATTCGTTGATCGCGAGCGCGCGGCCTTCAGCGCCTGGTACGAGATCGCGCCGCGCTCGCAGGGCGCGCCGGGTGCGCATGGCACGTTCGACGACGTCATCGAGCGCCTGCCCTATGTGCGCGACCTAGGCTTCGATGTGCTCTACCTCCTCCCCATCCACCCGATCGGCACCACCAACCGCAAGGGCCGCAACAACAGCCTCACCGCCGGGCCCAACGATCCCGGCAGCCCCTATGCGATCGGCTCGGAAGATGGCGGCCACGACGCCATCCATCCCGAGCTGGGCAGCTTCGAGGATTTCGCGCGGCTGGTCGACGCGGCGGCCGCGCACGGCCTGGAGATCGCGCTCGACTTCGCCATCCAGTGCTCGCCCGACCATCCCTGGATCAGGGAGCATCCCGAATGGTTCGACTGGCGGCCCGACGGCACCATCAGGTTCGCCGAGAACCCGCCGAAGAAATACGAGGACATCGTCAACGTCCATTTCTACCGCGACGCCATTCCCGGCCTGTGGCTGGCGCTGCGCGACATCGTGCTGTTCTGGGTCGGCCACGGGGTAAAAATCTTCCGCGTCGACAATCCCCACACCAAGCCGTTCCCGTTCTGGGAGTGGATGATCGCCGAAGTGCGCGAACGCCATCCCGACGTGATCTTTCTCGCCGAAGCATTCACCCGGCCCAAGGTGATGAAGCGGCTCGCCAAGGTGGGCTTCAGCCAGTCCTACTCCTACTTCACCTGGCGCAACGAGAAGCAGGAGATCACCGAGTACCTGACCGAGCTGACGCAGGAGGAATGCCGCCACACCATGCGGCCGAACTTTTTCGCCAACACGCCCGACATCAACCCGTTCTACCTGCAGACGGGTGGCCGCGCGGCCTTCCGCACGCGGCTGGTGCTGGCCGCGACGCTGGCCGGCAATTACGGCATCTACAATGGCTACGAGATCTGCGATGCGGCGGCCGTTCCCGGCAAGGAAGAGTATCTCGATTCCGAAAAATACCAGCTTCGCCAGTGGAACATGGATGCCTGGGGCAACATCGCCGACGACATCCGGCTGGTGAACCGGCTGCGGCGCGAGCACGCCGCGTTGCGCTCGTTCGCGTCGCTGCGCTTCTACGAGGCCACAAACCCCAACGTCCTCTACTACGGCCGGATGGACGAGGAGAGCGGCAGCTTCGTCCTCTTCCACGTCAACCTCGACCCGCACAGCGCGCAGGAGACGCATTTCGAGCTGCCGCTGTGGGAGTTCGGCCTGCCGGATGACGGCGCCATCGAGGCGCAGGATCTGGTGCACGGCAACCATTTCACCTGGCACGGCAAGGTGCACTGGCTGCGGCTCGACCCCGAAGAAAACCCCTACATGATCTGGCGGCTGCTGCCGCGGAGGCAGCCCGCATGACCATGCATCAGCGCGACCGGACGACGTTCGCCGTCATCGACCGCAACCAGTCCGACTGGTACAAGGACGCGGTCATCTACCAGCTCCACGTCAAGGCGTTCCAGGATTCCAACGACGACGGCGTCGGCGATTTCGCCGGGCTGATGCAGCGCCTCGACTATGTGCAGGAGCTCGGCGTCACCGCCATCTGGCTGCTGCCCTTCTATCCCTCGCCGCTGCGCGACGACGGCTACGACATCGCCGACTACAAGTCGATCAACCCCACCTACGGCAATATGCGCGACTTCAAGGCCTTCGTCGCCGAGGCGCACCGCCGGGGCCTGCGCGTCATCACCGAACTGGTCATCAACCACACCTCTGACCAGCATCCCTGGTTCCAGAAGGCGCGGCAGGCCAAGCCCGGCTCGGCGGCGCGCGACATGTATGTGTGGAGCGACACCGACACCAAGTTTCCCGAGACGCGCATCATCTTCACCGACACGGAGAAGTCCAACTGGTCGTGGGACCCGGTTGCCGGCGCCTATTACTGGCACCGCTTCTATTCGCACCAGCCGGACCTGAACTTCGACAATCCGCGCGTCCTGCGCGAGGTGCTCAAGGTCATGCACATGTGGCTCGACATGGGCGTGGACGGCCTGCGCCTCGACGCCATCCCCTATCTGGTCGAGCGCGAGGGCACCAACAACGAGAACCTGCCCGAGACGCACGAGGTGCTGAAGAAGATCAGGGCCGAGCTCGACGCGCACTATCCCGACCGCATGCTGCTGGCCGAGGCCAACCAGTGGCCGGAGGACACGCGCCCCTATTTCGGCGAGGGCGACGAGTGCCAGATGGGTTTCCACTTCCCGCTGATGCCGCGCATGTACATGGCGCTGGCGCAGGAAGACCGGCACCCGATCACCGACATCATCCGGCAGACCCCCGAAATCCCGGAAAACTGCCAGTGGGGCATCTTCCTGCGCAACCATGACGAGCTGACGCTGGAGATGGTCACCGACGTCGAGCGCGACTATCTCTGGCGCACCTATGCGGAGGACACCCGCGCCCGCATCAACCTCGGCATCCGCCGGCGGCTCGCCCCGCTGATGCAGAACGACCGCCGCAAGATCGAGCTGATGAACTCGCTGCTGCTGTCCATGCCGGGAACGCCCATCGTCTATTACGGCGACGAGCTTGGCATGGGCGACAACTACTATCTCGGCGACCGCGACGGCGTGCGCACGCCCATGCAGTGGACGCTGGACCGCAATGCCGGCTTCTCGCGCGCCAACCCGCAGCAGCTTTTCCTGCCGGTCATCCAGGACCCGGTCTACGGCTTCCAGGCCGTCAACGTGGAGAGCCAGCAGAACGACCCGTCCTCGCTGCTCAACTGGACGCGCCGCATCATCGCCGTGCGCAAGCAGCACCCCGCTTTCGGACGCGGCACGATGCGGCTGCTCTATCCGCTCAACCGGCGCGTGCTCGCCTATGTGCGCGAATATGAGGGCGACCGGATCCTGTGCGTGGCCAATCTGTCGCGCGCCGCGCAGGCGGTTGAGCTCGACCTTTCGGCCTGGCGCGGTTCGGTGCCGATCGAGCTTGCCGGCCGCTCGGCCTTCCCGCCGGTCGGCGACCTGCCGTACCTCGTCACGCTGCCAGCCTACGGCTTCTACTGGTTCCTGCTGGCGGAGGAGGCCGAGGCGCCGTCATGGCACCAGCCCATGCCGGAGATCCTGCCGGAATTCGTCACCCTCACCACAAGCGGCGGAAGGCTGCAGAGCGTCATGGGCGGCCGCGAGAAGCGGCAGCTGGAGGACGAAGTGCTGCCCAAGTTCCTGCCGCTGCAGCGCTGGTTCGCTGCCAAGGATCGGCGCATCCTCGGCACCAGGATTGACCAGATCGGCGAGCTCGACGAGGGCCGCACGGTGCTGGCCGAACTCACCGTCGAGGTCGAGGGCGGTACCCACCGCTATTTCCTGCCGCTTTCCGCACGATGGGGTGAGGAGAACCTCGCCTTCGGGGCCCCCAAACTCTCCTACACCATCGCCAAGCTGCGCCACGGCGCGCGTGTCGGCGCGCTGGTCGACGGCGTTTATGACGAGGAGCTGGCCACGCGCCTGCTCGCCGGCATGCGCGAGGGCGTCACGCTGGAATCGCCCGCCGGCCGCGTCGTCCACCAGTCCGATCCGCGGCTTGCCGCCATGGACGATCCCGGCGAGCCGCGGCCGATCGGGGTCGAGCAGAGCAATCTGTCGGTGGCCTTCGGCGACAAGGTCATCATGAAGATGTACCGGCGGCTGCGGCGCGGCAGGCAGCCCGAGGTTGAGATGTCGCGCTTCCTCACCCGCCACGGTTTCGAGCACACGCCGGCCTTCCTCGGCTGCATCGAGCACCGGCCGGCCGATGGTGGCGACGCCACCGTGCTTGCCGCCGCCTTCGCCTTCGTGGCCAACCAGGGCGACGCCTGGGAGGTGCTCACTAACGCGCTGCAGCGCGATCTGGAAGAGGCCGACCTGCGTCCCGGTCCGGCGGAGCCGACCGCCGAGCCCGGTGCGAATTTCTACTTCCCGCTTGCCATAGGCGAGTTGCTTGGCCGGCGTACGGCCGAGCTTCACCGGGTGCTGGCGACCGGCACCGACGATCCCGACTTCGCGGCGGAGCCGATCGGCTCGGAAGACCTGGCCGACTGGGCGCGCGACGCTGCCCACGACCTCGCAACCATGTTCGACCGCCTGTCCGCCGCGCTGCCCACGCTGCCCGACAATGCGCGCGAGGCGGCATCGGAACTGCTGGACAGCCGGGCCGCGCTTTCAGGCCGGGTCGAGCGCGTGGCCGATCTTGCTCCGGCCGGCGCCATGTCGCGCATCCATGGCGACTATCATCTGGGTCAGGTGCTGGTTTCGCAGGGCGACCTGCTCATCATCGACTTCGAGGGCGAGCCCCGCCGCTCGATCGGCCAGCGCCGCAGCAAGTCGTCGCCATTGCGCGACGTGGCCGGCATGGTGCGCTCGCTGCACTACGCCGCCTCCGCCGTGCAGGAGCGCGGTCCGCGCACCGGCGCCGCCGCCGAGGAGGCTTCGGCGCGGCGTCTGGCCGACTGGCGCGCCTTCAACGAGGCGCAGTTCCTCGATGCTTACCGGCAGGGCATGGCCGGCTGTGCCACCCTGCCGGAAGACCCCGGCCTGGCCGCGGCGCTGCTCGACATGTTCCTCATCCAGAAGGCCGCCTACGAGGTGACCTACGAGCTCGCCAACAGGCCGGGCTGGGTCGGCGTGCCGCTCGCCGGGCTGCGCAGGCTGATGGAAGGGGAGGCGGCCTGGGCGGCATGATTGTGCCGCACTCGCTGGAACCTTTTCGCCGTTTCGGCGGTTTCGCATGCCCAACGGCAAGCCGCCACGGGCGATCCGCATCTCCTTGAAACGGCTTCCAATTCCGCCTTCACCCGCTCGCCCGAAAGGCCCCGCCCATGGCCCGCACGACGGATATGCCCGGTTCGCCTCAGGCATCGGGCAAACCGTCTGCCATGCCGGATTCCGCCACGGCGCAGTCGCCCGCCTGCTTCATCCCGCAATGGCTGGAGGGGTCGCGCGCCTGGGGCATCGCGGTGCAGCTTTACGAGCTTCGCTCGTCGCGCAACTGGGGCATCGGCGACTTCGCCGACCTTGCCGCCTTCTGCCAGATGGCGGCGCGGGCCGGCGCCGATTTCGTCGGCGTCAATCCGCTGCATGCGCTGTTCATGGCCGAGCCCAGGCGCTGCAGCCCGTTCTCGCCGTCCAGCCGCCGCTTCCTCAATCCGCTCTACATCGCCGTCGACAGGGTCGAGGGCTTTGCCGAAACCATGGCCGCCCCGCAGCTGATCCGGCAGCTCGCCGATGCCGCGCTGGTCGACTATGAGGGCGTGGCCGCCGCCAAGCTGAAGGCGCTGCGCGCGCTGTGGGCCAAGCGCAGGAGGACGCAGCGCCGCAAGCAGGGCTCCGCGCCCGACGGCTTCGCCGCCTTCTGCGAGGCGGGCGGGGAGGCGCTGCGCCTGCATGCGCTGTTCGAGGCGCTGTCGCTCCATCTGGCCGAGCGCGGCGCCGGCGCCGGCTGGACCTCCTGGCCGCAGGAATATCGCGATCCGCAGGCGGAGGCGGTGGCCGCCTTCGCCGCCCGAAACGACAACGAGATCGCCTTCCACATGTGGCTGCAGTGGCTCGCCGCGCGCCAGCTCGCCGCCGCGCATGCGGCCGCCCGGGCCGCCGGCATGCGCATCGGGCTCTACCTCGACATGGCCGTGGGCGAGGCGCCCGACGGTTCGGCCACATGGAGCCGGCGCGACCTGTTCGTGGCCGGCGCCTCCATCGGCGCGCCGCCCGACGTGTTCACGGCCGGCGGGCAGGATTGGGGCCTGGCCGCGCTCGCGCCCGAGGCGCTGTCGGCCGAGGGCGGCGCCGTCTACCGCGAGTTGGCGCGGGCCTCGATGCAGCATGCCGGCGCGCTTCGCATCGATCATGCCATGTCGCTGCGGCAGCTGTTCCTCGTGCCGGCGGGCGAGGCGCCCGCTCAGGGCGCGCATGCGCGCTATCCGCAGGCCGAGCTGGTCGCGGTGCTGGCGGAAGCCTCCGCTGCACATGGCTGCGTCGTGGTCGGCGAGGATCTCGGCCATGTGCCCGAAGGTTTCCGCGACGAGATGGCGGCGGCGCGCATACTCTCCTACCGCATCCTCTATTTCGAGCAGCGGGAGGGCGCGTTCCTGCGCCCGCGCGACTATCCCCAGCTGGCGCTCGCCTGCCTGTCCACGCACGACCTGCCTACGTTCCGGGGCTGGTGGCGCGGCGACGACGTCAGGCTGCGCCGCCAGCACGGCCTCATCGACCAGGAGGCGGCAGCCGCCCAGGCGACCGAGCGCGCGGCGGCCCGCAACGCGCTCATCCGCACGCTGCTCGCCTCGCGCGCGCTCAAGGTGCAGGAGCTGATGCCGGCGCGCGACGTGTCGCCCACCTCGCGTTCGGCCGTGCCGGCGTCGTTGGTGGTGGCGGCCCACCGTTTCGTGGCGCAGACGCCTTCGCTGCTGATGGCGGTCCGGCTTGCCGACCTCGCCGGCGAGGATCGCCCGGCCAACCTGCCGGGAACCACCGATTCCTACCCCAACTGGCGCACCCGCTCGCCCGTGCCGCTGGAGCTGCTGGAGCGCTTTCCGCTGTTCCGCGCCATCACCTCGGCGGTGGCGGCAGTGCGCCCGCGAACACAAAATGCTGCACCTGCGAAAAGCGACTGATCAAGCGCGATCTTCGTGCTATCGTGCATGAACCTTTGTGCGTGTTCGTGAGTTTGAATTCTCGCGCCGACCTGGCGCCAAGTGGTGGATGGGAGCATTCGAATGGGACATGACCGGGACGACCGCATCAGGAAGCGCGCTCACGAGCTCTGGGAGCTCGAGGGAAGGCCGCACGGCAAGGAGCGGGAACACTGGGAGCAGGCCGAGCGCGAGCTCGGCGGCAGCGACCAGCCGGCGGCTGCGGGCAGTACCGCGAAGAAGGCCGTGAAGAGCGCGGGCAAGCCGGCCGCTGCAGGCAAGGCTGGTGGCGCGAAGAAATCGCCCGCCGACAAGCCGGCTGCAAAGAGTCCCGCCGGGAAGGCGCCGGGCAAGAAAGCCTGATTTAATCCGCCCGGGGGCGCGGCCGCAGGCCGTGCCTCGCGGTGGGCATCCGTTCGCGTGCGGCTCGGCGGCTTCCGGCCGCCTCGCGCGCGCTCGCCCGCTCAGCCCTGCGAGACGCCCGCGTCGCCGAAGGTCGCCATGCCGTCGAAGCAGGCGAGCGCCGAGCGCACGATGTTGACGGCCAGGCAGGCGCCCGACCCTTCGCCCAGCCGCATCCCCAGGTCCAGCAGCGGCGGCAGGCCCAGTTCGTCGAGCAGCCGCCGGTGCGCCGCCTCGGCCGACACGTGCCCCGCCATCGCATGCGCCAGCCCGTCCGGCGCCAGCTTGGCCAGCGGGGCGAGGGCGGCCGTCGCCACGAAGCCGTCGAGCAGCAGCGGCACGTGGCGGTGGCGCGCGGCCAGCGCCGCACCCAGCATGGCGGCCTGCTCGCGCCCGCCGAGGCACATGGCCACCGCCAGCGGGTCGGCCAGCGCGCTGCGGTGGCGCTGCAGCGCCGCCGCCACCGCCGCGGTCTTGCGGTCCAGCCCGGCATCGTCGACGCCGGTGCCGCGCCCGGTCCATCCGCCGGGCTCGCCGCCGAAAAGGCCGGCGCACAGCGCGGCCGCCACCGTCGTGTTGCCGATGCCCATCTCGCCGATGCACAGAAGGTCGGTGCTTTCGTGCACGGCCGAATAGCCGGCCTCCACCGCTTCCAGGAATTCCGCCTCGCTCATCGCCGGCGCTTCCGCGATGTCGGCCGTCGGCTGCTCGACATGCAGCGGCACCACGCTCAGCTCTGCGCCGGCGGCCCGCGCCAGCTGGTTGATCGCCGCGCCGCCGGCGGCGAAATTCGCCACCATCTGCGCCGTCACCTCGGCCGGGTAGGCCGAAACGCCCCGGGCGGTCACGCCGTGCGAGCCGGCGAAAACCAGCACCTTCACCTTGTCCAGCCGCGGCCGCGGCAGGTGCTGCCAGCGCGCCAGCCAGGCCACGATCTCCTCCAGCCGGCCCAGGCTGCGCGGCGGCTTGGTCAGCATGTCCTGCCGCTGCCACACCGCCTCCGCGCCGGCCTCGTCTGGAGCGGGCATCGTCAGGCAGGCATCGCGCAGCGCGTCGAGCGTCTGGAAAGCTGTCATCTTGTCCTCACGGTTGAAGGGCGGCTGCCGCGGCCAGCAGCACAATCATCTCCGCGCCCTGTTCCAGCGCGCCGAGCACGTCTCCGGTCTGGCCGCCGATCTGGTGAACCGCGGTCCGCCGCAGCAGCAGCGTCCACCCCGCCAGCAGCATGGCGGCGGCCAGCGCTGCGCCGGGCCCCAGCGGCAGCAGGGCCACGGCCCCGATCGCAAGCGCGGCCAGCACGACCGGCCGCGCCACCGCGCCGACGCCGGCGGCCAGCCCGTCGTCGCGCGCCGGCGGCATGATGTGCATGGCCAGCGGCATCAGCGCGCGCGCCGCCATGTGGGCGGCAATCAGCGCAAGCGCGGCCATGGCCGGGTCGGCGATCGCGGCAAGCGCTGCCGCGCGCAGCAGGATGGAGAAGACGAGCGCCGCCGCGCCGTAGCTGCCGATGCGGCTGTCGCGCATGATCTCCAGCTTGCGCTCGCGGGTCCGCCCGCCGCCCAGCCCGTCGAACGTGTCGGACAGCCCGTCCTCGTGCAGCGCGCCGGAGGCCAGCATCGTGGCCGCAACCGCGACGAGCCCGCAGATCGCCGCCGGCAGGCCGGCCGCATCGGCCGCCCAGAAGGCCAGCGCGCCGCACAGCCCGACCGCTAGGCCAGCCACCGGCGCGGCCCATTGCGCGTCGCCAAAGCGGCGGCCGCCGCCGTCGCCGGCATGCACCGGCAGCCGCGTGTAGAAGGCGAGGCAGGCGAGCATGTCGGCGCGCAGCGCGCGATGGTCGGCCGGCAGCATCGCCTACTCCCGCGCGATGGCGTGGAAGAACGCGCCGGTCACATGGCCTCGCCGCCCGCCCGACAGCCCGATCTCGCGGCCCTGGCCGTCGGCCAGCTCGGCCAGCGGCTCGTCGGTGCCGGCGTCGGTCACCCGCGCATAGTGGAATTCGTGGCCGCGCAAGGTTGCTCCAGCAGGTCCCGCCGCCCCGCCGCCAATCAGCCGCGCGCGGCGGTAGCCGAGGTTCATCCTGCGTTTGGCGAAGCTGGTCGAATGCGACAGCAGGCCCAGCATACGGTGCGTGGCGCCGTCGGCATCCTCCAGCGCCTCGCCCAGCGCCATGTAGCCGCCGCACTCGCCATGCACCGGCTTCGTCTCGGCAAAGAGGCGAACGCCGGCGCGAAACTTCGCCGCCGCCGCCAGCCGGCCCGCATGCAGTTCTGGATAGCCGCCCGGCAGCCAGCACACGTCGCAATCGGCCGGCGGCGCTTCGTCGGCCAGCGGCGAGAACGGCACGAGTTCGGCGCCCAGCCTGCGCCATTGCTCCGCCACATGCGGGTAGAGAAAGGTGAAGGCCGCGTCGCGGGCAAGCGCGATGCGCTGGCCGGGCGGGGGCAGGGCCACGGCCTTGCCTGCGGCGCCCGGCGCGAACGGCGCGGCAATCTCCAGCAGCCGGTCGAGGTCGAGCGCGGCTTCCACCGCGTCGGCCAGCCGGTCGATATGCGCGTCGAGCCCGGCATGCTCCTCCGCCTGCACGAGGCCGAGATGCCGCTCGGGCAGGGTGATGCGCTCGTCGCGTGGCACCGCGCCCAGCACCGGCAGGCCGAGCGCGCCGATCGCGTCGCCCGCCAGCCGCGCGTGGCGCTCGCTGCCCACCTTGTTGAGCACGACGCCGGCGATGCGCACGCCGGGGTCGTATGTGGCGAAACCCTTCGCCACGGCGGCCGCCGTCTGCGACTGGCCGGAAACGTCGAGCACCAGCAGCACCGGCAGGCCGAAATCCCGCGCGAGGTCGGCTGCCGCGCCCGATCTGCCCGGCTCGGACGGTATGCCGTCGAACAGGCCCATCGCGCTTTCGATGATGACGATGTCGGCCCCGTGGGCCGTGCCCGCCAGCAGCGAGGCGAGCAGCGCCGGCGGCATCGCCCAGCTGTCCAGGTTCAGCCCCGGCAGGCCGGTGGCGGCGGCATGGAAGCCGGGGTCGATGTAGTCGGGTCCGGATTTCGCGCCGCGCACCTTCAGCCCGCGCCGCGCCAGCGCGCGCAGCAGGCCGATGGTCACGCTGGTCTTGCCGGAGCCGGAGCGCGGTGCCCCGATGATGATGGCGCGCGCCGTCATGCGCCACCGCCCATCAGCTGGTCGCGCATCGACACGATGTGGCCGATCACGATGAGGGCCGGCGCCTCGATGCCGTCCCGCGCCGCCGCGTCGGCCAGGGTCGTCAGCGTGGCGACCACGATGCGCTGCCGCCCGGTGGTGGCCGAGGCTATCACAGCCGCCGGCGTGTCGGCCGCCATCCCGCCTTCGGCAAGCGCGGCGGCTATCGGGCCGAGGTTCTTCAGCCCCATATAGACCACGATGGGTTGCCCGCTGCGCGCCAGGGCCGCCCAGTCCAGGTCCTCGTCGGTGCCGACGGCGTGGCCGGTCGCCAGCGTCACGGCGCGGTTGATGCCGCGCATCGTTGCGGGGATGCCGGCCTGCGCCAGTGCGCCCAGCGCAGCCGTCATGCCCGGCAATATGCGGAAGGGTATGCCCGCTTCCGCCAGCGCCAGCGCCTCCTCGCCGCCGCGCCCGAAGATGAAGGGGTCGCCGCCTTTCAGTCGCAGCACCCGGCGCCCGCCGCGCGCAAGCTCGATCAGCCGCGCGGTGATGTCCTCCTGCGTCGGCGAGGGCTTTCCGCCGCGCTTGCCGGCATGGATGATCTCGGCATTGGCCGACAGGTCCAGCACCGCGCGGTCCACCAGCGCGTCATGCACGATCACCTCGGCCTGCGCGATCGCCGACACCACGTCCAGCGTCAGCATGCCGGGGTCGCCTGGCCCGGCGCCGGCCAGCCACACATGGCCGGGCTCCAGCCTCGGCGCGCGCTCCAGAAATGCCGACAGCGTGTCCAGCGTGCTCACAGCGAATCCCGTCCCCTGAAGCGCCGCTGGTAGCCCGCGTCGTAGAGCGCGCTCTCGCGGAAATCCCGCACGCCGAGCGAGCGGCCGACGAGGATGAGCGCGGTGCGCTCGATCGGCTCCGCCGCCACCTTCGCCTCGATGTCGGCCAGCGTCCCGCGGAGCACGCGCTCGTCCGGCCAGCTGGCGCGCACCACGATGGCGACCGGGCAGTCCGCGCCGTAGAGCGGCGTCAGCTCCGCCACCACCTTGTCCAGCGCATGGATCGCCAGATGGATCGCGAGCGTCGCGCCGGTCGCGCCGAAGGCGGCCAGCGTCTCGCCGCCGGGCATCTTCGAGGCGCGTCCCGAAACCCGTGTCAGAACCAGGCTCTGCGCCACTTCCGGAATGGTCAGCTCGCGTCCCAGCGCAGCGGCCGCCGCTGCAAAGGAGGGCACGCCCGGCGTCAGGGTGTAGGGTATGCCGCGCGCCTCCAGCCGCCTGATCTGCTCGGCCACCGCGCTCCACACCGACAGGTCGCCCGAATGCAGGCGCGCCACGTCCTCGCCGGCTTCGTGGGCCGCCACATATTCGGCCTCGATCTCGTCCAGCGACATCGGCGCGGTGTCCACCAGCCGCGCATCGGCGGGGCAATGTCGCAGCAGGTCCGGCGGCACGATCGAGCCGGCATAGAGGCACACGGGGCAGCGTGCCAGCAGGTCGCGCCCGCGCACCGTTATCAGATCGGCCGCGCCCGGCCCGGCGCCGATGAAATGCACCGTCATGGCCGGCCTCCGCTCGCCAGCGCGCAGGTCACCGCGCCTGCCACGATGCGCGGCCCCAGCAGCGCTGCCGTTGGGCCGGCGGCGGCCAGCGCGGAGGCTTCCGACAGGCTGGGCACGCCGGTCTCGGCAAGGCTGCGGGGCGAACGCGTGGCGGTCCTGTCCGCCACCGCCGCCAGCGCTGCGTCCGACACCAGCTCCAGCGGGATGCCCAGCCGCAGCGCGGCGTCGGCGAAGGCTGCCTCCGAGGCCTTGGCCTCGCCGGTCGCCAGCAGGCCAAGCTGCGGCGGCGTCAGCGCATGCGCCTCGCAAGCGGCGGCGATTGCTGTCATCACCTCGTCGGCGCTCACGCCCTTCCTGCTCCCCAGGCCGGCGACGATCATGGCTTCACCCACGCCCATTGCGTGACCGGCATGGCCGCGCGCCATCCGTTCATCGAGCCGACGGGCGCCGCGCGCGACAGGGCGATGCGGGTCAGCTCGCCGCCGCGCTCGGCATGCAGCGCCAGCAGCACCGCCTCCATCTCCAGCGTCACCGCATTGGCGACCAGCCGCCCGCCGGGCCGCAGCGCGGCGAGCGCGGCCGGCATCACGCCTGCGTCCGATCCGCCGCCGCCGACGAAGATCGCATCCGGCATGTCGAGCCCCGACAGCGCGTCAGGCGCCGCCCCTTCCACCAGCTTCAGGCCGGGCACGCCCAGCGCCTCGGCGTTGCGGCGCAGGCGGGCCGCGCGCCCGGCGTCGGCCTCGATCGCGATGGCGCGCATGGACGGGCCGGCCAGCATCCATTCGATGCCGACCGAGCCGGAGCCGGCGCCAACGTCCCACAGCAGTTCGCCGCGCCTCGGCGCCAGCGCCGAAAGGGTCAGCGCGCGGATCTCGCGCTTGGTGATCTGCCCGTCATGCTCGAACAGATCGTCCGCCAGGCCGGGCGCCAGCGGCAGCACCGCCGCCTCGGGTACTGATTCAACTTCGACGGCCAGCACGTTGAGCGGATTGACATTCTTTAGCGCAAACCCGTCGGCGCGGCCGCTGCGCATGCGCTCGTCCGGCCCGCCCAGCGCTTCCAGCACGGACAGCCGCGACGGTCCGAAACCCAGCCCCGCCAGCAGCGCGGCGATCGCCGCCGGCGCGTCCGCGTCGGATGTCAGGCAGATCAGCCGCGCGCCCGGCTGCAGGTGCGGGCGCAGCAGCGAGATCGGCTTGCCGTGAAGCGATAGCGTGTCCGTCTCGTGCAGGGCCCAGCCCATGCGCGCGGCCGCCAGGTTGAAGGCCGACGGCGCGGGCATGACCCGCATCTCATGCGCCGGCACCAGCCGGGCCAGCGTGGCGCCCACGCCGTGCAGGAACGGGTCGCCCGAAGCCAGCACGCAGACGGCGCGTCCGCCGAGCTCGGCCACCGCGCTCGCGTCGAAGGGCGAGGGCCATGCCCGCGCCTCTCCGCTTATCAGGGGTGCGGCAAGCCGCAGGTGCCGCGCCCCGCCGAATACCACGTCGGCCGTGCGGATCGCGTCCTTCGCGGCCTCGCCCAGCCCGGCGATGCCGTCCTCGCCGATGCCCACGATTGACAGCCAGCGTCTTGCCGCCGGCGCTGGCGCGTGCAACTCAGCGGCCATGGGCATGCGCATCCTGATACTGGGCGGCACCACCGAGGCGCGGCAGCTCGCCGTCCGGCTGCTGCCTTTCGGCGCGGTCACGCTGTCGCTCGCCGGCCGCACGCAGGCCCCGGCCGCGCAGGGCGTGCCGGTGCGGGTCGGCGGTTTCGGCGGCGCCGAAGGGCTGGCCCGCCATCTCCGCGACGAGCGGATCGACCTGCTGGTCGACGCCACGCATCCCTTCGCCGCGCGCATCTCCGCCAATGCGGCGGAGGCGGCGGCTGGAGCCGGCGTGGCGGCCATCGCGCTCAGCCGCCCCGCATGGCAGCAGGTTGAGCGCGATCGCTGGACCGTCGTGGATGATCTCGCCGGCGCGGTCGCCGCGCTGGGCAGCGCCCCGCGCCGCGTGTTGCTGGCCATCGGCCGGCAGGAGGTCGCGGCCTTCGCAGCCGCCCCGCACCATGCCTATCTGATCCGCAGCATCGATCCCGTCGATCCGCCGCTGGCCGTGCCCCGCGCTGAATATCTGCTCGCGCGCGGGCCTTTCACGGTTGCCGCCGAGATCGACCTCATGCGCCGCCATCGTATCGATGCCGTCGTCGCCAAGAATGCCGGCGGCGAAGCCACCTACGCCAAGATCGCGGCCGCGCGTGAGCTCGGCATCGAGGTCGTGATGGTGCAGCGGCCGCCAATGCCGCCCGGCATCGTCGAAGTCGCGACCGTGGACGAGGCCGTTGCTCACGTAGCGGCCTCCGCGAAGCGCGGCGAATAGACCAGCGGCGGCTGGCCCGGCCGGTCGACCACGCGCGTGGCGGGCGAGCCGATGATGACGCAGGTGGCCATGTCGGCCATCTCGCCCCGCGCCTCAGTCAGCGGCACGGTCGCGATGCGCTCGTCCGGGCGGCCGGCCGCGCGTCCGAAGATCACCGGCGTCCCGGCCGGCAGGATGCCGGCCAGCAGCTCGAAGGCGCGGCCCAGCTGCCACGGGCGCGCCTTGCTGATGGGGTTGTAGAGCGCGATGACGAAGCCCGCGCCGGCGGCGGCGGCCAGCCGCGCCTCCACCACCTCCCACGGCTTCAGATTGTCCGACAGCGACATGGCGCAGAAATCATGTCCCAGCGGCGCGCCGGCGCGCGCGGCCACCGCCAGCATGGCGGTCACGCCGGGCATCACGGCAATGTCGAGCGTGCGCCATTCCGCCGGCCCGTGCTCGATCGCCTCGCACACGGCGGCCGCCATGGCGAAGACGCCGGGGTCGCCGCCCGACACCATGCACACGCGCGCGCCGGCGGCCGCGCGGTCAAGCGCGATGCGGGCGCGTTCCAGCTCCTCGCGGTTGTCGAAGGCCACCCGCTTCTGGTGCGGCAGAACCGGCAGCCGGTCGACATAGGGGCCATAGCCCATCAGTTCGTCCGCCTCTGCCGCGGCGCGCAGCGCTTCCGGCGTCATCTGCTCCGGGCTTCCCGGTCCCGTGCCGATGACTGTCAGCTTGCCCTGCGCGTTCATTCGGCGGCCTCCGCCTTCGGCCGCGCCCGCCAGCCGGGCACCAGCACGATGGAAAAATAGGGCGCGGCGATCTCGCCCGCGGCGGCCAGCGGCACCACTTTCGCCTCCGCCATGGTGCCGCGCTCGACATAAACAGCGCCGTCCAGCCGCCCGGCGGCGGCAAGCGCGCGGCGGATTTTTGGCAGGTTGCGGCCCACCTTCATGATGATCGCGGCATCCGTGTCGGCCAGCCGGCGCGACAGTTCGGTTTCGCCCAGCGTGCCCGGCAGCACGCTGGTCACGTCGTCGCCCTGCATCAGCGGCAGGCCTGCGGCCGACCAGCAGCCCGACATGGCGGTCACGCCGGGCACCACTTCGGTGTCGAAGCGGTGCGCCAGGCGCAAATGCAGGTGCATGTACGAGCCGTAGAAGAAGGGGTCACCCTCCGACAGCACCGCCACCGTACGGCCCGCCGCAAGCTCGGCTGCGACGCGCGCCGCCGCCTCGTCGAAGAAGCCGGCGATGGCGCCCCTGTAGTCGTCCTGGTCCTTGTCCAGCTCCGTCGTCACCGGATAATAGAGCGGCAGCAGCGTCTGGTCGGGGCGCACATGCGCGGCCACGATCTTCTGCGCGTTGCCGGCGCGGCCCTGCTTGGCGAAGTGGGCAATCACCTGCGCCTCGCCCATCGCCCGCACGGCCTTCAGCGTCAGCAGCTCCGGGTCGCCCGGGCCGGTGCCCACCCCATAGAGCTTCCCCGGCATGGTCACAGCCCGGCCCTCGCGATGGCGTTGACGGCGGCGGCCGTCATGGCCGAGCCGCCCATGCGTCCGCGCACGATGGCAAAGGGTATGCCGTGGCGGTTCTCGGCCAGCGCCTCCTTGGATTCGGCCGCGCCTACGAAGCCGACGGGCATGCCGATGATGGCGGCCGGCTTCGGCGCGCCCGCGTCCAGCATCTCCAGCAGGTAGAACAGCGCCGTCGGCGCGTTGCCGATCGCTACCACCGCGCCGCCCAGCCGCTCGCGCCACAGCTCCAGCGCGGCGGCCGAGCGCGTGTTGCCGATCTCCTTGGCCAGGCCGGGCGTGCGCGGGTCGCGCAGCGTGCAGATCACCTCGTTTGCGGCCGGCAGGCGCGCGCGCGTCACGCCGTGCGCCACCATCTCGGCGTCGCAGAGCACCGGCGCGCCGGCTGCGAGGGCGGCACGCGCCGCCTGCTCGAAATCCTGCGAAAACTCGAAATGCCGCGCCGCTTCCACCAGCCCGCAGGCGTGGATCATGCGGATCGCGATGTCGGCTTCGCCGGGCGAAAAGCGCGACAGGTCGGCCTCAGCGCGGATGATCGCGAAGGAGCGTTCGTAGATGGCGTTGCCGTCGTGGATGTAATCGTATGCTGTCATCGGGCGTCAGTGGAGCGCGGCGAGGGCGGCGTCAATATCGGCCACCGTGGCAAATGGCGTGTCGGCGGCACGGCCGCGGCGGATGAGGGCAATTCCCGCGCCGGTGCCGGCCACCACGAAGTCGGCCGGTGCGGGGTGCGCGCAGCCCTTCTCGCAGCCGGAAACGTGCACCGAGCCGGCCAGCCGGCCGCCGGCGGCCAGCCGCCGCGCGATCTCGCGCGTGGCGATGCGGCCCGATGCGCAGGCCGGCGCACCGGGGCAGGCGGCGATGTTGCGGCGGGGGTCGTCGGCGTCGAGGATGAGGCCATGCCGGCGGGCCTCGCCCGCAACGCCTCGCGCCGCGTCGGGCGTGGGGCAAAGCAGGATCAGCGAGCGGCCGGGCGCCAGCCGTATGTCGGCCACGCCGTGGCGGGCGGCTGCCTGCGCGAAGGCTGCCAGCGCGCCTGCCTCCATGCTGCCGAAGGGCAGGGCGGCCGCAAGCGCGAGGCGGGCGTCCGGGAGGGGGACCACGCCCTCTTCACCACGCTGCGCGTGGTTTCCTTCCCCCATGAACGGGGGAACAACCGGCGTTGCGGCCGTCCGCGGCCCTGGTTCCTCCCCTGCGAAGCGGGGGAGGGGGACCGCCCCCCGGGTCTGGCCGAAGGCCGGCCCGAGGACAGGTTCCGGCGGTGGAGGGAGTGTTAGATCCCTCGCCCTTCCGCTCGTTCCAAGCGCCGCCACCGCTTCCAGCACCGCCAGCGCGGCGGCGATTGCGCCGGCCGCGTCCAGCATGGCGACCGGCCTTGCCGTCGCCGCCGTGCCGCCGATCGCCACGCGCCAATCGATCCCGTCTTCGCCGCGCCTGGCCGTCAGCCGCACGTCGGCGAGGATGCCGGAAAGATCGACGCTGCCGCCGCCATCCACGACCACCGAAACCTTCGGCCCAAGCCGGTCCGCCAGCCCCGCCGTCTCGGTCCCGGCGCGGATCGCCCGCACCAGCGGCCGCGGATCGGCGAGCTCGTCCGGGTCAAGGCCTGCCAGCGGCGAGGTCTCCACCGGCACGCCTTCGCGCAGCGAAAGCGCCAGCGCGGCCACGTCGGCTTCCAGCAGCGGGGCCGAAGCCGCGGTCAGCCCGCGTATCTGGAAACTGCCGCGCGCGGTCACCTCGACAATGCCGTTGCCGTGCCGCGCGGCCAGGTCGCACAGCGCCTGCAGCTGCGCCGGCGTCATGCCGCCCTCGGCAAGGTTCAGCCGCACCAGCAGCCCGTCGCCGGTCTGCATCGGAGCCGACAGGGCGGGGCAGGCGCCGCGGCGCATCTGCTCCGGCGCGGCCGGGACGGTCGTGGCGGCGGCTCTCATGCCGCCTCCTTTCCGCGCGCCTCGGCCAGAAGCGCGGCAAGGTCGGAATCGACCGAGTTGCGCAGCGGGTGCCAAAGCCCGCGCCGCCGCGCGGCGGCCAGCCGGTCGGCGACCGCGCGCGCGGCGGCCGGGTTCTCCGCCAGCATGAAGTCGCGCACGCGCGGGTCGCCCACATAGGCGTCGTACACCGCCTCGATCAGCCGGCCGGGAATGGCCTGCGTGGTCTCGGCGAAAGCCACCAGCCGGTCCACGGTCTCGGCGAATTCGGCCGCGCCGCGCGGGCCGTGGCGAAGCTGCCCTTCGATGAAGCGCGGGTTGGCGGCGCGGGCGCGCACGATGCGGGTCACGGCCTCGGTCACCGAGCGCGCGCGCGGCCGCTGCGGGTCGGTCGTGTCGAGCGCCACGATGTCTGCATGGCCGCCCACGGCGGCGAGTGCGGCGGCAAAGCCGCCGATGAAGGCGGCGTCGGCCGAGCCGTCGAGCAGGTCGCGGCCGGGGTCGTCGCCCGAATGGATCAGCAGCTCCGCCGCGGCCACGCGCTCGGCAAAGGCCTGCGGCGCCGCCACGCCTTCGCCCTCGGCGCCGCCGAAGGCGTGGCTCGTGGCGGCCAGATAGGCGCGGCCGATCTCGGCCCGGTCCTCCCAGTAGCCGGAGGCCAGCATGTCCTCCACGCCCGCGCCATAGGTGCCGGGCGACGATCCGAACACGCGCGCCGGTGCCGCGCCGGCCTTGCGCGCAGCTTCCGCCAGAGGGTTGTCGGCGCCTTCGCCCTCGCGCGCCGCCACCGCGCGGGCAGCCGCGTCCAGCAGCGCGATCTGCGCGGCAAACATGTCGCGGAACAGGCCGGAGATGCGGAACGTCACATCCACGCGCGGGCGGCCGAGCGTGGCCGGCGGCAGCACCTCCACGCCGGTGACGCGCCCGGTCGCCGCGTCCCAGATCGGGCGGCAGCCCATCAGGCTGAGGCCCTGCGCGATCTCCTCGCCGCCGGTGCGCAGGCTGGCCGAGCCCCACAGGTCGATGACCAGCGAGCGCGGCCAGTCGCCATGGTCCTGCAGATAGCGGCGCAGCACCTCCTCGGCGCCCATGCGGCCGATCTCGAAGGCCGTCGGCGTGGGCATGGTCCTGGGGTCGGCGGTGAACAGGTTGCGCCCGGTGGGGAGCACGTCGGTGCGGCCGCGCGCCGGCGCGCCGGAAGGGCCGGGCGCGACATGGCGGCCGTCCAGCGCATGCACCAGCGCGGCCCGCTCGCGCGCCGCACTCTGCGCGCGGATCGGCTCGCCGGTGACGTCGCGGCCGTAGACGTGCTGGCCGTCGCGCAGCGAAAAATCCTTGATGTCGCACAGCCAGGCGTCGATGCGGCGCAGCGCCTCGTCGGGCGCGTCGGTGTCGGCCACGCCGGCTTCGGTGGCCAGCGCCGTCTGCCTCGCCGTCTCCACGATCAGCCTGGCCAGCCGGTCGCGGCGGCGGCGATCCAGCCCGTCGGCCTGCGCATATTCGTCGACCAGCTGCTCCAGCTTCCGCTGCTCCTCCGACAGGCCGGCGTCGGCCAGCGGCGGCGGCATGTGGCCCAGCGTCACGGCCGCGATGCGGCGCTTGGCGTGGGCTGCCTCGCCCGGGTTCGACACGATGAAGGGATAGACGACCGGCAGCGGCCCGGCCACGATCTCGGGGAAGCAGGCCGACGACAGCGCCACCGTTTTCCCTGGCAGCCATTCCAGCGTGCCGTGCGCGCCCACATGCACGATGGCGTGGCAGCCGAGCGCGCCGCGCAGCCACAGGCCGAACGCCACCAGCTCGTGGCGCGGCGGCAGCTCGGGGTCGTGATAGTCGGCGCGGCGGTCGGCCGAGCGGCCGCGGTCGGGCGCCAGCGCCACGGTGACGTTGCCGAAGATAGCCGCGCGGAACTGGAGATATTGGCTCGGCCCTTTGCCCCACGCCGCGACCACCTTTTCCCGAGTCTCTTCCGGCAGTTGCGCGAAGGCCTGCGCGTAGTCCTCCAGCGACATGCCGCACAGATTCAGCTCCAGCAGCCGCAGCAGGTCGCGCGCGGTTTGCGGAATCCCGTCAATCGCGTAGCCCTCCGCCTTCAGGTCGCGAAGCATCTCCAGCACGCTTTGCGGAACGTCCAGCCCGACCGCGTAGCCGGTGCGGCCGGGCGCGTTGGGATAGTCGGGAATGAGGATGGCCAGCCGGCGTTCGGCGCGCGGCGTGCGCTGCAGGCGCACCATGGCCGCGACGCGGTCGGCAAGGGCTGCGAGCCGGTCCGGTTCCGGGCGGTTGCCCTGCGCGCGCAGTCCAAGCGCCTCATGCGTCGGCCGTTCAGCCTTGAAGGAGATGGCGCCGCCAAGGATGCGCCCGTCCAGCTCGGGCAGCACGACATGCATGGCAAGGTCGGCCGGCGCCAGCCCGCGCTGGTTTTCCGCCCATGCCTCGCGGCGGGTGGTGGCCACGATCGCCTGGAACACCGGCACGCCGGCGCGGTCGAACAGCGTCTCGGCTCCCGGCTCCGCGCCGCTGGCAAAAGCCGTCGCGGTCACGATCGCCGCCGGCCGCCGCTCCGCCAGCGCGGCCTCCACGAAGGCGACCGAGTCGCGGTCCTTGAGGCTCGCCACGAAGATCGGCACCGGCGCCAGCCCGCGCTTCTCCAGCGCCGCGCACAGCGCGTCGATGGGCGCCACGTCGGCGGCAAGCAGCATGGAGCGGTAGAAGATGAGGGGGACGAAGGCGGGCTCGCCGGAAGCCCCCTCCGGCCCGCCGGCAGGCTTGTCGATTCCCGAAACGATTCCCTTGCCCGGCCGGTAATACCCCGCCTTCGGCACGGCAACCGCCTCGGCCGCCGGCGTCTCGCCGCGCGCCAGCGCCGCCATGCGCTCCAGCAGTCCCAGCATGTTGTCCGGCCCGCCTTCGCGGAAGAATTCCAGCAGCGCGTCCAGCTCCCCGCGCGGCAGCGTCGAGGCCTCGATCAGCCTTTCGTCGGTCTCGCGGCATTCGCCCGGCAGCAGCGCCAGCGCGATGCCCTTATGCCGCGCCAGCGCCGCCAGCCGGTCGCAGCCATAGCGCCACCATTCGTAGCCGCCGAGAATGCGCACTAGGATCAGCTTCGCATGCGCCGCCACGCCGTCCAGCCACAGGTCCACCGACATGGGGTGGCGCAGGTCGCGCAGCGCCGCCAGCCGCAGCGAGGGCAATTCGCCCACCGCCGCGCCGTTTGCCGCCTCCCATGCGGAGGCGATGCCCGCCAGGTCGCTGTCGGTGAAGGACAGCGCCACCATCTCGCCCGGCGTCTGGCGCAGGTCCACCGGCTCGGCGAGATCGTCGAGCGAGGCGGAGGATGTGGCGAGCAGGTGCATCGTGCTGCTTCAGGCGGGCAGGCCGGCCAGCGCGGCCTCGATCTCGGCGCGGCGGATGCCCTTCTCGCCGATCACCACGAGGCGGCCCCGGCGTAGCTCGGAAGCTGCCCACGCGCGGTCGTAATAGTGGTTCACGCGCGGGCCCACCGCCTGCACCAGAAGCCGCATCGGCTTTCCGGCCACCGGCACGAAACCCTTTATCCTCAGCACGTTCTCGGCTTCCGCTACGGAAGAGATTCGGGCCGACAGCTCGGCCGGGTCGGTCACCTCGGCGATGTCGAGCACGAAGCTGTCGAACTCGTCGTGCTCGTGGTCCAGCTCGTCGTCATGGTTGGTCTTGCGGTTCTCGATGTCGTCCTCGGTGCCGACGCCGAGGCCGAGCAGCACGGCCGGGTCCACCTTGCCGTCGCGCGCGGCCACCACGCTGACGGCGCGCGGCAGGTGCCCGGCTATCATGCGTTCGGCGCGGGCGCGGCCGTCGGCGTCGATCAGGTCGCTCTTCGACAGGATGATGAGGTCGGCGCAGGCGATCTGGTCCTCGAACACCTCCTCCACCGGGTCGTCATGATCCAGCGTCTCGTCGGCGGCGCGCTGGGCCGCCAGCGCGTCCATGTCGTCGGCCACGCGCCCTTCGGCGAGCGCGGCTCCGTCCACCACGGTGACAACACCGTCCACCGTGACGCGGCCCTTCACGCTCGGCCACTGGAAGGCCTGCACCAGCGGCTTCGGCAGCGCCAGCCCCGAGGTCTCGATCAGTATGTGGTCCACCCTGGGCGTGCGCGCCAGGATCTGGTCCAGCGCCGGCACGAAGTCGTCGGCCACCGTGCAGCAGATGCAGCCATTGGCCAGCTCGACGATGTTCTCCTCCGGGCACGCCTCCACGCCGCAGCCCTTCAGGATCTCGCCGTCGATGCCGACATCGCCGAATTCGTTGACGATGATCGCCAGCCGCTTGCCCTTCGCGTTCTCGATCAGGTGGCGGATCAGCGTCGTCTTGCCGGCGCCGAGGAAGCCGGTGACGACGGTGCAGGGAACGCGTTCGAACGATGCGGTCATTCTTGGTCCTTCAGGTGGTCGAGGGTGGGGATGCGCGCGATCAGGCCGCGCTTGAGGGATTCGGGGCGGGCGCGGAACGGCATGAAGCCGTCCGTCGCGCCGGCATAGAGCAGGGCGCCGGCGATCAGGTCGGGTGCGCTTTCCTCGGTCAGGTCGCCGAACACATAGCTCCACGAGCCGTCGCGCAGCATGGCGGCAGAGATGCCGCGCTTGCAGTTGCCCAGGCAGCCGGCGCGCGTCACGCGCAGCCCGGTGCCCTCGGCGGCGGCGCGGGTGGCCTGCGCAAGATGCGTGCCCGGCCGGGGATAGTCGTCCGGGTCGCCTGGCTTGCGGCAGGAATGGCACACCACGATGGTCACGCGCGAAGCCGCCTCGCCGGGGCTGTCGGCGGCCGGCGCGATCTCGCTCGCTGAATAGTCGTCCGTCTTCAAATCTTGCTCCATGCCCGGGTCACCCGCCGGGCGGCTGGAATGGATCGTTCGACGGCAGGTCTCCTGGCTCGCGGGTCGCTGCCAGGCGCCGCCTTCCCGGAATTCTCCAGTGGCTCTCGGCGCCCGACTCGTCGCTCACAGTTGCGGGGACAGCTGCGGATTTGCACCCCCGCGGGCGCGCACCGCATTCCCTCTTAGCCCCTCCCGTTCGGAGAGAGGACCGTCGGGGCCTATCTATTCGCCGCCGTCGCAGCGTGTCAACGCGAGGCGCGGCGCGGCGTGTCGCATTTCGGATTGCGCGTCGGGCGATTTCGGCTAAAGGTGTGGGAGTCGCCGGTCCCCGCAAGGGGCCAGGAGGGAATGCGGTGCGGGCGCCTGCCCAATGCCGCGGCTGCCCCCGCAACTGTATGCGGTGAGCTTTGCCCGAGAAGCCACTGGAGGGTATCCTCCGGGAAGGCGGGAAAAGCGCATCAACCGCGAGCCAGGAGACCTGCCGGCGGCGGGACAGAAACACCGGCGCCCTCGGGTGGAGGGCAGGAGGAACTGAGATGAACACAACGACCCGGACGCTCGGCGCGGCATCGTCGGCCGGCTCCCGCTTCATGCAGCTCGCGCTCGCCGCGCTGCTCGGCGTTTTCGTGATAGGCTTCGTCGGCTTCAGCCATGTCGAAGCGGCGCACAATGCCGGTCACGACTATCGCCATTCGATGGCCTTTCCCTGCCACTGAGGAAGCTTCCGTCATGACCATTTTTCGCAACGTCGTGTTCGTCGCGGCGCTGGCGGGGCTTATCGCGGGCGTGCTCATGGCCGCCATGCAGGCCTATGCCACCGTGCCGCTCATCCTCAAGGCCGAGACCTATGAAAGCGCCGGCGACGGCCACGATCATGGGGCGGCTGCTCAATCCTCCGAAGCCGCGGCTCCCGCCGGCCATTCGCACGCCGCGGAAGGCGAAGAGGAAGGCTGGGCGCCGGCCGACGGCTTCGAGCGCTTCTTCTACACCAGCATGGCCAACATCGTGACCGCCATCGGCTTCGGCCTGCTGCTCGTCGTCGCTTCCGAGTTCTTCGGCGGCATCGGCGGCTGGCGCCAGGGCTTGTTGTGGGGTTTTGCCGGCTTCGCCGTGTTCACTCTGGCTCCCGGCCTCGGCCTGCCGCCGGAGCTGCCGGCCATGCCGGCCGCCGACCTGGCGGCGCGGCAGGTGTGGTGGATCGGCACCGTCGTCGCCACCGCGGCCGGGCTTGCGCTGGTCGCCTTCGGGTCGTCGCTGCCGCTCGCCATCCTGGGCGTTGCGCTCATCGTCGCCCCGCATCTGGTCGGCGCGCCGCAGCCGGACAGCCACGACTCCCCGGTTCCGGCCGACCTGCATCACAGCTTCGTCGTGGCGGCGACCGTCACCAACCTCATCTTCTGGGTCGCTCTCGGCGGGCTTGTCGGCTTCTTCCGGCAGCGTTTCGCCGACGAGGCGGCACCGCAGGGAAACCTTGCGTGAGCGCAAGCACCTGACGTTCCTCATCGGCGGCGCTCGTTCCGGCAAGAGCGCCTATGCCGAGAAGCTGACGTCGGGTTTTCCTGCGCCCTGGCGGTACATCGCCACGGCGCAGGCCTTCGACGACGAGATGCGCGAGCGGATCGACATCCATCGCGGCCGGCGCGGCAATGCCTGGCTGACGCGGGAGGCGCCGCTCGAGCTCGTCGCCGCGCTGGACGAAGCGCCGAAGGGCGAGCCGGTGATGGTCGACTGCCTCACGCTGTGGCTGTCCAACCATATGCTGGCCGGTCACGACCTCGAGGCCGAGTGCGCGCGGCTCACGGCTTCCCTTGCCCGCCCCAGGGGGCCGTGGTTCATCGTGTCCAACGAGGTGGGGCAGGGGGTCGTGCCGGACAATGCGCTCGGCCGCCGCTTCCGCGACGCGCAGGGGCGGCTCAACCAGCAGGTCGCGGCGGCCGCCGACAGGGTCATCCTCATGGTCGCCGGCCTGCCGATGCAGGTGAAGTGATGGCAGGCCGGGAGCAGGGTGAAGTGATGGACCAGAACGAACGCCACCGCGCCAAGATGGCCAAGCGCAAGCAGGTGCAGGACGCCGAGGTGGCCTCGAAGACCATCGAGAAGGGCCTGCTCATCGTCAACACCGGCCCCGGCAAGGGCAAGACCACGGCCGCCTTCGGCCTTGCCCTGCGCATGCTCGGCCATGGCCGCCGCGTCGGCGTCGTGCAGTTCATCAAGGGCGGCTGGCACACCGGCGAGCGCGACGCCTTCGCCGCCTTTGGCGATCGCGTGGCCTGGCACACCATGGGCGAGGGCTTCACCTGGGAGACGCAGGACCGCGACCGCGACGTGGCCGCCGCCACGCGCGCATGGGAAAAGGTCGAGCAGCTGATGGCCGACCCCTCGATCAGCCTGCTGGTGCTGGACGAGCTCAATATCGCGCTGCGCTACGACTACCTGACGCTCGACCGAGTGGTCGCCGCGCTCGGGTCGCGCCGGGCAGACCTGCACGTCGTGGTCACCGGCCGCAACGCCAAGCCCGAGCTGGTCGAGGCTGCCGACCTGGTCACCGAAATGGGCGCAACCAAGCACCATTTCGCGGCCGGCGTGAAGGCTCAGCAGGGCATCGAGTTCTGATGCCTCGAAAGCGCGCAGCGGTCACCCTATCTTTAAAGCAGACCGCAATCGTGCCTGAGGATCGTCGCGCCGATGAAATCGACATTCGTGGCCTACCTGCTGCTCGCCTTCGGCCTCATCGGCTTCTGCGGGCTGCACCGCTTCTACACCGGCCGGTTCGGCACCGGCCTGCTCTGGCTGCTCACGCTCGGCTTGCTCGGCATCGGCCAGATCATCGATATCTTCCTGGTGCCGTCCATGGTGCGCGAGGCCAATCTGGAGCGTCGCGTCGAGACGCTGGAAATCCGCAACGGCTGATGCGGGCGGGCGGGCGGTGAGCGCCCGCGCCATCATGTTCCAGGGCACCGGCTCCGACGTCGGCAAGTCGCTGCTCGTCGCAGGCCTTGCGCGCGCGCTGGCCGGCCGCGGCATGCGGGTGCGCCCCTTCAAGCCGCAGAACATGTCCAACAACGCCGCCGTCACGGCCGATGGCGGCGAGATCGGCCGCGCGCAGGCGCTGCAGGCACGCGCCGCCCGCGTTCCCCTGTCGGTGCACATGAACCCGGTGCTGCTCAAGCCGCAGAGCGAGACAGGCGCGCAGGTCGTCGTGCAGGGCAGGGTGGAGGCGACCGCCAAAGCCGCCGAATACCAGAGGCTCAAGCCTGGCCTGATGCCGCGCGTGCTCGACAGCTTCGCCCGCATGAAGGGCGAGGCCGACATCGTGCTGGTCGAGGGCGCGGGCAGCGCGTCCGAGATCAACCTTCGGGCCGGCGACATCGCCAATATGGGTTTTGCCCGCGCCGCGGACGTGCCGGTCGTCCTGATCGGCGACATCGACCGCGGCGGCGTCATCGCCAGCCTCGTCGGCACGAAGGCCGTCATCGATCCGGCCGACGCGGCCATGATCGCGGGCTTCATCGTCAACCGGTTTCGCGGCGACCCTTCGCTGTTCGCCGACGGCATGGCCGTCATCGCCGCGCGCACCGGCTGGGCGCCCATCGGGCTGGTGCCGCATTTCGCCGACGCCGCGCGCCTGCCGGCGGAGGATGCGCTCGCGCTCAATTCGCCCCCGCCCCGAAAAGAGGGCGCCCGCATCCGGATCGCCGTGCCGATCCTGCCTCACATCTCCAACTTCGACGATCTCGATCCGCTCGACGCCGAGCCCGGCGTCGAGGTCGTGCGCGTGCGCCCCGGCGGGCCGCTGCCGGCCGATGCCGATCTCGTGCTGCTGCCGGGGTCGAAGGCCACCATCGCGGACCTCGCCGCTCTGCGCACCGCCGGCTTCGACATCGACATGGCCGCGCATGTCAGGCGCGGCGGGCGCGTACTGGGCCTATGCGGCGGCTACCAGATGCTGGGGCGGCGGCTGCACGATCCCGACGGCGTCGAAGGGCCGGCTGGCAGCGTCGACGGCCTCGGCGTGCTCGACGTCGAGACGCGGCTCACCGCCGCCAAGAGGCTGGTCGAAGTCACGGGCGAAACCGCCGATGGCGTGCCCTTCACCGGCTACGAGATGCATATGGGCGCGACCGACGGCCCGGACCGGTCGCGGCCCTTCGCCCGTCTCGCCGACGGCACGGCCGACGGCGCGGCATCGCCCGACGGCCGCGTCGCCGGCACCTATGTGCACGGGCTCTTTGCCCACGACCGCCAGCGCGCGGCGTGGATCGAGCGCCTGGGCGGCGCACCTTCCGGCCTCGACTACGAGGCTGGCGTCGAGGCCGTGCTCGACGCGCTGGCCGCGCATCTGGAAAAACATCTCGATGTCGACCGGCTGCTCACCATCGCCAGATGATCAGCGCGACCGCGCCGGCCAGCGCGATCAGCAGCGTGTCGGCCGCGCGATAGAGGCGCAGCGCGCGGCGAATGTCGGCGGCGTTCGTCTCCCGCCGGCCGTCGCCCATGAAGGCGTCCTGCACCATCACCCCGCCATAGGCGCGCGGGCCGGCAAGCGACAGGCCGAGAGCGCCGGCAAACGCCGCCTCCGGCCAGCCGGCATTGGGCGAGCGGTGCCGCCGCGCGTCGCGCCTCACCGCCTCCCACGCTGCCTGTGGCGAAGCGCCGGGCACGAACCATGCCGCTGCGACCACCAGCAGCGCGGTCAGCCGCGAGGCGGGCAGGTTTATCAGGTCGTCGAAGCGGGCCGGGGCCCAGCCGAACGCGCCGTGGCGCTCGGTCTTGTGGCCGATCATGGAGTCGGCCGTGTTGGCCGCCTTGTAGATCGCGGCGCCCGGAAGCCCGAGCATGGCCAGCCAGAAGGCCGGCGCCACCACGCCGTCGGAAAAATTCTCGGCCAGGCTCTCGATCGCGGCGCGCGACACGCCCGCCTCGTCGAGCGCTTGCGGGTCGCGCCCCACGATGCGCGAAACCGCCTGCCGGCCTGCAACCAGCCCGCCGGTCTCCAGCGCGTCGGCCACCGCCGCCACATGCGCCTCGAGGCTCTTCTGCGCGAGCAGGCTTCCGGCGATGAAGGCGAGCACCAGCAGCCCCACCAGCGACCAGCCCAGCAGCATCTGCGCCAGCCAGGCCGCGCCGCCGGCGGCCGCCACGATCACCACCAGTGCCGCTACGCCCGCCGCGCGCCGCTCCTGCGCCGAGCGCACGCGCCGGTTCCACCGCCGGTCCAGCTCCGCGATCAGCGCACCGATCCACATCACCGGATGGCCGATTGCGGCAAGCAGCCGGTCGGGGTAACCGAACAGCCGTTCGACAAGAAGCGCGAGGAAGGCAAGCGGGAAGGCCATGGTCGAGGTCGCTGAGGATCAGGCTGGCACGGTGACCGACCATGGCGGCAGCCTGGGGCGGGCTCGCGCCCTGTTTCCCGATGCGCCGGAACCGTGGGTCGATCTGTCGACCGGCATCAACCCGCATTCCTATCCGCATGGCGGCATTTCCGCCACCGCCTTTTCGCGCCTGCCGGAACCCTCCGCGCTTGATCACCTCAAGCGCGTCGCGGCGCGCGCCTATGGCGCGCCGGACGCTTCCTGCCTTGCCGCCGCGCCCGGCACACAGATCCTGCTGCCGCTGGTCATGTCGCTGGTCCCGCCCGGCCGCGCCGCGGTGCTGTCGCCCACCTATGCCGAACATGCCCGCGCCGCCGCGCTCGCCGGCCACCATGTGGTCGAGACGCAGGATGCCGCGCGCCTCGCCGACGCCGACATCGCCGTCGTCGTCAATCCCAACAATCCGGACGGCCGCGTGATGCGCAGGGCCGAACTGCTCGCCATCGCCGCCGCGCTCGGCCGCAGGGGCGGGCTGCTCGTGATCGACGAGGCCTTCATGGATGTCGGGCCAGCCGACGAAAGCCTGGCTGGGGATGTCGGCGGCGCAGCCGTCGCCGTGCTGCGCTCCTTCGGCAAGTTCTACGGGCTGGCCGGCGTGCGGCTCGGCTTCGCGCTGGCATCGGCCGGCATCGCCGGCCGGCTCGAGGCGCGGCTCGGTCCGTGGGCGGTCCCGGGTCCGGCGCTGGAGCTCGGCACGCGGGCGCTCGCCGACGACGCATGGCGTTCGGCCATGCGCCGGCAGCTTCACGAAGAGAGTCAACGGCTTGACGAATTGATTCGGCGGCACGGGCTAAACCCTTGTGGCGGCACGGATCTCTACCGCTTTGCGCGCAGCGCGGATGCACCCCGCATCTTCGCCACCCTGGGCAGCCAGGGTGTCCTGGTGCGCGCCTTCGACGCCATGCCCGACGCTCTGCGTTTCGGCCTGCCGGGCAGCGAGGAGGCATGGACTCGCCTTGAAGCTGCATTCGCACTAGTTTCGCGCGGCAGTTGAGGTCGCCCATGCTCCATGTATGCCCGCTTTCGCGCCTGGAAGAGACGATCGTGCAGTCTCGCGCCGAGAAGGTCGTGTCGCTGCTCGCAGCCGGCACCGCCTTCAGCCGCCCGGCCTCCATCCTGCAGCACAACCACTTGCTGCTGACGATGCACGACATCGTGGAAGCCCAGCTCGACATGGTGCCGCCCGGCCGCGACCATGTCGAAAGCCTGCTGGCCTTCGCGCGCGGCTGGGACAGGGCGCGCCCCGTCGTCGTCCACTGTTATGCCGGCATCAGCCGCTCCACCGCCGCTGCCTACATCATCGCGGCCGCGCTGGCGCCGGCGCGCGACGAGCTTGAGCTGGCGCAGGCGCTGCGCGCGGCGTCCCCCTCGGCCACGCCCAATCCGCGCCTCATCGCCGTCGCCGACGACCTGCTCGGCCGGCGCGGGCGCATGGTCGAGGCGATCGCGTCGATCGGGCGCGGCGCCGACGCCTTCGAGGGCACGCCCTTCGCGCTGTCGATCTAGCGGCCCGCTCAAGCGAATCGGGGTTCCCTGTGTGCGCTGCCGGCGCTACTTTCCGCGCTCCTCGCACAAGTTCATTCCCGCCTTCCCGCCCGCAGCCAACGAGCCTCGATCATGACCAGACTGTCCGGCGTCATCGCCGCCATCGCCACGCCGATAGACCGCGACGGCAACCCCGACGCCGCCCGCTTCGTGAAGCTTGCGCGGCACCTGCTGGAAAACGGTTGCGACGGCCTCAACGTGCTGGGCACGACCGGCGAGGCAACCTCCTTCAGCGTCGAGCAGCGGCTGGCGCTCATGTCGGCCGTGGGGAAGTCGGGCCTCGACCTGAAGCGCATGATGGTGGGCACGGGTGCGGCTTCCGTCGCCGACGCCGCGCGGCTCACGGCCGCTGCCGAGGAGATCGGCTTTGCCGGGGCGCTTATCCTGCCGCCCTTCTACTACAAGGGCATCCAGGCTCCCGAGGCCGGCATCGTCGCCTGCTTCCGCGAGATCGCGGCGGCCGCGCCGCGCATCCCGCTCTATCTCTACAACTTCCCCGCGCTCACCGGCATCGCCTACACCGCCCCGCTGGTGCGCGCGCTGATGGCGGCGCTGCCCGGCCGCATCGCCGGCCTCAAGGATTCATCGGGCAACCTCGACTATGCGCGCGAGATCGCGGCGATTTCGCCGGAACTGGCGGTGTTCCCCTCCAGCGAGGAGGTGCTGCTGGAGGCGCGGGCCGGCGCGTTCGCCGGCTGCATCTCGGCCACCGCCAACCTCAATTCGGCCCTGTGCGCGGCTGCCTTCCACGATGGCGACGAGGCCGCGCATGCCCGCGCGGTCGCGGTCCGCAAGCTGTTCGACGGCAAGCCGCTGGTCGCCAGCGTCAAGGCGGTGCTGGCGCATGTCCATGGCGACCCGTCGCTGGCGGCGGTGCGCCCTCCGCTCGTCGCCCCGGACGGCGAGGAGGCGAGGGCGCTCGCCGCCGCCTGTGACCGGGCCGCGGGACAGGATGCACGCTGACCAGATACAGCTCGACGAGCGCACCGCGCGGGCGCTGGTCGCCGACCACTTCCCCGAATACCGGCACGAGCCGGTCGCGCGGCTATCGGGTGCAGGCACCGAAAACGCGATCTTCCGGGTCGGTGGATCGCTTGTCGCCCGGTTCGGCCTGCGCCCGGCCGAGCCCGAAGAATGCCGGCGCAGGCTGGAGACGGAAGCCTCCGCCATGGCGGAGTTTTCCCGCTGCTGTCCGTTCGCTACGCCGCTGCCGGTCGGCATGGGCGGGCCGGGCAGGGGCTATCCCCTGTCGTGGATGTTGCAGCGCTGGGTGGAAGGCGAGGTCGCCACGCCCGGCCGGTCCGCCGCGTCCGAATTGCTTGCGCAGGATGTCGTGCGTCTGGTCGCGTCGTTGCGGGCGGCCCCGACGCACGGCCGCCGCTTTCGCGGTCCCGGGCGGGGCGGCCATCTTCCCGACCATGATTCGTGGATGGCCACCTGCTTCGACCGCAGCGAAGGCCTGCTCGACGTCGCCGCTCTGCGCCGTCTCTGGGCGTCGCTGCGCGTGCTGCCGCCGGCAGGGCCGGACGTCATGAGCCACAAGGACCTCATTCCCGCTAACCTCCTCCTGCGTGGCGGGCGCCTTGCCGGCGTGCTGGACGCGGGCTCGTTCGGCGCGGCCGATCCGGCGCTCGATCTGGTCGCCGCCTGGCACCTGTTCGACCGCGGCCCGCGCGAACTCTTCCGCGCGCGGCTCGGCAGCAGCTCACTCGAATGGCACCGCGGGGCGGCATGGGCGCTTCAGCAGGCCATGGGGCTGGTCTGGTACTATCGCGACACCAATCCGGCGATGAGCGAACTGGGGCGAAGCACGCTGTCGCGGCTGCTCGACGACCCCGAGCTGCGTTCGCTGCGGGCGTAGCGCCGCCGTCGATCCCGCCCTGCCGCGCGTCGGCCCGGGTCCCTGCCCATGGCGACGCATGCGCGGTGCCGCCGCTCCAGCCTTCGCCCTTAAGGCATTGTTTACCCTGCCGTCCGCGATCTGTGGCGAACGCAAATCCATTCGCCTCTATCGCTTCGTGGCAGGCTAGTCGGGTCGTCGACCGGGCCTGTGTGCGATTCACGGTCGAGCGTCCGCGGCGGAGCGCTCCCGTGCTGCCGCAGGCCCGGTCGCATTCCGGCCTGAGCATGGCCGCTTCCTGCCGCGCATTCACGCCGCCCCCCGTACCATCTGAGCCGAACCGTAACGTACGGTACGGTTCTTTGTTGCCGTTGCGCTCAAATGGCGCTAAACCCCAAGGCGAGACCCAACGGCAAGCGCGCGCTCCCAAGGCTCAGGGGAGGCGTCCTCGAGGAAACATCATGCCAGCATATCGTTCCCGTACCACCACCCACGGCCGCAACATGGCGGGCGCACGCGGCCTCTGGCGCGCCACCGGCATGAAGGACAGCGATTTCGGCAAGCCCATCATCGCGGTGGTGAACTCGTTCACGCAGTTCGTGCCGGGGCATGTGCACCTCAAGGATCTCGGCCAGCTCGTCGCCCGCGAGATCGAGGCGGCCGGCGGCGTCGCCAAGGAGTTCAACACCATCGCGGTCGATGACGGCATCGCCATGGGCCATGACGGCATGCTCTATTCGCTGCCCAGCCGCGAGCTGATCGCGGATTCGGTCGAATACATGGTCAACGCCCACTGCGCCGACGCCATGGTCTGCATCTCCAATTGCGACAAGATCACGCCCGGCATGCTGATGGCGGCCATGCGGCTCAACATCCCGGCCGTCTTCGTATCCGGCGGCCCGATGGAGGCCGGCAAGGTCGTGTGGAAGGACAAGGTCACCGCGGTCGATCTCATCGACGCGATGGTGGCCGCCGCCGACGACCGCGTCTCCGACGAGGAGGTGCAGGCCATCGAGCGCTCGGCCTGCCCGACCTGCGGCTCCTGCTCCGGCATGTTCACCGCCAATTCGATGAACTGCCTCACCGAGGCGCTGGGCCTCTCGCTGCCGGGCAACGGCTCCACGCTCGCCACCCATGCCGACCGCAAGCGGCTGTTCGTGGAGGCGGGCCACCTCGTGGTCGACCTCTGCCAGAAATATTACGAGCAGGAAGACGAGAGCGTGCTGCCGCGCTCCATCGCCAGCAAGCAGGCGTTCGAGAACGCCATGGCGCTCGACATCGCCATGGGCGGCTCCACCAACACCGTGCTGCACATCCTCGCCGCCGCCATCGAGGGCGGCATCGATTTCAACATGGATGACATCGACGCGCTGTCGCGGCGCGTGCCGGTCCTCTCCAAGGTGGCGCCGGCCAAGAGCGACGTCCACATGGAGGACGTCCACCGCGCCGGCGGCATCTTCGCCATTCTCGGCCAGCTCGACCGCGCCGGCCTCATCAACCGCGACTGCCCGACCGTGCATGCGTCCACCATGGGCGACGCCATCGACCGCTGGGACATCTCGCGCACCAATTCCGACAGCGTGCGCAAGTTCTTCATGGCCGCGCCCGGCGGCGTGCCCACCCAGGTCGCCTTCTCGCAGGAGCGCCGCTGGGACGACCTCGACCTCGACCGCGAGACGGGCGTCATCCGCAGCGCCGAGCATCCTTTCTCGCGGGATGGCGGGCTGGCCGTTCTCAAGGGCAACATCGCACTCGACGGCTGCGTGGTGAAGACGGCCGGCGTCGACGAGTCGATCCTCAAATTCTCGGGCCCGGCGCGTGTCTTCGAAAGCCAGGACTCCGCCGTGCAGGCGATCCTCGGCAACAAGATCGTGGCCGGCGACGTGGTGGTCATCCGCTACGAGGGTCCGCGCGGCGGCCCCGGCATGCAGGAAATGCTCTATCCGACCAGCTATCTGAAGTCGAAGGGCCTCGGCAAAGCCTGCGCGCTGCTCACCGACGGCCGCTTCTCCGGCGGCACTTCGGGCCTGTCCATCGGCCATGCCTCGCCGGAGGCGGCCGAGGGCGGCGCCATCGGGCTGGTGCGCGAAGGCGACATTATCGAGATCGACATCCCTAACCGCACCATCCATCTCGCCGTCAGCGACGCCGAGATGACGGCGCGCCGCGCCGAGCAGGACAGGCTGGGCTGGAAGCCGACCGAGGTCCGCAAGCGCAAGGTCACGCCCGCGCTCAAGGCCTATGCCGCCTTCGCCACCAGCGCGTCGCGCGGCGCCGTCCGCGACCTCGGCGACCTCGGATAGGCCGCGCCGCGATCACCCCGCCGCGATCAGCGGCCGCGATCATGGCCGGGGGCGGCGACGGCCGCCGCCCGCGCCGCGTGGTCTGATCCGCGGATCGCTTCTGGCCTAGCAAATTGGGCCAGGGCAGGGCGCTTCTGCATGAACTGCACCTGTCTGCCGTCGCTGCCCTTCGGCTAGCTCTCCCTTCGCAGGAGAGCCGCATGAAGACGTCGATGGCAGGTTGGGGCAGCGGGTTGCTGGGCGTGGTGATCTTCAGCGGGTCGCTGCCCGCCACGCGTGTGGCGATAACAGGCTTTTCGCCACTGTTTCTCACCTCGGCCCGCGCGGTCATCGCGGCGCTGCTGGCGCTGGCGCTGCTCTGGGGCATGCGGCAGAAGCGGCCAGCCATCGGCGACCTCGCCTCGCTCGCGGTCGTTGCGCTTGGCGTCGTGGTGGGCTTTCCGCTGCTGACGGCGCTGGCGCTGCAGCACATCACGGCTGCCCATTCCATCGTGTTCGTCGGCCTGCTGCCGCTCTGCACCGCCATCTTCGGCGTGCTGCGCGGCGGCGAGCGGCCGAAGCCGGCCTTCTGGGTCTTCTCCGTGCTCGGCGCCGCGCTCGTCGCCGGCTTCGCGCTTGCGCAGAGCGGTCCCGCCTCGCTGCTGGGCGGGCTGCTGATGGTCGGCGCCATCCTGCTTTGCGGGCTGGGCTATGCGGAAGGGGCAGCGCTGTCGCGCCGGCTCGGCGGCTGGCAGGTCATCTCCTGGGCGCTGCTCCTGTCGCTGCCGGCGATGGCCGCGCTCGCGCTCGTTACCCTGCCGGCAGACTGGAGCAGCGTCAGCGCCGCCGCCTGGGTCGGTCTCGCCTATGTCTCGGTCTTCAGCATGCTGGTCGGCTTCGTCTTCTGGTATCGCGGCCTCGCGCTGGGCGGCATCGCCGGCGTCGGCCAGCTGCAGCTGCTGCAGCCCTTCTTCGGCCTCTCGCTGGCTGGTCTCCTTCTCGGCGAGCAGGTGGCGTGGCCGATGGTCGCCGTCACCGCTCTCGTCGTGCTCTGCGTGGCGGGTGCCAGGCGCTTCGCCTGATCAGCTACGCGCCGCCGGCGGGGCGCCGCCAGCATGGGCGCGCTCCGTCGGCGCCACGCCCGCTCTCGCGTCTGGCCATTGAGAAAGTTGCGGGAAGCGGGGCGCGTCGCACCGGCTTCTCTCGAGCTTTGCCCGGCTCGGGTCGGGGCGGGCCATGTTTCATGCCCATGGCGCAACAGTGAGGATGCGCCCCGCCGGCAGTTTCTCCCGGATATGAGCGCCATGCGTCCGCTCCGTCCCCGGGTTCCCGCGGCTTGTCAGGCCACGGGTTCCACCGCCGCCGCCCTATCCGAACTCCGGTCGCGATCCGGTTCCCGCGAGGGCGATGCGGCCATGATAGGCCGGCCGCGGCGCGCGGGGATGGCAGAAAATTCAGTGCGCTGATTTCAATCGGGTATTTCTGGCGGGGACGCATTTCTGTCCATGGGCCCGCTGCGGTTCGCTCCTGCCGATCAGGCTCCCGGCGGCCACGGCCCGCGTCACTCCGCGAAGGTCACCATGCACGTCGTCTGCGGTGTCACCAGGTCGGTCGTTTCTGCCGCCCACCCGGCTTTCTGCGTCGTCTCCTCGAAGGTCTCCACCGAGCAGTTCCCGCCGTCGAGTTTCAGCCGCACCGTGATGCTCAGCGATATGTCGGGGTCGGTTGCGCTGATCTGGGTCACCTGGCCGCGCAGCTCCACGCGGTCGGTCTCGACCTTGCCCTCTGTGAAACCCTTCACGATGACCTTCCTGGAGAGGTCGTCGCAGAAATAGCCGAAATCGTAGCGCACGCCTGCGCTGTCGTAGCGATAGATCGGGTCTTCGTCGGAGGCCGGCCCAAGGCAGCTGGCGGCCAGCGGGCCGGCCAGCTCGCTGGGGATACGCTTCATCTCCTCGTCGGTGGCCGGGATCAGGTTGAAGCTCGTCACACCCGCCGACGTGCGGATCAGCACGTCGCTCGCCGATGCGTCCATCGGCTTGAGATCCAGCACCTCGACCGCTTCGAGCTCGGCGGCGAGCGCGCCTGCCGCCGGCGTCATCCACCCGCACAGGGCGAGCGCGGCAAGCCGCGCAAGACGACCCGCTGCACCCAAGATCATCGTATCCCCCCAGCCATCACGTTTGCCGGCATGTGATCGCGACCAGCCTACCGGCCCCTGATGCGCGGGTCCATGGCGTCGCGCAGGCCGTCGCCGATATAGTTCACCGACAGCACGGTCAGCGAGATGGCGAGGCCCGGCCACAGCACGCGCTGCGGATATTGCTGGATGTAGTCGACCGCGTCGAACAGCAGCCGTCCCCATGTGGGGAAGTCGGGCGGGAAGCCCAGTCCCAGGAAGGAAAGCGCGGATTCGGTGATGATGGCGCTGGCGATGCCCAGCGTCGCCGCCACCATGATCGGCGACAGAACGTTGGGCAGGATGTGGCGGAAGATGATGCGGCGGCGGCGGGTGCCGATGGAGCGCGCGGCCAGCACGAATTCCTGCTCCTTCACCGTCAGCACGGCGCTGCGCACGATGCGCGCCGACTGCATCCACGAGGTCAGCCCGATCGCGCAGACGATCAGCACGAAGATGCCGGTCTCGGGCCCCAGCGCGCCCGACAGCGATTCCCGGAACAGCATCACCATGACCAGCAGCAGCGGCAGCAGCGGCAGCGCCAGGAACAGGTCGGTCATGCGCATCAGCGGGTTGTCCAGCCTGCGGAAATAGCCGGCCAGCACGCCCACCGTGGTGCCCACCGCGATCGACAGCAGCATGGCCGTCACGCCCACCGTGATCGACACCTTGCCGCCGGCCATCATGCGGGCCAGCATGTCGCGGCCCAGCTGGTCGGTGCCCAGCGGGTGCAGCAGGCTCGGTCCCTGGTTGCGCGCGCGTATGTCGATCAGCCCGGCGCTGTGCGGCCACACATAGGGGCCTACCACCACCGCCAGGATGATGAAGGTGAAGATGCCGGCGCCCACCATGGCGCCCTTGTGCGACTTGAACTGGCGCCACACGTCCGACCATTGCGAACGCGCCGCGCGGGCGGTGGCCGGCTTCTCGGCGGGCGGGCCGGCCGCGATCACGTCAGTCATAGCGGATCCTCGGGTCCAGCACGCCGTAGAGCACGTCGGCTATCAGGTTGAAGAACACGATCAGGACCGCGAAGATGAAGGTCAGCGTCTGCACCATCGGTATGTCGTTGGCGAAGATCGCGGTGATCAGCAGCTGGCCGAGGCCGTTCACCTTGAACACCTGCTCGGTGATGATGGCGCCTCCGAAAATGGTGGGGATGCCCAGCGCGACCACCGTGACCACCGGGATCAGCGAGTTGCGCAGCACGTGCACCAGCACCACCACCTTTTCGGTCAGGCCCTTGGCGCGGGCCGTGCGCACATAGTCCTGGTTGAGGTTGTCGAGCATCGAGGAACGCATGAAGCGGCTGATCTGCGCGGCGTTGAACAGCGCCAGCACCGTCACCGGCATCACCATCTGGCGCACCTGCATCCAGAACGTGTCCCAGCTCGTCACCCGCAGCTGCGTGTCGTAGATCGAGGGGAACCAGCCCAGCTGCACCGAGAAGATCACGATCAGCAGCACGCCGGTGAAGAACGTCGGCACCGAAAAGCCGATCATGGAAACGAACGTGCCGATCTGGTCGAACACGGAATACTGCCGGTAGGCCGAGATGACGCCGATCGGCACCGCGATGAGGATCGCCACCAGGTAGGAGATGCCCACCACGGTCAGCGTCTGCGGCAGCCGCTGCGCGATGATGTCGGCCACCGGCGAGCGCGTCTGCCACGAGATCACCCGCTGCGCACCGCCGGCGATGTCCCAGCCGGTCATGTTGGCGATGATGTGCAGCGGCTCGTTGATGAAGAACTGCTTCAGCCAGAGCAGGTAGCGCACATACATGGGCTCGCCGAGGCCGAGCGCGATCCTGATCTTTTCCTTCACCTCGGGCGGAACCGTCAGCGGCATCTGCGCCATCGGGTCGCCCGGCGCCAGGTCCAGCAGAAGGAAGATCGCGAGGCTGATGAAAAGCAGCGTCGGAACCGCAAGCAGCAGTCTGCGGATGACGTAATTCAGCATATCCGGGAGGCCTCCGGCCCGACGCGGGGATGTGCCCCGGGAAGTTTCCCGGGGCACATTGAACCGTCAGCTTACTTGACGCGGTGCCAGTCGGCCGCGTTCCACAGCTCGCTGTCCCAGGTGTTCAGCACGACGCCGCCCAGCGAGTTGGAATGGGCCGAGACGCGGCCGCGGTCCACCAGCGGGATGACGACGTAGCTTTCCTTGGTCAGCATCTCGTTCAGCTTGATGCCGATCTGGCCACGCTTCTCGAGATCGGCGGTGCGGCCGAGCTCGGCCACCAGCTCGTCATAGGCCTTGTCGCAATAGCGGTTGACGTTTTCGCCCTGCCACTGCGTCTCCGGACGCGGCGCTTTCTCGCAGGTGTGCTGCGCGAGATAGGCTTCCGGGTCGGTGCCGTCGAAGTTGTTCGCGTACATTTCCACGTCCGCGTAGAACTTCTGGAACGTGTCCGGCGAGCCCGGATCGCCACCGAAATAGACCGAAGCGTCGACGGTCTTGAGCTCGGTGTCGACGCCGATCTCGGTCCACCACTGCTTGATCAGCGCCTGGAAGTCCTGGCGCACTGCGTTGACCGAGGTCTGGTAGAGCAGCTTCAGGCGCTTGCCGTCCTTGGTGCGCACGCCGTCGCCGCCCACCGTCCAGCCGGCTTCGTCGAGCAGCTTCTTGGCGCCCTCGATGTCCTGCGTCATGCAGTCCGTGTTCGGCGAGGCGTAGAGCGCCGGCGCCGGCACGAGGTTGCAGGTCGGACGCCCTGCCTGGCCGTAGCCAACCTCGACCAGCAGGCTGCGGTCGATGGCCATGGACAGCGCCTTGCGGACCTTCAGGTCGGACAGGATCGGGTGCGGATGATCGGCCGTCGCGCGGCGGTCGCCGAGCGCCGGGTCGGGGTCGGTCATGTTGACCTCGATGCGCTCGACCAGCGAGCCGAAGGCCGCCACGGTCTTGCCCTTGCCGGCGGCCGCCATCTTGGCGATCACGTCCGGAGCCAGCTGCAGGTTCCAGGCATAGTCGAACTCGCCCGTCTCCAGCACGGCGCGGCCGGCTGCCGCCGCGTCGCCGCCGCCCTTGAAGGTCAGCGTGGCGAAGGCGGGCTTGGACGCGTCGCGGTAGTTCGGGTTGGCTTCCATCGAGATCACGTCGTTCGGACGGAACTCGGTGACGCGGAACGGGCCGGTGCCGATGGGGCCGAAATTCGCCGTCGTGCACTCGGGCGCCTTGGTGCCCAGGCAGTCCTGGAACTGCGCCTTCTGGATGATCGGCGACTGGCCGCCCATGAAGGCCTGGTAGGGATAGGGCTTAGGCTCGGTGAAGGTCACCTTAATCGTCAGGTCGTCGACCGCCTCGACCGACTTCACGCCCTCGAACTTGGCGGCCTGCGCGCAGCCGCCTTCGGGGTGCATGCAGTATTCGGCGGTGAAGACGACGTCGGCCGATGTGACCGCCGTGCCGTCAGACCACTTCAGGTCCGGCTTCAGCTTCCAGGTGATGGAGGTGAGGTCGGCGGCGACGCCGCCATTGTCCACGGTCGGAATCTCCGCCGCGAGGTAGGGAACGAGGTTGCCGTCCTGGTCGAAGCGGCCCAGCGGCTCGATGACCAGCGACGAGGACTCGATGTCCTTGGTGCCGCTCGACAGATATGGGTTCAGGATCGAGGGCGCCTGCCAGTAGATGATGTTGACGTGGCCGTCGCTGCCTCGGTCGGCATAGGCTGCGGTGGCGAACAAGCCGGCCGCCGCCGCGCCCATCAGAAGTGATCTGAATGCTTTCATTTCAGTCTCCCATTGAATGTTTACCCGTCAGGGAAAGCAGTCCGCGCCACATGTGCTTTTTCTATTGTTCAGGGGCGGGCTGAACCCATTTCCGCACAAGTCTTGTCGATTGGCAATCGTGGGTGCTTGTCTCCTTGTTGTCAGTGCGCGAAGTGGCAGGCGACCCTTCGGCCGTCCTCCATCACGCGCCATTCGGGTTCGGTTTCGGCGCACAGCGGCGCCGCCCACGGGCAGCGTGTGCGAAAGCGGCAGCCGGAAGGCGGGTTGGCGGGGCTCGGTATGTCGCCCTTAAGCAAGATGCGCTGGCGCGTCGCCTCCACCTTGGGGTCGGGCACCGGAACCGCCGACAGCAGCGCCTTGGTGTAGGGGTGCTTGGGGTCGCGGAACAGCGCGCCGACATCGGCCAGCTCGACCATCTTGCCGAGATACATCACCGCCACGCGCGTCGCGATGTGGCGGATCATCGACAGGTCGTGGCTGATGAACAGGTAGGTCAGGCCCAGCTTCTTCTGCAGGTCCTGCAGCAGGTTCACCACCTGCGCCTGTATCGACACGTCGAGGGCTGCGATCGGCTCGTCGCAGACGATGAAGTCCGGATCGAGCGCCAGCGCGCGCGCAATGCCGATGCGCTGCCGCTGGCCGCCGGAAAATTCGTGCGGGTAGCGGTTGACGAAGTCCGGGTTGAGGCCGACCGCGTCGAACAGTTCGCGCACCTTTGCGCGGCGTCCGGCCGCGTCCAGCACGCCGTGCTCCACCAGCGGCTCGGCCACGATGCTGCCCACAGTCATGCGCGGATTGAGCGATGCCTGCGGGTCCTGGAATATCATCTGCATCCTGGGGCGGATGGAGCGCAGCCGCTCTCCCTCCAGCACCGAGATGTCGGTGCCCTCGAAGCGTATCCGGCCCGCGGTGGGTTCGTAGAGGCGCAGCAGCGTGCGCCCAGTGGTCGACTTCCCGCAGCCGCTTTCGCCCACGAGCCCCAGCGTCTCGCCGCGGCGGATGTCGAAGGTCAGCCCGTCGACGGCGCGCACCGCGCCGACGCGCCGCCGCAGCAGCCCGGCATAGATCGGGAAGTGAAGCGTGAGGTCGCTCACCTCGACGAGCGGGGCGGGGGCGGGCGGCGGCATTGCGGGGGCTTCGGTCGCGGCTTCAGTGGTCACGGCGCGCCTCGCCTTCGGGCAGCTTCTCCAGCCAGCAGGCCACGTCATGGCCCTCCGCCACCCTCTCCAGTGGCGGGTTTTCGGCCAGGCAGCGGTCGAACGCATGCCGGCAGCGGGCCGAGAAGGGACAGAAGCTCGGCTCCGCCATCATCAGCGGCGGCTGGCCGCCGATCGAGCGCAGCCGCTCGTCGCGCGTATGGCGGCCGGGAAGCGAGTCCAGCAGGGCGCGCGTATAGGGATGGCGCGGGTTCTCGAAGAGGTCCTGCACCCGCGCATGTTCCACGATCTGCCCCGCATACATCACCATGATGCGGTCGGCGATGCCCGCCGCCACGCCGAGGTCGTGCGTGATCCAGATGATCGCCATGCCCAGCTTCTGGCGCAGCTCGCGCACCAGTTCGAGGATCTGCGCCTGCACGGTCACGTCGAGCGCGGTGGTCGGCTCGTCGGCGATCAGCACCTTCGGGTCGCAGGCCAGCGCAGTCGCGATGACGACGCGCTGGCGCATGCCGCCGGAAAACTGATGCGGAAAATCGTCCAGCCTGTCGGCCGGCTTGGGAATGCCCACGAGGTCCAGCAGCTCGGCCGCGCGCTTGCGCGCCTGCTTCTTCGACATGCCGAGGTGCTTCCGCAGCGGCTCCATGATCTGGTAGCCGATGGTGAAGACCGGGTTCAGCGAGGTCATCGGGTCTTGGAACACGAAGCCGATGCGCGCGCCGCGCACCTGGCGCAGCTCCGACGCGTCGAGCGTGACAAGGTCGCGGTTCTGGAAGATGACCTCGCCCGAGGCGATCTGGGCCGGCGGCATCGGCAGCAGCCGCAGCAGCGACATCATCGCCACGCTCTTGCCCGAGCCGCTTTCGCCGACGACGGCGAGAAGCTCTCCCTCGTCTACGTGAAAACTCACCCCATTGACCGCGTGCACCAGACCGTCCTGGGTGCGGAAGACGGTCCTCAGGTCGCGGACTGCCAATACCTGGCTAATCGGCCTACCCCAACTCTGTGTCCGGCGTTCGGCACCGGATCATGTTCCCCAGCCGCGTGCTTTTTTGCTTATCGCAGCGCACACATCAGAGCATTTGGCACTTCACATTTCAAGCGCGATTGATTCGGTTTAAATCGCCCGCATCGGCGGCCTGCGGGCGCGCCGCTACTCGATGAACACCTTGACCGTGGCCGCGCGCCCGGCGGCGTCGATCACGGTCAAGGTCGAGAAGCCGGCCCCCTCGGGCTGCCAGCTTGTGGTGCGGCGGCGCGAACCCTCGTCCACCGGCCGCCCGTTGGCCAGCCACCGGAAGGGCGCGCGCCCGCCCTGCAGCTTGAGCGCCAGTCCGCCGCCGCCCGCGAGGTCGACGCGCGCGCCGTTGGGCGGGAACACGATCTCGGGCGCGGCCTCGACCACGCCCGCGGTCCTCACCTCCGAAGGCGTCGAGGCAAAGCGGCGCTGCGTCACCGGCAGGTCCTGCTTCGCCGTGCGGATGGCGCCGGCCGGCGGCCCGGCAAAGGGCGTCAGGCCGATGCCGGAGCGGGCGAACGCGTCGAACAGTATCGGCGCGGCGGAATCGTATCCCGCCAGCCCGGGCACTGCTCCGCCATCGGGCCTGCCCACCCACACGCCCAGCACGTGGCGGCCGTCGAAGCCGATCGACCATGCGTCGCGATAGCCGTAGCTGGTGCCGGTCTTGTAGGCGATGCCGAGCTTCGGCGCGCCGGCCGGCGCCTTCACGCCCGACAGCACGTCCGCGATCTGCCATGTCGCCGGCGCGGTCAAAAGCTGCAGCGGCTCGACGCTTGCCACCGTGTCGTGCAGCCGCGTCGCGAAGCCGCCATTGGCGAGGCCGGTATAGAGCTGCACCAGGTCGCGCAGCGAGATGCCGACGCCGCCCAGGCCCATGGCCAGCCCCGGCTTCTCGCCGGGCGGCAGCGCAAGCTGCACGCCTGCCTGGCGGAAGCGGGTCGCCAGCCGTGCAGGGCCCAGCGCATCCAGCAGCCGGATCGCCGGCACGTTGAGCGAGAGCTGCAGCGCGTCGCGAACGGTCACGTCGCCCTTGTAGGCCATGTCGAAATTGCGCGGCCGGTAGCCGGCGAAATTGGCCGGTCGGTCCTCGATCATGGTCTGCTGGGCCACCATGCCTTCCTCGAAGGCGAGGCCGTAGATGAAGGGCTTCAGCGTCGAGCCGGGCGAGCGCACGGCCCGCGTCATGTCCACCCAGCCGGCGCGCGCGGCGTCGAAGAAATCCGCAGAGCCTACCTCGCCGAGTATCTCGCCGGTGCGGGCATCCGCCATCACCATCGCGACCGACAGTTTGGGCCCGAGCCTGCGCGCAGCCTCGCGGGCGACGGTCTCCAGCCCTTCCTGCACCGACCGCTTCAGCGTCAGCTGATGGCGCAGGCCGTCGGGTGCTGCGCGGCGCGCCGCATCGGCCGCGTGCGCCGCCAGCGCCGGCATGCGGTTGCGCCCGTCCGGCACGATGCCGACGGAGGCCGCGCGCGCGGCCTCGGCGTCGTCCATGAGCCCCGCCGACACCATGCGGGCCAGCACGCGGTCGCGCGCGGCCGTCGCCTCGCCGGGGTTGCGGTCGGGGCGGCGCGCCTCGGGCGATTGCGGCATCGCCACCAGCAGTGCGGCCTCCGAAACGGTCAGCCGCTCCGGCTCCTTGCCGAACCAAGCCAGCGCCGCCGCGCGCACGCCCTCTATGTTGCCGCCATAGGGCGCCAGCGTCAGGTAGCGCGCCAGTATTTCGTCCTTCGACAGCCGCCGCTCCATCTGCCAGGCGCGGAAAGCCTGCCTTGCCTTGGCCCACAGGCTGCGGCTCTCGCGCGGCTCTGCCAGCCGGGCCAGCTGCATGGTGATGGTGGAGCCGCCCGAAACGATGCGGCCGTTGGCTACCAGCTGCCCCGCCGCGCGTGCGATCGCCAGCGGGTCGATGCCGGAGTGCTCGTGGAAGCGCTTGTCCTCGTATGCGATCAGCATGTCGACGAAGCGCGGATCGACCTTCTTCAGCGAGGCGGCAAAACGCCAGCGCCCGTCCGGCGCTGCGAATGCGCGCAGCAGCTGGCCGTCGCGGTCAACCACCTCGGCCGAGAGGGCAGGGGCGTCGAGCGGCGGCGGAAAGGCGCGGTCGAGGGCCAGCAGCCCTCCGACCGCGACCGCCAGGGCCGCGGCGAGACAGCCCGCCGCGGCAATGGCGATCCTGGTCTTGCGGCCCAGCTTAATGGTCACTGCGCTGCCACGACCTCCATCATGCCGGCGGCCGTGCGGGCGGAGAATTGCGGACGGTACATGTCCTCCACCTGCGCCGCGGGGTGCGTGAACACGCCGGGCGTCACCGCGCGCGCCACATAGGCGACCGTGACCTCGCTTGCGCCCTCGGTCCGGTCGAACGCTGCCACGAAGCGGTCGTCGCGGAACTCCAGATGGGCGGCCTCGGTCTTCGGCAGCCAGTCGAAGTTCTTCAGCTCCGCGCTCGACACGATGCCGGGATTGTCGATCTCCAGGCCCGCCGGCAGCAGGTCGGTTATCAGCATGCGGGCAGGCCAGTCGTTCTGCTCCGTCACCGTGATCACCACCACGAAGCGCTCGTTCTGCTGCGCCTCCTGGATGTTCGCGTCACTGCCGTCTAGGTGGTAGTAGTTGCGCACGATCTCGTAGCCGTCACCGCCGGCCGGCAGCGGGTCGGCGGGTGCTGCAACCGTCGTCACCACCGCGTCGACTGCGCTCGTGCCGCGGTTGACGATCGTCACCGGCTGCGAGGCCAGTTCGTCGCCGGCCAGCCGCTCCGCCCAGCCGCCCTGATGCGGCGCGCCGTTCACCTCGAGGCTGATCGCTGACGCGCCCTGGTTGAGCGCGCGGGCGGCCAGCAGCATCCACGCCTGCTCCTGCGTTGAGGTGTAGTCGCGGAAGGAGCGCGCCTCCGCGGCATAGCTGATCATCTCCGGCACCAGGCCGGGCAGCGGCTTGGTCTCCGCCGCCAGCGCCAGCATGGCCGCGCCGTCGCGCAGCGACGAGCCGTAGTCGGAGCGGTAGAAGTCCGGCTCGCTCGAGCGGGCAAGGTCGAGCGCGGAGCGGAAGGCCCTCTCGGCACGCACGGTGTCTCCGTAGAGCGCCAGGCTCGCGCCGATCTGCGCGCGGCCCATCGGCGTGGCGAACTCTTCGATCTTGGTGTCGGCATAATAGCGCAGGTCGCCGGCCGAAGCGCGGCTGTTGCGGGCCAGCACATACAGCGCGTAGGCGATCTCCGGTCCGCGCTCCTCGATGTTCACGTCATAGGAAAGCGAGTTCTGAAGGTTGTCGAGCGCCAGCCGCATCGCGGTCGGCGGCACGTCATATTTCTGCTCGCGCGCCCGGGTGAGGAAGTCGCTCACATAGGCGTCCAGCCACAGATCGCCGTAGCCAGGCCCCCACAGGCCGAAGCTGCCGGACGAAGACTGGTATGACAGCACCCGCAGGATCGCGTCCTGGATGCGCTGCTTCAGCGCGGTGTCCTCCTCCATGCCGGCCTGTGCCGCCAGTTCGCTCACATAGAGCAGCGGCAGCGCGCGGCTGGTGGTCTGCTCGGCGCAGCCATAGGGGTAGCGGTCGAGCGACATCAGCAGGCCGGGTATGTCGAAGGCGGCCACCGGTGTCACGCCCAGGCTCACCGAAGCGCCGTCCAGCAGGCTGTCGGCCAGCAGTTCGGAATCGACCTTCAGGCTGCCGCCATTGGCCGCGAGGCTGACCACGCGGCGCGTCGTCACCGGCATGGCGCCCGGCCGCACCGGCAGCGACAGCGCGTGCACCACCTCGGTGCCGTCGGCGTGGGCGAGCCGCACGGTGATCGCGCCCGGCCCGGTGTGGTTGGCGGTCAGCGGCACGGTCACCGCCTGCCTGGCGCCCGAAGCAAGGTTCAGCGTACGCTCCGGCGTGTCGGCCGAAACCGCGCCGTCGCTCGTCACCGACAGCGCATAGTCGCCGGCTGGGCCGTCGGTGTTGGCGATGTCGAGCCGCAGCGTGGCCGTGTCGCCGGGCGCCATGAAGCGCGGCAGGCCGGCCACCACCACCACCGGCTCGCGCACGATCACGTCGCTCACGCCGTTGCCCACCGCATCCCTGGTCCAGGCCACGGCCATCAGCCGCACCGTGCCGTTGAACTGCGGCATGTCGAAGGAGATGACGGCGCGGCCGTCCTGGTCGAGCTCGACCGGCCCGGAGAAGAAGGCCACCAGCTTCTCGGTGGGCGGGCTGCCCTCGATCGCCATGCCGCCGCCGTCGCCGCCGGTGCGGATGCGGCCGGTGGCGCCGAGCGAGCCGTCGATCAGCTTGCCGTAGAGGTCGCGCAGCTCCAGCCCGAGCCGGCGCTGGCCGTAATACCAGTCCGCCGGGTCCGGCGCCTGGTAGCTGGTCAGGTTCAGTATGCCGACATCGACCGCCGCCAGCGTGACATAGGCCTTCTGGCCGGCTGCGCCGGGCACCGACACGGGCACCACCAGCGGCTGTCGCGGTTCGCTCTTGGCCGGCGCCTCCAGCGACACCGCCAGCTTGCGCGCGCCGGGGTCGACGCTCAGCCATTTCAGGCCGATGGCGCGGGCGGGCATGCGCGTTTCCTGGCTGTCGCCGGGGCGGAAAAGCGTGGCGGTCACATAGGCGCCGGCGCCCCAGTCGCCATGCACCGGGATGTCGATCGTCGCGCCCTCGGCGGGCACGGTCGCATTGATGGTGGTCAGCAGGCGCTCGGAGCCGACAGTAACCAGAAGCTCGCCGGCGAAGCGCGGAGACACGTTCAGCTTGGCCACCTCGCCGTCGGCATAGCTTTCGCGGTCCAGCGCGATCTCCAGCCCGTCCGGCGTCTCGGTCGAGGTCGCCTCGACATACCAGCCGGCGGAGAACTCCACGCTGGTCGCAGGCCCAGCGGCGTCGTCGCTCGAAACCTCGAGCCGGTAGCGGCCCCAGGTCACCGGGGCGCTGATGCGGCCGGTCGCGGCGGTCGTCGCGTCGATGCGTCCGTCCGCAACCTTCGTGGTGGTGGTGATCGGCTCGTAGTTCCACGAGCCGTTGCTCGAATACCACTGGTAGCGGCGGTCGACGCGCTCCAGCGTCCACGACAGGTCCTTCAGCTCCGTCCGCTCGCCTTCCTCGTTGACGGCGATCACCTGGAAGGACGCGGTCGACCCTTCAGGAACCTCGCCGCCGGAAAAGTCCGGACGGATGCCGATCATGTCGGTCTGGGGGGCGATGCCAAGGTCGATGCTGCGCTCGACCGCGCGGCCCGCGCCCTCGCGCATGCGCACCACCACCGTCGCATTGAGGAGGCGGGTGGTGGACGGCGCGGCATCCACCGTCACCGGGAAGCTCGCCTTGCCGTCCGCGTCGGTGACGGGCAGGTCCTGCAGCTCGGTCACGGTGTCGGAATCGCCGCCGTCCTCGTCCTCCAGCCCGAAGAAGTAGCCTGGGAAGGATTCCCATTCGCGAACGGTCGAGACCGCGATCTCGCCTTCCAGCGAAAGGCCGGCCGCCGGCGCGCCGTAGAGGAAGCGCCCGTCGACGCTGATCTCGGCCTCTTCGCCCAGCGCGATCTCCTCCATGTCCGACGACAGGTCGAACTCGATCCGGTCGGGCACGAAATCCTCGACCAGGAACTTCTTCTCGGCGATCGCCGGCTGTTCGGGGTCGGCGTGCACCCGCATCTGCCAGGTGCCGCGCATGGCGTTGGCCTGCAGCGGCAGGTCGATGGCGTAGCCGCCCAGCGCCTCGCCGCGCGCCACGAAGCGCCGGTCCTCCACGCCGTCGGGCCGCGAGAAGATGAAGGTCAGCGGCAGGTTGTCCACCGCCAGCGCGGCGTCGTCGCGGGCAAGGGCGGCGGCATGCACCGTCTCGCCGGCGCGGTAGATGCCGCGCTCGGTCCAGGCGAAAACGTCCAGCGCACCGGGCGCCGTGCGCCCGGTGACGCCGCGGTCGGAAAGGTCGAAACCGGCGCGCGTCATGTCGAGGAACACGAAGTCGTCGGCGCCCTTGGCCATCAGCACGGCCGGGGCCATGGCGGCCGCACCGCGGGTCAGGCCGGCCGGCAGCACGGCCTTGCCGTCCGCGTCGGTGGTGGCCGTTCCCAGCACCTCGTTGTTGCGCGCCAGCAGCGTGACCTCGACGCCGGCGCTCGGCTTGGCCGAAGCCAGCGAGCGCGCAAACACGGTCAGGCCGTCCTGCCCGGTATAGGTCTGCAGGCCGATGTCGGACACCACGAACCACTGTGTGGCGCGGCTGTTCCAGCTCTCCGACTGGTCGCCCTTCGGCACAGCGGTCATCACGTAGACGCCGGGCTTGCGGTCGGGCAGCGCCTCGTCCACCGGGAAGCTGGTCACGATCTCGTCGTTGAGGCGCGAGGCGATCGCGATCTCGCCGGTCCAGGCCGGCTCGCCCAGATTGTCGCCGATGTTGGACATGTCGTAGGCGTCCAGCTGGCGCAGGAACTGGTAGCCCGACAGAAGCTGCGCCAGCGCGCGGTCGCCGATGCGGTACAGCTTGATGTCGGCGCTGTCGGTGTTCACGCTCACCAGCGGGATGCCGCGGCGGGCATTGGCCGGCAGCACGAAGCTCTCGCCGCTGAAGCGGATCGAGGGTGCGCGGTCGCGCACATAGATGTTGAGCGCCACCGGCGCCTCGATCACCTCGTCGACCGAGGAGGGCAGGCCGCTGCGCATCAATATGTCGTAGTGCCGGCCGTGCTCCAGGCCCTCGACGCAGAGCTGCCGCTCGCTCGCCTGCACCGCCTTCGGCGCGGCGCCGTCGACGGTGAAGAAGGAGGCGTAGTCGACGCCGGATTTCACCAGCGCCTCGGAAAACTGGATGCACACGCGCGGCGACGGCGTATCGGCGTCGACGGAATGCTCGACCACGCGGAATCCCTTGCGGGCGCGCAGATCGTCATAGGCGGCGCGCACCTCCGCGCCGTTCACCAGCTCCAGGCTCGCCTTGTAGCCCTCGATGGCGGGGCGGTAGAGGTCGCGCTTGTCGAGCGCCTGCGCCAGCTGGGCGAGTGCCGCCGCCCGCTCCGCGCGGCCGCGCGTCAGCCGGTAGGCGTTGAGCGCGGCCGAAGTGCCGTCGCGCTGCAGGCGCGCACGCTCCGAATAGTCCTGCGTGTCCACCGCCAGTATGGCCGTCGCCAGCCTGCTCCAGAGGTCGCGGTCGTCGGGAGAGATGCGGATGGCCGACTGGAAGCTGCCGATCGCGGCGCGCGGGTCGCTGCCCATCGCGCTCTCGCCCTGCGCCATCAGCAGGCCTATGCCCATGTCCTGGCCGGGGCGCGGTCCGGCCAGCAGGTCGGCGCGGAAGCGCTGGCTTTCGTCGCGCATGTAGTCCGGCAGGAAGGACAAATCTGCCGGCGCGCCCATGTCCGGTTCGCCGCTTGCGTTGACGATGCGGCCTGCGATGGCGCCTGGAAACGGGTTCATCCGGCTGTAGTCGGATTTCAGGAAGCACCATTTGGCCCGCGTATTGTAGGTGAAGGCGCGGCACTGCATGTCGCCCACGCAGGCCTGCGAGCACTGCTCCTGCGTCACGTTCTGCACGGTCCGCAGGTCGAAGCCGAAATAGTCGCTGTCCGGCGTGGTCGCCACCTGGCGTTGCTGCGCCGCAGCCGGCAGGAGCAGCAGGAAGAGGAAGAAGCCTACGAATGCAGGGATATTGATCGCGCGCAGTGACATTCCGCTCCTCCATGGTGCCGGATCATGCGATCAGGCTCCCGCGGCCGGACGTTGTCAACGCTGGGGTGACAGTCGCGGCTCGGTCCGTTTGTTTGCCCCCGCCGCCGACATGCGCCTGCATACCCGGAGCGGTCGGCCGCCGGCGCCGAAAAGGCATGGTCCGGGTCGGCCTTACCCAAGGGGAGAGCGCGATTGTGGCCGGATTACGTTCCGGGTTAATTTCCAACGGGGAGAATACTTTATTCCAATTTTAGGATTCACGGTTACGCTGGCAGGATGCAGGTTGGGAAGAAGAAACGGAGAACGACCCCCGGCGGCAGGCCTCGCGGCCTGGCGTTCGCGGCAGCTATAGCGTTCCTGTCGGGCGCGGTGGCGGCCACCCCCGTCGCAGCCTTCGAGCTGTTCGGCATACGCCTGTGGGGCTCCGCCAAGGCCGACGAGGATGTCGTCGATCCGCTGAAGTACCAGCTCACCTTCGAGCCCGGCACGACCGACAAGGATTTGGCGGACGCGCTGCGCGAAGCTTCCATCCTGCTTGCGGACGAGGACCGGCCAGTCTCCGGCTCGCTCGGCCTCATCAGCAAGGTCGCCAACGAACGCGAGGTGCTGGTCGCCGCGCTCTATGCGGCCGCGCGCTATGAAGGCGTCGTCGAAATCACCGTCGCCGGCACCCCGCTCGACGCGATCCCGCTCGATGCGCAGTTCGACCGTTCGCAGCCCGTGCCGGTCACGGTCTCGGTGGTCCCGGGCGAGCCTTTCGTGCTGGGCGAGGTCGCGCTTGGCGGCGATGCCGCAGACCTGGCGCCCGCGCGCTTCGGTCTTCTGGCGGGCGGCAAGGCCGGGTCGACCGACATCCTCGAAGCCGAAAGCAAGATGGTTCGCGCGCTGAAGGAGGAGGGACGGCCGCTGGCCCGCATCGCCTCGCGCGAGATCGTGGCCGACCACGCCACCAACACGCTCGACGTCACGCTGGTGCTGGAAGCCGGTCCGATCGCGCCCTATGGCGAGACGCGGGTGGAAGGCACGGAAGCCGTCGATCGCGAGTTCACCGCCTACATGGCGGGGCTCGAGCCCGGCCGCACCTATTCGCCCGACGAGATGGACGACGCGCGCGAGCGGCTGATCGCGCTCGAAGTGTTCAACAGCGTCGCGGTGCGCGAGGCCGGCGCGCTCGACGCGTCGGGCGCGATCCCCATCGACGTGACGGTGTCGGAGCGGAAGCACCGCTATTTCGGCGTCGGCGCCACCTACTCCTCCACCGATGGCGGCGGCGTCGAAGGCTATTGGGGACACCGCAACCTCTTCGGCCGCGCCGAGAAGCTGCGCATCGAGGGCTCCATCAGCCGCATCGGCGCCGGCACCAGCTTCGGCCAGCTCAACTACAATGCCGGCATCATGTTCGAGAAGCCGGGCGTGCTCGGCCCCGCTTCCAAGTTCATCTCCAGCGTGAAGGGCAATTTCGAGCACCCCAACGCCTATGAGAAGCTGTCCGTCGATGCGCGCGCCGGCGTGCGATACGACCTCGACCGCAAGCAGACCGTGTCGGGCGAGCTGCGGGCCGAGTGGTCGCGCGTCACCGACAGTTTCAGCCCCGTTGTGCCGCGCCGCCATCTTCTGGTCAGCATTCCGCTGGAATATGTCTATGACGGGCGGGACAACCGGCTCGACCCGACAGAGGGCTTCCGCTTTCTGGCCTATGGCGAGCCGACCTACGATCTCTTCTCCGGCGCTTCCTTCGTGAAGCTCAGGAGCGAGGTTTCCGCCTACCAGTCCTTCAGCGAGGAGGACACGGTGGTCGTAGCGGGCCGCGTCGCCGCCGGCTCCATACTCGGGGCAGGGCTGGCGGCAGTGCCCGCCGACCGCAGGTTCTATGCCGGTGGCGGCGGTTCGGTGCGCGGCTATGCCTATCAGGGCATCGGGCCACGCGACGCGGCAAACGTGCCCACCGGCGGATTGTCGTTTGCTGAAACGTCGCTGGAGCTGCGCATCAAGGTGTCGGAACGCTTCGGGATCGTGCCTTTCATCGACGCCGGCACGGTGTCGGCGGCAGCCTTCCCCGATTTCTCGGACGTGCGTTTCGGCGCCGGCCTGGGCATACGCTACCTTACGCCCCTCGGGCCGCTGCGCATCGATGCCGGCATCCCGTTGAACCCGCGCCCCGGCGACCCCAGCTTTGGCGTCTATGCAGGCATCGGTCAGTCGTTCTGACCCCAGACGGAAGACATGCGGCTTTTCAGACGGATACTCAAATATCTGGGCTATGGGCTCGTGGCGCTGGTCATCGTGGTGGCGGCGGCGCTTGGCGTCCTGACGGCGAGCGAGGGCGGTCGCTCCTATCTCGCCGGCATCGCCTCCGGCCTCGCTTCGGGGCCTGACCGCACCGTTCGCATCTCCGGCGTTGAGGGCATCTGGTCCGGCAATCTCGGCATCCGGCAGATCGTCGTCGAAGACGGGCAGGGCCCCTGGCTGGTGGCGCGCGAGGTGCGGGTCGACTGGTCGCCGCTGGCGCTGCTCGGCTTCCAGTTCAGCGCCGACCGCGTGCATGCGGCGCGCGTCGAGCTGGCGCGCCTGCCGCAGGCCGGCGACCAGCCGTCGACTGGATCGTTCAGCCTTCCGGTCGAGATCGACATCCGCGCCATAGACCTGCCCGACATTGCTCTCGGGCGCGATCTCGCCGGCACGGTCACGCGCCTGGCCGCCACCGGCTCGGCCCGCGTCGAGGGCACACCGCTGGCGGTCGATGCGGCGCTCAACCTGACGCGCACCGACGGCCGCGACGGCACGCTCGCCGCGAAATTCTCCTATCTTCCGGGCGAAAACCGGCTGGACCTCTCGGTTGACGGCTCCGAGCCCGCCGGGGGTGTGGTCGCCGGCCTGCTGCGGCTGCCGGGTGCGCCGGCGGTCGAGATCGCGGCGGCCGGTTCCGGGCCGCTGTCCAACTGGACCGGCAACGCCACCTTCTCGGTCGATGGCGACGTGGTCACGCGCGTCTCGGCGCGCCACCAGCTGACCGACGCAGGCAACCGCGTCGAGGCCAGCGGTGATGGCAATTTCTCCGCCTTCCTGCCGGCGTCCGTTGCCGCGCTTGCCGCGGGCAGCACCAGCTTCGAGATCGCGGGAACCATCGGTCAGGACCGCAGCCTGCAGGTGGAAACCGCCCGGTTGCGGTCGGACGCGGTGGAGGCTTCGGCGTCGGGCGCGATCGACCCCAACGCGCTCAGCGATTTCTCGCTGCATGCGGCCGCCACCGGCCAGCCGGTCACGCTCACCTTCGGCACCGGCGCCACCGCGGTCGAAACCCGGTTCCGCAGCGCCGATCTCCGCCTGTTCGGCCCCGGAGACGCGCTCGAGCTCAACGGATCGGCGGACCTTCCCTTCGTCGGCACGCCCGACCACACGGCGGAGGGGGTGGCGCTCACGGTCCGGTCCGACGCGTTCGACATCGCCAGCCAGACCGGCCGGCTGGCCGTCACGGCCAAAGCCGCAGCCGCCGGCAGCGCCAACGATTTCCTGGCCGGGCTGCTCGCGGGCGGCATCGATGCGCAGGCAGACGTGGATGTCTCCGCCGACAGGATCGCATTCGAGACCAGAGACCTGCGCACCGGCACCGCCACGCTCGCCGCCACCGGCAGTTTCGAGCGCCGGACCGGCGCGCTCGCGACCGACATCCGCGCCGAAATCCTTTCGACCGTGCTGCCCGCGGCCGCGCGCGCGCCGCTCGACCGCACGGTCGCGATCTCGGCCCATGTCGAGCGAAGCGCCGACGGGACGCTTTCGGTCAGCAACCTTCAGGCGGGGTCGGGCGTCCTCCAGGCAACGGGCACGGCCAAGCTCGGCGCCGACGCGATCGAGGCGCAGCTTACTGGCCGTATCGCGGATTTCGCGCGGCTTTCCGACAGGGCGCAGGGCGCGGCCGATTTCCGGCTTTCCGCCAGCGGCGCGGTCGCTCGCCCGGACTTTTCGCTCGAACTGTCCAGCGACCGCATGGAAGTCACCGGTCGCGCGATCGAGGGCCTGCGGCTCCAGGCCTCCGGCGTCGCCGATCCCGCCTCGCCCTCCGGCAGCCTGCGGCTTTCCGGCACCGTCGGCGGCGACCAGCTTGCCGGCAGCGCCACGCTTCCGGCAGGCAGCGGCTCGCGTCGCATCAGCGACCTGCAGCTTTCGCTCGGCGCCAACCGGCTCACCGGCGACCTCACGCTCGCGCCTTCGCTTCTGCCCGAAGGCAGCGTCGAGTTCAGCCTTCCCGACATCGCGCCGCTGGGCGCGCTGGCGCTGCTCGACGTGTCGGGCTCGGCGCGCGGCACGGCGCGCTTCGACATTGCCGCGGGCGTTCCTTCCGCAATGCTCGACGCCACCGTCGATACCTTCGCCATGGGCGAAATCTCCGCCGGCGAGGTCAAGGTCGACCTCTCGGCGCGGGACTATCTCGCCGCGCCCACTGTGGCCGGCCGCGTGACTGCCGGCCGTGTGATCAACGGCGGGACCGAGATTCGCAACGTCGCCGTCTCGCTTGCGCAGGACGGCGAGTGGACGAGCTTCGACGGCGGGCTGACCGCGAACGCCATCCCGGTCAGCGCGGCCGGCCGCGTGCGCTATGCAGCAGGCCGCGCCGAGATCGCGCTTTCGTCTGCCACGGCTGCGATGCGGGGCCTCACCGCCAGCCTGCGCTCGCCGACCGTCGTGGTGGTGCAGGACGGCACGGCGAGGTTTGACGGCCTCACAATCGCCGCCGCAGGCGGCACGGCCGAAATCTCCGGCCAGGCCGGCTCCGCGCTCGATCTCTCGCTCCGCCTCGCAGCGCTGCCGGCCGCCGCGATCAACCCGTTCGCGCCGGGGCTCGATGCCGCCGGCACCCTGTCGGGCACGGCCCGCGTCACCGGCGCCCCGGCCAACCCGGCGATCAGCTACCAGGCCGAGCTGCGCGGCGGCCAGCTGGCGCAGACGCGGGCCGCCGGTTTCGGCGCCATGAACGTCACCTCCACCGGCACTTTCTCTGCCGGCGTGCTCAGCTTCCGCGCCAATGTCGGCGAAGGGTCCGGCCTCGGCATGGATGGCGGCGGTACGGTCAACATCGCCCAGCGCACCGCCGACGTTCAGCTTTCCGGCCGCGTGCCGTTCTCGTTCCTGGCGCGCCGGCTCGCCGCGCAAGGGGTCGGCCTCGAAGGCGCTGCCGATGTCGCGCTCACGGTGCGCGGAAACCTGTTCTCGCCGCAGCTCGGCGGAACGGTGCGAACGGCGAGCGCCAGGTTCGTGCACGCGCCGTCCGGCGTGGCCATCAACGATCTGGCGGCCGAAATATCGCTCGGCGGCGGCGTGGCCACGATCAACCGGCTCTCCGGCGCGCTGTCCACCGGCGGCGCGGTATCAGGCAGCGGGCGGGTCGAGATCGACCCCGCGCGGGGCTTCCCGGCCGACCTGTCCATAGCCCTCGAGAACGGCCGCTACACAGACGGCCGGGTGGTCACGGCGACGCTCGACGGACAGCTCAAGGTCACCGGCGCGCTGGTGTCGGACCCGCTTCTGTCGGGGCAGGTCAATCTCGGCCGCACCGTCATCACCATTCCCGAGCGGCTGCCGGGGTCGCTCGCGGCGCTCGACGTGCAGCATCGCAACGCGCCCGCCGCGGTGCGGGAGCAGGACGCGGCGCTCAACCCCTCGGGCGGCGCCAGCGGCGGCAGCGGGCTGACGCTCGACCTGCAGGTCAACGCGCCGCAACAGATCTTCGTACAGGGCAGGGGGCTGGACGCCGAGCTCGGCGGCAGCCTGCGGCTCACCGGTCCGGCCAGCGCGGCGCAGGCAGTCGGCCAGTTCGACATGCGGCGCGGGCGCCTCGCCATCCTTGGGCGCCGCCTCGAATTCACGCGCGGAACGCTCGGCTTCTCGGGTTCGCTGGTGCCCTACCTCAACCTCGCCGCCGAGACGCAGGCAAGCGACGCGACCGTGACGGTGCTGGTCACCGGCCCCGCCAACAACCCGGCATTCGCGTTCTCGTCGTCGCCGGCGCTGCCGCAGGACGAGGTTCTGGCGCGGCTGGTGTTCGGGCGCGCCATGTCTAACCTGTCGCCGCTGCAGATAGCCCAGCTCGCAGCGGCCGCCGGGCAGCTCGCCGGAATAGGCGGGTCGACCTCGCTGCTGCAGCAGCTGCGCGAAGGGACCGGCCTGGACGACATCGACGTCAAGACCACCGAGAGCGGCGACACCTCGGTCGCGGTCGGCAAATATCTCGGCGACCGCACCTACCTGTCGATCGAAAAGGGGTCGCAGCCAGGCTCGGGCAAGGCCACGATCGATCTCGAGATCGGCCGCGGCCTGAAGCTGCGCGGCGAGGCCTCCGACGACGGCAAGACGCGCGGCGGCATCTTCTACGAGAAGGAATACTGACACCCACTACCGGGCGCTCCCGACGCCTGTTCGGCGCGCCGCCCGGCGCGGCTGTGCATGCGACGGGCGCCGCGGTGTCGCTTTTCCGACAGGGCGCGATTGGCAGCATCGCGCCTGAAGCGGCGCGAAAAACCGCAATGAAATCAGTGCAGATACAAAAAATTGGCAAAAAATGGCCCGCTCATTGCCTGATTTGCGCCATCCTTGTCGCAATTGCGGCATCCGCCCGGACGCTAAACATGCAGATTTCCGGGGAAGCACCTGTCAAGGGCCCGCGATTTTGACATAGGGGACCAGATCGGGAATGCTGGGGCAGCCGAGAACAATGGGAGACTGCAGATGAAATTCTTCAGGAGTAATGGGGATCGTGTCCCGTCGCACATCGCTGCGATGTCCGACGACGCCAAGGCTGGCAAGATCGATCGCCGCGAGTTCCTGGCAATGGCCAGCATCTTCGGCGCGACGACCGCGATGGCTTACGGCATGGCCGGACTGGCACTGCCGATGGAAGCCAGGGCGCAGGAGCCGAAGAGCGGCGGCGTCATCAAGATTTCGACCTTCGTGAAGGCCAACAAGGACCCGCGCACCGCCGACTGGTCCGAGATCGCGAACGCGATGCGCCAGTCGCTCGAGCCGCTGGTGAAGTTCACCCGCGACGGCACCTTCGAGGGTCGCCTGCTCGAAAGCTGGGAAGTGAACGAAGCCGCCACCGAGTACGTCCTGCACGTGCGCAAGGGCGCTTCGTGGACCAACGGCGACGCGTTCACCGCCGACGACGTGATCTACAACATCACCCGCTGGTGCGATCAGACCGTCGAGGGCAACTCGATGACCCAGCGCCTCGGCTCGCTGATCGATCCCAACACCAAGAAGCTGCGCGACGGCGCGGTCGAGCGCGTCGACGACCACACGGTGAAGCTGAAGCTCGCCGAGGCCGACGTCACCATCATTCCCGGCTTCTCGGACTATCCGGCGCTCGTCGTGCACCACTCGTTCGACGAGACCGGCGCCGACTGGGTCAAGAACCCGATCGGCACCGGCCCGTTCGAACTCGTCTCCTACGAAGTCGGCAACCGGGTGGTCTACAAGCGCCGCGAGAACGGCAAGTGGTGGGGCGGCGACGCCTATCTCGACGGCATCGAGTTCATCGACTACGGCACCGATCCCTCGGCCGAGGTCAACGCGTTCGAGGCCGGCGAAATCCACGCCAACTACGAGACGACCGCGGATTTCGTCGACATCCTCGACGGCATCGGCCTGGTCAAGTCCGAGGTCGGCACGTCGACGACGCTGACCGTTCGCATGAACGTCGCCAACAAGCCCTATGACGACCAGAAGGTGCGCAAGGCGATCCAGCTCGCGGTCGACAACAATGTCTGCCTGAAGCTCGGCATCAACGGCGCCGGCACCAAGGCCGACAACTACCATGTGGCGCCGATCCAGCCCGACTGGGCCGAGATCGGGACGCATGAGCGCGACGTCGAGAAGTCGAAGGCGATGCTGGCCGAAGCCGGGCAGCAGGATTTCGAGCACGAGATCATCTCGGTCGACGAGAGCTGGCACAAGAACACCTGCGACGCGGTCGCCGCGCAGCTGCGCGAGGCCGGCATCAAGGTGAAGCGCACGGTGCTTCCGGGCTCGACGTTCTGGAACGACTGGACCAAGTATCCCTTCTCTGCCACCAACTGGAACATGCGCCCGCTGGGCATCCAGGTCATCACGCTCGCCTACAAGTCGGGCGGCGCGTGGAACGAGACGGCATACGCCAACCCCGACCTCGACAAGCTGATCGACGAGGGCCTCACGATTGCCGACAACGACAAGCGCAAGGCCGTGATGCAGCAGATCGAGCAGATCATCCAGGATTCGGGCATCATCATCCAGCCGTACTGGCGCAACCTCTACCGCCACACGACCGAGGCGGTGAAGGATTTCGGCATGCATCCGATGTTCGAGATCGATCTGCACAAGGTCTGGCTCGATCAGGCCTGATCGTAGAGAAAGAGGGGTAGTTTCTACCCCTCTTTTTTCACCTATCGGGGCAGGCGGCCACAGCGGCCGCCGCCATGCATCCGCCCCTGCCGCAGTGTCCGCTCGTTTCGCGTATCGCCGGACGGTCGCCCGGAGGCCGATGACAACCCCGACCCATGAGGCAGGGGCGCCATGCTGACATTCATTACCAGGCGGCTGGGCACGATGCTGCTCACCATGTTCTGCCTGACGTTCGTCGTCTTCTACATGGTCAATCTCGAGCCGAACCTGAAGAAGCTCGCGATCAGCCAGATGGACATGCGGTCCTCGCAGCAGGACATCGAGGCGTGGCTGGCCAGGAACGGCTACCGCGACGCCTTCTTCCTGCGCTACGGCCGGTGGCTGGGCGTCGTGCAGAAGCAGCCCAACGTCAACGCGGAGACGGGGCAGGTCACGCCGCGCTTCTCCTACTGCAACGAGCCGGCGGAGCCGTATTACGGCGGCATCCTGCAGGGCGATTTCGGCTGCTCGACCAAGTTCAAGACTCCCGTCGGGGCAAAGCTGTTCCCGGCGCTCGGCGCCACCGGCATCCTCATGTTCTGGGTCATGGTGGTCATGGTCCCGGTCTCGCTGCTGATCGGGGTGCTGGCCGGCATGCGCGAAGGCTCGCGGACGGACCGAAGTCTCTCGGTCGCGTCGATCGCGACGACGGCGACGCCGGAATACGTCTCCGGCGTCATCTTCACGGTCGTATTCGCTTCGTGGCTGGGCGTGCTCAACGGCTCGGCCGCCAGCGCCACCAGCCAGGGCGTCACCTTCTACAATTTCACACTGCCGGTGATGACCATGGCCATCTACGGCATCGGCTACATCGCGCGCATGACGCGCGCCTCCATGGTCGAGGTGATGACGCAGCAATACATCCGCACCGCGCGGCTGAAGGGGCTCGCCTTCAATGCCGTCGTCATCAAGCACGCGCTGCGGAATGCGCTCATCGCGCCGTTCACGGTCATCATGCTGCAGTTCCCGTGGCTGCTCACCGGCGTCGTCATCGTGGAGGTGATGTTCCGCTACCAGGGCTTCGGGTTCACCCTCGTCGAGGCCGCCAGCAACAATGACATCGACCTGCTGCTGGGCTGCTCCCTCGTCTCGGTCTTCGTCGTGCTGGCGACGCAGCTCATTTCGGATGTGGGCTACGCCTATCTCAATCCCCGCATCCGGGTCAGCTAGGGAAGCGCCGCATGGAACTCGAATATGTAGGTGCCTTCCAGATCGTCCTCGGCTTCATCCGCCAGTTCTGGCCCGTGTGGCTGGCGCTGGCGGTCGTGCTGGCGCTGACCTACGCCTTCAAGCCGCGGCTCGGCCTCTACGGCCAGCTGTTCGACAGCGGCGTGGGTATCGCCGGCGTGGTGATCTGCCTCTTCTGGATGTTCACCGCGATCTTCGCCAGCTTCATCGCCCCCTTCGATCCGCTTGGCCAGATACTGGTGATGAAGGACGCGCTGCCCGGCGCGATCGAGCCGGTGAGCGGCAAGATCTACCTGTTCGGGGGCGACCGGCTGGCGCGCGACGTGTTCTCGCGCATGGTCTTCGGCAGCCAGATCGTGCTGGTCATCGCGCCGGCCGCCACGCTTTTCGCGCTGATGGTCGGCACCACGCTGGGGCTGCCAGCCGGCTACTACGGCGGCCGCATCGATTCCGTGCTTTCCTTCCTCGCCAATCTGGTTCTGGCGTTCCCGGTCATCCTGCTGTTCTACCTGCTGGTCACGCCCGGCATCATGGACACGCCCATCCCCTACGGCATGGCCGGCGTGTTCTTCTTCTTCCCGATCATCTTCTTCTGCACGCTGTTCTACACCCGCTACAAGCACCGGCCCCGGCTGCTCGCGGTGCAGATCGGGCTCACGCTGCTGATCGGCGGGTGGATCTATGCCGGCCTGGTGTTCAACGCCGACCCGCTGGGCATCATCTCGATCAGGCCCAACGAGCTCAACATCTTCGTGGCGGTGGTGTTCGCCTCCAGTCCCGGCGTGTTCCGCATCGTGCGCGGCCTGGTCATGGACATCAAGACGCGCGACTACGTCGCCGCCGCGCAGACGCGCGGCGAGCATGCCTGGTACATCATGCTGTGGGAGGTGCTGCCAAACGCGCGCGGCCCGCTCATCGTCGATGTGTGCCTGCGCATCGGCTACACCACGATCCTGCTCGGCACGCTTGGCTATTTCGGGCTCGGGCTGGCGCCGGAGAGCCCGGACTGGGGCACCGCCATCAAGGAATCGAGCCGGCTGCTGCGCGCCAACGTACACCCGGCGCTGCCGCCCGTGTTCGCCCTGATGTCGTTCGTGCTCGGCCTCAACCTGCTTGCCGACGCGCTGCGCGAGCAATCCCTCAAAGATTGAGCGAGACGATGAACGAAGCTGTCAAAGCCACGAACGTCGAGAACGCAGAGCCGATCCTGGAGATCGACAACCTCTCGATCTCCTTCTTTGTCCGGCGCGGCGAGATACCCGCCGTCATGGATTTCTCGTGCAAGGTGATGCCCGGCGAGGCCATGGGCATCGTGGGCGAGTCGGGCTGCGGCAAGTCCACCGTGTCGCTCGGCATCATGCGCGACCTCTCCAATGTCGGGAAGATCGTCGGCGGCCGCATCAGGTTCAAGGGCCGCGACATGGGCGAGATGAGCGAGGCCGAGCTCCGCTCCATCCGCGGCAACGAGATCGCCATGATCTACCAGGAGCCGATGGCCAGCCTGAACCCGGCCATGAAGGTCGGCCAGCAGCTGATGGAAGTGCCGCTGCTGCACGACAAGGTTTCCAAGGAGGAGGCCTACAGCCGCGCGCTGGAGATGGTGCGCGCCGTCAGGCTGCCGGACCCGGAGCGCATGATGCGCTCCTATCCGCACCAGCTCTCGGGCGGCCAGCAGCAGCGCATCGTCATCGCCATGGCGCTGCTTTCCAACCCCGCGCTGCTGCTGCTGGACGAACCCACCACCGCGCTGGACGTGACGGTCGAGGCCGGCATCGTCGAGCTGGTCAAGGGGCTGGGCAAGCGCTTCGGCACCTCGATGATCTTCGTGTCGCACAATCTCGGGCTGATCCTCGAGACCTGCGACCGCATCACCGTCATGTATTCGGGCGAGGCGGTGGAGACGGGGTCGATCAAGGACGTGTTCGACCATATGCGCCACCCCTACACGCAGGGGCTTTTCCGCTCCATCCCGCTGCCCGGCGCCGACAAGAATTCGCGCCCGCTGATCGCCATCCCCGGCCAGCTGCCGCTGCCGCAGGACCGGCCCAAGGGCTGCAATTTCGGCCCGCGCTGCCACCATTTCGTGGAAGGCGTGTGCAACGCGGCCGAGATACCCATGATCGAGGTGCAGGGCCACGACCGCCATTTCTCGCGCTGCGTGCGTTTCGACCAGATCGACTGGAACGCGGTTCCCGAGGGCGCCAAGACGGCGAAGGAGCCGGTCAAGCCGGGCGCGCCGGTGCTGCGGGTGGACAATCTCAAGAAGTATTATCAGGTCGCCGCCAACGCCATCTTTGGCGGCGGCGAGACCCGTACCGTGAAGGCCAACGAGGAGATCACCTTCGAGGCGCGCGAATCCGAGACGGTCGCGATCGTCGGCGAATCCGGCTGCGGCAAGTCAACGCTGGCCAAGGTGCTGCTGGGCCTGGAGACGGCCACCTCCGGCAAGGTCTCGCTCGACAATGCGGAAATCCAGTCCACGCATGTCGAAAAGCGCGACACGCAGGCGGTGTCGTCGATCCAGATGGTTTTCCAGAATCCGTTCGACACGCTGAATCCCAGCCACTCCGTCGGCGCGCAGATCATCCGCACGCTGGAGAAGTTCAAGATCGGCAACTCCGTCGAGGAGCGCAGGCAGCGGATGCTGCAGCTTCTCGACCTCGTCAAGCTTCCGCGCGCCTTCGCCGACCGCATGCCGCGGCAGCTGTCGGGCGGGCAGAAGCAGCGCATCGGCGTGGCGCGCGCCTTCGCCGGCCGCGCCAAAGTCGTCGTGGCCGACGAGCCGGTGTCGGCGCTGGACGTGTCGGTGCAGGCGGCGGTGACCGAACTGCTGATGGACATCCAGCGCGAGAACAAGACGACGATGCTCTTCATCAGCCACGACCTGTCGGTCGTGCGCTACATCGCCGACCGCGTGATAGTCATGTATCTCGGCCATATCGTGGAGCAGGGCACCACCGAGCAGATATTCGCGCCGCCCTACCACCCCTACACGGAGGCGCTGCTGTCGGCGATCCCGATCGCCGACACTTCGGTGGTGAAGAAGCACATCGTGCTGGAGGGCGACATTCCCTCGGCGATGAACCCGCCTTCAGGGTGCCCGTTCCAGACGCGGTGCCGCTGGAAGAAGTTCGTGCCCGGCGACAAGTGCGAGACGCAGCTGCCGCCGCTCCGCGACCTCGGCAACGGGCAACGCAGCCTTTGCTGGCTGGACGACGAGCAGTTGGCCAGCATGGAGCCGGTCATCAGTTTCGCCGCATCCGAGGCGGACACCGCTGCCCAGCCGCCGTCGCCCGCCGCCAGGCGGCAGCCGGCCAGGGCCGAGCGTCGGCCAGAACGGCCCGCCGGCGGCGCCGGCGCCACGCCGGCCACGGCGCTCGAGGCAAAGGCTTCCCCGAAGCCGCGTGCATCGAAGGCGATCACCGGAGCGCCCGGCGATTCGGCGCCCGAAAAGTCGTTGACCGAAGCGGGAGACGGACGCCAGGCGGCAAGCGCCGAGGTCAGGCCGGCGACAGCCAGCACCCCGCGCGAGGAGGCGGCAGCGAAGGGCAAGACGCAGAAGCAGTCGCGCCCGGTCAAGACTGCCTCCTCACCCGCCGAGGCGCGACGGAAGCTGGGTGTCTCCCGGCGCGGAGACAAGCCGGACAAGGGCTGATCCGGCCGCGCGGGCAGCGCCGGGCCGCCTCACCAGCCTTCGCGATCTATCCGCTCGCTGTCGGCAGGGCGTGATAGGTCAGGCGCGCGCCGCCCGAATAGGGGTTGGCGTGCAGCGCCAGTATCCAGAGGCTGACGGCCGCAGCCAGTGCGAAAATCATGAGCGCCGAGCGCGCGGCCGGCGGCCGGTCCGCGTGGACCGCCGCGATCGCTGCCATCGACAGCACCGTCAGTATCAGCACGAGATACCATTTGTACTCGCTGACCGAACTCACGCCGATCGCCAGGCGCGCGTTGCGGGCGTCCTGCAACTCGTCGAAGTCCTGGGCCATCTTGGCAAGCAGCGGGCCAGACGTGCCGCGGTTGGCCAGTCCGATGATGGCGAGGCGCATGCGCTGCAGCGCGGCCTCCACCTCGGCTGAAGGCTCGGTGTTGGCGCTCGCGCCCCATTCGTCCGTCGAAATCGCCGCGACGTAGGCCGAAAGCGCCTCGCGCAGGTCCGCGGCATCCAGCGCATCCACGGCGGCCATGCCCTGCAGGCGGGCGACGGAGGATCGTTCGGCGCTCGCCGCCTGCTCGGCCTGTGCGCGCACCGACCACAGGTCGGCGGCGGCAAAACCGACGGAGAGTGCCCATACGGTCGTGATCGCGGTGAAGAACGGTGCGACCGGAAGCGTCCTGGCGTCCGCTATCCAGCGCCGGTGGAGAAAACTCAGCAACACCAGTGCCAGCAGCATGGATGCCGCGCAGAAGCCTATGAATGCCAGCAGCAGCGGAAGCGGGGAAAGTGCGATGATTGCGTTCACGGCGATGCCTCCCTCAACGGGTTCTGCATGCCGCAACGCCGTGCGTAAAGGGCAGGGTGTGGATAGTGCGCTATCGTGGCGCGTTCAGCCCGTCTTTGTGATTGAGACCGGGCCGCTCAGGCAGCGGAACGGCCGCGAGCGAATCGCAAACGCACGGGCGTGAAGCCAGGCAGCCACGTCGGAAGTCACGAAAGCCCTCGACCGGGCGTGGCCTAGGCCGAAGCGTCAGGACGTCACCTCTTCCTTCTTCTCGCGCTCGCACTGATGGCCCTGGCCCTGCCCCTGGCTTTGCTGGGCGCAGTTGGGGCCGGTGCAGCCCTGAGCATTGGCGACGGGTGCGGCGACCGGCATCGAAACGAGCAGGGCGAAGGTGGCTGAGAGGGCGAGAAGCAAAGGACGCATGGCTGGCTCCCGGTCTGCGGCTGTTGCCACAGACTAGACCTTTGCCCGCCGCGGGAAAGTGGGGCGCCGATGAATTTCCCGCGAGGCCCTGGGCGCAAAAGTGTCGGGCGATGACGCAATTTCGACAATCGGGGCCGTGGCCTGCCGCCTTGTCTAAAATCATGGCGTAGCGTGACGCAATTCCGACAATGCAGCCGGCCATGCGGCGTATTGATTTCGGCATGAACGCCGAACCCCGCCGCCGCCGCTCCGCCGGCCGCCCCAACGCCCGCGGCGAAAGCCGCATAGCCCAGCTCCCCCTGCGGCGCGTGCGCAATCCCTATCCGCCGATGGCGCTGCTCTCGGCCGACCAGGTGGAAGCCATCCACGAAGCCTCGCTGCACATACTGGAGAATTTCGGCATCGAGCTGATGAGCGCTTCGGCGCTGGAGGTATTCGCCCGCGCCGGCGCCAAGATCGACCGCGCGACGCAGACCGTGTTCCTCGACCGCGGGCTGGTTGCCGAGGCGCTGAAGTCCGCGCCGTCCTCCTTCGCGCTCACCCCGCGAAATCCCGACCATGCGGTGCAGCTCGGCGGCGACGCCATCAGCTTCACGCTCGTGGCCGGCCCGCCCAATGTGCATGACATGGAGCGGGGCCGGCGCTCAGGCAATCTGGCCGACTATCGCGACCTTGTCCGGCTGGCGCAGTATTTCAACTGCATCCACATGCTGGGCAACCAGGTCTGCGCGCCCATGGAGCTGCCTGCCAATTCGCGCCACCTCGACACCTACCTCTCCAACCTGACGCTCACCGACAAGAGTTTCCACGTCTCGGCCATCGGGCGGGGCAGGGCGCTGGACGGCGCCGCCATGATGGCGATCTCGCGCGGCACCACGCTGGACGCTATGACGGATCCCGGCGTGACCACCATCATTTCGGTCAACTCGCCGCGCCGCTTCGACGGCGAGATGGCGGACGGCCTGATGGCGATGAGCGAGCATGGGCAGTCGGTCTGCGTCACCCCCTTCACCCTGATGGGCGCGATGAGCCCGGTGACGCTTGCCGGCGCGCTTGCCCAGCAGAATGCCGAGGCGCTGTTCGGCATCGTGCTGACCCAGCTGGTGAAACCCGGCGCGCCGGTGATCTACGGGGCCTTCACCTCCAATGTCGACATGAAGTCGGGTGCGCCGGCCTTCGGCACGCCGGAAAACACCAAGGCAAACATCGCGTCGGGACAGCTCGCCCGGCGCTACAACCTGCCTTACCGGACCACGCCGGGCTCGGCCTCCAACGCGGCCGACGCGCAGGGCGCCTGGGAGACGATGATGGCGCTGTGGGGCGCGGTGCTGGGCCACGGCAATCTCGTCTACCACGCGGCTGGCTGGCAGGAGGGCGGGCTGACGGCGTCGTTCGAGAAGCTGGTGCTCGACGTCGAGATGATCCAGCACATGATGGAATTTCTCACGCCCATCGCGGTCGACGAGGGCGAGCTCGCGCTCGACGCGCTGGGCCGGGTGCCGACCGGTGGCCATTTCTTCGGCGACCCTCACACGCTGGAGCGCTATTCCACCGCCTTCTACCACCCGCTCCTGTCCAACTGGCAGAACTACGAGGCCTGGCAGGAAGCGGGCGGGCTCGACGCGACTCAGCGCGCCACCGCCCTCTGGAAGAAGGCGCTTGCGGAGTATGAAGAGCCGCCGATGGACCCCGGCATCCGCGAGGCGCTGGACGCCTATGTCGCCAGGCGCCGGGAGGAGATCGGATCGGGCGAGCCGTGATCCGCCGCTTCAGAAACTGAATCAGCCTCTTGCCGACCTGATTCCGGCAGTTTTCCCAACCAGCTGAAATGACGAGACAATCATGAAATCGCATGCGCAGGTCGTGGTCATCGGTGGCGGCGTGGTCGGCACCTCTGTGCTGTTTCATCTCGCCCGCCACGGCTGGACCGACGTTGTGCTTGTCGAGCGCGACGAGCTGACCTCCGGCTCCACCTGGCACGCCGCCGGCGGCATGCACACGATCAACGGCGACCCCAACGTCGCCAAGCTGCAGAAATACACGATCCAGCTCTACAAGGAGATCGAGGAGCTGTCGGGCCAGGCGACCGGCGTGCACATCACCGGCGGCGTGCTGCTGGCCGCCACCGAGGCGCGGATGGACTGGCTGCGCGGCGTGGTTGCGAAGGGCCGCTATCTCGGCCTCGATCTGGAGGAAATCTCGGCTGAGGAGGCGCACCGGCTGATGCCGCTGCTCGACCCCCGACAGTTCGTCGGCGCGGTGCGCAATTCGGAAGACGGCCACCTCGACCCGTCCGGCGTCACCCACGCATATGCCAAGGCCGCGCGCAAGCTCGGCGCAGAGATCTACCGCTTCACCAAGGTGGAGGATCTGGCGCGGCGGCCGGACGGCATGTGGCGCGTCATCACCAACAAGGGCGAGATCGTCGCGCAGCACGTGGTGAATGCCGGCGGGCTGTGGGCGCGCGAGGTGGGCCGCATGGTCGGGCTGGAGCTGCCGGTGCTGGCCATGGAGCACATGTACCTCATCACCGAGGACATGCCGGAGGTGGCCGAGGTCAACCGCACCACCGGCAAGGAGGTCATCCACGCGGTCGATTTCGATGGCGAGCTCTACCTGCGCCAGGAGCGCGGCGGCATGCTCATGGGCACCTACGAGAAGGCCAACAAGCCGTGGTCCGAATACACCACGCCGTGGAATTTCGGGCACGAGCTGCTGGAGCCCGACATCGACCGCATCGCGCCGTCGCTCGAGGTCGGCTTCCGGCATTTCCCTGCCTTCCAGAAGACCGGGATCAAACAGATCATCAACGGCCCCTTCACCTTCGCGCCGGACGGCAATCCGCTGGTCGGTCCTGTGCGCGGCCTGCCGGGCTTCTGGGTGGCCTGCGGCGTCATGGCGGGCTTTTCGCAGGGCGGCGGCGTCGGGCTGGCGCTCGCCAACTGGATGATCGAAGGTGACCCCGGTTTCGACATCTGGGCCATGGACGTCGCGCGTTACGGCGACTGGGCTTCGATGGCCTACACCAACGCCAAGGTTCGCGAGAACTATTCGCGCCGCTTCTCCATCCGCTTCCCCAACGAGGAGCTGCCGGCCGGCCGCCCGCTGAAGACCACGCCGGTCTACGACCTGCTGTCGGCGCGGGGCGCGCAGTGGGGCGCGGCCTACGGGCTGGAAGTGCCGCTGTGGTATGCGCCCGACGGCGTGAAGGACGCGTTCTCCTGGCGGCGCTCGACCGATTTCGAGCATGTCGCCCGCGAGGTGAAGTCAGTCCGCGAAAGCGTCGGCCTCGTGGAGATTTCGAGCTTCGCCAAGTATCGCGTCTCGGGGGCAGGGGCGGAGGCCTGGCTCGACCGGATGCTCGCCTGCCGGCTGCCCAGGCCGGGCCGCATGACGCTGGCGCCGATGCTGAAGCAGGACGGCCGGCTGATCGGCGATTTTACGCTCGCCAATCTCGGCCCCGATCCCGATGGCCATGGCGAATGGTTCGTGGCCGGCTCCGGCATCGCGGAGCAGTACCACATGCGCTGGTTCGAGCAGCACCTGCCGGCCGACGGCGGGGTGCGCATCGAGGCGCTCGGCCTGTCGCGCGTGGGCCTTTCCATCGCCGGGCCGCGGGCGCGCGATGTACTGGCGAAGGCGACGCGGGCCGACGTCTCCAACGAGGCACTCCCGTTCATGGCGATCGCCAGCATGGACATCGGAATGGCGCCGTGCCTCGTCGGCCGCATCAGCTATACGGGCGACCTCGGCTACGAGATATGGATGGCGCCGGAATACCAGCGTCACGTGTTCGAGACGCTGATGAAGGCCGGCGACGAATTTTCCATCGGCCTGTTCGGAAGCCGCGCGCTCAATGCGCTGCGCCTGGAAAAGAACTACGGTTCGTGGGGGCGCGAATACCGGCCGATATACGGGCCGCTGGAAGCCGGGCTCGACCGTTTTGTCGCCTATGGCAAGGCTGCGGATTTCATCGGCAAGGACGCCGCGACCGCGGAACGGCAGTCGGGCGGCAAGCTTCGCCTGCGCGCCTTCATCATGGACGCCGTCGATGCCGACGTGATCGGCGACGAGGCGATCTGGTTCGGCGGCAAGGTGCAGGGCTGGGTAACGTCGGGCGGCTATGCGCACAATGCGAAAAGGTCGGTCGCGATCGGCTACGTGCCGAAGGAGATCGCCGACGAGACCGATGGCTTCGAGATCGAGCTGCTAGGCAAGCGCCATGCGGCGCGCATCCAGCACGCGCCGCTTTTCGACGCCAATCTCGAGCGGCTGAGGGGCTGAGGGCGCGCATGAAGACCACGATCGCAATCGCGCACGGCAAGGCCGCCGCTCTCTTCATCGACCTGCAGGAAGAGCACCGCAGGGACCAGCGCCTTCTGTCCGTCGGCTTCGACCGGGTGATCGACAATGTCGTCCTCCTGCAGGCGGCCGCACGGGCAAACCGCGTTCCGCTCCATCACTACGCCTATGTCGTCGATGTGGCGGCGTCCGATATCCGGCCCTTCCACCCGCGGCTTCCGGATGGCCGCTCCGCCTTCAGCGACAAGGACGACCCGCTGACCGCGATCTGTGCCGAAGTCGCGCCGCGGGGCGAGGAGCCCTTGCTGGTGAAGTCGGAGGCGAGCGCTTTCGGCCAGGGACTGGGCAAGGAGTTGAAGGCGCAAGGGATCGAGTGGCTGTTCGTCGCGGGTGTGTGGACGGAAGCCTGCGTGGACGCGACGGTGAAGGACGCGCTGAAGCTCGGCTTCCGGGTGGCGCTGGTGAAGGATGCATGCGCCAGCGGCTCGCTTGCCATGCACCAGACGGGCATCCTCAACCTCGCCAACCGGCTCTATGGCGGCGCGGTGGTGACGACGGATGCCGCCTGCCGCCTGATGGCGGGAGAGACGGCGCAGGGCTGGAGCCCGCAAGGCCCGGTGCCGCTCCGCTACGAGGCGGAGACGATCGCGACGCTGTATGAGGATCTGTGAATGCGTGAACGGCGCTAGCGCTCGCCTGAGCTGGGGCCCTTTCCCGCCCGCCCTTCGTCGGTCTTGTCGTAGAAGCGCCCCAGCAATTGCCGCACCGGCGGGTTGGCCGCGCCGCTGTAGCCGGTGAAGGCTTCGTAGGCGAGCTGGTCGTCGAGCGGGCGCCCGATGACGTTGAGGATCGTCTCCTTGGCCGAACGCACGGCCCATGGATCGTTGCGCAGGATCTGCGCCGCCACCTTCTCGGCCTCCTCCATCAGCTTTTCGTGCGGCACCACCCGCGCCACCATGTTGCACTGTCGGGCGCGTTCGGCGTCGATCGGCTCGCCGGTCAGCAGCATCTCCAGCGCAAGGCCTGCGCCGCAGATGTTCACCAGCCGCACGATGCCGCCGTCGCCGTGATGGAAGCCGCGCCGGACTTCGAACGACCCGAACTGCGCGCGCTCGGAGGCGATGCGGATGTCGCAGGCCAGCGCATTCTCCAGCCCGCCGGCCAGCGCCCAGCCGTTCACGGCCGCGATGATGGGCTTGTATATGCGGTGCAGGCCGCGCGTGATGCCGCCAAGGCCGTCGCCGATCTTGTTGCGCGGCAGCATCGCGTCGGCATGCGCCACCCAGTGCGGCAGGTGCGTTTTCAGGTCCGCGCCGGCGCAGAAGGCCTCGTCGCCCGCGCCTGTCAGGATCGCCACCTCCACGCCATCGTCGTCGCGAAACTCCCGCCAGATGTCCCACAGCAGCTCGTGCATCTCGAGGTCGATCGCGTTCATCGCCTCCGGGCGGTTGAACGTGACATAGGCGATCTTGCCGCGCTTCTCGTACAGGGCCTTCGGCATGGCTTTCCTCCCGCTGATGGTCTGGGCCGCGAGCCTGCCTCCTGCCGCTGCCGAGGGCAAGTTCTGGTTGTCCGGGCGTTGCCGCTGCCCGTGCGACGGCAGCAAGAATCTCCAAAATTTGACCGATTGATAAAAAAAGAAATCGTGCTAGCCTTTTCGGCAAAACCAAAAAGGGGAACGGAACGATGGCCGATGGGCAGTTCAAGGAGGGCATAGCCCCCGGAAGGCTCGCGCCTCAGCAATATGCCGACAACTTCGCCGACCTGCATCCGCGGCTGGACAAGCACGAGGCGCTGGTCGAGGCGGACCGCTGCTACTTCTGCTACGACGCGCCCTGTATGCAGGCATGCCCGACCGCGATCGACATTCCGCTCTTCATCCGCCAGATCGGCACCGGCAACGAGATCGGCGCGGCGAAGACCATCTTCGACCAGAACATCCTCGGCGGCATGTGCGCCCGCGTCTGCCCGACGGAAACGCTATGCGAGGAAGCCTGCGTGCGCGAAACGGCCGAGGGCAAGCCCGTGCAGATCGGCAGGCTGCAACGTTTCGCCACCGATGCGGCGATGGCGCAGGACCGCCAGTTCTACTCCCGTGCGGTGCCCACCGGCCGCAGGGTCGCCGTCGTCGGAGCGGGACCGGCAGGGCTCGCCGCCGCGCACCGCCTGTCTCGCCATGGCCATGACGTGACCATCTTCGAAGCCAGGCCGAAATCCGGCGGTCTCAACGAATATGGCATTGCCGCCTACAAGAGCACCGAGGACTTCGCGCAGGCGGAGGTCGACTATGTGACGGCCATCGGCGGCATCTCGATCGAGCACGGCCGTTCGCTCGGACGCGACGTTCATCTCGCCGACCTTTCCGCCTCCTACGACGCGGTGTTTCTCGGCATGGGCCTCGCCGGGGTCAACGCGCTCCGGGCGGAAGACGAGGACGCCCCCGGCGTCGCCAACGCGGTCGATTTCATCGCGACGCTGCGCCAGGCCGACGATCTGTCTGCGCTGGAAGTCGGGCGCCGCGTGGTCGTCATCGGCGGCGGCATGACGGCCATCGACGCGGCCGTGCAGTCCAAGCTGCTTGGCGCGGAGGAAGTCACCATCTGCTACCGGCGCGGCAAGGAGGACATGAACGCCTCGGAGTTCGAGCAGGAGCTCGCGGCGTCGAAGGGCGTCACCATCCGCCACTGGCTGCAGCCACGCAAGGTGATCGTGCTCAACGGCCGCGTGGCCGGCCTCGAACTCGAATACACGGCCATGCGCGACGGTCGTCTGACCGGAACCGGCGAGACGCTGACACTCGCCTGCGACCAGGTGTTCAAGGCGATCGGCCAGAGCTTCGTGCCCGACGCGCTCAACGGCTCGGGCCCGGCGATCGCGCTGGAAAACGGCCGCATCAAGGTCGATGCCGAGGGCCGCACCTCGCTCACCAAGGTGTGGGCGGGCGGCGACTGCATCCTGGGCGGCGACGATCTCACGGTCTCGGCAGTGGCGCAGGGGCGCGATGCCGCCGAGAGCATACACCGGGCTTTGACCTCGAACGGGAGGGCATGAGCATGGCCGACATCCGCAACAATTTCATAGGCATCAGATCCCCCAATCCGTTCTGGCTGGCTTCCGCGCCGCCGACCGACAAGGCCTACAATGTCGAGCGCGCATTCAAGGCTGGCTGGGGCGGCGTGGTGTGGAAGACACTGGGCGAGGAGGGGCCGCCGGTCGTCAACGTCAACGGGCCCCGCTACGGCGCGATCTGGGGCGCCGACCGCCGCCTGCTCGGCCTCAACAACATCGAGCTCATCACCGACCGCGACCTGCAGACCAATCTGCGCGAGATGAAGCAGGTCAAGAAGAACTGGCCTGACCGGGCGCTGATCGCGTCGATCATGGTGCCCTGCGAGGAGAATGCCTGGAAGTCGATCCTGCCGCTGGTGGAGGAGACCGAGTGCGACGGCATCGAGCTGAATTTCGGCTGCCCGCACGGCATGAGCGAGCGCGGCATGGGTTCGGCGGTCGGCCAGGTGCCCGAATATATCGAGATGGTGGCGCGCTGGTGCAAGCAGTACACGCGCATGCCCGTGATCGTGAAGCTGACGCCCAACATCACCGACATCCGCTATCCGGCGCGCGCGGCCAAGACAGGCGGGGCGGACGCGGTGTCGCTCATCAACACGATCTCGTCGATCACCTCGGTGAACCTCGACAGCTTCTCGCCGGAGCCGTCGATCGACGGCAAGGGTTCGCATGGCGGCTATTGCGGGCCGGCGGTGAAGCCGATCGCGCTCAACATGGTGGCGGAGATCGCGCGCGATCCGGCCACGCGCGGCCTGCCGATATCGGGCATCGGCGGCGTGACGACCTGGCGCGACGCGGCCGAGTTCCTGGCGCTGGGCGCCGGCAACGTGCAGGTCTGCACGGCGGCCATGACATACGGCTTCAAGATAGTGCAGGAGATGATCGCTGGGCTGGAAAACTGGATGGACGAGAAGGGCCACCGCTCGCTGGACGACGTCATTGGCCGCGCCACGCCCAACGTTACCGACTGGCAGTTTCTCAACCTCAACTACGTGGCCAAGGCGAAGATCGACCAGGATCTGTGCATCAAGTGCGGCCGCTGCCACATCGCCTGCGAGGACACCTCGCACCAGGCGATCACCAGCATGGTCGACGGGGTGCGCCATTTCGAGGTGATGGAAGACGAATGCGTGGGCTGCAATCTGTGCGTGAACGTGTGTCCGGTCGAAGACTGCATCACGATGGAGCCGCTGGCCGCCGGGGTGCTCGACCAGCGCACCGGGAAGCCTGTGTCGCCGGTCTACGCCAACTGGACTACGCACCCGAACAACCCGTCGGCGAAGGTTGCATCGGCAGCTTTGCGCGAGCCGGCGGAATAGGTTCCTCCCCGTGCGGGCGGGATCGCGCCGCGTTGCGTATGGCGCGGTCCCGCCCGTGACGGAGCCCCTCACCAAGGCAGGTCACGCGGTCGGCCGGCAGAAGCTCGCCGGGCACCTGGCCATGCTTCTGTTCGCCGCGCTCGTTTCGGGGTCGTATTCGCTCGGCGCGATTGCCGCGCCGCATGTGGGGCCGGCCGCCATCAACGCGGTCCGCTTCATGATCGGCATCGCCGTCATGGGCACGGCGGCGGCGCTGATACTGGGCGGGCGCATTCCCGCGCCGCGCGCCGCGTGGCGCTATCTCGTCCTCGGCGCGCTGATGGCGGCATTCATGGTCACGATGTTCGTGGCGCTTCGGCTCACCGATCCGGTCTCCACCGGCGCAGTGTTCACGCTTCTGCCGCTCATGGCGGCCGGGTTCGGCTGGCTGTTCCTGGGCGAGGTGCCGCGCCCTGCCGTCATGGCCAGCCTTGTAGTCGCGGCCCTTGGAGCGATCTGGGTGATCTTCCGGGGCGACATCGATGCGCTGCTGTCATTCGATATCGGCACCGGCGAGCTGATATTCTTCGTCGGCGTCGCCTGCCACGCGGCCTATGCGCCGCTGGTGAAGCGGTTCAACCGGGGCGAGCCGGTGGTGGCTTTCACCTTCTGGACACTTGTGGCGACCGGCGCATGGATCACGCTCTACGGCGCCCCGGAGATCGCGGCGACCGACTGGAGCTCCGTTTCCTTAACCGTCTGGCTGGTCATCGCCTATCTGGCGATCTTCACCACGGCCGGCACCTTCTTCCTGTTGCAGTTTGCGGCCATGCGGCTGCCGGCCGCCAAGGTACTTGCCTACAACTACCTGACGCCCAGCTTCGTCATCCTCTACGAAGGCCTGCTCGGTCACGGCTGGATCAGCTTCGCGGTGCTGGCCGGAGCCGCGCTCACGGCGGCCGCTCTTCTCGTCCTCGCCTTCTCGGGCGACGCTACCTCCCGCTAACCAATCCCAAACGTTCGGCGGCTAGTCTCACGCTGGGGAACGCGGGAAACATCGATGCTCTGGAACTGGCTCAGCGGAAACCGTGCCTTGAGGCCGGCGGCACCTGGCGTCGAATTGCGCCGCACGCGACGGCTCATCGCAGCCTGCATCCTGGCTCTGGCGCTTGCCGGGGCAGGCCTTGTGGTCACCGTCGGCGACGTTGCGGGCTGGATGGACAGCACCGGCGGCGAGATTGAGCGCCAGCGCGTGGTCAAGTCGCTCGACACGCTGAACGCTGCGCGGCCGGACCTGACGGCCGCAGCGCTCGCCATGCGGGTGGCGCGCGACCTGTCGCTTCCCGATGCCCGCGTGACCCCCGTTGAGGGCCGCTCCGGGCGCGACCTTTCGGTGCCGCTGTCAGGGGAGGGCGCGCATCTCGTGTGGACGGCTCCCACGCTGGGAACCGCGGCGCTGCGCAATTTCGCTCCCACGCGCGTACCCTTCATCCTTGGCGTCGTGGGCTGCGTCGCCCTGCTGCTCATCAGGGTCAACCGTCTCGCCACCGATCTCGAGCGCGAACGGCTGGCCGCAAGGGAACTCGCGAGCAGGGATGCGCTCACCGGCCTGGGCAACCGCTTCGCCTTCGAGCAGGCCATCGCCGGAAGGCTGCGGGAAGGGCGTCCGTTCGCGCTGTTCTGCCTCGATCTCGACGGCTTCAAGGCAGTCAACGACAGCCTCGGCCATGCCGCGGGCGATGCCGTGCTGCGCGGCGTGGCGGCGCGGCTCGCGCGGCTACTGGCGGCTGACGACGCCGCCTTCCGAATCGGTGGCGACGAGTTCGCGCTGCTGCTGGACAGTGGAGATCGCAACCTTCAGCGCCTCGCCCGCAAGATCGCGCTGTCGCTGGACGAGACCTACCGGATCGGCCCTGATACGATTGCGCGCATCGGCGTCAGCATCGGCGTCGCGCAGGCGCCAGATGAAGCGACGTCGGCCGACGCGCTGATGATGCTGGCCGATGCCGCGCTCTATCAGGCCAAGGGCGAGACGGGCAGCGCCTTCCGCTTCGCTGTCGGCCGGGACACCGCGCGGAACGAGGCGGCGCAGCCGGAACTGGCGGACATCGCGACGGCGGCCTGAATTGCGCGCGCCGGGCCGGAGATCGGCTGGTCCAATTGTGTCGGCTAGAAGCGCGCCTTGAAGCCACCCGTCACGGTGATGGCGCGCAGGGTCATGCCTGCGCCGTTGCGGTAAGTCGGCCCCTGTGCACCGGTGCTGATGCTGTAGAGCGTGGCGTCGCCGATCTTGTGGAAATACTGATCGAAGTTTCCGCCGAGGAAGAAGCTGGCGTTGTCGTTGAAGGCGTATCCTACGCGGGCGGCGGCGGTGGCGAACGGGATCACGCCGTAGCGCTCCTCGAAGCGCAGGTTGCGCGCCCAATGATGGTCTGTATCGGTGGCGCCGATCGAGACGCCGCCGCGCACCTGGCCCTCGAAGGACCACCGGCCCGCGGTTGCCTCCAGGTCGGCCCCGACGAAGACGCCCGGATAGCGCTGCTGGAACGATATGCTGGGTTGCCCGTCCTGGAAGCTGCCGATGTCGGCGCGATAGCCGGTATCGCTGTAGACGAAGGAGCCGCCGAACGCGGTCCAGAAAACGCTGGTATATTTGGCGCCGACGTTCAGGTTGAGGATTGCCGCACCGAGCGGAAGGTCGCGGCCGAAGGCGACGTCGCCGGTGAAGTAGTGGTGAAGCTGCGTATCGGGATGGATCGACCGGTGCGTCCAGTCGTTGAAATCGTAGCTTACGAAATAGGGGTCGAGCCAGTCGTAGTCTTCCATGCGGCTGTTGCCGGACATGGCCATCGTGCCGGAGGCCCGCAGCGACCATCCATGGGCGAAATCGGCCTGCACGGCCGCGTTCACGGTCGGAGCCTGCGATTCCCAGATCAGGTGGCTGATGCGGTTGCCATCGCCGTCGTAGACGATCTCGTCGCCCTTGATGAAGCTGTAGCCGATCCCGCCAGAGGCGCGGACCTGGTCGTTGACCTCGAACAGCTGCTCCTGCGCGCTGGACGCGAGCGTTCCCCACGCAAGGGAGGCCAGAATGATTGGTGCGGTCAGCTGCCTGATTTTTCCAACTCCCCCGGTTGTCAGCCCGCGAGGTTGGAGCGTTATGGTTAACAATTGGCAAACGCGGCGATTTCAGGGTTTTGGCCGCAGCCCTTCCAGGAACAGCTGCTCCAGGAAGCGCGCGGCATCCTCGAAGCGCCCGTCGCCATAGCGGTCCGGTCCCAGCACCGCGCGCACCTGCACGTCGAAATCGGCGTAGTGCTGTGTCGTCGCCCATATGGAGAAGATGAGGTGCCTTGGGTCAACGCGGGCGATCTTGCCGGCCTTGACCCAGCCCTTGATGACCTCCGCCTTTTCGTCCACCAGCGACTTCAGCTCGCCCTCCAGCAGCGGCAGCATGCGCGGCGCGCCCTGCAGGATCTCGTTGGCGAAGAGGCGGCTCTCGCGCGGGTAATCGCGCGCCATCTCCAGCTTGCGGCGGATATAGCTGCGCAATTCGGTCATCGGATCGCCGATATCGTCCAACTCGCGCAAGGGCGCCAGCCAGGTATCCAGCATCCGCTGCATCAGCGTCTCGTGGATGGCTTCCTTGGAGCGGAAATAGTAAAGCAGGTTCGGCTTCGACATGCCCGCCGCCTCGGCGATCTGGTCGATCGTCGCCCCGCGAAAGCCATGCGCGGAGAAGACCTCGAGCGCAGCTTCCAGAATGCGGTCGCGCTTTTCCGTCTGGATGCGTGTGCGGCTCGGCTCGGCTTTGGCGTCCATCGTCAGAGTGCCCGTTTCCGCAATCCCTGGTCCAACGCTCTGGCCCAGATTTTCGGCTCCGCTGGTGCGCGCCCCAGACCGGCCATTTCGCCTACTATTTCCTTGACCGCTTCTGCGGCGGTGCTAACGTTTGTCCATTCGGTCAAAAATCTGCGTATCACACATACGCCCGAAAAACCAAGCGTTGGCCGAATTCAAGGGGCTTCAAAGGGAAAGGCTTGGTCACAATGTCCGACAGGCTCAAGGTTGCGCCGAACGATCTTCGCGCGTTCTGGATGCCGTTCACCGCGAACCGGCAGTTCAAGCAGGCGCCGCGGATGCTCGTCGCCGCCAGGGACATGCACTACACCACGTCCGACGGGCGCAAGGTGCTGGACGGCACCTCCGGCCTGTGGTGCGTCAATGCCGGGCACTGCCGCCCGCTGATCACCGAGGCGATCCAGCGCCAGGCGGCGGAGCTCGACTATGCTCCGGCCTTCCAGATGGGCCATCCCATCGCCTTCGAGCTGGCGAACCGACTGGTCGATATCGCGCCGCAGGGCATGGACCATGTCTTCTACACCAATTCGGGGTCGGAGTCGGTCGACACCGCGCTCAAGATCGCGCTCGCCTATCAGCGGGTGAAGGGACAGGGCTCCCGCACCCGCCTGATCGGGCGCGAGCGCGGCTACCACGGCGTCAATTTCGGCGGCATCTCGGTGGGCGGCATCGTCACCAACCGCAAGATGTTCGGCACCCTGCTTGCCGGCGTCGACCACCTGCCGCACACGCACCTGCCGGCCAAGAACGCGTTCACGCGCGGCGTGCCCGAGCATGGCGCCGAACTGGCCGACGAGCTCGAGCGCATCGTAGCGCTGCACGACGCGTCCACCATCGCGGCCGTCATCGTGGAGCCGGTGGCCGGCTCCACCGGCGTGCTGATCCCGCCGAAGGGCTACCTCCAGCGCCTGCGCGACATCTGCACCAAGCACGGCATCCTGTTGATCTTCGACGAGGTCATCACCGGCTTCGGCAGGCTGGGCACCCCCTTCGCGGCCGACTATTTCGGCGTGATCCCGGACATCATCACCACCGCCAAGGGCGTCACCAACGGCGTCATCCCGATGGGCGCCGTGTTCGTGAAGAAGGAAATCCACGATGCCTTCATGGACGGGCCCGAGCACCTGATCGAGTTCTTCCATGGCTACACCTATTCGGGCAATCCGATCGCGTCGGCCGCCGGCATCGCCACGCTCGACACCTACAGGGACGAGGGGCTGCTGACGCGCGGCGCGGAGCTGGCTCCTTACTGGGAGGATGCGCTGCATTCGCTGAAGGGCGAGCCGCATGTCATCGACATCCGCAATATCGGCCTGGTCGGCGCCATCGAGCTGGAGTCGATCCCCGGCCACCCCACCAAGCGCGCGTTTTCGGCCTTCGTGAAGGCGTTCGAGCGCGGCGCGCTGATCCGCACCACCGGCGACATCATCGCGCTGTCGCCGCCGCTGATCATCACCAAGGGGCAGATCGACGAACTGATCGACCACATCCGTGAAGTGCTGAGGATGGTGGATTGAGCTATCGGGCCCGCGAAGTCGCAAGCTCGACCCTGCTCGTTGATGACGGGCAGGTGCGGGTGACGCGTTGGGATTTCGCGCCGGGCGCCGAGACGGGCTGGCACCGGCACGGCATGGACTATGTCATCACCACGTTGACGCCGTGCCACATGCTTCTGGAAGAACCCGGCGGAGGGAGCCGCCGGGTCGATGTGGAAGCCGGCTCCGCCTATCGGCGCGACGAAGGCGTCGAGCACAATGTGGTCAATGCCGGCGACCAGCCGATGACTTTCGTCGAGGTAGAGTTCAAGAGCTTGGGAAGATAGATGGCAGCGCCCGGCGAGAATCTTCGCATCAACGCAGACCGTCTCTGGGATTCGCTCATGGAGATGGCGAAGATCGGGCCGGGCGTCGCCGGCGGCAACAACCGACAGACGCTGACCGACGAGGACGGCGAGGGGCGGCACCTGTTCAAGCGGTGGTGCGAGCAGGCCGGCATGAGCGTGGGTGTCGACGAGATGGGCACCATGTTCGCCATGCGGCCGGGCACCGACCCGGACGCGCTGCCGGTCTATGTCGGCAGCCACCTCGACACCCAGCCGACCGGCGGCAAGTATGACGGCGTGCTGGGCGTGCTGGGCGGGCTGGAGGTCATCCGCACGCTCAACGATCTCGGCATCAAGACCAGGCACCCGATCGTCGTCACCAACTGGACGAACGAGGAGGGCACGCGTTTCGCGCCGGCCATGCTGGCGTCGGGCGTGTTCGCAGGTCAGCACGATCTCGAGTGGGCCTATGCCCGCACCGACGCCAAGGGCAAGAAATTCGGCGACGAGCTCAGGCGCATCGGCTGGAAGGGTGACGAGCCCGTCGGCGGCCGCAAGATGAAGGCCTTTTTCGAACTGCATATCGAGCAGGGGCCGATCCTCGAGGACGAAGGCATCGACATCGGCGTCGTCACGCACGGGCAGGGCCTCTGGTGGCTGCAGGTGACGCTGACCGGCAAGGATGCGCATACCGGGTCGACGCCCATGCCGAAGCGGCGCAATGCGGGGCTGGGCATGGCGCGCGTGATCGAGCTGGTGCACGAGGTCGCCATGGACTATCAGCCGGACGCCGTCGGCGCCGTCGGTCATGTCGAGGTCTACCCCAATTCGCGCAACGTCATTCCCGGCAGGACTGTCTTTACCATCGACATCCGCTCGCCGGAGCAGCAGGTGCTCGATGAGATGCGCGCGCGCATCGAGGACGGCATCGCCACGATCTGCGAGGCACTCGACATCGGCTTCGAGGTCGAGCCGGTCGGCCATTTCGATCCGGTCACCTTCGACGAGGGCTGCGTGAAGGCGATCCGCGACGCGGCCGATCGGCTGGGCTACACCCACCGCAACATCGTGTCGGGTGCCGGCCACGACGCCTGCTGGATCAACCGCGTGGCGCCGACCGCGATGGTGATGTGCCCGTGTGTCGACGGGCTGAGCCACAACGAGGCGGAAGAGATCACCCGCGACTGGGCCCGGGCAGGCTGCGACGTGCTGTTCCATGCGGTTGTGGAAACCGCTGAGATCGTGGAGTGAGACGATGACCGCCGCAACACTTCTCGCTTTCGCGGCCATGGCCGCGCTGCTTGTGATGTCGCCGGGGCCGAACGGCGTGCTGATCGCCAAGACGGTTCCCACGTCGGGCAGGGGGGCCGGCTTCGCCAATATCGGAGGTTTCGTCGTAGCCTTCTTCGTGCATGGCACGTTCGCGATCTTCGGCCTTTCGGTGCTGCTGCTGCAGTCGGCCAATCTGTTCCTGGCCGTCAAGCTGATCGGCGCCGCCTACCTTGTGTGGATCGGCCTCAAGGCCCTTCGCGACGCCTGGCGGGGGATGCCCGCCGCGCTCGTCGAGGTCGCCCCCGCGCGGCGCAGGCGCACGCTACTCAAGGCCTTCGGCGAGGGTTTCCTCACCAATGCGCTCAATCCCAAGGTGGCGATGTTCTATGTCGCCGCCTTTCCGCAATTCGTACCGCATGACGGCGTTCCCGCCACAGCCGGCTACCTGCTCGTCGCCGTGCACGCGGCGATCAACGTGGCCTGGTTCGGGCCGATGGTGCTGCTGTTCGAGCGCCTTTCGACGGTGGCTCGCAGCGGCCGCGTCCAGCGCGCGGTCAAAGCACTGACCGGCGTGGTCTTCGTCGGCTTCGGCATAAAACTGGCGACGCTGCGGGCGTAGGGGCGAGGGGGCATGATCCTGACAGTCAAGGCATGCCCCGCACCGACCGAAGCCGGAGGCGTGTGAGATGGACGTCGAGGGCCTTCTCCAGAGCGTCATCCGCTTCTCCAACTTCATGACCTCGCGGCTGGTCGTCTCCGGCGTCGTGTTCTACGTGCTGTCCGGATTCACCGAGATAGGATCCAACACAGAGGGGCTGCTGCCCGACGCCGACCTGCTCAACGAGGTGGTGTCGAACTACCAGAACATCTTCGACGTCCTGGGCGTGTCGGACTTCGCCGCGCTTCTCATCTTCTTTCTCTTCCTCACCACGATCCACCTGCTCTACGTGGCCTTCAAGCGGGTCGGCGAATACATCCCGCCGGCCATCGTGCCGCTGTCCGGGTGGGATGCTCTGGACGACGTGACGCTTGCCGCGTTCGACATCTTGCGCGAAGCGCGCGGCGAGGAACACACGGACGAGGAGAACCAGCGCCTCTACGAGTTCAAGAAGAAGCTGCACGACATCGAGAAGGCGAACGAGGCGGCCTACGAGGACGAGATCGCAGGGGTGTCGTCGGCATTCACCATCGCCAAGGCGATGGTCCTGTTCCTGGTGCTGGCCGGGCTCTATGCCGCGATCTCCGGCAGCTACAGCAACGACCCGAAGATCCTGCTTGCCGCGCTTGGGCTGGCGGTGCTGCTGGCGCTCTATTCGGCCTTCGCGATCTTCCGCGCCAATTACGAGCGCATCGCCGAGCTTCGGGCCGAGGTGATCAACCAGTTCATGGAGTTCTCGCGCATCTGGGCGCCAGCGGAATATCATCAGCGCATGGTGCTCGCCTGCACCCCCTCGCGCGAGTTGAAGCCCGCGCACTTCGCGGTGATCGTGCCGGTCTACGGCACACTGGACGAACTGGTCGCGGACTTCCGGCGCATCAAGACAAAGCGGGCCCAGCGCAAGACGTCGCCGCGCAGGCAGGATGCCTGATCGCGGCGACATGAATTCGGATGGAGAGCGTGCAATGAGCAAAGTCATCAGGAACGGAACCATCGTCACCGCAGACCGCAGCTGGAAGGCCGACGTGCTGATCCAGAACGGCAGGATCGTCGCGATCGGAGACGGCCTGCGCGGCGACCACGAGTTCGATGCGACCGGCTGCTACGTCATGCCCGGTGGCATCGACCCGCACACGCATCTGGAGATGCCCTTCATGGGCACCTATTCGGCCGACGATTTCGAGAGCGGCACGCGCGCCGCATTGTCGGGCGGCACCACAATGGTGGTCGATTTCTGCCTGCCATCGCCCAACCAGTCGCTGCTCGACGCCATCAAGATGTGGGACAACAAGTCGGTGAAGGCGTGCTCCGACTATACATTCCACATGGCGATCACCTGGTGGGGCGAGCAGGTGTTCAACGAGATGTCGCAGGTGGTCGATCGCGGCATCAACACCTTCAAGCACTTCATGGCCTACAAGGGCGCGCTGATGATCGACGATGACGAGATGTTCTCGTCGTTCCAGCGCTGCGCCGCGCTCGGTGCGCTTCCGCTGGTGCATGCGGAGAACGGCGACGTCGTGGCCCAGCTGCAGGCGAAGCTGATGGCCGAAGGCAATAGCGGGCCCGAGGCGCATGCCTATTCGCGTCCGCCCGAGGTGGAGGGCGAGGCGACGAACCGCGCCATCATGATCGCCGACATGGCCGGCGTGCCGCTCTATGTGGTGCACACCTCGTGCGAGCAGGCGCATGAGGCGATCCGGCGCGCGCGCCAGAAGGGCATGCGCGTCTATGGCGAGCCGCTGATCCAGCATCTCGTGCTGGACGAGACGGAGTATCTGAACAAGGATTGGGATCACGCCGCCAGGCGCGTGATGAGCCCGCCATTCCGCAACAAGCTGCACCAGGATTCGCTGTGGGCGGGCCTGCAGGCCGGCTCGCTGCAGGTGGTGGCCACCGACCACTGCGCGTTTACCACAGAGCAGAAGCGCACGGGCGTCGGCGACTTCACCAAGATACCCAACGGCACGGGCGGGCTGGAGGACCGGCTGCCGGTGCTTTGGACGAAGGGCGTCAACACGGGCCGGCTGACGATGAACGAGTTCGTCGCCGTGACGTCGACCAACATCGCCAAGATCCTCAACATGTATCCCAGGAAGGGCGCAATCGTGGAGGGCGCCGACGCCGACATCATCGTGTGGGATCCGAAGCGCAAGAAGACGATCTCGGCGAAGTTGCAGCAGTCGATCATCGACTACAATGTGTTCGAGGGCATCGAGGTCACAGGGCTGCCGCGCTTCGTCTTCACGCGCGGCGAACTCGTGGTGAACGAGGCTAAGGTCGACGCCCGGCCAGGACATGGCGAGTTCGTGGCCCGCGAGCCGTTCCAGGCGGTCAACCGCGCGCTCTCCACCTGGAAGGAGATCACCGCGCCGCGCGCCGTGCAGCGCACGGGCATTCCTGCCAGCGGGGTCTGATCTTATGAGGCTTGTCAAAGGAACGTTGGCCAGGGCGGCGATGGCGGCGGTAACGCTTGCCTGCAGCGCGGGCGTCGCCGCAGCCAATGTGGTCGATCTTCCGGGAAACTACGGCAACGAGACCGGTTGCAGCTATCTGCTGGACGGCGGGTTCGACGACGACACGCATGTGGCACTCACGCCCGAAAAATACGAGAGCTACGCGACGGGCTGCGAGTTTGTGCAGTCGGCTCGGTCGAAGGACGGAGACCATGTCGTCACAATGCTGTGCAGCCATGAAGGAGAGACGTTCAAGTCGATCGACTTCATGCGTATTGTGAAGGCAGACGGGCGCGATGCCTATGAAATGTACAACCGGGCGGGCGATCCCATCGCGACCGTCGATCGTTGCAAGTGACGGGACCCTGCATGCCGGAAAATCCAAGCGCGGTGGTGGAGGCACATGGCCTCGGCCTCACGTTCCAGACCAGTGACGGGCCGGTGCGCGCGCTTTCGAATGTGGACCTGACGATCCGCAAGGGCGAGTTCGTGTCCTTCATCGGGCCGTCGGGCTGCGGCAAGACCACTTTCCTGCGGGTCATCGCCGATCTGGAGAAGCCGACCGAAGGCACCATCGCCATCAACGGCATGACGCCGGAAGAGGCGCGCGGCAAAAGGGCATATGGATATGTCTTCCAGGCAGCCGCGCTCTATCCGTGGCGCAGCATCGAGAAGAACATCGCGCTGCCCTTGGAGATCATGGGATATTCGGCGGCCGAGCAGCGCGAGCGCATCGCGCGCACGCTGGCACTGGTCAATCTCGCCGGCTTCGAGAAGAAGTTTCCCTGGCAGCTTTCCGGCGGCATGCAGCAGCGCGCCTCGATCGCGCGCGCGCTGGCGTTCGACGCCGACCTGCTCTTGATGGACGAGCCGTTCGGCGCGCTTGACGAGATCGTGCGCGACCATCTGAACGAGCAATTGCTGGATCTGTGGGAGCGGACGAACAAGACCATCTGCTTCGTCACCCACTCCATTCCCGAGGCTGTGTACCTGTCGACCAAGATCGTCGTCATGAGCCCGCGCCCGGGCCGGGTGACCGACGTCATCGACTCCACCCTGCCGAAGGAGCGCCCGCTCGACATCCGCGAGACGCCCGAGTTCCTGGCAATCGCCGCGCGCGTGCGCGACGGCCTGCGGGCGGGACACAGCTATGAGGACTGAGCCGTCAAGGCATGCTGCGGCAATCGACCCGCGGGCGGAGGCCGCGCCGGTCGCTATCCGGCCTGCCACGGCGGACGACTTCGACGCCTGCGCTGCGATCATCAACGACTATGTCGACGAGACCGACTGGCTGCCGCGCGTGCACAGCCATGAGGCGGTGCGCGGCATCTTCAACGACGAGCTGCTCGCCACGCGCACGGTGCTGGTGGCTGAGGACGAGGGCGAGGTCGTCGCCTATATGTCGGCCTCGCCCGAAGGCTTCGTCTACGCGATCTACCTGGATGCCTCAGCCCGCGGCCGGGGCATCGGCAAGGCGCTGATCGAAACCGCGAAATACATGCACCCAAGCCAGCTCGAACTGACCGTCTTCGAGAAGAACCAAGCCGCGCTGCGTTTCTATCGGCGAGAGGGTTTTCGCGAGGTGCCCGAAGGGCGCAGTACCGACCGGCCGGAAGGCATACCGACGCTGCTGATGCGCTGGCGGGGCGCCGCATGAGGATCGAGCGGGTGGTGCCGGTGGTGAGCATCCTGATTGGCCTGGTGGCCGTCTGGTATGTCGCCGTCTTCTTCATGAACGCGCCGTTCCAGCGCGACCTGAACCAGCGCGCCGGCGTCACGGTCACCACCATGGAGCTTGTCGGCCAGACCATGTCGCAGCCGAAGCCCACCCTGCCGGCGCCGCATCAGGTGGCGGTCAACTTCTTCGAAAACACCTTTCTGAGGAAGGTCAATTCGAGCCGCAGCCTGGTCTACCATTCGTGGGTGACGCTTTCGTCCACGCTGCTTGGCTTCGCCTTCGGCACCGGGCTGGGCATACTGATCGCCGTCGGCATCGTGCATGTGCCGGCGCTCGACCGCAGCCTCATGCCCTGGATCATCACCTCGCAGACCATTCCGATCCTGGCGCTGGCGCCCATGATCATCGTGGTGCTGGCGGCGGTCGGCATCACGGGCCTCATACCCAAGGCGCTGATCTCGACCTATCTGTCGTTCTTCCCGGTCGCGGTCGGCATGGTCAAGGGGCTGCGCTCGCCCGAGATCACCCATCTCGATCTGATGCACACCTACAATGCCAGCCGCGCCGCCACCTTCTGGAAGCTGCGGCTGCCGGCGTCGGTGCCATTCCTGTTCGCCTCCATGAAGGTGGCGATCGCCGCCAGCCTCGTCGGCGCCATCGTTGGCGAGTTGCCCACCGGCGCGCAGGCCGGCATCGGCGCCAAGCTGCTGGCCGGCTCGTATTACAGCCAGACCATCGAGATCTTCGCTGCACTGATCGCCGGTTCGATCGTCGCCATCCTTCTGGTGACCGCCATCGGCCTGGCCGGGCGGCTGACCGAACGCGCGATGGGAGCGCGGGCCACATGAGGCGCACCGGCATCCCCTCGGTCCTCGTCCTGGGCGCGATCGCGCTTGCTGCCATCGGCTGGGCAGTCAGCGCGGGCGACGGCGCAACCGGGCTGGTTTACGTGTGTGCCATCATCGGCGTCGCGGGCCTGGTGGCCGCATTCTCGGCGCTGTCCTCGATATCTACCGCGCTTCTGCTGCTGGTCGCGTCGTCGGCGGGGGCATGGCTTCTGATCAGCGGGATATCGGGCCATGAGGGCGAGGCGGGCCCTGGCTTCTATTGCGCGCTCGCCGCGTCATGGCTGCTTGCCTGGCGGGCCGCTTCCGTTCTTTCGAGCTACAACGCACCCGCCCGATCGATCGATATCGGGCTGCGGCTGCTCATTCCCGCGCTGTTCGGAGCGTGGATACTGATCGGCTGGGAAGCGATCGTTCGTGGGGCCGGCGTGCCGTTCATCCTGCTGCCGCCGCCGAGCGCCATCGGCGCGCGCATCGCGTCGTCCATGCCGGTGCTGATGGCTGACGTGCGGCAGACGATCTTCAAGGCGGTGCTGGCCGGATATCTGATCGGCTGCGGCGCCGGGTTCGCCGCCGCGATCCTGGCCGACCGCTTCCTGTTCCTGCGGCGCGGCATACTGCCCATCGGCAACATGGTGTCGGCGCTGCCGATCATCGGCATCGCGCCAATCATGGTGATGTGGTTCGGGTTCGACTGGCAGTCGAAGGCTGCCGTGGTCGTGGTGATGACCTTCTTCCCGATGCTGGTGAACACGGTGGCCGGCCTTGCTGCCTCCGGGCACATGGAGCGCGACCTGATGCGCACCTATGCGTCGAGCTACTGGCAGACGCTGGCCAAGCTGCGGCTGCCGGCGGCGATGCCCTTCATCTTCAACGCGTTGAAGATCAACTCGACGCTGGCCCTGATCGGGGCCATCGTGGCCGAATTCTTCGGCACGCCGGTGGTGGGCATGGGCTTCCGCATTTCCACCGAAGTGGGGCGCATGAATGTGGACATGGTCTGGGCCGAGATCGCCGTTGCGGCGGTAATCGGTTCGGTCTTTTATGGCGTGATCTCGCTCGTCGAACGCGGGGTCACGTTCTGGCATCCGTCTATCCGTGGTGGATAGACGTACTTCAGAGGGTAAACATATGAAAAAAATGATCGTTTCCATGATGGCGGGAGCGTTTTCGCTGGCCGCCGCGCAGGCGCTGGCCGCCGATGCCGTCACGCTGCAGCTCAAGTGGGTCGCGCAGGCGCAGTTCGCCGGCTACTACGTGGCCAAGGAAAAGGGCTTCTACAGCGACGAGAACCTCGACGTCACCATCAAGCCGGGCGGCCCCGACATCGCGCCCGAGCAGGTTATCGCCGGCGGCGGCGCCGATGTGATCGTCGACTGGATGGGCGGCGCGCTGGCTGCCCGCGAAAAGGGCGTCGGACTGGTCAACATCGCCCAGCCCTACAAGAAGGCGGGCATGGAACTGGTGTGCCCGAAGGACGGTCCGGTGAAGACCGAAGCCGACTTCAAGGGCAAGACGCTCGGCGTCTGGTTCTTCGGCAACGAGTATCCGTTCTATGCCTGGATGAACAAGCTCGGCATCTCGACCGATGGCGGCCCGGACGGCGTGACCGTGCTGAAGCAGTCTTTCGACGTGCAGCCGCTGATCCAGAAGCAAGCGGACTGCATCTCGGTCATGACCTACAACGAGTACTGGCAGCTCATCGATGCCGGCTACAAGCCGGAAGACCTGATCGTCTTCAACTATTCGGCGATGGGCGTGGACCTCTTGGAGGACGGCCTCTATGCGATGGAGAACAACCTCAAGGACCCGGCCTTCGAGGACAAGATGGTTCGCTTCGTGCGCGCCTCGATGAAGGGTTGGGAATATGCGATCGCCAACCCGGACGAGGCGGCGTCCATCGTCATGGACAATGGCGGTCAGGACGAGAACCACCAGAAGCGCATGATGGGCGAGGTCGCCAAGCTCATCGACAAGCCGGACGCGAAGCTGATCGAAGCGGCCTACGATCGCACCGCCAAGGCGCTGCTCGACCAGAAGATCATCACCAAGGAGCCCACGGGCGCCTGGACCTCGGCGATCACCGACAAGCTCTGAGCGTCGGCTCGGACTGTGAGGAAAGGGGGCGGGCAACCGCCCCCTTTTTTTGTTGCCCGACGCCGACGTCAACAGAGCAGCGCGCAAGCGCTATCTGCGCCCTTCGTCGGTAGGCATCCGGGCGGGACGTGCAGCCGCGTCGTCGTCATGCGGTGCCTGGTCGCGCGAGGCGGACCGCCCGCGCACCGCCTGCTCCGCATACGGCCTGACGAGCAGCCCGGTCAGATGGCCAAGCGGAGAGCCAGGTCCGGTGAACGGCCCGGCAAACGAGCGGCGAGGATTGTCTGTGAAAGGCATCGCGTGCACCCTTCTCTTGGTTCCGGCACCATGCCGGAACTTCCGAGTTCGGGGGCTCACGCGACGTATCGCGAGGTCCAGGAAGCTTCTGACGTCTTCCCCTTTTCGCTCCGTATCCAAAACCTGCGAGGGCGCCGGATGTTCCCTCAGGCCACCAGGCGCTGTCGCTCTTCCGCGCGGTACGCGCCGGGCGTCATGCCGGTCATGCGGCGGAAGAAGCGGTTGAAATAGGCCGGGTCGGAGAATCCCAGCGAGTAGGCGATCTTCTGGACCGGGGAGGGGGTGAAGATCAGGTCGCGCCGGGCCGCCTCCAGCAGACGCTGCGCCAGCAGACCGCGGACGCTGTGGCCGGTATGTACGCGCGCCAGCCGGTTGAGGTGTGTCGGTGAGACCCCGATCTTTGCCGCATAGAAGCTGATGGGCCGGTGGTCCTGGAAGTTGGCGCCGACGAGGGCCAGAAGCTGCTCGACGCGTAGCGCGTCGCGACCATCCGGCCCCCTGTCATGCATCTCGCCGCCGGCAATGCGCACCAGGGCAACCACCGCCTCGGTTATCAGCGCCTCCAGAAGTGCTGCCCGGCCGATACCCGGCGTGGCCAGCTCCCGCTCTATGCTTTCCAGCGTGGCGACCGCAGCAAGCGATTGCTGCGCATCATCCAACGTCACGACGCGCGGCATGGCGGCGAATTCCCCGATCCGCCGGTCCGAGGCGACGATGGACATCAGCCTGTCGGCCAGCGAGGTGACGACGATGCCGTCGGCGGCGCGGTCGTAATGGAAGCCATGCACCGCGCCGGGCGGGATGAAGAGCAAGCACGGGGCCGAAAAATGCAAGACGCCGTCTGCGCCCGTCATTTCGCCGCCACCTGCCGTGATGAGGAATATCTGGAAGAAACCATCGTGCCTGTGCGCCGCGATCCGGAAATTGTGCAGGTGCGTACGCACAGGCAGCGTCTCGCAATGCACCCAGAAGTCCGGAGACGCTTCGAAACTCTCGCCGTAGAGGCGGTAGTTGGGGACGGCTCTGCGCGACGATTTCATGTTCGGATAGTGCAATCAATTGCCGCGATTGTCCATTGCGGCGGCTGTATACAGGCCGCACTTATGTGCCGGCCGCGGGGCGGCGCGGAGGAGGCGATTTTCCATGCGGACTCAGGTAGCCATCATCGGGTCGGGGCCGGCCGGGCTGCTCCTGGGCCAGCTTCTGACCAATGCCGGCATCGACAACGTCATCCTGGAGCGGCAGTCGCAGCAATATGTGCTCGGCCGCGTCCGCGCCGGCGTTCTGGAAGAGGGCATGGCGGGCCTGCTGGACGAGGCGGGCGCCGGCGAGCGCATGCGCCGCGAAGGCCTGCCGCATGACGGTTTCGACCTCGCCTTCGATGGCGGGCACCACCGGATCGACCTGCTTGGTCTTTCGGGCGGCAAGCGGGTGCTTGTATACGGCCAGACCGAGGTGACACACGATCTCATGGACCGGCGGGCCGCCACCGGAGGCCTCTCTGTCTACGAGGCGGCGAATGTGCAGCCGCACGGCTTCGACCGAGAAAAGCCCTATGTGACCTATGAGAAGGGCGGCGCCACGCACCGCATCGACTGCGACTTCATCGCGGGGTGCGACGGCTATCACGGCGTTTCGCGAAAAGCGGTGCCCGAAAGCGCGATCACGGTCTACGAGCGAACCTATCCGTTCGGCTGGCTCGGCATACTGGCCGAACTGCCGCCGGTCAGCCACGAGCTGATTTACGCCAACCATCCGCGCGGCTTCGCGTTGTGCTCGATGCGCTCGATGGCGCGCAGCCGCTACTACGTGCAATGCCCGCTGGACGACAAGGTCGAGGACTGGTCTGACGACCGCTTCTGGGACGAGATACGCTACCGGCTGCCTGCCGACGTGGCCGAGCGGATGGTCACGGGGCCCTCGTTCGAAAAGTCCATCGCGCCGCTGCGTTCGTTCGTAGCGGAACCGCTTCGCTTCGGCCGGCTGTTCCTGGCCGGCGATGCGGGGCACATCGTGCCGCCCACCGGCGCCAAGGGCCTGAACCTGGCCGCCAGCGACGTGCGGTATCTTTTCGATGCGCTGCAGGAATATTATCGCGACCGGTCGAGCGCAGGCATCGACGACTACTCGCGCCGCGCGCTCGCCCGGGTGTGGAAGGCCGAGCGCTTCTCGTGGTGGATGACAAACACGCTGCACCGCTTCCCTGACCAGGGTGCCTTCGGCCAGAAGATCCAGGAGGCGGAGCTGAACTACCTGGTAAGCTCGCGCGCCGCGTCGACCTCGCTGGCCGAGAACTATGTCGGCCTGCCTTACTGATGGAGACTGAGCGATGAGCGACAGTGACAAGCCCAACCGGCACGAGCAGGGAATGGCGACCCGCCGCAAGGTGCTGGGCGCTGCCCATGTCGACCGGGCCGAGGCAGCCAAGACGCGCTTCGACGAAGCGTTTCAGGAACTGATCACCGAAGCCGCCTGGGGGCATGTGTGGTCGCGCGGCACGATCACCCTGCGGGAGCGGTCGATGATGACGCTGGCGCTGCTGGCGGGGCTGGGCAATTTCGAAGAGCTGGCGCTGCATACGCGCGCCACCGCCAACACCGGCGCCAGCCGCGACGACATCATGGAGGCCATGCTGCACGTGGCCATCTATGCCGGCGTTCCGCGCGCCAACCACGCCATCAAGGTCATCAAGCAGGTCTTCGCAGAAATGGACGGGCAGAAATGAGCGGTTCCAGCATCTCCAACCGTGGCCCCGGGACGGGGCCGTTCTTCCAGCGCGACCGTGAGTGGCACCCCAAGGCCTACACGCCCTGGTACAAGACCTCGGTGCTGCGCTCGCCGCAGAAGGCGCTGATCTCCTTCGACAACACGATTTCGGAGATCACGGGCCCGGTGTTCGGCCACAACATACTGGGCGAACTCGACAACGATCTGATCCACAATTTCGCCAGGTCGGGCGAGAGTGCGATCGGCCCGCGTATCATCGTCTACGGGCGGGTGGTGGACGAGCGCGGCCGCGGCGTGCCCGGCGCCCTGCTGGAATTCTGGCAGGCCAATGCCGGTGGTCGCTATCGCCACAAGAAGGAAGGCTACCAGGCGGCGCTGGACCCCAATTTCGGCGGCTGCGGGCGCACCATCACCGACGAGGACGGGGGATATTATTTCCGCACGATCCAGCCCGGGCCTTATCCCTGGCCCAACGGCCCCAATGACTGGCGCCCGGCGCATATCCATTTCTCGGTTTTCGGCGACGGCTTCGCCCAGCGGCTCATCACGCAGATGTATTTCGAGGGCGATCCGCTGATCCCGCTGTGCCCGATCGTGCGCACGATCAACAACCCGGATGCGGTCTCGAGCCTCGTTGCCGCGCTGGACATGAACGCGACGACGTCGATGGACAGCCGCGCCTACAAGTTCGACATCGTGCTGCGCGGCCGCCGCCAGACGCTGTTCGAGAACAAGCGTGAAGGAAACTGACATGGTTCAGAGTCTCAACCACCTGAAGGAAAGCGCCTCGCAGACCGCCGGCCCCTACGTGCATATCGGGCTGACGCCGAATTTCTGCGAGATCGGAGGCGTGTATCCCGAAGACCTCGGCATCAGCATGGTCAATGACAAGACCGGGGGGGAGCGCATCACCATCGTCGGGCAAGTGATCGACGGGGCGGGGGCGCCGATGCGCGACTGCCTGGTCGAGATATGGCAGGCCGACGCTGCCGGCCTCTACAACAGCCCGTCGGAGACGCGCGGTTCGGCCGACCCGAACTTCACCGGCTGGGGCCGCAGCCCGGCCGACCAGGACACAGGCGAATTCCGCTTCGAGACGATCAAGCCCGGCCGCGTGCCGGCCCGTGACGGACGCCTGATGGCGCCGCACATCACCTTCTGGATCGTGGCGCGTGGCATCAATCTCGGCCTCAACACGCGCATGTATTTCGCAGACGAGGAGAAGGCGAACGCCGAGGACCCCATCCTGGCGCGCATCGAGCACAAGACGCGGGTGCCGACGCTGTTGGCCAAGCGGGAAGGGAACGTCTATAGGTTCGACATCCACCTGCAGGGTGAGAAGGAAACCATCTTCTTCGACATCTAGGGCCACCTTGTCCGTTTCGCCATTCGACCATCCGCTGCTGTCCGGGCTGCTCGGCGACGCCGAGGTTGCGGCCTGCTTTTCGCTGGAGGCGGAACTTGCCGAAATGCTCGCTTTCGAGCGTGCCCTGGCACGCGCCGAGGCAGAGGAGGGGCTAATACCGACGCAGGCCGCCGATGCGATCGAGGGATCGCTTGCGGCATTCGCGCCCGACATGGCCGGCCTGCGCGGCGGCGCGGCGCGTGACGGCGTTATCGTTCCCGAGCTCGTCAGGCAGATGCGGGCGGCGGTCGGCGAACCGCACGGCAGGCACCTGCATTTCGGTGCGACCAGCCAGGACGTGGTTGATACCGGCCTGGCGCTGCGCCTGCAGCGGGCGACCGGCATCCTGTCAGCCCGCCTCGGTCATGTCATTGCGGCGCTCGGCGCGCTCGACGCACGGGACGGCCAGCTTGAGGTGATGGCGCATACGCGCATGCAGGCCGCAATCCCCGTTACGGCGTCGCGAAGGGTCCGCGCATGGCGCGATCCGCTGGTGCGGCATCGCGAGCGGCTGGACGCAGTTATGAAGGATGTCGGGCTGGTGTCTTTCGGCGGAGCGGCCGGCACCCTTGATAAGCTGGGCGACAAGGGGCGGTCGGTTGCCGGGCGGATCGCGACGCTGCTTGGGCTGGGCGCGCCGGACCATGCGCGCCACAGCGAGCGCGACGGTGTCGTAGCCTTCGCTTCGTGGCTGTCGATGGTTTCGGGCTCGCTCGGCAAGCTGGGGCAGGACGTGGCGCTGGCCGCCCAGAGCGAGGTGGGTGAGGTGAAACTCGCCGGCGGCGGCGGCTCGTCCGCAATGCCCCACAAGGTCAATCCGATCGGGGCCGAGACGCTGGTGGCGCTCGCGCGCTTCAATGCCACGCTGGCGAGCGGCATGCACCATGCGCTGGTGCACGAGAACGAACGGTCGGGCGCTGCCTGGACGCTCGAATGGATGCTGCTGCCGCAGATGACGGTGGCGACCGCAGCCGGCCTCGGCACCGCGCTGAGGCTGATCGACGGCCTGGAATTCGTGCGACCTTCGGAATGAATTCACGCGCCATCGTCACATTCTGCGGGCTGCTGACGGCCGCCTCGGCGATATCCATCGACATCACGCTGCCGGTGATGTCCGACATGGTGACCGACCTCGGCTCACCGTATCCGGCCGTGCAGATGACGATCACGATCTACATGTTCATGGCCGGCGTGGCGCAGCTCGTCTGGGGCCCGGCGTCGGACCGGTTCGGCCGCCGCCCGGTGCTGGCTGCCGGGCTCGGCATCTTCCTCGTCGGCGCGGTGATCTCGACGCTGGCGCCGACGGTCGGGTGGATGCTGGCGGGCCGCGCCATCCAGGGCGCAGGCGGGGCGGCCGCGATCGTGCTCGGCCGCACCATTCTGCGCGACCTCTTTTCAGGCAGCGAGCTCGCCCGCACCCTTGCATTCGCGTCTGCGGTCTTCGCGGCAGGGCCTATCGTGGCGCCGTTCGCGGGCGGCATCATCGCTTCCCTTCTGGGCTGGCGGGCGGTGCTGGGATTTCTGGTGGTGGTGGCGCTCGCGGCGCTGATCGTGGTGTGGCGCCTGCCCGAGACGATTTCGGCGCGCGATCCGTCGGCGCTGACGCTCGAAACCTATGGAAGGCGCATGGCGCGCTTCTGGAGCGAGCCGCAGTCACGCTGGTTCCAGGCGGTGGCCACGCTGGGCATGGCCTCGATGCTGCTTATCATCGCCTCGGCTCCGCGCATCTATGACGAAGCCTTCGGCATGACCGGCATGGCCTTCGCCACTTTCTTCGCGCTGCACGGGTTTGGCATCATCATCGGCCAGATGGTGAACCGGCGACTGATCGTGTCGATGGGCGTGGTGCCGGCCATGGTGATCGCGGGCAGCGTGATGGTCACTGCGTCTGCGCTCATCCTGGCCACGGGGTTGCTGGGCATCGCCAATGCGTGGACGACGACGGGCCTGCTCATCCTGTTTGCGACCAGCTACCTGGTCATCGCGTCCAACTCGACGGCCATGGTGCTGGACCCGCACGGCCAGATGGCGGGTTTCGCGGCGTCCGTTTTCGGGGTGGTGATGCAGATCGGCGCCGCGCTGATCGTCACCGCCATCGTGCCCTTCGCCGGAGGCAGCGTGACCGGCTTCGGGCTGGCGTTGCTCGTGGTCTGCATCTGCTGCCTGGCGATGGCCGCCGCATGGCGGCCGCGCCGGCAGTGAGGCGTCACATCGCGTTCATCGTCAGCAGCTCGTACCCGGCAACCTGCTCGCCGTCCTGGTTGGTGACGGCAACGTCCCATCGCACCTCGCCATAATCGTCGTTGCGGCGGGTCTTCTGCTTCGCCGTGAGCCGCACGCCAAGCGTGTCGCCGGGCGAAACGGGCTTCATGAAGCGCAGATTGTCCAGCCCGTAATTGGCCAGCACCGGCCCCGGCGCGGGGTCCACGAACAGGCCTGCGGCAAACGAAAGGATGAGGTAGCCGTGGGCCACCCGGCCCGGGAAGAAGGGGTTGGCCTTCGCCGCCTCCTCGTCCATGTGGGCGTAGAAGGTATCGCCCGTGAATTCCGCGAAATGCTCGATATCGCTGAGCGTGACCTGGCGCGCGGCGGTCTCGAGCGTGTGGCCGATCTCCAGCTCGCCGAAACGCATGCGAAAGGGATGTGCCTTGCCCGAAAGCGTGCGCGCGCCTGGCACCCAGCTTCGCGTGATGCCGGCCAGCAGGTCGGGGCTGGCCTGGATGGCGGTGCGCTGCATGTAGTGCATCACGCCGCGGATGCCGCCCATCTCCTCGCCGCCACCGGCGCGGCCGGGGCCGCCATGCACCATGTGGGGCAGGGGGGAGCCGTGGCCGGTAGCGCCCTTGCCGGTGTCGCGGTCGGCAAAATAGAGGCGGCCGTGCCATGCGCCCGATGCCAGTACGGCGGCGCGCGCCACGGCCGGATCATGCGTGAAGACCGAGGCGACGAGCGAGCCTTTGCCGCGATTGGCGAGAGCGAATGCGTGATCGATATCGCGATAGGCCATGACGGTCGACACCGGGCCGAAAGCCTCGACCTCGTGCACCTTGACGGCGCCGTCCGGGTCGTCGCACGCAAACAGCATCGGCGGCACGAAGGCGCCGGCTCTCGCGTCGGCACCCTGAACGGCGAACGCTTCGGGGTCGCCGAAGACGCGACGCGCCTCGCTGCCGATCCGCGCCGCCTCCGCGAGCACGCTGTCACGCTGCGCGGCGCTCGCCAGCGCGCCCATGCGGGTCGCCCCGCTGCGCGGGTCGCCGATCACGGTGTCGCGCAGCCGCCCGGCGATCGCCTCGATCACCGCATCGCGGTGGGCGGCCGGCGCGAAAATGCGGCGGATGGCGGTGCATTTCTGGCCGGCCTTGGCGGTCATCTCGCGGTGGACCTCGCGGATGAAGGCATCGAACTCGGGCGTGCCGGGCGCGGCGTCGGGGCCGAGGATGGAGGCGTTGAGCGAGTCCTGCTCGGCGACGAAACGGACCGAGTTGTCCAGCAGGTTGGGGTTTGCGCGCAGCATGGTCGCGGTGGCGGCGGAGCCGGTGAAGGACACCACGTCCTGCGCGCCCAATCGATCCAGCAGGTTTCCCAGATTGCCTGAAACGAGCTGCACAGAACCTTCCGGCAGCAGGCCGGACTCGATCATCATCCGGAACGCCGCCTCGGCCAGCCAGGCCGTCGCGGAGGCGGGCTTGACGATGGCGGGCACGCCCGCCAGCAGCGTCGGGGCGAGCTTTTCCAGCATGCCCCAGACGGGAAAGTTGAAGGCGTTGATGTGCACCGCCACGCCCTGCAGCGAGGTGGCCACGTGCTGGCCGACGAACTTGCCGTCGCGCGACAGGGTCTCCAGCGCGCCGTCGAGATAGATCACGTCGTCGGGCAGTTCGCGCCGGCCCTTCGAGGCATAGACGAACAGGGTCGAAATGCCGCCGTCTATGTCGATCATGGAGTCCGGCTTCGTGGCACCGGTGTCGTAGGAGAGCTCGTAGAGCGGCTCGCGGCGCTCGTTGAGATATTGCGCCAGGGCCTTCAGCATCGCGGCGCGCTGGTGGAACGTCATCGCGCGCAGGGCCGGCCCGCCGACCTTGCGGGCGTGGTCGGCCATGGCGGCAAAGTCAAGCGCGCCGGCGCCGATCTCGGCGACGGGCTGGCCGGTGACGGCGCTTCGCAGCATCGCGATCTTGCCCGACGGCGCGACCCAGTGGCCCGCGGCGTAGCTGTTGAGTTGCAGCAGCGTCATGTCAGTCTCCTCAGGACACGGTGGCCGGCAGGCTGGCGAAACCGCGGAAGCGCACGCGGCCGGTCCGTCGGGCTTCGCCGCTCGCGCGGTAGTTCGGGAAGCGCCGCAGGAAGCTCGATATGGCGATGCGGCCCTCCATGCGGGCCAGCGAAAAGCCCGCGCACAGATGCGGTCCCTGCGCGAAGGCAAGGTGCCGGTTGGGCTTTCGGGCAAGGTCGAGCCGGTCGGGCTCGGCAAACTGGCGCGGATCGCGGTTCGCCGCGCCGATGCACAGATGGATGCGCGTGCCGGCGTCGACATGCTCGCCATCGAACGCGACGGCTTCGGTGGTCAGGCGGTTGCCAAGCTGGTTGGGCGACTGGAAGCGCAGGAACTCGTCGACCGCGGTGTCGATCAGATCCGGCTGTTCCATCAGCCGCTGCTTCTCACCAGGCCATTGCAGCAGTTCATGCAGCGCGTTGCCGATGAGGTTCGTGGTCGTCTCGTGGCCGGCGTTGAGGATGAAGATGCAGTTCTGGAGCAGCTCGACGTCGGCCAGCTGCTCGCCTTCGTTGCCGTTGATGAGCCGCGTGAGAACGTCGGTGGCGGGATCGCCCGGCCGTGCGCGGCGGCGCGCGGCGAGGTCGGCGAGGTAGGCCTTGAAGTCGGTGACGGCGCGGTTGCCCTCGTCGAGCCTTTCGGCCGAGAGTGTCGGCTCCAGCGCGCCCAGTATGGCCAGCGACCAAGCCCGCAGCGGCCCGCGCTCCTCGCGCGGCATGACGAACAGATTGCCGATGACTTCGACCGGGATGGCGGCCGCGAAGTCCTCTATAAGGTCCACCTCCCGTTTCGCGGCCATGGCGTCCAGCAGTCCGTCGACCAGCGAGACGAGGCCCGGCTCCATCGCCGAAATGGCGCGGGGGGTGAGGGCGCCCATCATGATCCTGCGCACGCGGGTGTGCAGCGGCGGATCGTTGAACACGAGGCTGGTGGTGTGGTGCTCGTAGAGCGGGGAGTTGCCGAATTTCGGCCGGAACTCGACCTTCTTGTCGGAGGAGAATGCCCTGGTGTCGCGGTAGACGCGATCGAGGTCGGCGTAGCGCGACAGCATCACCGAACCGTCGGCGAAGCGCTTGACCGGGGCATGTTCCAGCAGCGCGTGGTAGGTGGGAAACGGATCGTCTGCGAAGCCCGGCGGCAGGGCATTGATGTCGAATTGCCGCGCCAGGGCCGCATCGCTCCGCATCGTGTTCCTCCTGTCGCGATCCCCCGCGTCGCCTCCGTATTATTGACCGGTCGGCCGGTCTATGCAAGTCTTGCCCGGTTCATGTCGCCCAGGGAGGAACGCATGGCGCTGTCGGCCGACGAGATCGCACGCAGAAGCGCCGCTGCCATGTGGGCGCGCGACGATGCCTCGAAATGGCTGGGCATTTCGCTTGACGAAGTAGGGCCGGGCACGGCGCGGCTGTCTTTCACCGTGCAGCAGCACCACACCAACGGCCACGACATCTGCCACGGCGGCTACATCTTCACGCTGGCGGATTCGGCCTTCGCGTTCGCCTGCAATTCCTACAATCGCATCGCGGTCGCGCAGCACAACGTCATCACCTACGTCGCGCCCGGCAGGCTGGGCGACCGGCTGACGGCGGATGCGCGCGAGGTCACGCGCTTCGGCCGCTCCGGAATATACGATGTCAGCGTGACGGATGGGGCAGGCAAGCTGATCGCCGAATTCCGCGGCGTTTCGCGCGACATCGAAGGCCAGCATTTCGAGGAAGCCGGCGACTGAGCGCATCGGGAGGTTTGCGTGAAGGATCTGACACCCAGGAAGCAGGATCTCGATCCGATCGAGATCGCCTCGCGCGACGAGATCGAGGCGCTGCAGCTGCACCGGCTGAAATGGTCGCTGCGGCACGCCTACGAGAACGTGCCGCACTACCGGAAGGCCTTTGATGCCGCGGGCGTGCATCCCGACGATCTCAAGCAGCTCGGGGACCTTGCGAAATTCCCGTTCACGGTGAAATCCGACCTGCGCGAGAACTATCCATTCGGCATGTTCGCCGTGCCGCGCGAGAAGGTGGTGCGGGTGCACGCCTCGTCGGGGACGACCGGCAAGCCTACAGTGGTCGGCTACACGAAGAACGACATCGAGGTATGGGCAGACTGCGTGGCGCGTTCGATGCGCGCGTCGGGCACGCGGCCGGGCGATATCGTGCACATAGCCTATGGCTACGGGCTTTTCACAGGCGGCCTTGGCGCGCACTACGGCGCAGAGCGTCTCGGCTGCACGGTCGTGCCGGTCTCGGGCGGCATGACGCCAAGGCAGGTGACGCTGATCGAAGATTTCGGCGCAAGCACCATCATGGTGACGCCGTCCTACATGCTGGCGATCCTCGACGAGTATCGCGCGCAGGGACTCGATCCACGCAAGAGCCCGCTTGAGGTGGGCATATTCGGCGCCGAGCCGTGGACCAACGCGATGCGCGCCGAGATCGAGGACGCCTTCGACATGCACGCGGTCGACATATACGGCCTGTCGGAGGTGATGGGACCCGGTGTGGCCAATGAATGCGTGGAGACGAAGGACGGACTGCACATCTGGGAGGATCATTTCTATCCGGAGGTGATCGACCCGCAGACGGGGGCGGTGCTCCCCGACGGCGAGCGCGGCGAACTCGTTTTCACCTCGCTGACGAAGGAGGCATTTCCGATCGTGCGCTACCGCACGCGGGACCTGACGCGCCTGCTGCCGGGAACGGCGCGCACCATGCGGCGGATGGAGAAGATCACCGGCCGCTCCGACGACATGATGATCCTTCGCGGGGTCAACGTGTTTCCGACGCAGATCGAGGAGCAGATCCTGACCGTGACCGGCCTCGCGCCGCACTTCCAGATCGAGCTGCGGCGCGAAGGCCGGCTCGATGCCATGGTCGTGCATGTGGAAGCGCATGCGTCGCATGCGGGAGAGGAAGCGCGGCGGAGCCTCTCCTCCTCGCTCGGCCAGCGGATCAAGGAGGTGGTGGGCATCAGCGTCACCGTCTCGGTCAAGGCACCGGGCGAGGTGGCTCGCAGCCAGGGCAAGGCGCAACGCATCATCGACAAGCGGCCGAAGGAATAACGCATTGGCCCGCAGCCGCGCCAGGGACTACGAAGAGAAGCGCGAGGCGATGCTGCATCGCGCAGCTGTCGCCTTTTCGCGCGACGGCTACGACCGTTCGTCGATGGCGGGGCTCGCGGCCGAATGCGGGGTCTCCAAGGCGCTGCTGTACCACTATTACGCCTCCAAGGAGGCGCTGCTGTTCGACATCGTGCGCAACCATCTGGAGCAGCTGATCGAAGCGGTGGAGGGCGCAGACGGCCATCATGCCGATCCCGCGGCGCGGCTGCGCGCCCTTGTCGGGGCGCTGCTGACCGCATATCGCGACGCCGACGCCGAGCACCGGGTGCAGACCGAGGGCATGCGGCTGCTGCCGCCGGAGGAGCAGGACACGCTGAGGGCGCTTGAGCGCACGCTCGTCGACATCTTCGCGGAGGCGATCCGCGCGCTCGATCCGGCCGCCTTCGAGGGCCGCCAGCTTCTGAAGCCGGTGACCATGGCGCTGTTCGGCATGCTGAACTGGTTCTACATGTGGTTCCGCGAAGGCCGCGGCATCACCCGGGAGCAATATGCCGACCTTGCGACCCACATGCTGGTGAGCGGCGTAGGCAGGCTCGAACGCCTGCCGACCTGAATTCGGGCCGGCAGGGATAGCCGGCCCGGTCTCATGGTTGCGCGGCGATGGCGGGCCTAGCCGAAATTGAACAGGTCCGGCCACATGTCCATGGCGCCGCCCACGATCATCTTGAGCGCGACGAAGATGATGACGAGCAGGCCGATATAGGCGATCCAGCGGTGCTTCTGGAGCAGGCGCGCGACGAAGGTCGCGGCCACGCCCATGAGGGCGACCGACAGTACCAGGCCGATGATGAGCACCGTGGGGTGCTCGAGCGCGGCGCCCGCCACCGCCAGCACGTTGTCCAGGGACATGGAAACGTCGGCGATGATGATCTGGGTGGCCGCCTGGCGCAGCGTCTTGCGCGGCGCCTTTTCGGCGATGTCGCCGCTGGCGTCGAGGTCGCTTTCGGACAGCGCTTCCTGCGCGGCCTCTTCCTGTTCATGCGGTGTTCGCAGCTCGCGCCACATCTTCCAGCAGACCCATAGCAGCAGGATGCCGCCGCCGATCAGCAGGCCGGGGCCGAGCAGCAGGAGCTGCGTGGTCGTCAGGGCGAAGATGATGCGCAGGACCGTTGCCGCGATGATGCCGATGAGGATCGCGCGCGTGCGCTGGTCCTTGGGCAGGCCGGCGGCGGCAAGGCCAATCACAACGGCGTTGTCGCCGGCGAGAACGAGGTCGATCGCGATGACCTGGAGGAGCGCGGCGAAACCGGCGGCAGTGAAGATTTCCATTGGGCTTTCCGAATCGGCGGGGTGCGTGGGACACGGCAATAACGCGTTCGTGAGTGAAATGGGCCGAAGGGTAGAGAAGGTCAAGCTCCCCGGCACAGCAAAGCGATTGCATGTTGCGGCCTGCGGATGGCATCTCTGCCGCATGGACGATCGAACGACATCCGCCGATGCCGCGCTCTCGGCGCTGATTGACCGGCTGCACCGGCGCGGCAGGCCGAGGGTGTGGTCGATCGTGGTGACGATGTTCGGTGACCTGGTCCTGCCGCGCGGCGGCAGGACCGCGCTGTCGCTGCTGCAGGAGGTGGCCGGCCGCATCGGCATCGAGCCGGGCGCGCTGCGCACCGCGATGTCACGCCTCGCCGCCGATGGCTGGGTGGAGCGCGAAAAGCAGGGTCGCAACTCTTTCTACCGCCTCGCCGAGGGCGGGCGGCACGCCTTCGACCTCGCCACAAGGCGCATCTATGCGGGGGCGCCGCCCAGCTGGAACGGAAGCTGGACCGTGCTGATCTCGCCGACCGAGGTCGGCGAAAGGGAGGTGGCGGAGGCAGCGGCGCTGGGGTTCGTGCGCGCTTCCGGACGAGCCTTCCTGCGGCCCGAGACGGAAGGCGCGGCGCCGGTGGCAGGGTCCTTTCCGCAGATGCTGGTCGTCCACGGGACCGGCGCCGAGCATCCCGAGACGATCCTTTCATTCTGGCCGTCGAGCGAGATCGCCAGCGCCTATCGCGCCTTCATCTCCGCACTTTCGCCGCTGGCGGCGGCATTAGCGGAGGGCGACACGTTGCCGGGCCTCGATGCCATTGCCGCCCGCACGCTGCTTATCCACGAATGGCGGCGCATCGTGCTGCGCGATCCCGGCCTGCCTGCCGAGCTGCTGCCGGGCGACTGGCCCGGCGAAACGGCCCGCGCGCTGGCGGGCCGCATCTACGGCGCGCTGAGCGCATCGAGCGAGGACTGGCTGGACGAGAGGGGCCTGCCGCGGCCGCAGAAGCGGACCGCGCGCTTCGCGCCTCAGTCCTCCAGATAGGCGAAAGCGCTCGTCGCGCTCACCGCTACGCGATCGTCGCCCTTCGTGCGCATCTCGACGCGCGTATAGGCCATGCGCTTGCCGTTCTGGAGCACATCCACGCGAAGCAGTACGTCTCCGGGCTTCAGCGGGCGGATGAAGTGCGTGGTGAGGTCGACCGTGGTGCAGACGCGAAAGCGGCCGTTGAGGGCAGACAGCGCGACCACCGAAGCGGTGTCGGCCGCCGAAGCGGTGGCCTGCCCGCAGATCACGCCGCCGACATGCACGAGGCGCGGGTTTTCAGGCAGGAGGAAGTCGCCGCCCGCCGCGTCGAAGCCGATCGGCTTGAGGCCCAGGTCGGCAACCCAGGGCGCGAACACCCTCGCCAGCGTCTCTTCCGCTTCTCTGATGCCGAACATTGTCCCTCCCAATGCGTTACGAATTATTGCCGGTTCGCTGATTTTTTGTTACATATAAACGGCTGCCATGCTATAGCCAGCTCGGAGGAATTGCGATGTATAGCCAGGGCCTGATCGGCGCGAAAACCGAGACGACCGAGGACGAGGCTTTCCTCGCCGCGTTCCAGGCGCGCATCGACGCCGAAGAGAAGATCGAGCCCAACGATCCGATGCCCGAAGGGTATCGCCGCACGCTGATCCGCCAGATCGGCCAGCACGCGCATTCCGAGATCGTGGGCATGCTGCCGGAAGGCAACTGGATCACGCGCGCGCCCTCGCTGCGCCGCAAGGCGGCGCTTCTGGCCAAGGTGCAGGACGAGGGCGGGCACGGCCTCTACCTCTACGCGGCGGCCGAGACGCTGGGCGTCAGCCGCGAGCAGATGACGGAGGAGCTGCTGGCCGGCAAGGCGAAATACTCTTCGATCTTCAACTATCCGACCCTGACCTGGGCCGACATCGGCGCCATCGGCTGGCTGGTGGACGGCGCGGCGATCATGAACCAGATACCGCTCTGCCGCTGCTCCTACGGTCCTTATGCACGGGCGATGATCCGCGTTTGCAAGGAAGAGAGTTTCCACCAGCGCCAGGGCTACGAGATCATGATGACGCTGGCGCAGGGTACGCCGGAACAGAAAGAATTGGCGCAGGACGCCCTGAACCGCTGGTGGTGGCCTTCACTGATGATGTTCGGGCCGCACGATTCCGACAGCCAGCATGGCGACCAGTCCATGCGCTGGAAGATCAAGCGCTTCACCAATGACGAGTTGCGCCAGCAATTCGTGGACGCGACCGTGCCGCAGGGCGAATTTCTGGGCCTGACATTCCCCGATCCGGAGCTGAAGTGGAACGAGGCGCGCGGCCACTACGATTTCGGGCCGATCGACTGGGACGAGTTCTGGCGCGTGGTGAAGGGCGGCGGGCCGATGAACCGCGAACGGCTGGAAGCGCGCCGCAAGGCCTGGGACGACGGCGCGTGGGTGCGCGAGGCGGCACTGGCGCATGCGCAGAAGCGCAAGGCGCGGCGCGAGGCGACGAAGATGGCGGCGGAGTGACGATGATGGCGAAGAACGAGATACCGCTCTGGGAGGTCTTCATCCGGCCGCGCAACGGGCTGGCGCATCGCCATTGCGGCTCCGTGCATGCGGCCGACGAGGTGATGGCGCTGCAGGCGGCGCGCGACGTCTATACGCGGCGCGGGGAGGGCACCTCGATCTGGGTGGTGCCTTCGGCCGCGATCGTGGCGTCCGATCCCGCCCAGAAGGCGGAGAATTTCGAGCCGGCGGTGTCGAAGGTCTACCGGCACCCGACCTTCTACAACATCCCCGACGATGTGGGGCACATGTGATGGAAGCCGTCGCGATCGACCGCACGACGCTGGTGACCTTCCTGCTCAGGCTGGCGGACGACCACCTGATCCTCGGGCACCGGCTGTCGGAATGGTGCGGGCATGCGCCGATGCTGGAAGAAGATCTGGCCATGCCCAACATCGCGCTGGACCTGATCGGGCAGGCGCGGGCGCTCTACCAGCATGCCGCCGAGGTGGAGGGGAAAGGGCGGAGCGAGGACGATCTCGCCTATCTCCGCCACGAGCGCGACTATGTGAACTGCCTGCTGGTCGAGCGCCAGAACGGCGATTTCGCGCAGACCATGCTGCGGCAGTTCTGTTTTGCCGCCTTCATGCATCCGTTGTGGACGGCGATGGAGAAGGGCAGCGACGAGACGCTGGCCGCGATCGCGGCGAAGGCCGTCAAGGAATGCGCCTATCACATCCGCCATGCGGGCGAATGGGTGATCCGGCTGGGCGACGGGACCGAGGAGAGCGCGCGGCGCATGGCTGCGGCCGTGGAGACGCTGGCGCCTTATCTGGACGAGCTGTTCGACGGCGACGACGTGACCGGCGCGGTGGCTGAAGCCGGGATCGCGCCGGAGCCGGCGTCCGTCCGGGCGGCGTTCGACCGGACCGTCGCGCAAGTGTTTGCCGAGGCGATGCTCGACATGCCGCGGGCCGAGTGGCCGCAGCGCGGCGGCCGCGCGGGACGGCACACGGAAGCGATGGGCCATCTGCTCGCCGACCTGCAATACATGCAGCGCACGTTTCCGGGGGCTGCGTGGTGAGTGCGACTGGCCTTCAGCGGCAGGACACCGCGCCCCTGTGGCCTGCCGGCCATCTTTCCCACGATGGGAGCAATTTCGAGCGCGACGCGGCAGCGAACGAGCGCCATCGCCGTGCCCTGCTTGCCGCGTCCTCCGTCCCCGACCCCGAGATACCCTGCGTGACGGTCGCCGACCTCGGCATACTGCGCTCGGTCGAGATCGTGGACGGGGTGGCCGTGGCGCGGCTGACGCCAACCTATTCCGGCTGCCCGGCCGTGCTGGCGATCGAGCTGGCGGTGGAGACGGCACTGCGCGAGGCGGGTTTCGACGCGAGCATCGAGCGCGTGCTGTCGCCCGCATGGACCACGGACTGGATCACGCCGGAGGGCCGCGACAAGCTCGCGGCCTACGGCATCGCGCCGCCGCGCAAGGCGTCGAACTCGATCCGCTCGCTGTTTGGCGAAGAGATCGTCGCCTGCCCGAAATGCGGATCCGGCGAGACCGAGCGGCTCTCCGAATTCGGCTCCACCGCCTGCAAAGCGCTGTGGCGCTGCACGGCCTGCCGAGAACCTTTCGACTATTTCAAGTGCATCTGATGGCCCCGCGTTTCCACGAACTGAAGGTCGCAGCGATCAGACGCCAGACGCCGGACGCGGTAGCGCTGGCGTTCGAGGTCCCCGAGCAACTGCGCGGCGACTTCGCCTTCACGCCCGGACAATATCTGACGCTTGCCGCCGAGATCGACGGGAAGGAGGCGCGGCGCTCCTATTCGATCTGCTCCGCGCCGGGCGACCCGCACCTGCAGGTCGGCGTGAAGCGCGTCGACGACGGGCGTTTCTCGCGCTTCGTGAACGAGCGGCTGGCGGTGGGCGACACGATCCGGGTGATGCCGCCGCAGGGCCGCTTCACGTCACTTGCCGGCTCGCGCCACGACTACATCCTGATCGCGGCCGGCTCGGGCATCACGCCGATGCTGTCGATCGCACGCTCGGTGCTGAGCCACGAGGCCGAGAGCACGGTCACGCTGGTCTACGGCAACCGCTCGACCGACACGATCATGTTCCGGGAGGATCTGGAGGACCTGAAGGACCGCCATCTGACGCGCTTCAGCCTCGTGCACGTGCTGTCGCGGGAAGCGCAGGACGTGGACCTGCTGCACGGCCGCATCACCGGCGAGCGCGTGGCGGAGCTGGCGCGGCGCGGACTGATCGACCCCGGCTCGGCCGACGGCGTGTTCCTGTGCGGGCCCGGCGCGATGATCGACGACGTGGCCTCGGCGCTGAAGGCGCTGGGCGTGGACGAGGATCGCATCCGCTTCGAGCGCTTCACGCCTGCCGATGACGTGCCGGCGCGGCGCACGCCCTCTGCCGCCACACAGCAGGCTGTGGCGAAGGGGGTAGCGATCGAGGTCACGCTCGATGGCGTTCGCCGCAGCTTCCCGATGACGGATGCATCTCAGACGGTGCTCGACGCTGCCCATCTGGCCGGCATCGAGCTGCCCTATTCCTGCGCCGGCGGCATGTGCTGCACCTGCCGCTGCCGCGTGGTGGAGGGCAGCTCCGAGATGGCGGTGAACTATTCGCTGCAGCCGTGGGAGCTGGAGGCCGGTTTCACCCTTGCCTGCCAGACGCGACCCACCGGCGAAAAGCTGGTTCTCGACTTCGACGCGGCGTGATGCGTCGGCTGGCTGAGCGCCAGGGGGCATCACCATCGGAGCCCGCATCGACGGCGCTTCGCGCGGCAGACATAGCGGCCAGCGCGGCGGCACAGCCGGGGGTTGTCTCGAGGACTTCGTGTGTTACCAATTCCGCATGGACGGGAATCAGCGCTATCTCACCATCGGCGTTGCGGTCGGCGTCGGGCTAGGCGCCGCCGTAGGCCTGATGATGGACAATCTCGCGGTCGGCGCGCCGGTCGGCCTGGCACTGGGGGCCGCGATCGGCTGGATGATGGACAGGAAGTCGAGCGAATAGCGCGAGCTAGCCGCCGGCCCTGATCTGGCTCAGCGTGCGCGTGGGCGTGATCGCCTCGACGTCCAACCTGACCTCGATGATCGACGGCATGCCGCTGGCGCGCGCGCGTTCGAAGGCGGGCGCGAATTCCTCCGTCGCCTCCACGGTCTCGCCATGGCCTCCGAAGGCGCGGGCATAGGCGGCGAAATCGGGGTTCTTCAGATTGGTGCCCGAGACGCGGCCGGGATAATCGCGCTCCTGGTGCATGCGGATGGTGCCGTAGGCGCCATTATTCAAGATCACCACGATGACGGGCAGGCCGTACTGGACGGCGGTGGCGAATTCCTGGCCGTGCATCATGAAGTCGCCGTCGCCGGCCCAGACGATAACCTCGCGCTCCGGGAAAAGATGCTTGGCGGCGACGCCGGCGGGCATGCCGTAGCCCATCGTGCCCGAGGTGGGCGCGGCCTGCGTGTTGAAGCGGCGGTAGCGGTGATAGCGGTGCATCCAGGTGGCGAAGTTGCCGGCGCCGTTGCAGATGACGACGTCCTCGGGAAGCGTCTGCTCCAGCCATGACATGATCGGTCCCATATGCACCTTGCCGGGGCCGGTCGCGGGCGGGGTGGACCATTGCAGATAGCTCTGGTGCAGCTCCTCCGTGCGGTTCGCCCAGGCCGGCGCGCGCGAGGGCGCGGTCTGCGCGAAGGCCTCGGCGAAGGCGGCCGGCGTGGCGTTGATGGCGACGGTGGGCCGGTAGACGCGGCCGAGCTCGTGCGGGTCGGGATAGACGTGCACCAGTTTCTGGTCGGGGTAGGGGCTCTTCAGCAGCGTGTAGTCGGATGACGGCATTTCGCCGAAGCGGCAACCGACCAGCAGCACGAGGTCGGCATTCCTGATGTAGTCGCCGAGCTTCGGGTTGATGCCGATGCCGACATCGCCGGCATAGCTCGGATGCAGCTGGTCGCACAGCGCCTGGCGCCGGAACGAGCAACCCACAGGCAGCGACCAGCGCTCCAGCGCCGCGCACATCTGCTTCATGGCCGCTTCGGTCCAACGGGTGCCGCCGAGGATCACGAACGGGCGCTCGGCCTTTTCGAGAAGCGCGTTCAGCGCCGCCAGCTCGGGCTCGCCCGGGCGCGTCTCCACCGGCGTCCACGGCAGCGGCTTCGGCGCGTCGACCTCGTCGGTCAGCATGTCTTCCGGCAGCGATATCACCACCGGGCCGGGGCGCCCGGAGGTGGCGACGGAGAATGCGCGGGTGACGAGCTCCGGGATGCGGGCCGCGTCGTCGATCTCGACAACCCACTTGGCGATCGATCCGTAGAAGGCGCGATAGTCCACCTCCTGGAAGGCCTCGCGCTCCTTGATGCGGCGGGCGACCTGGCCGATGAACAGGATCATCGGGATGGAATCCTGCCGGGCGATGTGGACGCCGGCCGAGGCGTTGGTTGCGCCCGGGCCGCGCGTGACGAAGCAGATGCCGGGCCTGCCGGTGAGCCTGCCGTGGCAGTCGGCCATCATGGCGGCGCCGCCTTCCTGGCGGCAGACGATGTTCTCGATCCGCGAATCGTGGAGCGCGTCGAGCACCGCGAGATAGCTTTCGCCGGGCACGGAGTAGATGCGGTCTACCCCATTGGCTTCGAGGGTGTCCACGATCAGCTGGCCGCCAGTTCTCATGTCTTGCTGCTCTCCAGTTCGGCGAGGATCTCGTCGGTATGTTCCCCAAGGCGCGGGGACGGACGTTCATAGGCGAGCGGGGTTGCGCTCATGACAATCGGTGCGCGCACCGAGGGAAGCTGGTTGCCGTGGCCGTCGTCCAGATCCATGCGCATGCCGCGGACGATGGTCTGCGGGTCCGCGAACATCTGGGCGATGTCGTTGATGGGGCTGGCGGGCACTGCGGCGGCGTCGAGCAGAGGCAGCAGGCGGCTTCGCTCCCAGGCGGCCAGGGTGGCGACGATCCTTTCGCGTAGCGCGGCGCGGTTGGTGACGCGCGCGGGGTTCGTCGCGAAGAGCGGGTCGGCGGCGAGCGCATCCAGCCCGACCACCTTGCAGAAACGCTGGAACTGGCCGTCATTTCCGACCGCCAGAATGATGTGCCCGTCCTTCACCGGCACCACCTCGTAGGGCGCGATGTTCATATGGGCATTGCCCATCTGCACAGGCGCCTTGCCGGAGACCAGGTAGTTGAGGTTCTGGTTGCCGAGCACCGAGATCTGCGCGTCGTAGAGCGCCATGTCGATATGCTGGCCCTCGCCGGTCTTCTCCGCGTGGCGCAGCGCAGCCTGGATGGCGATGACCGAGTAGAGGCCGGTGAAGATGTCGGAGACGGCGACGCCCACCTTCTGCGGTTCGCGCCCCGGCTCGCCGGTGATCGACATCAGGCCGGCCATCGCCTGGATGATGAAGTCGTAGCCGGCGCGCGGCGCATAGGGGCCGTCCTGGCCGAAGCCGGTGATGGAACAGTAGACGAGGCGCGGGTTGATCGCTTTCAGGCTTTCATAGTCGAGCCCGTATTTCCTGAGGCCGCCGAGCTTGAAATTCTCGATCAGCACGTCGGCGGTGGCCACCAGCCGCCGCACCGTGTCGGCGCCCTGCGGCGTGGAGAAATCGACGGCGAGCGAGCGCTTGCCGCGATTGGTGGAGTGGTAATAGGCGGCGGACAGGTCTTCGCCGCCGGCGCCGGTGACGAAGGGCGGGCCCCATTTGCGGGTGTCGTCGCCGCCGTCCGGGTTCTCCACCTTGATGACGTCGGCGCCGAGATCGGCGAGCAGCTGCCCCGCCCAGGGGCCGGCCAGGATGCGGGCAAGCTCGACGACGCGGACACCCTTCAGCGGTGGATTGGACATGGGCTGGCGGGGCCTTCGTTGAGAACGAACAGTGCCTAGCAGATGGGCGGGGACAATGTCACGCCGCGGCCGCCTGGTGGTGGGGCAGGAGCCTGCGCGTGCGGTGGACGGTCAACCCACGACGCCTTCCGCCCACTCGGCGAACTCCCGCATGATGAGATCCCGATTCAACTCGTTGAGGGATTCGTGCCGGGTACCGGCATAAACCGTTGAAACGAGATTCGAAAAGCCCATCCGCCGCATGCGCCGCGCCAGCTGTTCGACGGCCTTGCCGCCGTCGGTCGCAGGATCCATCTGCCCGCCTGCGAGATGCAAGGGCATGTCCCTGCGCAGGGCGTCGAAATTGCGGTCGTCGGCGCCGGCGAAGACGAAGCGGAACACGTCCTGCCACATGCCGACCGAGGCGTCCCACCCGCATAGCGGGTCGGCGATGTAGCGGTCCACTTCCGCCGCGTCGCGCGAGAGCCAGTCGAACTCGGTGCGGCGGCCTGGCACCTTCGCCGCCCATGCCTTGAATGTCAGCTTCGGCAACAGGCGGGAGGGCACGTCGGAGCCCAGCCGGAAACGCTCCCAAGCCAGGATGGCCTGAGCGGCGCGGCCGGCCGCACCGGCCGAGAAGTTGGCGTTCCAGATGGCGGCAGCGGACGCCCTGCCGGGATACCGCAGCAGGTAGTTGAGGCCGATGAGCCCGCCCATCGAATGGCCAAACAGGACGACCGGCAGGCCGGGGTGGCGGCGCGCGATCTCGCCATGCACGGCATCGACGTCGGCCAGTACGGCGGCGAAGCCGCTGCCGGCGGCGAAGCTGCGCGGCGGCGCATCGGGCGCGCTGGTGCGGCCATGGCCGCGATGATCGTGCGCGTAGACGTGGAAGCCGCGCCCGGCGAGGAACTCGGCGAAGCGGCCATAGCGCGCGGCGTGCTCGGCCAGCCCGTGGTTGATCTGCACCACGGCCCGGCCAGTGCCCGGCGCGCGCCGCGACAACAGGTTGAGCGACGCGCCGGTGGGCGACGCCAGCGTCTCGGCGGAGGTGAAAGCCACTCGCGTCAGGGCAGCCGGCAGGGCGTGGCGGTCGCCCGGCACTGCCACAGGTTCACGCCCAGCGCGGAGGTGTACCGGCGGCAGGACACGCCACGGCGGCCGGCATTCTCCCAGTTGGCGTAGCGCGGTGCGTAGTGCGCGGCGACCTCGCCGGACCAAAGCACGATGGCGCGCGCCTCCACCGACGCGCGGATCGCGCCATGGGTGGGGCCGGCCGTGTGGCGCGGCTTGCAGACCGAGGCGGCCTCGGCGTGCATGGCGAAACTGGAGAGGAAGAGCGCGGCGGCGGCCGCCAGCAGGGCGCGGGACATGGTCATCGAAAACCTCCGAAGCAACAGGCTGTCCGCGCTTCGCCGCCCGGCGGACCGACGCGCAAGCATATCCGCTCGCCGGCGTTCGGTCCATCGCTCCCCGCGACCCCCAAAGCCAGGCAGGCGGCGGCCAAGCGACTGGGCCTTGCAGGCCATCAGGACGGCCGCCACGATGCGTTAACCTCAGCCTAAAGGGAATCGGCTATGCCGGCCGCCGGGGCCCGCGCGACAGCGGGCGGTGGAGGTCGGGTTGAGCCTCGCAATGGCGGAAGCGAAGGGAATGCGGCTGCGCGCGCCATCCGCGGGAGTGGTGTTCTTCCTGGCGGCGATCGCCGTCGTGTTCGCGGACCTCGTGGACGGCGATCCCGTGTTTCGCGACAGCGACGATATCGTCAGGCTGCTGCAGATCCGCGACCTGCTGAATGACAACGCCTATTTCGACCTGACGCTGCCGTTCATCCGGATGCCGGAAGCGTATGTCTCGCACTATTCGCGACTGGTCGACCTGCCCTATTATCTGATCGCGAAAGCGCTGGCGCCCGTTGCCGGGGCGGATACGGCGCTGACCATCGCCACCTGGGTGTGGCCGGTGGTGCTGCTGGCCGGCTTCTGCGTGCTGGCGGTGCAGGTGATGCGCCGGATCACCGGGGGGCTCGGCCGGCTGGAGGCGATACTTGCCGCGCTGGTTCTGGCGCCGGCGATCCTCGAGTTCGAACCGGCACGCATCGACCACCACAATTTCCAGCTGGTGCTGCTGATGGGCGTGCTGGCGGGCATGGTGGGGCCGGCACGGCTGGGCGGCATCGCGATCGGGCTTGCCGCGTCCGCCTCGATCGCCATCGGGCTCGAATGCCTGCCGCTGCTGGTGGCGGCGCTGGGCGGGCTGGCACTGGCGGCGATCTTCGACATGGGCGACGCGCGCGCCAAGCTGGCGCATGCGGGCGGAGCGCTGGCGCTCAGCGCGGTGCCGCTGGCGATCGCCTCGTTCGGCCCCGCCGTCGCGCAGGTGCAATGCGACACGGTCTCCCAGCCATGGCTGGTGGCGATGCTGGCCGGCGGGGCGATACTGACCGCGGCGCCGGCCGCCTGGGCGCTGCCGGTCTTTGCGGGCCGAAGCGCGCGGGCCGTCGCGGCCCGCTTCGGCTCAATCGCCATTCCCGGCGCAGTGCTGGTGGCGGCGCTGGCGCTGCGCTATCCCGAATGCGCGCTCGGCCACTACAACATCGTCGACCCGCTGTCGCACCGGCTGTGGCTGGACGGGCTGCCGCAGGAGCGCGGGCTGATTTTCCAGTTTGCGACGGGCCGCTTTCCGCTGGCGCTGTTCTGCGTGCTGTGGGGATTCATGCTGATCGCCGCGCTGCCGCCTGCATGGCGGGAGCTGCGCGCAGGCCGCTACGGCCTGCCGGTGGTGCTGGCGGTCGCACTTGCCGCCTTCGCCGTGTTCCTGATGCTAGACCGCTCGATGCGGGTGAGCGCGGGGCCAATCGGCCTGCTGCTGCCGATCGCGATCGCGCTGATACGGGCGGAGCCGGCCGCCGCACTGCAGGGCCCGGCCGCCAGGCGCTGGCTGGCGGCGGCCATCGCCGTGCCTGCGCTCGCCTTCGGCGGGCTCTACGCAGCCGTGCCGAAAGTGCCTTTCGTCTTCACCGCCCTCGACCAGATGCATGTGGACCGGTGCAAGCTGCCCGACGCCGGCGTGCTGGATCGGGTCGCGCCGGGGTCGATCATGGCCACGTTCGGAGCGGCGGTGAAGATCGTCACCGGACACCCGCAGCACACGGTCGCAGCGTTCACCGTGCACCGCGCGGCGCCGGGCATGAAGCGTATGTTCACGGCCTTCACCAGCACCGACCCGGCCGCCCGCGCGGAAGCGCTTGCCCCGTTCGACTATGTGGCGATCTGCGCCCGGGAGGCAGACTTCCCGGGTATGGAGGATGTGCCGCTCTACGCGTCGCTGGTGCGCGGCGAGCCGGTGCCCGGCGTCGCGCGCATCGAGCCGGACAACCCTTCGGGCTTCCGGCTTTACCGGATCGACCATTCCGCCTTGCGATGATCCCGCCCCGGGGCGGGCGACTAGGGCTTCATCACCACCTTGATGCAGCCATCCTCCTTGTCGCGGAATTTTCGATACAAGTCGGGTCCATCTTCCAGCGTTGCGCGGTGGGTGATGACGAAGGTCGGGTCGATCTCGCCCGCCTGGACCTTTTCAAGCAGCGGCTCGAGGTAGCGGTGGGTGTGGGTCTGACCGGTCCGCAGCGTGAGCCCCTTGTTCATCAGCGCCCCGAAGGGGATGTGGTCGACCATGCCGATGTAGACGCCGGGGACGGACAGCGTGCCGCCCTTGCGGCAGCACATGATGATCTCGCGCAGGACATGCGGCCGGTCGGTGCCGAGGTAGACGGCGGCCTTGGCCTTGTCGAGCAGGGCGTCGAACGAACCGCCGGCGTGAGCCTCGGTGCCGACGGCGTCGATGCAGCGGTCGGGGCCGCGGCCGTCGGTCATCTCCATCAGCGCGTCGTAGGGTTTCACCTCGTCAAAGTCGATCGTCTCGGCACGGCCGTGGACGCGCGCCATCTCGAGACGCTCGGGCACGTTGTCGATGGCGATGACGCGGCCGGCGCCGAGCATCCATGCCGACTGGATGGTGAACTGCGCGACCGGACCGCAGCCCCAGACGGCGACGGTGTCGCCGGGTTCGATGCCGGCATTCTCGGCCGCCATGTAGCCGGTTGGGAAAATGTCGGACAGGAACAGCACCTGCTCGTCGGGCATCCCGCCCGGCACCTTGATGGGACCGACATCCGCATAGGGAACGCGCAGATATTCGGCCTGGCCGCCGGCAAAGCCGCCCAGCATGTGGGAATAGCCGAACAGGCCGGAAGGAGAATGGCCCATAGCCTCGATCGCGATCTTCGCGTTGGGGTTGGAGCGGTCGCAGAGCGAGAAGAGCTGCTTGCGGCAGAAATAGCAGTCGCCGCAGGCGATGTTGAAGGGGACGACGACGCGATCGCCTTTCTGGAACTTGGTGTGGGCGCGACCGACCTCGACGACCTCGCCCATCGTCTCGTGGCCGAGCACGTCGCCTGACTCCATGGTGGGCATGTAGCCGTCGTAGAGATGCAGGTCGGAACCGCAGATGGCGCAGGCGGTGACCTTGATGATGATGTCGCGGTCGTCCTGGATGACCGGATCGTCGACCGTGTCGCAGCGGATATCGCTCTTGCCGTGCCAGCACAGTGCTTTCATGGGGTACTCCTTCGGGCGGCAGGACGCCGCGGTCTTTCGCGTTGTTGTTGTCTTTGACGCTGTTCCCGAAACATGCGAGCGGCGCGGGTGTTCCGCTGGTACCGGGATGACACCGAAGGATCGCCCGGCGTGGACAGAATTCGCTGCCCGGCGCAAATTGCCCTTGCCACTCAACATGTTGAGAAAAGCGCCATCCACGGCTTGCGGCGGCGCCCTATGATGCGCGCATCGTCCTCGCGGGAACCGGATGCGCAACCGGGTTCGGAGAGGACGGCGGTGGCGGAGCCGAGGCAGCGATGCCGAGGAACCGGCGAAGGGGCGCGATGCGCATGACGCCCCGAAACCGGCGAAACCACCGGCGGGGCGCGTCCCAGACGATGCGCCAGGCCGAAAGGCCAGCCCCCGGAGCCGGGCAGGCTCCATGAGAAGCCGGTAGCCGACGCGCCCCGCTTCCCGCACCCAGCAATGGCCAGACCGGAAACGGGGCGTGGCGACGACAGGGCGCGTGCGCAGGGTGACCGGCGGTGCGCGGGGATGGGCGGCTCGTGCCGCCGGCAGCCCTAGCGCAGCTGCGACATGGCAAGCTGCGCCGCGTGCTCCCCGTGCTCCGCGCCGCCGGCGCCCACCCCCAGCGAACCGAAAAGCACGGCGATGACGGCCAGCGCAATCGCCAGCCGGGCGAGGGCATCGCGACCGCGGCCAAGCGCTGGGACACGCTTGCCCTCCGACGCAGTGGCGATGCGGGCGGCGAGGCAGGTGTGAAGGAAATCGGGCATGGGAACCTCCGGTAACCGAAGACGGCGGCATGCCGTCCTTTGCCCCTAGTCGAGCGCCGGCTGCCCGTTTCGACACGGCCGCATCAATTCTTTTCGTGCGGACGTTTTCGCTGCGGTGTCGAATTCGGCTCCCGTCAGACGATCATAGGGATAACAATGCCAGGCAGAGGAGCGATGCCGGATGCGCTACGTATTCCTGATCTATCTCGAGGAAGCGAAGTTCGCGGTGATGGAGGCGGCGGAGCGGGAAGCGTTCGAGCCGGCGATGCTGGCCTATGACGAAGATCTGCGAGGCAGCGGAAACTATGTGACGTCGTCGGCGCTGATGGCGCCGTCGGAGGCGGTGACCGTGCGGACATGGGACGGAAGGCTGGCCGCAACGGACGGGCCTTTCGCCGAGACGAAGGAGCATCTGAGCGGCTTCATCGTCGTGGAGGCGCGGGACCTCAACGACGCGATCCAGCTGGCGGCGCGCATGCCGCTGGCGCGGGCGGGCAGCGTGGAGGTGCGGCCCATGCGCAAGCTGGCAGGGGAGGCGGAGGATTGAGCGCCGCCACGAGGCAGGATCGCCCCGCCGACGCTGCCCGGGCCGGGGCCTGACATTGACCGGCGGCGCGCCAGACGCACTGCCCGCGGTCGAAGCCGCATGGCGCGAGCACTCGCGGCGCGTGCTCGCCACGCTGATCCGCCTGCTGCGCGATTTCGACCTTGCCGAGGAGGCGCTGCACGAGGCGTTCCTCGCGGCGGCGGCCACCTGGCCGCGCGACGGCATTCCGGCCAATCCCCGCGCCTGGCTGGTTTCGGCAGGGCGCTTCAAGGCGATCGACCGGCTGCGGCGGCGCGCCCGTTTCGACAAGGCGGCGGAGGAATTGGCGCGCGAGTTCGAGCACGAGATGGAGCCAGCGGCGGACGAGAACGACATGGCGATCCGCGACGACCAGCTGCGGCTGATCTTCACCTGCTGCCACCCGGCGCTGCCTGCCGAGGCGCAGGTGGCGCTGACGCTGCGCGAACTGTGCGGGCTGACGACCGAGGAGATTGCGCGCGCCTTCCTGGCAGCGACGCCCGCGATCGCGCAGCGCATCGTGCGCGCCAAGGCTAAGATCCGCGACGCGGGCATACCCTACGAGGTGCCGGACGGGCCGGAGCTGCCCGAGCGGCTCGATTCGGTGCTGCGCGTCATCTACCTGGTGTTCAACGAGGGCTACGCCGCGCATTCGGGCGCGGCGCTGACGCGCGCGGACCTTTCGGGCGAGGCGATAAGGCTGGGCCGGCTGATGGCGGAACTGCTGCCGGACGCAGAGACGTTCGGGCTGCTGGCGCTGATGCTGATCAACGAGTCGCGCAGGCGCGCGCGGCTTTCGCCCGAGGGCGAGATCGTGCTGCTGGCCGACCAGGACCGCGCGCTGTGGGACCGCGGGCTGATCGCCGAGGGAGCGGCGCTGGTGGACCGCGCCTTCGCCACGCGCCACATCGGCCCCTACACGCTGCAGGCGGCGATCGCGGCGGTGCACGCCCTGGCCGAGACCGCGGAGGAAACCGACTGGGACCAAATCGTGGCGCTGTACGACGTGCTGATGCGGGCAGCACCCTCGCCGGTGGTGCGGCTGAACCGCGCGGTGGCGGTGGGCATGGCGCGCGGCCCGGACACGGGCGCGGAGCTGATCGCGGCGCTGCTGGGGGAGGGCGAGCTTGCCGGCTATCACCTGGCGCATGCCGCCCTGGCCGACATGCTGCGGCGCGCGGGCCGGCCCCGCGCCGCGCACGACGCGTATGCGAAGGCGCTGGAGCTGTGCCGGCTGGAACCCGAGCAGCGCTTCCTGAGGAAGCGCATGGAGGAGACGCGCTCGCTCGGCGGCGGCGACGCCTGACGGCAGCGACGCATTGCTCCGGCGGCAGCTTTCGCCTACATACGGCGCGATTTCCCGCAACGTCTCGACAGGAATAGCGCGCGTGGCACGCCAATTCATCTATCACATGTCCGGCCTGACCAAGGCCTACGGCGCCAAGAAGGTGCTGGAGAACCTGCACCTCTCCTTCTATCCCGACGCCAAGATCGGCATCCTCGGCCCCAACGGCGCCGGCAAGTCGACCGTGCTGAAGATCATGGCCGGCATCGACAAGGAGTGGAGCGGCGAGGCCTGGCTCGCGGAAGGCGCGACCGTGGGCTACCTGGCACAGGAGCCGGAGCTCGACCCGGCGCTGGACGTGTTTGGCAACGTGATGAGCGGCGTGGCCAAGAAGACGGCGATCATCGAGCGCTACAACGAGCTGATGATGAACTACTCCGACGAGACGGCGGAGGAGTCGGCCAGGCTGCAGGACGAGATGGACCGGCTGAACCTGTGGGACCTGGAGCAGCAGGTGGAAATGGCCATGGAAGCGCTGGCCTGCCCGCCCAAGGACGCCGACGTGACCAAGCTTTCGGGCGGCGAGCGCCGCCGCGTGGCGCTGTGCCAGCTGCTGCTGCGCGAGCCGGACCTGCTGCTGCTGGACGAGCCGACCAACCATCTCGACGCCGAGACCACGGCGTGGCTGGAAAAGCACCTGCGCGCCTACAAGGGCGCTGTGATGATCATCACCCACGACCGCTACTTCCTCGACAACGTGACGGGGTGGATCCTGGAGCTCGACCGCGGCCGCGGCATTCCCTACGAGGGCAACTACACGAAATATCTCGAGGCCAAGGCCAAGCGCCTGAAGCAGGAGGGCCGCGAGGACGACGCGCGCCAGCGCGCCATCAGCCGCGAGCGCGAGTGGATCCAGTCGAGCCCGAAGGCGCGGCAGACCAAGTCGAAGGCGCGCATCAAGGCGTTCGAGGAACTGCTGGACGCAGCCAACAACCGCCGCCCCAGCGACACGCAGATCGTCATCCCGCACGGCGAGCGGCTGGGCAATGTGGTGATCGAGGTGGACGGCCTGTCGAAGGGCTATGGCGACCGCCTGCTGATCGAGAACCTGACCTTCAAGCTGCCTCCGGGCGGCATCGTCGGCGTGATCGGCCCCAACGGCGCCGGCAAGACGACGCTGTTCCGCATGATCACCGGGCAGGAGAAGCCGGACGCGGGCTCGATCCGCGTCGGCGAGACGGTGAAGCTCGGCTATGTCGACCAGAGCCGCGACACGCTCGACCCGGCCAAGACCGTGTGGGAGGAGATCTCCGGCGGCGCCGAGGTGGTGAAGCTCGGCAAGTTCGACGCCAACACGCGCGCCTACTGCTCGTCGTTCAACTTCCGCGGCGGCGACCAGCAGCAGAAGGTGGGCAACCTTTCGGGCGGCCAGCGCAACCGCGTGCACCTGGCCAAGATGCTGAAGAGCGGCGGCAACGTGCTGCTGCTCGACGAGCCGACCAACGACCTCGACACCGAGACGCTCGCAGCACTCGAAGACGCGCTGGAGAGCTTCGCCGGCTGCGCGGTCATCATCAGCCACGACCGCATGTTCCTCGACCGGCTGGCGACGCACATCCTCGCCTTCGAGGGCGACAGCCATGTCGAATGGTTCGAGGGCAATTTCGAGGAGTACGAGAAGGACAAGATCCGCCGGCTCGGCCCCGAGGCGGTGAACCCCCACCGCATGACCTACAAGCGGCTGACGCGATAGGGCGCCCGGCCGCCCCGCCGAAACGCGGAACGGAATCGGTCCGTTGCGCGTTTCGGCCCGACAGGCGCCGAAGGCGCGGGGCAGCCAGGGGAGCATCCGGGGTTTCATGGGACTTGATTTCGCGCGTCTTTTCGACGCCCTGCCCAGCCCGCACATGGTGCTGGACCGGGATTTCAACTATGTCGCGGTCAATGCCGCCTACGAGGCGGCCACGCTGCGGCCGCGTGCCGAACTGATCGGCCGCAACCTCTTCGACCTGTTTCCCAATCCCGGGGAGGGCGGGAGACAGCTTCGCCAGTCTTTCGATCGCGTTTTCGCGACCGGCAAGGCGGATACGCTGGCCTACATACCCTACGACATTCCCCGGCCGGCCGAGCTGGGCGGCGGCATGGAGCAACGCTTCTGGACGGCGGTGCACACGCCGCTGCGCGACGAGGCAGGCGCGGTCGCGTGGGTGGTGCAGAACACGGTCGACGTGACCGATATGGTGCGGCTGCGCGAGGCCGCTTCGCTGCCGTTCAGGGCTGGTGCGACGCAGCTGCTGGAGAGGGCGCGCGAGGCCGAACACCAGCACCGCGCGTTGATCGAGGAAAGCGCCGATTTCCGCAGGCTGTTCCAGCAGGCCCCGGGTTTCTTCGCCGTGCTTTCGGGCCCGGAGCACGTGTTCACCTTCACCAACGACGCCTACCTTCGGCTGATCGGAGGACGCAGCGTGATCGGCATGCCGATCCGGACGGCGCTGCCCGACATCGCCGGCCAGGGCTTCTACGAGATGCTGGACGGCGTCTACCAGACCGGCACGCCGACGGGCGGCGAGGCGATGCGGGTGGTGCTGCAGCGCCACCCCGACGAGGCGCCGCGGGAGGTCTTCCTCGACTTCTCCTATGACGCCATCCGCGACGGCGAAGGGAAGATCACCGGCGTGTTCGTGCAGGGCATGGACCGCACCGAGGCGGTGCGGACGCAGCAGCGCCAGCGGCTGCTGCTGGACGAGCTGAATCACCGCGTGAAGAACACGCTGGCGACCGTGCAGTCGATCGCCTCCCAGACGCTGAGGGCAGCCACCGACCTGGCTTCGGGGCGGGCCGACTTCGAGGCGCGCATCATCGCGCTGTCGAAGGCGCACAACCTGCTGAGCGCGCGGGAATGGACAAGCGCGCAGCTGGCCGAGATCGTGGAGCAGGAGCTTGCAGCCTACGACCGCGGCCGCTTCAGCGCCGGCGGCCCGGATGTGACGCTGTCGTCGAAGGCATCGATCGCGCTGGCGCTGGTGATCCACGAGCTGTCCACCAACGCAGCCAAATATGGCGCGCTGTCGACGCCGCAGGGCTTCGTGACGCTGGCCTGGCATCTGGACGAAGCCGAGGACGGCCGGCTGGTGATCGAGTGGAGCGAACGCGGCGGCCCGCCCGCCCAGCCGCCCGGAAAGCGCGGCTTCGGCTCGCGCATGATCAACAGCGTGGTGCTGGGGGAACTTGGCGGCGAATTCGACTCGGCGTACGAAGCGGCGGGCTTTTCCTGCAGAATCGCCGTGCCCCGCGATTCGATCGTTCCGAAGCACGGACATGAGTGACGAGACCTTGCCGGCAGGACTTGCCATCTTCGTCGTCGAGGACGAGGCGCTGGTGGCGCTGAACCTCGAGGCGATGCTGGAAGACATCGGCTGCCGCGTGATCGGGCCGGCGATGCGCTTCGAGCGCGCCGAGCAGATGATGCATGAGGGGCTTGCGGCGGATGCGGCCATCCTCGACGTCAACATAGGCGGCCGCCAGGTCTTCGACCTTGCGCGCGGGCTGGCCCGGCGCGGGATACCGATCGTTTTCGCCACCGGCTACGGGCGCGACGGCATGCCCGGCGAATGGCTGGACCGGCCGATCCTGCAGAAACCCTATGTGGAGCGGGAAGTGCGCAAGGCACTGCGCGAGGCGATGGCGGCGCGGCAGGGCTGACCGGCGGCCCGCAGGAATGCCCGGCGCCGCGCAAGAATTCAGCGCGGTAACCATACAGGGTTGTTGTGCGCGACAGCTTCCAACGGGTGCCGGTAACGCATCAATACAGAGTGCGTGAAAGAATTGGCTGGAATTTCACGCAGATTTCGCCATAGGGTGCGACGGGGAGGTCCAAAGGCTTCGCCTCCGCCGCCGCGCCCTGCGCGGCCAGTCTGGCGGAGCCCCACACTGGACGCGGACGGGCGACTGAGATGTTACGGCGAGTCGATGAAATGGGCCTGGCGGAGACTTCCACCGCCGAGGAATCGCGATTGTTGCAGCGCGCCTGCATCAGCGGCATCGGGGTGGAGATCCCGCCTGCCGTCATCACCAACGAAGAACTCGTCGCCAGCTACAATGAATGGGTGGACCGCGAGAACGCGCGGCGCGCGGGCACCGGCGCCGAGCCGTTGTCGAAATCGGATGTCGACTTCATCGTCTATGCGTCCGGCGTGAAGGAACGCCACGTCTACCAGCCCGACGGCATTCTGGACCCCGAGCGGATGGCGCCGCGCATCCCCGCGAGGCCCGACGACGAGCTGTCGGTGATGGCCGAGTTCGGCGTGGCGGCGGCGAAGAAGGCGATCGCCGACGCCGGGCTCGATGCTTCCGAGATCGACATGGTGATCTGCTCGGCCTCGCACCAGCAGCGCCCCTATCCCGCGATGGCGATCGAGATCCAGCAGGCGCTGGGCACCTCGGGCGCGGCGTTCGACATGAACCTCGGCTGCTCCTCGGCGGCGGCCGGCGTGCATGTCGCGTTCAACCTGATCCGGGCCGGGGCGCAGCGGCGGATACTGGTGGTGACGCCCGAACTCATCACCGGGCATCTGAACTTCCGCGACCGGCAGACGCATTTCATCTTCGGCGACGCGGCGGTCGCGCTGGTGATCGAGGCAATGGACGAGGGCGAGGAGCGGGCAGGGCGCTTCGAGATCGTCGACACGCGCACCTGGACGCAGTTTTCCAACAATATCCGCACCAATTTCGGTTTCCTGAACCGCGCCGCGCAGGAAGACACGTCGGCCGTTGCCATGGAAGGCAACATGATCAAGCAGGTCGGCAACAAGGTTTTCAAGGAAGTCACCGTCGCCGGCCACAAGTTCATCGTCGACTTCCTGGCGCAGCACGGACACACGCCGCAGGACATCCGCCGCTTCTGGCTGCACCAGGCCAATGCGCGCATGAACGCGATGATCCTGAAGCTGTCGTTCGGCCACGAGGTGGACCACGACCGCGCGCCGATGGTGCTTGAGAAGCTGGGCAACACCGCCGCGGCCGGCGCGATCATCGCGCTGGAGCAGAACCACCGCGACATGAAGCCGGGCGAACACGGCCTGCTGTGCGCCTTCGGCGCCGGCTATTCGATCGGCGGCGCGCTGCTGCGGATGATGTGATGACGCTCGAGCTGTTCGAGCGCCGTGCAGACGAACCGGAAATCCTGCCAGCCCGCAAGCTCGCGGCCCGCGTAACTGGAACTTTCGTGGCCCCGTCGGGCCACTTCGTGACGCGCGCGGCAAGCGCGCTGGAGCTGACCTTCGACGGCATCACAGGCGATTTTCACGCCGGCAATACGCGCAGGTCTGGCGGGCGCGAGCCCTGGTATCCGCGCGGCACCGAAATCCGCAACGAGCGGCAGCTGTCGATCGTGGCGCCGGACGAACTGGCGGCGATCGCGGCGCGCATGGGCATTGCCGAGGTGAGTCCGGAATGGCTGGGCGCGAACCTGCTGCTGGAAGGCGCGCCCAGACTTTCCATGTTGCCGGCCGGCACGATGCTGTTCTTCCAGGGCGGGGTGACGCTGAAGGTCGACGCGCAGAACGGTCCCTGCCGCATCGCCGGCCGGGCGGTGGCGGAGGGCGCGGGCATGGCGGATGTGGAAGCCGGCTCGCTGCTCTTTCCCAAATCCGCCAAGCGGCTGCGCGGGCTGGTGGCCTGGGTGGAGAAGCCGGGCCGCATTGCCGCCGGCGAGCAGGTCTCGGTGCGCATTCCGGAGCAGTGGATTTATAGAAGCGAGTAGCGAATAGCGAATAGCGAATGGAAGACAAGACTCCTTGATTTCCAATTCGCACTTAGTCATTCCTACTCGCTACTCGCTACTCGCTACTCGCTACTCGCTACTCGCTACTCGCTACTCGCTACTCGCTCTCGTCGTCAGCCGGGTCGAGCAGCCGCGTGGCGCGCCAGCGCGTCAGCACATCGTTGATCTCGTCAACGACGAAGTGGCGGGCGGAGTCGCGGTCGTAACCTTCGGCGAGCAGCGTGTCGTACTGTGTGTGGGCGTGGCGCACATGCGCGACGGTTGCGATCCACACGGCGATGGACGGCGGCAGCTCGCGCAGCTTTCGCGCAAGGGCTGCCTCGCGGATCGGCTCGGTGTCGGCATAGGGCGCCATCGGGAGAAGCGCGGTCAGCGCCCTGCCGATCGCGCGCTGGCGGCTGGTGGCGGCCTTCATGCAGGCGGGCCCGCGCGGCCGTCGACCGCGTCAGCAACGGAATCGGTGGAGACGTAGTAGGGCTTCAGGTCGATGACGGGAGTGCCGTCCAGCACGTCGATGCCGTCGATCCCGACAAGGCCGGCTTCGGCGTCGATGGCGGTGATGCGCACGACGTGGAGGCCGATAGGGTTTGGACGCACCGGCGAGCGCAGGGCGAAGGTGCCGCGGGCGGTCTCGGCATGGCGCGGCTTCTGGACGATGAGGTTGCGGGCGGAGCGGTCGAGCCAGGTGAGCAGCACGGCGTGGCTGAAGCGGGAAAGCCCCTCCAGGCCGCGCCGGTAGGCTGGGTCGAGCTCTATGCCGGCGGGGCGGGCAGCGGCGCGCGCGGCCGCCATGTTCTTCGGGCAATCCTCGCGGTCCTTCCACGGCGAGCGGACGCGGCCGATGAAGACCACGCTCGCATCGGCGGTGAGCTCCGCCGGGTCGAACTCGAGTGCTATCTCGCCTTCACGCGCCGCCATGGTGCCGCTCCCGCGCCTGGGTTCACTGGCATGTCCGCAATACCGGTTGCGGGCGCCTCGAAACTCATATAAAGATATCTTTATATCTGTTGGAGGCCCGCATGCTGAGCCGGTCGTCGGTCAGTCTCGACACGATGGTAGATACATTGAAGGCGGCGGCCGAATCCAGCCGGCTGCGTATCCTTCTGCTGCTGTGGCGCGGCGACCTGACGGTTTCGGACGTGACCGAGATACTCGGCCAGTCGCAGCCGCGCGTTTCGCGCCACCTGAAGCTGCTGCTCGATGCGGAGCTGATCGAGCGCTATCAGGAGGGTTCCTGGGCGTATTTCCGGCTTTCCGATTCGGAAGCCGCGCGCGAATTCGTGCACGGCGTGACGGCGCGCGTCGACCTGAGCGACCCGGTGGCGGCGCGCGACCAGGAGCGGCTGGAGACGGTGAAGAAGCGGCGCCAGCACCGCGCCGCCGAATATTTCTCCGCCAACGCCGAACGCTGGGACCGCATCCGCTCGCTGCACGTGCCGGACGGCGCGGTGGAGGCCGCCATGCTGAAGGTGGTGGGCGAGCGCCCGTTCCAGGCGATGGCGGATCTGGGCACCGGCACGGGCCGGCTGCTGGAGCTGTTTGCGCCGCTCTACAGGCGCGGCGTCGGCATCGACCTGTCGCGCGAGATGCTTTCGGTGGCGCGCGCCAACCTGGACAAGGCGGGCATCGCGCAGGCGCAGGTGCGGCAGGGCGATCTCTACGCGCCGCCGATCGAGCGCGACGCGTTCGACCTCGTGACCATGCACCAGGTGCTGCACTATCTGGACGACCCCGCGCTGGCGGTGCGCGAGGCGGCGCGGCTGCTGCGCCCCGGCGGGCGGCTGCTGATCGTGGATTTTGCGCCGCACGGGCTGGAATTCCTGCGCGACGAGCACGCGCATGTGAGGCTGGGCTTCGCCGACCGGCAGATCGAGGACTGGTTTGCCGAGGCCGGGCTCGAGCTGGTGGCGCGGCGCGATTTCGACCGGCGCGCCGCGGCGGCGCCGGGCCTCACGGTCAAGCTCTGGCTCGGCCAGGACCGCCGCCTTCTCATCGCCGACACGGCCAAGCCCGCCACGGAGAGCGTGTAATGTCCCAGTTCCGCCTTTCACGCCGTCCCGACATCGGGGACAGGATCAGGGTTTCGTTCGAGTTCTTCCCGCCGAAGACGGACGAGATGGGCGAGCGCCTGTGGGAGACGGTGAAGCGGCTGGAGCCGCTGGGCCCGAAATTTGTGTCGGTGACCTACGGCGCCGGCGGCTCGACGCGCGAGCGGACGGCCAGGACGGTGCAGCGGATCATCTCACAATCGCGGCTGACGCCCGCCGCGCACATGACCTGCGTGGACGCCAGCCGCGCCGAGGTGGACGCGGTGATCGCCGAATTTGCCGCGATGGGCGTGCGCAACTTCGTGGCGCTGCGGGGCGACCCGGCCGAAGGCGTGGGCGCGAACTACCGTCCGCACCCGGAAGGCTATGCCAACGGCGCGGAGCTGGTGGGGGCGCTCTCCCGGGCGGGGGATTTCGACATATCGGTGTCCGCCTATCCCGAGAAGCACCCGGAAAGCCCGGACTTCGCCACCGACATCGACATGCTGAAGCGCAAGGTCGACAATGGCGCGACGCGGGCGATAACCCAGTTCTTCTTCGACAACGACCTGTATGAACGCTACGTGGAGCGGGCGCGGCGCGCAGGCATCTTCGTGCCGATCGTGCCGGGCATCCTGCCGGTGCACAATTTCACGCAGGTGGCGAATTTCTCCAGCCGCTGCGGCGCGCACATCCCCACCTGGCTGGCGGAGCGATTCGACGGGCTGGCGAACGACCCGCAGACGCACATGCTGGTTGCGGCGGCGGTTGCGGCGGAGCAGGTGCTGGACCTGGTGGAGCGCGGGATCGGCGACTTCCACTTCTACACGATGAACCGGGCGGACCTAGCGGTCGCCATCTGCCACATGATCGGCATCCGGGCCTCGGCCGAGAGCGAGACGGCAGCCGCGGCGGCGGCCTGAACGACGGCCGAGTCGACGGGGCGACCTGACGGCCGAAGCGAGAAACGAAAAAGGCCGGCTGAGCCGGCCTTTTCCTTGTTCGTCGCCAAAGAGGCGAGGTTACCTTCGACTTGCAGTCCGCGGTCTAGGGAAGAACTCCCACGACGGCGGCCCCGATGAATGCAAACACTGCGCAGAACACGAGTGCGTTGATCGGCCGGGAAAGTCCCATGGCATAGCCTCCTCTGCAGACTATGTTTGGAGTCTAAGCACGCGGGGCGGATCGGCAAGCGTATTTTGTGCTGCGCTGCGGCAGGCTTGTGAAAATTTCGACCCCGCATGCCGCTAAGTTGCCGGTTTCAAAGAGGTCTGCTCACAGTCAACCCTGTGAAAAAAATATTTCGTGAGCGTGTCCTGTGGACATCGCCGCCGCCGCACTAGCGCCGCAGCAGGCGGCCGTCAATGACCAGAAGTCCCAATCCGATCAATGCCATACCGCCGATCTCGAACAGTTCGAGGCGCTCGCTCAAGAACACCGCCCCGAGCAGGATGGCGCTGACGGGCACGATGAGCGTGACCAGCGAGGCGTTGGTGGAGCCCGCCGAGGCGATGAGGCCGAAGAACAGGATGTAGGCGAAGGCGGTGGCGAGCAGGGCGAGTGCCAGCACGGCGGCCCAGGTCTGCGGCCCGGCGGAAAAGAGGGTGGCGGGATCGTGGAGCGCCAGCACGACCGGGATCATGATGAGGGTGGAGGCGGAGAGCTGGCCGGTGGCCACGACCTCCGGTCGCAGCGCGCGGAAGCGACGCGCGAAGATGGCCGCGCAGGCATAGGACATGGCAGTGCCCAGCAGGGCGAACTTGGCCCAGACGGGGCCGCCCAGATTGGCCACGAGGCCGGGGCCGACCATGATGGCGGTGCCGGCGATGCCGAGCAGGACGCCGGCAGCGCGGCGCGCGGTCAGCTTCTCGTCGGCGAGCAGGGCGTTGGCGAGCAGCATAGTCCAGAAGGGGGTGGTGGCGTTGAGGATGGAGGCAAGGCCGGCGCCGATGGCGGTCTGGCCGGTGAACATCAACGAAAAGGGGATGACGTTGTTGAGCAGCGCCAGACCGAAGAAGGCCGGAACCAGAGGCAGGGCAGGCGCGACCGGGATGCGGCGGGCCGCGAGGTAGACCCACAGCGCGGCCGAGGCGATGGCGACCCGGAAGAGGACGAGTACGATGGGCTGGATCTCGCGCACGGCGACGCTGGCGAAGAAGAACGAGCCGCCCCAGATGGCGCCGAGCAGCAGCAGCATGGTCCAGTCGCGCCCCGACATCGGGCGGGAGGCGGCTTTCTCGGTCATCGGAAAATCCGGATCATGCGGACAGGGCTACTGCCGCCCGGTCCTGCACGCCACCCGGAACTTGCCCTGGACCAGCATGTCGACGCCGCTGGCGGAGGCTGCCAGCCAAGCGGTGCGCGCTTCGTGCGGGGCCAGGAAAGGGGATGGGAACGGGCTCCGGGCGCGGGGCTTTTGCCAGGGGGACCGCGCTGTTACGGTGCGGTCCGCCAGCCCAGTTCGAGGATGCCAATGCAGCGATTCCAGAATGCCCGCGACGCCGCGCTGGCGCTTCGGCCGGACGATCCGGTCTACTGCTTCCGGCCTGAGGTTCTGAAGGCCGACGCGCAGCATTTCATGCGGCTGTTTCCGGGCAAGACGGCATACGCAGTGAAGACCAACGGCGAATCGCTGGTGCTGAAGGCGCTGAGCGAGGCCGGGGTGACGGCGTTCGACGTGGCCTCGCCGGCGGAGTTTGCGGCGGTGCGGGCGGTCGCGAATGACGCGGAGATGCTCTACATGCACCCGGTCAAGGCGCAGTCGGACATCAGGCTGGCGCTGGAGCAGTACAGCATCCGCGTGATCGTGGTGGACCACGAGGACGAGATCACCAAGCTGACGCGGGTGGTGCGCGCGCTCGACATCGACCCCGGCGCGATGACCGTGTTCGTACGCATCCAGACCAAGGGCCACGCGGCCTACGAACTGTCGAAGAAGTTCGGGGCGGGGCCGGCGGCGGCGGTGGAGCTGATGCAGCGGCTGCACCGGACCGGCTACCGGGTGGGCATATGCTTCCATGTGGGCAGCCAGATCGAGGACCCCGACACATATGAGCGGGCGCTGGCCTCGGCCGACTGGGTGCGCAACCGCGCGGGCGTGCCGGTTGCGGCACTCGACGTCGGCGGCGGGTTTCCCGCCCAGTACGGGCACGACCCCAACCGCAAGAAGCCGGAAATGCCGGGCCTGGACGAGCTGATGGCGCGGCTGCGCGACGACATAGCCGAGTGGGGCTTTGCCGACACGCCGCTGGTGGCGGAGCCGGGGCGCGTGATCGTGGCGCGCGCCTTCTCGCTCATCGTACGGGTGCTGCTGCGAAAGGGAAGGCGGCTCTACATCAATGACGGCATCTGGGCGTCGCTGTCCGATTCGTGGACTGGCAAGATCACGCTGCCGGCCCGCTTCATTCCCGACCCCGCGATCCGAACCCGCAATGGGTCGGAAGAGAACATCGTGCCCTTCAAGGTGATGGGCGCGACCTGCGATTCGGTCGACATACTGTCGCGACCGTTCTGGCTGCCGGAGACGGTGGACACGGGCGACTGGATCGAGATCGGCAATATCGGCGCCTATTCGATGGCGCTGCGCACGCGCTTCAACGGCTTCTACCCCGACACGTTCGTGGAGGTGGCCACGCCCTTCGAGGAAGGCGAGCCGCCGCAGGGCATGGCCAGCCTCGAGACGATGGCGGGCTGACTATTTCTTCCGCGCGGGCGGCTTCTTCGCCTTGGTGGCGGCCGGACGGGCGGCGCTCTTCTTCGTGGAAGATTTCGTCGTCGCGGCGCGGGCCGGCGCTGCTTTGGCGCCGCCAGCCCTGGGCTTTGCCGACGCGGCCGTCTTCGCCGGAGCCTTCCTGCCAGACGCGGCCTTCGCCCTGGCGGCAGCAGGGGTTGCGGGGAGCTTGCCGCCGGCCTTCGGCATCGCAACCTTCGCGTGGTCGCCGACCTTCGGCTTGGCGCCGGTGACGGCGGCCGACAGCATCATGGCGGTGGAGACCAGCAGATTGGGGCTGTCCCAGATCTCGGCTTCCGCCGGGACGAAGGTGACGACGCGGATGTCGGGGTCCTCGGCGGAGTCCCACCACGCCTTGTTGGCCGCGCTCCAGAGATCGCGGATCATGGCGCGGTCGTTGGATATCTTCGCCTCGCCCGACATGGTGACGAACTTGAAGCCGCCGGTGTCGGCATAGGTCAGCGTCACGACCGGGAATTTCTTGATCTGGCTGACCTTCTTGCCGGCCTTGTCGGTGAGGAAGTAGATCGCGCCGTCGGCCTTCCTGACGGTGGAATCCATGGCGCGCGCGGCCTGCTTCTCCCCGTCCCAGGTGACGAACATGCAGTAGCGGATCTTTTCCGCCAGCTCCCAGGCGCGCTCGCGATGTTCCTGTTGCGATTTGCCGGTGTTTTCTTCGCGCGCCATCTGCCGCTCCCGTGTTTGTGGTGAGCGCAGGAAACTGCCGGAAGGGCGGATCGTTCCGCGCGAGCGGCGAAACAAGTCGACCGCGGCTGGGGCGGTCGACCGGGGGGATTATCCGCGGCGGACCAGTCCCATGCGCCTCCCAGCGGGGCGGGGCTTACTTGTACATGCCGCAGGTCTGGCCGGCGTAGTCGAGCATCACTCCCTGCAACTGATCGACGACCCGCGCCTTGCCCCTGTTGTCGAAGGAGAAGGCGTTGGAGGCGCGGCCGCGCAGGATCCAGCCGTCCATCTCGGTCTGGTCATGTTCGGAGCCGGGCTCCACGATCCTGAACTTCTTGAAGCTGTCCACCGAGAACAGCATGCTGCCAGCGCACTGGTCATATTGGGCGCCGGTGCCGAAGCCCCTGATCCGAAGAACTTCGATCTGAAAGACGACCCGGGTCCGGGCGGAGGCCGATTCCTTGAGGTTGCAGGAATTGAGCCTGTTCCTGATGGCGGCCGTCATCCTGCTCTCGGGAACGAGACACCCGGGATCGCCGGTCTGCTTGAACTGAAGCTGATAGTCATCGCCGAACACGGACGCGGAAACGGGCAACGCGCCCGCGAGCAATGCGATTGCGAGCGAGCCGATTGCACGTGCGATTCTTGTCACTCCAAAACTCCCCGGTTTCTCAGAATGGACGTTCGCTAGAGATTGGCGAGCAGAGCCGGCGTGGGCCAGCCGTCGGCGGGCAGGCCGAGACGCAGCTGCTCCTTGCGGACGGCTTCGCGAGTCATCACCCCCAGTATGCCGTCGACCTTGCCCACGTCGTAGCCGCGGGCCTGCAACTTGGTCTGCAGCAGCTTCATGGACTCGCCGGAGAGGCCTTCCTCGGCCTTGCGCGGATCGAATTTCGGGTCGCCCGCGAGGCGCCTTGCGAGGTGGGCGGCGGTGAGCGTGTAGACGAAGGACTGGTTCCACTCGAGGTAGACGTCGTAATTGGCGAAGACGAGGAAGGCGGGACCCTTGTGGCCCATCGGCAAGGCGAGGCCGGCATCCGGCCCGGCGCCGAGCGGGCCGCCGTCATGGCGAGTGACGCCCCACGCGGCCCACTGCGACAGCGGCATGCGGTTGACGCGGCCGGTCTGCTCCCAGGGGAGCTGGTCGGGAATGGTGACCTCCAGCATCCACGGCTCGCCGGCGCGCCAGCCGCGCGACTGGATCTTGCGGGCGGTGGTGAGGATGGCGTCGGGCGCGCTGCCGCGCACGTCGACATGGCCGTCGCCGTCGCCGTCGACGCCCTTGGTGAGGATGTCGGATGGCAGCATCTGCGTCTGGCCGACCTCGCCGGCCCAGGCGCCGGTGACGGTTGCGGGCAGGTCGCCGCGGTCGATGAGGGTGAGCAGCGGCACGATCTGCGGACGGAACAGCTCGGGCCGGCGGCAGTCATGGGCGAGCGTGACCAGCGCGTTGAGCGTGTTGAAATCGCCCTGTACGGCGCCGAAGTCGGTTTCCAGCGCCCAGAAGGCGGCGATGACCGGGCCGGGCACGCCGTATTCGCGCTCGGCGCGCTCAAACACCGAGGCGTATTTCTTGAGATTGGCCGCGCCCTGCGTGAGCCGGTGAGAATTGATCATGCGGCCGGAGAATTCGACGAAGGTCTGGTTGAAGACGCCCTGGGCGCGGTCGCGCTGCAATACCTTCGGGTCGATCCGGGCGTTGGCGAAGGCGGCCATGCCGGCCTGTCCGACGCCGGCCTGGCGGGCCTCCTGCTCGACTGCCGACTTCCATGCGCCGAAATCGCCGCCGCATTGCTGGGCGGAGGCGGCCGACGCGCCGAGAAGGGCGGCGAAGAAGGGGATGATGGCAGTCGAGATCCGCATCGTCGTTCTCCTGTTATGTCCCGTCATTTCCATGTCGCCCGCGCGACTGCAACCTGCGCGGGATGAAATCCGCGTTATCGGGTGTTGGCGCGCAGCCAGTCGCGCCACTGGGCGGCGCTGCCGTGAAACACGTTGAGGTCGGCGTCACCCTGAACACCAGGCAGGATGCCGGTGCCGGTGTACTGCCAGAACAGGAACGGCCGGCGTTGATACCGGTCATGCGGGTGGGCGGAGACCGAGCGCAGCCACCAGTGGTAGCCGTGGAATTCGTGCAGCCGGTTGTGCTCGTAGAAATCGACCGAGGTGTAGATGATCGGCCGCTTGCCGTAGTGGCGGGTGAGGATGTCGAGGAAGGTCCGCATCTCGGCATGCACCGTTTCGGCGGGCGGGCGCAGCTTGCAGGTGGGCGACAGGTGGTTCCATTCCATGTCGAGCACGGGCGGCAGGGCGGAGGGATCGCGCGGGACATTGCGGATGAACCATGCGGCCTGCTCGTGGGCGGGGCGGCAGAAATAGAAGAAGTGATAGGCGCCGCGGGGGATGCCGGCCGCCCTGGCGGCGGTCCAGTTGCGCGCGAAGAAATCGTCGACGCGGTCGCCGCCCTCGGTCGCCTTGACGAAGGCAAAGGAGATGCCGCTTTCCCTGATCGTGCGCCAGTCGACCTCGCCCTGATATTTCGAGACGTCGGTGCCGTGGACGGGATGGGTCCAGGGGGCGCGGCTGTCCCATTCATGCGGATCGCGGTCTTCGAAGCGGGGGCCGCGCGCGACCCCGTCTCCGGCGCGCGCCGGCGCGTGGGCGCGGCCCACGTCGGAGAAGTCGTAGCTGCTGGTGGTGCAGGCGCTGACCGCCAGTGCAAGCGCCGGTACCGCCCATCGCCACATGCCGCCGCCCCCTCCGTTCCCGTCCCGAGCCGGCATCGGTATCCGACGCGCCCGCCCCGGTGCAACCTGCGGGCGATGATCCGCCGCACCATCCGCGGTGGCCGGGCCAGCGGCCGCGCCAGCGAATCGCGGTTGATTTTTGCCGCCGCGCCGCCCAAAGCTTGACCATTCCGCCGGGGCATGGCGGCGAATCGATGGCGGGGGAAATCATGCGCTTCGTTGCGGCTCTCATCAAATGGGTGCTGATCATCGCGGTCGCGGCGGTGGCCGGCATCGCGGCATGGATGTACTTCGCGCCGCCGGACCTGATCCGCGTGGCGACGGGCTATTCGGCAAAGATCGTCTGCTCCAACGTGTTCATCGCCGGCCGCGACGAGGACGATGTGCTGGTGGTGGACGTGCAGGCCCCGGGGCACCCGATCCTGAAGCTGGTTGACGTGGACGTGGACCGCAATGCGGGCATCGTGACAGCCGGGCTTTTCGGCATTTTCGGCAACAGCGTGGCCATCCACCGCGACGGGCTGGGCTGCGCCTCCGTGCCGGACGGGGAGACGGAGACGGCCTCGGCGATCGCGCTGGCGGAGCCGGAGGGCGGGCCGGCGCCGGACGGCGCATGGCCGCTGGGCGAGCGGGTGGACGAGCCGCAGACGCCGGCGATCGCCGCGATACTGGACGACAAGGCGATGACCGGCCCGGGCATGCGGGCGGTGGTGGTGGTGCATAACGGGCGGATCGTCGGCGAACGCTATGGCGAGGGATTTTCGGCAGAGACGCCGCTGCTTGGCTGGTCGATGTCGAAGAGCGTGACCGGCGCGATCGTGGGCACGCTGGTGCGCGACGGGCGGCTGCGACTGGACCAGACGGGATTGCTGGAGGAATGGTCGATCGACCAGCGCGACGAGATCAAGCTTTCCGACCTTATGTCGATGTCGAGCGGGCTGGCCTTCAACGAGGACTACGGCGACGTGACCGACGTCACGCGCATGCTGTACCTGGAGCCGGACATGGCCGGCTTCGCCTCGTCGAAGCCGCTGGCGCACGGCATCGGCGAGCAGTTCTCCTATTCCAGCGGGACGTCGGTGATGATCTCGCGCATCTGGCAGAACAGCTTCGACGACGATGCTGCGGCGCTGGCCTGGCCGCGCGAAGCGCTGTTTGCGCCGCTGGGCATGCGCAGCGCGATCATGGAAGCCGACGAGCGCGGCACTCTGGTGGGCTCGTCCTACGTGTACGCGACCGCGCGCGACTGGGCGCGGTTCGGCCTCTTCCTGCTGCAGGGCGGGATGTGGAACGGCACGCAGGTGCTGCCGGCGGACTATGTGGCGTGGATGCACGAACCGTCGGACGCCGCGCCGCAGGAATATGGGCGCGGCCAGGTGTGGATGCACGGACCGAGCGCCGGGACGCCGGAAGGCGAAAACCCGGACGCGGGGTTCGACCTGCCCGCCGACGCGTTCTGGATGCTCGGCCATGACGGCCAGTCGGTCGCCATCATACCGTCGAAGAACCTGGTGGTGGTGCGGATGGGGCTGACGCCGTCGGCCCTGCGCTACAAGTCCCAGGCCATGGTGGCCGCGCTGGCCGCCGCCGTGGATTAGACCCACCCAGGAACTGCCCTAGGAACCATCTTTGCCTGACGACCCGGCACGCCGGGGCGCGCCCGCTCGTTTGCGGTGCGCCCGCCGCGACCGGGCCAGACGTTTGCGCTTGACGATAACGGACCAGTTATATAACAAGCATGTTATTGAATGGACGAGACGCCCGATGCCGAGTTTGGACACCGCCTTTGCCGCGCTTGCGGACCCGACGCGCCGCGCGATCGTCGCCCGGCTGGCCACTGGCGAGGCGACGGTGATGGAACTGGCCAGGCCCTTCGAGATGTCGCAGCCGGCGGTGTCGCGGCACCTGAAGGTGCTGGAGGAGGCGGGGCTGATACTGCGCCGCGTGGACGGCACGCGGCGGCCATGCCGACTTGCGCCGCACGCGGTAGACGGCATCGAGCAGTGGCTCGACCGGCTGCGCCAGACGATGGCGCGCAACTACGAGCGGCTGGATGCCGTGCTTGCGGAAATGGACGATGAGTCAGAAGAGGAGTCCCCGACATGACCAAACTCACGCTCGCCACCGAAGGCGACACCCATGTGATCGTCACGCGGCGCTTTGCGGCGTCTCCGGAGAAGGTCTACCGGGCGCATACGGAGCCGAAGCTGCTGCAGAAATGGCTGCTGGGGCCCGACGGGTGGAGCATGCCGGTGTGCATCAGCGAGCCGCGGCCGGGCGGCAGGATCCGCTACGAATGGTCTGACGGGAACGGGGGCGGCTTCCACCTGACCGGGGAATATGTCGAGGTGGAGCCCAACCGCCGCACGGTGCATGTGGAGCGCATGCACCTGCCCGACCCGACGCCCGACAACCACGTGGAGACGCTGTTCGAGGCGGACGGCGCGGGCACGCTGATCCGCATGCGCATGACGCTGCCGGACAAGGAGACGCGCGAGGCGATGCTGGCGACGGGCATGGACCAGGGCATGGAAGCGAGCTACGCCCGCATGGAGGACATGATGGAGAGCGGCCAGCTGGCCGTCTGAGGCAGAGGCGCGGGCGCGGCTTCAGCCGCGCCCGTAGCCGCCGGGCGTGGGCGTGGTGACGATGACGGCCTCGCCGGCTCCGAGCACGGTCTGGTCGCAGGCCTTCAGCAATTCGAGCGCGCCGTCGTTGCGGCGTATCTCGGTGCGGCCGGGCTGGCCGTCGCCGCCGCCGTCCAGCCCGCGTGGGGGGCGGTTGCGGTGCGACGAGAGGATCGCGCACTCCATCCGCTCGAGGAAGCGGATGGTGCGGCTGGTGCCGTCACCGGCGTTCCACCTGCCCCTGCCGCCCGAGCCCTCGCGGATGTGGAAATCCTCCAGCACGACGGGGAAGCGCAGCTCGAGGATCTCGGGGTCGGTGAGGCGCGAATTGGTCATGTGGGTGTGGACGCCCGACGTGCCGTGGAAGCCGCGGCCGTCATTCATGCGGCCGGCGGGCGAGCCGGAGCAGATCGTCTCGTAATACTGGTACTGCTCGTTGCCGAAGGTGAGGTTGTTCATGGTGCCCTGGGCGTTGGCCAGCGCACCCATCGCGCCGAAGATGGCGTTGGTGACGTGCTGCGAGGTCTCGACATTGCCTGCGACGACGGCGGCGGGATAGGCGGGCTTGAGCATGCAGCCGTCGGGGATGACGATGTCAATGGGGCGCAGGCAGCCGGCATTCATCGGGATCGACCCCTCCACCATGACGCGGAAGGCGTAGAGGACGGCGGCGCGGGTGACGGGTTCGGGCGCGTTGAAATTGTTCTTCATGACGGGCGAGGTGCCGGTGAAATCGACCGTGGCCTGACGCCGCGCGCGGTCGACCGTGATCCTGACGCGGATCACCTGGCCGGTGTCGGTGGGGTATTCGTAGGACGACTCGTCGGGCAGCCGCTCCAGCACCCGGCGCACGCTTTCGGCGGCGTTGTCCTGGACGTGGCCCATATAGGCCTCGACCACCGGCAGGCTAAACTGCGCGATCATCCTGCGCAGCTCCGCCACGCCCTTTTCGTTGGCGGCGATCTGAGCCTTGAGGTCGGCGATGTTCTGCTGCGGGTTGCGGGCCGGCCAGGGGTGGTCGGTGAGGAGGGCCAGCAATTCGGCCTCGCGGAAGCGTCCGCGCTCGACCAGCCGGAAATTGTCGAACAGCACGCCTTCCTCGTCCACCGTGGTGGCGAGCGGGGTCATGGAGCCGGGCGCGGTGCCGCCAATGTCGGCATGGTGGCCGCGCGAGGCGACCCAGAAGAGGATGCGCGGGGAAGCGGTGCCATCGGAGGTTGCCCCCTCTGGCTGCTGCGCAGCCATCTCCCCCGCAAGGGGGGAGAGACCGCCGGCATCGTCGAAGACCGGGGTGACCACGGTGATGTCGGGCAGGTGGGTGCCGCCATTGTAGGGCGCGTTGATGGCGAAGACGTCGCCGGGGCGCACGTCGCCTTCGTTGAGGCGGATGATGGTCTCGACCGAGCGGTCCATGGAGCCCAGATGCACGGGCATGTGCGGCGCGTTGGCGACCAGCGCGCCGGTGCGGTCGAACACGGCGCAGGAGAAATCGAGCCGCTCCTTGATGTTCACCGAGTAGGCGGTGTTCTGCAGCGTCACGCCCATCTGCTCGGCGATGGACATGAACAGGTTGTTGAAGACTTCGAGCAGCACCGGATCGGCCTGCGTGCCCAGCGCCGCCTGGCGCTGCTTCTTCTCGACGCGGCGCATGACAACATGGTCGAGCGCGGTGATCTCCGCCTGCCAGCCGGGCTCGACCACGATTGTCTGGTTGGGCTCGATGATCAGGGCCGGGCCGGCGACGCGATGGCCGGGCTGCAGCGCCTCGCGCAGGAACAGGCCGGCCTCGCGCCAGGCGCCGTCGGCGAAGATTCGCGTGGTACGTGAATCGGTTGGGGCGTCTCGATGAAGTGTTGATTCAATTTCGGCGCCGCCACGCTCGCGGGCGTCGGTGCCCTCGACCGAGATCGCTTCGACAATTAGCGGCTTGTCTTCGTAGACGAAGCCGAACTGTGCCTTGTGAGCCTTTTCGAATGCCTGCCGGGCGAGGTCGAGCGAATGGCCGGCGAATGTGACGGGAAGGGAGGTATCTGTGCCGTCGTAGCGGATGTGGAGATCTGGGCGCGAGGACACATCACCCGCGGGGACGCCTTGCGTGGCGAACTCGGCGAACACCTCGGCGCGCAGCGCCTCCTCGGCGGCGGCGATGGCGCTGAGCGATGCTTCGGAGAAGGGAAGCATCAGGGCGCGCTGGCGCGAGGCGTAGATGCGCGACAGGCCGATGCCATAAGCGGACAGCAGGCCGGAGAAGGGGTGGATCAGCACCGTTTCCATGCCCAGCGCGTCGGCCACCAGGCATGCGTGCTGGCCGCCGGCGCCGCCGAAGCAGTTGAGCAGGTAGCGGGTGACGTCGTGGCCGCGCTGTACCGATATCTTCTTCACCGCACTGGCCATGTTCTCGACCGCGATGGTGATGAAACCCTCGGCCACCGCTTCGGGGCCGCGGCCGTCGCCGATGCGGGCGGCGAGTTCGGCAAAGCGCCGGCGCACCTCGTCGGCGTCGAGCGGCTGGTCCTGCCCGGGGCCGAAGATGGCGGGGAAGAACTGTGGCTGCAGCTTGCCCAGCATCACATTGGCATCGGTGACCGCGAGCGGCCCGCCGCGCCGGTAGCAGGCGGGGCCGGGATGGGCGCCGGCCGAGTCCGGCCCGACCTGGAAACGGCCCGCCTCGTAGTGGAGGATCGAGCCGCCGCCGGCGGCCACGGTGTGGATGCGCATCATCGGCGTGCGGATGCGCACGCCGGCGACCTCGCTGTCGAAGGCGCGCTCGTATTCACGATCGAAATGGGCGACGTCGGTGGAGGTGCCGCCCATGTCGAAGCCGATGACCTTGTCGAAGCCGGCGAGCCTGGCCGTCTCGGCCATGCCGACCACGCCGCCGGCGGGGCCGGACAGGATGGCGTCCTTGCCCTGGAACATGTCGGCCGCGGTCAGCCCGCCGGACGACATCATGAACATCAGGCGCGGGCCGTCGCCATCATGCCCGCCGTCGATGCCGAGCTCGGCCGAGACCTGGCGGACGTATCGCGCGAGGATAGGGGAGAGGTAGGCGTCGACCACGGTGGTGTCGCCGCGGCCGACCAGCTTGATGAGGGGCGAGACCTTGTGGCTGACCGAGATCTGCGCAAAGCCGGCGCGGCGGCAGGCCTGCTCGACCTGCAGCTCGTGCGCGGGATGGCGCCATGAATGCATGAGCACGATGGCGACCGAATCGATGCCGTCGGCACGGGCGCGCTCCAGCTGCGGCGCGAGCGCCGAGAGGTCGGGCGCGGCCTCGACCCGGCCGTCGACGAGCACGCGCTCCGCCACTTCGACAACGCGCTCATAGAGTTGCTCGGGGAGGATGATCTCCTTGGCGAAGATGTCGGGGCGGGCCTGATAGGCGATGCGGAGCGCGTCGCGGAAGCCGCGGGTGACGAGCAGGAGCGTGCGGTCGCCCTTTCGCTCCAGCAGGGCGTTGGTGGCGACGGTGGTGCCCATCTTGATCTCGCCGATGCGGTGGGCGGGGGTGGGCTCGCCGGCCGCCACGCCAAGCAGGGTGCGGATGCCGTGGACGGCTGCGTCGCGGTAGGCCTCGGGATTTTCGGAAAGCAGCTTGCGCGGGTGGAGCCGGCCATCGGGATCGCGGCCGATAACGTCGGTGAAGGTGCCGCCGCGGTCGATCCAGAAGTCCCACTTGCCGGCCATGTCGCGCTCCTCGCTCCGCGGCTTCTGTAACGCGGGGCCGTGCGCGGGGGCAATGCTGGATGCCGCCGTGTCACAGGGCGACACCCTTTGTGACGAAACCCGATGCGACGGCACGCATTTGCACCATGCCCGCCCAAGCGGGCTTCAAGCGTTGTCTTGCGTAGGAGATTTGAAGATGAAGAAATTCGTGATCGGAGCCGCATCGGCCGTCGCATTGCTGGGCCTCGCCGCCTGCGGCGACTCGGACGGCACCACCACGCAGAGCGTTCCGCCGCAGCAGGACCAGCTGCAGCAGCAGGAGCCCGCGGTGATGCCGCAGGAGCCCGCGCCCGCGACGCCTGCGCCCGCCAACTAAGGCGCTATCCGGACTGCAGGAGATGGGGCGGCGATACCGCCCCATTTCCTTTGCGTGGCAGCCGCTTCTATTTGCGCGCCAGCCGCCCTGGCCGCGCCATCGCGCGCACTCGCCACGCTGCCAATTTCCTTCTAGATAGTCCGCATGTCTATCTGGACCCGCCTCAGCGAAATCGTCTCGCGGCTGTCTGCCACCGCTTTCTCGCAGGTGGTGGAGGGCGTGCGAACCCTGTTTGCCGGCGATCCGGAACTGCGGCGCCAGGTTTCGTTTTCGGTGGCCATGATCGCGCTGTCGGCGAAGATGGCGAAGGCCGACGGCGTGGTGACGCAGGACGAGATACAGGCTTTCCGCGAGATATTCTCAATACCGCCGGAGGAGGAGCGCAACGTCGCCCGCCTCTACAACCTGGCCAAGAGGGACATTGCCGGCTTCGAGGCCTATGCCGAGAAGATGGCGGGCCTTTGCGGCAGCGGCAGCAGCAACTGCATGATGCTGGAGGACATACTCGACGGGCTGTTCCACATAGCCAAGGCCGATGGCGTGATCCACGAGCGCGAGCTGGGGTATCTCCAACGGGTGGCGGAGATCTTCGAGATCGACCAGGCGCATTTCGCCTCGATCGTGGCGCGGCACGCGATACTGGGCGAGCGGGACCCGTATGCGGTGCTGGGGGTGCTGCCCGGCACGCCCTACGGGGAGATCCGGAAACGCTATCGCTCGCTGGTTTCGGAGAACCACCCCGACAAGGCGATCGCGCGGGGCATGCCCACCGAATTCATCGCCATCGCCAACCGCCGCATGGCCGCGATCAACGACGCGTTCTCCAGCATCGAGCGGAGCCTCAAGCCGGCATGAGCGGCTTTGCCAGCGAGCATGAAGGCGCCGATGTGAGGGTGTCGCCGAATTTCGGGCCGCGGCGCGACGGGCTGACGGCCGACTGCATCATCCTCCACTATACCGGCATGGAAAGCGGGGAGGCGGCCGAGCGCTGGCTGTGCGACCCGGCGAGCGAAGTCTCGTCGCACTATCTCGTGCACGAGGACGGCCGGGTGGTGCAGATGGTACGCGAGGCCGACCGCGCCTGGCATGCCGGCAGATCTTCGTGGAGGGGGCGCACGGACATCAACTCGTGCTCGGTCGGCATCGAGATCGCCAATCCGGGCCATGCCTTCGGCTATCCGGACTTTTCCGGCCGGCAGATCGAAATGGTGGTCGAATTGTGCCGTGGGATATGCGCCCGCCACCACATTGCGCCGGAACGCGTGCTGGCGCATTCGGACGTGGCGCCCGGCCGCAAGATCGATCCGGGCGAAAAATTTCCCTGGCGCGCGCTGCATGCGGCAGGGGTGGGCCATATGGTGGAGCCAGCGCCGATCCAGGGCGGCCGCTTCCTTTCGGGCGGCGATCGCGGCGAGCCGGTGGAGGCGCTGCAGTCGATGCTGGCGCTGTATGGCTATGGCGTTGAAATATCCGGACAGTTCGACCCCGCGACCAAGGCGGTGGTCGAGGCGTTCCAGCGCCATTTCAGGCAGGAACTGGTGGACGGGGTGGCCGATCGGTCGACGATCGACACGCTGCATCGCCTGCTCGCGGCACTGCCGGGCGAGCTGGCCTGACGGCCGGGAACATTACATTCAGTAACGCTAATTTACTGGCCCCGCCCTTTTTGGCGCGGATTTGGCCCGCAAACGGCGCGCCTTCGATCCGCCTCGGCTTCCGCCGACCGGGAAATACCAACGTGTTCCATCCTGGGGCCAATCAAGAAGAAACGGAAATCGATGAAGAGAACGACATTCGCAGCCGCGGCAGTGGCCGTCGGCCTGACCAGCTCCTTCGCCCACGCATCGGAGAGCGCGATGCCGGCCTATATGAGCGACGCGAACGAGCGTGCCGCGATCGCGGTGAAGGTGGACAACGCCACCACCGCCTCGATTGCGACCGACGCCGGCGACGCCATCGCCAAGGCCAAGGCTGGCAAGGGAGCGGGTGAGGGAGCAGCGAGCGGCCGTTTCGCCGACCTCATCGCCATGCACGCCAAGGCCAATGGCGTGCCGGTTGCGCTGGCGCGCGCGGTGGTGCGCACGGAGAGCAACTTCCGCGTCAACGCGCGGGGCAGCGCAGGAGAGGTGGGGCTGATGCAGATCAAGCCCGCGACCGCGCGCGCCATGGGCTATGGCGGCTCGGCCAAGGCGCTGTACGATCCGGACACCAATCTCCGCTTCGGCATGAAGTATCTCGGCCTGGCGCACAAGCTGAGCGACGGCTCGGTGTGCGGCACGCTGCTGAAATACAATGCCGGGCACGGCGCCAAGCGGATGAACAAGGTGTCCGCCGCCTATTGCTCCAAGGTGAAGCGCCACATCGAGAGCTGACCGGGTGCCCCGCGCGCGCTGGCAAAGGTGCGCGCGGGGTTGCCTTTTGGTGCGCGAGTCCCTTTATACGCGTTGCCAGTCGGCCGGGCGGCCGCGCGCGCAATCGCCGAAAGGCGGCGCGCGAGGAAAGTCCGGGCTCCATGGAAATACGGTGCCGGATAAGGTCCGGCGAGGGCGACCTCAGGGAAAGTGCCACAGAAAAGAAACCGCCCCGCCTTCAGAGCGGCCGAACGGCCGCTGTGATGGCGGGGTAAGGGTGAAAGGGTGGGGTAAGAGCCCACCGCGCGGCCGGCAACGGCAGCGGCATTGCAAACCCCACCGGGAGCAAAACCGAATAGGGACGGCGCGAGGGGCAACCCTCAGGCGATTTCCAGCCGAGCCGTCCGGGTAGGTTGCTTGAGGCGGATGGCGACATCCGTCCCAGAGGAATGGCCGCCACGTTCCGGCGTCTTAGGACGCCGGGGCCATACAGAACCCGGCTTACAGGCCGACTGGCACTTTACGCTTCCGCTTTGAAATCCCGCTGCGGCGGGATATCGTGCGACGAGGAGCGCTCCCATGAACCAGGCCGTCAAGCTCAAGCCGGAACTCACCGCCTTCATCGAGGAAGCGGTCGCGTCGGGCGAGTACGGCTCGCGCGAGGCGGTGGTGGAGGAGGCGGTGCGCGAGTGGCACGAACGCCGCCAGAACCACGGCTACACGCTGGCCGAACTGCGAAGGCTGGTGCAGGAAGGGCTCGACAGCGGGCCCGGGCGTTTCCACAGCATGGAAGCTCTCAAGGCCGAAGCCCGGCGCCGGCTCCAAGAGCGGGGCCGTGGCTAGTTCATGCATGTGAGGAAGTCTTCACGGGCGGAAGACGACCTCATCGACATCTGGCTCTACGTCGCCGCGAGGAATCCGCAAGCGGCGGATCGACTGCTCGATCGGTTCGAGGCGCGGTGGCGTCTGCTGGCGACGCAGCCGCGATCCGGCGCGCCGCGCGATGACCTTGGCAACGGGTTGCGCACGGTGAGTGTCGGCGAATACCTGTCCATCTATCGCCTCGAGGGCAGTTCGATCGAGATCGTGCGCGTGCTGCATGGCAGGCGCGACATCACCGCCGACGAGGTGGGGCAGGCAGGCTAGCCTGCCGCATCCAGCGCGGCCTCGATTGCGGCCCACAGCTCTTCGACCGGCTCGCAGCCGACCGACAGGCGCACGAAACCCGGCGCGACGGCGTCGCCCCAGCGCGCGCGGCGCTCGGCCGAGGTGTGCAGCCCCCCGAACGAGGTGGCCGGCTGGATCAGCTCGCAGCCTTCGATGAAGGCTTCGGCCGCCTGCTCGCTTTCCAGCGTCAGCGCGATCAGGAAACCGAAGCGCTGCATCTGCGCGCGGGCGAGGTTGTGCGACGGATCGCCTTCAAGCCCGGGGAAACGCAGCGCCTTCACCGCCGGATGGGATTTCAGCCGCCGGGCGATCAATTCGGCCGACGAGCACATGCGGTCGAAGCGGACCTCCAGCGTCTCCAGGCCGCGATGCACCTGCCACGCCTCGAACGGTCCGGGGATGGAACCCGACAGCTTGCGCCATTCGGCGATTGCGGCGCGGAGGCCCGTGTCGCGGGTGGCGACATGGCCGAAAAGCACGTCGGAGTGGCCGTTGGGCGCCTTTGTGTCGGCGGCGACCACGATGTCGGCGCCCAGATCGAGCGGGCGCTGGCCGAGCGGCGTCATGGTGGTGTTGTCGGCGACGACGAGAGCGCCGGCTGCGTGGGCGGCGGCCGATATCGCTGCGATGTCGCAGATGTCGAGGCCGGGATTGGCCGGCGTCTCGACGAAGACCAGCCTGTATCCATCGAAGCCGCCATCGAGGAAGGACCGCGTGGGGCGCGTGTCGAAGCCGACGCCGAAACGGGCGAGGAAGCGCTCGGTGAGGATGCGCGTGGTGTAGTAGCCGTCGGACGGCAGGAGGATGCGGTCGCCGCTGCCCAGGGTTGCAAAGAATACGGCCGCGATGGCGGCCATGCCGGACGGGAAGGCGAGGCAGGGGGCGTCTTCCAGATGCGCCAGCAGATGCTCCGCCGCTTCCCAGGTGGGATTGTCGAAGCGCCCGTACTGGGCGTGGCCCGCGGGGTCGCCCGGCAAATGGTAGATCGACGCCATGGTGAGGGGCAGCGGGACCGGATCGCCCTTGCGGAGCCGCTTGCGCCGCAGATGCGGCAGCTGCGCGGCGCGCGATCTCGATCTTTCGGTCATTCCAGGCCCCTCCGCATGCGATGTCCGGCGGACGCTATTCGCGCCGCGGCGCGGCTGCAAGGCGCTTCGGCCGGAGGCTTCCTAACAGTTCGTTAGCCTTAATGGGCGATAAACGGCGCGATGCCCGTCCAGGTAGTGTGCTGACCGTCCGTCAGCCGCTCCGGGGAGGGTAATCCCGTTGACGCCCATAGTGCCCCATGATATCCCTTGAAGCTGTCAATTCGAAGTTCCAGTCAAGTGTATGTCGTTTGCCTCCCCGGCGACCCATGCGGGCCGCCGGAAGGACGAAGCTCGTTTGGTTTTCGGCGAACCGAAGGGGTGATGGAAGGGGAGCCAGCGACGCAATGAAGAGGGGTCTGGCGGCCTTGGCCGCCATGTCAGGCGATGGACCGGTTTCTGTCGAGCGCAACGAACAGGATCGATGCGAAGGGCCGCGTGTCGGTGCCGGCGCATTTCCGGTCGATCGTGCAGAAGCGTGGCTACACGGAGCTGTACGCGCTGCGCTCGCTGGACACGCCGTCGCTGGACGTGGGCGGACCGGACCTGCTCGATTCCTACGAGAAGCGCATAGCGCAGGAAGACCCGTTCCTGCAGACGGCGGAAGACATGTCGCTGCTGTATTATGCGGACGGCGCGTTCCTGAAGCTGGACCAGGACGGCCGCATCACGGTCACGGACTTCATCCGCGACCACACGGGCATCACGGCGGACGTGACGTTCGCGGGGCGGGGACACTTCTTCCAGATCTGGGAGCCGGCTCGTTTCGAGAAGCATGCGCAGGAAGCGCGCGACAGGCTGCGCAGCTTCAAGCGCAAGGCATCGGCGGGGCAACCGGAATGATGGCGGGCCCCGGCGAGCAAGACGCCGGTGGCGGACCGGCCCGCCACATTCCGGTCCTGCTGGACGAGGTGCTGGAGGCCTTGTCGCCGCTGGATGGCAGGCTGATCGTCGACGGCACGTTCGGGGCCGGCGGCTACACGCGGGCGATGCTGGAGGCCGGCGCGTCGGTGGTGGCGATCGACCGCGACCCGGACGCTATATCGGCTGGAAGAGAGCTGGAACGCGAGTTCGCCGGACGGCTGCGGCTGGTTCACGCCGCGTTCTCGGAGCTGGACCTGCATGCGGGCGAGCCGGTGGACGGCGTGGTGCTGGACATCGGCGTGTCGTCGATGCAGCTGGACGAGGCGGAACGCGGCTTCTCCTTCCGCCGTGACGGGCCGCTGGACATGCGCATGGCGCAGAGCGGCGTTTCGGCCGCCGACGTGGTGAACGGCTGGAAGGCCGGGGACCTGACCCGCATCTTCGGGCTGCTGGGCGAAGAGCGCAATGCCGGGCGCATAGCCCGCATGATCGAGAAGCGGCGCGCGGAAAAGCCGTTCGAGCGGACGCTCGACCTTGCCGGCGCGATCGAAAGGCTGGTCGGGCGCAAGCCGACCGACAAGATCCACCCGGCGACGCGTGTGTTTCAGGCGCTGCGCATCTTCGTCAACGACGAGCTGGGCGAACTGGCGCGGGCGCTGCTCGCTGCCGAACGGATATTGAAGCCGGGCGGGACGCTGGCCGTGGTGACCTTCCATTCGCTGGAGGACAGGATCGTGAAGCGCTTCCTGGCGGAGCGCTCCGGAAAGGCGGGAGGCTCGCGCCACCTGCCGGAAGTGCAGGGGGCCGCACCCACCTTCCAGAAGCCCGCGCCGGCGGTGTCGCCCTCCGAGGCGGAGATGGCGGAGAACCCGCGAGCCCGCTCTGCGCGGCTGCGCGCGGCCGTGCGCACGGAAGCGCCGGCCAGGGACGGCGATACGGGCGATTTCGGACTGCCGCTGATCGGCGGCGTATCGGGAGTGCGTTGAGTGGGCGGGATATTCCGGACAACCGACATCGTGCTGATCGCGGTCATGGTGACCGCGGCGGCCTTCACCTACAAGACGAAGCACGACGCCGAGGCCCAGCTGGCCGAGCTGCGCCGGGTGGAAGGCCAGATAAGGCTCGAGCGCGACCTGACCGACGTGCTGCGGGCGGACTGGAGCCTGCTGACCCAGCCGGCCCGCATCCAGCGCCTGGCCGAGCAGTACCAGTCGGAACTGGAGCTGGAGCCGGTTGAGGCGACGCAGATCGGCGCGATATCCGAGCTGCCGGCGAGGCCGCTGCAGATCGAGGATCTGATCCTGCGCGAAGCGGGCGTCGAGACGCAGGGCACCGACCAGCTGGCAACGGGCGGGATCGGCCGATGAGGTGGCGCCTGCCGTTCCGCAAGGCGCCCGGGGGCGCATCCAGCCAGGCGATCGTCGTCGACGCGGCCCGCCGCGGCAGCCGCGCGCGCAGCCGCCTCGTGATGACGATGGCGGTGTTCTTCGTCATGTACTCCGCCATCGCCGGCAGGCTGGTGTGGCTGGGCATACAGGAGCCGGTTGCCAGCAGCGGCCCGGCCTCGCGCATCACCGCTTCGCGGCCCGACATCATCGACCGCAACGGCGAGGTGCTGGCGACCGACATCAAGACGGCGTCGCTGTTTGCCGAACCGCGGCGCATCGTGGATGCCGACGAGGTGCTGGAGAAGCTGTCCACCGTGCTGCCGGACATCGACTACGAGCAGACCTACCACAAGCTGAAGACCGACGCCGGCTTCGTATGGCTGCGGCGGCAACTGACGCCGAGGCAGCAGAACGAGATAATGCAGCTCGGCCTGCCGGGCATCGGCTTCCGCACGGAGAAGCGGCGCTTCTACCCGGGCGGGGCGATGGCCTCGCATGTGCTCGGCCTCGTCGACATCGACAACAAGGGCATCGCCGGCATCGAGAAATACATCGACAACCAGGGCCTGTCCGACCTGCGCGAGGCCGGCCTGGCCACGCCGGAGGACCTGAAGCCGTTCAAGCTGTCGCTGGATATCCGCGTGCAGCACGTGCTGCATGACGAGCTGACGCGGGCGATGGAGCGCTATCACGCGATCGCCGCGGGCGCCGTGGTGCTGGGAGCCAAGACGGGCGAGGTGCTCGCCATGGTGTCGCTGCCCGACTACGACCCCAACAACCCCTTCAACGCGCATGAGAAGGACAGGCTCAACCGCATGTCGGGGGGCGTGTTCGAGATGGGGTCGACGTTCAAGGGCTTCACCACCGCGATGGCGCTGGATTCCGGCTCGGTGAGCCTGCGGGACACGTTCGACGCTTCGCGTCCGCTGCAGCTCGGCAGGCACACGATCCGTGACTTCCACGGCAAGGGCCGCGTGCTGACGGTGCCGGAGATCTTCATCTACTCGTCCAACATCGGCACGGCCAAGATGGCGGAGACGGTGAGCATCGAGGACAACCGCGCCTTCTTCAAGCGCATCGGGCTGCTCGACCGCATGAAGACCGAGCTGCCGGAAGTGGCGCGGCCGACCGAGCCGGGGGAATGGAAGCGCATCAACCGCATAACCATCTCGTTCGGGCACGGCGTGGCGACGACGCCGCTGCAGACGGCGATGGCTGCGGCGGCGGTGGTCAATGGCGGCATGCTGCACAACCCGACCTTCCTGCCGCGCAACGACAAGGAAGCCGCGCTCACCGGAACGCAGGTACTGAACGCCTCCACCAGCCAGGCCATGCGCTATCTGTTCCGGCTGAACGTGGAGAAGGGTTCGGGGCGGCGCGCCGAGGTGCCGGGCTATTTTGTCGGCGGCAAGACGGGTACGGCGGAAAAGGTGGTCAACGGCCGCTATTCCACCGACAAGCGCTTCAACGCCTTCCTGTCGGCCTTTCCTGTGGACGATCCGCAATATGTGGTGCTGGTGATCCTGGACGAGCCGAAGCCCGAGAAGCCGGGGATGAGCGCGACTTCCGGCCTGAACGCGGCTCCGGTGGTGGGCAATATCATCCGGCGGTCCGCGCCCTTGCTTGGCGTGATGCCAGAATTCGGCCATGAAGGTGCGGCCCTGCTCGTTTCCACCCATTGATTCTGCTGGCGCGGGAGGGAACGGAGCCGCGCTTCTGACGATCGGTATGCGATGAAGCTCAGCGAATTTTCCGGCATCCTGCCCGTCGACGGCAATCCGGCCGCCGGAGCCGGGATATCGGGCATCGCCTCCGATTCCAGGAAGGTGGAGCCCGGCTTCCTGTTTGTGGCGATCCCCGGAACCAAGACCGACGGCGCTGCCTATGCCGCCGACGCCGCCAGGCGCGGCGCGGCCGCGATCGTTGCCGCGCGGGGCGCAGTGCCGCATTCGGCCGGCGTGCCGGTGATCGAGGTGGACGAGCCGCGCCGGGCGCTGGCGCTGTCGGCGGCGCGCTTCTTCGGCACGCAGCCGCAGACGATGGTGGCCGTGACCGGCACCAGCGGCAAGACATCCGTCGCCTCCTTCACGCGGCAGATCTGGGAGCGGCAGGGACTGGCCGCCGCCAGCATAGGCACGACCGGGGTGACGGCGCCCGGCCGATCCGACTACGGGTCGCTGACCACGCCGGACCCGATCGCGCTGCACGGGCTGCTGAAGGAACTGGCCGAAGCCGGCGTGACGCATGCGGCGATGGAAGCTTCCAGCCATGGTCTCGACCAGCACAGGCTGGACGGCGTGACGCTTGCGGCCGGCGGCTTCACCAATCTCGGCCACGACCACATGGACTACCACCCGACGGTGGAGGACTACCACCGCGCCAAGATGCGGCTGTTTGCCGACCTGCTGCCCGACGGCGCGCCGGCGATCATCTTCGCCGACGACGCATGGTCGGAGGCGACGGTGGCGGTTGCCCGCAGACGCGGGCTGAAGGTGCTGACGGTGGGGCGGCATGGAGACTTCCTGCGGCTCAAGCGCGCCGAGCACCAGCGCGCGAGCCAGCGCGCCGAAATCGAATACGAGGGCACGCTGTTCGAGGTGGACCTGCCGCTGGCGGGCGAGTTCCAGATATCCAACGCGCTGGTGGCGGCGGGCATGGCGATCGCCACCGGGACGCCGGCGGCAGCGGCGCTGAAGGCGCTGGAGGGGCTGAAGGGCGCCTCCGGCCGGCTCGAGCACGTGGGCACGAAGGCCAATGGCGCGCCGATCTATGTCGACTACGCGCACAAGCCCGACGCGCTGGAGAACGTGCTGCGCGCTGTGCGGCCCTTCACAACCGGACGCGTGGTGGTCGTGTTCGGCTGCGGGGGCGACCGCGACCGGCTGAAGCGGCCGATCATGGGCGAAATCGCGGAACGGCTGGCGGACGTGGCGATCGTGACCGACGACAACCCCAGAAGCGAGGACCCGGCCACCATCCGCGCCGCGATCATGGCGGCGGCGCCGCACGCGCGGGAGATCGGCGACCGCCGCACGGCGATCGAGGAGGCGATCGCGCTGCTGCAGGCCGGCGACACACTGATCGTTGCCGGCAAGGGACACGAGGAAGGGCAGACGGTCGGCGATGTGACGCTGCATTTCTCGGACCACGAGGAAGTGCGCCGCGCGCTCGGGGAACTGGCGGCATGAGCGCGCTGTGGACCTCCGAGGCGCTGGTGGCGGCGATGGACGGCCGGCCCGTAGGCAAGATGCCGGACGGAATTCACGGCATCTCGATCGACACGCGCAGCCTGAAGCCGGGCGACGCTTTCTTCGCGATCAAGGGCGACAATTTCGACGGGCACGACTTCGCCACCGCGGCGATGGCTGCCGGCGCTGCGCTGATGGTGGTGGCGGAGGCTAAGCTGCCTTCGCTGGGGCGGCTGGCCATGCCGATGATCGTGGTGCCGGACGTGCTGGCCGCGCTCGAGAAGGCCGGCGTGGCGGCGCGCGCGCGCAGCGCGGCGAAGATCATCGCGGTGACGGGATCGGCCGGCAAGACCACGACCAAGGAGATGCTGCGGCAGGCGCTTGCCGCGTCTGGAAAGGTGCATGCTTCCGACAAGTCGTTCAACAATCACTGGGGCGTGCCGCTGACGCTGGCGCGCATGCCGGCCGACTGCGACTTCGCGGTGTTCGAGATCGGCATGAACCATCCCGGCGAGATACGGCCGCTGGTGAAGATGGTGCGGCCGCACGTAGCCATCGTGACGCTGATCGCGGCCGCGCATCTGGGCCATTTCAGGAGCCTCGACGAGATCGCCAAGGCGAAGGCCGAAATCTTCGAGGGGCTGGAGCCGGACGGGCACGCGCTCATCAATCGCGACGACGCCAAATGGAAGCTGCTGGAGAATCAGGCGCGGGCCGTGGGCGCGGCGCATGTGTGGGGCTTCGGCGAGCATGCGCGCGCGCAGTTCAAGCTGCTGGACTACCAGCCGCATCCGGACGGCTCGATCATCCGGGCACGGATCGCCGGCGAAGACATGCTGGCGCGTATCGGCGTACCCGGCCGCCACATCGCGCAGAACGCGCTGGCCGTGCTGGGCGCGACGCATCTGGCGGGAGGCGATGTCGGCAAGGCGGCGCGCGCGCTCGGCAGCCTGGTGGCCGAACGCGGCCGGGGCCGGCGCCATTCGCTGATGCACCGGAACGGCGCCTTCACGCTGATCGACGAGAGCTACAACGCCAACCCGGCATCGGTGGAGGCGGCGCTCGCGGTTCTCGCTGCCACGCCGGTGGGCGAGGGCGGGCGGCGCATCGCGGTGCTGGGCGACATGCTGGAACTGGGCGAGCATTCGGCCAGGCTGCACGCCGAGCTTGCCGCGGTTATCGCCCGCACGGGGGTGGACGCCGTGTTCATGGCCGGCGCGGAGATGAAGGCGCTGGCAGAGCGGCTGCCGGCCGGCCTCGCCTCCGAATACCGGCCAAGCGTCGGGGAACTGCAGAGCCTGCTCGTCGAGACGGTTGGGCCGGGGGACGCCGTGATGGTGAAATCATCCAACGGCATCGGCTTTTCACGCATCGTCGACGAGATGACCAAGAAATTTCCGGCTGCCGCCAGCAGCCACGCCGCCTGAGGGTAGGGGACTAGACCATGCTGATGCTGCTGACCGGACTGGCGGAAGAATTCCAGATATTCAACGTCTTCCGATACATCACCTTCCGCACCGGCGGCGCGCTGATAACGGCGGCGGTGATCGTGTTCCTGTTCGGCCCCACGATCATCAACGCGCTGCGGATAAGGCAGGGCAAGGGCCAGCCGATCCGCGCCGACGGGCCGCAGACGCATTTCAAGAAGGCGGGCACGCCGACCATGGGCGGGCTGATGATCCTGTCTGGCATCCTGGGCTCGGCGCTGCTGTGGGGCAACCTGACAAGCATCTATGTGTGGACGGTGCTGCTGGTCACGGTGAGCTTCGGCGCGATCGGCTTCTACGACGACTATCTGAAGGTGACGAAGCAGTCGCATCTGGGCGTTTCGGGCCGCTGGCGGCTGGCAGCGGAGTTTCTGATCGCGGCGGTGGCGGCGTGGGTGATCATGCGCGCCGGGCAGGCGCCGTTCTCGTCGTCGCTGACCTTTCCGTTCTTCAAGGACTGGATCATCAATCTCGGCTGGTTCTTCATCCCCTTCGCGGCCTTCGTGGTGGTGGGGGCGGGCAACGCGGTGAACATCACCGACGGCCTGGACGGCCTCGCCATCGTGCCGATCATGGTGGCCGCGGCGGCCTTCGGCGTCATCGCCTACCTGTCGGGCAACGCGGTGTTTGCCGACTATCTGCAGATCCATTTCGTGCCGGGCACCGGCGAGGTGGCGGTGCTGCTGGGCGCGGTGATCGGAGCGGGCCTCGGCTTCCTGTGGTTCAACGCGCCGCCGGCCGCCATCTTCATGGGCGACACCGGCTCGCTGGCGCTGGGCGGGCTGATCGGCACGATCGCGGTGGCGACCAAGCACGAGATCGTGCTGGCCATCATCGGCGGGCTGTTCGTGGTGGAGATATTCTCCGTCATCATCCAGGTCAGCTATTTCAAGCTGACCGGCAAGCGCGTGTTCCTGATGGCGCCGATCCATCATCATTTCGAGAAGCTGGGCTGGACCGAGAGCCAGATCGTCATCCGCTTCTGGATCATCGCGGTCATCCTCGCGCTGGTCGGCCTGTCTACGCTGAAGCTCAGGTAGGCGGCATGATCCCGATCCACGGCTTTGCCGGCAGGAAGGTTGCGCTGTTCGGCCTCGGCGGATCGGGGATCGCGACGGCACGCGCGCTGATAGCCGGGGGCGCCGAGGTGACGGCCTGGGACGACAATCCCGAGAGCGTGGCGAGGGCCGACGCCGAAGGCGTGGCGGTGGCTGACCTCAGGCAGGTGGACTGGAGCGGGCTGGCCTCGTTCGTGCTGTCACCGGGCGTGCCGCTGACGCATCCGAAGCCGCACTGGAGCGTGGACCTCGCGCATGCGGCGGGCGTCGAGATCATCGGCGACATCGAGCTTTTCGCGCGCGAACGCAGGGCCGCCGGCGTGGATGCGCCGCTGATCGCGATCACCGGCACCAACGGCAAGTCGACCACCACGGCACTGATTGCGCACATGCTGAAGGCGGCCGGACGCGACACGCAGATGGGCGGCAACATCGGCAAGGCGGTGCTGACGCTGGACCCGCCGGCGCCGGGGCGCCACTACGTTGTCGAGTGCTCGTCCTACCAGATCGACCTGGCGCCATCGCTCGACCCGACGGCGGGCATATTGCTCAACCTGACGCCTGACCACATCGACCGGCACGGCACGATGCAGCACTACTCGGCGGTGAAGGCGCGCCTGGTGGAGGCGAGCGAGACGGCCATCATCGGCATCGACGACAGCTACTGCGCCGGCATTGCGGACCGGCTCGAGCGCACGGGCCGGGAGGTGGTGCGCATCTCCAAGCGGCTGGCGGTGACGGACGGGTTCTACGCCGACGGAGCCAGCCTGCTACAGGCCACGCATGGGCGCACGCGCCGCATCGCCTCGCTGGAGGGGATCGGCTCGCTGCGGGGCCAGCACAATGCGCAGAACGCGCTGGCGGCGGTGGCCGCCTGCACCAAAGTGGGGCTGAGCGCAGCGCATATCCAGAACGGGCTCGACACGTTCCCGGGCCTGGCGCACCGCATGGAGCAGGTGGGCCGCAGGGGCAGGGTGCTGTTCGTCAACGATTCCAAGGCGACGAACGCGGACGCCGCGGCGCCCGCGCTTTCGAGCTTCGCGCGCATCTACTGGATCGCCGGAGGCCTGCCCAAGGAGGGCGGGATAGGCTCGCTGCGCAGCTATTTCCCGCGGGTGGCCAAGGCCTACCTGATCGGGGAGGCGGCGCCGTCCTTTGCCGCCGCACTGGGCGACACGGTTTCCTACGAGATATCGGGAACGCTGGACGCGGCCGTGGCGCATGCCGCGCAGGACGCAGCCGCAGACGGAGCCGACGAAGCGGTGGTGCTGCTTTCGCCGGCTTGCGCCAGCTTCGACCAGTTCAGGAATTTCGAGGTCCGGGGCGACGCCTTCCGGACCGCGGTACGGGGACTTCAAGGCGTGGACCCGATTGGAGGGCGAGGCTGATGGTGAGCCGTGTTGACCGTGGCCCGGTGGCCAACTGGTGGTGGACGATCGACCGATGGTTCCTCGCCGCCTTCCTGGCGCTGATGGTGCTGGGCATCGTGCTGTCCTTCGCGGCGAGCCCGGCGGTGGCGGAGCGGATCGGGCTGGAGCCCTATCATTTCGTGACGCGCCAGATCGTGTTCATGCTGCCGGCGCTGGTGGTGATGATCGGCGTGTCGTTTCTCGACGTGCGCCACATCAGGCGGCTGTCGATACTGATGCTGGCGGGCGCGCTGGTGCTGATGGTTGCCGCGCTCTACATCGGCGTGGAGGTGAAGGGTTCGCGGCGCTGGATCTACCTCGCCGGCGTTTCCGTGCAGCCTTCGGAATATCTGAAGCCGGCCTTCGTGGTGGTGTGCGCCTGGCTGTTTGCAGAGCATGCGCGGCAGCCCGACATTCCCGGCAATCTCTTTGCGATGATCCTGCTCGGGCTGGTGCTGGCGCTGCTGGTGGCGCAGCCCGACCTCGGGCAGACGCTGCTGGTGCTGGCCACCTGGGGCGTGATGTTCTTCATGGCGGGCCTGCCCTGGATATGGATCGCGCTGCTGGGCGGCGCGGTGGCGGGCGGCGCCATGCTTGCCTATGGCGCGTTTCCGCACGTGGCGGGCCGCATCGACCGCTTCCTGACCGGCGAGGGCGACACCTACCAGGTGGATGTCGCGCACGAGGCGATGGTGCGCGGCGGCTGGCTGGGACAGGGGCCGGGCGAGGGCTCGGTGAAGCGCATCCTGCCCGACAGCCACACGGACTTCGTGTTCGCGGTGGCGGCCGAGGAGTTCGGCCTGATCCTGTGCTTCGTCATCGCCGCGCTTTTCGCCTTCGTGGTGCTGCGCGGGCTGATGGTTGCGATGCGCGACACGGACGATTTCTCCCGGTACGCGGTGGCCGGCCTGGTGACGGTGTTCGGCTTCCAGTCGATCATCAACATGGGCGTGAACGTGCAGCTGCTGCCGGCCAAGGGGATGACGCTGCCCTTCATCTCCTATGGCGGCTCGTCGCTGATCGCGATGGCGATCTCCATGGGCATGGTGCTGGCGCTGACGCGCAGGCGGCCCGAAAAGCGCAAGCATGTCGGCGTGCCGCACGCGCACCGGCCGGCGCCCGCAGAATAGATGGAGCGGGGCACGATCCTGCTGGCAGCCGGGGGCACGGGCGGCCACCTGTTTCCGGCCGAGGCGCTGGCGCATGAGCTGGCCGCGCGGGGCTGGGCGGTCGATCTGGTCACGGACAGCCGTGCGGAGCGCTATGCGGGAAAATTTCCGGCACGCGCGATCCACGCCGTTTCGTCGGCCACGCTTGGGGGCAGGAACCCGGCTGCACTGGCGCGCGCGGGGTGGGCGATCTGGCGGGGGTTCCGGCAGTCGGCGGCGCTGATCGGGACGCTGAAGCCGAAGGCCGTGGTGGGCTTCGGCGGTTATCCCACGCTGCCGCCGCTGCTGGCGGCGACCAGCCGCGGCGTGCCGTCGCTGGTGCATGAGCAGAACGCAGTGATGGGCCGCGCCAACAAGGCGCTGGCGGCGCGCGTCAACGCTATCGCCGGCGGCTTCCTGCCCGAGACCGGCCCGCATGCAGGCAAGATCGTGGTGACCGGCAACCCGGTGCGGCCGGCGGTGATCGAGGCGTCGACGGCTCCCTATGTGGTGGCGAAACCCGATGGCGATTTCCGGCTGCTCGTGTTCGGCGGCAGCCAGGGCGCGCAGTATTTTTCGCAGGCGCTGCCGGCGGCGATCGCGAAGCTGACGCCCGCGCAGCGGGCGCGGCTGAAGGTGACGCAGCAGGCGCGCGCGGAAGACGAAGCGCAGGCGAAGGCAGCCTATGCGGGGCTGGGCGTGGCGGCCGAGGTTTCGCCCTTCTTCACCGACATGGCGCGGCGGATGGCCGAGGCGCATCTGGTGATATCGCGGTCTGGCGCTTCGACGGTTTCGGAAGTGGCGGCGATCGGGCGGCCGGCGATATTCGTGCCCTATCCCCATGCGCTCGACCATGACCAGGCCGCGAACGCGGCCGCACTCGCGGCGACCGGCGGGGTGGAGGTGCGGCCGCAGGGCGAACTGACGCCGGACGTGCTGGCCGGCCTGATCGGTGGCGCGATGGACGACCCGAAGGCGATGACGCGCAAGGCCGAAGCGGCGCGCTCGGCCGGCAGGCCGGACGCCACGCGGTTGCTTGCCGACCTCACAGAGGCTATTGCGTCGGGCATACCGGTTGAGAATTTCAAGAAGGGGGCGCGGCCATGAGACTGCCGCAGACCATCGGCGTCGTGCATTTCATCGGGATCGGCGGCATCGGCATGAGCGGCATCGCCGAGGTGCTGCACAATCTCGGCTACAAGGTGCAGGGGTCCGATCAGTCCGACAGCGCCAACACGCAGCGCCTGCGCGCCAAGGGCATCGAGTGCTTTGTCGGCCACCGCGCGGAGAATCTGGGCGCGGCCGAGGTGGTGGTCGTTTCCACCGCGATCAAGAAGACCAATCCGGAGCTGGTCGCGGCGCGCGAGAAGCTGCTGCCGATCGTGCGGCGTGCGGAAATGCTGGCCGAGCTGATGCGCTTTCGCCAGGCGGTGGCGATCGGCGGGACGCACGGCAAGACGACGACCACCTCGATGGTGGCGACGCTGCTGGATGCGGGTGGGCTCGACCCCACCGTCATCAATGGCGGCATCATCAACGCATACGGCACCAATGCCCGCATGGGCGACGGCGAGTGGATGGTGGTGGAGGCCGACGAGAGCGACGGCACCTTCCTGAAGCTGCCGGCCGACGTGGCGGTGATCACCAATATCGACCCCGAGCACCTGGACCACTACGGCTCGTTCGACAGGGTGCGGGACGCGTTCCGCCAGTTCGTGGAGAACGTGCCGTTCTACGGCTTCGGCGTGATGTGCATCGACCACCCGGAGGTGCAGGCGCTGGTTTCCCGCATCGAGGACCGGCGCGTGGTGACCTATGGCGAGAACCCGCAGGCCGACGTGCGCTTCGAGAACGTGGCGATGCGCGACGGCGCGGCCTATTTCGACGTGGTGCTCCGCAGCCGCAAGAGCGGCAGGACGCAGCGTATCGACGGGCTGAAGCTGCCCATGCCGGGACGCCACAACGTGTCCAACGCCACGGCCGCGATTGCGGTGGCCACCGAGCTTGGCATTTCGGCCGACGCGATCCGCAAGGGCCTGTCCGGCTTCGGCGGGGTGAAGCGCCGCTTCACGCTGACCGGGGAGTGGAACGGCGTGAAGATATTCGACGATTACGGACACCATCCGGTCGAGATCAAGGCGGTGCTGAAGGCGGCGCGCGAATCCTGCTCGGGCCGCGTGATCGCCATCGCGCAGCCCCACCGCTACACCCGCCTGCGCGACCTGTTCGACGATTTCGCATCCTGCTTCAACGATGCCGACACGGTGCTGGTGGCGCCGGTCTACACTGCCGGCGAAGACCCGATCGACGGGGTCACATCGGAGGCGCTGGTGAACCGCATCCGCGCCGGCGGGCACCGCGATGCGCGGCATATCGGCGGGGCGGACGCGGTTGCCCCGGTCGTGCGGGAACTGGCGCGCCCGGGCGACTTCGTCGTGTTCCTGGGGGCGGGCAACATCACCCAGTGGGCCTATGCTCTGCCCGGCGAGCTCTCTACGCTCGGGGCGGCCGCATGATCGACGGCGAGGCCCTGCTGGCGCGGCTGTCCGGCCCGCTCGCGGGCATACGCGGCCGCTTCACGCCCAATGCCGGCATGGACAAGATCACCTGGTTCCGTGCGGGCGGCACGGCCGAGGTGCTGTTTCAGCCCGCCGACGAGGACGACCTCGCCGCGTTCCTGGAGGCCGTGCCGGCCGATGTGCCGGTGACGGTGGTGGGCATCGGCTCGAACCTTCTGGTGCGCGACGGCGGCGTGCCCGGCTTCGTCATCCGGCTTTCGGCCAAGGGTTTTGGCGACGTCGAGGTGCTGGACGACACCCGCATGCGCGCAGGCGCGGCGGTGCCCGACAAGCGCGTGGCCGCGGCGGCGCTGGAGGCCGGCATAGGCGGCTTCCATTTCTACCACGGCATACCCGGCGCGATCGGCGGGGCGCTGCGCATGAATGCCGGCGCCAACGGGGTGGAAACGCGCGAGCGCGTGGTGGAAGTGCATGCGGTCGACCGCAAGGGACGGCGGCATGTGCTGTCCAACGCCGGGATGGGATACTCCTACCGCCATTCCTCTGCTCCGGCGGACCTCATCTTCACCTCCGCCGTCTTCGAGGGATACCGGGAGGAGCCGGAGGCGATCAGGAAGGCCATGGACGAGGTGCAGCATCACCGCGAGACCGTGCAGCCTATCCGCGAGAAGACCGGCGGCTCGACCTTCAAGAACCCCGAGGGCACATCGGCCTGGAAGGAGATCGACAAGGCGGGCGGACGCGGGCTGATGATCGGCGGGGCGCAGATGTCGCCCATGCACTGCAACTTCATGATCAACACGGGTTCGGCCACCGGCCACGACCTCGAACATCTGGGCGAGACGATCCGCGCCCGCGTGCTCGAGAATTCGGGTATCCGGCTGCAGTGGGAGATCAAGCGCATCGGCCTGTTCAGGCGCGGCCAGCACGTGCAGGAATTTCTGGGGCAGATGCTGTAGGCTTGGATGCCGGGCCGCGCTGTGGCAGAATTAGGCCATGGATCGCAACGAGATCGTCGCAAAGCTTCGTGCGCAACGTCCGCGTCTGCAGTCGCTGGGCGTGCGCACGGTTTCGCTGTTCGGATCGGCAGCACGCGGGGACGACACCGCCGATTCAGACGTCGACATCGCCGTCCGCCTGGACGAGAAATTCTCCAATGGCGGCTTCGACTATTTTGCGAAACTCGAGGCACTGCGCGCCGAATTCAGCAGCGTGCTGGGCAGGCCGGTCGACCTCGTGGAGGAGCCGGTGCGGACACCGCGCATTCAGGCGGCGATCGACAAGGACCGCATCATTGCCGTCCAGTAAACCGGCGCGCCGGCTGCAGGACATCATCGACAACATCGCCTGGATTCTCGACGATGTCGGGGCAATGTCGGAAAGCGACTTCCTGAGCAACCGCACGGTTCAGGACGCCACGCTTTTCCGTCTGCTCCGGATCAGCGAATCCGCGGTGAAGCTGGGCGATCTCGCAGGCGATCTCGCACCCGGACAGCCATGGGCCCAGATACGCGGCTTCGGAAACGTGCTGCGCCACGACTACGACAGCGTGGCGTTGCCGCAGGTGTGGGTGATCGCGAAGCGGGACCTGCCGTCGCTGATGGCGTCGTGTCGGGAAGCGCTGGCGAAGCTGCGTTGAAGGTCGTTCCGACGCCCAGTCGCAACGCCTTTTTCGACAAAATGAATCGCTGCGAATCCAAGGGTCTTGCCACGGAATCAACTCTCTGATTCTTTGGGCTGGCGGCGTCTTCTGATTTGAGTCGTTCACGCGTTTTTCGCGTCGGCAGCCTGACGGGTTTCCGCCGGGAGGCTTTTACGCAGCCAAGGTGATGCCGCCGAGGCTGCGGTCGCGTCGAGAGGGATTTCGGGCATGGCGAAAAAGCATGTGGCGGTGCTCTATGGCGGGTTCTCCTCCGAGCGTCCGGTGAGCCTCGCTTCGGGTCGGCCCTGCGCGGACGCGCTGGAAGCCGCGGGCTACCGCGTCACGCGCGTGGACGTCGACCGGAACGTGGCCGCCGTGCTTGCCGAGCTGAAGCCGGATGTCGCGTTCAACGCCCTGCACGGACCTTATGGCGAGGACGGCACCATCCAGGGCGTGCTCGAATATCTGCAGATACCGTACACGCATTCGGGCGTGCTCGCCTCGGCGCTGGCCATGGACAAGGAGCAGGCCAAGATCATCGCCCGCGCGGCGGGCATACCCGTTGCCGAATCGGTGGTGATGAACCGCTTCGACATCGGCGCGAAGCACCCGATGGACACGCCCTACGTGGTGAAGCCGGTCAATGAGGGGTCGAGCTTCGGTGTCGTCATCGTGCGCGAGGGGCAGTCGCACCCGCCGCAGATCCTGGGTTCGGACGAGTGGCGCTATGGCGACACGGTGATGGTCGAGCGCTACATTCCCGGCCGCGAGCTGACCTGCGCGGTGATGGGCGATACGGTGCTGGACGTCACGGAGATCATTCCGGTCGGCGCGGCTTTCTACGATTACGACGCGAAATACGCCGAAGGCGGATCAAAACACGTATGCCCGGCTAAAATTTCACTAAATATTTACCAAAAAATTCAGACACTGACCCTGAAGGCACATCAAGCGATCGGCTGCCGGGGCGTCTCCAGATCGGACTTCCGATACGACGACCGCAATTCGCCGGAAGGCGAGGTCATCTGGCTGGAGGTCAACACCCAGCCCGGCATGACTCCGACGTCGCTCGTGCCCGAGCTGGCCCTGCAGGCGGGCCATTCGTTCGGTGACCTGGTGAGTTGGATGGTGGAGGACGCTTCGTGTTCCCGGTGAGGTCTGAGAGGAACGCAAGGTCGGGGGTGCTGGCCGGCGCCGGCATCGTGCTGCCGCGCCTCATGCGCAGGCCTGCGCGCGCCCTGTCCCGCCTCTTCTCGGCCGATGTGGAGGTGCCGCGCTTCGCCGGCGCCGCGCTGGCGCTGGGCCTTCTTTCCGCGACGGGGGTCTATGGTGCCGCCATTGGCGGACACGTGCCTTCGATCGTGCAGTCGATCACCGCGCGCACCGGCTTCGCGCTCAGCGCCGTGCGCATCACCGGCAATCGCGAAACCTCGGAAATCGACATTCTGGACGCCGTCGGCCTCGACGGGTTCACCTCGCTGATCGGGTTCGACGCCGACGCGGCGCGCGCGCGGATCGCGACGCTGCCCTGGGTGCAGGCGGTCACGGTCCGCAAGATCTATCCGGCCGCGCTCGAGGTGCTCATCGAGGAACGGCAGGCCTTCGCCATCTGGCAGCACGGCAGCGAACTCACCGTGATCGAACGCGACGGCAAGCCGATCGCGCCTTTCTCCGCCTCGCGCCACGCAAGCCTGCCGCTGGTGGTGGGGCTGGGGGCGCCGGAGCGCGCCGATGCCTTCGTGGCCAAGCTGGCGGCCTATCCGGCGCTGGGGTCGCGCATCGCCGGCCTGGTGCGGGTGGCCGACCGCCGCTGGGACCTGCGGCTGCGCCAGGGCATCACGATCCGCCTGCCCGAACATGGCGAGGACGCCGCGCTTGCCGAACTGCAGCGGCTCGACCAGGAGCAGTCGCTGCTTTCCCGCGACATAGCGAGCGTCGACATGCGGCTGCCGGACCGGCTGGCCATACAGCTTTCGCCCGACGCGGCGACGGCGCGGGAGGCGATGGTGAAGAGCCGTCTCGACCTGCTCAAGAAACAGGGGCGCCGCACATGAGCTGGCTCTCCGCAGGCAAGGACGCAGGCGCCCGCAGGTCGGGCGTCGTGACGATTCTGGACGTAGGCTCCAGCAAGGTGTGCTGCATCATCGGGCGGCTGCTGCCCAGGCAGGACAGCCGCCTGCTGCCGGGCCGCACGCACCAGATACAGGTGCTTGGCATCGGCCATCAGAAGTCGATGGGCGTGAAGTCGGGCGTCATCGTCGATCTCGACAGGGCCGAGCAGGCGATCAGGCTCGCAGTCGACGCGGCCGAGCGCATGGCCGGCCTCACGGTCGAATCGCTGATGGTGAATCTGTCGGCGGGCCGCATCCGCAGCGAGACGTTTTCGGCGCAGGTGCGGCTGGCGGGCGGCGAGGCCGACGAGGCCGACATCAAGCAGGTGCTGGCGGCGGGCTCGAAGCAGGCGCTACGCGCCGAACGCCAGGTGGTGCATTCGCTGCCCACCGGCTTCTCGCTCGACGCCGAAAAGGGAATTCGCGATCCGCGCGGGATGATCGGCGATGTACTGGGCGTCGACATGCATGTGGTGACCGGTGACATCGCGCCGCTGCGGAACCTGGAGCTGTGCATCAACCGCGCGCACCTCTCGGTGGAGCGCATGGTGGCGACGCCCTATGCGAGCGGCCTTGCCGCGCTGGTGGAAGACGAATCCGAGATGGGCGCGGCCTGCATCGATTTCGGCGGCGGCACCACGACGATATCAGTGTTCGCGAACGGCAAGTTCCTGCACGCGGACGCCGTTCCCGTCGGCGGCAGCCATGTGACCGGCGACCTGGCGCGCGGGCTTTCGACGCGCACCGACCATGCCGAGAGGCTGAAGGTGATGCACGGTTCGGCGCTGCCCGGCGGCGTGGACGACCGCGACATGGTGACGATCCAGCCGATCGCCGGCGACGATCCGGACCAGCAGATGCAGATACCGCGCTCCGTGATGAACAAGATCATTCGCGCCCGCATCGAGGAGACGCTGGAGATGGTGCGCGACCGGCTCAACCAGTCCGGCTTTGCCGGCGTGGTGGGCAAGCGCGTGGTGCTGACGGGCGGCGCCAGCCAGCTCGCCGGACTGCCCGAGGCAGCGCGGCGGATACTGGGCCGCAACGTGCGCATCGGGCGCCCGCTCGGCGTGGCGGGCCTGCCGGAAGCGGCCAAGGGGCCGGCCTTCTCGGCTGCGGTCGGGCTGATGATCTACCCGCAGGTGGCGGGTCTCGAGAGCGTGCATCCAGGCAGGCATTTCCGCGCCCGTGCGACGGGCACGGGCGGACGCCTGCAGCGGATGGGTCAGTGGCTTAGGGAAAGTTTCTAGTTTCAACGGGGATGCCCCCAAGACAGCTTCGGCGGCGAAGCGGCAGGACAAGGCGGAAAGGACGAGGACCATGACTATCAATCTGAAAAAGCCGGACATTACCGAGCTGAAGCCCCGCATAACGGTCTTCGGCGTGGGTGGCGGCGGCGGCAACGCCGTCAACAACATGATTTCCGCAGGGCTGAAGGGAGTCGACTTCGTCGTCGCCAACACCGACGCGCAGGCGCTGACCATGTCGAAGGCCGAGCGGCTGATCCAGCTCGGCGCGCATGTGACCGAGGGCCTGGGCGCCGGGTCGCAGCCCGAGGTCGGCCGCGCGGCCGCCGAGGAATGCATCGACGAGATCATGGACCACCTGATCAACACGCATATGTGCTTCGTGACGGCGGGCATGGGCGGCGGCACCGGCACGGGCGCTGCCCCGGTGGTGGCGCGCGCGGCGCGCGAGAAGGGCATCCTGACGGTCGGCGTGGTGACCAAGCCGTTCCACTTCGAGGGCCAGCGGCGGATGAAGACCGCCGACCACGGCATCGAAGAGCTGCAGAAGTGCGTCGACACGCTCATCGTCATTCCGAACCAGAACCTGTTCCGCATCGCCAACGACAAGACCACCTTCGCCGACGCCTTCGCGATGGCTGACCAGGTGCTCTATTCGGGCGTGGCCTGCATCACCGACCTGATGGTGAAGGAAGGCCTCATCAACCTCGACTTCGCCGACGTGCGCTCCGTCATGCGCGAGATGGGCAAGGCGATGATGGGCACCGGCGAGGCCAGCGGCGAGGGCAGGGCGATGGCCGCGGCCGAAGCCGCGATCGCCAACCCGCTGCTCGACGAATCGTCGATGAAGGGCGCGCGCGGGCTGCTGATCTCGATCACCGGCGGCCGCGACATGACGCTGTTCGAAGTGGACGAGGCGGCGACGCGCATCCGCGAGGAGGTCGACCAGGACGCCAACATCATCCTGGGCGCCACCTTCGACGAGGACCTCGAAGGCGTGATCCGCGTGTCGGTGGTTGCGACCGGCATCGACAAGTCGGCAGCCGACATCGCGCCGGCGCCGCTGCAGATCAAGCCGCAGCCGAAGCCGGCTCCGCGCCCGGCCGAGATGCGGCCGGCCGCCGCCGCGGCACCGCAGCACGCGCCCGCGCCGCAGCCGGCAATGGCCGCCCACCCGGCGTCCGACCCGGTGGCGGAGGCGATCCGCGCCGCCGAGCATCACATGCCGGAAGCCGCGCCCGCGGCTGCTCCCGCCGGCGAGGACTTCCGCCTGCAGAACCGGCTGTTCCGGGCTCCGGCCGAACCGGCCGCCGCTCCGGTGCGTCAGCAGCAGGCGCCGCAGCCGGCGCCGCGCATGCCGCGCGTGGAGGATTTCCCGCCCGTGGCGCGGGCCGAATTCCAGCCGCAGCCGGCGCATGAGGAGCATGACGAGCGCGGCCCGATGGGCCTGCTGAAGCGGCTGGCCACCGGCCTGTCGCGCCGCGAGGAGGAGCCGCGCCTGCAGCCCGCGCAGCCGCGCGAACCCAAGCTGCGCGAGGCCGAGCCCCGCCGCCTGCAGGACCCGCAGCTCTATGCGCCGCGCCGCGGACAACTCGACGAGCACGGCCGCATGACGGCACAGCCCCGCCCGCAGGAAGACGACCAGCTGGAAATCCCGGCCTTCCTGCGCCGGCAGGCCAACTGAGCCGGCTGACGGATTGTGAACAAATGTTTCAGGCGGGTGTGGAGAGCGCCCGCCTGAAACCCGGAATGCCCTTCAAATCAACTGTTTAACCCCCGGCCGAGGCGTAACAAGGGGTTAAAAACCGTGATTTGGAGTCTCAAACCCCAATCGGTATCTTCCACGCCAAGTCACAATTACGGTTCGCGGAGCTGAGGGGATGTGGTTCCGCGCGCTGCGAGTCAGGCTTTGCCTTGAAAGAGGCACGGCTTTCGTAAGCGGGACGGGCCTATGGGGATCGAGTTGTACGATTATCAGACGACGCTCCGATCGCGCGTGTCATTGACTGGCGTGGGCGTTCACAGCGGAAAGCCAGTTTCCATACACTTCAACCCAGCGGACCCCGATACCGGGGTCGTTTTTCATCGCGTGGGCGAATTCGACGGCGCCGAGATCAGCGCCAACGTCTCGGCCATCGGCGGGACGGACCTTTGCACCATGCTGGGCGACCAGGCGGGCGCGCATGTGGCAACCGTCGAGCACCTGATGGCGACTCTGTTCGGCCTCGGCGTGGACAATGTGCTGATCGAGATCGACGGCAGCGAAGTGCCGATCCTCGACGGCAGCGCGGTGCAGTTCGTGGATGCCATCGAGCAGGCCGGGATCGAGCCGCAGGCGGTGAAGCGCCGCTACATCCGCGTGGTGAAGCCCGTCCGCATCGAGAACGGCGCCTCCTGGGCCGAGTTCAGGCCGTATGACGGCACCCGCTTCGAAATCGAGATCGACTTCGAGAGCCCGGCGATCGGCCGGCAGGCGTTCGCCAGTGACATCACCGCCACCACCTTCCGCCGCGAGATTTCGCGCGCCCGCACCTTCGGCTTCCTCAAGGATGTCGAGCGGCTTTGGGCGGCCGGCTACGCGCTGGGATCGTCGCTGGAAAATTCGGTGGTGATCGGGGACGACCACAAGGTCATCAACATGGAAGGCCTGCGCTATCCCGACGAGTTCGTCCGCCACAAGACGCTGGACGCGATGGGCGACCTCGCCCTGGCCGGGGCGCGCTTCATCGGCTGCTTCCGTTCCTATCGCGGCGGCCACAAGCTGAACGCTGCGGCGCTGCGGCGCCTGCTGTCCGACCAGGCGGCGTTCGAGGTGGTGGAGACGTTCCGGCGCGAGCGCGGCCGCTCGGCCGAGATGGTTCAGGTCAACGCGCCGGTCTACGCGCCCTGGATGCTTTGAAACCTGCCGGAACCCGCCAGGACGGTCTGAAAATTTCCGGCGGAGCAGGGTGGCGGCTGCGCAGTGCGCCGCCACAAAAATGAACCATTGGAGAGCCATGAAGTTGCCCGATAGGGGCAGTTGTGGTTTATGACTGCGTTCGCAAGAGCCTTGTTAGGGCGCCGGAGGGGCGGAAAGCCACCATGTCCAAGTATCCCGTAGCCATGTCGAGGCGCCCGGCGCGCGTCCGGCTTCTGGCGCTGCCGCTGCTGATGGCGCCGCTGTTCGTTTCGGCCTGCTCGTCGGACGACGACATCGATCTCGCCAGCTATGTCGAGAACACCGAGCCGGCGGACGTACTCTACAACCAGGCGCTGGCCAACCTCAGCGCCGGGCGAATCAATGAGGCCTCGAAGAAGTTCGAGGCGGTGGACCGCCAGCATCCCTATTCCGAATTCGCCCGCAAGTCGTTGGTGATGAGCGCGTTCACGAACTACCGGCAGGGCAAGTACGAAGAAGCCATCACCGCCGGGCAGCGCTACGTGCAGCTCTATCCTTCGAGCGACGACGCGGCCTATGCGCAGTATCTCATCGGCCTCAGCTATTTCCGCCAGATCCGCGACGTGACGCAGGACCAGCGCGAATCCCGCCGCGCCATCGAGGCGATGGAAACCGTGGTGCAGCGCTGGCCCAAGTCCGAATATGTCGAGGACGCGAACACCAAGATCCGCTTTGCGCGCGACCAGCTCGCCGGCAAGGAGATGCAGGTAGGCCGCTACTATCTCGAGCGGCGCGAATATCTGGCCTCGATCAAGCGTTTCCGCTATGTGGTGGAGAACTACTCCAACACGCGGCATGTCGAAGAGGCGCTCGCGCGCTTGGTGGAGGCCTATTTCGCGATGGGCCTGGCCAGCGAGGCGCAGGCCGCGGCCTCCGTGCTCGGGCACAACTACCCCGAGAGCGAGTGGTACAAGGATTCCTACGCGCTGCTGCAGTCCGGCGGGCTGGAGCCTCGCGACAGCGGCGGCTCGTGGCTGTCACGCATCGGCGGCACGCTGATCGGGGCGCGAAGCTGACCTGATCCATGCTTTCGCAGCTGTCGATCCGCGATATCGTACTGATCGAGCGGCTGGATATCGATTTTTCCAACGGCCTGTCGGTGCTGACCGGCGAGACCGGCGCGGGCAAGTCCATCCTGCTCGACGCGCTGTCGCTGGCGCTGGGCGCCCGCGGTGACACCGGGCTGGTGCGCCATGGCGCCACCCAGGGGCAGGTGACGGCCGTATTCGACGTGCCGCCCAACCACCCGGCCCGCGCCATACTGGCAAAGAACGCGATCGACGATACAGGCGACGTGATCCTGCGGCGGGTGCAGTCGGCCGACGGCCGCACGCGCGTGTTCGTCAACGACCAGCCGGCCAGCGTCGCGCTCATGCGCGAGGTCGGGCGCTCGCTGGTGGAGATTCACGGCCAGCACGACGAGCGCGCGCTGGTGGACCCGGCCGCGCACCGCGACCTGCTGGACGCGTTCGGCGGGCATGTGGGCGAGGCCGACCGCGTGGCCGCTGCCTGGCGCACATGGCGCGAGCGCGAGCAGGAGCTGGCGCGCCACCGCGCCCGCGTGGAGGCCGCGGCGCGCGAGGCCGATTTCCTGCGCGCCTCGGTGCAGGAGCTGGTCGAGGCCGACCCGCAGCCGGGCGAGGAGACGCAGCTGGCCGAGCGCCGCGCGGCTATGATGCGGGCCGAGAAATCGGCAGCCGACATCGCCGAGGCGCAGGACGTGCTGTCGGGGCCGGCTTCTCCCGTGCCGACATTTTCCGGCCTGCTGCGCAGGCTGCAGCGCAAGGCGGCGGAAGCGCCGGGGCTGCTGGACGATATCGTGAAATCGCTGGACGACGCGCTGGTGGCGCTCGACGCCGCGCAGGCGGCGACCGACGCCGCCATCCGCAAGGCCGAGTTCGACCCGCGCGCGCTGGAGCAAGCCGAAGAGCGGCTGTTTGCGCTGCGCGCGCTTGGCCGCAAGCACAATGTGGGCGTGGACGACCTGGCCAGGCTTCGCGACGAGATGGCGGCCGATCTCGCCGACCTCGACGCCGGCGAGGCGCGGCTGGCCGAACTGGAGAAGACGGCGGCGGCCGCGCAACGCGAGTATGACGAGGCCGCGAAGCACCTTTCGGCGCTGCGCCATGCGGTTTCGGCCGGGCTGTCCAAGACGGTAGCGGCGGAACTGCCGGCGCTGAAGCTGGAGCGGGCAGAGTTCATCGTCGAGATAAGCAGCGAGCCCGACGACCGCGCGGCATCCGGCATCGACCAGGTGGAGTTCTGGGTGCGGACCAACCCGGGAACACGGCCGGGGCCGATGATGAAGGTGGCGTCGGGCGGCGAGCTTTCGCGCTTCCTGCTGGCGCTGAAGGTGGCGCTGGCCGACCGCGGCTCGGCGCCCACGCTCGTGTTCGACGAGATCGACACCGGCGTGGGCGGCGCGGTGGCGGACGCGATAGGCCAGCGCCTGGCGCGGCTGGCCGGCCGGATACAGGTGCTGGCGGTGACGCACGCGCCGCAGGTGGCCGCGCGCGCCAGCACGCACTACCTGATCTCCAAGTCCGGCGGAGCCGACCGCGTGTCGACCGGCATCACCGCGATGGACAGGGACGCCCGCCAGGAGGAGATCGCGCGCATGCTGGCCGGCGCGACGATCACCAGCGAGGCGCGCGCCGCCGCCGAGCGGCTGCTGCGGGAGAACGCGGCCGCCGGTTGACCGCGTTCCGGACGGGCCAGCTCCAGACTGGGCCCGCCGCCTGTCAGCAGGATGCGGGAGAATGCGCCCGGGCGAGCGAAAACCTGTCCACATCGGGCGTCCGGCGGGCTAGAAATCGGCCTCGTCAAACCGGATGCCAAGAATGTCGCCAGCCCAGATACCCGTCGACAAGCTGACCGCCGAGGAGGCCGCCGCCGAGCTGGAGCGGCTGGCGGGGGAGATCGCCGAGCACGACCGGCACTACCACGCCGAGGACGCGCCGATCATCACCGACGCCGAATATGACGCGCTGCGCCGCCGCAACGCCGAGATCGAGACGGCCTTTCCCGACCTGGTGCGGCCCGACAGCCCGACCGGCACGATCGGCGCGCCGCCGGCCGAAGGGTTCGCCAAGGTGCGGCACGCGGTGCCGATGCTCAGCCTGGCTAAGGCCTATACCGACCAGGACGTGATCGACTTCATCGAGCGCGGCCGCCGCTTCTTCCAGCGCGACGAGGGGCTGGAACTGGCCTTCACCGCGGAGCCCAAAATCGATGGGCTGTCGGCCTCGCTGCGCTATGAGAACGGCGTGTTCGTGCAGGGCGCAACGCGCGGCGACGGCACGGTTGGCGAAGACATCACCGCGAACCTGAAGACCATTGCCGACATACCGCACAAGCTCAAAGGCACGGGCTGGCCGGAGGTGATCGAAATCCGCGGCGAGGTCTACATGACCTATGAGGAGTTCCAGGCGCTCAAGGCGCGCTCGGCCGCGGCCGGCGGGCAGGACTACGTCAACCCCCGCAACACGGCGGCGGGTTCGCTGCGCCAGAAGGACCCGGCCGTAACCGCCAGCCGAAACCTCAAATTCATCGCCTATGCCTGGGGCTACACGACGGCCGACCCCGCGCCGACGCAATATGAGTCGGTGCAGAAATTTGCCGCGTGGGGCTTTCGCGTCAGCCCGCTGATGGTGCGGGCGAAGTCGGTCGACGAACTGATCGCGCAATACCGGCTGATCGAGGCGCAGCGTTCGTCGCTCGGCTACGACATCGACGGCGTGGTCTACAAGGTCGATCAGCTGGAGCTGCAGCGCCGCTGGGGCTTCGTCACCGGCGAGCCGCGCTGGGCGATCGCGCACAAGTTTCCGGCCGAGCGGGCGACGACGGTGCTGCGCCAGATCGACATTCAGGTGGGCCGCACCGGCACGCTGGCCCCGGTGGGCCGGCTGGACCCTGTGACGGTGGGCGGGGTCACCGTGGTCAACGTGACGCTGCACAATGAAGACTACATCAAGGGCATCGACAGCAATGGCGACCCCATCCGCGAGGGCGTCGACATCCGCATCGGCGACACGGTGGTGATCCAGCGGGCGGGCGACGTGATCCCGCAGATCGTGAGCGTGGTGCTGGAGAAGCGCCCGGCCGACGCCGTGCCCTACGAGTTCCCGCACAAGTGTCCGGTCTGCGGTTCGCCGGCGACGCGCGAGCTGAACGAGAAGACCGGCAAGGAGGATTCGCGCCGGCGCTGCACCGGCGAGCTGATCTGCCCGGCGCAGACGGTCGAGGCGCTGCGCCATTTCGTGTCGCGCGGGGGGATGGACATAGAGGGGCTGGGAGCGGAGAACATCGAGCTGTTCTTCAATGCCGGCCTGCTGAAGACGGCGGCCGACATCTTCACCCTGCGCGACCGGCGAGCGGAGGTGCAGCGCGTACTGGCGGAGCGGCGCGAGGAGCAGGCGCGGCAGCGCGAGCTGGCCTCCGGCAAGACGCGCAAGAATGTGCGCAGCGTGGAGGACCGCAATTTCGAAGGGCTGGACAAGCTGTTCGCGGCGATCGACGCGCGGCGCGAGCCGGAGCTTGACCGCTTCATCTTCGCGCTGGGCATCCACCACATAGGCGGCACCACGGCGGCGGTGCTGGCGCGCACCTTCGGCACGATCGAGGAGCTGATGCGGGTGGGCAAGGAGGCGGCTGCGGCCGAAGACCCGATGGCCGTGTTCCCCTCGATCGACGGGATCGGCCCGACCGTGGTGGGCGCGCTGGCCGACTTCTTCGGAAACGAGCGCAATGACGAGGTGATCGACGCCTTGCTGCGGCAGGTGCGGCCAAAACCCTATGTCGTGCAGATTTCCGCCGACAGCCAGGTTGCCGGCAAGACGGTGGTGTTTACCGGCAGCCTGGAGAAGATGTCGCGCTCGGAAGCCAAGGCGATGGCCGAGCGGCTGGGCGCCAAGGTGGCGGGCTCGGTTTCGGCCAAGACCGACCTGGTGGTTGCCGGGCCCGGCGCCGGCTCCAAGCTGAAGCAAGCGACCGAGCTCGGCATAGAGGTGATCAGCGAAGACGAGTGGTTCCAGCGCGTGGGGCAGGGGGCATAGACGCACCACCGGAGGTGGTGGCTCAATGGAATTCGCATGACAGGACAGCCATGCTGACTTAATCAGCCGGAATGGACCAATCCGCCATGCAGGATTCCTCGCGCACCGAGTTTGGCCGCGGTTTCGCGCGCGGCGGCACGATCGCCGTCGCGATGGTGCCCGTGGCGATGCTGTTCGGGGCGCTGGCGGTGCAGACCGGGCTGAGCTTCGCCGAGACGGTGCTGATGAGCGCGGCGATTTTTGCCGGGGCCAGCCAGCTTGTCGGCCTCGAACTGTTCGGCCAGCACGTGCCGGCGTGGCTGATCGTGTTTTCCATTTTCGCGGTGAACTTCCGCCACGTGCTGTACTCGGCCGCGCTCGGCCGGCGCACCGGCCACTGGAGCGAAGGCGCGCGGGCCTTCGGCTTCTTCTTCCTGACCGACCCGCAATTCGCCGAATCGGAGCGGCGGGCGGAGAGCGGCACGCTGCTTTCCTTCGCCTGGTACATGGGCGTGGCGGTGCCGCTCTACTCGGTCTGGATCGGCGGCACCACGCTGGGCGCCTGGTTCGGCGGCATGATCCCGGACGCGCATGCGCTGGGCGTCGACTTCCTGATGCCGATCTACTTCCTGGGGCTGGTGATCGGCTTCCGCAAGCGGCCGCTGTGGCTGCCGGTGGTGCTGTCGAGCAGCGCGGCCTCGGTGCTTGCCTATCACCTGGTCGGATCGCCCTGGCACGTGTCGCTGGGCGCGCTGGCCGGCATACTCTACGCGGTCGTGTTCACGTCCTCGTCGGAGGAGGCGAAACCATGAGCACCACCGTGTGGATCATCCTTGCCGGGGCGGTGCTTACCTATCTGACCCGCATCGGCGGGCATCTGGTGCTGTCGCGCTTCGAGCGGGTGCATCCGCGCGTGGAGGCCGGCCTGAACGCGGTGCCGGCAGCGGTGCTGTCGACGCTGGTGGCGCCGGCGGCCGTCGCCGGCGGTCCGGCCGAGCTGCTTGCGCTGGTGGCGGGCGGGCTGGCGGCGCTGCGCGGCGGCACGCTGCTCGTTCTCATCGTGGGCGGCAGCACGCTGGTCATCGCGCGCCAGCTGCTGGGGTAGAGCCGCCGCATCCAAGAGCGTCAGAGCGGGGCGGTGGCCTTCTCCAGCCAGGCCAGCGTCTCGCCGTCGACCATCGGCCCGATCTCGGCCAGCACGCGGGCATGATAGGCGTCGAGCCAGGCGCGCTCCTCATCGACCAGCAGTTCCGCACGGATCAGCCTGCGATCGAACGGCGCGAGCGTCAGCGTCTCGAAAGCGTGCATGGCGATGTCGCCGCCGGGAAGCTCCTCCGGCGGGGTGACGACGATGAGGTTTTCCAGCCGGATGCCGTACTGCCCTTCACGGTAGTAACCCGGCTCGTTGGAGAGGATCATTCCGGACAGCAGCTTTTCCGCTCCGGTCTTGGCGATGCGCTGCGGGCCCTCATGCACCGACAGGAACGAGCCGACGCCGTGGCCGGTGCCGTGGGCATAGTCCAGGCCGGCCTTCCACAGGGCGAGGCGCGCGACGGCGTCGATGTCCATTCCGCGCGTGCCCGCCGGAAAGCGCAGCAGCGAGATGCCCACCATCCCCTTCAGCACCAGCGTGTAGCGCGTGCGCATCTCGTCCGTCGGCGCTCCGATCGCCACGGTGCGGGTGATGTCGGTGGTGCCGTCACGGTACTGCCCGCCGGAATCGACGAGGTAGAGCTCGCCGGGCCCCAGCTTGCGGTTGGTGGGGGTAGTGACGCGGTAATGGATGATGGCGCCGTTGGGGCCGGCGCCGGAAATGGTGTCGAAGGAGATGTCGCGCAGCGGCATCTGCGTTTCGTCGCCGACCGTGCGGCGGGTTGCCTCCAGCATGGTGGCGGCCGAGATCTCGTCCTGCGTGCCCGGCTGCTGGCGGTCCAGCCAGGCAAGGAACCGGGTAACGGCGGCGCCGTCGCGCCGGTGGGCGGCGCGGCTGCCCTCCAGCTCGCGCCGGTTCTTGGTGGCGCGGGGCAGGCGGGCGGGATCGGCCGCGTCGACGATGGCGCCGCCGGCTTCCTCCACGACCATGCGCAGCCTGTCTGCTGCGAGCTGGGGGTCGAGCGCGATGCGCGTGCCGGCCTCGGCCAGCCTGCGCAGGTCGTCCTCCAGCGCCCCGGGCGCGCGCAGGTCGGCCAGCGCGCGCAGATGCGCCAGCGCCTCGCCGGCGAGCTTGCGGGGGTCGAGGTAGAGGGCATGGCCGCCATCGGCGGCGATGACCGCGAAGCCGAGCGCCAGCGGCGTGTGCGGCACGTCGCGACCGCGAATGTTGAACGTCCAGGCAAGCGAGGAGGGATCGGTGAGCACGGCCGCCCCGGCGCCCGCCGATTTAACCGCCGCGGCCATGCGGGAGAGTTTTTCGGCCGCGCTCTCGCCGGCAAGGCTCTCGGGGTGCAACTCCACCGGCTCGGCCGGCGCCTCCGGCTGGTCGCTCCAGACGGCATCGACCAGATTGCGTTCGACCGCCACCAGGATCGCGCCGCATTTTTCGGCCGCGGCCCGCAACGCCCGCGCTTCGGCGACGGTGTGAAGCCAGGGATCGAAGCCGATGCGCTGGCCTGGCGACAGATTGTCCGGAAGCCATTTGGCGGGCGGATTGTCGATGAGGCTTTCGGCGGTAAAGGTCGCGGGATCGGTCTGGCTGCGCACCTGGAGCGTGTAGCGTCCGTCGATCCAGATGATGGCGCGGTCGCGCATGATCAGCGCAATGCCGGCCGAGCCTGTGAAGCCGGTCAGCCAGGACAGGCGCTCGGAGCGCCGCGCCACATATTCGCCCTGGTGCTCGTCGGCGCGCGGCACCAGCAACCCGTCGAGCCCCTCGCGCGCAAGCTCCTGCCGCAGCCGCGCCGCGCGCTCGACGCCCTGCGAGGGATCGGCGACGGTTTCGAACGACTGGAACATGGACACCCTGCCTGAAAATGATGCGGTTCCGTCCTAGCCCGCGCCCCACCGCCATGCAACCGACCGCGGGAGCAGCAGGTATTGGCTGCTTTTGCGACGCAGCATGGTTCTTCGCACCTGCAAAAACGAATGGCTGCCATGCGTTGCCGGGTCTGGTGAGAAAGGTCAGTGGCGCTTACCTTTCCTGCAGATATTCGACAGGAGAACGGCAATGGCAAAGAACTTCTTCCGCAACGCGCTGGACGCGATGATCGAGGCACGTGCGAAGCAGGCCAACCGCTACGTCAACGGCGCACTGCTGATGCTCGACGACAAGACGCTCGCCCAGAACGGGCTGAAGCGCGAGGAGCTGAGCCGCAACGCCAGCGCGATGTACATCCTCTGACCGAGTCTTCACTCGACGCGAACCGGAAGGGCGGCCTGGCCGCCCTTTTTGATTCCGGCTACCGCTTCATGTGGATGGTCGACCAGCCCTCGCGGTGCAGGGTCGCCACATGCCGGAAATTCTGGCCGGCATAGGCTGCGATGACCGCCCGGCGCTGGCGGTCGAGGATGCCTGACAGGATCAGCGAACCGCCCGGCGTGACATGGCTGGCCATCTGCGGCGCAAGCTGCATCAGCGGCCTGGCAAGTATGTTCGCCACGATCAGGTCGAACGGTTTCCAGGCGGCGAAGGCCGGATGGTGGAAGCCGGTTGCGGTCACGCATTCGACCAGCTGGGCGGCGTGGTTCAGCTCGACATTGCGGCGGGCGACCTCGGTGGCGACCGGGTCGATGTCGGTGGCGAGCACGGGGATGTGGCCGAGCCTGGCCAGCGCGATCGCCAGCACGGCGCTGCCGGTGCCGAGATCGAGCGCGCTGCGCGGGCGCTCGCGCCGCAAGACGCGCTGGATGACCTCCAGGCAGCCGGACGTGGTACCGTGATGGCCGGTGCCGAAGGCGAGGCCGGCCTCGATCTCGATGGCGACGTCGCCGGTGCGCCGGCGCCCGCGGTCGTGGCCGCCATGGACCAGGACGCGGCCGGCGCGCACCGGCTTCAGCCCGGCCAGCGTGTGCGAGACCCAGTCGATCTGCGGCAGCGTCTCGCGGGCGAGCTCTACCCCGCTTGCCTCGATCAGGGCGCGCATGCGGGCCTCCGCGTCGCTGCCTTCCTCGGCATAGACGGAGACCTCGAACATGGCGGAAGCCTCGTCCAGTTCGATGATGGCAAGGGGCAGGCCGTCATCCTCGAAGGCTGCTTCCAGCTTTCGATAGAGGTCCTCCGCTAGAGGTTTGCGAGCGGCGAAGAAGAGGCGGATCTGGCTCAAGGGAGGCTACCTGCCGTTCACGCGCCGGCAAGCCGCTTGAGCTTGGCGACCGCCGTCTCCGGGTTCTCGCCGTAAGCGATGGTGCCGGAAAACGAGCCGTTTCGGTCGAGCAGCAGGATGGATGCCGTGTGGTCCATCGTGTAGTCGCCGCCCTCCAACTCCACCTTCTTCCAGTAGATGCCGAAGGATTTCGCCATCTCGCCGACCTTGTCGGGCTGGCCGGTGATGCCGGTGATGCGATCCGAGACATTGGTCACGTAGCTTTGCATCGCTTCCGGCGTGTCGCGCTCGGGGTCGATGGAGACGAAATAGGCGCGGATGTCCTTGCCCTCGTCGCCCAGCGTCTTCAGCCAGCCATCCATCTCGAACAGGGTGGTGGGGCAGACCTCGGGACAGTGGGTGAAGCCGAAGAAGACGGCCGACGGGTGGCCCCGGAATGCCTTCTCGGTGATCGGGGCGCCGTTTTGGTCCACCAAGGTGAAGGGCGCGCCATAGGCTTCGCCAGCATGGGAGCGGCGATACCAGTCGTAGGACATGTAGCCGATGCCGGCCATCATGACCACGAGGATGCCGATGAGGATGGATCGCATCATTAAGATTGTCCGAGTGAGAAGAGCGGGGTCAGCCTAGAAGCACAGGCTGAGACCGGAGGCGACGAGGCTCAGGAACATGGAGTCGCCATGCTGCATCCACCCGGCAAAGGCAAGGCCGGTCGCGCAGGACAGGGCGAGCGCCGCGAGGGCGAGCGCGAAGACATTCCTGAATGGGCCGAACTGCATCATGGCCCCAATATAGAGCCGGCGCAGCGCGCGCGAAAGATGCGGAGGACGCGGCGGATTGATCCAGATCACCGGCGCCGGCGCGTGGCAGGGTTAGGGATGCAGCGCAGACGGCCCTCGTGCGAATGCCCTGGTGCTGGCCGAAAGCGCCGCCTTGCAAACCGGCGCCTTGCAAACCGGCGCGGGGCCACCCAACTCTCAGCTGCCGGACCGAACCCCAGGAGATGCCGATGCGCCGCCTTGTCCTTTCGCTAGCCGCGGGTGCGGCGCTGCTCGCCGCGCTGCCTGCCGCAGCGCAGAAGGTGGGCGAGATCGGTGTCGACTGGGTCGGCAACGACATCATCGTGGAGGCGATCCACGATCCGCAGGTGCAGGGCGTGACCTGCCACGTATCCTATTTCGAGCGCGGCGTACTCGACAGGCTGCAGAAAGGCAACTGGTTCGAGGACCCGTCCGACAGCTCCATCGCATGCCGCCAGACCGGGCCGATCACCATCGGCAAGATCGAGCTCGACAAGGATGGCGAGGAGGTCTTCAAGCAGGGCATCAGCCTGATCTGGAAGAAGCAGGTGGTGAACCGCATCTACGACAAGGCCAACGACACGCTGATCTACCTGTCGCATTCGCGGCAGGTGCAGGACGGGTCGGCCAAGATGGCGATCTCGACGGTGCCGCTCTACGGACAGCAGGTGACCTGGACCGAGGGCAAGCCTTAGCCCCGGATGCCGCCTGCGGAGGGCAGCGGCCGGCGGGCAGGCTGCTTGCCGGCTCGCCGCGCGCGGCGTAAAGCGCAGGCATGAGCGACCCCTCAGACGACGCAACACCAGGCGCGAGCGACCTGCGCTTCACCGATCCGCTGCCGCGCATCCACCCGACGGCGGAGCTGAAGGGCTGCAGGCTGGGTGCCTATGCGGCGGTGGCCGAGCGCGTGATCCTGCGCGAGGTGAACGTCGGCGACTTCTCCTATTTCGAGCGGCATGCCGAGGCGATCTATGCAACGATCGGCAAGTTCTGCTCGATCGCGGCCAATACCCGCATCAACGCGCTGGAGCATCCGCTGGAACGCGCCAGCACGCACAAGCTGACCTACCGGCCGAACGAATATTTCCGCTATCTCGGCGTCGACGCCGAATTCCTGGCGCGGCGGCGCGCGAAGCATGTGAGCATCGGCAACGATGTTTGGATCGGCCACGGCGCCGTCATCCTGCCGGGGGTGACCGTGGGCGACGGGGCGGTGGTGGGTGCGAACGCGGTGGTGACGCGCGACGTCGCGCCCTACACGATCGTGGCCGGCGCGCCGGCGAAGCCGGTCAGGCCGCGCTTTGCGCGGGAAATCGCGGAAAGGCTCGCGGCGCTCGCCTGGTGGGACTGGCCGCTGGAACGGCTGTTCGAGGCCGTTCCCGACATGCAGCGGATGGAGATCGCGGCCTTCCTGGACAAGTGGGAGGCTGCCGCTTCGGGCTGAAGCGCGCCGCACGCGAAAACCCCTTCCGGCGTGGGGCGTTCGTCGGAAGGGGCTGGGGAAACCGCCTCGTGGCGGTGCTGCAGGCGTTGTCTGCAGGCGGACTATCGGTCACATCCTGTGGACGAATGGTTGATAGTGAATGCAACCTTTGCGTGCATAACATTGCTGCCGCCACCGCCGCCGGGCCTACATCGAATTGATGTGAAGGATGTTTCCGTCCGGGTCCTTGAACCAGACGAGCTTCATGTCGCCGGCATGGTGGATGCCGTCCTCGTAGCGGCCGAGATCCTGGTAGCGCTCGAACCTGACATTCTTGGCGCGCAGGTCGGCCATGATGGCGTCGAGGTCGCCGCCGACGTCCCACACGACCGCGTTTGCCTTGTTGGTGCCGGCCACGTCCGACCGGTAGACGATGAGGCGCGTGGCGCCGGTGCGGAAGGTGAGGACCTCGCCCATGTCGTCTTCAAGATCGAGGCCCAGCGTGTCGCCATAGAACTGGCGCGCGCGGCCGATGTCGGCGACGGCGACGATTGCCGCGGATGACTTGTCCTTGAGCATGCGTGTTCTCCCTGGTTGGTGCCAAACGCCCTCCCGTCATGACCCAAGGACGATATAGGGCGGCGTATTCCGACATTCCGGCCGATTGCCGGCATTTCCGGCGTTTCTTCCGCCGCGGCCCCAAAATCCGCCCATTCCAGCCCTAAGCGCCAAAGACGGGACGACAGACAGCGGGCGAGGATCGGAGGCCGGATGACAAGCGCGACGGAAGGCAATGGCCGTGGCAATCTGCTGAGGATGGCCGGCTGGGGCACGGCTGCCGCACTGGTGCTGCTGCCGCTGGTGGCGATGCGCCTCACCGACGAGGTGAAGTGGACCGGTGGCGACTTCGTCTTCGCGATCGTGCTGATCGGCAGCGTGGGCGTGGCGCTGGAACTGGCCGTGCGGATGACCAGCAACCGGCTCTGCCGGGCCGGTGCCGCGCTGGCGCTTGGCGCGGCCTTCGCGATGATGTGGATCAACGGGGCGGTGAGCATATTGGGCGACGACGCAAGCCGCGCGAAGCCGCTGTTCCTCATCGTGACAATCGTGGCGATCGGCGGCGCGGCGCTTGCGCGCCTGCGGCCGGCCGGCATGGCCCGCGCCATGGCGGCGACGGCCGCCGCGCAGGCAGCCATTCCCCTGATCGCGCAGCTTGCCGGGATTGGCGTCGGCGCCGGGCCGGACGTCGCCAAGGCCGCCTTGCTGACGACGGGGTTCGTGGCGCTCTGGCTGGCGGCGGGCTGGCTGTTTGCTAGGGCGGAGCAGGGCCTGCCGAAACAGCCGGTTCAGGATGTTTCGACCTAGCTGCGCCGGGTGCCTTGTTTCAAACACCTTCACCGCGTATGGTGGCCAAATCGATCTTGTTTGTCGAACTTGTTTCTGGCGCACAGCGCCCTCGACGATCTTCCTCTCTCAAATCGATCCGAACCATTTGTCGCGCTCCGGCGCGGCGAACAATCTCCTATGACCGATTGAAAGGAAATCGTCATGAACTCTGGAACCGTCAAGTTCTTCAATTCCACCAAAGGCTTCGGCTTCATCGCGCCCGATAGTGGCGGCGCCGATGTGTTCGTCCATATCTCGGCCGTAGAGCGCGCCGGCATGCGGAGCATCGCAGAGGGCCAGAAGCTCAACTTCGACGTCGTGCAGAACAGCCGCAGCGGCAGGAGCGCTGCCGAGAACCTGCAGGCGGCGTAAATCGCGTCGCGCCGCCGTCTGTGACCACGGATGTACTGGCACCGACGAGGCAAGCGCATGGCAGAGGCCGGGTTCGTCCCGGCCTTTTGCGTTTTCGGGGCCGGGAAACCTGCCCCGCATCGCACTGGTCCCGGCCGCATCGCTGCGGGCAGGGCCTCCCAAGGCAAAGAACCGAAGCGGCACGCACATGGCTGAGATGACCGAGACCGGCGGAGTGGACGGGCAGGAAAAGAAGGCACGCGCCTGGGGCGCGGTGCTTGCCGGTTATCGCGAGCCTGACGTGCTGCGCAGCATCTGGGAGATCGCGGTCACCGCCGTTCCCTTCGTGCTGTTGTGGGCACTGGCGGCGCTGGCCGCGGTCAACGGCGAATGGTGGGGCCTGCTGCTGACCATTCCCGCGGCGGGCTTCCTCGTGCGACTTTTCATCCTGCAGCACGATTGCGGGCACGGCTCGCTGTTTGCGCGCCGCCGTGCCAATGACTGGACCGGACGCCTGATCGGGGTGCTGACGCTGACCCCCTACGACTACTGGCGCCGCACCCATGCCGTGCATCACGCCACCGCCGGCAATCTCGACCAGCGGGGGATCGGCGACATCGAGACGCTGACGGTCGCGGAATACCGCGCCAAAGGCTGGCTCGGACGCCTGCGCTACCGGCTCTACCGCCACCCTCTGGTGATGTTCGGCCTGGGCCCTGCCTGGCTTTTCATCTGCCAGTACCGCGTGCCCTTCGGGTTGATGCGCGCCGGCGCGCAACCCTGGATCTCGACGATCGCAACCAATCTCAGCGTCACGGTGCTGGCGGGGGTGCTGATCTGGTCGATCGGGCTGTGGCCGTTCATCATGGTGCAACTGCCGATCACGCTGATCGCGGCCACGGTCGGGGTCTGGCTGTTCTACGTGCAGCATCAGTTCGAGGAGACCCACTGGTCCGACGCAACGGAGTGGAATTTCCAGCAGGCGGCGCTGCATGGCAGTTCGTATTACGAGCTTCCCACCGTGCTGCGCTGGTTTGCCGGAAACATCGGCATCCATCACGTGCACCATCTGTCGAGCAAGGTGCCGTTCTACCGGCTGCCGCAGGTGCTGCGCGATCACCCCGAACTGCGCGAGATCGGCCGCATCACCATCATGGACAGCCTGCGCTGCGTGAAGCTCGTGCTCTGGGACGAGCAGGCGCGGCGGCTGGTCTCGTTCCGCGACGCCAAGCTGTCGGCCCAGCCGGCCTGAAGGTCCAGGCCACGGGTTCGCGCGCGGTTCGTCACGGCTTTTTGCCAGAACGGTTCTGACTGAATCTGGCCGGGCTTTCCCTTCAGTCATTTCAGGCCGCGCAGCCGGAAGCCCGCCACCGCTTCGCAATGTCGCTCGATCTTCGGCTAGTTGCTGTTCAGGTCGCACACGATCTGAACCGAGAACGATTCGAGCACCGTGGCCAACTTCTCGTTGTCGTAGCGTTCCTGATGCCCGGCCGAAAGAAGCGGGTGCTTCCTCTCCTGGATGATGAAAGGCCGCAGGAACTCCCTGGCCTTTGCCGCGTCGATGGCAAAGCCGAAATTGGCGCCGGTCGTGCCGACATGCTCCATCATCTTGGCGTCGTTGAGTTTGCCGACGGTGATGCCGACGATCCTGCCATGCTCGTTCACGACCGGGCCGCCGGAATTGCCAGGCTGGACCGGCGCGGAAATCGAGAACTGGGTCTCGTCGCCGCCGACGCCGCGACGCGCCGTGACCGAGCCGAATGCAACGGCGAAGTCGCTGGCGAACAGGTCTGCAAGCGGAAAGCCGCCGACGACAACAGTTCCGCCAAGCGGAGGCGAGTTGCCTTCGAACGTTGCCGTCGGCTGGGTGTCGGCCGGGCGATCGACAAGAATGGCCGCCAGATCGCGCTTGGCGTCGCTGCGCAGAATCTCGGCCTTGCCGAACCGGGGCACATTGATGGAGGAGCAGTTGTCCACAACGTGGTGGTTGGTCAGTATCAGCCCGGTAGCCGAAACGAAGAAGCCGCTTCCGCTTGACCTTCGCGGCTTTGTCTTAGCGACGGGCGCCGCCGAGACCTGAGCCGTCTCCGTGTTTCCAACGAGCGGCGGCGGGGGAGCAGCAGGGGCAAAGTAGCTGGCCTTGGACGCGAGATAGATCGCGACCCGCGAGCCCGCGCCATCCGCACTGGAATTCCAGAAGACGGAAAACCCCGACAGTGCGTAAGGCGTACGCTCGAACAGGTGGTAATATTTCACCCCGGAGTCTTCACCCGAAATGACAAAGAAGTTGTTCTTGGTGGAGCGGTAGGTGATGCCGGGGCTGACGCGCGGTTCCGACATCGCCGCGTAGAGCAATTCGAGCGAGACGTCGTTCAGGCCGTAGGCGGCCGCTTCGATCCGCACTCCGGAGTTGCCCTCCCAGATTGCCCCGCGATCCGTATCGGCCTGTCTTCCGACCAGCGCGTAGGGGATCGGCAGCAAGGCGCCCGCCTTCGGCACGCGAGCGTCCCGAAACTGCATCGCGTCGCGCCACTGCTGCGCGACCTGGACAAGCCGCGCCGCCTCGAATTGCGACAGGATGCCGTTGCCGAAGATGCTGTGCCGACGCTCGAAGGCCAGCAGGGCCTCATAGGTGTTGCGGCCGAACCGGCCGTCGGCAAAGCCGGTGTAGAACCCGGACAGGATCAGATTGGTCTGGATGCCTCTGCGTTCCCAATCCGACAGTCCGTTGAACCATTTCTGGGATCGCGGATAGTCGGCGAATGCAAGTGTCGGCGACAGAAACGCCAATAAAACGCACAGCCCCAAAAGCCAACGAAGCGCCGGCACTTCAAACCCCCACTCGAACGCCGCGGCTATGTTTGCGCTATTGTGCGTTCGAGTCAAATCAACCGGAAAAAGCTTATCGGAGACGATCTGGGTGCAGGCCGCCTGGCGCCCCCATGCGGTCCGCACACCGAAACCTACCCGATCAGCGCCGTGCGCAGCGCCGGGATGTCGTCCAGCACATGGTCGACGAAGGCGGCGATGCGCGGCGTCCGGCGCAGGTCGGGATGCGTCAGCAGGTACCAGCTGCGCGTGAGTTCGGGGACCGGCGGCAGCACCTGCACCAGCGTGGCCTCGGCGTCGCCCAGCGTGGTGGGAAGGGGCGCGACGCCGATGCCGGCCTTCACTGCGGAAAGCGTGCCGAGCATGCTGTTGTTGCGGGCGACGATGCGTGCGCCGGGCACGGCGAGCGGCAGCCACTTTGCCACGCGATGATTTTGCATGATGCCGTCGAAGCCGATCAGCGCGTGGTTGGCGAGATCGGCGATGCCGGCCGGCCGCCCATGCTGCTGGACATAGCTTTGGCTGGCATAGATCGCCCAGACGGAATCGCAGATGCGGCGGCCGACCAGGCTGTCGTCGGCGGGCTCGCCGGAGCGGAAGGCGACGTCGGCCTCGCCGGCGGCGATGTCGAGATAGCGGTCGCTGGTGACGAACTCGACCGTGAGGCCGGGGTAGCGCTGATGGAAGCGATCGAGCAGGCCGGTCGCGGCGATGCGGGCCACGGTGGGCTCGGGACAGGTGAGCCGGATCACGCCTTTGAGGTCGTGCTTCACCGCCTGCACCTGACGCTCGAGCGCGGCGACGGCGGCTTCGACGGAGAGCACCTGGGCGATCAGCGTCTCGCCGATCTCCGACAGGCGGTAGCCCGACGGGTGGCGCTTGACGAGGCCGAGGCCGGTGCGGCGCTCCAGCTCGGCCAGGCGGCGATGCACGGTGGACTGGTTGACGCCGAGGGCCTTCGCGGCAGCCAGCGTGCTGCCGTGGCGCGAAACCGCGATCAGGTGGCGCAGGTCGTTCCAGTCGAACACGGGGGGATTATGCACTTTTGCGGCCGCCCTTTGCAAACTCGCTGCTGCCGCCGCGGCGGACCCGGCGCTAGCCTCCGCGAGACGATCCGCAGGAGGAAGCCATGCACGAGAAGAGCGATGTCGGAACCATGATCGCGGGACTGAACGTCGGCGTGACGCGCAGCGCGCAGGACAGCGGGATGGCGAAGCTGACGCCGCTGCACCGCGAGGTGGTGCGCGGGATGCCCACGCTGCCGGAGCAGGAGGTGCGGGTGCTTTTCGCCACGCTGCTGCCGGGCGACGTGACGCCGTATCATTCGCACCGCCACCCGGTGACGGTGTACGTCACCGAGGGCGTGTTCACCCTGGAACTCGACGGGCGCGAGCCGGTGGCGATCGCGGCCGGCGAGGCCTTCGTGGAGCCCGCCCATGTCGCCATGACCGGCCGCAACCGGGGCGAGAAGCCGGCGCGCATGGCGCTGTTCTATGTCTGCGAGCCCGGGGCGCCATTCGCCGATGCGGCCGAGCGGGCGTAGGGTTTGGGCGCGGCAGCATGGTGTCAGGTTCGGAGAGGTGGGGTGCCGAGCTCGTGTCGGCAGTTGCTTGGGCGGCGCTCGTGACGGCGTTGCTGCCCCAGACCCCCTCTCTTGCGATTTCTAGCACTTAGCCTCGCGAAGAGCGCGGCTAAGACGCTGAAATCGCTTTCTCCCCCGCAAGGGGGGAGATAGCCGCCTGCCGTGACGGCGGCGCGAAGTCCTGAAGCGAAGACGCCAGGGAAAGGATTTTCATCATCTTGGGCGAGCCGCCGAAGGCGTCTTGGCGAGACCAAGTGATAGAAAATCCAAGAGAGGGGGTCTTTTCCCCCTGGGAGACGGCACGATCGGCCGGCGCATGCAGCCGCCTACGCTCCCCTCACACCCCCTTCACAAACCCGTCCAACACTCTCTTCTGCCCGGCCTTGTCGAAGTCGATGGTGAGCTTGTTGCCTTCGACCGAGGCGACGTTGCCGTTGCCGAACTTCTGGTGGAAGACGCGGTCGCCGACCTTGAAGGGGGAGGGGGTGTCGGTGGTGGATTTGGCCACCAGCTCGCCCTCGATGGTGCGGCCCTTCACCGAGCCGCGGCCGGCGCCGTAGCCTGAATCGACCTCGCCATAACCGATGCGCTCGACCGAATGGCCGGAGCGCGAGCCCCAGTTGCGGTCGGTCGCCTCGGTGCGGTTCTTCTGGGCGCGCTGCCAGCCGGGCGTGGCGTATGTGTTGGAGAAGGCCTGGCCGCCGGCGCCGCCGCGCTGGCCGCCCTGCGAACCGCTGCCAAGGCTGTCGAAGCGGGATGCGCCGTAGGGGTTGCGGCGGCCGGGATCGGCCGAATTGCCACGGCCGTATCCGCCATAGGAGCCGCCATAGCCGCCGTAGGAATTGCCGCTCTCGGCCACGTCGACATGCGCCTCCGGAAGCTCTTCCAGGAAGCGCGACGGGATGGTGGACTGCCACAGGCCATGGATGCGGCGGTTGGAGGCAAACCAGATGTGCAGGTTCTTCTTGGCGCGGGTGACGCCGACATAGGCGAGGCGGCGCTCTTCCTCTAGGCCGGAGCGGCCGCCCTCGTCGAGCGCGCGCTGGTGCGGGAACAGGCCTTCCTCCCAGCCGGGCAGGAAGACCGTGCCGAACTCCAGCCCCTTGGCCGAATGCAGCGTCATGATGGAGACGGCGTCGAGGTCCTCGTTCTTCTCCGCGTCCATGACCAGCGCGACATGCTCGAGGAAGCCGCGCATAGATTCGTAGTCCTCCATGGAGCGGATCAGCTCCTTGAGGTTGTCGAGCCGGCCCGGCGCCTCGGCCGAGCGGTCGTTCTTCCACATGTCGGTGTAGCCGCTCTCCTCCAGGATGATCTCGGCGAGCTGCGTGTGCGGCGTGTTTTCGAGCAGGCCCTGCCAGCGGGCGAAATTGGCCGTGACCTCGCGCAGGGCGGCGCGCGGCTTGGGCTTCAGCTCGTCGCTTTCGGCGAGGTTGCCGGCTGCCTCCAGCATGGGCACGCCCATGGCGCGGGCGGTGTCGTGCACCTGGCGGATGGCCGCGTCGCCCAGCCCGCGCTTGGGCAGGTTGATGATGCGCTCCAGCGCAAGATCGTCGGCCGGCTGGCAGACCACGCGGAAATAGGCCATGGCGTCGCGGATCTCGGCGCGCTCATAGAAGCGCGGGCCGCCGATGACGCGGTAGTTGAGGCCGAGCGTGACGAAACGGTCCTCGAACTCGCGCATCTGGAAGGAGGCGCGCACGAGGATGGCCATGTCGTTCAGGGCCTCGCCCCTGCGCTGCAGCGCCTCAATCTCCTCGCCGACGGCGCGCGCCTCCTCCTCCGAATCCCACGCGGCATGCACCATCACCTTGGCGTCCTCGGGATCGGGATGGTCGGTGAAGAGCGTCTTGCCCAGCCGCCCCTCATTGTGGGCGATGAGGTGGGAGGCCGCGCCCAGGATGTGGGCTGTGGAGCGGTAGTTGCGCTCCAGCCGGATGACGGTGGCGCCCGGGAAATCCTTCTCGAAGCGCAGGATGTTGTCCACCTCCGCGCCGCGCCAGCCATAGATCGACTGGTCGTCGTCGCCCACGCAGCAGATATTGATCTGCTGGAGTTTGTTTTCGCTCACGGCCGAGCGCTCGCTTCGCTCACTGGCCTCCGCGGGGACGGCCTGACCGGCCGACGCCCGGTCGGGCTTGCGGCCTTCGGCCGTCTGGAGGTTGTTCTGCGAAGGTTTCGCCTGCGGCCGCTGCGCGATGAGGCGCAGCCACATGTACTGCGCGGTGTTGGTGTCCTGATACTCGTCGACGAGGATGTATTTGAACTTCCGGTGGTACTCCGCCAGTACGTCGGGGTTTTCGCGAAAGATCTTGATCGGGTGCAGCAGCAGATCGCCGAAGTCGGCGGCGTTGAGTGTGCGCAGGCGCTCCTGGTAGGCGGCGTAGAGCTCGCGGCCGCGACCGTTGGCGAAGGCGCGGGCGTCGCCCTCGGGGATGTCCTTCGGCCCAAAGCCCTTGTTCTTCCAGCCGTCGACCATCTGCGCAAACTGGCGCGCTGGCCAGCGCTTGTCGTCCAGGTTCTCGGCCTGGATCAGCTGCTTCATCAGCCGGATCTGGTCGTCTGTGTCGAGGATGGTGAAGCCGCTCTTGAGGCCGGCGAGCTCGGCGTGACGGCGCAGCAGCTTGACGCCGATGGAGTGGAAGGTGCCGAGCCACGGCATGCCCTCCACCGCCTCGCCGACCAGCACGCCGATGCGCTGCTTCATCTCGCGCGCGGCCTTGTTGGTGAAGGTCACGGCGAGGATCTGGGAGGGATAGGCCAGCCCGAGCGACAGGATGTGGGCGATGCGGGTGGTGAGCACGCGCGTCTTGCCGGTGCCGGCGCCGGCCAGCACCAGCACGGGTCCCTCCGTGGTCTCCACAGCCTTGCGCTGCTCCGGATTCAGCCCGGCGAGATAGTCGGGCGCGCGGTTGTGGCCGGCGCGCGCGGCCATGGCTCGGGCGGCGATGCCGCCGCCGCGGGCGCCATCGGTCGGTCGTGCAGGCGGCGAGCCAGCGGGGCCGTCGAAGAACGGCATGTCGTCGTCGTCGGGGAAATCAGACATTTCAGGCCAATGTAGTGATTCGAGGCGGAAAGACCAGAAAAAGGCGGGTTTTCGAGGGCAACGTCCTGCCAGCCGCGGCGGGTCGATTTGACCCGCGCGGAGGTCGCCCAATATGGTTGACCCACGCAAACAGGGCGGTGCAGCGATGCCAGACAGTGCGGACAATGCAGGGACGGAGCCTGCGGGCGAGGGAGCCTGGGTGTTCGAGCCGGCCGTACCCATCCTGCGCATCTTCGATGAGGCGAAGGCGCGCGAATTCTACCAGGGGTTCCTCGGCTTCCGGATGGACTGGGAGCACCGCTTCCACCCCGGCGCACCGCTTTACTGCCAGGTGTCGCACGGCGACCTGCGCATCCATCTTTCCGAGCATTCCGGCGATGCCAGCCCGGGCGGCAACATGTGCGTCTACATGAAGGGCGTAGAAGCCTTCCAGAAGGGGCTGATCGCCAAGAACTACAAGTACAACCGGCCCGGCCTGGAGCGGCAGGACTGGGGGCTGGAGTGCCAGGTGATCGATCCGTTCGGCAACCGCATACGCTTCATGGAGCAGGGGTAAGCGGCGTCGTCCGCTTCCCTGCGCGTGGATCAGTGCTCGCCTTCGCACATCTCATGGTCGGCGAGCGAGCGCAGCACGTAGCATTCGCCGGCAGTGCCGTGCGCGTGGCTGACGGTCATGCGTTCGAGCTCGGCTTCCAGCCGCCGCAGACGCGCGATCCTGTCGCGAACCTCGGCCAGCCGCTGGGCGGCGATGGCGTCGGCATTGGCGCAGGGCGTGTCGGGATGCGCGGAAAGTTCGATCAGCTGGCGGATCGAGGCGAGGTCGAAGCCGAGATCGCGGGCGTGGCGGATGAAGGACAGGCGCTCGACGTCGGCGCGGGCGTAGCGGCGCTGGTTGCCTCCGGTGCGCCCGGGCTCGTCGACCAAGCCGGCCTGCTCGTACCAGCGGATGGTGGGAACCTTGACGCCGGTGCGCCGCGAAAGCTCGCCGATCGTATACATGGCAGTCTCCTCGCATCTCAATAGCTATGGGAGCTATAGGTTCTTGGATGCGCAGGCGCAAGGAGTGCCGGCCACCATGCGTGAGGGTTGCCCGACATGCGCATGTTGCAGGCGGGCAGGTGTCCCTTCGAGCGACGGGGGCCGGCTCGTCCCCCGCCTCACGCGGCTGTGACTGGACCGTCAGCGCCCGTCTTCCCACCCTTGGGCGGAACCCGGAAACCAAGCGAGGAGAGCGCGTTGAACGAGCACACCAACAGGCCCGCCATCACCCAGGCGATGATCGACGCCTATGACGAATACACGCATCTGACGCTGGACCGCCGCGGCTTCATGGCGAAGCTGACGAAGCTGGCGGGTTCCGGCGCCGCGGCGGCGGCAATCGTGCCGATGCTGGCGGCGAACAGCGCGCAGGCGGCGGTGGTGGCCGAGGATGACGCGCGGGTTACGGCCGAGGCGGTGACATGGCCGGGTGCGCAAGGCGAGATGAAGGGTTATCTCGTCAGGCCCGCCGGGCAGGACGGCGACCTGCCGGCGGTGATCGTCATCCACGAGAATCGCGGGCTTAACGCGCATATCAAGGACGTGGCGCGGCGCATGGCGCTGGAAGGTTTCGTCGCGCTGGCGCCGGACTACCTGTCGCCGCTGGGCGGCACGCCGGCCGACGAGGAGCAGGCCCGCCAGATGTTCTCGCAACTCGACCCGGCGCAGACCGTGGCTAACGGCGTGGCCACCGTGACCCGGCTGGAGGGACTGGACGGGGCGAACGGCAATGTGGGCGCGATCGGCTTCTGCTGGGGCGGCGGCGCCGTGAACAACCTGGCGGTCGCCGCCCCACGGCTGAAGGCGGGGGTGGCCTATTACGGCGCGCAGGCGAAGGCGGAAGACGTGCCGAAGATCGAGGCGGCGCTGATGCTGCACTATGCCGGGCTGGACGAGCGCATCAACTCGGGCATCGAGGCCTACCAGCAGGCGCTGGAGGCGGCCGGCAAGGATTTTACCATCCACATCTACGAGGGCGTGAACCACGCCTTCAACAACGACACGTCGGAGGCGCGATACGACAAGGCGGCGGCCGATCTCGCCTGGAGCCGCACGGTTGATTTTCTCAGGGAGAAGCTCAGTTAGGTTGGAAAGCGGTCAGCGGCGCAGGATGCCGGCATGGGCGAGACATTGACGCGCATATTCCAGCCCTCAGGCGGCATACCCAACAGCCGCCTGCCGGCACTCATCCGCCGCGGCGCGCTGCCCGCCGCCGCTCGAGAGGGGCGCGCAGCCTGTGCGCTTCTGTCATCCAATGGATGGGGCGGAAACTGGCTCTACGGGGTCTACCCCTTCTGGCATTTCCACACCCGCGGCCACGAAGTGCTGGCCTGCGTGGCGGGCGGGGCGCGGCTTGGGCTCGGCGGGGAGGACGGGCTTGCCGTGGAGGTAGCCCGGGGCGATGTGTGTGTGCTGCCGGCGGGGGTGGGCCACAGATGCCTGGAAGCCACCGACGATTTTCTGATGGCCGGAGGCTATCCGCCCGGACAGGAGGGCGACATCGTGCGACCGGGAGACATGAGCGAGGCGGACGCACGAGATGCGATCGCGGCGCTGAGCCTGCCGGAGACGGATCCGCTGTCGGGGCGTGATGACGGCGTCGTCGCGCTCTGGCGCACAGCCGTCGGCTGAAGCGTCAGGCCCAGGCGGCTGCGTAGGCGGGCGCGAGGCTGAAGCCGATCGGCCGCGCACAGGAGGGTGGCGGACGGCGCACACCTTCCTCCATGTAGCGAAGCGCCGCGGTGAGCCCGTTGACCGTATAGGGCTTGGCGATGACCCCCATGGCGCCTGCGAAATCCTGGGGGATGCGTTTGGGGTTGGCGGTGAGGAACACCACCGTGGATTTGGTGGCCTGGCGGATGTAGTTCGCGACCTCGATGCCGGTCGGGCCGTCTGAGAGGTGGATGTCGACGAGGGCGATGTCGGCCGTCATGCTGTCCACGAGCCGGCGCGCATCCTCCAACGACACCGCGCAGCCGACCACGGTGTGGCCCGCTTCTGCGATGACGTCCTCGAGCTCCATGGCCAGAAGCGCCTCGTCCTCGACGATCAATACTCTCAAGGGTTCAGACATTTCCACCCTGCTCGCTTGCGTGGTCCACTGGCATGGTAAGCACCACACGGGTGCCAGGGTTCCCTTCGGCCCACTCGATATTTGCGTGCAGCTGGCGGCCGAGCGCGCGGATCAGGCGCAGGCCGAAGCTGCTGCGGTCGGTGGAAGGCTGCGTGCCGCGCATGCCGGAGCCATTGTCGGCGACTTCGATGACGCAATGGCCGTCGAGCCGTTTCACGCGCACCGCGATCATGCCTTCACCTCGGTCGCGGAAGCCGTGCTTGATGGCGTTGGTGACCAGCTCGTTGACGATAAGAGCAACAGGCGCAGCCTTCTCGGCCGGGATGTCCACCGGGTTGAGGTCCAGCTGCATGTCGAACTTGCCGCCGGCCGCCGCGATCAGATCGGTGACGATGTCACGCACGAAATCGGCGAGGTCGAAGCGGCTGATGTCGTTGGACTGGTAGAGCCGGCGATGCACCGTGGACAGCGCCTCGACCCGGTCCAGCATCGACTTGAGGGACAAGCGGATGCTCTCGTCCGGAATGGAGCGGCTCTGCATGACGATGAGCGACGAGATCATCTGGAGGTTGTTCTTGACGCGATGATCGACCTCGTGCAGCAGCGCGGTCTGCGCTTCCAGCGCGGTCTGCAGCTCGGCGGTGCGGTCCTGCACGGCCTGCTCGAAACGCTCCTTCTCGGCGACGACGCGCGATTCCGCGTTCTTGCGGTCGCTGACGTCGAGCTGTGATGAAAAGAAGAACTGCAGCTCCCCGGCGTCGTTGAAGACCGGGCTGATATGCAGGGCGTTCCAGAAGGAGCGACCGTCCTTGCGGTAGTTGAGGATGTCGATGTTGATCGAATCGCCGGCCTGCACCGCGGCGCGGATGTCGTCGATCGCCTGGGGGTCGGTTTCCGGGCCCTGGAGGAACCGGCAGTTGCGGCCAACGACCTCCTCGCGGGTGCGACCGCTCATGCGCAGGAAGGCGTCGTTGGCAAAGACGATGGGGTTGTCGTCGCGGCGCGGATCGGTCACGATCATCGACATCCGCGTCTTGCGGATGGCCGCAGCGAACGGGTCGCCCCTGCCGTGCTCGACAGGAATGTCACCCGTGAGATGCCAATCGTCGGCTCCGTTGGTGTTCGGGTTCCGATCCATAGAGAGTGTTGCCTGAGCATTCCCTGTTGTTGCCGGGACAAGAACGGGAGAACGGCAGGAAAAGTTGCCGTTTACGTAAGCCGCAGGCGGCTTTGACCGGTAAAGTTTTGCTAAAGCCGTGTCATTTTCAACCAGCGATCGGCGTATTTATGCAGTGCAACCGCGCTCCCGGCTGGCGGCCTGGATGATGCGCCGGGCGTAGACAAGGTCGATGGGGATGGGCTTGCCGAGGCGGCCGCACCTGTCCAGCTCCTGCTCGATAGATCGCATCGCCCGCCAGAAGTCGTAATCGCTGATCCGCTCGTCGCGGGCGAGGATGCCGGAAAGAATATGGGTTCTGAGCGCCAAGGGGTTTCCTCCCGGCCACCTGCAAGCCGTTGATTTATTTTTGGTTCGGATTCGATTCGCGTGGGCAGAGGGTTCGCCTCGGGAGCGGACGGTTCAAGCCCGCGCCTCGGACAAAACTGTGCATTAATTCTTAATGCTAACAGATTGCTAATACAGACAATTTTATGAAAATTGCTCGCATCCGAGCCGCCCGACCCGGACTGCGGAAGCCGCCGATGGCGGCTGCTCAGGCCGTCTTGCGGGGAATGCCTATGGAACGGCCGGCGCGGGCCGGCCAAGGCAGCACGGCGTGGGCCTCGCGCATGGCCCGCAGCTTCTCGACGATGTCGGGCGGGAAGGGCGTGACCTTCGGTCCGTTCATGTCGATATGCAGCGCGAGCGTTTCGCCGGTGGCCGCCACCCAGCCGTCGACGTGGCGCAGTTCCTGGAAGAGGTGGAGCCGCTTCTCGTCGTAGTCGAGCAGCTGGAAGGTGCAGCGGACCTTGCTGTCCAGGTGCAGCTCGCGCAGGTAGCAGATGTGGAATTCGGCCGTGTAGGTGGTGAGGCGGCGCTTCTCCGCATATTCCGGCCCGAACCCAAGCAGCCCGTAGGCCTCGTCGGCGCAGCGGTCGAACAGGACCGTGTGGTAGGCCATGTTCATGTGGCCGTTGTAGTCGATCCAGGCGGGGTCGATCGACATGACCGACGAGACGAAGGGCGCGGGAATGGACATGGCCGGAACCTGAAGCTCGAGGCGGGCGCGGCTATCCGCGCCGGCAAATGCAATGAACGCCGGGCCGTCGGCTTCCGGCCCTACCGGCTTTAGCCTACCGAGCGCCGGATTCAATAGGAGTTTCGCCATGACCGCCCGGCCCCTGCGCTACGCCGCCGCAATCCTGCTGGCATCCGCCACATCCGCGCTGTCGGCCCCGACCTGCAAGCAGCTGGCGGCCGAGTCGGCGCGCCTGCAGGCCGAGATGGGCGCGATCGGCGAGGATGTCGCGGCGACCGCGAACGCCAGGGCCGCGCGGCGCCAGGGTGCGGCTGCGACGTCGATGATCGTGCAGGGCATCGGGCAGTTCGTGCCCATGGGCGGCATGCTCGGGCAGGGTATCGACCTCGCAAAGCGGGCCGATGCGCTGTCGGCGTCTGCCGCCATGGAGGAGAAGATGAGCCGCATGCGCACGGCCTCGGCGCGGCTCACGGCAGTGGAGACGCAGCGCGCCAGCCGCTGCGGCGAATAGCGGATGTTCGGGCGCCGTCTTTTTGACGGCGCCGGGCTGAGCCGATACGAGTGCTCCGAAGGCGGGTCGATCAACCCGCACGAGGGAGCAGACATGGCGCTGGCCGAAATCGCGAAGGTCGAACGCAACGACGCCGGGATCGCGGCGGTGCTGGGCATCATGCGGGAGCGCTTCGCCGACCGCTTCCAGACCGGGCGCGACATACGCGACCAGCACGCGCACACGACCACCTACATACCCAACCAGCCGCCGGACGGCGTGTTCTTCGCAGGCTCGGACGAGGACGTGCAGGAGGCGGTGCGCATCTGCGCGGCCCATCGCGTGCCGGTGATACCGTTCGGCACCGGCTCGTCGCTGGAAGGCCACGTCAACGCGCCGGGCGGCGGCATCTCCATCGACCTGTCGGGCATGAACCGCATCCTGTCGGTCAACGCGGAAGACCTCGACTGCACGGTTCAGGCGGGAGTGACGCGCGCCGAGCTCAACGAGTTCCTGCGCGACACCGGGCTGTTCTTCCCTATCGACCCCGGCGCCAACGCCTCGATCGGCGGCATGGCGGCGACGCGGGCGTCCGGCACCAACGCGGTGCGCTATGGCACGATGCGCGAGAACGTGATGGCGGTGACGGCGGTCATGGCCGACGGGCAGCTGATCACCACCGGCACGCGGGCGAAGAAATCGTCGGCCGGCTACGACCTGACGCGGCTGCTGGTGGGCTCGGAAGGCACGCTCGGCATCATCACCTCGGTTACGCTGAAACTCTACGGCATCCCGCAGGCGATATCGGGCGGGGTGTGCCCGTTCCCGACGGTGGAGGCGGCCTGCCAGGCGGTGATCGGCACGATCCAGATGGGTGTGCCGGTCGCGCGCATCGAGCTGATCAACGCGCTCGGCATGAAGGGGCTCAACGCCTATTCGAAGCTCGACTATCCGGAAAGCCCCTGCCTGTTCGTGGAGTTCCACGGATCGGAGACCGGCGTGAAGGAGCAGGCTGAGACGTTCGGCGAGATCGCGGCCGAGCTGGGCGGCGGGCCGTTCATCTGGACCAGCGTGGCGGAGGAGCGCACGAAGCTGTGGAAGGCGCGGCACGACGCCTACTGGTCGGGGCTGGCGCTGCGGCCGGGCTCGAAGGGGCTGTCGACGGATGTGTGCGTACCGATCTCGCGGCTTGCCGAGTGCATCGCCGAAACCGAGGCCGACATTGCCGAGATGGGGCTGATCGCGCCGATCGTCGGCCATGTCGGCGACGGCAATTTCCATGTGCTGGTGCTGATGGACATGGACGATCCGGGCGAGATCGCGCGGACGGAGGAATTCGTCTCGCGGCTCAACATGCGCGCGATCGCCATGGACGGCACCTGCACGGGCGAGCATGGCATAGGGCAGGGCAAGATGGGATTCCTGCGCCACGAGCTTGGGCCGGCGGTGGATCATATGCAGGCGGTGAAGCGAGCGCTCGACCCGCTGGACATCATGAACCCCGGGAAGATCATCGCCAGGTAGACGGGGCAGGCTGCCCGGCGTCCCTTAGGCGATACCGCGCTTCGCGGGGGAGCGGCGGATTTGCCACTTTATCGACATGCTGGTCCGGATAAGGTAGCGGTCAGGCTACACGCGACGGCGATCGGGGAGTAAACGAGCTGGCCCGTCTTTTCGTCATACTGGGCGGTCTGATCGTGCTGGCGCTCAGCGTGGCGCTGATCGGTCCCCATTTTATAGACTGGACGAGCTATCGCGCCGAATTCGAGCGCGAGGCGAGCCGGGTGCTGGGCCGCGAGGTCACGGTGCGCGGCGATGCCTCCGCGCGGCTGCTGCCGTTCCCGTCGGTGACTTTCACCGACGTCGAGGTGGCGGGCGCCACGCCGGGCGACCCCGCGATGACGGTGGAAGCCTTTTCGATGGACGCCGAGCTGGCGCCCTTCATGCGCGGCGAATTGCTGATATTCGACATGCGGCTGGTGCGGCCGAAGGCGCGGCTGGCGATCGCCGCCGACGGCACGGTGGACTGGGCGCTGCGGCCTTCGACGCCTTTCGACCCGAGCCAGGTGACGCTGGAGAAGCTGACCGTCACCGAAGGTCAGGTCTCGATCATCCACGCGACGAGCGGGCGCCGGCACGAACTGACCGAGGTTAACGCCGACATCTCCGCCAAGTCGCTCGCCGGGCCGTGGCGGATCGACGGCGCGGCGCGCCTCGACGGCATGCTGACGCAATTGCTGATCACCACCGGCACGGCGGACGACAGCGGACGCATGCGCATGCGCGTGCGGGCCGAGCCGGAGCGTTATGCGTTCGGGCTGGAGGTGGACGGAGACGCCACGCTGAAGGATGGCGCGCCATCCTATGAAGGCACGTTCAAGCTCGCCGCGCGCAGCGGCGACAGGCTGCGCGGCGGCGAGGGCGGCACGTTCCTGATGCCGGGCCCGATGCAGGGACAGCAGGCCGATGGCAAGGGCAAGCCCGCGCCGCCGGCCTATCGCGTCAGCGGCGGCTTCAAGATCGACCACGCCGCGGTGACGGTGCCGACCTTCCGCTTCGAGACCGGGCCGCTGGAAGATCCATACATGGCCGAGGGCCACGCCCGGATAGAGCTGGGCACGGAGCCGAGCTTCGAGATCGTGGCGGATGGCGCGCAGCTGCGTTTCGACGACACCGCCAAGGCGGCAGACACCAGCGCGCTGGCGCTGGCCGAGCGGCTTTCGGCGCTGCGCGAAGCGATGCTCGACCTGCCGAAGCCCGCGATCCCCGGCACGATCAACGTGAACCTGCCGGCGATCGTGGCCGGCGACACCACGATCCGCGACGTGCGGCTGTCGGCAAGGCCGGACGAAGGCGGGTGGGCGCTGGAAGCGCTGCACGCGACGCTGCCCGGCCGCTCGACGCTGGAGGCGAACGGCCTGCTGCGCACGGGCGAGGAGGATTTCGGCTTTGCAGGCGAGCTGACGCTGGCGGTCAACCAGCCATCCGGCTTCGCGGCATGGCTGTCGAAGGACGTGGACGAATCCATCCGCAGGCTGCCGAATGCCGGCTTCTCCGCACGCGTGGACCTTACGGGCAAGCGCCAGTCGTTCGAGGCGATGGAGCTGATCCTGGGCGGCGCGCGCTTCACCGGCAGCATCGTGGACGAGCGCCCGGAGGGCGCGCGTCCCTCGATGCGCCTGAAGCTGGACGGCGGCCAGCTCGATGTCGAAGGCCTGGCGGCCTTCGCATCGCTGTTCGTCAGTGAGCGCGGCAATTCGCGGCTTGCCGACCACGACCTGCTGTTCGAGGTGAAGGCCGGACCGGTGACGGTGGCGGGCGTGACCGCCGACAGCATCGACACCGGGATAAGGCTGCGCGACGGAGAGTTGGAGATCGACCGCTTCGCCGTCGACGGGCTGGAGGGCGCCTCGCTGGCGACGACCGGCAAGCTCGCCGGCATCCGCGGCGAACCCTCCGGCTGGGTCGACGTGGACGTGCTGGCCGACGATCTGGCACCGCTGGCCGCGCTGCTGGCTTCGCGCTTTCCCGGCGACGCGGCGCTGGCCGCGCTGAGCGAACGGGCCGCAGCCTATCCCGGCCTGCTGGCCGATGCCGACTTCAAGGTGAAGACGGTGCTGGCGCCGGGGCAGGACGACGCGCTGAGCGTCGGCGCCAGCGGCGCGCTTGGCGGCGGCGATTTCAAGCTCGACCTGACCTCGGGCAGGTTGGCGGGCGATCCGCGGCAGGTGCCGTTCGAGCTGAGCGTGAGGGCGCAGAACGACCAGCCGGGCGTGCTCTACGCGCTGCTGGGCCTGCCGACGCTGGCAGGGCTTCCGTTCGACGCGCCCGCCGCCGCGACCGCCGAACTGACGATGAAGGGCACGCTGGCCGAAGGCGCGGAAACGCGCTTCGTCTTCGAGGCCGAGGATCTTTCAGCGCGCTTCACCGGCACAGTCGGCGCGGGCGAGGAGCGGATGACCGCGGAGGGCGAGGCCAGCCTGAAGACCGCCGACATCGAGCCGTGGCTGATGACCGCCGGCCAGACGCTTCCCGGGATGGGGCTGGGCATGCCAGCGGAGCTTTCCGGGCAGCTCGACCTGCGCGACGGGCTGCTGGTGGTTTCCAGCCTGCAAGGGCGGCTGGCCGACATCGCGATGAACGGCGACGTCAACGCCCAGATGCGCGACGGGGTGCCCCACCTGACCGGCGCGATCGACATCGACGCGGTGGATCTCGCGCTGCCGGCGGAAACGATCTTCGGCGCCGACGCATTCGAGGCGGACGGGCCGGCCTGGCCCACGGCGCCGTTTTCGCCGAGCGCGCGGCCACCCTTCACAGCGGAGCTGCAGATCAGCACCGACAGGCTCAACGCCGGCCCGCTCTCGGCGCGGGCGGCCAGCTTCACCGGCCGGCTGGACCGCGAGGGCATACGCCTGTCGGATCTCTCGGCCGAGATGCTGGGCGGGAAGGTTTCGGGCCTGCTGGAACTGCGCAACAACGGCGGCACGGGCCTGCTGTCGGCGCAGCTGACCCTCGAAGGCGCGGCGCTGGACGCGCTGCTGCCGGATGCGGGAGTGACGGGTAGCGGCGATTTCGGCGTCACGGTCACGGCCAGCGGAAAGTCGGTCGAAGGGCTGGTCGCCTCGCTCGGAGGCTCCGGCACGGCTGCACTACGGCAATTGTCGCTGCCCGGCGTGAAGCCGGACGCGCTGCCCGCGCTGCTGGCAAAGGCCGACGAGGCGGGACCGCAGATCAACGCCGCCCAGACGCAGGGTTTTGCCGCCCGCATCGTGAGCGACGGACGCTTCGAGGCGGACGGTGCGGAACTGGCCCTGACCATCGCGTCTGGCGTCATGCGGGCGCCGCCGATGCGGCTGGAACGGCCGGAAGCGGTGCTGACGGCGGAGCCGCGCGCGGACCTGACGCAGCGCACCGTGGGCGTGACCGGCACGATCGAATACAGGGCCGGACCCGACGCCGTCGCCGGCGCTGAGCCGGCGGTACGTTTCTCGGCAGCCGGCCCGCTGGACGCCATCGTGGCCAGCTACGACGTGGAGCCGCTGGCGCAGTTCCTGACGCAGCGCGCGCTGGAGCGCGAACAGGCGCGGGTGGAGGCCATGCAGGCCGTGCTGCTGGAACGGCAGCGCCTGCGCCGCGAGGTGCGCTACTACGCCGCCCTGCAGGACGAGCGGGTGCGCGCGGAGGAAGCGCGCCGGGCCGAGGAAGAGAGGCTGCGCCAGGAAGAGCAGGCGAGGCTGCAGGCCGAGGAAGAAGCGCGCCGCGCCGCGGAGGAAGAAGCGCGACGGGCAGCCGAACAGGCCGCCCTCCAGGAACAGGAGGCACGCCGCGCAGCCGACGAGGCGGCCCGCCGTGCGGCCGAGGAAGCGGCCCGCGCCCAGCAGGCGCCCGCGCAGCCCGAAACCGCGCCGCCGCCGGCCGGCCAGGCCGAGGGCCTGCCCGGCGTGCAGCGGGCGCCGCTGGCGCTGCCGCAGCCGCGCAATGACGGCGCCGACGCGGGCGGGAGCATCAAGCCCGAGACGCTGACGGTCGAGGGCCTGCTGCGGGCAATCGACCGGAACTGATGCGGCATATGCGCTAACGCGGCCGATCGGCGCTCAGGCGGGCGGAGCGGACGCCGTCCGAACGCTTTCCAGCACGTAGAGACGAAGCGCGGACGACAGGTTGGTGGCGCGGTCGCGCGCGGCGTCGATCTCGGCGACCAGGGCTGCCAGCGGCATGCGGCGGCGCGCCGCGATGCCCTCCAGCTCGGCCAGGAAGGCGTCTTCCAGCGAGAAGCTGGTGCGGTGGCCGCGGATCGATATGGAGCGCTTGCGCACCGGCTCAGGCGTCGCCGTCGCCCGGGCTCTCGGGCGGCACGCTGGATGCGCGCTTGTGGGCGTCGAGGCGGCGCTCCGCCTGCTCCTTGTCCAGCCGCTCGGTGACCTTGGCGTCGCGGGTGCGGCCGAAGCGGGCGCGGTTTTCCGACGCTTCCTGCTCCTGCTCCACGCGCTTCCTGCGCTTGCGGGCGGTGCGCAGGTTGACGATGTCCCCCATCCGGCGCGCGGCCTATTTCTTGCGGAAAGCGTCGAGGGAAACGACGTCGGCGCCCTTGGCTTCGCCCTGCTCGGCCTTGGCTTCCGCCTGCTCGGCCTTGGCGGCCTTCTTCTGCTCGGCGCTTTCCTTGCCGGGCTTGGCTTCGCGGGGGGCGGGCTGCGGCCTGGCGGGCGCATCGGCCACGGGCAGGGTGGCGACCGGAGCCTCGGCGCCCTCCTGCTTCACGTCGAATTCGAGCTCGAAGCTCACCGACGGATCGTAGAAGCCGCGCACGGCGGAGAAGGGGATCTCCAGCTTCTCCGGCACGTCGGCGAAGGACAGGCCGACCTCGAACCCGGTCTCGGTAACCTTCAGGTCCCAGTACTGATACTGGAGTACGATGGTCATCTGCTCGGGATAGCGTTCGCGCAGCCGGGTCGACACGCGCACGCCTGGCGCGCCGGTCATGAAGGTGATGAAGAAATGATGGTTGCCGGGAAGGCCCGTGCGCGCGACCTCGGCCAGCACCTTGCGCATGACGCCGCGCAAGGCTTCCTGGGCGAGGATGTCGTAGCGTATATGGTCTTCGGCCATCGTTTCCGTACGTGAATCCGCTGCGATTCGACTGCCCTAGCTCTAATGAAGCTTCCGGGCGGCGTAAACCGCATATAGCGCGTCGGGCCCGTAACCGGGAGAGGCCGGCCGAAAAATCCGCCGCTCGCCGGCGCTACGGCCGGATGCGGTCGAGCACGAAGCGCACACGCGTCGGCACATCGGCGAGCGGCAGCTCGGCGATCTCGTAGCCCAGATCGGCATAGGCGCCGCGTACGCCGTCATGCACGGCGACCGCGAGGTCGAAGGCGTGCTTGCGCTCCTCGTCATGCACGTAGATCTCGCGCCAGGGCGGGGCGATGAAGATCGGGTTGGCATAGGGGAACAGGCGGGCGGCGCGCTCGAAATGTGCCGGCACGGGGCGCCCGATCAGCCGCAGGAAGCTGACGAGCTCGGCCACGCCGCGGTCGAACACGACGGGACCCGGATGGCCTTCGGCTTCGGCGTGGGAGCGCATGTCCCACTGCAGCATGGCTTCGGCATAGGCCATGGGGTCGCGCGCGGCATGGGCTGGGCCGCCGATCGCGTCCTGCTGGCGCAGAATGGCGCGGCCTGCCTCGGCGAAGGTGCGGATGCCGGCTTCGGCCAGTGCGCCGACCAGCGTGGTCTTGCCGGCGCCGGGGCCGCCGGTGATGACGAAGCGACGGGTTTCGGACATGGTTGGTTCTCCTCCTGAAATGACAATGTGAAAGAACGAGGCCAGGCGCGGCGGCGCCAGGGCGATCGGGGAAAGCTGGGAAATCCGGGGGAAGGTGAGTCTGGAGAGGGAAGTGGAGGCTTCTGTTGCCAGGTGCCTCCGGACCCCGCCTAGAAGTGCTAACCCCTAGGGCTTGATTCGAGACTATCGCGCCGCATTAAGCAGCGAGACGTGCCTCAGCATAGTTGTCGTTGGCAACTATAAGATTAGCCCGATAACGGTGGTACAATGCCGGGCAAAAGTCCGATCTTTACACCCTCGTCGATCCTATTTCGCCCCCATCAGCAGCAGCCGCCTGTCGGCTGATCCTGGTGGAGGCGCCGGGTACCGCCCCCGGGTCCGAAGAGCTTATTACATCGGCCGTTTATCGCCATAGTCGGCACGAGGCCGACAGGGGGAATATAGGGCGCGGGCGCGGGGATGAAAAGGCCTTGCGCGCATTCGGGCGTGGCGTCCGGTCAGGACATGAAACCGGTGCGCAGCGCGCGCGCCCAGTCGGCCCGGCCGTTGGCTTCGGCCCGCCTGGCGGCTGCCTCGTGATCGTAGGGGATCGCGTGGAAGGCGACCGAGGGTTCGTTGCCGGCAGCCCAGTCGATGACCGCGTAACGCGCGCACGGGCTGCCGGATTCGGACACGTGCGCGGGGGCGGAAGGATCCTCGTAGGCCGGGCAGCCGACGCTGCCGGGATTGACGATCAGGACGCCGTCGCCCAGCCGGGTCAGGTGCGCGATGTGGCTGTGCCCGCACAGCGCCACGCGGTTGCCGCCGATGTCGCCCAGCCGGGCCGCGGCAGCGTCGGCAGGGCCGCGCCGCAGCCGCCCGTCGGCGACCTCCTCGACGAGATAGGTTTCGTCATGCGCGGGCGTGGCGTGGAAGGCCAGAACGCCGGACACGGGCTGCGCGCGCAGGGGCAGGGCGGCCAGCCATTCGCGCTGCGCGGGGTTGAGCGCCTCGACAGCATGGCGATCGGACGGGCCCATCGCCTCTGGCCGCATGGTGCCCACCGCGCGGTCGTGATTGCCGCGCACGGTGACGGCGTCGAGCGCCATCAGCCGCGCGGCGGTCTCGGCCGGCCACAGCGGGCCGGAGACGCAATCGCCGAGATTGACCAGCAGGCCGGCGCCGCCGCGCCGCTCGACGTCCGCCAGCACGGCATCGAGCGCGAGGAGGTTGCCGTGCACGTCGGCGATGATCGCAATGCGCATCATGCGGCTTCAACAGCACGGCGAAACGCCCGCTGTCCACGCGTTTCGGCCGCTGGACCCATGGTCCGGCCGCGTTGGCGCGACGGGCGGGCGCGCTGCGCTTCGCGCTATCCGTATCGCGTCATCGCCAGCTCGGTCACGTCGATCTCCGGGCTCCGGCCGGAGATGATGTCGGCCAGCACGCGGCCCGAGCCGCAGGCCATCGTCCAGCCCAGCGTGCCGTGGCCGGTGTTGAGGTACAGCCCTTCGAGGCGGGTCGGGCCGATGATCGGCGGGCCGTCCGGCGTCATCGGGCGCAGGCCGGTCCAGAAGGTGGCGCCATCCAGCCGCCCGCCGCCGCCGAAGAGGTCGCCCACCGAATGTGCCAGCGCGGCGCGGCGCGAGGGCCGCAGCGTGCGGTCGTAGCCCGCGATCTCGGCGGTGCCGCCGACGCGGATGCGGTCGCCCAGCCGCGTGATGGCGATCTTGTAGGTCTCGTCCATCACCGTCGAGACCGGCGCCAGGGCGGGGTCGGCGATCGGCAGGGTGAGCGAATAACCCTTGATCGGGTAGACGGGGATGCGGATGCCGAGAGGTTTGAGCAGCTTCGGCGAGTAGCTGCCGAGCGCGACGACCACCCGGTCGGCCGTAAGCAGGCCTGCGTCGGTGCGCACGCCGGTGACGCGGCGGCCGTCGCCGACGATCTCGCGGATGGTCACGCCATAGCGGAAATCGACCGCGCCCGCCGCCAGCCCGGAGAGCGCGCGGGTGAAGGCGTGGCAGTCGCCGGTCTCGTCGCCGGGCAGGCGCAAGCCGCCGACGAATTTTTCCGACACGCGGCCAAGCGCCGGCTCGGCCGCGGCACAGCCGGCGCGGTCCAGCACCTCGAAGGGCACGCCGAAGGAGCGCAGCACCTCCACGTCGCCGCCGATGCCGTCGAGCTGCTTCTGCGTGCGGAAGAGCTGCAGCGTGCCAAGCGACCGCTCGTCATAGGCGATGCCGGTGGCGGCACGCAGTTCGCGCAGGCAGTCGCGGCTGTATTCAGCGATCGGCACCATGCGCGCCTTGTTGACCGCATAGCGCGCGGAGGTGCAGTTGCGCAGCATGCTGAGCACCCACCTCCACATTGCGGGGTCGAGATGCGGGCGCAGGGCCAGCGGGCCATGGCGCATCAGCAGCCACTTCACCGCCTTGACCGGCACGCCGGGACCGGCCCAGGGCGAGGAATAGCCGGGCGAGATTTCGCCGGCATTGGCGTAGCTGGTTTCGAGCGCCGGCCCGGGCTGGCGCTCCAGCACCGTGACCTCGTGGCCGGCCTGCGCAAGATACCATGCGGTCGTGACGCCGATGACGCCGCCGCCGAGGACGAGCACCTTCATGCGCGCCTCCCCGCCTGCCGGTCGGAAATGCCTGCGACAACGCGGGCACGATAGTGAAATGCCGTCATATTTTCTGATCTCCGCCGGGCCGGCAGATGCGCGCCCGGAAACCGCGAACCGAATGCTGTGTCTGGTTGGTTTTCCGGCCCCCGGTCGACGGCATCGCTGCCGCGCCAGGGCTAGATCAGTGCGAGAAGGCCACCCGCATGGTTCAGGAACCGGGCGCGGCTGCGCGACAATGGACGGAGGATCGGATGCGGAAGGGGCACGACGTGTCCGGGTTCGAGAACAGCGCGAAGGATAACGCCCCGTGCGCGACTTGCAAGCCGCCGGCGCCGCGGCACGACGACGCCGGCACGCGGGCGGCACATTTGCCGTGGACCGCCGAGGCCGGCGCGAATGGCCGGATGCGGCTTCGGGCGGCATGGTCTAGAATGCGGCGACAGAATCGCGAAGGCCCGATGCGACACCCGGAAGAACAATATCTCGACCTGATGCAGTCGATCCTCGACAGCGGCGACCGGCGCGTGGACCGCACCGGCGTGGGCACGCTGTCGCTGTTCGGCACGATGGCGCGCTTCTCGCTGCGCGACAATGTGGTGCCGATCCTCACCACCAAGCGCGTCTACTGGAAGACGGCGGTGAAGGAGATGCTGTGGTTCCTGACCGGGGGCACCAACATCCAGCCGCTGCTGAAGGAGAACGTGAAGATCTGGACCGACTGGCCGCTGGACAAATACCGCAAGGCCAGCGGCGAGCAGATCAGCCAGGACGCGTTCGAGAGGCGCATCGTCGAGGACGACGAATTCGCCGCGCAATGGGGCGAACTGGGCCCGGTCTACGGCAAGCAGTGGCGGCGGTGGCTGGGGCCCGACGGGCGCGAGCACGACCAGATCGCCGGCGTGGTGGAGGCGCTGCGGCACAATCCCGCCAGCCGGCGCATCCTGTTCCACGGGTGGAACGTGGCCGAGATCGGCGAGATGGCGCTGCCGCCCTGCCACATGGTCTACCAGTTCCACGTGGCGGACGGGCGGCTGTCCTGCCTGATGTTCCAGCGCTCGGTCGATATCCTGCTGGGCGCGCCGTTCAACTTCGTGGGCGCGGTGGCGCTGCAGATGATGCTGGCGCAGCAGGCCGGCCTCGAACTCGGCGACTTCGTGTGGATGGGTGGCGACGTGCATCTGTACCTCAACCATGTCGAGCAGGCGCGCGAGCAGCTGTCGCGCGAGCCGCGGGCGTGGCCGACGATGCGGCTGACGCGCAAGCCGGACAGCATCGACGGCTACCGCATCGGCGATTTCGAAGTGAGCGGGTACGCGCCGCACGCGGCGATACAGGCGGAGGTCGCGGTCTAGCCTCGCCTGCATCGATTTTCAGATGAGGCCGGCCGAGGGCGGCGCGGATCAGGGACGAGAACGGGCAGGGGATGCTTGGGATGTCACGGATTGCAGCACTGGCGGTTGTCGCGGCACTGGGGTGCGCCACGCCCGCATTCGCCAACGACACCACGGCGGAGCTGGGCACCGGCGGCCTGATCTTCGTGCGCAGCGACTGGATATCGATGGCGAGCGAGGATCTCTACATCTCGCCGGACGCGGTGCGCGTCACCTACCGCTTCGAGAACCGCGCCGACGAGGACATCGAATCGGTCGTGGCGTTCCCGATGCCGGAGATCTCGGCCAATCCCTATACGATGCAGTCGATCCCCGACGATACGCAGGACAATTTCCTGGATTTCACGGTGGAGGCCGACGGCCGGACGATCGAGCCGCAGCTGGACCAGCGCGCGCTGGCCGCCGAGGTGGACGTCACGGAGCTGCTGAAGGCCAACGGCATTCCGCTGTTTCCCTATGGCAAGGACGTCGCGCCCGCGATCGCCAAGCTGTCGCAGGAGACGCGCGACGATTGGGTGACGCGCGGCATCCTGTTCCCCGAGGAATTCGACGACGGCTCCGGCTGGAAGAAGGTGTGGTCGCCCTACTGGCGGCTGGCCTCCACCTACTGGTGGACGATGACCTTTCCCGCCAAGAAGGCGATCACCGTGAAGCACAGCTACAAGCCGAGCGTAGGCGGCACGGTGGCCACCACGTTTCTTGAGGACGGCAAGGCCAGGGGCGAGACGTTCGAGCGCTACAAGGGCAAATACTGCCTGGACAGCGGCATCGTGCGCGCGGTGGAGACGGCGGCGGCGAAGGACCCGGACAGGAACGCGCCCTACTACGAGACGTGGATATCCTACATCCTCACGACGGGCGGAAACTGGGCCACGAACATCGAGAAGTTCAGGCTGACGATCGACAAGGGGTCGCCGAAGAACCTGGTCAGCTTCTGCGGCACCGGCGTGAAGAAGACGGGCCCCACGACCTTCGTGATGGAGGCGGAGGATTTTTATCCCGAGCGCGACCTGGAGATACTGATCCTGCAGCCGCTGGACGAACTGCGCGGCATTCCGGGCGAGCATCCGCCCGCGGATGCCGGCCAAGGCACCGGCAATTGACGGTCTCGCTGGTCGTCGCCATCGCCGGCAATGGCGTGATCGGGCGCGAGGGCGGCTTGCCCTGGCGGCTGTCCACCGATCTGAAGCGCTTCAAGGCGATCACCATGGGGCATCCCGTGGTGATGGGCCGCAAGACCTGGGAGAGCTTTCCCCGGCCGGGACCGCTGCCCGGACGCACCAACATCGTGGTGACCCGCGACGGCGCCTACCGCGCCGAGGGCGCGCAGGTGGTGGGCTCGCTGCGCGAGGCGCTTGAGGTCGCGGCGCGTTCGCCCGGCGGCGATGACATCTGCGTGATCGGCGGCGGCGAAATCTTCGCCGAGACGCTGGGTATCGCGGACCGCCTGCACGTGACGCACATCGATGCCGATATCGACGGCGACACGCATTTTTCCCCAATCGATCCAGCATCGTGGCTCGCCGTGCACGAGGAGCGCGTTCCGGCGGGCGAGAAGGACGATTTCGCCACCCGCTACGTCATCTACGAGCGCAAGGCCGGCCCGACGGGCATGAAAACGCCGCCGCAGGGCTGAATTGACGCGGGCTGCGGGCGGCTGGCGCGTTGAAAGCGGCGGAATGCATACCTATAAGTGCTGAAACGCGCGCGCGGCCTCGGCCGCCGCACGCGACGATTTCTGGAGAAGAGGAAACATATGCCCTGGAGCAACAACACCGGCGGCGGCCCCTGGGGGGGCGGCGGCGGCAACGGTAACAACGGCGGCGGCGGTGGCGGCCCATGGGGCCAGAGGCCCCGGCCGAGCGGCCCGCAGGGCACTCCGCCCGATCTCGAGGACATCATCCGCCGCGGCCAGGACCGCCTGAGGCAGGCGCTGCCCGGCGGCGGGCGCGCAAGCCCGGCGCTTTTCGGGCTGATCGCCCTGGCGCTGGTGGCGCTGTGGGTATTCCAGTCGGTCTATACGGTGCAGCCGGACGAGCTGGCCGTTGAGCTGCGCTTCGGCAAGCCGAAGGACGAGGTTTCCGAACCCGGCCTGCATTTCCACTGGTGGCCGGTCGAAACGGTCGAGAAGGCCAGCGTGGCCGAAAAGCTCATCGACATCGGCGAGACGCGCGGCAACACCTCTTCCGGCCTGATGCTGTCGGGCGACCAGAACATCGTCGACGTCAAATTCTCGGTCGCCTATCAGGTTGCCGATCCGAAGGCCTATCTGTTCAACGTGGCCGCCCCCGACGACATGATCCGCCAGATCGCCGAGAGCGCGGTGCGCGAGGTCGTCGGCCGCCGGCCGGCGCAGGACATCTTCCGCGACGACCGCCAGGGCATCGCCGAGGAAGTGCGCGGCATCGTGCAGGCCACGCTCGACGACTACCGCTCGGGGCTGGCCATCAACGCCATCTCGATCGAGGACGCCGCGCCGCCGCGCGAGGTGGCCGACGCGTTCGACGAGGTGCAGCGCGCCGAGCAGGACGAAGACAGGTTCGTGGAGGAATCGAACCAGTATTCCAACCAGAAGCTCGGCCAGGCGCGAGGCGAAGCGGCGCAGATCCAGGAAGAGGCAGCCGCCTACAAGAACCGCGTCGTGCAGGAGGCGGAAGGCGAGGCGCAGCGCTTCGTGTCCGTCTATGAGGAATACGCCAAGGCCCCGGACGTGACGCGCCGCCGTCTCTTCCTGGAGACGATGGAGAACGTGTTCAAGAATTCCAACAAGGTGATCGTCGAGCAGGGCCAGAACGGCCAGGGCGTCGTGCCCTATCTGCCGCTCAACGAACTGAACCGTCGCGCGCCGGCCGCGCAGGGGGGCAACTGATGGGTAGCCGTCTTCCAATCATCGCGGTCGTCGCGGCAATCCTGCTGTTCCTCGGCTGGTCGTCCATCTTCGTCGTCAACGAGCGCGAGCAGGCGATTGTGCTGCGCTTCGGCGAGATCGTCGACGTGAAGACCGAGCCCGGCATCTATTTCAAGGCGCCGTTCCCGTTCTTCGAGGCCGACAACGTGCAGATGATCGAGGATCGCATCCTGCGGTTCGACCTCGACGACATGCGCGTGCAGGTCTCGGGCGGCAAGTTCTACGAGGTGGACGCCTTCGTGGCGTTCCGCATCTCGGACCCGCGCCGGTTCAGGCAGACGGTCTCGGGCAGCGTGCCGCTGGCCGAGCAGCGCCTGCGCACCCGCTTCGACGCGGCTCTGCGCCGCGTCTACGGTCTGCGCGGCTTCGAGGCGGCGCTGTCGGAAGAGCGCGGCGAGATGATGCGCGAAGTGCGCGACCAGCTGCGGCCCGACGCAACCTCGCTGGGGCTGGAGATCGTGGACGTCCGCATCCGCCGCACCGACCTGACGCAGGAGGTCTCGCAGCAGACCTACGACCGCATGAAGGCCGAGCGACTGGCCGAGGCGGAAAGGCTGAGGGCACGCGGCCGCGAGGCGGCGCAGCGTATCCGCGCCCGCGCCGACCGCGAGGTCGTCGAGACGGTGGCGGCCGCGCAGCGTGAATCGGAGATCCTGCGAGGCGAGGGCGAAGCGGCGCGCAACGCGATCTTCGCGGACGCGTTCTCGCGCGACCCGGACTTCTTCGATTTCTACCGTTCCATGGCCGCTTATTCGCAGGCGCTGCAGGGGCAGGGAACGTCGATGGTGCTGTCGCCGGATTCGGAGTTCTTCCGCTATTTCGGCACGCAGGCCGGACGCCAGCCCGCGCCCGCGCAGGCCCCCGCAGGCGGGCAGGCGCCCGCCGCGACCGGCGCGACCAACTAAGGGTCGCGGCCGGTGTCGGACCTGGTTGCTGCCCTCGGGCTCGTTCTCGTGCTCGAGGGCATCATCTATGGCGGCATGCCGGCCTTCGCCAAACGGCTCGCCGCCGAAGTGGTATCGATTCCGGAAGGCGCGCTGAGGGTCGGCGGCCTTGTGGCCATGGCCCTTGGCGTCGGCATCGTGTGGCTGGTCAGAGGCTGACGCGATTCGATAACGGAGGTTTGTTTGCGCTCCTCTTGAAAGGTCGCAAACAAGCCGCATTTCGTGACATCATGGCCCGGCCGTGGGGACGGTCGCCCGCATCTTCGCGAATCCGGAGCTTCTCGATGCTTAATCGTCTGCTTTCCTACCATGCGCGCGGAGGGCTGCTTGCGGCGGCGTGTCTGGCGCTGGCGGGACCGGCGGGCGCGCAGCAGCAGGCCCCCACGGTGCAGATACCGCCGGCGATGATGCACGGGCCTGCCTCCGTCGCCGACCTGGCGGAAGGCCTGCTGGGCGCGGTGGTCAACATCTCCACCTCGCAGAACGTGGCGGCGGGGCAGCCCGGCGTGCCGATGCCGCAGATGCCCGAAGGCTCGCCCTTCCAGGATTTCTTCGACGACTTCTTTCGGGGGCCGCAGGGGCCGAACGGCGGCGGCGGGCCGCGGAGGGTCAATTCGCTCGGCTCGGGCTTCGTCATCGACGCGGCCGAGGGGATCGTGGTCACCAACAACCACGTGATCGCCGACGCCGACGAGATCGAGGTGAACTTCTCCGACGGCTCGAAGCTGAAGGCCGAGCTGCTTGGCCGCGACACCAAGACCGACCTGGCGGTGCTGAAGCTCGCGGAGTCGTCCAAGAAGCTGACCGACGTGAAGTTCGGCGATTCCGACAAGATACGAATCGGCGACTGGGTGATGGCGATCGGCAACCCGTTCGGGCTCGGCGGTACGGTGACGGTCGGTATTGTCTCGGCGCGCGACCGCGACATCCAGTCCGGCCCCTATGACGACTTCATCCAGACCGACGCCGCGATCAACCGCGGCAATTCGGGCGGCCCGCTGTTCAACATGTACGGCGAGGTCATCGGCATCAACACCGCAATCATCTCGCCGTCCGGCGGCTCCATCGGCATCGGCTTTGCCATTCCTTCCGAGCTGGCGGTCAACGTGATCCAGCAGCTGCGCGAATTCGGCGAGACGCGGCGCGGCTGGCTGGGGGTGCGCATCCAGCCGGTGACGGACGAGATATCGCAGAGCCTGGGCATGACCGGCACCAAGGGCGCGCTGATCGCCGGCATCATCAAGGGCGGGCCGGTCGACAATGGCCAGATCCAGGCCGGCGACGTCGTCATCCGGTTCGACGGGCGCGACATCAACCAGATGCGCGACCTGCCGCGCATCGTCGCCGACACGACGGTCGGCAAGGAAGTCGACGTGGTCGTCGTGCGCGACGGCAAGGAGATCACCGTGAAGGTGACGCTCGGGCGCCTGGAGGACGGCGAGGCCCAACAGGCCAGCACGGAAGGCAGCGCCACGCCGGAGGAAGAGCAGGGCGAGGTCGCGACGGCGATGCTGCTGGGCATGAGCATCGCCGAACTCGACGACGAGATGCGCCAGAAATACGAGATCGGCAAGGAAGTGAGCGGCGTCGTCGTCACCAGCGTGGCTGCCGATTCCCCTGCGGCGGAGAAGGGCATCCAGGAGGGCGACGTCATCTCCGAGATCGCGCAGGAATCGGTGTCCTCGATTAAGGACGCGATGGACCGCGTCGCCGCGCTGCGCAACCAGGGACGTCGCAACGCGCTGCTGATGCTGACGTCGAAAGATGGCGAGCTGCGGTTCGAGACGGTGCGGATAAACTGATTCCGCCCAAGGCGGCAAAGCACTGATCCGGCTGGTGAAAAGTCTGCTCAGCCGGCCGCCTGGCGAGCCTGCCAGTCGAGCCGCGAAAGCCGGTAGAGCACGTGCATTGCGAGCTGCGGATGCGAGTCCGGCACGGCGGGGTGACGGAAGTCGCCCTGGGGGTCGCGGCGCATGCCCAGCCGCTCCATGACCGCGGTCGAGCGGTGGTTGTCGCGGACCGCGAAGGACACGATCTCATCCAGCCCCAGCGCGCCGAAGCCGTGCGCGAGCCAGGCCCGGGCCGCCTCGGTGGCGTAGCCGCGGCCCCAGTGTTGCGGGGCAAGCCGCCAGCCGATCTCGACCGCGCCGGCCGGCAGGTTCGGTAGCAGGCTGACCGTGCTCAGCCCGCAGAAGCCGATGCATTCGCCGGTGTCGCGCAGCTGCAGCGCGGCGAAGCCGTGTCCCCGCTCCTCAATCGCTCTGCGCAGGGTTTCCATCAGCGCGTCGGACTGCGCGCGGTCGCGGCGGATGGGGAAGAACTCCATCACCCGATGGTCGGAATTGATGAAGTGGAACAGGTCGGCGTCGCCCGGGCTCCAGTTGCGGATGACGAGCCGGGGCGTCTCCAGCAGCGTCATGCGGCGAACTGCTCGCGGCGATAACCCTGCAGGTAGAGCAGGGCGGTGAGGTCGCCATGGTCGATGCGGATCTTCGCCTCAGCAGCCACCGACGGCTTGGCGTGAAGGGCGACGCCGGCGCCGGCCAGCGCCAGCATGTCGAGGTCGTTGGCGCCGTCGCCCACGGCGATCGCATCGCCGAGGCCGATACCCAGCCGCTCCGTCATCTCGCGCAGCGCCACCGCCTTCGCCTCGCGCCCGAGTATGGGCTCCGCCACGCGGCCGGTGAGGCGGCCGGCGGCCATCAGCAGGGTGTTGGCGCGGTGTTCGTGAAAGCCGAGCTGCGCTGCCACGCGGGAGGTGAAGGCGGTGAAGCCGCCCGACACCAGCGCGGTGTGGGCGCCGTCGCGGTTCATGGTTGCGACAAGCTCCCGCGCGCCGGAAGCAAGGGTGATGCGGTGGCGCATCAGCCGCTCGATCACCGACTCGTCGAGGCCGTGGAGCAGCGCCACCCGCTGGCGCAGCGCAGGCTCGAAGGCGATCTCGCCATTCATCGACATGGCGGTGATGGCGGCAACTTCGGCCTTGATGCCCACCTCGTCGGCCAGCTCGTCGATGCATTCCTGGTCGATCATGGTGGAATCCATGTCGGCGATCAGCAGCTTCTTGCGGCGGCCGGCAGCCGGCTGGATGGCGATGTCGACGGGCGCCCCGTCCAGCGCGCCCCGCAGCAGCGCGCCTGCTTCGCCGGCTGGCATGTCCGGCAGGGCCAGGTCGCAGGCGTCTCCCTCGGCCAGCCAGACCATTTCGCTTGCGCCCACGGCGTCGCGCGCCCTATTCGCAAGCGGTGCCGTCAGCGCGCGGGCTGACGGGCTGGCGATGAGAGTGGCGACAAGCGGCATGGCGGATTTCGCTGGAGAGGCGTTGAAAGGCGCGGTCCTGATAGCGGGACCGACGGCCAGCGGCAAGTCGGCGCTGGCGCTGCGCCTCGCGCGCGCGCTGGGCGGCGTGGTGGTGAATGCCGATTCCATGCAGGTCTACTCCGTGCTCGACGTGGTGACGGCGCGGCCGAGTGCCGACGAGCTGGAGGCGGCGCCGCATCTGCTCTACGGGCATGTTCACCCGTCACAGCCCTATTCCACCGGCGCATGGCTGAGGGACGTGGCCGACCTGGCGGCGGGCGGCGCGTTTGCCGAACGGCGGCCGATCTTCACCGGCGGCACCGGCCTCTATTTCAAGGCGCTGACCGAGGGCCTGTCGCGCATGCCCGACATTCCCGCCGAGGTGCGCGACCGCTGGCGGAAAGCGCTGGCCGATGTCGGCGCACCGGAGCTGCACCGGGTGCTCGCACGCGACGATCCGGAGGCGGCGCGGCGGATCCGGCCGTCCGATGGCCAGCGCATCGCGCGCGCGCTGGAGGTTCTGGAAGCATCCGGACGCTCGATCACCGCATGGCAGGGAGATCGCGCGCCCCCGCTGGTGGACCGCGACAGCGCCAGCCTGTTTACGATCGAGCCGGATCGCGACGAGCTCGGCGCCCGCATCGCGCGGCGGCTCGGGCAGATGGTGGAGAAAGGGGCGCTTGACGAGGTGCGCGCGCTGCTGGCGCTGGGCCTGCCGCCGGCCATGCCGGCCATGAAGGCGATCGGCGTTCCCGAGTTCGGCGCGGTCATCGAGGGGCGGATGCCGCTCGACGAGGCGGTGGAGCGCGCAGCCGCCGCGACACGCCAATACGCCCGGCGCCAGTCGACCTGGATGCGCGGCCAGTTCGGCCAGGATTGGCGGCGCGTCGGCCATCCGGAAGATGTCGAGCCGGCCGACGTGCGCCCTCGCGGACCTGCTACCGCAAGTTGATATTCCCCAGCGTTATTTATGCTTTGAAGTGTCGGAATTAACCTGGCGTAAGTCGGCTGGTGCCATAAGGCTGGGTAAGGGCTTTGGGACGGGAAACTGGATGCGGTTCCACAAATCAGAATCGGCGTTCTTCGTATTCATGGCGCTGATTTTGGGGGCGGGCGTGCTGACGCTGTACGCCTATGGTATTCTGTATGCCGCCGCCCGCAGCCTCTACCTGCCTGCGCGCATCGACGATCTGGCCGACGTGGCGAAGCTCATGTTCGGCACCGGCGTGCTGCTGGCCACCGCGCTGTTCTTCGGCGTCTTCCTCATCTACCCGCTCATCCGCACCCAGGCGAAGGAGGAATTCAAGCTCCGCGCCATGACCGAGACGCTGAGCGCGCGCTCCGAGACGCTGGAGCATGCGGCCCTGACCGACGGCCTGACCGGCATGCAGAACAGGCGGTATTTCGACGACGCGCTGAAGGAATACCTGCTGGAGTTTCGCCGCATAGAGAAGCCGATCGGCCTGATGATCCTCGACCTCGACCACTTCAAGCAGGTCAACGACACGCATGGCCACGACGTGGGCGACGAGGTGCTGCGCGCCGTTGCAGGCTGCCTGCGCGACATGACGCGCTATCACGACGTGGTGGCGCGGCTGGGCGGCGAGGAGTTTGCCGTGGTGGCGCCCAACATGAGCGAGGACCAGCTGATGAAGCTGGCCGAGCGCATCCGCAAGGAGGTGGCGGCTTTGCCGATCGCATCCGGCAACATCAGGCTGAAGGTGACCACCAGCGTCGGCATCGCCATCTGGGACGGCAAGGAAACGGCCGACGAATTCTACCGGCGCGCCGACAAGCAGCTCTATCAGGCAAAGCGGCAGGGGCGAAACCGCGTCTGCGCCTGAGGGCGCTGGCCGGCGGCGGCGCGTTCAGGCAAGCAGGCCCGCCCAACGCATGAGACCCAGCAGAAAGTCGGCGAAATGGCGGCTCACCGGGTCGCTCTGGAAAGCCGGCACCACCAGCACAGCCAGCCAGACGAACAGCGACAGCAGCAGGAGCTCGCCGAAGCGGGCGAAGGCCTGCCGCGCATAGGCGAAGATTGCCAGGGCCACGGCGGCCACACCGAGGGCGGGGAGCGCGGCGCGGTCCCAGGCGCGGCTGCCAATTCCGATCGCCAGGAAGAACAGCGCAGCCAGTAGCGGCCCGAAGCCGAATGCGGCCAGCGCACCGATCCAGCGCGGCGAGAACAGCGCCTCCTGGCGGTTCCAGCGCGGCAGCCGCACCAGCATCAGCAGCGAGATGACCGCACCGGCCAGCCAGGCGGCGGCGACGAGGGCGACGAGCGCGGCGGAGATCGGCCAATAGCCGCTATCCTCGCTCCAGAACGGCATGCCGGCGCTGCGCACGCCGGAGGCGCTGACATTGGCGAACGAGACGGCGACGCCGAAGGCGGCGGACAGAAGGAAAAGACAGCGCGGCGCCAGCGGCCCGCCCGCGACGCTCCATCGGCGGGAAAGCCCTCCGACCGAAGGGGCGGGGCATTGTTCCGCGTCCAGCGGCGGCTTTCCGAACTCGTGCCCCATGCTTCGCCTCAGTCCGCGCCCGCCTCTGCGAGTCGCGGAAAGATAAGGCGAGACGGCGCGCGAGAACAGGAAAATGCGCGACCCCGACGAACGGGGCTGCCCGCTAGCGCTTCAGGATGCGGCTGTCGTAGGCACGGCGCCCGTAGAGCCCCCTGTCGTCGTCGCTTGCCGGAAAGGCCGACAGTGGCCGCTTCAGGATGCTGTCTGAACCCAGCATGCTGGGGTCGAGCCGGCCGCCGACCTCTTCGGGGAAGTCGGGCTGCCGGGGCAGGTTGCTGAGCTTGTTGACCAGCTGGACGAGATCGACCTCGCCCTCCTTGTCCGGGTCGTAGCGGGCAAGCCCTGCCTTGTCGGTGGAACCGGGGATCAGGGCCGCGTCGAGCCGCTCGAACTTCATCCGCATGGTGGTGGCCACGCCTTCGCCGAAGGCGATCGCCTCGCGCTGGCCCATCGAGGACAGGAAGGAGAGCGTGGAGGCCGACGAGTCGGCGATGGCCGAGCGGATGATCTCCTGGTCGCGCTCGTTGGCGAGGCGCATGGCGAACACGGTCGAGCACTGTGACAGGATCGTGGGGTCGAGCTCGCCCGGGCGCTGGGTGACGACGCCGAGGTAGCAGCCGTATTTGCGGCCTTCCTTGGCGATGCGCGACAGGGCGTGGCGGGTGGGCGCGAAGCCAAGGCGCACGTCGGACGGCATGTAGCGGTGCGCCTCCTCGCAGAGCACCAGCAGCTTCAGCTTGCCGGCGCTCCAGGAGGCCAGGTCGAAGGCGATGCGCGCCAGCACCGAGCAGACGGAATTCACCACCTCGCTCGGCATGCCCGCCATTTCGAGGCAGGTGATGGGCTTGCCTTCATGCGGCACGCGGAAAATCCTGCCGATCGTCTGGTGCAGCGTGTCCTCGTAGAGGCGCGAACCGAACATGAAACGGTAGTTGGCATCGTTCATGGCGGAATCGATGCGGATGCGCAGCGCCCGGTAGAACGGCCTTTCGTTCTTGGTGTCGAGCTGCCCCATGCGCTCGTCGATCAGCTTCAGCAGATCGGCCATGCGGTAGGGAACCGGCGTGTCGGCGGTGACGCCCCCATCATGGTAGCGGCGAAGCTGGACGGACTGGCCGCCGCGGAAAGCCTGCTTGGCGTGCGGTATCAGGTCGCGCAGCAGCTCGACCTCCTCGGGCACGGCCTCGCGGCCGCGGTAGAGCACCTCCACCAGCTCCTCCAGCTTGAACAGCCAGAAGGGCAGGTCGAGCGTCTTGGAGTCGATGCGCACTACCTGGCCCGGAAAGGTGGTGTGAAACTCGTCATGCGGATCGAGAATGAGCACGCGCAGGTCAGGCCGGGCGGCCACAGCCTTGCGCAGCAGCAGCGACACCGCGGTGGACTTGCCCACGCCGGTGGTGCCGACGACCGCGAAGTGGCGGTTCATCGCGTCGTCGATCGCCACGCAGGCGGCTATCGTCTCGTCCTGCGAGAGGGTTCCGATCTGGACAGACTGGCGGCCGCCGAGATCGTAGACCGCCGCCAGGTCGCGCGAGCGGATGCGGTGGGCGATGGCGCCGATGTGCGGGTAGATGGTGATGCCGCGGTCGAAGACCGGCTTGCCGCCCACGTCGCGCACCTCGCCGATCAGCTCGACGCTGACCTCGATGTTGTTGCGATCATCGACGCTCCAGTTGTGGCCGGGCCGGTTGATCGCATAAACGAGGCCGACCGTGCGGGTCTCGGTCAGGTTTATCGAGATCATGCGGCCGACCGTCCACAGGCCGCTGGAACCGTCGTCCTCGTCGGCGAACGCCGCCACCGTGGCGCGCGCGCCATCGCAATGAACGACATGGCCCAGAATGCGCCTGGTGGGCTGGGTGCCGTCGCGGCGCTCCTGGTCGGTTGCCTCGGCGGCACCGCGTTCCATGTACATCAGCCTCGATTTCCCTGTTTTCCCCCACTCAACGCAGGATGCCCCGGCTTGGTTAAGGTCACGTGTTGGCTCATGGTTGAGAGAGCGTTAAGCCCGCCTCCCGAGCCGGCCAGCCTCTTGCGCAAGCGTGGTGGTTCACTATAGTGGAGAAATGTCCACTATAGCAGAGAACGAGCTTCGGCTGGGCGACCGCATCCGATCGGAGCGGATGCGGCGGCAGTGGTCGCTTGCCGAGCTTGCCGAGCGTTCGGGGGTGTCCCGCGCCATGCTGTCGAAGATCGAACGAGACGAGGCGAGCCCCACCGCCGAACTGCTCGTGCGCATCGCGGCCGCCTTCGGCATGACGCTGTCCTCGCTGATCGCGCTCGCCGAGATTTCTGCCGGCGGGCAGGTGCTGCGCGCCGAGGAGCAGCGGCGTTGGACCGATCCCGCAACCGGCTACATCCGCCGGCACGTGTCGCCGCCGTCGCCGGAGGGACTGGAACTCATCCATGTGCGGCTGCCGCCCGGCGAGATGGTCAACTTTCCGGCCGACGTCTACGGCCTGTCGACCGAGGTGATCTGGGTGCTTTCGGGCCGGCTGAAATTCACAGACGGGGACAACACGGTCGACATGCTGGCGGGCGATTCCTACCGCATGGGCGCCACGCCGGTGCCGCGGCGCTACCACGCGCCGGGACCGGAGCCGGCGGTCTATCTCGTGGCGCTGGTTTCGAAGCGGGGCTGACATGCAGAAGCGGGCGCGCATTGGCGGCAATGGCGGGCCGCCGCTCGACGACTATGAGGGACCGCCCTGGGGCAACGGCGACCCGCACCTCTTCATCCACTGGAGGACGGCGCATGCCGCGGCATGGAAGGCCATCCCGACCGAGATCGCGCTGATGCGCATGGCGCGGGCGGAACGCATCGGCCTGACCTACGAGGAATACACGCTGGAGATACTGGAGCGCGGCCGGCATCTGTCGGAAGACGATGCCGCCAGGATCGCGGAGATCAAGGCGGCGCGAAAGCGACGGAGGCGCTAGGCCCGCTCAGCCCTTCACGTATGAGCGCCAGTCGTGCTGTTCGCGAAAGCCCAGCATGTCGCGGATCTTCCTGTTGGAGAAAAGCGCCTCGTTTTCGCCGAGCGGGCGCGTGACCGGCACGCCGGGGAAGAAGCGGGCAGCGAGTTCGGCGGTCGGGATGTTCATGCCGTTGGTGTCGTTTCCGGCGTTGAACACCTGGTAGCCGAGCCCGTCTTTTTCGAGGCACAAATCCACGATCTGCCCGAGGTCGCGCGCATCGATGTAGCAGAAGGCGTTGCGTCGGCGCATCTCGGGGTTGGCGAAGTATTTCGGGAACAGGGTCGCATATTCATGCGGCTCCACCACATTGCCGATGCGCAGCGCGTAGATGTCGAAGCCGGAACGGCGCTGGAAGGCGCGCGCGGTCTTCTCGTTCACCACCTTGGAGAGGCCGTAGGAGTCCATCGGGTCGATGTCGTAATCTTCCTCCAGCGGGAGCGATTTCGGATCCTCGCGGCCGTCGGCGAAGCAGATGCCGTAGGTCGTCTCCGACGAGGCGATGACGATCTTGCGGATGCCGAGCTTCACCGCCGCCTCGATGACGTTGTAGGTGCCGACCGTGTTGATGCGGAACGTCTCGTTGTCGGGGTTGATGAGGATGCGCGGCACCGCCGCGAAATGCACCACCGCATCGAAGGCGGGCACGCCCGTGCCGGGCTCGAGCTCGTCGAAATTGGCGTAGGACGTCATCACGTTGAACATCTGGCCGGAGCTGGTGATGTCGGCGACGAGGTTGTCGACGCCTGGGTGGTCGAGCGGCTTGAGGTCGACATTGACCACGCGGTGGCCCTGCTCGAGCAGGTAGGGCACGACATGGCGGCCGGCCTTGCCGGAGCCGCCGGTGAACAGGATGCGCTTGCGCCGGGTCATGGTCTTCTCCGCGTCTGTTGCGGCGGCGGTATAGCAGGTGCGCGGCAGCTCTTGAATGCCGCGCACGCATTTGGGACCACCGCCGATGCCGGCGCCCCGGCTCCGCGCAGAATGTCGTTGACAGCCGTGCGAAGCGGCTCTTATTGTCCGCGCCCATGACGACGAAGATCATTCTCGTAGTAGGAACGCGCATGGGCAAGGCGGTGTAACCGCCGGGCGACAGCACCCCATGCGCGAAAGACAGGCTCCCTCGGGGGCCTTTTTTATTGCCCGCAATACCACTAGGACCAGAGCGCCGAAGGCGCGAGAAACGGGAACAGCACGATGAGCAGCGGAAGAAGAGAGACCGGCCGGCGCGAGATGACGGGCGCGGAGATGGTCGTGCAGGCGCTGATCGACAATGGCGTGAAGCATATTTTCGGCTATCCCGGCGGCGCGGTGCTTCCGATCTATGACGAGCTGTTTCAGCAGGAAGAGGTGCAGCACATTCTCGTGCGCCACGAGCAGGGCGCCGGCCATGCTGCCGAGGGCTACGCCCGCTCGACCGGCAAGGCGGGCGTGATGCTGGTCACCTCCGGTCCCGGCGCGACCAACGCGGTGACGCCGCTGCAGGACGCGCTGATGGATTCGATCCCGCTGGTGTGCATCACCGGGCAGGTGCCGACCACGCTGATCGGCTCCGACGGTTTCCAGGAATGCGATACGGTCGGCATCACCCGGCCCTGCACCAAGCACAACTGGCTGGTGAAGGACGTGAACGAACTCGCGGCCGTGCTGCACGAGGCGTTTCACGTCGCGACGACGGGCCGGCCGGGGCCGGTGGTTGTCGACATCCCGAAGGACGTGCAGTTCGCCAAGGGCATCTACACGCCGCCGCAGACCGCGCCGCGCACCAGCTACCAGCCGAAGATGCAGGGCGACATGGAGGCCATCAAGGCGGCCGTGGCGCTGATGGCGCAGGCCAGGCGCCCGGTCATCTATTCGGGCGGCGGCGTCATCAATTCGGGCACCGAGGCGAGCCAGCTGCTGCGCGAGCTGGTCGACCTCACCGGCTTCCCGATCACGTCGACGCTGATGGGGCTGGGCGCCTATCCGGCCAGCGGCAAGAACTGGCTGGGCATGCTGGGCATGCACGGCACCTACGAAGCCAACATGGCGATGCACGATTGCGACGTGATGATTTGCATCGGCGCGCGCTTCGACGACCGTATCACCGGCCGGCTCAACGCGTTCTCGCCCAACTCCAAGAAGATCCACATCGACATCGACCCGTCTTCGATCAACAAGAACGTGCGCGTGGACGTGCCCATACTGGGCGATATCGGACGCGTGCTGGAGGACATGGTGCGCCTGTGGCGGGCGGGCGCCAGGGCCGACAGGAAGGCGCTCGCGCCCTGGTGGCAGCAGATCGACACGTGGCGGGCGCGCGACTCGCTCGCCTACAAGCCGAGCGCCGACGTGATCATGCCGCAATACGCCATCCAGCGGCTCTACGAGCTGACGAAGGACCGCGACACCTACATCACCACCGAGGTTGGCCAGCACCAGATGTGGGCCGCCCAGCATTACGGCTTCGAGAAGCCGAACCGCTGGATGACGTCCGGCGGGCTGGGTACGATGGGCTACGGCCTGCCGGCCGCGCTCGGCGTGCAGATCGCGCACCGTGACAGCCTGGTGATCGACATCGCGGGCGACGCATCGGTGCAGATGACCATCCAGGAAATGTCGACGGCGGTGCAGTACGAGGCGCCGATCAAGATCTTCATCCTCAACAATCAGTACATGGGCATGGTCCGGCAGTGGCAGCAGCTGCTGCACGGCAACAGGCTGTCGCATTCCTACACCGAGGCGATGCCGGACTTCGTGCTCATGGCGCAGGCCTATGGGGCACACGGCATACGCTGCGAGCGGCCCGGCGACCTCGACGCTGCCATCCAGGAGATGATCGACGTCAAGAAGCCGGTGCTGTTCGACTGCCGCGTCGCCAACCTCGCCAACTGCTTCCCGATGATCCCGTCGGGCAAGGCACATAACGAGATGCTGCTGCCGGACGAGGCGACCGACGAGGCCGTGGCCACCGCCATCGACGCGAAGGGCAGGGAGCTGGTGTGATTTGAAGTAAGGCGCGGTAAGGCGTATATGTCTTACCGCGTCTTACCGGAGTGCGACGATGAATGCGAGGGCGAGGATTTCGAGCAAAGGGCAATTGGTGCTGCCCAAGGCGGTGCGGGACGAGCTTGGACTTGTCGCCGGCTCCGAGGTGGATATCGAAAGCGTCGGTGGCTCCATTGTCCTCAGGCCGATCGCAAGGAGGTATCGCAAACAATACACGATCGACGAGGTCGCCGGCTTCCTGAAATACGACGGCCCTCCCGTATCGCTCGAAGACATGGAGCGCGGTATCGAAGAAGAAGCGCGGCGGATGTGGAATGCCGAGCGCGGTTGACACCAACGTTCTCGTCCGCTTCCTCGTGGATGACGGCAGCGAGCAAGTGAAACTGGCGCGCCAAGTGTTCGCACGCGAACGGGTAGCGATATCCCTGAGCGTCATGCTGGAAACCGAATGGGTGCTTAGAAGCAATTTCGGCTTTCAGCGGGATCAGGTCTGCGATGCTTTTGATCGCGTGCTTGGGTATGGATCTGTCGAATTCCCAGATCGACAAGTGTTGGAAAGTGCCGTGGACGCCTGTCGGACGGGAATGGATTTCGCCGACGCGCTTCACCTGAATGCCGCGGCCAATTGCGATGTGTTCTACACCTTCGACAAGAAGCTCACCCGTAGCGCGAAACAACAAATCCCGGCGATCTTAGCGAGAGAGCCGTAGTCGAAACCACCAACGGAAAGTGCCATGAACGCCCAGCTCCAGCCGACCGGTTCGGCCTATTTCATCGACAAGGACACGGCGCAGCCGGAAAGCCACACGCTGTCCGTGCTGGTCGACAACGAGCCGGGCGTGCTGGCCCGGGTCATCGGCCTGTTCTCCGGCCGCGGCTACAACATCGACAGCCTGACCGTCTCCGAGACCGAGCACGAGAAGCACCTGTCGCGCATCACCATCGCCACCCGGGCGACGCCGCAGGTGCTGGAGCAGATACGCCACCAGCTGGAGCGGATCGTGCCAGTTCACCGCGTGGTGGACCTCACGGTCTCGGCGCGCGAGCGCGGGCAGGAGCGGCCGCTCGAGCGCGAGCTTGCGCTGGTGAAAGTGGCCGGCTCGGGCGACGCGCGGGTCGAGGCGCTGCGCCTGGCGGAGGCGTTCCATGCCAAGGTCTCGGACGCCACCACCGAACATTTCATCTTCGAGCTCACCGGCAAGAGCAGCAAGATCGACCAGTTCATCGCCATCATGAAGCCGCTCGGCCTGATCGAAATCTGCCGCACCGGCATCGCCGCGATGAACCGCGGGCCGGAGGGCATGTAGGCTTCGGTTGAAGCAGGCGCGGCCGGGATGTATATACGTGGGATATACGGAGCCCGGCCATGACAAAGATCCAGATTGCCAGATGGGGCAACAGTTCGGCGATCCGTCTGCCCAAGGCGACGCTCGACGAACTCGGCCTGAAACAGGGCGACACGCTCGACCTCACCATCGAGAACGGCAAGGCGGTGCTTGAGCCTGCCAGACCGCACAAGATCACGCTGGCTTGGATCATCTCGGAGATGAAGCGGCTCGGGCCGGAAAACGAACCGGAAATGGTCGACTGGGGGCCCGACAGGGGCGAAGAGATCATCGACGACGAGTACTCCCGCGGCGAGATAACCCTGGATGACATCCTTAAGGGCCGGTGACATCGTCTGGGCCGATTTCGAGCCCGTCCGCGGCAGCGAGCAGGGTGGAGTGCGACCGGCGATCGTACTGACCTCGCTCGACTTCCACGAGAACTCCGTCAAGGCGATCGTCTGCCCGATCACCCGCAACCCGTCTCCCTGGCCAACAAAGGTTGCCCTGCCAGACGGCATGAAGACGCAAGGCTTCGTGCTGGCGGACCAGCTAAGGACGATGCACCGCTCGGAGCGCGGTTTTCGATTCATCGAATCCGCTCCCGCTGAGCTGCTCGGCGAGGTACGGACGATCGTCGGCGAACTGCTCGGCATCACCCACCTCTGAGCCGAACCGCCGTTGCTCCAACCCCGTGGACCGGAAACCGATCGGGGGCAGCGATCTGAGTTGAGGCAGCTGAAGCGTGCACGGCGCTCGTCGTCTTCGCACTCGCCACGTCGAGCTGCCCGCCAGGACAGTCTCATGCCGCTGGGACAAGGGAAGTCCACGACCTGGCTGGTGTGGGCACGCGGCGCGGTGATAATGATCGCAGGATGGCCAAGCTGATTTCGCCGTCACGCCTGATCCTAGCCAGCATCGCCGTGCTCGCTGTGCTGTTCGCGATAGGCTGGAGCACGCGGCAGGACCCGTCCGACAAGCCCCTGCTGGCGATTCTGGGCGGTGGCTTCGTGTTCAACTATCGTGTCGCCGACATCTATTACGGCTTCACCGCTGTGGTGCAGCGGCCGCTGGAATCCGGCTCGATCATCGAGGCCCGGTTCGAAGATCCGGCCGGCGGGCAGGATCTCGTTGCGCGCGAGCGGGTCAGCGCGATGACCAACCGCTACGCCTTCCGCTCGCCGCCGGTGCGCGGGGTGGAGGCGGGCCGCCCCTACAAGGTGACGATCCGCGTGCTGGACCGGCGGCAAGCCTCCGAGCTGTGGGCGACCAGCCTCGAATTCACCAGCCAGGTGAGCGACCAGGGCATGCCGGACCAGCCGCTGACGATCGGCCCCGGCTATCAGCGCAATCCGCAGGCGGGCGGCTGAGGCTTGCAATCTCGTTCCCGATATGTTCATGGTTGGCAATGAACAGCACCGGCGCCCACATGACCATGCTTCGAGGTTGCGCCGGGCAGGCGAATCCTGTCTCAAGGCGCGATGCAGTTTTCCCCGCAGCAGGATGAGGCGCTGAAAGCCGTCGCGCGCTGGCTGAAATCCGACCGGCCGCAGGTGTTTCGCCTGTTCGGCTATGCCGGAACCGGCAAGACGACGCTGGCGCGGCACTTTGCCGAAAACGTGGACGGGCAGGTGCAGTTCGCGGCCTTCACCGGCAAGGCCGCGCAGGTGCTGCGCTCCAAGGGCGCCACCAATGCGCGCACCATCCACTCGCTCATCTACCGCCCCCGCGGCGAGGAGGCGAAGGAGGACGCGACCACCGGCAAGACCTCGATGTCGCCGACCTTCGCGATCAACCGGCAGAGCCCCATCGCCAAGGCCAAGCTGGTCATCATCGATGAATGCTCGATGGTGGACGAGGATCTGGGCCGCGACCTGATGAGCTTCGGCACGCCGATCCTGGTGCTGGGCGATCCCGCGCAGCTGCCGCCGATCTCGGGCGGCGGATACTTCACCGAGCACGAGCCCGACCACCTGCTGACGGAGATTCACCGCCAGGCGCGCGACAACCCCATCATCCGGCTGGCGCTGGACGTGCGCGAGGGCAGGGAGTTCATGCATGGCGACTACGGCACCGCGCGCGTCATCGGGCGCGACCAGGTCACGCAGGATCTGGTGCTGGCGGCCGACCAGGTGCTGGTGGGCACCAACCGCACGCGGCGGCGCTACAACCACCGCCTGCGCGAGCTGAAGGGCTTTTCGGCCGACTATCCGCAGGCCGGCGACAAGCTGGTGTGCCTGCGCAACGACCCCTCCAAGGGGCTGCTCAACGGCTCGCTGTGGAAGGTGATGACCTCGTCGCGCGAGACGGTGAAGCCGGGCATCAACCTGCTGGTTTCGCCCGAAGAGGACGACCCCGACCGCGGCGTGGCCAAGATCAAGCTGCTGAAGGCCGCGTTCGAGAACCCGGACGAGGAGATTCCCTGGCAGCAGAAGAAGCGTTTTGACGATTTCGACTATGGCTACGCGCTGACCGTGCACAAGGCGCAGGGTTCGCAATGGGACGAGGTCGTGCTGTTCGACGAGAGCTTCGCCTTCAAGGACACGCGCCAGCGCTGGCTCTACACGGCCATCACCCGCGCGGCGAAACGGCTGACGGTGGTGCGATAGCGCGCGTCTAGCCTGGCGCGGCTCCGACCCAGCTCCAAGCTTCGGCTTCCTCGTCGCCGGAAAACCGCCTGTACTCGGCCGATTCCCCGCCCAGCGTCCGCATCAGCGACGAGACGTCGCCGCTGCCGCCGACCGCGGCGCAACGGCGGATATGCCTGCGGGCGTGCTCGCGCGCCTCGGCCACCGTGTCGGGCGCCACTTCGGGCCAGGCGACATCTTCCGCCTCGGGCCAGCGCACCAGCAGATCGATCTGCGGATGCAGCGCATATGCACCCTCCAGCAGGCCGTACAGGTTCTCGACGTCGGCTCCCGTCATGGGACGCGCGATCTCAACCGCAAGCAGGTCGCTGCGGTCCGTGTCGATGCGGCGAATGGCGGGAACGGCTTCCAGGGGATGCATGAACGCCCTTGCGAAGTGTGGATCGGCTTCACTGGAACACATGAAAGGCCGTTTCTGTTCCGCGCTTTGGGGCTATAGGTGGCGGCATAGAAGCCGGATGCCGCCCATGCCCGCCAGTCTTTCCGTCAACGTCAACGCCATAGCGCTGCTGAGAAACCGCCGCGACCTGCCGTGGCCGAGCGTGACCGGTCTCGGCCGCATCGCGCTGGCGGCCGGCGCCCACGGGCTGACCGTGCATCCGAGGCCGGACGAGCGGCATGTGCGGCGCACGGACGTGCCGGCGATACGGGCGCTGATCGACGACGAGTTTCCGCAGGCGGAATTCAACATCGAGGGCTACCCGACGGGCGATTTCCTGGCGCTGGTGGAAGCCGCGCAGCCGGAGCAGGTGACGCTGGTGCCGGACGATCCGGAGCAGCCCACATCCGACCATGGCTGGGACTTTGTCGCCAACCGCGACATGCTGAAGGCGATTGTGGCCCGGCTGAAGAAGAGCGGCGCGCGGGTTTCGCTGTTTGCCGACCCCGACGCGTCTGAAGCGCAGATCGCGGCTGCGGCAGCGACGGGCGCGGACCGGATCGAGCTCTACACGGGCCCGTATGGCGGTTGCCACGACGATTCCGCAGAAGCCGCCATCGAGCTGGAAAAGCTGCGGAAAACCGCAATGCTGGCGCGCGCCGCCGGGCTGGGCGTCAATGCCGGCCATGACCTCACCGTGGCCAATGTGCCGGCGCTCGCCAGGGCCATTTCCGACCTCGCCGAAGTCTCCATCGGCCATGCACTGACGGCCGACGCGCTGGAGTTCGGGATGGCGGCGACGGTGCAGCGCTTCCTGAAGGCGCTGGGCAACTAAGCGCGGGTTTAGGCGCGCTCCTCCCAGACCTTCGCCAGTTCCACGATCGTCGCCACGGCCTTTTCCATGTCCTGGCTGCTGATCCATTCCAGCGGCGAGTGGAAGGCGTGCCCGCCGGTGAAGATGTTGGGGCAGGGCAGGCCCATGTGCGAAAGGCGCGAACCGTCGGTGCCACCGCGCACGCTTCCCTGCTTCGGCTCCAGGCCCACGCGCCGCACCGCCTCCATCAGGTGGTCGACGATCTCGGGATGGCGGTCCAGCACCACCTTCATGTTGCGGTACTGCTCGGTCGTGGTGAAAGTGTATGACGAGCCGGGATAGGCCCGCAGCACGTCGCGCACGATGCCTTCCAGCATCTCCTCCTTCTCGGCCAGGCCGGTGTCGGCGAAGTCGCGGACGATGAGGCTGATCGTCGCCTTCTCCATCGCGCCGGAAATGTCGGTCGGGTGGACGAAACCCTGCATGTCCTGCGTCGTCTCCGGACCCTGGTCCTTCGGCAGCCTGGCCACGATCTCGGCGGCGATCTTGATGGCGTTCTCCATCTTGCCGAAGGCGAAGCCGGGATGGATGGCGACGCCGGTCACGGTGATGTCGACGCGATCGGCCGAGAAGGTCTCGGTCTCGATTGTGCCGGCCGTGCTGCCGTCCAGCGTGTAGGCAAAATCCGCGCCGAGCTTCTCGAAGTCGACCTTGTCGACGCCGCGGCCGATCTCCTCGTCGGTGGTGAACAGGAGCTTGACCGCGCCGTGCCTGATCTCGGGGTTCTCGAGCAGTATCTGCGCGGCGGCGATGATCTCGGCGATGCCCGCCTTGTCGTCGGCGCCCAGCAGCGTGGTGCCGTCCGAGGTGACGATGTCGTTGCCGATCTGGTTGGCGAGTTCCGGGTTTTCGCTCAGCCGGATGACCTGCCGCGTGTCGCCCTTCAACGTGATGTCGCCGCCATTGTAGCCCTTCACGATCTGCGGCTTGACGCCGGTGCCTGTGAAGTCGGGCGCCGTATCCATGTGCGAGCAGAAGCAGATGACGGGCACCTGCTTGTCGGTGTTCGCCGGCACGGTGGCGTAGACGTTGCCGTGCTCGTCCATGTGTGCGTCGGCAAGCCCAAGCTCCAGCAACTCCTCAACCAGCAGGCGTCCGAGGTCCTTCTGCTTTTCGGTCGAAGGCTGGGCGGACGACCGCGGATCGGACTGGGTGTCGATCGTGACGTAGCGCAGGAAGCGGTCCAGGGCGGTGCTGTTCACGGCTGATCGGTTCTCCGTTTTGTCTGGAGGGTGACATCTAGCCGTTTTCGGGGCAAAAAACACCGGGGCTGCCGTCTGAAGGAAGCTGGCGGCCAGCCCAGACGAATATGCATTCCTGGGTACCCAGTTGCGGCAAAGCAGCATTGGTTGCTGCAGTGCAACAGGCGTAGAGCCTCGCCGCGATCAACATGGAGCGGCAATGAGCCGCCGACCGATGACAAGTTCCAACGACGCAGCCGCGGCCATGACGGCCGGCGGTGTTGTTGCGACGCATGCGCCCCGCACAGGCACGCTCGCGCTCGGCGCCGTCGGCGTCGTCTACGGCGATATCGGCACCAGCCCCATCTACGCCCTGCGCGAGGCGCTGCGCGCCGCCACCGGCGAGGGGCCGCCGAGCGATGCCGACGTGATCGGCGTGCTGTCCATCATCGTCTGGTCGCTCACGCTCATCGTGACGGTGAAATACGCGCTGCTGGTGCTGCGCGCCGACAACAATGGCGAAGGCGGCACGCTGTCGCTGATGGCGCTGGCGCGGCGGGGTACCAAAGGCTTCGGCTCGCTGATCCTGCTGCTCGGCGTCGCCGGCGCCGCGCTGTTCTACGGCGACGCGCTGATAACGCCGGCGATCTCCGTGCTTTCGGCGGTGGAAGGGCTTGACGTGGCGGCGCCCGGCGTGTCGCATTTCGTCGTGCCCATCACCCTGGTCATCCTGGTGACGCTGTTCAGCGTGCAGCGCTACGGCACGACCAGGGTGGCGGGCGTGTTCGGGCCGATCACCGCCGTGTGGTTCGTGCTGCTGGCGGCCACCGGCATCTGGCACATCGCGGCCAATCCCGCCGTGTTGTGGGCGTTGAGCCCGCTGGCGGCGGTAACCTTCCTGATCGAGCACAGCGGCGTCGCGTTCGTGGTCATGGGCGCTGCCTTCCTGGCGGTGACGGGCGCCGAGGCGCTTTATGCCGACCTCGGCCATTTCGGCCGCCGGCCGATCGTGCTCGCATGGTTCGCGCTCGTTTTTCCGGCGCTGCTGCTGAACTATCTGGGGCAGGGCGCCTACATCCTGTCGCATGACGGGCCGATCGGGCAGCCGCTGTTCGAGATGGTGCCGGACTGGGCGACGTTGCCGATGGTGCTGCTGGCAACCGCCGCGACCGTCATCGCGAGCCAGGCCGTCATCTCGGGCACCTTCTCGCTGACAAGCCAGGCGATCCAGCTTGGCATGCTGCCGCGCTTCCAGATACTGCACACCTCGCAGACCCAGTCGGGCCAGATTTACATGCCGCAGGTCAATTTCCTGCTGCTCATCGGGGTGGTCATCCTGGTGCTGGAGTTCGGCTCGTCCTCGGCGCTGGCCTCGGCCTACGGCATCTCCGTCGCCGGCGAGATGGTGGTGACGGCCGCGCTTCTGTTCTTCGTCATGCGCGGGCCGTGGAAGATGCCGGCGGTGCTGGCGGGCATCATCGTGGTGCTGCTGCTTGCGATCGACTTCGTGTTCCTCGGCGCCAATCTGGTGAAGATAGCCGAGGGCGGCTACGTGTCGGTGGGGGTGGCGGCCGTGGTCACGCTCATCATCCTGACATGGCGGCGCGGCAGCCACCTGCTGTTCCAGAAGACGCGCAAGTCGGAAGTGCCGCTGGAGGTCCTGACGGGGCGGCTCGCAGCGTCGCCTCCGACGCTGGTGCCGGGCACCGCGGTTTTCCTCACCAGCGACCGCGACAGCGCGCCGAGCGCGCTGCTGCACAGCCTCAAGCATTACCACGTGCTGCATGAGCAGAACGTGATCCTGACGGTCTCGGCTGTGGAGCAGCCTTTCGTGGCGGAGAGCGAGCGCGCCGAAATCGAGCACATCAACCACATCTTCATGCGCGTGCGGCTCAAGTTCGGCTACATGGAGCGGCCCAACATCCCCAAGGCGCTGGCGGTCTGCCGCAAGCAGGGGTGGAAGTTCGACATCATGACCACGTCGTTCTTCCTGTCGCGGCGCTCGCTCAAGGGTTCGCCCGGTTCGGGCATGCCTCTGTGGCAGGACAAGCTCTATATAGCGCTTGCCCGCAACGCGACCGACGCCTCGGCCTATTTCCAGATACCGACCGGCCGCGTGGTGGAAATCGGCACGCAGATCATCCTGTGAGCCCGAAGGTTGCCGCGCCGCGCCCGGCGCACTATGTTGCAGCTGCCCGTCAGAGGAGAAGCGCCACGATGTGATTTCCAGCCGAAAGCAAGCCTGACCCGCGTTGCCCTTCGGAGAAATCATGTCCGCTTCAATCACTCTCGCCGGCCTGGCGTGGGCTCTGCCCGACGGCCGGCAACTCTTCCACAATATCGATCTGGCTTTCACCGCGGAGCGCGCGGGCCTCGTCGGCCGCAACGGCGTCGGCAAGACCACGCTGCTGCGGCTGATCGCGGGCGAGCTCGCCCCCGCTGCCGGCACGGTTGCGGTCAACGGCCGCATCGGCATGCTGCGCCAGGCGGTGCGGGCGGGGCCGGGCGAAACCGTCGCCACCCTGTTCGGCGCGGAGCGCGCATTGGCGGTGCTGGCGCGGGCAGAGCGCGGCGAGGCGAGCGCCGACGAGCTAGCTGACGCCGACTGGACGCTGGAGGCGCGGATGGAGGCCGCGCTCGCCAGCGTCGGCCTCGCGGCATCGCCCGAAACAGCGCTGGCCCAGCTTTCCGGCGGGCAGCGGACACGCGCGGCGCTGGCCGCACTCGTGTTCGGCGAGCCCGATTTCCTGCTGCTGGACGAGCCGACCAACAATCTCGACCGCGAAGGGCGGGCCGCCGTTGCGCAGCTCCTCGCCGGCTGGCGCGCCGGCGCGATCGTGGTCAGCCACGACCGCGGGCTGCTGGAAGCCATGGACGCCATCGTGGAACTGACCTCGCTTGGGGCCACGCGCTATGGCGGCGGCTGGAGCGCCTACCGCGCCCGCAAGGCGGCCGAGCTGGCCGCGGCCGAGCGCGACCTGGCCGCCGCCGAGCGCGAAGTGGCGCAGGTGGAGCGGGCCGCGCAGGATCGCCTCGAGAAGCAGGACCGCCGCGACAAGGGCGGCCGGCGCAAGGCCGCGAAGGGCGACATGCCGAAGATCATGGTGGGCGGGCTGAAGCGCGCAGCCGAGGAAAGCCGCGGCGAGGCAGCGCGGCTTTCGGAGCGGCGCCTTTCGCAGGCGCAGACGGCGGCATCGCAGGCGCGCGCCAGGATCGAGATTCTGCAACCGCTGAAGGTCGAGGTCCCGTCCAGCGGGCTTGCCGCCGGCAGGCGCGTGCTGGCGGTCGAGCACGCGACGGCGGGGCACCAGCCGGGACTGTCGGTGCTGAACGATGTGTCGCTCGAAATCGCCGGCCCGGAGCGCGTGGCGCTGACGGGGCCGAACGGCTCGGGCAAGACGACGCTGCTTTCGCTGGTCACCGGCGCGCTGCAGCCATGGTCAGGCTCGGCGCGCATCCTGGTCAAGGCGGCGATGCTCGACCAGCAGGTGAGCCTGCTCGACGCTTCCGCCTCGATCCGCGACAATTTCCGCCGCCTCAACCCGGAGGCAGACGAGAACGCCTGCCGGGCGGCGCTGGCGCGCTTCATGTTCCGCGCGGACGCCGCGCTGCAGATCGTGGCTACCCTTTCGGGCGGACAGATGCTGCGGGCGGGGCTCGCCTGCGTGCTGGGCGGGGCCGAGCCGCCGCAATTGCTGATCCTGGACGAGCCGACCAACCATCTCGACGTCGATTCCATCGAGACGGTGGAGGCCGGCCTGCGCGGATATGACGGCGCGCTCTTGATCGTGAGCCACGACGAGGCTTTCCTCGCCAATGTCGGCATGACGCGCCGAGTCGCACTCGACGGGCGGGGCAACATTGAGGAAGCTTGAAATCGGCATTGCAGGCGCGGGGCCGGCCGGTCTGGCGGCAGCGCTTTTCCTGCATCGCGCCGGCCACCGCGTCACCATCGTGGAGCGCTTCGCCGAGCCGCGGCCGCTCGGCTCCGGGCTGATCCTGCAGCCGACCGGGCTTGCGGTGCTGGCCGGGCTTGGGCTGCGGGACGAGATCGTGGCGCTGGGCAGCCGCATCGAGCGGCTGCATGGCGCCGACGCCGCGAGCGGTCGAACGGTTCTCGACGTACGCTACGACGCGCTGCCCGGCGGCTCGCATGGGCTGGCCGTCCACCGCGCGGCGCTGTTCGGCGTGCTGCACCGGGCCGTGCAGCGCGCGGGCATTGCTATCGACACGGGCTTCGACGTGGCGGGCATGGAGGTGGGGGAGCGCTGCGTCCTACTTGCCGCCGACGGCCGCCGCGCGGGGCCATTCGACCTGGTGATCGACGCCAGCGGCGCGCGCTCCAGGCTGAAAGCGCATGCGCGCGTGCCGGCCGAGCCGCGGCCGCTCGCCTACGGCGCCTTCTGGGCCTCTCTCGACTGGCGCGACGGCTTCGACCCGCATGCGCTGACGCAACGCTACCGCCGCGCGCGGGTGATGATCGGCGTGCTGCCGATCGGCCGTGTGACTGCTGAGGGGCCGCCGCAGGCGGCGTTCTTCTGGAGCCTAAAGCCGGCAGAGGCCGAGGCGGTGAAGGCAAGGGGCCTTGCCGCATGGAAGGATGAGGTCGCCGGCCACTGGCCGGAGGCCGCGGCCTTCACCGGCCAGATCGCCTCGTTCGACGACATGGCGCTGGCGCGCTACGGCCACCATACGCTGATCTATCCGGCCGCGCGCGGCCTCGCCTTCATCGGCGACAGCGCGCATTCCACCAGCCCGCAGCTGGGGCAGGGGGCCAACATGGCGCTGCTTGACGCGCTGGCGCTTTCGCGCGCGCTGGAAGGCGCGGCGGATGTCGAGGCGGCGCTGGAGGCCTACTGCCGCATGCGGCGCTGGCATGTGCGCGTCTTCCAGGCGCTTTCGCTGGCGTTCACGCCTTTCTACCAGTCCGACGGGCGGTTGCTGCCCTTCCTGCGCGACACGCTGGTGGCGACTGTCGCCCGGGTGCCGCCCGCGCCCCGAGTGCTGGCAGCGATGGTGGCGGGAACGGTCGTGACCCCGCTGCGCGGCGGGCTTGCGTCGCCGCGGCAGACAGGATAGATCACCGAACCGTAACGTACGGTACGGTTGATGGCCCAGGCATTGTTGCAGGATGGAACGGGGACGGCGGAGGCCGGCGACGAGCTGACGCCGCGCCAGCGCGACGTGCTCGACGCCGTGTTGGCGCTGCTGGTCGCGGGCGACACGCTGACCATGACCGCCGTGGCGCGGCGCGCCTCCTGCTCCAAGGAAACGCTGTACAAGTGGTTCGGTGACCGCGACGGCCTGCTGACCGCGACCGTACGCTGGCAGGCCTCCAAGGTGCGGGCAGGCAATTACGACCGGCAGAAGCTCGATGCGACCGCGCTGCGCGCGAGCCTCGAGGCGTTTGCCGCCAACTGGCTGAAGGTGATTTCGAGCCGCACCTCGATCGCGCTCAACCGGGTGGCGGTGGCGCACGCCGCTTCCGACAAGGACAATCTGGGGCAGATCGTGCTGGCCAACGGTCGCTTCGCCATCGGCGAGCGGCTGAAGCCGCTGCTGGAGGCGGCGCGCGAGGCCGGGCTGCTTGAGTTCGAGGACACGGAAGAGGCGTTCCGCAGCTTCTTCGGGCTGGTCGGCCGCGACGTCCAGATCCGCCTGCTGCTCGGCGACGCGCTGAAGCTTTCCGACACTCAGATCATTCGCGACGCGCGGCGCGCGACGCAGCAGTTCCTTGCGCTCTACGGCCGCGCGGCGGCACGCGGCAGCGCCTGATTTCAACCAATGCCGGCCGGGGCCGGCGATCGTTCCAAGGAAGGGAAGGAAACGAAATGCGTGTCTATTACGATCGCGACGCCGATCTCAACCTCATCAAGGGCAAGAAGGTCGCCATCATCGGCTATGGCAGCCAGGGCCGCGCCCACGCGCTGAACCTCAAGGATTCCGGCGTGAAGGAGATCGCGGTGGGCCTCAAGGCCGGCTCGCCGACCATCAAGAAGGTTGAAGCCGACGGGCTGAAGGCGATGACGGTCGCCGAGGCTGCCAAGTGGGCCGACCTGATGATGATGGCGACCCCCGACGAGCTGCAGGCGGACATCTACAAGGCCGAGATCGCGCCGAACATCCGCGACGGCGCGGCGATCGCGTTTGCGCACGGCCTCAACGTGCATTTCGGCCTGATCGAGCCCAAGTCTTCGGTCGACGTGCTGATGGTGGCGCCGAAGGGTCCCGGCCACACGGTGCGCGGCGAATACCAGAAGGGCGGCGGTGTGCCGTGCCTGATCGCCGTGCACCAGGACGCTTCCGGCAACGCGCATGACCTCGGCCTCTCCTATGCCTGCGGCGTGGGCGGCGGGCGCTCGGGCATCATCGAGACCAACTTCAAGGAAGAGTGCGAAACCGACCTGTTCGGCGAGCAGGTGGTGCTGTGCGGCGGCCTGGTCGAGCTGATCCGCGCCGGCTTCGAGACGCTGGTCGAAGGCGGCTACGCGCCCGAGATGGCCTATTTCGAGTGCCTGCACGAGGTGAAGCTGATCGTCGACCTCATCTACGAGGGCGGCATCGCCAACATGAACTACTCGATCTCCAACACCGCCGAGTGGGGCGAATACGTGTCGGGCCCGCGCATCATCACCGCCGAGACCAAGGCCGAGATGAAGCGCGTGCTGACCGACATCCAGACCGGCAAGTTCACCTCGGAGTGGATGCAGGAGTATCGCTCCGGCATGGCCCGCTTCAAGGGCATCCGCCGCATCAACGACAACCACCAGATCGAGCAGGTGGGCGAGAAGCTGCGCGGCATGATGCCTTGGATCGCCAAGAACAAGCTGGTCGACAAGGCCCGCAACTAAAACTGCGCCGGCGCCCTCTCGCCGTCACCGGCGGCGAGCGGGCGTGGCAAGGGCGGTGCCGCCAGCGGCGCTGCCGCTACTTGCACCCCGCCTTCACCTTGTTGATCGCGCTGGTCGACCCCGCGGCGGTGAATTCCTTCGCGACATAGATGCTGTATTGCTGGCTTGTGCCGGGGTTGACGGTGGCCAGTGACGCGGTGATCTTGCGCTTTGCCCGGGAGAACCAGTTGGCCAGGTCGTGCGCGCCCTTGTTGCCGCCGCCGATACCCATGGTTTCGCCCCAGTCGATCAGCGTGTTGCTGAAACTGAAGATCTTGCCGTTGCCCGACGCGTCCTGGTCCAGCTGGAACTGGACGAAGGGCCGTTCGACGCCCTTCAGCTGCTCCGCCAGCTCGGCCTTGGGAAACTCGTAATAGGCAACGAGACTCCCGTTGCCGCAGGCAACGACCAGAGAAGCGCCGCCGGCCTGGACCATCGCCTGGGCGCTTCCGCCCTCCCGGGCCAGATACTCCCAGTCGGCGGCCGCGGGGGTGGCGACCGCCACCATGGCCGCGATTGCACCCGTCATCACGATACCGCGCATTCATATCCCTCCGCAGGAGCCCCGGGCATCCCTGTCACGCGGGCCCTGTCACGCGGCGTCGCCCGTGACCCGTCTGCCCGACTACTCGTCGAAATCGTCGTCCCACTTGCAGTACATTTCCTCGAGAGCCTCGGCGACCGAAACGCCGTTCTCGAACAGCTTCCTGTTGCCATGGAAGCATTCGAGCTTGATGGTGCTGACCGTCTTGCGGGCAAGGGCCACATACTGCTTCTGCAGCTTGCAGGCGGCGTCCATGTCGTCGCGGGCCTCGGCCTTGTCGACCCGGGCGCTCATCGCCTTCATGTCATTGTAGGCCTTCGACAGACTCTTGCAGTGGGAGGCCTCGGCGTTGCTCGCCAGTCCCGCAATCCCCGCTGCCAGCACGGCCAGCGCCAGCGTCCTCATCGACCGCTCACCCCACCCTCACTCTGCGGCAGGCTAGCATCGGCCGCTTCGGCTGAACAGTATGGTTTGCCGTCCAGGCAGTTGATTTGCAGGCATTGCGGAGACCATCTGTTTACCATCGCCCGATTTCTGCTTGGCGTTCGGCCTTTGGAAACCTGAATCTGGAATAAGCAGTCATACCGATCGCCACAGTTGGAGCGGATCTCAGATGTCGTTTGGCTTCAAGGCCGGCGCCCCGGCACGCATGTTCAACGAGCGACGCGCAGGCGAGCGCAGCCGCGCCGTGAAGGGCGCGATGATACAGTCCGAGCGCGGCCGCATGGAATGCGTGGTGCGCAACCTTTCGCCCAAGGGCGCGCGGCTGTCCTTCTCCGACGTATCGGAGGTGCCCGCAAAGTTCCAGCTCAGGGTCGGCACGGACGGCGGATGGCGCAACGCCACCGCAAGGTGGCGGCGCGGCAACGAGGTCGGCGTCAGCTTCGACGTGTAGGGGATCGCTCGCCCGGCAGCGGCCGGCGCGGCGCCTTGCTAGCCGTAGTGCCAGTGCGGCTTGGGTTCGCGGCGCAGGAACTGCACCCCCACACGCTCGCCGTGATGCCAGCGTATGGCGCTGCGGTAGGCCACCGCGTCGATGGGAATGTACAGCAGGAATTCTTCCGGAAGCTGCACGCCAAGCGGAACCTTAAGCTCGGCGCCGCCCGCATGCATGTTGCGGATCGTCACCTTGATCTCGCTGTCGTTGATCGTCTGCAGGACGGAAGCGCCCTTCAGCACGCGCTGCCGGTGCTCGCTCCGTCGGTCCGGCTGTATCTGTGTCTGGCCCGCGATACTCATGACATCGTTCACGCAATGAACGGTCAAACGTCTAGGCCAGGACTGCGGTTCAATTCCGGCACTGAAAGCGGAATGCGCGGTCAGGGTTAGCCAAAGGTTAGCGAGTCATGAAGAAGGCGGCCCGAAGGCCGCCTTCCGCAATGCTTGGAAGCGCCGCGAACCGCGCTCAGTTGTAGTAGGGCGAGATGCACTCGCGCCGCGGGCCGCGCAGCGGCTGCCAGCTGTTGTCCCACTCACGGTAGCTGCGGTACTGGCCGTAGCACCATTCGATGTGGCGCGACTCCAGGCTGCGGGCGTGGCGCTGGCGCTGATACTGGCGCTGATAGTAGCGCGGCGCGGGACGCACGTAGCCCGGATCGTAATAGGGGTCGTAGTAGCGGCCGTAATAGCCCGGGCCGGAATAGGTCGGGCCGGGATACACCGGAACGGGAACAGGCGCCGGGTCGGGGTTTTGCTGCGGACCGTTCCAGAGCCGCGGTGGCACATTGCTTCGGTAGGGGTCGCCGTTGCCGTTACCGGCCTGGGCGAAGGCGGGGGCAGTGGCCAGCACCATGCCGCCGATGATCCCCACCCCGAGCAGGGCGGGCAGGGCCCCGCGCAATATCCTGGATGTCATGTCGGTCTCCTTCCGCCGGTCGCGGTTTGCGCGCGGGCGGGTACGATGCGTTAACTGTGCTACGCACCATATGAACGCGCGATGAACGCGCGCGGTTCCGGCGGGCAGGGTTGTCTTCGCCGGAAAGGCAGGGCATTGCTCGGCAATGTCGCTGCGCCTCGCAACCTTCAACGTCGAAAACCTGATGAACCGGTTCGATTTCTCCGGTTTCAAGAACGAGCTCAACCAGGACCGTTCGCTGGCGCTTTACGACATCGCCGACGAGGCCGAGTACAGGATGCTGGAAAGCGCCCGCGCGGTCGCGCATACCGACGATGCGCGGCAGCTGTCGGCGCTCGCCATCGCGGCCACGCGCGCCGACGTCATCTGCCTGCAGGAGGTGGACAATATCGAGGCGCTGAAGGCCTTCGAATATGGCTACCTGTTCAAGATGATCGGCACCGGCTACCGCGAGAAATACATGTCGGCCGGCAATGACAGCCGCGGCATCGACGTGGCCGTGATGACGCGGCCGACGACCGCCACGGGCGAGCCGATCGAGTTCGTGCGCATGACCAGCCACGCGCACGTCACCTTCGCCGATCTCGGCCTGCATACGCCCGAACTGGCGCAGCAGGGGATCGAACCGCACGAGCGGATCTTCCGCCGCGACTGCATGGAGCTGGACCTCAGGATCGGCGGCAAGCCGATCACCATCTATTCGGTGCACTTCAAGTCGATGGGTAGCCCGCGCAACGGCCTGCCCGGGCGCGAGGCGTCGATGCCGGTGCGGACGGCCGAGGCCAAGGCGGTGCGCCGCATCATCGAGGACAGGTTCGGCCCCGACCACGCCGCAGACAAGCTATGGGCGATCTGCGGCGACCTCAACGACTATGACGAACGCGTGGTCATCACCGGCGACGCCTTCGCGGGCTACCATTTCGAGCGCGTCGAGGAGGCAGCCTCCTCCGTCGGCGTGCTGACGGCGGGCGGGCTTTGCGAGAACGTGGTGGAGCGCCTGCCCGAGATGCAGCGCTGGACGCTCTACCATACGCGCGGGCCGCAGGAGCGGCATCTGTGCCAGCTCGACTACCTGCTGCTGTCGCGCAAGCTGGCCCGCACCAACGCGGCGGCGCTGCCGGACATCGTGCGCAACGGCCAGCCCTACCGGACCATCTTTCCGCCCGGCCAGGAGGTGGAGCGCTATCCCCGGGTGGGCTGGGACAGGCCCAAGGCTTCCGACCACTGCCCGGTGGCGATCACCCTCGATATCGTGTGAGCGGCATGGCCTTCGACATTCCCCGCGGTATCGTCTTCCCCGTGAGCAGCGTCGACGTGCGGCTCGACCCGGGCCCGCACCCGTTCGAGCAGCAGAACGCGGCCGCGATCGAGCGCAACTGGCAGCATGAGCTTCAACAGAACCCGGCGCTGTTCAACGGCACCGTGGTGCTGCTTTCGGCGCTGGCCTATGTGGGAGGAAGGCTGGTCGGCCGCTGCCACGCAGTCACCTACGCCACCTTCCTCTACTGGCGCCGCAACACGCACGACACCCCGGTCGAGCACAGCTTCGCGCATGCCGCGCTCGTCAGCGCCGACGGCGCGCTGGTCGCGGTGCGCATGGGCGGCCACACGGCCAATGCCGGGCGGGTCTACTTCGCCGCCGGGTCGTTCGAACCGGTCGACTTCCGCGACGGTCTCGTGGACCTGCCGTTCAACATGGCGCGCGAGGTGGGCGAGGAGACCGGGATCGACATCTCCGGCCTGCCGCGCGAGGCGTCCTACCACGCCTATTCGGGCGAGCGGGGCACGGTCATCTTCTGCCGGTATCGCCTACCCGACGACGCGGAGACGGTCGCCGCACGCATCCGCGCGCATGTGGCGTCCGATCCCGATCCGGAGATCGAGGGGCCGGTCATCATCCGCAGCGCGTCCGACCTGCCGGACGGGCTGATGCCGCACATGCCGCCGCTGATCGCCTGGCATTTCGCGCACCCGCCGGCCTGAACGGATTGCCGGGGCAGGGCGGCCACCCCTATCATCGGGCAGCCGGCGAGTCGGGCGCCGGGGTCTCCGCGGAACCTCCGCCATGCTGTCGATCTTCGACCTTGCGACGCTGCTGCTGACGCTGTCGGCCGTCTTCGGCTGGATCAACGTGCGGTGGCTGCGGCTTCCCCACACGATCGGGCTGCTGCTCATCGGGCTCGGTTCCTCGCTCGTGCTTCTGGCGGCCGAGAGGATCCTGCCGCATTTCGAGGTGACGTCGAGCCTGCAGGCCGCGGTCGGGCAGATCGACTTCCACGAAACGATCATGAACGGGCTGCTGGCCTTCCTGCTGTTCGCCGGCGCGCTGCATGTCGACTTCAACAAGATGAAGGACCAGAAATGGGCCATCACCTTCATGGCCACCGCCGGCGTGGTGATCTCGACGCTGGTCATCGGGGTGGGGCTGTGGCTGGTCGCCGGCCTGATCGGCGTTCCCGTGCCGCTGCCGTGGGCGCTGGTCTTCGGCGCGCTGATATCGCCGACCGACCCGGTTGCGGTCATGTCGCTGCTGAAGACCGTCGACGTGCCGGAATCGCTCAAGGTGCGGATCGCGGGCGAGTCGCTCTTCAACGATGGCGTCGCGGTGGTCGCCTTCTCGCTGCTGGTGGCGGTGGCGGTGGCGGCCGGAACGCCCGACCCGGCCGACCTGTCGCTGTGGCACATCGCCGAACTGTTCCTCTACGAAGGCGGGGGCGGCGTCCTCTTCGGCTATCTCTGCGGGTTCGTCGCGGTGCGGCTGATGGCCAGCATAGATGACCACGTGGTCGAGGTGCTGATCTCGCTGGCGGTCTGCGCGCTCACCTACGCGATCAGCCTGCGGCTGCACATTTCGGGGCCGATCGCCGTAGTGGTTGCTGGCCTGCTGATCGGCAACCGCGGCGCCCGCATGGCCATGAGCGAGCGCGTGCGCGCCTATGTCTTCGCCTTCTGGGAGGTGGTGGACGAGGTGCTGAACTCGGTGCTCTTCCTGCTCATAGGGCTGGAAGTGCTGGTCCTGTCCTTCGACCTCAGCCACGCCTGGCTGATGCTGGTGGCGATCCCGATCGTGCTGGCCGGCCGGCTGGTCTCGGTCGGCAGCCCGCTGCTGTTCCGGCCGGTTCGCAACAGCTTCGCGCCCGGCGTCATACCGGTCATGACCTGGGGCGGGCTGCGCGGCGGCGTGTCGGTGGCGCTCGCCCTGTCGCTGCCAGCCAGCGACTACAAGGACGAGGTGCTGGCCGCCACCTATGCGGTGGTGATCTTCACCATCGTGGTGCAGGGCCTGACGGTGAAATACGTCATCAGGCGCTGGTTCGCGCCCGAGCTGCTCTAGCGGGTGCTGCGCGGAATCTGATCCCGATCAAGGCGGTTCGCCTCCTGCTGCTGCGACATTGCCCGCACAACAGGAGAACCGACATGACAAGCAGGATCAACATCAACCAGCACTCATCCATCGGCACGCTGTGGTTTGCCGGCTGGCTGTTCACCATCGGCTATCTGAAGCTGGGCTTCTGGTGGGGCCTGCTGTCGCTGATCGTGTGGCCCTATTTCATCGGCAGCCATTTCGCGGCCTGACGCATGCGATGAAGCCGCTACATCACCCTGCTGTCATAGGCCCACTGCAGCAGCGCCTGGCGCTGGCGCGGCCTGCAGAAGGGATCGCCGGGCTCGCAATTGCGGCGGATCTGAGCGACGTGGCGGCGCATCGCCCGCCACCGGCCGATCTGCCGCCTGTCCTCGTCGGGCATGCGGCGGCCGAGGAAGTAGCGGCAATACCACTGAAACCAGCCGCGCGGGTCGCAGGGGTTGATCCAGCCCTTGGCGCGCCAGACGGAAAGCGGCTGGCTTGCGTCTACGCCGAAAAAGTTGAGCGAAGGATCGCCCCTGCGCGGGGAAAGCCTGGCACCGGCGAACCATTCGGCCGGGAACTCGTCGCGGCAATCGGTCATGTACTTGCCGCCGAAAACGCCGAGGGAGAGCATCTCCCCCGGCGTCAGATCGGGTTGGAAGAGCGGATCGAAGTCCTGCCCGGCCGGCGCGGTCAGCTGGTAGCGATAGCCGCGCTGCATCCGGTCGTCGACCTCGACCCACCCATATCCGTCGGCCATCTGCCGCGCGCCGCTCAGCTGCGCAGGGCGGACACTTCGCCGGAACCGAAGGCCTTGCTCAGTGGCATGATCTGCCAGATGGCCGAGGCGCCGACGAGGATATAGACCAGCCGAGCCAGCACCGAGCCGGCGCCGAAGATGGCGGCGACGAGGTCGAAGTCGAAGAGGCCGACGAGGCCCCAGTTGAGGCCGCCCACGATGACGAGCAGCAGGGTGACGATGTTCAGAGCCTTCATGGCGAAATCTCCATTGTTCCGGTCTCCGGTGCGGCGGCCTTGCGTTTTTCCTATCGTGAAAAGAGGTTTGACTGTTACTCACATTCTCGTGACAATTGCGCGCGGTTTCTTGAGGTGAAAGCAGTTTCAGGTTCTCTACGCTGAGGAAAACACGGAGCTACGCAGATGCTGTCGGACACGCTTCAGGCGGAGCTGCAGAGATACGCGATCGGCCCAAAGCTGCGCGAGCTGCGCCGCGCCAAGAAGATGGGCCTGGTGGAGCTTGGCGAGCATTCGGGCCTGTCGCCCGCCATGCTGTCCAAGATCGAGCGCGGCCAGCTTTTCCCCACGCTGCCGACGCTCACGCGCATTGCCCTGGTCTTCGGCGTCGGGCTCGAGCATTTCTTCGCGCAGGGCGTCGACCGCCACGTGGTCTCCATCACCCGGCGCGGCCAGCGGGTGCGGCTGCCCAACGAGCCGGGCCTCGCGCAGCCCTCCTACATCTTTGAAAGCCTCGACTTTCCGGCGGTCGACCGCAAGATCGACTGCTACCTCGCGGAGTTTCCCGAACACGCGCAACGCACCAAGCCGCACAGGCACGACGGGGCCGAGCTGCTGTTCGTGGTGGAGGGCGAGCTGCGGCTGGAGGTGGAGGGGCAGACCTTCACGCTCCACGAAGGCGATTCGGCCTATTTCGCGTCCGACCTGCCGCACAGCTATGGCGGGCAGGCGAAGTCGGCCAAGGTGGTGGTGGTGACGGTGGCCGAGGCGAGCCGCCGGCCGCGCCCCGCTATTCGTGCCTGAGCGCGTCGATCGGGTCGAGGCGGGCGCCGCGCAGCGCGGGGAAGAAGCCGAACACCATCCCGATCAGGGCCGAGAATCCGACGGCGAGGGCGATCACCGCCATGCTGGGCACGAAGGGTATCGACAGCGCAGCCGTCGCGCCACCGGCCAGCGCGAGGCCGAGGATGATGCCGATGATCCCGCCGAGGATCGACAGCACCGTCGCCTCGACCAGGAACTGGACGAGGATGTGCTTCTCGCGCGCGCCGATGGCCAGCCGGATGCCGATCTCGCGCGTGCGCTCGGTCACCGACACCAGCATGATGTTCATGATGCCGATGCCGCCCACCAGCAGCGACACGCCGGCGAGCGCACCCAGCATGCCGGTCATCACCGTCGTCGTGCTGGTCATCGCGTCGGCGATCTGGGTCATGTCGCGCACGGTGAAATTGTCGTCGTCGCCGGGTTTCAGGCGCCGCGTCTGGCGCAGGATCGCTTCGACCTCGCCCAACACCTCCGAGGTCGCCACGCCGGCGCGCGCGGCGATATAGATGTTGTCGATGTTGCGGTTTCCGGAGATGCGGCGCTGGTAGGTGGTGACCGGAACGAGCACGACATTGTCCTGGTCCTGGCCGAAGCCGGTGGTGCCCTTGGCCGCCAGCACGCCGATGATGGTGCAGCTCATACGGCCGACCCGGATCAGCTCGCCGACGGGATCGCCGGCGCCGAACAGCTCCGTCCGCACGGTCTGGCCCAGTATGCAGACCGGCGTGCCGCTGCGCAGTTCGGAATCGGAGAATTCGCGTCCGCTGGCCACGCTCCAGTCGCGCGCGACGAAATAATCGTTGTCGGTACCGGTGACGCCGACGGTCGTGTTCTGCGCGCCGTAGACGATGCGCTGCTGCCGCTGCGAGGCCGACGAAACGGCGGTCACGTCCTCCAGCCCGTGGCGCAGCGCCTCGATGTCCTTTTCCTCCAGCCGCTGGAAATCGAAGTTCATGCCGCCGCCGCGTGCCGGCCGCATGGCGTTGACCACCAGCAGGTTGGAGCCCAGCGCCGAGATGTCCTGCTTCACCTTGGCGGTGGTGCCCGAGCCGATGGTTATCATGGCGATGACGGCGGCCACGCCGATGACGATGCCCAGCAGCGTCAGGAACGACCGCAGCGCGTTGCGGCGGACCGAGCGGAGCGCGAGCCGGACCGTTTCCCAGAACATCAGGCAGCCTCCATCGTGAGACTATCTGAGACGATGTGCCCGTCAAGGAACGAGATGGTGCGCTCGGCATAGGCCGCGATGTCGGCCTCGTGCGTGACCATCAGCACCGTTAGCCCATGGTCGCGGTTGAGCTCGACCAGAAGCTCCATGATCTCGTGGCTGCGGGCCGTATCGAGGTTGCCGGTCGGCTCGTCCGCCACCAGCAGGGCAGGGCGGGTGACGATGGCGCGGGCGATCGCCACGCGCTGCTGCTGGCCGCCCGATAGCTCGCCCGGCGTGTGGTGCTCGCGGCCCGCCAGCCCCACCTGGCCCAGCGCGTGCAGGGCAAGCTGGCGGCGCTCGCGCCCGGGCACGCCGCGATAGATCAGCGGCAGCTCCACGTTTTCCGCCGCGGTGGTGCGCGCCAGCAGGTTGTAGCCCTGGAAGACGAAGCCGATATAGTGGTTGCGCAGCATGGCGCGGCGGCCGCGGTCGAGGCGGCCTGCGTCCACGCCGTTGAAGGCGTAGGCGCCGGCCGTCGGCGTGTCGAGGCAGCCGATGATGTTCATCGCGGTCGACTTGCCGGAGCCGGAGGGACCCATGATGGCGACGAATTCGCCCGGCTTCACGGTCAGGTCCACGCCGGCCAGCGCGTGCACCTGCGCCTCGCCGGCGCCATAGGTCTTCCAGACCTTGTCGAACGACAGCAGCGGTTGCATCAGCGGCTCCGCGCGGGTGTGCGCTGGATGCCGGTGATCACCTGGTCTCCCTCGGCGAGGCCGGCGACGATCTCGGTCATGTCGCCGCTGGTGGCGCCGACCTCGACCGTGCGGCGCGCCGGCTGGCCGTTGTCCAGCACGTAGAGCGTGCGCCCGGCCGCGCCTTCGCGGCCCTGCGGCCGGCCGCCGAAGCGGCCGCCCATGCGCGGCGGGTTGAACAGGTCGCGCAGCGAGAAGGAGCGCTGCTGCTGCGCCTGCGGCGGGGTGAAACGGAAGGCGGCCGACGGCACGAGCAGCACGCCGTTGGCTTCGCGCGTCACCACGTTCACGGTCGCCGTCATGCCCGGCCGCAACAGCAGCTCGTGGTTGTCGACCGCGAGTTTCGCCTGGTAGGTTACCACACCCTCGGTCGTCACCGACGCGTAGGAGATGTCGCGGATCGACGCGTCGAAGCGGCGCGTCGGGAAGGCATCGACCGTAAAGCGGGCCTTCTGGCCCTTCTCCACTTGGCCGATATCGGCCTCGTCGATCGCGGCGTTGAGCTGCATCGTCTCGAGGTTCTCGGCGATGACGAACAGCACAGGCGCGGAGGTCGAGGCCGCCACCGTCTGGCCGGGGTTGACCGAGCGCGTCAGCACGATGCCGTCGATGGGCGCATAGATGGTGCTTTTCGCCAGCTCGGCCTGCTGCAGCTTCAGGTCCGCCTCGGCGACGGCAACGTTGGCCTGCGCCGTTTCGACCGCGCTTGCGGCGCGGTCGCGCGCCGCGGCTGCGGTCTCCAGCGCCTGGCTCGCCACCAGGTTGCGGTCGGCCAGCTGCGTCGAACGCTGCAGCGTCTGCTCCGTTTCCCGCAGGGTGACGTTTGCCTCGGTCACGCGCGCGGCGGATGCCTTCACGTTGGCCTCGGCGCGCTCCACCTGGGCCGCGATGCGCGCGGTGTCCATCTGCGCCAGCACCTGGCCCTTCTCGACGCGCTGGTTCTCGTCCACGGCAACGGAGCGGATGACGCCGGAGAGTTCGCTTGAAACGTCGACCTGGGTGAGCGGCTGCAGCGTGCCGGTGGCCGAGACCTCGACCACGATGTTGCCGCGCTCCACCGGCTGGGCGGCATAGGTGACCACCGGTTCGGACTGGCCGAACCACAGATAGGACGCTGCACCTAGCGCTGCGACCGCCACCAACGCCACATAGAGCCAGCGGCTGCGGCGAGGCTTGGCCTTGCCGGCGGCGTCGAGGCCGAGCGCGGCCTGGATGTCTGTCGGGGCCACGGGTTTCGGCCGTTCGACGATCTGTTCCATGCAGAACCTTCCGGGGGAGGCCCCTGATCTCGATTCCGAAGTCCCTTCAGTCGCGAAAATCGTGTCTTGAGGCCACAATTACAAATTAAATTATCGCCATGTTGCGCGTGTGGTGCCGAACCGCCCGCAGAAGCCGATGGACGCCATGCAACGCCGCTACCAGATCTACGACGTGTTCACCGACAGCGCGCTGGCGGGAAACCCGCTCGCCATCGTCCATGATTGCGACGGCCTCGACACGGCCGCCATGCAGAAGATCGCGCGCGAGTTCAACCTGTCGGAGACGGTCTTCGTAGGCGCCCCCGCCAGGCAGCCGCACGCGGCAGCGATCCGCATTTTCACGCCCAATTTCGAGATGCCCTTCGCCGGCCATCCCACGGTCGGCACCGCGGTCTCGCTGGCCGAGCTCGGGGGCATCGGCCCGGACGGCTCCATACTGGTGCTGGAGGAAAAGATCGGCGACGTGCGCTGCGCGGTGTCGCGCATCGGCGGCGGCGTCTTCGCCGAGTTCGACCTGCCGCAGCTGTCGAAGCGCATGGCGCTGGCCGCGGCGCCCGAGACGGTGGGTGCCGCACTCGGGCTCGACCCGCACGAGATCGGCTTCGAAAACCACGTCGTGTCGGCCTGGCATGCGGGCGTGCCCTACGTGATGGTGCCGGTGCACGGGCTGGAGGCGGCGGCGAAGGTTTTCCTCGATACGCGCGCCTGGCGCGAGATCGCGCCGGAGCGCGGCAGGGGCGTTGCGGCTTCCGCCTATGTCTACTGCCGCGAGAGCCTGCGTCACGACAGCGCCTTCCACGCGCGCATGTTCACCGGCGGCTCGCAGACCTACGAGGACCCGGCCACCGGCTCGGCGCTCGCCGCCTTCAGCGGCGCGGTGATGGCGTTCGACAGCCCGCCCGACGGCAACCACAGCATATGGGTCGAGCAGGGCATCGAGATGGGCCGCCCGTCGCGGCTGCGGCTGGAGATCGAGGTCGAGGGCGGTATGCCCCGGGCAGCGCGCATCGGCGGCCATGCGGTCAAGACCGCCGAGGGCCTGCTGTTCGCATGAACCTTGCCGCCCTGATGGCGCCGCCCCATATCCGCTGCGGGCGGGCGCATCCGGCCCGCATGCATGCAGCCGATGTGAAATTGCCGCGCCTGTCGCACTGGACAGGTACCACGCCAGCGGTTATAGAGCCGCACCTTCGCGACACCGGCGCATGCCGGCGACGCACCCGGCGGGTGATTAGCTCAGTTGGTAGAGCAGCTGACTCTTAATCAGCGGGTCGTAGGTTCGATCCCTACATCACCCACCATTTTCCAACTTTCCGACAGTGGATAGACCAGGCCGCCACGGCGGCGCCGCCGACGCATCACGCGCAGGCCTGGATCAGGTACTGGATCAGGTCTTGGGGGTCAGGCCCTGGCGGCGGCGATGTGCTGCGCCCGCAGCTCGCTCTTGCGCACCTTCTGCGTGGCCTCAGTGCGCGGCAGTTCGGCGATCAGCTCCACGAAGCGCGGCACCATGAAGCTGGCGCTTCGCGCGCGCACGAATTCGATCACCGCCTCGGCGGTCAGTCCGGAGCCCGGCCGCGCCACCACCACAACCTTGATGTCTTCCTCGCCCATTTCCGACGGCACGCCGATGGCCGCGCATTCGACGACGTCCGGATGCGCCAGCACTTCCCGCTCGATCTCGAATGAGGAGATGTTCTCGCCGCGCCGGCGGATCGCGTCCTTGATGCGGTCGACGAAGTAGTAGAGGCCGTTTTCGTCGGCCCTGAAGGCGTCGCCGGTGTGGAACCAGCCATTGCGCCAGGCCTCGGCGGTCTGCGTGGGCCGTCCGAGATAGCCGGCATTGAGCGCCCAGGGCGCATCGGTGCGGCAGACGAGTTCGCCGACGACGCCGGGCGCCACGGGATTGTCATGCTCGTCCACGATGCGCAGCTCGTATCCGGGTGCGCCGGGCCGCAGCCGTCCGCAGCTGCGCCAGTCCTCGATCACCCAGCCGCTGTGCAGCGGAATGCTGATCTCGGTCATGTTGAAGTCGGTGCACACGCGCACCCCGAACCGCGCCTGGAAGCGCTCGTAATCGGCCGGCACCGGGTTCATCAGCACGTCGCTCAGCGGGTTGTCGCCGTCATCGTCGGCGGGCGGCGCGGACATCAGGATGGAGATCATCGCCGAGACCAGCGCGGTTGTCGTGCACCGGTATGTCGCGACGTCCGACCAGTAGGCCGATGCGCTGAACACATGGCGGATCACTGCCGGCACGCCGTAGTGTATGCCCATGCCCGGGAAAAGCCGGCCGCCTATGTGGTTGGGCGGGAACGGGCCGTAGAGAACCTTGCCCGGCTCCAGCGTGCCTTCGGGGAAGACGCCGGTGACGGTCGCGTGAACCTGGCCCCACGGGATCAGCACGCCCTTGGAGGGGCCGGTGGTGCCCGACGTGTAGAGCACCAGCGCGAGATCGTGCGGGGCAGGGGCGTCGAGCGCGCCTTCCGAGGCCGCGTTGTCGGTTGGGAGCAGCGGAAGCTCGGCGAGCGCAGTCATCTCGATGCCGCCCGGCAGTTCCACCGGCTGACAGGCCCCGCGGACGACGATGCGCTTCAGATGCGTGCTTTCCTTCTCGCGGAGCACCTGCGTGACGGCGTCGAGATATTCGTGGTCGACCACCAGCAGCGCCGCGCCGGAATCATCGAGTATGTGCTCCAGCATGCGCCCGCGATACCGCGTGCCGATCGGCACTTCGAGGGCGCCGAGGCGGGCCAGCCCGAACCAGACGCGGTAGGTGTCGATGCTGTGCGGCAGCAGAGTCGCCACCGTGTCGCCCGCGCTCACGCCCAGCGCGCCGAGGCCGCAGGCGAAGCGGGCGGTGTCGTCGGCCAGCTCGCGGTAGGTGACGCGCGCGCCCGACTCGGCTTCCACGATGCAGGTGTCGCCGGGCGACAGCTCGGCCCGCCGGGCAAGCATGGCCGGCAGCATCGCGGTGTGCGACGGATGTGTGGACCGGGTGGACTCAGCTGTCACGCGAGGGGGCTCCGTTCGGTTCGGCCTGCGGCGCGGGCGCCTGCTTGGCGCTGCGCCTGGCGCGGCGGCGCGTGTTGGTGCCAGGCGACAGCACGTCGCGCAGCGAATCGCCCAGCGCGTTGAACGCAAGCACCAGCAGCGCGATGGCGAGGCCCGGTGGATACACGCCGGCGGGATTGATGGCGGTGAACTGCGCTGCGCTGCGCAGCATCACCCCGAAGGACGGGTTCGGATACTGGACGCCGAGCCCGACGAAGGACAGGCTCGCCTCGGCCAGCACCGCCAGCCCGAGCATGAAGGTCGACTGGATGACCACCGGCTGGATCGCATTGGGCACGATGTGGCGGACGACGATCCACCATGCCGGGCTGCCGAACGAGATGGCCGCCTCCACATAGCCGCGCTCCTTCGTCACCAGCACCTGCCCGCGCATCAGGCGGGCGATGCTGGGCGAGAAGACAATGCCCACCGCGACCATCGCGTTGGTCAGGCCGGAGCCGAGCACGGCGGTGATGGCGATGGCGAGGATGATGCCGGGGAAGGAAAGGAACGTATCGACGATCCGCATCAGCACCGCATCGACCCATCCGCCGCGGAAGCCCGAGACGAGGCCGATGGGCGCGCCGATGGCGACGGCGATGCCGACGGCGACGAAGGCCGCCATCAGCGAGGCGCGCGCGCCGAAGACGAGGCGGGTCCACACGTCGCGCCCGAGATCGTCGGTGCCCAGCCAGTGGGTTGCCGAGATGCCGGAGAACGGCAGCGCGTTCTGCGCCGTGGGCGAGTAGGGCGTGACCAGCGGCGCGGCGATGGCGAGAACGGCCACCGCGAGCAGGAAGCCCGCCGCCAGCCGCGAACGTGTGTCGATCAGCAGCCAGTTCTTCAGCAGGCCGGTCATCGGATCCTCGGGTCCGAGATGCGGTACGAGACATCGACCGCGAAGTTCACCAGGATCACAATCAGCGCCATCACCACGACCACGCCTTCGACCACGTAGTAGTCGCGGTTGCTGGCGGCCGAAACCACCAGCGTCCCGATGCCCTGGATGCCGAACACGGCTTCCACCACCACCGTCGCGCCCAGCAGCCGGCTCACCTGCAGGCCGATGATGGTGACCAGCGGCACGGCCGCGCCCCTCAGCGCATGCACCCAGATGATGCGACGCTCGGCCAGCCCCTTGGCGCGCAGCGTGCGGACATGGTCGGACGCCAGGATCTCGATCAGCACGCCGCGAAGCTGCCGCGCGATCTCCGCCGCACCCACGGCGCCCAGCGCGATCGAAGGCAGGATGAGATGCCTGAGCGCCTTCACGGGATCGGCGGTCATGCTGGCAAAGCCGGTGGCCGGCAGCCAGTTGAGCTGCAGCGCGAAGATCGACACCAGCACCAGGCCGAGCCAGAAGCTGGGCATGGCGGCTCCGGCGGAGGAAAGCGAGGAGATAACGGCGTCGGTGGCGGTGTCGGCGCGGCGCGCCGAGGCGACGCCCGCGATCACGCCGAAGACGATCGCGACCAGCAGCGCCCCGGCCACCAGCTGCAGCGTGATCGGCAGCGTGCGCGCGATCGCCTTGGTGATGCTCTCCTGCGTGATGATGGAGGTGCCGAGATCGCCCTGCACGGCGTGCGACAGCCAGGCCCAGTATTGCTCGACCACGGAACGGTCCAGCCCGAGGCTGCGGCGGATCTCCTCAATCCGCTCGGCGGTGGCGTTCTCGCCGGCGAGGATGATCGCCGGGTCGCCGGGCGCGAGCTGGATGAGTACGAACACCACGAAACTGGCGAGCAGCACCGTGGGTACGAGCGCGGCGAGGCGGCCGAGCAGCATGCGCCTCATGCGCGCCTCCCCTCGAGCACCAGTTCCTCGGCGAAGTGGCAAGCCACGAGGCCGCCCCCTTCGATCGGCCGCAGCGGCGGCTGCTGCTGCGCGCAGAGGTCGCGAGCGTAGCGGCAGCGGGTGCGGAACCGGCAGCCGGAAGGCGGGTTGGCGGCACTCGGCACTTCGCCGGCAATCAGCGGCGCGCGCGCTGCGCGGTGCATGGAAGGCCTTGGCTCGGGCTCGGCCGCCAGCAGCGCCTCCGTGTAGGGATGGCGTGGACGCGCGGTGAGCGAGCCGGCGGTGGCGACCTCCGCCAGCCGGCCCAGATACATGACGCCGATGCGGTCGGCGAGATGCGCGACCACGCCGAGGTCGTGCGAGATGAAAAGCACGGAAATGCCGAGCTCCTGCTGCAGCGACAGCAGCAGGTTGATGATGCCGGCCTGCACCGACACGTCGAGCGCCGAGACCGCTTCGTCGCACACCAGCAGTTCCGGCCCGAGCGCGAGCGCGCGTGCGATGTTGACGCGCTGCTTCTGCCCGCCGGAGAGCGTATGCGGCTTGCGGTCTAGGTGGCTTTCGTCCAGCCCGACCCGCTGTGCCAGGCTCGCCACGAGGTCGCCGCCCGCGCCCCCTTGTGGCGCATCGTGCATGCGCAGCGGCTCCGCTATCGCCTGGCGCACGGTCATGCGCGGGTCGAGCGAGTCGCTGGAATCCTGGAACACCATCTGCACGCGCCGGCGCTGCCGGCGCAGTTCCCGCCCCTGCAGCCGGTCGAGCCGCGTCTCGCCCAGGCTGACGGCTCCTCCCGCGATCGGCGCCAGCCGCATGATGGCGCGCGCCACGCTGGACTTGCCGGAGCCGGATTCGCCGATCAGGCCGAATACCTCGCCGCGCCCGATCTCGAAGGAAACGCCGTCGACCGCCTTGAAGGTCGTTCGCGCGCCGGGAAGATCGAACCGCACATCGAGGCCCTCGACAGAGAGCAGGGGGCGCGCGCCCATGTCGCCCATCATACCGGTCATGGCGCCACCGTCTCGACCGAGCCGGGTAGCACGAGCCGGTCGTGGCGGATGCAGCGCACGGCGCGCCCGCCGAGATCGAGAAGGGCCTGCGGCGTCCTGCAGATTTCGGCCGCGTGCGCGCAGCGTGGCTCGAAGCGGCAGCCTGGAATGGCCGCGCCGGCGGCGGGGCCGCGCCGCGGGATCGACTGCAGCGGCTGCCTGTGCCGGCCGGCGCGCGGGATGCACTGGATCAGCGCCGAGGTGTAGGGATGCTTCGGGGTCAGCAGGGCGTCGTCCACGCCGCACGCTTCCACGATCTCGCCAGAATACATCACATTGATGCGCGAGCAGGTTTCGGCCACCACGCCGAGATCGTGCGTGATCAGCACCACCGCCGTGCCGTGGTCGCGGCTGAGGCGGCGCAGCAGGCCGAGGATCTGCGCCTGCACGGTGACGTCGAGCGCTGTGGTGGGTTCGTCCGCGATCAGCACCGCCGGCTCGGATACGAGCGCCATCGCGATCATCACCCGCTGCCGCATGCCGCCGGACAGCTGGTGCGGATACGCCCTGGCGCGCTCCGCCGGGTCGGGTATGCCAACTTCGCCCAGCATCTCCACCGCGCGCGCCGCCGCCGCCCGCCACGAGACGCGCTGGTGGGCGCGCACGGTTTCCGCGATCTGGTCGCCGATGCGGAACAGCGGATCGAGCGCCGTCATCGGCTCCTGGAAGATCATGCCCATGGCGCGCCCGCGCGTCCTGGCGAGCTGCCGCGGCGACAGCGCCAGCATGTCGACGCCGGCAACGAGGGCCGATCCGCTCACCCGTGTCGACTCCCGCGGCAGGAGGCCCATCATGGCCAGCGCGGTCGCCGACTTGCCGCTGCCGCTTTCGCCCACCAGGCCGACGATCTCGCCGCGCCCCACCTCGAAGGATACGTCGCGCACGGCCCGCACCTCGCCGTCGGCCGTGAGGAAGCTGACCGCGAGATTGCTGACGACGAGCGCTGGCCTGTCCGCCATCATGATCGTCCGTGGAAGGCCGGGAGGGAGGATGAGAAGTGAATGCCCCCGCCTTGCAGGAGGGGGCATCCGCGCAGGTCGCGATCTAGGATATCAGTCCCGCGACAGGAAGGAGACATCGATCTTCCCGTAGAAGTTCGGAACCAGCCCTTTCACATCATCGTAGATGGCGGTGTTGTTGGGCTGGCTCAGCAGCGGAAGCCACATCACATATTGCTGGTTGATGGACGAGACCTCGCCGAAGGCCGCGGCGCGCTTCGCCGGGTCCTGCTCGGACGAGGCGTTGGCCAGCGCGACATCCATGCCGGGGGCGAGATAGCCGCCGGCATTGAAGAACGACTTGGTCGAGAACAGGCTCTCCGCCGTCTGGCTGGGGTCAGGCCGCCCGCTCCAGCTGGAGCAGATGAGGTCGTAGGTCTTGTCGGTGAAGAACGACTTCGCCGCCGTCGGAATGTCGGTGACGTCGAGCGACATGTTGACGCCCGCGGCCTTCAGCTGTTCCTGGATGATCTGCGCCTTGCGCACCTCGCTGGTGCCCTGGAAGGCGATGCCCTTGATGTCGAGCCCGTTGGCGTAACCGGCCTCCGCGAGCAGCGACTTCGCCTTCTCGACATTGTAGGGGAAGGGGTTTTCGAGGTCGGCATCGGCCGCCCAGTAGCCGTTGGGGAAGACCTGGCTGGTAGGCGCCGCCAGCCCGAAGGTCAGCAGCGCGCTCAGCGCCTGGCGGTCGATGGCAGACGCGATCGCCTGGCGCGCCTCGACCTTGCTGAAAGGCTCGCGCGAGAAGTTGAAGTAGCAGCCTTCGGTGAGCAGCGAAGGGCTGCTGACGACGTCGAGATCGGACACCGCCTTCAGCGCCGCCACGTCGGCGGCCGGCACGTTCAGCTGCAGGTCGGTCTCGCGCGCCCTCAGCGCGTTGGTCGCGGTCTGCTGGTCGCTGAAATAGCGGAAGGAGATCTGGTCCAGCGAGGGTTTGTTCTCCTGCCAGTAGCCGTCGTTCTTCTTCACCACCAGCCGGTCGCCCGGCACGTATTCCACAAAGCTGAACGGGCCGGTGCCGACCGGGTTCTGGCCGAAGGCGTCGCCCCATTTATCCACCGCTGCCGGCGACACCATCATGCCCGCGCGGTCGGCCAGCGTCAGCACCAGTGCTGCGTCCGGCTTCTTCAGGTTGATCTTCACTTCGCTCGGCGACACGACCTCAACGGACTCGATTCCGCCCAGGTCCGTCTTGACGACGGATTTCGGCATCGAGACGGCGCGGTCGAGGTTGAACTTGACCGCCGCGGCGTCGAACGGCGTGCCGTCCTGGAAGGTCACGCCTTCGCGCAGCTTCAGGGTCAGCACCTGCGGTTCGGTATATTTCCACGAGGTCGCCAGTCCCGGGGCGGGCGCCAGCGTCTCCGGGTCGAAATTGATGAGCCGGTCGTAGATCGGATAGAGCGACATCGCGTCGCCGCCGGACGTTCCGGCAATCGGATCGAAGGTCGTCGGCGCCAGCGTGACGCCGACCGTTATCTGGCCTCCCGCGTGCGCCCAGGTGGCTCCTGCCACGATCGACGTCGCCGCCAGCAGAACTATCGCCCGCTTGCGCATTGTACACCTCCCCAGGTTGATCTCGTGCCGGCCACTCGGGTCGCGGCCAGCGGATCACATCCCACAATCGGCGAAAAAGCAAGTGGTTTTCAAAAGGGTCTTGGTGTCAATTGAATGTGAGCGTCAAAATTTGAGGCCGTGCAGGTGCGGTGGCGGCCTGCGAATGCCGGCTTTGCGGCATCGCCCGGCGCAGGGACCGCCATGCTGCCGGCGCCGGCTTCACGCGCGGTGCCCGCGCGCTTTCTGTTGGCCTGCCCCGGAGCGGGGCTTGAACAGCGAAGGCACCTCGGCGGCGGTGTCGGCACGCGAGCCCAGGCGCATCGCGACGAAATCGACGACCGCCAGGCACATCTCCGCCAGGTCGCCCTGGCCGCCCGAGCGGATCCACTGGAGGTAGACCGCCTCGTTGCCGGCGACGAGCAGGGCGGCAAGCAGGCGGCCATAGAGGTCTTCCTCCGGGTCGACGCCGGCCTCTTCCGCGAAGGCGCGCGCCAAATCGTCCTGCTGGTCCAGCTGGATGCGCGACAGCAGCCGCAGCAGGCCGGGCACCGAGATGATCAGCCGGCGCTCCTCGTTGTAGCTGTCGAACGAGCGCAGCGACGTCGCCTTGTCCACGATGAAGGTGCGCCAGCGCTCCATCACCGGCTTGCCCTCTTCGGCCAGATGCTGCCGGCACGATTCGAGGTGGTCGATGTGGTGGGCCAGCGCCAGCCGCTCCTTGCTGCCGAAATAGCGCAGCAGCGAGCTCACCGACATGTCGGCCTCGTCGGCGATCTCCTCCAGCGTCGTCTGGTCGAAGCCGCGCTCGCGGAAGATCCGGCTGGCGACATCGATCGCATGCATGCGCGCGCGGTGCAGCTTGCGCGCCCGCAAAGCCAGCGGCTTGCCGCCCTCGGCGGTCTTCGTCTCGGTCATTTGCTGGCCCTTTCGAGTGAGGGGGATTGCTGTCTTGTGTGGATCATGGCGCGGACCGCTGTTTGGTGCTGGGCGCTTTTTGACAATGATTGTCTTATGACATTCAGCATAATATGATAACGCTTGTCTAATGCGATCGATTGTGCGTACGCTATCACCGTTTGGACCATGCTTCCATTGACCCTGCCTGGGATGAGCTGCGGTCCGGCAGGTCGATGGCGTCGCGGGACGCATCGGGGGTTTGCCGGACATTGCGATGTCGGAGACTGACGAATGAAATTACATGTCGATGAACTGGCCGACAAGGTTGGCAAGGACCTCGCGGTCAGCGACTGGCTGACCGTCGACCAGGATCGAATCAACCGTTTCGCCGATGCGATCGACGACCATCAGTGGATCCATGTCGATGTCGAGCGCGCCAAGTCGGGCCCCTATGGCGCCACCATCGCCCATGGCTACCTGACGCTCTCGCTGCTCTCGATCTTCCTCGATCCCATGCTGGATTTCGACGGCCTGTCGATGCGAATGAACTACGGTTTCGACCGCGTCCGCTTCCCGGCGCCGGTGCCTGTCAACTCGCGGATCCGGGCGCATGTCGCTGTCGAATCCGTGGACGAAACGCCGCACGGCGTGCGCGTCGAGCTCCGCTGCGTGCTGGAGATCGAGGGCGGCGACAAGCCTGCCTGCGTGGCGCAGGCGGTGGCGCTGCTGGTGCGGGCCGGCGCCGAGCCGGCCCTTCGCGCGGCGTCGTGACCATGGCTGACGCAGCTTACTCCGAAAATGCCGGGCTGCGGGGCGCCCGCGTGCTCGTCACCGGCGGCGGCACCGGCATCGGCAGGGCGACTGCGCTCCGCTTCGCCGGCATGGGCGCGCATGTCGCCGTGCTCGGCCGCACGCAGGAAAAGCTCGAGGAGACGGTGCGGCAGCTGCGGCAGGCCGGCGTGGAGGCCACGTTCTGCGTGGCCGATATCCGCGACCAGGAGGCCGTCGCCGGCGCGTTCGCTGGCCTGGAGCAGTCCTGGGGCGGCCTCGACGTGCTGGTCAACAATGCCGGCGGCCAGTTTCCGAAGCTCGCCATCGACCTGTCCATCAATGCGTGGCGGTCGGTGGTCGATCTCAACCTCACCGGCACCTTCATCTGCAGCAAGGCATTCGCCGCCTCGGCGATCGCCAGGCAAAAGCCGGGGCGTATCGTCAACGTGGTGACGGCAGCCGCGATCCGTCCGTCCAAGGGCCTCGCCCACACGGTTGCCGCCCGCGCCGGCGTGATCGCGCTGACGCGCGCGCTGGCGCTCGAATGGGCCGAACACGGCATCACGGTCAACGCCGTCGCACCGGGTATGATCGACACGGCCGGCCTGGTCGAGGCGGAGCTCGACGGCGACGCCTCGGTCATCGCCAGGCTTGCCAGGGATTCGGTGCCGCTCGGGCGCGCGGGCACGCCGGAAGAGGTGGCGGGCGTCATCGCCTTCATCGCGTCGGCCGCCGGCGCCTACATGACCGGCGAGACGATCCTGCTCGACGGCGGATACGCGCTCGGGCCGGGCATGCATATCGACAGCGACGGCAAGTACGCCTGAGCGTCGAACCAACCAAACATTGCCGAAAGAGGGCCGCAGATGCGCTTCTTCCACTTCAACGTCGTCTGTTCGGATTTCGACAGGTCGTACGATTTCTACACCAGGGTGGTGGGGCTGACCGCGCTCACCAGCAAGAGCGCGAAGACGGACGCCGCGACAGGTGACGCGGCGCCGTCGCGAACCGGCATGCTGCCCGGGGAAGGGCGGTCCGGGCCGGATGACGGGCCGGCGATCGCCAGGGCTCTCGGCTTCGAGGGTTCTGGCGAATATCGCGGTTGCTTCCTCTATTTCGGCGACAGCGCCAAAGGCCCCTATATCGACCTGCTGGAATGGAAGGATCCGGCGCCCCCGGTGGAGCGCACGGCGCGAAACATCGGGCTGGCGCGCGTTGCGTTCCAGGTCGACAATCTGGACGAACATCTCGCCCGGCTGGAGCAGCATGGCGTGCCGCTGGTGAGCCCTCCCACCGACGTGCTGCTCGGCGTCACGCGCCTGCGCGTGGTCTGCTTCCGCGACCCCGATGGCGTCATGCTCGAATTCGTCGAGTTCGCGAAGAAATCCTGGGGCGATTGAGGCTCCCGCCCGCGGGCAGGAGCAGCCGGCTCCCACTCGATCAGGCTGGCGCCAGCACCACAAGCGTCAGCCATTCGGCGGCGAGGGCGGGTTTTTCACCGCCCTCTATCTCCACCTCGACATTGTAGGTCAGCAACAGCTGGCCCGGGCTCTTCTCGATCACGTCGCCAAGGGTGAAGCGGCTTCTCACCCGCTGCCCCGATCTGACGGGCGCGAGAAAGCGCAGGCGGTTGATGCCGTAGTTCAGGCCCATCTGCGCGCCTTCGATCCGAGGTAGCGCGTCATACGACATGCGGCTCAGCAGCGACAGCGACAGGAAGCCGTGCGCGATCGTCCCGCCGAACGGGGTTTGGCGGGCGCGCTCCGGGTCCACATGGATGAACTGATGGTCCAGCGTGGCGTCGGCGAACAGGTCGATCATGGCCTGCGAGACCGTGATCCACTCCGAAACGCCGATCTCGGTCCCTATCCTGCCGGAAAGCGCCGTCGCCGGTATCGCTGTGCCGGCCATCGTCAGAGAACTTCGAACAGGCCGGCCGCGCCCATGCCGCCGCCCACGCACATGGTCACCACCACATGCTTCACGCCGCGCCGGCGGCCCTCGATCAGGGCGTGGCCGACCATGCGCGCGCCAGACATGCCATAGGGATGGCCGATCGAGATGGCGCCGCCATTGACGTTCAGGCGGTCGTCCGGGATGCCGAGGCGGTCCTGGCAGTACAGCACCTGTACCGCGAAGGCCTCGTTGAGCTCCCACAGGCCGATGTCATCGACGCCGAGGCCGAAGCGCCGCAGCAGCTTCGGCACGGCGAACACCGGGCCGATGCCCATCTCCTCAGGCCTCGTGCCGGCGACGGCCATGCCGACATAGCGGCCGAGCGGCTGCAGGCCACGCTTCTGGGCCAACCCGGCTTCCATCAGCATGCAGGCCGACGCGCCGTCGGAAAGCTGGCTGGCGTTGCCAGCGGTCACGCTTCCGTTCTCCCGCACCGGCTTCAGCGACGACAGCCCATCCAGCGTGGTGTCGGGCCGGTTGCCCTCGTCGGCGGCCAGCGTGACGGCCTCGAGCCTGGTCTCGCCGGTTTCCTTGTTCGCCACGGATTTCGTGGCCGCCACCGGCACGATCTCGTCGGCAAATTTTCCGGCCGCCTGCGCGGCGGCGGTGCGCTGCTGCGACTGGAGCGAATAGGCGTCCTGCCGCTCGCGGGCGATGCCGTAGCGCTTCGCCACCACTTCGGCGGTGTCGATCATCGGCATGTAGGCGTCGTCGTGCATGGCCAGCAGCTCGGGGTCGACGTCGATGCGCAGCTGCGGGGTCTGCACCAGCGAGATCGACTCGACGCCGCCCGCCACCACGAAATCCATGCGGTCGACGATGATCTGCTTTGCGGCCGTGGCGATCGTCATCAGGCCGGACGAGCACTGGCGGTCCATCGTCATGCCGGCGACTTCCGGCGGCAGGCCCGCGCGCAGCGCCGCCATGCGGCCGATGGTCTGCTGCGAGCCCTGCGGCAGCGAGCATCCGAGGATGCAGTCGTCGATCTCGCCCGGCTCGACGCCCGCGCGCTCGACCGCGGCGCGAAGCGCGTGGGCCGCCAGCGTCGGCGCCGGCGTCGCGTTGAAGGCGCCGCGATAGGCGCGCCCGATGGGCGTGCGTGCAGTCGAGACGATTACGGCTTCGCGCATGTCAGTTCCCCTTTCCCGAATCCCTGGAATAGCCGGCGTTCTGCAGTTCGAGGCGGCCCTGCCGCTCTCCCGCCTCCGGAACGATCTCGCCGGTCCGGTCGATGATGCGCGGCCAGGCGGCCTCGACGGCCTCCGGCGCGGCCGGCCCGCCGCCGACGAACACGCCCGGCGTCAGCGTGATGTGTGCGGCCTCGAACGAGCCTGCGCCGGCGCACAGGATCGTGCGGGTGGGCGCGTCCTCGCTGACAAGCGCCAGCACCCCCGGGCTCACGAATTCGGGGCGCAGCAGGTCCATCTCCTGCTGCGGCAGCAGGCCCTCCAGCATCTGCGTCGCGGCGGTCGGCGCTATGCAGTTCACGCGGATGTTGTTGCGCGCGCCCTCCAGCGCCAGCGTCTGCATCAGTCCCACCAGCGCCATCTTGGCCGCGCCGTAGTTGGACTGGCCGAAATTGCCGTAGAGGCCGGACGACGAGGTGGTCATCACGATGCGGCCGTAGTTCTGCGCGCGCATCTGGTCCCACACCGCCTTGGTGCAGTTGACCGAGCCCATGAGGTGCACGTCGACGACCAGCCGGAAGTCGGCCAGGTCCATCTTGGCGAAGCTCTTGTCGCGCAGGATGCCGGCATTGTTGACCAGTATGTCGACCTTGCCCCAGCGCGCGACGGTCTCGTCGGCCATGGCCTTCACCGCGTCGAAGTCGCTCACCGATGCCGCCAGCGCGATCACCTCGCCGCCGGCGGCCGCGATCTCGGCCGCCACGGCGTCGGCTGCGGCCTGGCTGAGATCGTTGACGACGACCCTGGCGCCGCGCTGGGCAAAGAGGAGGGCATGCGCCCGCCCCAGCCCGCCTCCGGCTCCGGTGATGATCGCAACCCTTCCCGACAGATCAATCATGATGCTTCCCCAGGTGAATCCGCAGATGTCTCACGGCGTGGCCATCGCCGGCGGGCAGGCGCGCACCGCGCCGCCGGTCCGCCGGTAACCGGCGCGGTCCGCCGGCTTCGCCCGAAGCCATTGCAGCCGCAATAGACCCGCCTTCGCTGCGTTGCAACAAAAAGTTTGTACGTATGTACGGTTTAGAGGCCAGGCCGGCGCACATGCCGCAGCACCGCGGCGAAGTCGCCGCGCACCCGCGACAGGTCGTCCAGCTCGCCTGCGGCGGCAATCAGCCGGATGAGCTTGCCGATGAACATCGCCTGCATCCGCAACGGCACTTCCGCGCCGCGGTCCCCGCCGGGAATCTGCGCGATGCGCCGCGACCAGGCCCGGTGCTGGTCCAGCAGCGCGGAGGCAACCGCGGGACGCAGCGAAGGGTTTTGCGCGGCGCTCATCCACACCGAATAGTAGCCGATATTCTCGCGTCCGAATTCCAGCGCCTCGCGAAAGAAGATCGCCGTCGTCAGGTCGAGCAGGCGTCCCTCGTCCATCGCCGCCGCGTCGCCTGCCGAGAGGCCGGTGCGGTAGCGCTCCTTGGCGCGGCGGAACAGCGCCATCTGGGCGGCCTCCAGCACGTCCTGGATCGCCGGGAAATAGTAGCTTGGCCCGCTGCGCGCCATGCCGGCGGCGGCCGCGATGCGCCCATGCGACACGCCGGCCGCGCCTTCCTCTATGATGATGCCGATCGCGGCCTGCAGCACCTTCTGCCGCGCCTCGGAGCCCGCCTCGTCGCCATCGTCGCCGGGTGCGGCGCGCGCCGTGCCCGCTCCCGCGCGCTCGAGCAGCGGCTCCAGCTTCAGCCGGCCGGCCAGCAGTTCGCTCGCCGTGGTCGGGTCCAGCGCCAGCGGCTGCAGGCAGAAGGTCATGCCGACCACCAGGTCGATCGCCGCGCTCGCTTCGCTGCGCGAGGCGGCGGGGTCGAGCAGCAGCGCGATCCGGTGCCAGATCTGGTCGAGGCTCTCGTACCACAGCTGCGCCATGGCGCGCCCGGCGGCGCTGCGGCCGCCATGCAGGATCAGCTCGCACCATGCCAGCGACCGCACGCGGTCGCGCCCCAGCGCGTTCAGCACTATGCGGCCGACGAGGTCGTCCAGCGTCGCGATCCGCGTCTCGCCGCCGGCCCGGATGCGGGCCTCCATCTGCCGGAAAGCGGCGAGATACGCGTCCAGCAGCGTTCTCGACGCCTCCTCGATGATCGCGGCCTTGGTCTCGAAATGATAGGTCGTCGCGGCAAGGCTCACGCCGGCGGCGCGCGCCACGGCGCGGTGGGTCAGGCCGGGCACGCCCGCCTCGGCCAGCACCTGGATGGCGCCGTCGAGGATCCTCGCCCGCGTCACCAGCGTCCTGTCCTGGACCGCGCGCTGCCTTGTCCTGCTGCTGCCCATCATGCGGGTCCGATATGCTCCAGTCGGGCGCCGGCCCGGTGCTGCCCAGACTAGCCTAACCGGCGAACATTTCGACCGGCGCGTCGGCGCAGGTCGCGTCGAGCGAGGCGCAGAGCGCCAGCCTCGTCCGTGCCAGCGGGATCTCGTGGCGGCTGAAATAGCGGCAGGTCGTCACCTTGCCCTCATAGAAGGCGCGGTCTGCGTCCGACAGGCCCGCCTGCGCCAGCGCGTCGCTCGCGGCGACGGCCTGGCGCAGCCACATCCAGCCGATCACCACGTGGCCGAACGCGTCGAGATAGATCGTTGCGTTGGCGAGCCGCCGCGCGGCGTCGGCGCAGGCCACGAGCGTCCCGGTCGCCTCGATCAGCGAATCGATCGCGCCTGCCAGAACGCCGGCCTCCTCGCGCAGGGCCGGATGCCGGTCCGCCTCGGCGATTGCATCGCGCATCGCAGCGGCGAAGCCGCGCAGTGTCTCGCCGCCGTCGCCCGCAACCTTGCGCCCGAGCAGGTCCATGCCCTGTATGCCGAAGGTCCCCTCGTGGATGTGGTTCAGCCTGTTGTCGCGGTACAGCCGTTCCACCGGATAGTCGCGCGTATAGCCATAACCGCCGAGCACCTGGATCGCCCATTTGTTGGCCTCCAGGCAGTGTTCGGACGGCCAGGACTTGACCACCGGCGTCAGCAGCCCCAGCAGCGCCGAGAGCCGGCGGCGCTCCGCCTCCCGCTCCTCGGTGGCAAGCGCGTCGACAAGCGTCGCGCAGTAGAGGCTCAGCGCCTGCGCGCCCTCCACCGCCGCCTTCTGAGCCAGCAGCATGCGCCGCACGTCGGCATGCTCGATGATCGGCACCTGCGGCGCGGTCGGATCCCTGTTTTCCGCGCGCCTGCCCTGCGGCCGGTTGCGGGCGTAGTGGGCGGAATACAGATAGCCCCCGAGCGCGGCCATGATCGAGGCGTGGCCGACGCCGATCCTGGCCTCGTTCATCATGTGGAACATGTATTCGATGCCACGGTGCGGCTCCCCGATCAGGTAGCCCTGGCAGTCGCCGTTCTCTCCGAAATTGAGCAGGCAGTTGGTCGTTCCGCGCTGGCCCATCTTGTGGTTCAGCCCCGCCAGCGCGATGTCGTTCGGCTCGCCGCATGCGCCGGCCTCGTCGACCCGCCGCTTCGGCACCAGGAACAGCGAGATGCCCTTGGTGCCGGGCGGTCCGCCGGGGATCTTTGCCAGCACCATGTGGACGATGTTCTCGGACAGCTCCTGCTCGCCGCCGGAGATCCACATCTTGCTGCCGCTGATGCGGTAGATCCCGTCCGAGATCGGGGTGGCCGCGGTCCGGATGTCGGCCAGCGAGGAGCCGGCCTGCGGCTCCGACAGGCACATGGTGCCGAACCAGCGGCCCTCCAGCATCGGGGCCAGGAACGTCGCCTTCAGCTCCGGCGAGCCGAACGTGTTGAGAAGGTTGGCCGCAGCCACGGTCAGGAAGGCGTAGTTGGCGACGGACGTGTTGGCGCAGCTGAACAGGCCGCTGACGGCGGTGTGCAGGAACCAGGGCGCCTGCAGCCCGCCCACTTCCTCGGGGAAGGGCAGGGCGAAGAAGCCGGCCTCGGCAAATGCCCGCAGCGCTTCGCCGGTGGCTGCCGGCATGCGCACGCCGCCGTCCACGAAGGCGGGTTCGTTGGCGTCCACCTCCGCCGCGCAGGACAGGAACTTGTCCTCCGCGATCTGCTGTCCCGTATCCAGCATCTGCCGGATTGCGTCGCGGTCATAGGCTGCGAAGCGGGGATGGCTCAGGATCCGCTCGACGCCGAGCAGTTCGAAGAGGACGAAGTCCAGGTCGCGGCGGTCGACTATCATTCCTGCCAGTCCTTGTTCAATCGCTGCCCAAGCATAGGTCCCCGAAGCCGTCGTGTCGAGTTGGCTGTTGAACGAATGTACTGATTAACTTCTGCCCGAAACGATGTGTCGGAGGCGAGGGCGCCTCGCGGCCCAGCACGTCGCGCGCTGCCCGTGCAGCCCGGCCGCAGGTTCGGGCTGCGCCCTCTTCACCGCCCCTTCACCATAGCCGCATAGCGGCAGGAACTTCCGGTGCGCCGGCGGCTTTCCCGATCATTGAAACGGAGGCTTCCGGCATGAAGGTCACGGCTGCAGGAATCGACCGCATCAAGATCACCAATGCTGACGCGACAGGGCAGGGCGCGCAGTTCGTCGTCTGGCTCTACCTCCAGGTCGACGAAGGCGGCACGCAGACCGCCCAGGAGCTGGTCGTCTCGGTGCCCTACGATGCCCAGATGACCTTCGACGACCTCGCCACCCGCGCCTTCGAGCGGGCGACCGCCATGCTGCGGGCCTGCTGCGACATGGACGAGACCATGTGGTGGAAGCAGTTCAACCGCAGCCTGGCACCGCTGCCCGAATGGACGACGGGACCGCAATAGGCCGGGCCGCTCGCCAGAGGGCGTCGGTTCCGACCGCCCTCAATCCCGCGGCTCGTCGGGCGCAGGTGCGGCGCGCCCCTTGCCGAAAGTGTAGCCGGTCTCGATCGCCGCGCGGCCGAACTTTTCCCGCAGCGAATCCATCGCGCCCTCGGCCAGTGCGCGTTTCCGCGCGCCAGCATCCACCAGGTCGGGCGGATCGGCCCGCACGGGGTCGGAGAGGTCGCTGACGCCGATGCCGATCAGGCGGTAGCGGGTGCCGTCGGTCTCCTTGCGCAGCAGCTCCAGCCCGGTCTGGAAGATACGGTCGGCAAGCCGGGTCGGATCGGTCAGCTGGCGGTTGCGCGTGCGGATCCTGAAATCGGCCGACTTCAGCTTCAGCACCACCGTGCGCCCGGCGATGCCCGCCTTCTTCAGCCGCGCCGACACCTTCTCCGACAGGCCGCGCAAAACCGGCACCAGATCCTCCATCGTGGCCAGGTCGACGTCGAAGGTCGTCTCGGCCGACACGCTCTTGGCCTCGCCGCCGGGGTCGACCCTGCGCTCGTCGATGCCGCGCGCCAGCCGCCACAGCCGATCCCCCATCGAGCCGTAGCGGCGCATCAGTTCGCCGCGATCCATCTCCTGCAGCTGCCCGATCGTGCGAAGGCTGTCGCGCTCCAGCGTGGCGGCAAACGCCTTGCCCACGCCCCAGATCATGGTGACGGGCTGCGGCGCCAGGAACGACAGCGCCTCGGCCCGGCCGATGACGGAGAAGCCGCGCGGCTTGTTCAGGTCGGATGCGATCTTGGCGAGGAACTTGCAGTAGGAGAGGCCGACCGAAACCGTGATGCCGATCTCCTTCTCCACCTGCGCGGCGAAGCGCCCGAGCGCCAGCGCCGGCGCGCGGCCGTGCAGTTTCTCTGTGCCCGCCAGGTCGAGGAACGCCTCGTCGATCGACACCGGCTCCACCAGCGGCGTCAGCGCCTGCATCATCTCGCGCACCTGGCGGCCGACACGGGCATATTTTTCCATGTCGGGCCTTATGACGATCGCTTCCGGGCACGCCTCCAGCGCCTTGAACATGGGCATGGCCGAGCGCACGCCGCGGATGCGGGCGATGTAGCAGGCGGTGGACACCACGCCGCGCCTGCCGCCGCCGATGATGACCGGCTTGTCGCGCAGGGCGGGGTTGTCCCGCTTTTCCACAGCCGCGTAGAAGGCGTCGCAGTCGATATGGGCGATGGCCAGCCCGTACAGCTCGTCATGGCGCTGCAGGCGCGGGCTGCCGCACGCGAAGCAGCGGCGCGCGGCATCGCGTTGCAGGGACAGGCAGTCCCGGCAGAACCCGTGTCTGGGGTCGTTGACAAGCATCGCCGCTGATGAGAACATAACACGAACGGATCGCATGGTAGTTCAGCGCGCGGGGTGGGGCAAGCCGCGCCGGCGGTGGAGCGCGTGGAGGAATGGGCGTTTCAATCGAGCCGCTGGCGCCGTCGCTGTGGCCGGCATTCGAAGAGCTGTTCGGCCGGCAGGGGGCCTGCTTCGGCTGCTGGTGCACCCATTTCCGGCTGCCGCCGGCGGCGCGGCGCGGTTCCAGCGGCGCGCGCAACAAGGACATCATCAGGGCGCGCATCGAGGCCGGGCCGCCGCCCGGCCTGCTGGCGGTCGAGGACGGCGTCGCGCTCGGCTGGATGCAGATCGGGCCGCGCGCCGACGTGCCGGAGTGGAACAACAGGGGCCGCGCCTCGGCGCCGCTCGCCGATGGCGGCGCCGGCGATCCTGCCGTATGGGCGATCTCGTGCTTCTTCGTCCGCGCAGCCGCACGCGGCCGCGGGCTTTCGCATCTGCTGGTGGCGGGCGGCATCGACCATGCGCGCCGCGCCGGCGCCCGGCTGGTCGAGGCCTGCCCCATCCGCGAATCGAAGGATTCGCGTTCGATCGGCCTGTTCGTCGGCTCCGCGCGGGTGTTCGAGAAGGCCGGCTTCGCCATGGTGGCGGAGCGCAAGGCCGGCCGCCCGCTGATGCGGCTCGAGTTGAGGGATTGATTCAGGGCGGGCGCCCAAGCCGCTGGCGGCGTTGGCTAAATGCCCAGCGCTGCGGCGATGAGCGGCCGCGCCTCCGGCCAGTCCTCCACCACATAGGTGCCTTCCGGCGGCGCCGGCAGCAGTTCGCGCAGCTTCGTCTCGGCCATCAGGTGGAAGAGGTGCACGTCGGGCACCCATTCCAGAGCCGATTCCAAATTGGTCGGCTGGTCGTCCACGAAGGCCACCGGGCGCTGCGTGTCGCCGCGCAGCTTCGCGATCGCGGGGCCCTTGGCCATCTCCGTGGTCAGCAGCGGAAAGGGCATGCCGAGCGCGTCCATATGGGCGCGGCGCGCGGCGCGATAGCGGTGCGGCATTGCCGTCAGCATCACGATCTCGGCGCGCGGAGCGAAGTCGGCCAGCACCTCGGCGGCGCCGTCGGTTATCGTCTGCCAGTCGGCCTGGGCGTGGAAGAACTCGTCCACCAGCGCCGCGATCTCCTCGCGCTCGATCGGCCGCCCGGTCGTCCGCTCGCGTATGTTGCCCAGCAGCTTGAAGGTGCCGAGCGTCAGCTCGAAGCCGCGCGCCTCAAGGAAGCGCGGGAAGGGGCGCACGAAGTGCAGCACCACGTCGTCCACGTCCAGCACCAGCAGGGGGCGCGGGTCGTGCGACAGCTCCTCGATCTGGCGTTCGGTTTCCGGGTCTATGCTCATGTCGACCGATCGAATCTGTTGTCGCCGAAGGGCAGGGCGCGCAGCGCCTGCTCGACCGATGCTGGCGGATTGCCCGTTTCTTCCGCGAACCGCATCAGTGTCGGCTCGTGGGCGGAAACGAACTGCAGCACGCCGGCGAGGAAGCCCGGCGTGGCGGCCGCGCGGCGGATATCGGATGCCTCGATGCCGGTGATCGACAGGAAGCGAGGCAGCAGCTCCGGGTCGGCCGCGATGAAGCCCAGCGCTGCTATCGCCAGCTGCTCCGCCGCCTCCCTCTCCGCCTGCCTGTCCCTGATCATTCCGCCGTTCCTTGCGCCTGTCGTGCGGCCTGCGATACATGCCACGATGCCGGCCCGCAAGCCGGCGTTTCGACAGCGGCGAAATGCGGCGTGCCGACAATTCGCGGACGCCGATTTCCGTTTCGTCAATCAAATGCGGATAATGTCGCCGGCGTGGTTCCTGTCGCGGCCGGCGGCCGGCGACGGGAAGGACGGGGAAGCATGCCCAAGAAGGTTATGATCGTCGAGGACAACGAGCTCAACATGAAGCTCTTCCGCGACCTCATCGAGGCCAGCGGCTACGAGACCGTGCGCACGCGCAACGGGCTCGAGGCGCTCGACCTTGCCCGGGCCCACCGCCCGGACCTGATCCTGATGGACATCCAGCTTCCCGAAGTGTCCGGTCTCGAAGTGACCAAGTGGCTCAAGGAAGACGACGACCTGCACACGATTCCCGTGATCGCGGTCACCGCCTTCGCCATGAAGGGCGACGAGGAGCGTATCCGGCAGGGCGGCTGCGAGGCCTACATCTCGAAGCCGATCTCCGTGCCGCGCTTCATCGAGACCATCAAATCCTACCTGGGTGATGCATGACCGCGCGCATTCTCGTCGTCGACGACGTTCCGGCCAATGTGAAGCTGCTGCACGCGCGGCTCACGGCCGAATATTTCGACGTGCTGACCGCGATGTCCGGTCCCGAGGCGATCGAGACCTGCGAGACGTCGAAGATCGACGTCGTGCTGCTCGACGTGATGATGCCGGACATGGACGGCTTCGAGGTCTGCCGCCGCCTCAAGAGCGATCCCGCCACCTCGCACATCCCGGTTGTCATGGTGACGGCGCTGGATCAGGCTTCGGATCGCATACGCGGGCTGGAGGCCGGCGCCGACGATTTCCTCACCAAGCCGGTGAACGACCTGCAGCTCATCACGCGGGTGAAGAGCCTGGTGCGACTGAAGACGCTGACCGACGAGCTGCGCCTGCGCGCATCCACCACGCGCAACATCGGCATCGAGGAGCTGCTGGCGCGCGGCGCCGGCGCCGAAGCCGGCAAGCCCGCCGTGCTTGTCGTCGACGAGCGGGCGAGTTCGTCCGAGCGTATCGCCAGGCTGCTTGCGCCCACCGCCGACGTCACCGTCGTGTCGGACCCGCAGCTTGGCCTGTTCGAGGCAGCGGAAAAGCCGTTCGAGTGCATGATCATCGCCACCGGCTTCTCCGATTACGATCCGCTGCGGCTGTGCTCGCAGCTCCGCTCCATCGACCGCACGCGCTTCCTGCCGGTCATCATGATCGCCAACGAGGACGAGGAAGAGCTGATCATCCGCGGCCTCGACCTCGGCGTGAACGACTATCTCACCCGCCCGCTCGACCCGCAGGAGCTGACCGCGCGTCTGCGCACGCAGGTCAAGCGCAAGCGCTACAACGACCACCTGCGCGCCAGCGTCACCCAGACGATCGAGATGGCGGTGACGGACGGGCTGACCGGCCTGCACAACCGCCGCTACCTCGACAGCCATTTGCAGACCCTGTTCGACCGCGCGGTGGCGCGGCGGCGGCCGCTGTCGCTGATGATCACCGACATCGACCGCTTCAAGACCATCAACGACACGCACGGCCACGACGGCGGCGACGACGTGCTGCGCGAGTTTGCCGCCCGCCTGCGCAACAATGTGCGCGGCATCGACCTTGCCTGCCGCTTCGGCGGCGAGGAGTTCGTGGTGGTGATGCCGGACACGGACGGCCTCATCGCCGAGAAGGTGGCGGAGCGTATCCGCGCCGAGATCGCGAGCACGCCGTTCCCGATCGGCAAGGACGGAAAGGCGATAGAGGTCACGGTCAGCGTGGGCGTCTCGTCGCTGCAGCGGCCGCACGATTCCGCCGAGGCACTGCTGAAGCGCGCAGACACCGCGCTCTACGAGGCGAAGTCCTCCGGCCGCAATCGCGTCGTCGCCAAAGCGGCCTGAAAACAAACGGAAATCCGGAAGGCACGAAGCGGGCCAGAAGCGGCGCGCGCGTTTACCTTAATCCCACGATTCGCGACGCTTAGTTAAGAAACTGTTGATTTTCAACCGGCCTTGCGCAAGTGTCTGCGCCGGGACAGGGACGGATTTCGGGGTGAGGCATTTTTCGATTTCCGTCTATCCATACCCCATGATGCTCAGGTCCGCCGCATCTCCTGGGTCCGTGGGGTCGGCCGGCCGGCGCTGGCACTAAGTGGCCTCCTCGTACCGCTGCCAGAGCCGACCGGCCCCCTAATTCCTCCGGGGTCGAACCGGAAGCGCCAAACGAAAAACGCCGCCCCGAAGGGCGGCGTTTTTTCATTGAGGCGGCGCCGTTTCCGGCAGGGCCTACTTGATCTTGGTTTCCTTGAACTCGACGTGCTTCTTGGCGATCGGATCGTACTTCCGCTTCGTCATCTTGTCGGTCATCGTGCGGCTGTTCTTGCTCGTCACGTAGAAGAAGCCGGTGTCGGCGGTCGAGAGAAGCTTGATCTTGATGTTAGCGGCTTTTGCCATGGTAGCTGTCCGTCATGTGCTGGAGTGAATGCCGCTTCAACGGGAAACCGGCCCGGCCGCGGGAAACTCGGCGCGACACATAAAGATCGCTGCCCGAAAGTCAAGCCCGCCGCGGCCTGAGCAGCAGGCGCCACAGCAGCAGGACCACGTAGAAGGCGAAGAAGGCGGCCAGCGACCAGGCAAATCCGTGCGGGCCGAACGCATCCATGCCCAGCCCGATGACCTGCGGTCCGGCCAGCATGCCGATGCCGTAGCAGAACACGAAGGCGGCGTTTGCCATCGCCAGGTCGGTGCCCGAGAGGCGCGAGCCGAGATGGGCGAAACCCACCGTGTAGAGGCCGGCGACAACGCCGCCCCACACGAAAAGCAGGCCGGCCGCCGCCCACCAGCTCGCCTGGATCGCGGGCAGCAGCAGCATGCCGCCCAGCCCCACCAGCGCACACACCAGCAGCAGCACGCGGCGGTCCCGCATCCAGTCGCTGACGATGCCGATGGGTATCTGCAGCAGCACGTTGCCGAGGCCGATCATCGTCAGCAGCAGCGCCGCGTCCGCCTCGGAATAGCCGGTGCGCGTGCCGTATACGGGAAACAGCGCGAAGCCGCCGGTCTCCACCGCGCCGTAGACCAGCACCGCCGCCGTGGCGGTCGGCACCAGGAAGACATAGCGCAGGAACGACGTTCCCTTGGTCTGGCCGGCCGGGCTCAGCGCGGGGCTCTCGCGCCGCGCCACGATCACAGGGATGGCGGCGGCCACCACCAGCGCGAAGGCCAGGCCGAAGGGCGCGAAGCCGCGGCTGCCGATCTGCGCCAGCAGCAGCGGCCCGAGCGCGAAGCCAAGCGACAGGCAGGTTGTGTACACGCCCAGCAGCAGCCCGCGCCGCTGCGGCGGGGCCGAGCTGGTGATCCAGAATTCGGAGAGGATGAACAGCGTGGTCAGCGCCAGATGCAGCACCGCGCGCAGCGCAAACCACAGCGCGAAGGATTCGACGAAATAGAAGCCGAGGAAGGAGAAGCCGCCGACCAGGATCGAGGCGAGCATCATCGGGACAACGCCCAGCCGCGCTGCAAGCGGCACCACGAAGGGGGCGGCCGCGATGGAGACCACGCCGCCGACGGCCGAGTTGAGGCCGATCAGGCTCGCCGCATAGCCGCGCTGCTCAAGGATGATCGAAAGCAGCGGCACGCCGAGGCCGATGGCGATGCCGACGACGCTGATCGAGGCGATCGCTGCGCTGGCCGAGCGCCAGCGCAGCGTTTCCGGACCGGCGGCAGGGGAGGCGGCCGACTCCATGGCAACGGTCAGATCTGGTCGACGAGGAAGCGGTTGCGCAGCATGCGGAAGAACGGCACCGGGCCGCCGGGCGCCAGCGCGGGATCGGCGGCGAGCCGCTTCTCCAGCGTCTCGAGCACGGTGCGGGTGATCGCGGGTATGTCAGCCTGCTTGGCCTCGCCGATCGGCAGCCAGACCAGCTCTTCCAACTCGTGCGTCGGGCCGCCCTCGGGCAGTTCCAGCGCCACGTCGTCGCGCCAGGCGGCAAGGAAACGCGTGTCGAAGCGGCGCACGCGGCCGGGCGGCGTGATGGCGCGCGCAATGTAACGCAGCGCCTCCAGCGAGGGCTGCACGCCGTGGTCGGCAAAGCCCTGCCAGTCGGGCCGGGTGGTCGTGAATTCGCCCTTGCGGCCGATCAGGAAGCCGGCCTCCTCATAGGTCTCTCGCACGGCCGAAAGCGCGATGGCGCGGGCGCGCGCCACCGAGGCGCGGCTGCCTGTGCCCACGAGCTTCGCTTCCTCGCTGGGATGCAGGCCGGCGCAGACGGCAATGCGGCTGTCGGACGGGTCGGTGCGTCCGCCCGGAAACACGAACTTGCCGGGCATGAAGGCATGCGCCCGGTGGCGGCGGCCGATCAGCACGCGCACCGCGCCGCCGGCGCGGTCGAGCAGGATCAGCGTGGCGGCGTCGCGCGGGCGCTTGGGGCCCGCGCCCAGCGCGAAATCCCTGTTCTCGATCCGGTCGATCTCGGCGCGGGTCATGCCCGCCATCGTGTCCGGATGCTCGTTCATGGCGTCGTCAAAGCTCGGGGGTCAAAGCTCGGGGTGAGTCTCTATGCGGTCAACTTCGCCGCCGAAGCCATGCATGTAAAGCGCCCACTGCAGGCCCACTATGGCGCCCTTGGTGGGCTGCAGCAGCGCCAGCGCCGAAATCACCGTCAGCGGCGCCCAGATCGCCAGGTGCTGCCACAGCTGCATGTCGAACATCGTTTCCACGCCCATGAAGGCCCCCACGATGACGTGGCCGACAACCACCACCACCAGATAGGCCGGCAGGTCGTCGGCGCGGTGGTGGTGATATTCCTCGCCACACGCCTCGCACGAATCCACCGTCTTCAGGAAAGCGCGGAAGAGCTTTCCCTCTCCGCAGTGCGGGCAGCGCCCGAGAAAGCCGCGCCACATCGCCTGCGCCGTGTTGCGCTGCTGGCGGGCGGCACCGTAGACATGCTGTTCCATCATCGTCTCCTGCCGCGCTGCTGGCGGCCCTTGGTGGCGCGTTCGCGCGCCGGTCGCTTGCGTCCGCCCTTGTGGAAGGATCGCACCGAGGCCGGCATCTGCCGCGGCTCCGAAAGCATCTCGAAGCGCATGGCGCCCGCCATGGGGGCGATCTCCACCAGTCGAACCTCAACGCGGTCGGCCAGCCTGTAGCCCTTGCCCGTCCGTTGCCCTGCCAGGGCGCGCGCGGCCTCGTCGAATATATAGTAATCATCGCCGAGCGTTGACACCGGCACGAAGCCATCGGCGCCGAACTGGGGCAACTGGACAAAAAGTCCCGATTTGGTCACGCCCGAGATGCGCGCCTCGAAGGTCTGCCCCACCTGCTCGGCGAGATGCTGCGCCACCAGCCGGTCGATCGTGTCGCGCTCGGCCGCCATGGCGCGCCGCTCGGAGGCCGAGATCAGCGCCGAGATCTCCTCCAGCCGCTCCTCCTCGCCCTGCGTGAGCCCTTCTTTTCCAAGGCCCAGCGCGCCGATCAGGGCGCGATGCACGATGAGGTCGGCATAGCGCCGTATCGGCGAGGTGAAGTGCGCATAGCGCCGCAAATTGAGGCCGAAATGGCCAAGGTTCTCGGGCGAGTACACGGCCTGGCTCTGGCTGCGCAACACCACCTCGTTGACCAGCTCGGCCTCGTCGGTGCCCTCCACCCGCGACAATATGCCGTTGAACTGGTCGGGCTTGAGCTGGGCTCCGTGGGCGAGCGAAAGCCCCAGCGTCTTCAGGAACTCGCGCAGCGATTCCTGCTTGGCGAGCGAGGGCGCGTCATGCACGCGATAGACCAGCGCCTGCCGCTTGTTCTCCAGCGTCTCGGCCGCGCAGACATTGGCCTGGATCATGAATTCCTCGATCAGCTTGTGGGTGTCGAGGCGCTCGGGCACCACCACGCGGTCCACAGTGCCGTCGGGCTTCAGCAGGATCTTGCGTTCGGGCAGGTCGAGCTCCAGCGGCGCGCGGGAGTCGCGCCCGCGCTTCAGCACCCGGTAGCCCTCCCACAGCGGCTTCAGGATCGTTTCCAGTATCGGCTGCGTCTTTGCGTCCGGCGCGCCGTCGATCGCCGCCTGCGCCTGCGGATATGCAAGCTTGGCGTGGCTCCTCATCATCACGCGGTGAAAGCTGTGCCGCAGCTTGCGGCCGTCCGAGGCAAACACCATGCGCAGGCCCAGCGCGGGGCGGTCCTCGTTCTCGCGCAGGGAGCAGAGATCGTTGGAGATGCGCTCCGGCAGCATCGGCACCACCCGGTCGGGAAAATAGACCGAATTGCCGCGCTTCAGCGCCTCGCGGTCCATGGCCGTGCCGTGGCGCACATAGGCTGCCACGTCGGCGATGGCCACATAGGCGACCACGCCGCCTCTATTGGCCTCGTCCTCGTCGGGCGCGGCATAGACCGCGTCGTCATGGTCCTTGGCGTCGGCAGGGTCGATGGTCACCAGCGGCAGCTCGCGCCAGTCCTCGCGTGCCGCAATCGCGACCGGTTTCGCGGCCGCAGCCTCGTCCAGCACCTCCTGCGGGAAGATGTGCGGTATCTCGTGCATGTGGATGGCGATCATCGAGACCGCCTTCTCGCTGGTCAGCGATCCCACCACGTTGATGACCTGGCCGCGCGGCAGGCCGTAGCGGCCCACCTTCACGGGCTCCACCTCGACAAGGTCGCCGGGCTTGGCGCCGCCGGCATACTCCGCGTCCACGATCAGCTCCGGCTGGGTGCGCTCCACCGGCTCGATGCGGAAGCCGCCGTCCTGCAGCTTGCGGAAGATGCCGAGCACGGCGTCGCGGCTCTTCTCGATGCGCTTCATCACCCGGGCGACGTAGGGCGGGCCGGCCTCGTCCTCGCTGGGGAATACGCGGGCCAGCACGCGGTCGCCGATGCCGGGCGCAGGCGCGCCGCGCGAAGGGCGGATCGACACCAGCGGCAGCGGGCCGCCATCCTCGCGCTGCTCGGCCGGGCGCGCCAGCAGCATGCCTTCGGCGTCGCGCGAGAAGATGTCGAGCACCACCACATGGGGCAGGGCGCCGGGCCGCTGGATGCGCTTGCCCCGCTTTTCCACCAGCCCCTCGTCGGCCAGCTCGCGCAGCACGTCCTTCAGCCAGACACGGTCGGGGCCCTTCAGGTTGAAGGCGCGGGCAAGCTCGCGCTTGCCGGCCTCACCCGGATTCTCGGAGATGTATTTCAGGATCTCGTCGCGCGAAGGGCGGTGGTGCGCGGCGCCGCCGCCCTCGGGTGCGGGGCGCCCGGACCTGCTTGCCCCGCCTGCCTTCCGCCCCGATATGCGTCGCGCCAATCCGCTATTCCTTCTTCGCCGTCTTCTTCTTGGCGCCCGTCTTCGTGGCCGCCGTCTTGGTGGCAGCCTTCTTGGCCGCCGGGGCCTTCTTCGCCGCTGCCTTCTTGGCCGGGGCCTTCCTGGCGCCGCCCTTGCGGCCGCCGCCCGCGCTGCCGGCCTTGGCCGCGATCCACTCCAGCGCCTGCTCCACCGTCACCGCCTGCGGGTCGGTGCCCTTGGGCAGCGTCGCGTTGACCTTGCCCCAGTTCACATAGGGGCCGTAGCGGCCGTCGCGCACGGTGATCTTGCCGCCGTCCGGGTGGTCGCCCAACTCCTTCAGCGCCGCCGGGGTTCCGCGGCCGCCGCCGCCATTGGCGAAGCGGCTCTTCTTCTCGGCGATCACGCTGACGGCGCGGTTGAGGCCGATAGAGAACACGTCCTCCACGCTCTCCAGATTGGCGTAGGTGCCGTCATGCAGCACGAAGGGGCCATAGCGTCCGATGCCGGCCGAGATCATCTTGCCGCTCTCGGGGTGCTTGCCCACGTCGCGCGGCAGCGACAGCAGCGCCAGCGCCTTCTCGTGGTCCATCTCCTCCGGCTTCCAGCCCTTGGGCAGGCTGGCGCGCTTGGCCTCCTTGCCGTCGCCGCGCTGCACATACGGGCCGAAACGCCCGTTCTTCAGCACGATCTCCTCGGAGGTGTAGGGGTCCTTGCCCAGCGGCCGGTCCGCATTCTCGCCATCGGCTCCGTCACCGGCGTCGGCGCCGAACTGCCGCGTGTAGCCGCATTCGGGATAGTTGGAGCAGCCCACGAAGGCGCCGTTCTTGCCGAGCTTCAGCGACAGCTGGCCGGTGCCGCAGCGGGGGCAGACGCGCGGATTGCTGCCGTCCTCGCGCGGCGGAAACACCAGCGGCGCCAGCTCCTCGTTCAGCGCGTCCAGCACGTCGGAGACGCGCAGCTCCTTGGTCTCGTCGACATGGCCGGAAAAGTCGCGCCAGAAGTCGCGCAGCACTTCCTTCCAGTCGAGCTTGCCGTCGGAGATCTCGTCGAGCTTCTCCTCCAGCGAGGCGGTGAAGTCGTACTCGACATATTTGTCGAAGAAGTTCTCCAGGAACGCCGTCACCAGCCGCCCGCGCGAATGCGGGATCAGGCGGCGCTTGTCGATGGTGACGTATTCGCGGTCCTCCAGCGTCTTCAGCGTCGCCGAATAGGTGGAGGGGCGGCCGATGCCGATCTCCTCCATCTTCTTGATCAGCGTCGCCTCGGTGTAGCGCGGCGGCGGCTCGGTCGAATGCTGCGTGGCGGCGATGCTCTCGCGCGCCAGCTCCTCGCCTTCGCGGATTTCGGGCAGGCGCCGGCTCTCCTCGTCCTCGGCGTCGTCTTCCTTCTGGTCGGTGTAGGCGGCGATGAAGCCGTCGAAGCGCACGACCGAGCCGACCGCGCGCAGCTCCGCGCGGCGGGAGCCGTTCACCGCGTCGATCTCCACCGTGGTGCGCTCGATCTCGGCCGGGTTCATCTGGCTGGCGATGGCGCGCTTCCACACCATCTCGTAGAGCCGGTACTGGTCGGCATCCAGATGCGCGCGCACCGAGGCCGGCGTGCGGAAGAAGTCGGTCGGGCGGATGGCCTCGTGCGCTTCCTGCGCGTTCTTGGCCTTGGTCGAATAGTACCGCGGCTTCTCCGGCAGGTACTTTTCGCCGAACTCCTTGCCGATCGCGCCGCGCGCGGCCTCGATCGCCTCCGGCGCCATCTGCACGCCGTCGGTTCGCATATAGGTGATCAGGCCCACCGTCTCGCCGCCGATGTCGAGGCCCTCATAGAGCCGCTGCGCCACCTGCATGGTGCGGCTGGCCGAGAAGCCCAGCCGCGAGGATGCCGCCTGCTGCAGCGTCGACGTGGTGAAGGGCGGGCCGGGGCTGCGCCTGGTCGGCTTGGCCTCCACCGAGCGCGCCTTGAAGGTGGCGCCTTCCAGCATGCCCTTGATGTCGGTCGCCTGCGCCTCGTTCTTGATGTCGAGCTTCTGCAGGCGCTTGCCCTCGAAGCCGGTCAGCCGCGCCTCGAAGCCCTCCTTGCGGAGCGTCAGCAGCGAGGCGGCCACCTGCCAGTATTCCTCGCGCACGAAGCGCTCGATCTCGGCCTCGCGGTCGCAAACCAGACGCAGCGTCACAGACTGCACGCGGCCGGCCGAACGCGCGCCCGGCAGCTTGCGCCACAGCACCGGAGACAGCGTGAAGCCCACCAGATAGTCCAGCGCGCGGCGCGCCAGATAGGCGTCCACCAGCGGCGCGTCGATGTCGCGCGGGTGGGCCATGGCGTCTAGCACGGCCTGCTTGGTGATGGCGTTGAAGACGACGCGCCGCACCGGCTTGTCCTTGATCGCCTTCTTCTGGCGCAGCACTTCCAGCACGTGCCAGGAGATGGCCTCGCCCTCACGGTCCGGGTCGGTGGCGAGAATGAGCCCGTCGGCGTCCCTCACCGCGTTGGTGATGTCGGCCAGGCGCTTGGAGGATGCGCCGTCGACCGCCCACGACATGGCGAAATCCTCGTCCGGGCGCACCGAGCCGTCCTTGGCCGGCAGGTCGCGGACATGGCCGAACGATGCCAGGACCTTGTAGTCCCGACCCAGATATTTGTTGATTGTCTTGGCCTTGGCAGGCGACTCGACGATAACGACGTCCATCCGGGACGCTACCCCTCTGGCGCCCGAAGCGCCGTTTGCCGCATTTCAACTGGCCCGTCACATGGCTGCGGATTGCCATCGGGTCAAGGGGCAGGCTTCAGGCGCCTCCCGCTGTCTGCGCAACCGAGAGTTGCATATACGACGTTAAATACAATTTTAGAGATTGCAAACATACTACCTTGGATTGTATGTCTTAATCCATGCCCGCTTTCGGTGCATCGGCCGGAGGACATACGAACGACGGGGGTAGAACATGCAACACAGCCGTTCGGAAAGCCTGGAATACCTGCAATCGATGCTTGGCCAGCTGCGCACCATGGCCGAGGGCGAGCGCTGCGACATGCTCGCCTACCTGATCGAGATGGCCTACATCGAGGCAAGCGACATCATGCGCGGCGAACGGCCGCGCAACATCGGCTCGCGTTCTCGGATCGCGTCGGAAGACAGCGTGGCCTAGCCGCGCGGTGGTGCCGCCTTCTAGACCTGCACCAGCGAGACTGAGCCGCCGGGATGACGCTCCAGCCGTCCGGCGAGGTCGAGCTCGAGCAGCACCATGAACACCTGCGCCGGATGCAGGCCGGTGTGCCGGATGATCTCGTCAACCGCCACCGGCGTCGGACCCAGCGTCTCCACGATGCGCGCGCGGTCGTCGTCGCCGGTCGCGGGCGCGGCCGAAAAGTCCGGCGGCTCGTCGAAGCTTTCGGGGGCGGGCGGCGGCAGGTTGGACAGCGGCGCCAGCGCGTCGAGCACGTCGCGCGCCTCGGTCACCAGTATCGCGCCGTCCTTCAGCAGGCCGTTGGTGCCGGCCGCGCGCGGATCGAGCGGCGAGCCCGGGACCGCGAAGACCAGGCGCCCCATCTCGCCGGCCAGCCTCGCGCTGATGAGCGAGCCGGAGCGCAGCGCCGCCTCCACCACAATGAGCCCGAGCGACAGGCCGGCCACGATGCGGTTGCGGCGGGGAAAGTCGCGGGCTCGCGGCTCCCAGCCGAAGGGCATCTCCGACACCACCGCGCCGCGCTCGGCGATCTGCTCCATCAGCGGCACGTTTTCGGGCGGATAGGGCCTGTCGAGGCCGCCGGCCATTGCGGCGATGGTGCCGGTGTCGATGCTGCCCGTGTGCGCGCCGGCGTCGATGCCGCGGGCGAGGCCCGACACCACGGCATAGCCCTCGCGGCCCAGTTCCAGCGCCAGCATGCGCGCCATCTTGATGCCGGCGAGCGATGCGTTGCGCGCGCCGACGATCGAAACCGCCGGCAGACGGAACACCGCCTCCTGGCCCTTCACCGCCAGGATCGGCGGCGGGCCCGAGATCCTGCGCAGCAGGGGAGGGTAGCCGTCCTCGCCGATCGCCACGAAGCGCGCGCCCAGCCGCGCCGCCGTCTCCAGCTCCGCCTCGGCCGCGTCCTGCGGGTATGCCCGCACGGTCTGGCCGCTGCCGCGCCTGGCGAGTTCCGGCAGCGCTTCCAGCGCCGCCTCGGCCGAGCCATAGCGGTTGATCAGGTCGCGAAATGTCTGCGGACCGACATTGTCGGTGCGGATGAGCCGGAGCCAGGCCAGCCGCTGGCGGTCGGAAAGCCGCTGCTGGCCGACCGGCGGCGGCGTCATCCCTTGGAGCCGATCTTCGATTCCGTGCCGGACAGCAGCCGCGAGATGTTTGCCCGGTGCTTCACCAGCACCAGCAGCGTCATCAGCGCCAGCAGCAGCGCGCGGTCGCCGGAGGCGAAGATGAACCAGGTGGCAATCGGCGCCACCACCGAGGCCACGATGGCCGCCAGCGACGAGTACCGGGTCAGCGCGGCGATGGTGATCCAGACCACGGCGAACACCAGGCCGACCTGCCAGGCGATGGCGAAGAGCACGCCCACATAGGTCGCCACGCCCTTGCCGCCCCTGAAGCCGAGCCACACGGGAAACAGGTGCCCCAGGAAGGCGCCCAGGCCGGCCAGCAGGCCTAGTTCGGGACCCCAGTATTGCGCGATCAGAACCGCCGCCGTGCCCTTCAGCGCGTCGAGCAGCAGCGTCGCGGCCGCCAGCCCCTTGTTGCCGGTGCGCAGCACGTTGGTTGCGCCAATATTGCCGGAACCGATCTTCCGGACGTCGCCCAGCCCGGCGGCGCGGGTCAGCAGCAGGCCGAAGGGAATGGAGCCCAGCAGATAGCCGAACAGCAGCGCAGCCGCGAGCGGCAGGTAGAAGGCCATGTCTTCGCATCCTCCCCCGGAGATTGCCGGGCAATCGATTCCAACCCAACTATGCCGAGAAAACGAAGCGGCCTGCAACCATCGTCTTGAGAACCTTGCCCTGCAGGCGTGCGCCCTCGAAGCAGGTGTTCTTCGAGCGAGACACGATGTCGGCCTCCCGCACCACCCAGGGCTCGTCGAGGTCCACCAGCGCCAGATCCGCCTGCGCGCCGGCCGCAAGCGTGCCTGCCGGCAGCCCGAACAGCCGCGCTGGTGCCGTCGACAGCGCCTCGATCAGGCGCGACAGCGGCACGTGGCCGCCATGGTGCAGCCGCAGCGCCACCGCCAGCAGCGTCTCCAGCCCGATCGCACCGGTCGCCGCGTCCGCGAAGGGCAGGCGCTTGGTGTCCACGTCCTGCGGGTCGTGCGAGGACGAGATCACGTCCACCGTGCCGTCCCGCAGCGCCTCCACCATGGCCAGCCGGTCCTCCTCGGCGCGCAGGGGCGGCGAGAGGCGGAAAAAGGTGCGGTATTCGCCGACATCGAGCTCGTTGAGCGAGAGGTGGTTGATCGACACGCCGGCCGAGACGCTGGCGCCCTCGTGCTTGGCGCGGGCAACCGCCTCCACCGACAGCGCAGTCGAAAGCTTGGCGGCGTGGTAGGCGCCGCCCGTCAACCGCGCCAGCCGCAGGTCGCGCTCCAGCGTGATCGCCTCCGCCTCGCGCGGGATGCCGGGCAGGCCGAGCCAGCTCGCATACAGCCCTTCGTTCATCACCCCGCCGGCGGCAAGGTCCACGTCCTGCGTCTCATGCGCAACCACGGCGCCGAAATCCCGGGCATAGGTCAGCGCCCGTCGCATCACCAGCGCGCTGGCGATCGAGCGGCGACCGTCGGTGAAACCCACCGCGCCGGCCTCCTTCAGCAGGCCGAACTCGGTCAGCTCGTGCCCCTCCAGGCCCTTGGTGATGGCGGCCGCCGGATAGATGTTGACCGCGGCCGTATCGCGCGCGGCGCGCAGCACGAACTCCACCAGCGCGATATCGTCGATCGCCGGATGCGTGTCCGGCATCATCACCACGGAGGTCACGCCGCCGGCGGCAGCCGCCGCACTTGCCGAGGCGATGGTCTCGCGATGCTCGGCGCCCGGCTCGCCGATGAAGACGCGGCTGTCCACCAACCCGGGTATCAGGAGCCTGCCGCGGCAGTCGATGATCTCGGCGCCCTCGGGCGCGCCCTGGTTGCGCGCGCCGGCACCTGCGGCGACGATCTGCTTTCCGCGCACGATCAGCGTGCCAAGCTCGTCCAGGCCGCGCGAGGGGTCGACGATGCGCGCGTTCTCGAAGACGGTCGCTGTCATGCCGTTGCCCCGTCGCGGCCCTCGTTGCGGCCCTCGTTGCGACGGGGGTCGAGCAGCGCTTCCATCACCGCCATGCGCACCGCGACCCCCATTTCCACCTGCTCCTGGATCACGCTCTGCGGGCCGTCGGCCACCTCGGACGAGATCTCCACGCCACGGTTCATCGGGCCCGGATGCATCACCAGCGCCCCCTCATTCGCCGCCTTCAGCCGCTCGGCGTTGAGGCCGAAATAGCGGAAATACTCGCGCACCGAAGGCACGAAGGAGCCGGCCATGCGCTCGCGCTGCAGGCGCAGCATCATCACCACATCGGCACCCTTGAGGCCTTCAGCCATCGAGGTGAAGACCTCGACGCCCATCTTGGCGATGCCGGCCGGCATCAGCGTCGAGGGGCCCACCACGCGCACCGCCGCGCCCAGCGCATTGAGCAGCACGATGTTGGAGCGCGCCACGCGCGAATGCAGCACGTCGCCGCAGATCGCCACTACCAGCCGGCCGATCTGGCCCTTGGCGCGGCGGATGGTCAGCGCGTCAAGCAGCGCCTGCGTGGGGTGCTCGTGCGCGCCGTCGCCGGCGTTCACCACCGAGCACGCCACCTTCTGCGCCAGCAGCGCCGCCGCGCCTGCGGAAGAGTGGCGGATGACGAGGATGTCCGGCCGCATGGCGTTCAGCGTCATCGCCGTGTCGATCAGCGTCTCGCCCTTCTTCACCGAGGACGACGCCACCGACATGTTCATCACATCGGCGCCCAGCCGCTTGCCGGCCAGCTCGAACGACGACTGCGTGCGCGTCGAGGCTTCGTAGAACAGGTTGATGTGCGTGCGCCCGCGCAGGGTCGTGGTCTTCTTCTCGCTCTGGCGCGAGATCGCCACCGCCGCGTCGGCGCGGTCGAGCAGCAATTCGATGTCGGAGGGAGAAAGCCCCTGGATGCCAAGCAGATGGCGGTGGGGGAAGAGCGGGAAGGCTTGAGCTTCGGTCATCTCAAGCGGTGGCTATAGGGCCCATGCCCCTGCGCCGCAAGCGCGCGCCGCCGACGTCTTGCCCTTGTCCCCCGAAATAGGCCGCTGCCTGCGACCGTTCAGAAGATGCGGCGCAGGACCGGCAGGCGCAGCACCACGTAGTTGGTGAACGCGACGGTGAGGCCAAGCACCAGCGGCCAGGTCAGCAGCAGGCTCACCCATTTCGGCAGCGGCGTGTTCATCAACGCCCACTGCACCAGCAGCACGAACGGAAAGTGGAAGACGTAGATCGCAAATGCGTTGCGCGCCAGCAGCCGCCAGACGCGGCCGGCGCCCAGCGCCAGCTCTCGAAATGCCACGGGCAGGCCGACGCACAGGCCCGTCGCCACGAACGCCTCCCAGATGATTCCCTGCACGTCGATCCCGCCGGGGCCGCCGGCTGGCGCGCCGGGCACGAGGATGCCGAAACCTGCCAGCAGGTAGAGCAGCAGGGCGAGCCCGCCGCCCACGCCGAGCCAGGCCAGCCCACGCGCCGTCGGCATCGTCTCGATCCAGCGTCCGCGGCCGGCGAGCACGCCGATCACGAACAGGCTGGCATATTGCGGCAGATGCGCCGGCTCCATCTGGATGAAGCCGAGGAAGCCGATCCAGTCGTTGACCGGAAACCAGACGCGGATCAGCATCGTGGCCACGGCCAGCGCCACGGCATAGGCAAAGATCGCCAGGCTCGTCGGCGGGGCAGGGCGGATGGCGCTTGCCCGCGTCGGGAAGAGGGCGCGCCAGCCGGCGTAGAGCAGCGCATACATCAGCAGATGCTGAAGGAACCAGAGGTGGCCGAGGTTGAGCTGTGGCCAGTATTGCGATTCGGGCCAGTCTTCGGGTTTCGCGCCGAAGCCGAAGAATCCGTTGGCCAGATAGTCCCAGTAGCCGATGCGCAGCATGCCGGGCGACAGGTTCATCCGCATCCAGCCCTGCAGGGGCACGATCAGCAGCAGGCCCATCAGCAGCGGAATGCCGATCCGCGTGAAGCGGTCGGCGAGGAACTGGCCGGAGCCTTTGCGGTCGAAGGAGCGGGGCGTGTAGTAGCCGGCCAGCAGGAAGAACAGGCCCATGAAGAAAGCCGCGTTGACTGCCAAAAAGGCCCAGACGCCCGGCACGGGCGGGCCCGGCAGCATGATCTCCGGCGGCACGTAGCTGAACGCGTAGGGCTCCCACGAATGATGCCCCACCACCAGCACGGTCAGGAACACGCGCAGCGCGTCCATGTAGCCGACGCGCGGCGCGGCGCGGGCAATCGCGCCTGCCATGGCCGTGCCGGCCTGGTCCGTGGAAATCGTCTCGCTCATGGGATTGCCTCCCGCACGATCCCGGCTATTGAAGCAGGGATCGGGCGGCGGCGGCTTGATCCATCTCAAGGGTGACTCGCTTTAGGGGTGGCGGGGTCTCGGCCATCCCGTCCGGCGCTCACGCCCCGTCAGGCGGGCGCCGCTGTATTTGTTCAATGGGATCGGGCAGTATCGCTCGCGTTTGCCAGTTCCGGAGGGGCGCAGTTGACGCACGAGGTGACGAACCAGCCGCCGCCATTGGCCGGCACCAACGCCTGGCGCGGCGACCCGCTGCTGATGCAGCTGTCGGAGGATTTCGCCGAGCCGGTGCGCAAGGAGCTCGACCAGCTGGGCCGCTTCGTGCGCTCGCTCGAGGCGCAGGACCTCGCCCGCATCGCCAATACCGAAACGCCGAAGCTTCGCACGTTCGACCGGCAGGGCCGCCGCCTCGACCAGGTGGATTTTCACCCGGCCTACCACGCGCTGATGCGCCGCTCGGTCCAGATGGGCCTGCATGCCTCCGTGTGGGAGAACAACAATGTCGAGAAGGGGGTGCGCCATCAGGCGCGCGCCGCCCGCTACTTTCTGATGTCGGAGCTTGAGACCGGGCATCTGTGCCCGATCACCATGACGAACGCCTCGCTGGCGGCCGTCATGTCGACGCCCAAGCTGTTCCGCGAATGGGCGCCCCGCGTCACCTCCCGCAAATACGATCCGTCGCATAGGCCGCCGGCCCAGAAGACCGGGCTCACGCTGGGCATGGGCATGACCGAGAAGCAGGGCGGCACCGACGTGCGCGCCAATACCAGCCGCGCCGACCGCGCGGCCAACGGCTTCTGGCGGCTCACCGGCCACAAATGGTTCATGTCGGCGCCGATGTGCGACGCCTTCCTCATGCTGGCGCAGGCAAGCGAGGGGCTGTCCTGTTTCCTGGTCCCCCGCATCCTGTCGGACGGCACCAATAACGGCCTTCATTTCCAGCGGCTGAAGGACAAGCTGGGCAACCGCTCCAACGCCTCGTCCGAGGTCGAGTTCGACGGCGTGCTGGCCGAGATGGTGGGCGAGCCCGGCCAGGGCATCAAGACCATCATGGACATGGTCACGCTCACCCGGCTCGACTGCGCGCTGGGCAGCTCCGGCATCATGCGCGCCGCGCTGGCCGAGGCCGTGCACCACACGCGCCACCGCCAGGTCTTCGGCGACCGGCTGGTCGACCAGCCGCTGATGACGCGGGTGCTGGCCGACCTCGCGCTCGACGTGGCGGGCGCCACCGCGCTCTCCTTCCGGCTGGCGCGCGCCTTCGACGAGGCGGCCGACGAGCGCGAACAGGCGGCCTTCGCCCGCGCGATGACGCCGGTGGTCAAGTACTGGGTCTGCAAGACCGCGCCTGCCATGGTCTATGAGGCGATGGAGTGCCTGGGCGGCAATGGCTATGTCGAGGAGGGCCCCCTGTCGCGCTACTATCGCGAGGTGCCGGTCAACGCCATCTGGGAAGGGTCGGGCAACGTCATGGCGCTGGACGTCATGCGGGTGCTGCGGCGCGCGCCGGACCTGTTCGAGATCGTGGTCGAGGGCATCCGCCGCGACCTCGGGCCGGCAGGGCAGGGCACCGCCGGCGTGTTGCGGGCGGCGATGGAGATATCCCTCGCCGACGAGGGCTCCGCCCGCATCCTCACCGAGCAGCTGGCGCTTGCCTCGGCTGCGGCCGAGCTGCGCCGGCTTGGCGCGGGCCGCATCGCAGATGCCTTCATCGAGACGCGGCTGGCCGGCCAGTGGCGGGGCACATACGGCATGCTGCCCGCCCGCCACGACGCGCGCGCCATCGTCGACACGCTCTATCCCGAGGCGAACTGAGCGGCCAGCGCCAGCGCCACCGGCATGGTCAGCGCGGCCAGCATCGTCTGCAGCGTGGTGATGGCGGCGTACAGCGCGGGGTCGCCGCCCAGCTGGCGCGCCAGCGTGTAGCCGTTCATCGCGGTGGGAACCGCCCCGCACAGCACCAGGTAGACGAATTCCGGTCCGCGCACGCCCAGCACCCACGCGGTGGCGCCCAGCAGCGCCGGCAGCAGCACCAGCTTCACGATGACCGGAAACCAGATGATGAGGCGCAGGCGGAACATGTCCGACACCCGAAGGCCGGCGCCGATCGTGATCAGGCCCATGCCGATCGCCGCTCCGGCGACGAGGCCGATCGTGCGGTCCACCGGCTCGTAGAGGCCGCCCGGCAGCCAGCGCATCGCCACCCCCGCGAGCACGGCCAGGATGAGCGGGTTGGTGGCGGTGGCTTTCAACACCTTTGGCCAGTCGGCCTCGCGGGCGCCAAAATGGGCCACGACCGTCACCGACATGACGTTGAGCGGCACGATGATGACGGCCATCGCAAGCGCCACCACGGCGGTGCCGGCGGGCGGGAATATCTTCTGGGCAACCGCCAGCGCGATGAACGCGTTCCAGCGTATGGCGGTCTGGAACACCGACGAGAATTCGCCCGGCGTGACGTTGCTAGCCCGCTTCCACCCCGGCCAGGTGACCAGCACGAAGGCCGCCAGCAGCGTGATCGACATGAGCAGGGCGCCCAGAATCGCGTCCAGCCGCAACCCGGTGAAATCGGCATGCAGGATCGAGGAGAAGAGCAGCGCCGGATACAGCACCCAGTAGCCCAGCTGCTCCACGCCCAGCCAACCCGCATCGCCAAGCAGCGGCAGGCGGCGCAGCACGTTGCCCAGCACGATGACGAGGAAGACGGGGAGGATGCTTTCGAATACGGGAAGCAAGGGGAATCCTTGATGCGACAGCCGGGCTTAGGGATGGGCGGGCGCCATGTAAAGGCCGCTCCCTTGGACCAGCGGCCCGCCCGCCGCGCATTTGTCCACAGCGTTAACCTTAACGATTGGTTTCGATTGCGGCGCGGCCGGCCCCGGGTCCAGTCTGGCGGCTCGGATCGAGGGAGCCGCATGAAACGCCTGACCGCAGCTTTGCTGTCGCTCGTCTGGACGGGATTCTTTTCCGCCGCCGCGTGGACGTTCATGCTCGCCGCCGAAGATGGCGTCGCGGCAACCTCCGCCATGCTGGGCCTGCCGGCAGCGCCCGAAAACCTGGTTTCGCTCGCCACCCGCCCGGTCATGGCCGGCCTCTGCTTCGGGGCAACCGTCGTGGCCGCGCTGTTCGCCACGGTCTTCGTGTCCGCCATGCTCACCACCGAGCGCGAGGTCGCGCAGGGGCGCTTCGTCGCCGACATGGGCTTTGGCGGCGGCTTCGGACTGATCGGCCTTGCGGCGGCCGGCCTGCTTGGCCAGGCGGCCAACATGCCGGCGCTGGCTGTGGTGCTCACAGGGGGCGCTCTGCTCGCCTCGTTCCTCGCCATGCGCTCCGCCATGACCGAGCGCGAGGAGGCCGCGCCCGCGCCCCGTCCGCTGCCGGCCCGCTGGCTGGCGCTCGACGCCGCGGCCCAGATCAACGTCGTCCGCTTCCCCGTCGAACGCACCATGGCGGTGCGGCCATGAAGTACATCCTGTTCTTCTGGGCGGTGCCGCTGGGTCTGTTCTGGGGCTGGTTCGGCCTGTCCTACTACGACATGAATTTCGGCGTGCTCATGCTCAGCCGCATGTTCCACGACTTCGCCTTCCAGCTCTACGGCAACATGCTGGGCATCGATCCGGAGACGATCCCGGCGCTCGTGGCGCGCGCCTGCGTCGTCGACACCGCGCTCATCTTCGGCATCTTCGCATTCCGCCGCCGCCGCGACATCGCGGCCTGGTGGCGCGAGAAGCGCGCCGCTATGGCGCCCGCGCTGCCAGTGCCCGCAGCCGATCGAGCGCCCCCTGCAGAATGAAGGCGGCCGCCGCCGAATCGATCATGTCGGCGCGGCGCTTCCTCGAATAATCCATCTCGATCAGCGTGCGCTCGGCCGCCACGGTCGACAGGCGCTCGTCCCAGAATGCGAAGGGCAGGGCGGTCAGCCGCTGCATGTTGCGCACGAAGGCGCGCGAGGCCTGCGCGCGCGGCCCTTCCGACCCGTCCATGTTCACCGGCAGCCCGATCACCACCGCCTGCGCCCCGTCGGCCTCCAGCGCCTTCAGCAGCGCCTCCGCGTCCGGGGTGAACTTCTTGCGCACGATCACCGGGCGCGGATGCGCAAACGCCAGCCCCCGGTCGGATACGGCGAGCCCGATCGTCTTCGTGCCGAGGTCGATGCCGGCCAGCGTTGCGCCGGGCTGAAGGATCGTCGGGAGTTCCTCGACGGCGACGATGGGCATGCCTGCTTCTTTCCCGCGCTTCCGGACAGTCTTTGACAAGGCTCCCGCGCGTTCTATCCTTCCCGCTGACACAATGCGAGGAGACGCGCCCCATGAAGATCACCTGGTACGGTCATTCCGCTTTCCGCATCGAAAGCGGCGAGGCGACGATCCTGATCGACCCCTTCCTGTCGGGCACGCCCTGGCGCCAGGGCGGCTGGGAAGGTCCGGCCGAGGGCGTCACCCACGTGCTCGTCACCCATGGCCACAACGACCATGTCGGCGACGCCGTCGCCATCCTGAAGAAGACCGGCGCCATGCTGGTGGCCAATTTCGAGATCTGCATGCACCTGGTCGGCCAGGGCGTCAGCGACAAGCAGATCAATCCCGGCAATACGGGCGGCACGGTCGATTGCGGCGGCTTCACCACCACCTTCGTGCGCGCCGACCATTCCTCCTCGTTCGGCGGCGAGGGCGGGAAAAACACCTATCTGGGCAACCCGCTTGGCCTCGTGCTGCATTTTCCGGACGACAAGTCCCTCTACCACATGGGCGACACCGACATCTTCTCCGACATGGCGCTCATCAACGAACTGCACGCCCCGCAGGTCGGGCTGGTGCCGATTGGCGACCGCTTCACCATGGGCGGCGCGGTGGCCGCGCTCGCCTGCCGCCGCTACTTCAACTTCGAGACCGTGCTGCCCTGCCATTTCGGCTCCTTCCCCATCATCGACAGGACGGCGGAGAAGTTCGTCGAGGGCATGGAGGGTTCGGGCGTCAAATTGCTCACCCCGAAGCCTGGTGACAGCGTGACGGTTTGAGGAGGCTGGCCGAACCGATTCGCCGACCGGGAATGTTGCGCCGCACGCGCGCCGGCTTTATAGGCCCGATGAGCGGTAATGCTTGTTTCCGGAGCTTCCCATGTCCGTCGACCTCGCCACAGTAAAGCGCGTCGCCCATCTCGCCCGCATCGCGGTCACCGAGGAGGAGGCCCAGCGCATGACGGGCGAACTCAACGCCATTCTCGGTTTCGTCGAGCAGCTGAACGAGGTCGACGTCTCGGGCGTCGAGCCGATGACCTCGGTCACGCCGATGACCATGAAGAAGCGGCAGGACGTGGTGACCGACGGCGGCAAGGCCGCCGACATCGTTGCCAACGCGCCGGCCACGGACGAGAATTTCTTCCTCGTGCCGAAGGTCGTGGAGTAGCCGATGAGCGAGATCACCATCGCCGCCGAGTCGCCGCTGCAGGATGATGTGCGCGGCCTGATCGCCGAGCTCAACGTCGCCCTGCTGGAGCTCACCCCGCCCGAATTCTGCTTCCACCTGACGGTGGAGCAGATGGCGACGCCCGCGACCACGCTGTTCGTGGCGCGCGAGGAGGGCAGGGCCGTCGGCTGCGGCGCGCTGCACCGCCACGAGGGCGGCGTGGCGGAGGTCAAGCGCATGTACACGCGCCCCTCGCATCGCGGCCGCAAGGTCGGCCAGCTGATCGTGGAGCGCATCGAGGCGATGGCGCGGCAGGAAGGCATCGCGAAGCTGGTGCTGGAGACCGGCGACCGCCACCCCGCCGCCTGGGCGGTGTATGAGCGCGCGGGCTTTTCGCGCTGCGGTCCGGTGCTGGACTATCCGGACTCCAAATGGTCCGTCTTCTACGAAAAGAACCTCGCGGCCCCCGTCGCCGCCTGAACGGAAGCCTTGATGACCGAGCTCACCAAATTCACCATTGCCGAGGCGCGCGCAAAGCTGCGCGCGAAGGAATTTTCCGCCGCCGAACTGACGGAAAACTACCTTGCGGCCATCGACGCGGCAAACCCGCAGCTCAACGCCTATATCGAGGTCACCCACGACAAGGCGCGCGCCATGGCAAAGGCGTCGGATGCGCGGCTCGCTGCAGGCAATGGCGGCGCGCTCGAGGGCATCCCGCTGGGTATAAAGGACCTGTTCGCCACCGAGGGCGTGCACACGCAGGCCGCGAGCCACGTGCTCGACCGCTTCCTGCCGCGCTACGAATCCACCGTCACCGCCAATCTGTGGGCCGACGGCGCCGTCATGCTGGGCAAGCTCAACATGGACGAGTTCGCCATGGGCTCGTCCAACGAGACCTCCTATTACGGCCCGGTGAAGAACCCGTGGCGCGCCACCGGCTCCAACAGGGATCTGGTGCCCGGCGGCTCGTCGGGCGGCTCGGCCGCGGCCGTTTCCGCCTGGCTCTGCGCCGGCGCCACCGCCACCGACACCGGCGGCTCGATCCGCCAGCCTGCCGCCTTCACCGCCACCGTCGGCATCAAGCCCACCTACGGTCGCTGCTCGCGCTGGGGCGTGGTCGCCTTCGCCTCCTCGCTCGACCAGGCCGGGCCGATCGCGCGCGACGTGCGCGACGCAGCCATCATGCTGAAGTCCATGGCCTCCACCGACGCCAAGGACACCACCTCGGTCGATCTTCCCGTGCCTGATTACGAGGCCGCCATCGGCCAGTCGATGAAGGGCCTGCGCATCGGCATCCCGCGCGAATACCGTGTCGACGGCATGCCGGAGGAGATCGAGGCGCTGTGGCAGAAGGGCATCCAGTGGATGAAGGATGCCGGCGCCGAGATCGTCGACATCTCGCTGCCGCACACGAAATACGCGCTGCCGGCCTACTACATCGTCGCGCCGGCCGAAGCCTCGTCCAATCTCGCGCGGTATGACGGCGTGCGCTACGGCCTGCGCGTGCCCGGCAAGGACATCATCGAGATGTACGAGAAGACCCGGGCCGAAGGGTTCGGCCGCGAGGTCAAGCGCCGCATCATGATCGGCACCTACGTGCTGTCGGCCGGCTATTACGACGCCTACTACGTGCGCGCGCAGAAGGTGCGCACCCTGATCAAGAAGGATTTCGAGGACGTCTTCGCCGCCGGCGTCGACGCCATCCTCACGCCCGCCACGCCGTCGGCCGCCTTCGGCGTCGCCGACCAGGACATGGCCGCCGATCCGGTCAAGATGTACTTGAACGACATCTTCACGGTGACGGTGAACATGGCGGGCCTGCCCGGCATCGCCGTTCCCGCCGGCCTCGACTCGAAAGGCCTGCCGCTCGGCCTGCAGCTCATCGGCCGTCCTTTCGACGAAGAGATGCTGTTCCGCGCCGGCCATGTGATTGAGCAGGCCGCCGGCCGCTTCGCACCTGGCAAATGGTGGTAGCCGACGACGCTGACGACGCGGACGGCCCTGTCGGCGGGCGGATCGACGAGGCGCGCCGGCTGATCGCCGATGGCCAGCGCCTCGGCAAGCTGCGCATCACCGCCCGCTTCACCGATGACGGCCTCGGCATCCACATTCCGCCGTCGCGGCAGGCGTTCGGCGTCGCCTTCATGATGCTCTGGCTCTGCGGCTGGGCGGCGGGCGAGCTTTTCGCCATCCGGCAGCTGGCGACGGGGCCGTTCTGGGGCCCCGACCTGTTCCTGCTGATCTGGCTGGTGCCGTGGACCGCCGCCGGCGCCGGCGTGCTCTGGATCATCCTGTGGCAGCTCTTCGGCGTCGAGCAGCTCTTTTTCACGGCCGACGCGCTGGTGCGCGAGTGGGGGCTGCTGGGCGTGCGCGGGCGGCGCGTCGTGCTTGGCGCCGACATCGTGGACGTCACGGTGTCGAACCGCTCCGGCACCGACGTCGTCGGCCTCGGCACCATCAGGGTCACGACATCCGGCCGCACCATGCGCATCGGCAACGGCCTGAGCGCCTACGAGGCTGACCTCGTGGCCAGGCTCATCCGCGACGCCGCGGCGGAAGGCCGCGCGTCGTCGGAGGCGGCTCCGGCGTAGGGTAGGGCATGTTCTTCTACGCCTCCAAGATCTTCTGGTTCTTCATGCAGCCGATCAACCTGATCGGCATCCTGCTCGTCGTCGCGATCGTCGCGCACCTGCTGGGCTGGCGGCGTCTGGCGCTGCTCACCGTGGCCAAGGGGCTGCTGGTGCTGGCGCTGTCGGCGTGGACCTCGCTCGGCGCCCTCATGTTGCATCCGCTGGAGGACCGTTTCGCGCGGCCCGACCCGGCGCCGGCGCGGGTCGATGGCATCATCGTGCTGGGCGGCGGCTTCGAGGGCTCGGTCAACCTCGCGCGCGGCGGCTACGAGCTCAACGATTCGGGCGACCGCTTCGTGGAGGCCGCCGTGCTCGCCCGCCGCTACCCCGATGCGAAGCTGGTCGTCACCGGTGGCAACGGGTCGCTGGCGCTGGAAGGCGAGGCCGATGCCGACAGCGCCCCGCGCCTGCTCACCGCGCTCGGCGTCGCGCCCGAGCGTCTCGTGCTCGAGAACCGTTCGCGCAACACGGAGGAAAACGCGGCCTTCACGCGCGATCTGGTCCAGCCGCAGGCAGGCCAGACCTGGCTGCTCGTCACCTCGGCCTTTCACATGCCGCGCTCGGTGGCGCTGTTCCGCCGGGCCGGCTTCGACGTGGTGCCGTGGCCGAGCGACTACAAGACCGCCGGCAACGAGACGCCCGGCCTCGCGCAGGACAATGTCCAGGACTCGCTGCGCAACGTCACGACCGGCCTGCGCGAATGGATCGGCCTGCTGGCCTATTGGGGGACCGGGCGCATCGATTCACCTTTTCCAGCGCCGTGACGTCCCGCGGCCGCCCCAGCGGCACTGCCGACGCCACGGCCCTGCCACGGGCGTTTACAGATCGTTACGCCAGCATGCTCGCTCAAGTTATTGTATTTGCATACTAATCTCCGGGCCGATTAACAGCCCCGGGCGGGCCCGCCGCATTCTCGCCACTTTTGCATTGCGAAAGGCTTCAGCAGTGGCTAATGGATTGGTCCTCGGCGGTAGGGGACCGTTGCGGCGAACGAGCCGCTCCTGAAGTCAGAAATCCACTTAGACGGGAAATAAATGGACGACAGCGTTCAGAAGTCCTGCTGGGGCCTCACGGTCAAGGCAGCACTCGGGTTTGCCGGGCTTATCCTCCTTGCCTGGCTGGTCAGCGGCGGCGACACGGCAGCGGTTCTCGCTGCAGGCTGAGCCGGCCGACCTATCGGATCAAGAGGCGCGGCCCAGGCCGCGCCTCTTGCGTTTCAGGGCAGGTTTCTGCCGGTCATGTCGCGCGCGGAGCAGGCGAGGTCGGCGCGCGGTGAGCGCCGGCGCTTGAAACCCCGGAAAGAGTGGTTAGCTGTCGGTGACAGCGCGGAGCACGCATGTTCCTATCCGTATTCGACCTGTTCAAGATCGGCATCGGCCCGTCCTCGTCGCACACGATGGGGCCGATGGTGGCCGCCGCGCGCTTCCTCGACGAGATCGCGTCGGGCGACTGGCCGCGTCCGGCCGGCGCGAAGGTCGCCGCGCTCAGGGTCAGCCTGCACGGCTCGCTCGCCTTCACCGGCATCGGCCACGGCACCGACCGCGCGGTCGTGCTGGGCCTGACGGGGCAGACCCCGCTCACCGTCGATCCCGATGCGTCGGATGCCGTCATCTCCGGCGTCGCCGCGCAGAAGCGCGTGCAGCCGCCCGGCCACCCGGCCTATGCTTTCGACCCGGCGGTCGACCTCGTGCTCGACAAGAAGAACCCGCTGCCCGGCCACGCCAACGGCATGACGTTCTCGGCCTTTGATTCCAGTGACCGGTTGCTGCTCAGGCGCATCTACTATTCCGTCGGCGGCGGCTTCGTGGTCTCCGACGAGGAGCTGCAGCGCATGAAGGGGCAGAAGGCCGCGCCGGCGCAGGCGGGCGTGCCCTATCCCTTCGCCAGCGCGAAGCAAATGCTGGCGATGGCCGAGCGCAGCGGCCTTTCCATCGCCGAGATGAAGCGCGCCAACGAGGAGGCCCATATGGGCCGCGACGAGCTCGACGCCGGGCTCGACCGGGTGTGGGGCGCGATGGCCTCCTGCATCGACCGCGGCCTCTCCAGGGACGGGATCATGCCCGGCGGCCTCAAGGTCAAGCGCCGCGCCCGTGCGCTGCACGACAAGCTCAACGAGGAGTGGAGCCGCAACCGGCCCAATCCGCTGCTCGCCAATGACTGGCTGTCGATCTACGCCATGGCCGTCAACGAGGAGAACGCCGCCGGCGGGCGGGTGGTGACCGCGCCGACAAACGGCGCCGCCGGCGTCGTGCCGGCCGTCATCCGCTACTGGCTGCATTTCCATCCCGAGGCCGACCAGGCCTCGATCCGCGACTTCCTGCTCACGGCGGCGGCAGTGGGCGGCATCATCAAGCACAACGCCTCGATCTCCGGCGCCGAAGTCGGCTGCCAGGGCGAGGTGGGCTCGGCGTCCGCGATGGCGGCCGCGGGTCTCTGCGCCGTCATGGGCGGCACGCCGGCGCAGGTGGAAAACGCCGCCGAGATCGCGCTGGAACACCATCTCGGCATGACCTGCGATCCAGTCGCCGGCCTCGTGCAGGTGCCCTGCATCGAGCGCAATGCGCTCGGCGCGGTGAAGGCGGTTACCGCCGCCTCGCTCGCCATCAAGGGCGACGGCACGCATTTCGTGCCGCTCGACGCCGCAATCGAGACCATGCGCCAGACCGGCCTCGACATGAACGAGCGCTACAAGGAAACCAGCCTCGGCGGCCTCGCCGTCAACGTGGTGGAGTGCTGAGCCGGCGCTGCGGCCGCGGCGCGCCTATCGCAGCTTCTCCTGCCTGGCCCCGCTGATGGCGTGGTCAATGAAATGGCGCACGCGGGCCGGCACGAATTTCTGCGCGGGATAGGCGAAATAGAGGCCCGTCAACGGCGATCGAAGCGTAGGCAGCACGCGGACAAGTCCTACCTGTTCTGCCAGATAGCCGGGCAGGAACCCGATCCCGTATCCCATCTCCACCAGCGCGCGGACGGTCAGCAGATCGTCGCAGGCAAGGCGCCCCGACAGCTCGATCTTGACCTTGCGGGCTCCCAGCAGCATGGGCAGCGGCCGCGCCCACGGCTTGGTGAAGCCGATCGTCTGGTGATGGCGGAGGTCTTCCAGCCGGGCGGGCATGCCGTGCCGCTCTATATAGGTCTGGCTTGCAAAAAGGCCTGAGGGGCCGGTGACGAAAGCGCGCGTGACCAGCGAGGAGTCGCGCAGGGGACCCACCCGCACGGCGAGGTCGATTCCCTCCTCCACCATGTCGACCACCCGGTCGGTCGCCGTCAGCTCCACGGCGATCGTGGGATAGTCGTCGCTGAACGAGCCGATCAGGCGGGGCAGGAGCGTCTGCGCCATGTCCACCGATGCCGTCAGCCGAAGCACGCCGCTCAGTCCCTCGGCCTCCTCCAGAAGCTCCACTTCGGCACTTTCGATCTCCCGCAGCCCGGCCCTGCAGCGCTGGAAGTAGGCCTGCCCCGCGGGCGTCGCGCGCAGCTTGCGCGTCGTGCGCTGGATGAGCGTCACGCCGAGCCGCCGCTCCAGCGCCGCCACCTTGGCGCTCACCGTGGTGGCCGGCATGCGCAGCCGCCGGGCCGCGCCGGCGAAGCTGCCGGCCTGAAGGACATGGACGAAGACGTTTATCTCATCGATGCGCATGCGCAGCATTATGCAACAGGGTGCATAATGTATCCATATCATGCAGGATTATCAGGATAGCCGATCCGTCCCACTGTCGCATGGCAACGACCAATCGGAGCCCAGCGCCATGACCGGAACGGTCCAGACTGCTGAGGGGCACGCCCCCGTTTTCGGAGAAATGCCCATCGACCCCCGGGTGCGGGTGGGACACGTTCACCTGAAGGTCAGCGACCTGGAGCGCTCGCTGGCTTTCTACTGCGGCACGCTCGGCTTCGGCGTGCAGGCGACGATGGGCGGCGAGATGGCCCTGCTGGCCGCCGGCACCTACCACCACCATCTGGCGCTCAACACTTGGGAGAGCAGGCGGGGTCCGACGCCGCCCAGGGGGTCGACCGGCCTCCACCATGTGGCGTTCCTCTATCCGACGCGCGCGGCGCTGGCGGTCGCGCTCCGCCGCATCCTCGCTGCCGGCGTCAAGCTCACCGGCGCAAGCGATCACGGCGGCTCGGAAGCGATCTACCTGAACGATCCCGACGAGAACGGCATCGAGCTCTACTGCGATCGCCCGGAAACGGCATGGCCGCGCAATGCGGACGGGTCGCTGAAGCTGCTGAGCGCTCCCCTCGACGTCGACGAGCTGGCGCGCGAGGGGCTGTAGATGGAGGCCGCCCCCGTGCCGCGCCCGTTGCGGCAGGTCAATTCGCGGCCGCGGCCGCAGGCATAGTCTGACGCTCCATGAGCGCCCGCTGCCGGGCGCCTTGATCGCGGAGGCGGATGTGAGCGAAAGCGCGGAAGCGGGATCTGCGTTCTGGAGCCTGTCGGCCGAGGCGCTGGGCGCCAGCCTCGGCTCGGGGCCGGCCGGCCTTTCGTCGGCGCGCGCGGCGGAATTGCTGGCCAGCGTCGGCCCCAACACGGTCGAGGATTCGCCCCGCCTCGGGGCGCTGCGGCTCTTCACGCGCCAGTTCGCCAATCCGCTCGTCCTCATCCTGGTCTTTGCGGCGGTCGTCTCGCTGGCGCTGCGGCAGTATGTCGACGCCTCGATCGTGCTGGCCATCATCGCCGGCAGCTCGCTACTCAGCTTTCTCCAGGAATACCGCGCCTCGGCCGCCATGCAGGAGCTCAGGGGCCGGCTGGCGCTGCAGGCGCGGTTGCTTCGCGACGGCGCCGAGCGTACCGTGCCCGCCCGCGACATCGTGCCCGGCGACGTCGTGGTCCTGTCTGCGGGCAACCTCATCCCGGCCGACGGGCTGGTGCTGGAGGCGGCGGATTTCCTGGTCAGCGAGGCCGGGATGACGGGCGAGTCCTTCCCGGTGGAAAAGCGGCCGGGCGTGGTTCCCGCCGATGCGCCTGTGGCAGGCCGCAGCAATTCCGTCTTCCTCGGCGCGTCCGTGCGCAGCGGCACCGCACGCGTGCTTGCCGTCAACACCGGCCGGCGCACCGAGTTCGGGGCCATCGCGGCGCGCCTGCGCGCACGCCCGCCGGAGACCGATTTCGCCCGCGGCGTCCGCCATTTCGGCTACCTGCTGGTGCGCGTGATGATCGTCATCGTCATGTTCGTTCTCACCATCAACCTGCTCATGGGGCGGCCGCTGATCGAATCGCTGCTGTTTGCCGTGGCGCTGGCGGTCGGCATGTCGCCCGAGCTGCTGCCGGCGATCGTCAGCGTCACGCTCGCCGCCGGCGCGCGCGCAATGAGCAGGAAGGGCGTGCTGGTGCGCAGGCTGGAGGCGATCGAGAGCCTCGGCGGCATGAACGTGCTGTGCACAGACAAGACCGGCACGCTGACCGCGGGCACAATCGTGCTGCGCGACGCCGTCGGTCCCGACGGCGCGGCCGATCCGCAGGTGCGGCAGCTCGCCTTCCTCAACGCCGCGTTCGAAAGCGGCATCGACAACCCCATAGACGCCGCGCTGGTGGCGGCCGGCAAGGACGCGCACCTCACCACCGACGGCTACACCAAGGTCGACGAGATCCCTTACGATTTCACGCGTCGCCGCCTCACCATCGTGGTTGCCGGCGGGGGCGGCGCGTCCGACCAGCGCCTGCTCGTCAGCAAGGGCGCTTTCGATGAAATCCTCGCCATCTGCACCGAGATCGCCGATGCCGGCGGCACGCGTCCGCTCGACGCCGCGGCGCGGGCCGGGCTGGAGGCGCTGTCTGCGGCCCGAGGCGCCGAAGGCTACCGGGTGCTCGCGGTCGCCACCCGCACCATGCCGGCCAAGGCCGATTTCACCCGCGACGACGAGCGCGAGATGACCTTCCGCGGGCTGCTCGTGCTCTACGATCCGCCCAAGGCCGACGCCGGCCCCACCATCAAGCAACTCGCCCGCCTCGGCATCCGCATCAAGATCATCAGCGGCGACAACCGCCATGTCACCGCCCATCTGGCGCGCGAGATCGGCCTCGACCCCAAATCCATGCTCACCGGGGCGCAGCTCGCCGCCATGGGCGACGAGGCCCTGTGGCACAGCGCGCCGCGCACCGACCTGTTCGTGGAGATCGACCCGCAGCAGAAGGAGCAGATCGTGCGCGCGCTCCAGCGCACGGGCAACAGCGTCGGCTATCTGGGTGACGGCATCAACGACGCGCCGGCGCTGCACGCGGCCGATGTCGGCATCTCCGTCGAGGGCGCGGTCGACATCGCGCGCGAAAGCGCCGACATCATCCTGCTGCAGCAGGATCTCGGCGTGCTGCGCGAAGGCGTCGAGCACGGCCGGCGCACCTTCGCCAACACGCTGAAATACATAACGATCACCACCAGCGCCAATTTCGGCAACATGGTCAGCATGGCGATCGCGGCGCCGCTGCTGCCCTACCTGCCGCTCATCGCCAAGCAGATCCTGCTCAACAACTTCCTGTCCGACCTGCCCTCGATGGCGATCTCCACCGACAATGTCGACGCCGACCGGGTGGTCAAGCCGCAGCGCTGGAGCATCGCGGACATCCGACGCTACATGATCGTGTTCGGCCTCACCAGCTCCGTCTTCGACGTGATCACCTTCGCGACGCTGCTGCTCGTGTTCCGCGCATCCGAGCCGCTGTTCCAGACGGCCTGGTTCATGGTGTCGGTGCTGACCGAGCTTGCGGTGGTGCTGGTGCTGCGCACGCGCGGCCCGGCTTTCGCCAGCCGGCCGAGCCGGCTGCTGGCGCTGTCCACCGCAGCCGTCGTGCTGGTGGCGCTGGCGATCCCCTATCTCGGCGAAGCCAGCCGCCTGTTCGGCTTCGAGCCGCTGCCGCTGGTGGTGCTGCTGGCGATGCTCGCCATCGTCGTCGGCTATGTGGCGACAACGGAGGGCGTCAAGCTCTGGCTGCCTGGTTTGAGGGCGCGGCGGTCGGCCCGCACGCGGCGGAAGCCCCGCCGCGCCTGAGCAAGAGCGCGGCCGCTGCGCCGGCTCCTATCAGCGCGGCACGTGCCGGCCCGGGCCGCTGCGCCCTCCCGGCTACGGTTTCGCAGCAGCGGCCGGCGCCGGCGGGCCGGGCGAAACCAGCGCCGCCAGTTCGGCCTCGTCCAGCGTCTCCTTCTGCAGCAGCGCGCGGGCCGTCTTCTCCAGCGTCTCGCGCCGCTCCGTCAGCAGCCGCACCGTGCGCTCGAAAGCGTCGTCAACCAGCTTCTTGACTTCCGAATCCACCACGCCGGCGGTCTCCTCCGAGAAGCTGCGCTCCTGCGGAAATTCGCTGTAGGGTTCGGGCGACAGGAAGGAACGCTGGTCCTTCTCCAGCGCCACATTGCCGAGCCTCGCCGACATGCCGTAGCGCGTGACCATGGCGCGCGCGATGTCGGTCACGCGCCCGAGGTCGTCGGCCGCGCCGGTGGAGAGGTGCCGGAAGACGATCCATTCGGCCGCCCGCCCGCCCAGCAGCACCGCCATCTTGTTCTCCAGTTCCTCGCGCGTCATCAGGAAGCGGTCTTCCGTCGGCCGCTGGATGGTGTAGCCCAGCGCGCCCACGCCGCGCGGTATGATCGACACCTTGTGCACCTGGTCGACGCCTGGCAGCGCCATGGCCGCCAGCGCATGCCCCATCTCGTGGAAGGCCACGATCTCGCGCTCGCGCGGGTTGAGCAGCCGGTTGCGCTTCTCAAGCCCGGCCACGATGCGCTCCACCGCGTTGCTGAAATCGGCCATGCTCACGGCGTCCGCGCCGCGCCGCGTGGCCAGCAGCGTCGCCTCGTTCACCAGGTTGGCCAGGTCCGCGCCGGTGAAGCCCGGCGTCAGCGCCGCCACCTTCTCCGCGTCCACGTCCGCGCCGAGCTTCGCCTTCTTCATGTGCACGTTGAGGATCTGTATGCGCCCGGTGCGGTCCGGCCTGTCTACCAGCACCTGCCGGTCGAAGCGGCCCGCGCGCAGCAGCGCCGGGTCGAGGATTTCGGGGCGGTTGGTGGCGGCCAGCAGCACCAGCCCGCCGGAGGAATCGAAGCCGTCGAGCTCCGAGAGCAGCTGGTTCAGCGTCTGCTCCTTCTCGTCGTGGCCGCCGCTGATCGGGCCGAAGCCGCGGGCGCGGCCCAGCGCGTCCAGTTCGTCGATGAAGATGATGGCCGGCGCCTTGGCGCGCGCTTGCTCGAACAGGTCGCGCACGCGTGCTGCACCCACACCCACGAACATCTCCACGAATTCGGAGCCGGAGATCGAGAAGAAGGGCACGCCGGCCTCGCCGGCCACTGCCTTGGCAAGCAGCGTCTTGCCTGTCCCGGGCGGGCCTACCAGCAATATGCCCTTCGGCATGCGCCCGCCCAGCCGCCCGTATTCCTTCGGGTTCTTCAGGAAGTCGACGATCTCCTTGAGCTCATCCTTGGCCTCGTCGACGCCGGCAACGTCGGCGAAGGTCACGCCCGTGTCGTGCTCGACATAGACCTTGGCCTTGCTCTTGCCGATCTGCATCAGGCCGCCGCCCACGCCCGCGCCCATGCGGCGCAGCACGAACGCCCACACGCCGATCAGCAGCGCGAAGGGGATGATCCACGACAAAATGTCGGAGAGCAGCGTGCTTTCCACCTGGCCGCTGAACTTCACGCCGTGGGCCTGCAGTTCCGCCGCGATCTCGGGGTCGACCCTGGTGGTCACGAACTGCGACTGACCGCCCGGCAGCGGCTCGGTCAGGCTGCCCTGCAGGAACCGGTCGGACACCGAAACCTCGGCGATCTTGCCGTCCTTCAGCCGCTGCTCGAACTCGCTGTAGGAGAGTTCGGCGACCTGCTGGCTCGATATCCAGAGATACTGGAAGACCATCAGGGCGATCACCGCCGCCACCCAGTACCAGATGTTGAAACGCGTGCGCTTGTCCATGTCGACCCTCGTCTGCGGTCGCTGCGCCGGATCGCTGCCCGCTGGCGGCGCGAGCTGTGGAGCAACCACCTTTCGGCTTCCTTCCGCGGTTCCATCGCCCTAAAACGCCAGCATGTCCTTGAACCTGATCAAACTCTGCGTGGGCTGCGACTCGATCGAGGACCTCGAGGAATGGATCGAGTTCCGCCTGCGCGAGAAGACGGTGGCGGGCGAGAAGCCCGAGCATTTCCACACCACGCGCATGGTGCCCAAGCGCGTGGACGAGATCACCGGCGGCGGCTCGCTCTACTGGGTCATCAAGGGCTCGGTGCAGTGCCGCCAGCGTATCGTCGAGATACGCCCCTTCGTCGATGGTGAGGGCATCTCGCGGTGCCATATCGTGCTCGACCCGCAGGTGGTTCGCACCGACTGGCAGCCGCGCCGCGCCTTCCAGGGCTGGCGCTACCTGCAGGACAAGGACGCCCCGCGCGACCTCGCCGCCGGCTCGGACATGGCGGCGATGCCGGCAAACCTGCGCCGCGACCTGACCGAGCTCGGCCTGCTGTAGCGGGCACGGTTCAGCAGGCCGTCCGCAGGCTCCGCCAAAGCAGTCACGCGCCCGTCGAAGTAACCATCCCACTTTACCAAACCGCGACCGCTTTGGCGCCGTTACGCGATTTGAATTGATCGCGCCCCAGAAACGCGCCATTCTTTCAACGGGGTAGGGAGTGTGGGTAGATGTTCTTCTCCGGCGTAAACGGAAACGCGGACGTCAAGCCGCGCAGGACTGCGCACGTCATCGTCTGCGGCAACGAGAAGGGCGGCTCCGGCAAGTCGACCACCGCCATGCACATCGCGGTGGCGCTGCTCAAGTCGGGCTACAGCGTCGCGACGGTAGACCTCGACGGCCGCCAGCTGTCGCTCACGCGCTATGTCGAGAACCGCAAGCGCTGGGCGCGCACAGCGCGGCTGCAGCTCGAGATCCCGCATCATTTCCACGTGCCGCCGGCCAACCGCGACACGGTCGCCGATACCGAGAGCGAGGAGTTCCGGCAGCTCACCGAGGGCCTCGGCGAGATCGAGGACAGCCACGATTTCGTGGTTATCGACACGCCCGGCTCCGACACCTTCCTCAACCGCATGGCCCACCGCATCGCCGACACGCTGGTCACGCCGATGAATGACAGCTTCATCGATTTCGACGTGCTGGCGCGCATCGACCCGGTCAGCCACGAGATCCTCGAACTGTCACAATATGCGTCGGCCGTGCGCGAGGCGCGCCGCCAGCGCCGGCAGACCGACAATTCCATCCTCGACTGGATCGTGGTGCGCAACCGCATGGCCAGCATCACCTCGCGCAACGAGCAGAAGCTCGATTCCTGCCTGCGCAACCTGTCCATCCAGCTCGGCTTCCGCCTTGCCGACGGCATCTCGGAGCGCGTCGTCTTCCGCGAGTTCTTCCCCATCGGGCTTACCGCGCTCGACGATTTCGAGGAGCATGTGCTGGGCACGCGGCCGACGCTGTCGCATCTGTCGGCGCGGCAGGAAATCCGCCAGCTGCTGGCGGCGCTGCGCCTGCCCACCGACGAGGTCGGCCGCAAGCGCGCCTTCATGCGCCAGCGCTACGCCGAGGCGATCAGCCGCCCGATCGCGATGCCCGACATCTTCGTGAACTGACGCGGCCTCAGCCCCCGCGCAGCACGCCCGCCCTTGCAACGCGCGCCTGCGCGTCACATCTTGCCTTCATGAGCGACAGCAAGCCGCCGGCCAAGGCGCCGGGGAAGGAAACGCCGTCTGCGCCTCGATCCAGCAGCGCGGCCATCGATGCATTCGTGCGCCAGGCGCGGGCGGTCGCCTCCGGCGGCGCGGGCAAGGGCCGGCTGGTGCTGGCGCTCGACGCCACCATGAGCCGCCAGCCGACATGGGACCTCGCCTGCCGCCTGCAGGCCGAGATGTTTGATGCGGTCGGCAAGGCCGGCGGCCTGTCGGTGCAGCTCGTCTATTTCCGCGGCTTCGGCGAATCGCGCGCCTCCCGCTTCGTCAGCGACACCGGCTCGCTGAAGGACCTGATGGTCAGGATCGAGTGCCGCGGCGGGCAGACGCAGATCGGCAAGGTGCTGTCCCACGTGCTCAAGGAAACCGGGCGCGAGAAGGTCAACGCGCTGGTCTATATCGGCGACGCGATGGAGGAGGATGTCGACGAACTCGCCGACAAGGCCGGAAGGCTCGGCCTGCTGGGCGTGCCGGCCTTCTTCTTCCAGGAAGGGCGCGACCCCGTCGCCGAGGCCGCCTTCAAGGAGCTTGCCCGCCTCAGCAAGGGGGCGTGGTTCCGCTTCGACGCCAGCGCGGCCGAAACGCTGCGCAAGCTGCTTTCGGCGGTTGCTGTCTTCGCGACCGGCGGGCTGAAGGCGCTGGAGGCGCGCGGCCGCCCCGAAGACCGGCTGATGATCGAGCACATCAAGGGCAGGGGCGGATGACCGTTCTGTTCTATCTCGCTGCCGTCGCCCTCGTGGTGGTGCTGTCGGCGGTGCTGCTGCTGCGCGCCAATCCCGCGCGCCTCGCCGACGGCCTGCGCCTTGCGGGCCCCGTCGTGCTCGGCGTCGCCGGCGTCGCCTCGCTGTTCGTCGGCCGCGCGGGGCTCGCCGGCGTGCTCATCCCGGCCGCCCTCGCGCTCTATGTGCGCGGCCGCGCCCGCCGCGGCGTGCGGGCGGCCACCGCCGGCAGGCGCAGCCATGTGCGCACCGCCGCGCTCGAGATGGAGCTCGACCACGACAGCGGGGGGCTGGAAGGGCTGGTGCTTGCCGGCCGCCACGAGGGCAGGGAGCTTTCCTCGCTCGGCCTGCAGGATCTGCTGGCGCTGCGCGACGAGCTCGCCAGCGACGGCGAAAGCCTACAGCTGCTGGAAACCTATCTTGACGGCCGCTTTCCCGTCTGGCGCGACCACCTTGAGGCGGAGGCTCACGGGGGGCAGCGAAGCGCGCCAGCTACGGGCGCCATGACTAAGGAGGAAGCCTACAAGGTCCTTGGTCTTGAGCCGGGTGCGTCCGCGACCGATATCCGCAAGGCGCACCGCCGCCTGATGCAGCGCCTGCACCCCGATCTCGGCGGTTCGTCCTTTCTTGCGGCCCGCATCAACGAGGCCAAAGACGTGCTGCTCACCCACCAAGGCTGATCCCCCTCGACACAATACAAACCAGGGTCCCGGCAAGCCGGGGCGGGGCGGCGAACGGCCGCCCCGTACTGACTATCTCACTGCTCGACCGCGTAGCAGTCGATCGACCTCTTCTTCAGCGCGCCGCAGGCATTCCATGCCGCGTCCTTCGACACGAAGCCGGCGAAGCGTGCGCGCACATACTGCCGGCCGCCCTTGGAGAATGGCTCGGTGAAGGGCGTCGCGCTCGCCAGGATGCCGCCGGCCTGCTGCGAGGTGCGTGAAAGCACGTCGCGCGCCTCCGCCTCGCTGCCGGTCGATGCCACCTGGATCACCCAGCCGCCGGGGATGGTCTGGCCGGCGATGTCGATGTCGCCTTCGCCGATCTCCTCGTCCACCGTCAGTTCGGCCGCGGCGATCTCGGCGCGCGCCACTTCGGCGCGGGGGCGCGGGGTGGGCAGGGGCTGCTGGCCCGCCGCCGCTATCGCCGCGCGGGCCGGCTCTGCGGCCGCGAAGGCGGTGATGCTGTCGGTCGGGCGCATGTCCGGGGTCGGGATGTTGGTGGTCGGCAGCGCCACCGTGCCGGCCGCCACCAGGTTGGACGGCGCGATCGTCTTGCGCGCGGCGACCAGCGGGCCGGCGTCGCGGCCCGACGAGGCTGGCAGGTATTGGCTGATGAGCGCCGCCATGTGGTCGTCTCGGCTCTTGGCCGACTGGCCGCCCAGCACCACGGCCACCAGGCTGCGGTTGCCGGACTTGATGGAGGTCACGAGGTTGAAGCCCGACGCGCGGATATAGCCCGTCTTGATGCCGTCAACACCCTTCACGCGCGCCATCAGCCGGTTGTGGCTGGCCAGGCGCTTGCCGGCCACCGTCACCGAGCGGGTCGAGAAGTAGCCGTAGTGCTGCGGGTAGTGCTCGCGCAGCGCAATCCCGAGTATGGCCATGTCGCGGGCGGTGGTGCGCTGCTCGCTGTTGGGCAGGCCGTGCGCATTGCGGAAGGTGGTGCCCTTCATGCCCAGCGCACGCGCCTTGTCGGTCATCATGCGGGCGAAGCGCTGCTCCGAGCCGCCCAGGAATTCGGCGGTGGCGGTGGCCACGTCGTTGGCCGATTTGGTGATCAGCGCGAAGATCGCGTCCTCCACGCTGATGGTGCCGCCCGGCTTGATGCCGAGCTTGGTCGGCGGTTCGGCGGATGCCTTGGCGGAGAAGGGGATGCGCGTCGACTTCTTGACCTTGCCGGTCTCCAGCGCCTCGAAGATCATGTACAGCGTCATCATCTTCGTCAGCGACGCCGGAAAGCGCGGCGAGTCCGCGCTGCTGGCAAACAGCGTCTTGCCCGTGTTGGCGTCGATCACGATCGCCGCGTATTTCGGGTTCGCCGACGCCTGGGGGCTTGCGCCCAGGACCAAGCTCGCGGCGAGGAGGATGGGGAGGAGGACTTTCTGTCCGAATGCGGACCGCCTTGCGGCCCAGGTCGACTCCTGACGCACTTCAACACCTGTCAATTTCTATTTCGTCCCCGGCAGGCCGATCTGCCGAACTTCAGGCCAGCGTATGGTAACGCACCTTACCAATCCGTTTATGGTAAGCGCCGCGTTCACCAATTCAGCGTAAATTGCGGCAGTTTTTACCGAATCCTCGCGTCCAGCAGCATGACGCAACGGAACGTTCTTGACAAATGCTGCACTGCACACTAGCTTGTGTGCATTGCACAAACACAGGCTGCCGGCCGCGTCCCGACAGCAGCGGAAAGGAACGTCCCATGTTTCAGAACATCGAAGAGACCAGCAAGTTCGGCAAGGAAGCCATGGACAATGGCCTGAAATCCTTCGCCGCCATCTCCAAGAACATGCAGGCGATCGCCTCCGAGGCGACCGACTACTCCAAGAAGGCGTTCGAGAGCGGCAGCGCCGCGGCCGAGAAGTTCCTCGCCGCCCGGTCGCCGGAGAAGGCCATGGAGATCCAGGTCGACTATGCGAAGCAGGCCTATGAGGGCTTCGTGGCGCAGGCCACCCGCATGAGCGAGCTCTATGCCGGCATGGCGCGCGACGCCTACAAGCCGTTCGAGCATCTGGTCGCCAAGGCCAAGTAACCGCCTTTCGCGAACCCTCCGGTTCGCCGAAAAGCCCGGCCGCGCCCGACGCGCGGCCGGGCTTTTTCGTTTGCCTGCGGCGTGGGTCTGCCCGCGGGTTCCGTAACGCTGCGTCAGCGCGCCGGCGCGCCAGCATTTTCGCGGCCTCCAGTCCCGCGCCATATTGTCAGCGTAAAAGAAGGGCTTAAAATCGGTGCTGGAAAACCTACATGTCGCATTGCGACTCCGGGGTGCGACATCAGGCAAATGGGCAGATTCGATCGGCGAGAAAGCCATGCCGAGGTTCATGGCGACAATGAGTGAGCGGGACGACGACGGCAACGGGCCGGGAGGCACCGGCCGCGGTACGGCGGTCATCACGCGTACCAAGACCAAGACCAAGAAGCCGAGCCTCTATCGGGTTCTGCTGCTCAACGACGACTACACGCCCATGGAGTTCGTCATCCACGTGCTGGAGCGGTTCTTCCAGAAAAACCGCGAAGCCGCGACACGCATCATGCTCCACGTTCACAATCACGGAGTGGGCGAATGCGGGGTCTATACATTCGAGGTGGCCGAGACCAAGGTGTCACAGGTCATGGACTTTGCCCGTCAGCACCAGCACCCGCTGCAGTGCGTGATGGAAAAGAAATGAGGTACTAAATGCCGGCTTTCTCCCAAGGCCTGGAACGGGCGCTGCATCAGGCGCTGACCTTCGCCAACGAGCGCCATCACGAATATGCGACGCTCGAACATCTGCTTCTCGCCCTGATCGACGATCAGGACGCGTCCGCCGTCATGCGCGCCTGCAACGTCGATCTCGACGATCTGAAGAAGACGCTGGTCGGCTACATCGACAGCGAGCTCGACAATCTCGTCACCGGCTATGACGAGGACTCCAAGCCGACCGCCGGCTTCCAGCGCGTCATCCAGCGTGCGGTCATCCACGTGCAGTCGTCCGGCCGCGAGGAAGTGTCCGGCGCCAACGTGCTCGTCGCCATCTTCGCCGAGCGCGAGAGCCACGCCGCCTATTTCCTGCAGGAACAGCAGATGACCCGCTACGACGCGGTCAACTACATCAGCCACGGCATCGCCAAGCGCGCCGGCTCGGCCGAGACGCGCACCCCGCGCGGCGCCGAGGAGGAAAGCCAGGGTCCGGCCGGCCCCGAGGGCGGTACGGAAGAGGGCGGCAAGAAGAAGCAGCAGGACGCGCTCACCGCCTATTGCGTCAACCTCAACAAGAAGGCCAAGGCGGGCCGCATCGACCCGCTGATCGGCCGCGCGAGCGAGATCAACCGCACCATCCAGGTGCTGTGCCGCCGCTCCAAGAACAACCCGCTCTATGTGGGCGACCCCGGCGTCGGCAAGACGGCCATCGCCGAAGGCCTGGCCAAGCGCATCGTCGAGGGCCAGGTGCCCGAAGTGCTGCGCAACGCCACCATCTTCGCGCTCGACATGGGCACGCTGCTCGCCGGCACGCGCTATCGCGGCGATTTCGAGGAGCGGCTGAAGCAGGTCGTCAAGGAGCTCGAGGAGTATCCGGGCGCGGTCCTGTTCATCGACGAGATCCACACCGTCATCGGCGCCGGCGCGACGTCCGGCGGCGCCATGGACGCGTCCAACCTGCTCAAGCCGGCGCTGTCGTCGGGCACGATCCGCTGCATCGGCTCCACCACCTACAAGGAGTTCCGCCAGTTCTTCGAGAAGGACCGCGCTCTCGTGCGCCGCTTCCAGAAGATCGACGTGAACGAGCCGACGGTGGACGACGCCATCGCCATCATGAAGGGCCTGAAGCCCTATTTCGAGGACTTCCACCGCGTGAAGTACACCAACGACGCCATCAAGGCGGCGGTGGAGCTTTCGGCGCGCTACATCAACGACCGCAAGCTGCCCGACAAGGCGATCGACGTGATCGACGAGACGGGCGCCTCGCAGATGCTTCTGCCAGAGAACCGGCGCAAGAAGACCATCTCGGTGAAGGAGATCGAGGCCACCATCGCAACGATGGCCCGCATCCCGCCGAAGACCGTCTCGGCCGACGACGAGAAGGTGCTGGTCAACCTCGAGGAAGAGCTGAAGCGCGTCGTCTACGGACAGGACACCGCCATCTCGGCGCTGTCGTCTGCCATCAAGCTGGCGCGCGCCGGCCTGCGCGAACCGGAGAAGCCGATCGGCTCCTACCTGTTCTCGGGCCCCACCGGCGTCGGCAAGACCGAGGTGGCAAAGCAGCTCGCGGCCTCGCTCGGGGTCGAGCTGCTGCGCTTCGACATGTCGGAATATATGGAGCGCCACACGGTCAGCCGCCTCATCGGCGCGCCTCCCGGCTATGTCGGGTTCGACCAGGGCGGCCTGCTCACCGACGGCGTCGACCAGCATCCGCACTGCGTGCTGCTGCTCGACGAGATCGAGAAGGCGCATCCTGACCTGTTCAACATCCTGTTGCAGGTCATGGACCACGGCAAGCTGACCGACCACAACGGCAAGCAGATCAACTTCCGCAACGTGATCCTCATCATGACCACGAATGCGGGTGCGGCCGACATGGCCAAGCTCGCCATCGGCTTCGGCTCGTCCAAGCGCGAAGGCGACGACATGGAAGCGATCAACCGGCTGTTCTCGCCGGAGTTCCGCAACCGTCTCGACGCGGTCATCCCGTTCGGCTCGCTGCCGGTGCCGGTCATCCACCAGGTGGTGCAGAAGTTCGTCATGCAGCTCGAGGCGCAGCTCGCCGAGCGCGGCGTGACCTTCGACCTGCAGCCCGACGCGGTCGCCTGGCTGGCCGAGCGCGGCTACGACGAGCGCATGGGCGCGCGGCCGCTCGGCCGCGTCATCCAGGAGCACATCAAGAAGCCGCTGGCCGACGAGGTGCTGTTCGGACGCCTCAAGAAGGGCGGCACGGTGCGCGTGTCGGTCGAGACGAAGGAAAACGGCGAGACCGGCCTCAAGCTCGACGCGCTGGCCGACAATCTGCCGGTGAAGCCGAAGAAGGAAGATCCGGAAGGGCCGGCGCCCAAGCGCAAGGCGGCGAAGAAGCCCGCCGCCAAGAAGGCCGCCAAGGCCAAGCCGTCGAAGCCCGAAAAGCCTGCGGGCGAGGGCGGCAAGAAGAGCCTCGTGCCTCAGCTCCCGCGCCGCGGCTGATCGCGGCAGCCCGACGAATCGAAAAGGCGGCTTCGGCCGCCTTTTTCGTTGCTGGCTGGCTCTGCGCCTCACCTCCCCCTTGCGGATAGGTCGGCTGTCGCCGACGCGTGAGCGGAGGCGGCAAGCCGGGTGGGGTACGGACGACCGGGCGCGGCGCGCGTTCCCTCCCCCCTTGCGGGGAGGGTGGCCGGACGCAGTCCGGCCGGGTGGGTAGGTCGAGGCAGCGCGCGGCATCGGGTTGCCCCACCCGCTTCGGTCTGCTGCCGCAGCCCTCAGCGACCTCCCCGCAAGGGGGAGGTGAGCACCCGGCGCGCTTCATCCGCGCCACGCCCCGTTTCCGGTCTGGCCATTGAGATTTCCGCCTTCGCCCGGGGGGCTCGGCGGAAATGCGGGAAGCGGGGCACATCTGCACCGGCTTCTCACGAGCATTGCCCGGCTCGCTTCGGGATGGGCCTTGCGGCCCGCGCATCGTTGTTCGGATGCGCCCCGCCGGTGGCTTTCTCCCGCCTTCCGGACGCCATGCGCTGCGTCCTTCCGCCGGGTGCCGGATCGCTCCGGTTCCACCACCGCCGCCCTACCGAACCCGGTCGCATATCCGGTTCCCGCGAGGGCAGTGGCCGCATTATCCGTCAGCTTTGCAGGTGGGGGATAAAAAAACGAACCGGCCGTGATCCTCGGGCTTGCCCCCAGGATCTGCACACGTCGCAGGCAAGACACCGGACCAATCACCGCCCGCGCAAATCCTGCGGGGCGCACGGAGTTTCCGGTCGCGCGGTGGGCATCGCCATGCTATCCGCCGGGACCATGCCTTCCGACGCGCCCGCCGGCGAACAGCCCCCCGCTACAGGCGACTACCTGCGCTGGTATCTGCGCGGTTCGCTGCGCATCGTCTCGCTGCCGGCCCTCATCCTTGCCTCCAGCTTCGTGGGCTTCGCCGCGCTTGCCATGCAGGCCGGCATCACACTGCCGCAGGCCGTGTTCATGACCGGCATGGTCTGGGCTCTGCCGGCCAAGGTTGTGATGGTCGGTGCCATCATGGCCGGCAACGGGCTGCCCGCCACGGCCTTCGCGGTGGCGCTGTCTTCGGTGCGGCTCACGCCGATGGTGGTGGCGCTGGTGCCGGAGCTGCGCACGCCCCACACGCGCAAATGGGTGCTCTACCTGCTGTCGCATTTCGTGGCCGTCACCTCGTGGGTGATCGCGATGTCGGATGTGCGGGCGGTTCCGCCCGCCATGCGCACCGCCTGGTATGGCGGCGTCGGCTCCTCGCTCGTCATGCTCAACATGTGCGTGGTCGCGGCGGTCTATCTGCTCGCGTCCGGCCTGCCGCCGGCGGCGTCGGCGGCGCTCTTCCTGCTCACGCCCATCTACTTCCTCACCTCGCTTTGGGGGTCGGCGCGCGAAAGGGCAGGGCACGTGGCGATGGTGCTGGGTCTGGTGCTGGGTCCGCTCTTTGCCATCCTCACGCCGGACTTCAGCCTGCTCGCCACCGGCGCGGCGGGCGGCGTGCTTGCCTATCTCTACCACCGCTGGGCCAGGCGGAGGGCGGGCCCGTGACCTTCTTCGCCAACCAGGCCTGGTGGTGGCCCTACGTCTTCATCCTGGCCGGCGGCTGGCTCGCCACCGACGCCTGGCGCTTTCTCGGCGTCTTCCTGGGCGACCGCATCTCCGAGGATTCCGACGCGCTGGTCTTCGTGCGCGCGGTGGCGACGGCGCTGGTCGCCGCCGTCATCGCAAACCTGATCGTGTTTCCCTCGGGTCCGCTCGCAGACACGCCGCTGGCGCTCCGGGTGGGCGCGGCGGTCGCGGCGTTCGCGGCCTATCTGGCGGCGCGCCGCTCGGTGTTGACCGGAATCATCGTCGGCGAAGCCGTGCTGCTTGCGGGCATTTTTCTGCTTTGAATCAGCGATTTGCGCCAGGGCGTGCCGAAGCGGATTCACCTGCTTCGCACACTGAATCAGCTTCCCCATTCAACCCAGCGCGGCGCGAATCTTTTCCGCCTGCGCGGCAAGCGTTCCCTGGTCCGCCATCTGCCCCGTATGCGGCTTCAGCGCGACGCCGTCGAAGCGCGGGATCACATGTACATGGGTGTGGAACACCACCTGGCCGCCGGCCGGTTCGTTGAACTGCTGGACCGTCACCCCGTCGGCGTCGAAAGCTTTCGCCGCGGCGCGCGCCAGCCTCTGCACCGTGCGATAGACGGCGGCGAGGCTGTCGGGGTCGATGTCGAGGATGTTGCGCGACGCCTTTTTGGGGATCACCAGGCAGTGGCCGTCGCCGCGCGGCATGATGTCCATGAATGCCAGCGTGTCCGCGTCCTCATACAGCTTGTGGCAGGGCAGCTCGCCGCGCAAAATCTTCGCGAACACATTGCTGGGGTCATAGGCGGGGCTGGGGTCGTAGGCGGGCATGAAGCGCTCCGGTTTTTTCGGCAGACAGCAACACGGGTAGGCACAAGGCTGCCGAGCGTCAACGGGCCGAGCCCGATCCGGACGCTAGCTCAATCCTCGGACCGCCCTGGCGACTCGCGGTCGCCTTCGTAGCGATGGCTCAGCGGAAATCGCGGCAGCCAGCCTTCGCGGCGCACCGTCCACAGTTCGTAGGTCGGCACGAACTGGTCGGGCGCGTCGAACGCGCCGAGGCTTACCTCGATCTCGTCGCCGCTGCGCGCGAAGACCGACGAACCGCAGCGCGGGCAGAAGGACCGGCCGGCATAGTCGCGCGTCTCGCCCTCGACCGTCACCGCGTCCAGCGGAAATATCGCCGATGCATGGAAGAGCGCGCCGTGGTGCTTGCGGCAATCGAGGCAGTGGCAGAGCCCGACCCGATAGGGGCGTCCCGAGGCGACGATCCGCACGTCGCCGCACATGCAGCCGCCGGTGCGCCGCTCCACGCTATTCGCCCTTCCTGAACGGGCCGTGGTCGGCTAGGTATTCGCCCATCGCCGCCACTTCCCGGCGCTCGCGCCGCAGATAGTCGTCCACGGCGCGCCGCAGGCCGGGATGCGCGATGTAATGCGCCGAATGCGTGGTCACGGGCATGTAGCCGCGCGCCAGCTTGTGCTCGCCCTGCGCGCCGGCCTCCACCACCTTCAGCCCGCGCTCGATGGCGAAGTCGATGGCCTGATGGTAGCACACCTCGAAATGCAGGAAGGGGTGGTCCTCGATGCAGCCCCAGTGGCGGCCGTAGAGCGCATCGGAGCCGATGAAGTTGATAGCGCCGGCGACATAGCGTCCGTCGCGGCGCGCCATCACCAGCAATATGTCGTCCGCCATCCGCTCGCCCACCAGCGAGTAGAATTGCCGGTTCAGGTAGGGCCGGCCCCATTTGCGGCTGCCGGTGTCCATGTAGAAGGCGAAGAAATCGTCCCAGACGCGCTCGGTCAGGTCCTTGCCGGTCAGCCGGTCGATCTCGATGCCGTCTGCCAGCGCCTCCCGCCGCTCCTTGCGCAACGCCTTGCGCTTGCGCGAGGCGAGGCTCTCCAGGAAGTCGTCATAGCTGCCGTAGCCCTCGTTGAAGAAGTGGAATTGCTGGTCGGTGCGGTGCAGGAATCCGCTCTGTTCCAGCAGGTCGGCCTCGTCCTCCGGCGCGAAGGTCACGTGGGCGGAGGACACGCCCAGCCGGTCGGTCAGCGCCTTCAACCCTTCGGCCAGCGCATGCCTCACGGCGCCGGGGTCGATGCCGTCGCGCACCAGCAGGCGGGGGCCCGTCGCCGGCGTGAAGGGCACCGCCACCTGCAGCTTGGGGTAATAGCGCCCGCCCGCGCGCTCGAAGGCGTCGGCCCAGCCGTGGTCGAACACATATTCGCCCTGGCTGTGCGATTTCAGGTAGCAGGCGACGGCGCCGAGCAGCGTTCCGTCCGGTGCCTCCAGCCGCAAATGCTGCGGCTGCCAACCGGTTTCGCGCGCCACGCAGCCGCTGTCTTCCATCGAAGACAGGAAGGCGTGCGAGACGAACGGGTTGTAGGGCGCCGCGCCGCCGCGCGAGGCGCCGGCCAGCGCCGACCACTCGGCGACCGTGAAGGCGTCGATGCCGGTCGCCACCCGGATGGCGATCTCGCCCTCTGGCAGGTTGGCGCCGCTATTGCCTTGCTGGTTCATTCGCCTCGACTTCGCACGCGTCGGCCGCGCGCCTGATCCCTGAAAGGATAGGCTCGCCTTTCCGCAATGCAAGATCGGCCGGCTTCACGTTTGTGGAGCGCGGTGGTCGCGCCAGTCTCGCCGGCGGCCTTGGCGCAAGGGCCGTCAGGAGGCGTCGGGATCGAAGCCTTCAAAGGTCATCTGGTCGGCGTGCGCGCGTGTCAGCGCCACTGCGTTCTGGTCGCGCACGGTCCAGGTGATGACCGGCATGCGCAGCTTTTCCCGCACCATCGAGACAAAGGGGTTCGGCAGGTCCCAGACATGGAAGGAGGTGAAGTCGATGGGATGCGCCAGCATGGAAAAATGCGCCTCGAGCTCGGCCGGCTCCTTCTTCCAGGCGGTCAGCCCGGCGGGAATGCCCGGAGCGTCCGCGGCGAACCGGCGGACGAGCCAGTGGTCGAACGACATGATCGCGGCATGCCCGCGATAGCCGCGCAGCAAGTCGCCAACCTTGGCCACCAGCCCGTCATCCTTGCCCACCACGCCCTTCAGCTCGATCACCAGCGGCACGCGCCCGCGCACAAGCGCCAGCATCTCGGCCAGCGTTGGCACGTGGTCGGCCGTGCCGCCCACCTTCATCTGCGCCAGCTCCGCCGCGGTCCTGTCGTAGACGAAGCCTTCCTCACCGGTCAGCCGCTTCAGTTCGGCATCGTGAAAGACCACCGGCACGCCGTCCGCAGACAGGTGCACGTCGCACTCGATCGAGAAATCGCCCTCGGCGGCAGCCTCGAAGGCCGAGAGCGTGTTCTCCCAGCGTGTGTTGTTGAGGTCGTGGCGGCCGCGATGGGCGATCGGCCGCGCCGTCAGCCAGGAAAGGTCGGTCATTGCCGGTATCCCCGCAAGGATCTGAGAGTCATGCCAGTTCGACGATAGCCTCGATTTCCACCGGCGCGTTGAGCGGCAGCGAGGCCATGCCGACCGCCGAGCGTGCGTGCCGGCCAGTGTCGCCCAGCACTTCCACCAGGAAGTCCGAGCCGCCATTCGCCACCAGGTGCTGGTCGGTGAAGCCCGGCGCCGAGGCAACGAACACCGTCAGCTTGACGATGCGCGCTATCTGCTCGAGGTCGCCGCACGCCGCCTTCACCTGCGACAGAACGTTGATCGAGCATTGCCGCGCTGCCTTCTGCGCGGCCGCCACGTCGAGGTCGCGGCCCACCAGGCCGGTCGCCAGCAGCTTGCCGTCGGCAAAGGGAAGCTGGCCTGCGGTGAAGAGCAGCTTGCCGCTGCGCTGGAAGGTCAGGTAGCTCGCCGCCGGCGGCGCCGCATCCGGAATGGTCACCCCCAGCTCGGCCAGTCGCTGCTCGATCTTGCTTGCCATCGGCCCCGTTCTCCTCTGTTAACCCGCGTGGGCTATTCTGGCGCGTAAGGGATTCGCCTCGCTTCCGCCACCTATCGGGATATTGTGGTACACGGGACGCGGGGGTTGCCCAAGCATCCGCCGGAGAAATTGTTTCATGCGCGCAACTCACCGCGTTCTTTGCTTCCTCGCCGCGGTGATGCCGGTGGCGGCCGCAGCGCCGGCAGGCGCCGTCCCGCTGCTCGTCCCGCACCGGGCCGTCTACGAGCTGTCGCTCGCGGACTCGACGGAGCAATCGGGCATTCTGGGGCTTGCCGGGCGAATGGTGTACGAGTTCGCGGGCTCGGTGTGCGACGGCTACACCACCACGTTCCGCTATGTGACGCGCATCGACACCGAGGAGGAATCGCGTTTCACCGACCAGCAGACCACCTCCTTCGAGGATGGCGAGGGCAAGTCGTTCAGCTTCGTCAACAAGTCCTTCGTGGACCAGAAGCTGGAGAGGGAGGTGAAGGGCAGCGCCACCGTGTTCGACGACGGCATCGCCGTTCGCCTCGACAAGCCGGAGCACAAGTCGGTCACGCTGGAAAAGTCGCAATTCCCCACAGGCCATCTGCTGGAGCTGATCGAGAAGGCCAGGAGCGGCGAGCATTTCTACGCCACGACCCTGTTTGACGGGTCCGATGGCGGCGATCGCCTCATGACGACCACCGTCGTGGTCGGCGACAGCGAGCAGGCGGCCGACACCGACCCGGAGCTCAAGGCGCTCGACAGCATGCGGGAGGACCGCTTCTGGCCAGTCGAGATGGCCTATTTCGACCTGTCGGAAGGCAATGGCGACGAGGTCCCCAGCTACCGCATGGCCTTCAAGCTGTACGAGAACGGCGTCACCCGCGACCTGCTGATGGACTATGGCGAGTTCGCCATGACCGGGCGGCTCGTCAAGCTCGACCTGTTCAAGCCTGCCGGCGCCGCCTGCAGTCAGTAGCGGCCGGGCGCTTCAGCGCCAGGCGCGGGGCTGCTGCGTCATCTTCCAGATCAGGTCGTCCATGTCGGCCCCGAGGCTGGAATTGGCCTTGCGGGTGTTTGCCAGCGCCGCCCAGCACAGGCCGTTCGCGGCACGCACCATGATCGTGGTGGTGCCCGGCAGTTCCCCGCTGTGGAACCAGTTCCCGCGGTTGACGCCCCAGCCGCGCGCATAATGCTGGTTTGCCTTTGTCGGCGTCGTCATGGCCTTGGTGGACTCCGCGGTCAGCAGGTCGGGAACGCTCTTGAAGCGGTCGTAGCTGAGCATGAAGCGCACCAGGTCCGGCGCCGTCGCGATCCACCCGCCATGCGAATCCATGCGCGTCACGTTGATGCTGTAGGGGTCCCAGTCGTCGGTCGGATAGTAGCGCACTTCGCCTGGGGCCCGCTCCGCGGCCGTGTTGGCGCCGATCCGCAGCCCGGTCGCGCCCGAAGGCTGCAGCACCGCCTCCCTGACATAGGCTTCGTAGCTCTTGCCCGTCACCTTCTCGATGACCCGGCCCAAAATGCAGTACCCGAAGTTCGAGTAGGCATATTTGCGGCCGGGCTTCGCAGTCGGCGGCTCGTGGTACAGGATGCTGCGGATGACCATGTCCGCGGTCCAGGCGGGATCGATGAACATCGGGTCTCTGTTGTCGTTGGTCCACGCGCCCACCGTGTGGGTCAGCAGGTGGTCGACGGTGATCTCGGGCGTCAAGGTGTCGTCCGGCTTCAGCGCATAATGCGAGCCGAATAGGGAATCCCGGCCGAACACCCGGTCGCTGGTCTTGAGCAGCCCCTTTTCCACCAGCGTGTAGATCGCCACCGACGTGATCGGCTTCGACAGGCTGGCGATGCGGAACAGGCTGTCCGGCGTGACCGGCTGGTTGTCTTCCCGCGAGGCAAGGCCAAGGCCCTCGCTGAACTGGATATGGCCGTTGTGGGCGATGCACACCGACATGCCCGGCACCTTGTGGCGCTTCATGAAGCCTTCGGCCAGGCTCATCATGCGCCCGCGCTCCTTGTCGGAGACGTTCGACGCCCGTGCCTCGCCGGGCATCGCCGGCGCCAGCCCGGCGGCGCCGAGCACGATCGCGCCCTTCATCAGGGCCCGTCTCGTGACCAGGCCTTGGTCGATCGTCATGGACAAGCTCCCCACCCTCGGGGTCGATCCTGCCACGCGGCGTCGCGTCCGGGAAGGGGCGCGCAGCCGCCCGCCAGCGGGGCTTCCCGCGGCGTCCGAGGCGCCATGCTTGCAAAAGCCCGGCTCTGCCTCTATATGCGGCCCCATTCCACACACGGACTTGGTTTCCGGCCGGGAGAAATCCGGCGGCGACCGCCGGTGGCGCTGCAAGGCGTCGATGTCCGTGGAGGCAAACCGGAAAGGAAATGAAAGATGGCATTGCCTGACTACAGCATGCGTCAGCTTCTGGAAGCTGGCGTTCACTTCGGCCACCAGACCCACCGCTGGAACCCGAAGATGGCGCCCTACATCTTCGGCGCCCGCAACAACATCCACGTCATCGACCTCTCGCAGACCGTGCCGCTGCTGCACCAGGCGCTGAAGCAGGTCTCCGAC